>Ga0222427_100040_pt1 | contig 375662 bp, 344 predicted proteins | sample 2B20Ametagenome_FD_182890 | JGI IMG/M metagenome (GOLD analysis project Ga0222427, IMG submission 182890) | Enriched microbial communities from leaf-cutter ant dump, University of Wisconsin, Madison, United States - 2B20A (version 2) | ecosystem: Environmental > Terrestrial > Nest > Insects... | reverse complement strand
CGTTCACGGTCAAGGTTGCGGACGACGTTGCGACGATCGGCACGCCTGTTTCCGGACTTTACGTCGAGGAGGAGGAGCTTTCCGGGGGCAACGAGGACACGTCCGGCACGGGGGATGCGGATGTCTCGTTCAGCCTGTACCCGTTCCACCTTCCGGCCAACAACACCACGGCCAGCGCCAAGGGCGACCTTGCGATCTCGTGGGGGGCGGACGACAAGGACGACGACAGCGCGGGCGCCACGATCGACCGCTCGGTGCAGTTCACCGACGCGTCGGTCGATGCTCTTGAGGCCCGGAATCTGACCTCGAACGGGGATGCGATCCAGTACACGGTCGTGACCGGTGCGAACGGCCAGCAGACGCTCGTTGCCTATACGGGCACGGACCACACGGTGTTCACGGTGACGCTGTCGGACAACGGCAGCGGCTCCTACACGTTCCGCCTCCACGACACGCTGGACAATGCGGCGGGGAACGGTGCGAACGGGGAAGACACGCTTTCGCTGGAGTTCGGGTTCACGGCGACGGATTCGGACGGTGACGTCACGGTGCCCTCGAGCTTCACGGTCAACGTCATCGACGACGTGCCGACGGCCGACGGGGCCTCGGTCCGCTATGTCGAAGAGGAAGCCCTGAGCGGGGGCAACGAGGACGCCAGCCCGCTCGGCGTGGAAGTGGCTGGCGTGCTGTCCAACGGCGGCCTGATCACCGACCGGATCGGCGCCTCGCTCAACATCCATTGGGGCGCGGACGACGGCAACAAGGCCGTCGATGGCGGCTACACCGGCTCGCAGGCCGCCGGCGACCGCTCGGTCGTGTTCGCGACCGGCAACGGTACGACGGATACCGAGATCTCGGCTGGGGCCGCGGGCGCCTTCCTGACGGTCAGGAGCGGCAGCACCGTCGTCAACCTTGCCGACCTGACGTCGGACGGCCAGCACCTGACCTACACGCTGTCTGCGGACGGCACGCGGCTGACGGCCACGGCGGACGGCAAGACGATCTTCACGGTGACGCTGTCGGATACCGACCACGGCTCGTACAGCTTCGACCTGGACGGCGCGATCGACCATCCGGTAAAGGCCTCGGGTGCGTCCAATGAGGACGTGCTGAGCTTCCACTTCACCGCGACGGCCCGCGACGGCGACGGCGACGTGGTGACCGCCGGCTTCACGGTCAACGTCATCGACGACGCGCCGGTTCGCGGCACGGAGGCGGTCGCGACGGTGGAGGACGAATCCGCCAGCGTCCACGGGAACCAGGAAAGCGACGACGGCTACAGCGCCTCGGTCTCGAACGTCTCGCTGGGCCTGAAGTGGGGCGCGGACAATGGCGATAGCCGTTCCGTTGCCTTCACCAACCCGCAGGTCACGGCATCGGGCGCCCATGGCGCCGCCCTGACGTCGCTGGGCGCTGAGGTGCACACGACGATCCTGTCGGACGGCACGCTGGTCGGCTACACCGGCGGCACGGTCCCGACCGCGGCGAATGCCGACAGCGTCGTGTTCTACGCGTCCGTCTCGGATGCGGGCAGCGGTGCGTATGCGTTCACGCTGGTCAAGCCGCTCGACCATGCGGCAGGCCACGGCGAGGACACGCTGTCGCTGACGTTCGGCTACACGGCGAAGGATTCGGACGGCGACAGCGTCACAGGATCGTTCACGGTCAAGGTTGCGGACGACGTTGCGACGATCGGCACGCCTGTTTCCGGACTTTACGTCGAGGAGGAGGAGCTTTCCGGGGGCAACGAGGACACGTCCGGCACGGGGGATGCGGATGTCTCGTTCAGCCTGTACCCGTTCCACCTTCCGGCCAACAACACCACGGCCAGCGCCAAGGGCGACCTTGCGATCTCGTGGGGGGCGGACGACAAGGACGACGACAGCGCGGGCGCCACGATCGACCGCTCGGTGCAGTTCACCGACGCGTCGGTCGATGCTCTTGAGGCCCGGAATCTGACCTCGAACGGGGATGCGATCCAGTACACGGTCGTGACCGGTGCGAACGGCCAGCAGACGCTCGTTGCCTATACGGGCACGGACCACACGGTGTTCACGGTGACGCTGTCGGACAACGGCAGCGGCTCCTACACGTTCCGCCTCCACGACACGCTGGACAATGCGGCGGGGAACGGTGCGAACGGGGAAGACACGCTTTCGCTGGAGTTCGGGTTCACGGCGACGGATTCGGACGGTGACGTCACGGTGCCCTCGAGCTTCACGGTCAACGTCATCGACGACGTGCCGACGGCCGACGGGGCCTCGGTCCGCTATGTCGAAGAGGAAGCCCTGAGCGGGGGCAACGAGGACGCCAGCCCGCTCGGCGTGGAAGTGGCTGGCGTGCTGTCCAACGGCGGCCTGATCACCGACCGGATCGGCGCCTCGCTCAACATCCATTGGGGCGCGGACGACGGCAACAAGGCCGTCGATGGCGGCTACACCGGCTCGCAGGCCGCCGGCGACCGCTCGGTCGTGTTCGCGACCGGCAACGGTACGACGGATACCGAGATCTCGGCTGGGGCCGCGGGCGCCTTCCTGACGGTCAGGAGCGGCAGCACCGTCGTCAACCTTGCCGACCTGACGTCGGACGGCCAGCACCTGACCTACACGCTGTCTGCGGACGGCACGCGGCTGACGGCCACGGCGGACGGCAAGACGATCTTCACGGTGACGCTGTCGGATACCGACCACGGCTCGTACAGCTTCGACCTGGACGGCGCGATCGACCATCCGGTAAAGGCCTCGGGTGCGTCCAATGAGGACGTGCTGAGCTTCCACTTCACCGCGACGGCCCGCGACGGCGACGGCGACGTGGTGACCGCCGGCTTCACGGTCAACGTCATCGACGACGCGCCGGTTCGCGGCACGGAGGCGGTCGCGACGGTGGAGGACGAATCCGCCAGCGTCCACGGGAACCAGGAAAGCGACGACGGCTACAGCGCCTCGGTCTCGAACGTCTCGCTGGGCCTGAAGTGGGGCGCGGACAATGGCGATAGCCGTTCCGTTGCCTTCACCAACCCGCAGGTCACGGCATCGGGCGCCCATGGCGCCGCCCTGACGTCGCTGGGCGCTGAGGTGCACACGACGATCCTGTCGGACGGCACGCTGGTCGGCTACACCGGCGGCACGGTCCCGACCGCGGCGAATGCCGACAGCGTCGTGTTCTACGCGTCCGTCTCGGATGCGGGCAGCGGTGCGTATGCGTTCACGCTGGTCAAGCCGCTCGACCATGCGGCAGGCCACGGCGAGGACACGCTGTCGCTGACGTTCGGCTACACGGCGAAGGATTCGGACGGCGACAGCGTCACAGGATCGTTCACGGTCAAGGTTGCGGACGACGTGCCTGTTTCGATGGGCGATGTCACGGCCTCGACGGTTCTTGACGATGATGCGCAGACTGTATTTGCGGGCAATACCGGCGGAAATGACGACGTCGAAAACGCAACCTCGGTTACGGGTGATGCTGGCGCGCTGTTCACGGTTGGCGCCGATGGCATAAAGTCGGTCACGCTTTCTGCCGGCCAGACCTTCACGGTCATCTACAAGGATACGGACGGCTCCACGCATCAAGAAACGGCGACCTGGAGCCCCACCGGCACCATGGTCGACGGGAGCACCACATTCACGGCGACGAGCGCACATTATACGGGGGTCGCGGGCAGCAGTGCAGCAGCGACGCTCGTGATCAACGCGGACGGTTCGTACACGTTTACGTTGAATGCGCCGGTCGTGCAGGCAACAGCCGGGACGACGGAGGAGGACACGACGATCAAGGTCGGCTTCACCGTCACGGATGGCGACGATGATACTGCGACGGGTTCGCTGTCCGTCAATGTCAACGACGATACGCCGACGGCCACGCTGGGCAAGCTGGTGACGCAGGAATCGGCGAAAGCCGACGGCACGTTCAATGAACAGGCCTGGAACGGTCGGTTCGCATTCTCCGCGGGGGCGGATGGCGGCCAGGTGACGGCGGTCCACTACGATCTTGGCACGAAGATCGCCGATGGGGATGCGCAGTCCTACACGACGGTCAATCTGACCTCGAACGGCAAGCAGGTGACGGTGACGGAATCTCCCGATCACCTGACGCTGACGGGCAAGGATTCGGATGGGGCGACGGTATTCGTCCTGAAGGTGACGAACCCGCTGACGGGCGACTACACCTATACGCAGTCCGCACCGCTGGATCACCCGGACATCGACGAGAGCGGCACACAGGATGTGCTGCGGATGCGGATCAGCTTCACCGTGACGGACGGCGACGGCGACACCGTGACCAACCATATCCAGCTCGACATCAAGGACGATGCTCCCAGCTTCGCGACCGCCGACAGCGGCTTCGTTGCGGAAGACGCGAGCGACAAGTCCACGTCCGGCAGCCTCGGCATCCTCTGGGGTGCCGATAGCGGTGCGGCGCGGACGCTGGTGCTCAAGGACGGCGGCAGCGACGTTCTGGTCAAGGACCAGTCGGGTGCGACGGTATCCAACCTGAAATCCGAGGGCCGGGACGTTCACTTCGCCCTGGTCGGCGCAGTGCTGGTCGGCTATGTCGGCAGCGATGCGAATGATGCGGCAAACCAAGTCTTCACCGTCGCGGTCGACGCGGCGACCGGCAAGTTCACGTTCGTCCTGCTGCAGCCGCTCGATCACACCTCGCCTTCGCTGGTCGAGGCAACGCTCGAGCAGTCGCTGACCTTCACCTTCACGGCCGTCGCGAAGGATGCCGATGGCGACAGTGCCACAGGGCATTTCGATGTGACGGTGGATGCCGCCGGCTCGCTCGGTTCGATCGACTACGGCAACTTGGCTTCCGGCGTCTTCGTCAACCTTTCGGGCAGCGAATTTACCTGGGGCGGACAGACGGTCGCGGCCGACACGGCAACCGACATGACGGGCAGCCATGTCGTCGGCAACGACGCGATGGCAGGCATCGTCGATGCTTACGGCAGCCAGGCCGGGGACGTTCTCGTCGGCGGCGATGAGGCCAACCACCTCAAGGGTGACGCAGGCCACGACGTCCTGATCGGCAACGGCGGCGACGATACGCTGGAAGGCGGCGGCGGCGACGATGCGCTCTATGGCGGCTCGGGCAGCGACATGCTGATCGGCGGCGAAGGCAACGATACGGCCTATCTCGGCAGGGACGTCACCGTCTCCAACGGTGCCACGCGGACCGTGCTTCTCGGCGACGGCACGCAGATTTCGGTCGATATCTCGGGTAAGGCCGGAACGGCGGATCACTTCGACGGCGGCGCAGGCTACGACGTGATCAAGCTCGACCAGGACAGCGGCACCAGCGGCTATGTCTACGACGCCGCATACGCGCCGGGCTACCTCTCCGGCGTCGAGGAAATCGACGGCACGGACGGCGCCGACGTCATCCTGGTGTCCTCCACCTATCTGAGTGACGCAACCGACGGCGGCATCACGCTCGTTGGCGGCAAGGGGGACGACGTGCTGCAAGGCGGCGCGGGCAACGACACGCTGCTGGGCGGCGACGACGACGACCTTCTCTCCGGTCTCGGCGGCGACGACCATCTTGAAGGCGGCAACGGCAACGACACCATCTATGGCGGTGACGGTAACGACACCCTGTCCGGCGGCAACGGCGCGGACGAGCTGCATGGCGGGGCGGGCGACGACCAGATCAACGGCGACTGGGGCAGCGACACCATCTATGGCGATGCCGGCAATGACCGGATCTATGGCGGTGGCGACGACGACATCATCTCCGGTGGTGCCGGCAACGACATCATCAACGGCGGCGATGGCAAGGATACCGCCGTCTATGACGACGCGCGCTCCAATTACACGATCGGGGATACCCGCGATGCCGGCACCGGCTGGGTGACCACGTTCAACTCGGTCACGGAAACCGTCGTCACCGGCACGGACGAGGGCACCGACACCTTGACCAGCATCGAAGTGCTGCAGTTCGGCAATGTCACGCTCGACCTGACGCAGGACGTGCAGCTGTTCGACGCTGGCCATAACCTGGTCGGCACCTTCGATCATATCCAGGAGGCCATCGCGGCATCCAGCGGTATCGCAGGCGCCGTCACCGTACTGGTCAAGGCTGGCAGCTACGATGAGAACATCACCATCAACCGTGACGGTGTCACCCTGCTGTCGGCCGGTGCGGTCACCATCAACGGCGTGGCCGGTGGCGTTGCGGTCACCGTCGCGGCCGGTGTGAAACATGTCACGATCGGCTCTGAAACGCAGGGCTTCACCATCAATGCCGCCGAAAACCAGCCGGCGACCGAGATCAAGGGCAACAATACGAACGTCACCGTCGAGGGCAATACCATCACGGCAAATGGCGACTCCGCTCTGCGGGTCGGCAACGTCGTGACGTCGGGCCTGACGATCGACCACAACACCTTCGCTGGGGCAACCTATACGATGGCGGAAACGGCCGCAGCCTCGGTGGCGCTCGTTTCCATCGGTGATGGCGCCACGCAGGGAGACCGGAAGGTAACGGTCAATTTCCACCACAACACCGTTTCCGGCGATGCCGGAAAGAGCGACCTGGTGTCGATCTCGGCGCATGACTCGAATGTCGCCCAGAACATGGTCGACGGCACAACCGAGGGCGGAGCCGGCATCACGGCAATCGGCCCGCGGATCAACTTTGCCGAAAACACGGTCGACAACAGGGTCAACGACAGCACCTCCACAGGTTTCAATGTCGATAACGAAGGCACCACGCCCAACTACAACGCCAACAAGGTGTTCGGCAGTGATGCTCTCGAACACCTGAACGGCACGCCCGGCGGCGATACCATCACCGGCGGCGAGGACAACGACATCATCGACGGCGGTGCCGGCAACGACAACATCAAGGGGGATGCCGGCAACGACACCATTACCGGCGGCAAGGGGAACGACACCATCAACGGTGGCGAGGGTAATGACACGATCAAGTACACGACCGGCGACGGCGCAGACACGATAGACGGCGGCGCCGACACCGATACGCTGATCGTGACCGGCGATGCTGCCGACAACACCTTCACGATCTCGAACGTCGGCGATCCCGCCAAGCTGGACCTGACCGTTGACGGCACGACCTCCACGGTCATCCGGGTCGAGGAGATCGAAATCGACGGTGGCGAGGGTGACGACACGCTGAACGTGGTCGGCAACCTTGACGACACCGGCCTTGCCTACAGCACGATCCACTTCAATGGCGGGGCGGGCAACGATACGCTCGATATCAGCGGGCTTACCTCCACCCATGACGTGGTCGCCGATGGCGGTAGCGATACTGCCGGCGATACCGTCAAGCTCAACTTCGCCTACGCAGCTTCGGGCGATACCTACGCGAAGATCGTAGACGATACCGGCAAGCTGATCGGCGTGACGATCACCCACGTCAACGGCAACAACACGACCACCACCGACAGCTTCACCAATTTCGAGAGCTTCACCTTCTCGGATGGCACGGTGAAGACGCTTGAAAAGGTCTTCGCGCCGGTGGTTGCGGCGGCCGGCGGGGCAGTCTACGTCGAACCGGATGGCGACGATCTCCATGGCACGAACGTCCTCAAGGACATCACCGTCAACGTGGCCGATGTCGATAGTCGTGAGTTCAGCAAGGTCACGGTTGCGATCACCAATGCGCAGACCGGCGACGAACTGAACATGCCGGCAGCTGCTGAGGTGAACGGCGTTCAGATCGACTACACTGTGGAAACCACCACAGTGGGCGACCAGACGGTCTACACCATGACGTTCACGAACCACCAGGCAGGCGGCACGCTCACCGCCGACGACATCAGCGATGCAATCCAGACCCTCGTCCTCTTCAAGACCAATAACGCTCTTTCGAGCACGACGCCGGATCGCACCATCGACATCACCGTCTACGACGAGAGCGACACGGCCAGCCATGTCGCTTCGGTGACGCTCGATGTTCAGGGCACCAACGACACCCCGACCTGGACGAATACGGCGCCGGCGGCTTCGGTGAATGAGGATCTCTCCTTCTCGCTGGACACTGTCGTTATCTCCACCTCGCTCAAGGTCAGCGACCTCGATGCCGACGGCGATGCCAAGCTGACCCTGTCGGTCGCGCATGGCACGCTGTCGATCAGCCAGGCACAGGCGGTCCATTTCGGCGTGACCTTCGCCGCGGGTGAAAACGGTACCGGCAGCGTAACGCTGACGGGGACGATGGACCACCTGAACAAGCTGCTGGTCAGCGCAAACGGCGTGACCTACACCCCGGTTGCGAACTACAGCGGTGCCGACGAGCTGACGCTCAGGTTCAGCGACAACGGTGACCTGGGACTGGGTGCCAAGACGTCGGAAACGACGATCGCCATCACGGTAGACGCGGTTGCCGATGCGCCGGCCCTGACCGTCTCGAACGGCTCGGGTGACGAGGATACGGTGATCGCAATCCCGGTTTCCGCGGCCTTGACCGACGCCGATAGCTCGGAAAGCCTGCAGACGGTCATATCGGACATTCCGGTTGGTGCGGTCTTGTCCGATGGCGCGAACACGTTCACGGCCACGGCCGGCGGAACCTCGCATGACGTGTCCAGCTGGAACCTTGCTTCGCTGACGATCAAGCCGCCGCTCGACTCGGATGCCGATTTCACGCTGAAGGTGACCTCCACCGCGACGGAAGGTTCCAACCACGATACGGAATCCACCGTCAAGACGGTGAACGTGGTCGTCAATCCGGTCGATGACGGCGATGCGATGATCTCGCTGACGGATAGCACGCCGTCAACAGGTCCGACCGTCGGTGATACGCTGACGGCCAGCATGACCGCTGATCCGGACGGCGGAAACGGTTCGACCGTCACCTACACATGGTATCGCGGCGGGGAGGTGATCGGCGGCGCAACGAACGCCACCTACCAGCTCGTTTCCGCTGATGCCGGCAAGACGATCAAGGTTTCGGCATCCTATGTCGACGGCCAGGGCTTCCACGAGACCGTGACCAGTGCTGCCACGGCAGCGGTGCTTTCGGGCAACCATGTCCCCACCGCCGTCGGCGAAACGATCCTCACCAATGCAAGTTCGGTGGTAATCCCGGATTGGGTTCTGCTGATGAACGACAGCGATGCGGACAGCGGGGATACGCTTTCGGTTCATGCGAACCCGACCAGCGCTACCCCATTCTGGGGCAGCCTAACCGACGATGGTGTCACCACGACTTACAACGGTGCGTGGCCTTCTGGCGGCTCGTTCAAGTATACGGTTTCCGATGACCATGGCGGGACTTCGTCTGAAGCCAAGGCATCGGTTGAGTACACGCCTTGGAGTGTTATCAGCACGGGGAATGGCGGCTCCATCGTAATCGCAGGCGATGGAAACGACTTGATAGATGGTGGAAACGGCAAGGATATCCTCTTGGGAGGAGCTGGAAACGACACGATAGATGGCGGAACCGGCAAGGATATATTGTATGGCGGTGTTGGTGCGGACACCTTAACCGGCGGCAACGGAGCCGATACATTCAAGTTCGACAAGGGCGACACCAGTCTCACGGTTGAGGATGGCAGCAGATGGTCCATCTTCTCCTTCGGTCGCGTCTCTGGCTATGATACGATCACGGACTTCAAGAGCAGCGAGGACAAGCTTGAACTGGCTGTCTCGCCGGAGGTTGCAGTAAATACAGGCGGCAAGGTGGATGGAAACAATGCAGCCGTATATATCGGATTCAACAATGAACTCTCGGTATCTTATCACTCCATAACGAATGGAATTATTACCTTCTATTCGACACAGAATGGCTCTGCCATTAATGTTGATAGTGGGGAGAAGCTTGCGGCCGTCGTAAAGTACCTACAGAATAATGATCTTGGTGCCTCGGGTACAACGGTTGCGTTCCATGCCGATTTCCTGGGTTCGTCGAAAGACGATACCTTTATCTACCAGCAGGTGGGTGATATCCCGAGCGCCCAGGACGATATTCTGATCGCTCTGCGTGATGCGGATATCAGCAATCTCAATACGCTGTTCAACAATGGGACGATCGACCCGATCGTCCTCGATCTTGACGGCAATGGCTTTGCCTTCACCTCGCTTGACGACGGCGTCTCCTTCGACATCAACGCCGACGGCAGCGCGGACAAGGTGGCCTGGACCTCCACGGACGGCATTCTGGCCTATGATGTGAACGGCAACGGCACGATCGATGACGGTTCGGAGGTGTTCACGCCTGACTTCGCCGGCGGCAAGTTTGCCAGCGGTGCGGCGGCCCTCGCTTCGCTCGATAGCAACGGCGACGGTATCCTCGATGCGGATGACGAGGCTTTCAGCAAGCTTCTGATCTGGCAGGACACGAACCATGACGGCGTCGGCGAGGCGGGTGAGCTCACCCATCTGAGCGACCACGGCATTACCGGCCTCGATACGGCGACGACGGCTCCGTCCGTCACCTCCATCGACGGGCAGACGGTGGCCGGCGAAGGCACCGTCCATTATGCAGACGGATCGAAGGGGACCTACATCGAAGTCCATCTCGATACGCTTCTGGGGGCGGATGGAGCCGACAACGACGCCGCCGGCATGTCCGGAGCGGGCGAGACCGCGGAGACCTTCGTCATCGATCCCTCGGCCCTGGTGGCGGGGGATCACATGGCCGAAATCCTTACCGGCTACAACACCGAGAAGGGAGACGTCGTCGATCTCACCGAGCTCCTGGGCAACAAGGTCTCGGCGGACCATATCGGTGATTTCGTCCGCACGGTGGAAGGCGGCGATGGCGCGGCGGACCAGTTGCAGGTCAGCGCCACCGGCCATGTGAGCGACTTCGTCACCGTTGCCGTTCTGGATGCGAATGCCGGCGTGAAGGTCCTCTACAACGACGACCAGCATCACCAGCAGAACGCAACGGTCTGACGCTGCAAAATCGGCCCGGCTGGCCTTTCCAGGACAGCCGGGCGTTGAAACGGACTGAAAACAAGCGTAGATGAATTGAGGCTTTCCAGTCTTCCGGGGGATTTCATGTTTTCGATGCGAAGGGTTCTTGCCGCGGCGATCCTGCTTACCGGCGGGGTGACCGCTCAGGCGGCCGATCTTGGGGAGGGCTATGCGCAGTGCGCCCTGGCGAGGGGCTCGAGCCTGCTCGGCCAGGAGAACAATGTGGCGCTCTCCGATGAAGTGGTGCGGCTGATGAACGAGGCGGTCGGCGTTGCCGACGATCCGCGCTGGATCAATTCCCGCCAGCCGGCCTTCACCTGGGCTTCGGAGACGAAGGTCGCCTGCGGCATGGCCTATGGCTATCTCAAGGCCAGCTATCGCGACGTGGATTCGATCAACAAGTGCGAGTGCTTCCATTCGCGCATGCTGCAATACATGAACTGATCCCGCCCATGCGCGTCTTTTCCCGCTGCCGGCGCATTCTCGGCGTCTGTTCGCTTGCGCTCGGGGTGCTGGCCGGATGCCAGTCCGCCTCGACTCCCGACGTGCTTGCAAGCGCGCAGCAGGAGAGCAAGGCCGATACCTCGACCAGCGTCGGCACGGGCAATGTGCATCTCGATCTCTTCATCGACCGCGCCGTTGCGGGAAATGCCGAGGATTATCGCGACGGTGCCGCATTGGCGGCGAAGGAGCTCGGTGCCGGCCAGCTCGCGCTCACCGTGCATGACCTGCAGGCGGGATCGGCCGACCTTGCCGGGCAGGTGAGGAAGGCTTCAGCCGAAGGCACGAAATTCTTCATCGGCTCGCCGTCCCTTGCCAAGGCCGTTGCGGACAGCGCCGGCGGATCGGCCTTCGTGCTTCTTTCCAGCGAACCGGAAAGCGGCGGCGTCGCCATCGTCTCGGACGAGATCGACGCCCTTGTCGAGGCCGGGGCCTATGCGGCGGGGGCCGGCAAGACGGAACTGATGGCCGTGGCGGCGCGCCCGTTGAGCGAGGCGCAGGCACAGCGCCTTCGCAGCGGCCTCAAGAAGGTGGGCGCCAACCTCGTCGATATCGTGACGGACCCCAGCTCTCCGGCCGGCAAGAAGAGCCTTGCCAAGCTCGGCTCCGTGCAGGCGGTGCTGCTGATCGGCGCCGATGCGCCGAAGGTCATCGCGCCCATCCTGCGCCAGGGCGGCGTGCTGCCCGCGGACGTTCCCTTCCTCGGCGCGGGCACATGGCCGGCCGAGAGCTTTGCCGAGCCCGCGCTGGAGGGCTCGCTCCTCGCGCTGGTCGATCAGCGCGCATTGAAGCGCATCTCCACCCGCTTCCAGGCGGCCTATGGCCGGCCGCTTTCGCTGGAGGCCGCCTATGCCTTCGATGCCGTCGCGGTTGCCGCGGGCATCGTCCGCGCCAAGGGCGAGGCGGGCCTGACCAACGACGCCCTGCGTGCCGCATCGGGCTTCGCGGGCGCCACGGGCGTCTTCCGCTTCGATGCGAACGGCCGCGTCGAGCGCCGTTTCGCCATCTACCGGCTCTCCCAGGGCAAGCCCAGCCTGCTGGATGCGGCCCCGTCCGGGTTTTGAGCTTGCGCGGCGATCCTAGGCCATGGCGGCGTAGCGGGCTTCCATGAGGTCGGCTTCGCGCACGAGCTTGCGCACGAGGTCGTCGGAGAGCTTGCGGGCGCGTCCGAGGCGGTAGATCTCGTCGCGTTCGGCTCTCACGCCGGCCAGCCGCAACCGCCGCTCGATCTCCTCGAGATGCTTGACCTGCTCGGCCTCGTCGCCGGTTTTGGAGCGGGTGTCGATCCTCTGGCGGTAGAGTTCCATCAGCCGGCTCCCGACATCGGCATAGAGGTCGGCGTCGCCTCGGCCTGTGCCCAGTTCGTGTTGCAGCCTCTCGATCATCCGGATCGCCGCTTCCGCCGCGGCGATGCGCGCGGCGTCCTCCTCGCGCTGATGGCCGGGCTCCGGCGGCGGTTCCAGGTCGCGAAGCAGGAACGGCAGGCCGATGCTGGCGGCAAGGAGCGATGCGATGATCACGCCCGCCGCAAGGAAGATGGCAAGGTCGCGCGCCGGGAACGGCGTCCCGTCGTCGAGGACGAGCGGCAGCGTGAGGATACCGGCCAGCGTGATGGCGCCGCGCACGCCGGCCACCGACATCGCCACCACCAGCCGCCAGTTCGGCTTCGCGACCGTCCGTCCCTGCCGTGCGGCGCGATAGAGGGTGAAGCGCAGCGATATCCAGACCCAGACGAGGCGCAGCAGGGCCAGCGCGAGGTTGATCGCCACGACGTAGATCGCCAGCCAGACCGGATCGTGATGACCCGTATCGACCACCACCTGCGCCGCCCCCGCCACGATGCTCGGCAACTGTTCGCCGAGCAGCACGAAGATGATGCCGTTGAGGGCGAACTGCGCCGTGTCCCACACGGCCGCGCGGCGCACGCGCGTCACGGCGAGGGCCTGGCCGGTCTGTTCCGCATAGCTCATCGCGATTCCGGCGGCGACGGCCGCAAGGATGCCCGAGCAATGCAGCTCCTCTGCAAGGAGATAGGCGCCGAAGGGAATGAGCAGGCTGATGAGGATCTGCGAGCCCGGCTCCTCGCCGAGCTTGCGCGAGAGGTGGTCCTTGGCCTTCATCACAATCCAGGTCATGCCCGCGCCGATGGCGATGCCGCCGAGCGCGAGCCACAGGAAGGTGCCGAGCGCCGAAACCGGCGAAAAGACGCCGGTGAGGGCGGCGGCAACGGCAAAGCGCATGCAGACGAGGCCCGAGGCGTCGTTCAGCAGGGATTCCCCTTCCAGGATATGCATCAGGCGTTTGGGGATCGGCACGCGGGCGGTGATCGCCGAGACCGCGATCGGGTCCGTGGGGGAAACGATGGCCGCAAGCGCGAAGGCGACGGGCAGCGGCATCGACGGGATCAGCCAGTTGATGAAGAAGCCCACCCCGATCACGGTGAAGACGACGAGGCCGAGCGAGAGTTCGAGGATCGTTCCCTTGTCGCGGAACAGCCCCTCCTTGGGAATGCGCCAGCCGTCGAGGAACAGGAGCGGCGGCAGGAAGAGCAGGAAGAAGAAGTGCGGTTCGAGCTCCACCCTGGACCCGGTGACGCCGGCGATGGCCGCGCCCAGCGCGATCTGCACCAGCGGCAGGGGAACGGCGACCGGGGAGAGGCGGGCAAGCGTCCCGCTCACGACCACCGCCAGCAACAGGATCAGCGCGATACCGATATTCTCCATGCAATCTCCTGCCCTGCGGACCGGCGGCAACCTTGCGAGTCCCGCTTCCCCCTGAGTTTGAAAACGGCGGTTTCCACGGTCAAGTCGCGGCACCGGAAAAGTGCCGCTATTTCCGAGCGAGGTGAGCGATCTTCTCGCTTGCGGCGGCATATGTTCGCTTGCGGGAAAATACGTGTTCGCTGCCGGTCAAGCCAATCTTGCGCGAATGCCTGTACAATTCCGCAAAACGGTACAGAATCGAACTCTCTGCATCCGTCGTATTTGCTGGAAACCTTCGAAGTCGCCAAACTGAAAGGATAGCGGTTGGGTTCCATCCTGTTTCCCACGCGTCGATTGTCGACGGAAGACGTTCCGCTGCGCGAGCGGCTTGCCTTCGTGCACGATTTCATGGCGCGTCATATCGGCGGGCGCCGGTTTGCCCCGGCCGACCGCGACAATGTCCGCATCGACATGGAGGCGATGCCCCTGCCCGGCGGCCTGACGGTGGCCCGGGGCCACTACAATCCGATGGGCGGCGCCCGGACGCGGGAGTTGCTGCAGGACGGCCGTGAACAATACCTGCTGCTGATCCACAACGAGGAGCACGAGATTTCGATCGACGGCAAGGCGCTGGTCAAGATCGCCCCGGGCGATATCGTTCTCCTGAACGAGGGGACCTGCCACGAATTCTGGTACGGCAGGCCGACGACCGTCGACCTCGTGTCGCTGGATCGCCAGACGCTTGCCGATCTCGCCCCCCGCATCGAGCTGGAAGCGAGCTACCTGATACCGGCATCGGCCTGCGGCATGCCGCTGCTGGCGAACTATGTCGAGACGCTGCGCCGCCATCCGCCCGCCTCGGCCAAGGCCGGCGACATGGCGTCGCGCCATGTCTACGACCTGACGGCGCTGGTGCTCGACGGCTTCGTGCGCGGCGGGGCGGAGCGCAACGAGCGCAGCAAGGCGGCCGCGCGGCGCCGGCTGGTGCAGAGGGACGTCCTGGAGAACCTCTCCGATCCGGGGCTCCATATCGATCTCGTCGCCCAGCGCCAGGGCGTCACCCCGCGCTACATCCAGCGCCTGTTCGAGAGCGAAGGCACGACCTTCACGGAATATGTGCGCGACTGCCGGCTCGACCTCGCCTTCCGCCTGCTCAAAGAGCGCGAGGCGGATTCCGGCATGATCACCGCCATCGCCTACGATGTCGGCTTCTCGGACCTGTCGACATTCAGCCGGGCGTTTCGCCGGCGCTTCAACGCCACGCCTTCCGAGATCCGGCGCTCGTCCTTTTGAGATCGAGCGGCCGGATGGTCCGGCATATGTGCGTCCAGCGTCAAAAATCGGTTCCGTATTTCCCAAGAGCACCATGGCCCCGTTTCGTATCGTTCAGCGTCAACGATGCGGAATCGGTCTCCGCGTCGCAAATCCACGTTGGAGACAGTTCGACATGACCAGGGAGTTACGGAGTGCGCTCGGTATTTCATAGCAACGGCCTGCTGACGGCATCGCGTGCGGGCGCGCAAGACGACGCGCGCGCGGCCGTGTCCATCCGTTCGGCCGGCCGGCATTTCCCATGCTGCCGTGCGGCAGGCATCAGGGCGGGAAACGACAGAAGAATTGTCGCTGACCGTCTTTTCGGCCCCACAAGGAGCTTTGCGATAGATCGCGAGCGTTAGCGCCGTCCATCGGCCCGAGGGGCTGCGCCGCGTCTGCGGCAGGGCGGACCATCAAGCAGAACAATCGGTTTTTCAGACTTCGGATGCGCAGGCGTCCGTCGCCGGTGTCGGCGTGTCCGCAGCCGGCAAAAAAACGGGAGCAGAAAATTGCAGAACAGGACTTTCAATCCGCCGCACCCGGCCAGGGGGCCGCGTCTTCGGCATGTGCAGGCGCTTCTGGCGGGGGCCTCGATGCTGGCGCTTGGCCTTCCGGCCTCGGCCGACACGGTGGAACTGGAGAACGGCGAGGTCGAAACCGGCGCGATCTCGCAGCCGGGCAACACCACCTTCCTCGTCAAGGAAGCAACGGGGGCGACCATGGCGGGGACGATCTCGGGAACGGGGTCGGTTTCCAAGACCGGTCCGGGTACGTTGACGATCACGGGGGAAAATTCCTATTCCGGCGGCACGGACATCGCCGGCGGCTACGTGTGGTTGACGCATGGCAGCGGCCTCGGCACCGGAACCGTCACGTTCAACGGCGGCAGCCTCGGCTTCCTGGGGCCTGACGTGCTGTCCATGTCCAACGACATGGTGTTCAACAATGCCACCGTCCTCTACACGATGCAGGACACGACATTGTCGGGCGTGCTTTCCGGCGGGTCGCTTTTCAAGAAATTCGGCGAAAAGACGTTGACGCTGACGGGCGAGAACACCTTCACGGGCGGCCTTCTCATCCACGAGGGGACCGTGCGGGCGGAAAACGGCAAGGCGCTCGGCTCCGGCACGATCACCTTCGACAGCGGGACGCTCGGGATCTACGCGCCCGCCCTGACGACGCTTTCCAACGACATGGCGTTCAACGGCAATGCCACGCTCGATACCGCGCAGCACACGACGATCTCGGGCACCCTGTCGGGAACGGGCGGCCTGACGAAGACCGGCGGGGGGACTTTGACCCTTTCCGCGGACAACAGCGCGTTTTCGGGCGGCCTGACGGTGCGCAGCGGGATCGTTCATGTCGAGAACGACCATGCGCTCGGTACGGGGACGCTCAGCATCGGCCGGTTCGGATACTCGTCGGCACTGTCCTATGCGGATGGTGTCACGGTCGACAATGACGTCCTGATAACCGGGAATACGGATTTTCACGTCGCGGCGGGCACGGCGACGCAGTCGGGCCGGATCGATCAGGCCAGCGGAATGCATTTCCTGGCAAAGACCGGCGCCGGAGAGCTTGTCGTCACCAATGCCATCGACGCCGGATATCAGTTCAGGGTCGACGAGGGCCAACTGACGGCCGCGGTCGAGGACGTCCTTGCCGGCCGCAGCTACGCCATCTTCGGTGCGGGAACCGTGAAGCTCGAAGCAGACCAGCAGGTCGCTACAGTCACCAGCGCAGGCAAGCTCGATCTCGGCTCCCGCAAGCTGACGCTCGGCACGGATCAGGCTGTCGGGGCCGATTTCAGCGGGAAACTCGTCGGGGATGACGACGCGCATCTGGTGAAGGTGGGCAGAAACAGCCAGACGCTCAATGGCGACGGCCTCGACTACTACGGCCGGATCACCATGCAAGCGGGGAACCTCTCCGTCGGCGGCAATTTCGCCGGCGCGCCCGTTCTCGTCACCGGCGGCCGCCTCAGCGGGGCCGGCCAGCTCGGCGACGTCACGGTGGACGGCGGCATCCTGGCGGGCAAGGACGGCGGCACGCTGTCCATGCGGGACCTCTACCTTATGGGCAACGCGATCGTCGAGGCCAACCTCGGCACGGAGAACAGCGCGGCGCTCTTCGACGTCGCAGGCGACCTCGTGCTGGACGGCACGCTGAACGTGAACAACATGGGCGGCTTCGGCCCGGGCCTCTACCGCCTGATCAGCTATGCGGGCGCGCTCGACGACCGGGGCCTTGAGATCGGCACCGCGCCGACAGGCTACGACGCCGACAATCTCGCCGTGCAGACGTCAATGGCGGGGCAGGTCAACCTCGTCGCGGACGATCCCGACTACGGCCCCGTGATGTTCTGGGATGGCGACGATCCGGCGAACCGGGACAACGGCAAGATCGATGGCGGCGACGGCCAGTGGAGCAAGTACGGCTACTCCTTCACCGATGCATACGGCATGCAGAACGGCAAGATGGATCCGCAGCCCGGCTTCGCCGTATTCGGCGGCAAGGCCGGTAACGTCGTCGTCTATACGGGCATCGGGGAGGTGAAGGCGACCGGCATGCAGTTTGCTACCGACGGCTACGTCATCTCGGGCGAACTGCTCGAGCTGGTGGCCGGAGATGCGTTCATCCGCGTCGGCGACGGTACGGCCGCCGGAGCGAACTACACGGCGACCATCGCCAACAAGCTCGACGGCGCGGGCAAGCTGATCAAGACCGACCTCGGCAAGCTCATCCTTACGGGCGAAAACGCCTATCGCGGCGGCACCGAGGTGCGCGAGGGGATGCTCCAGATCGGCGACGAGGGTAACGAGGGCTCGATCGCCGGCCTGCTGGAGGTTGGGGCCGACGGCCGCCTGACCGGCCTCGGCACGCTGGAGCAGGTCGTCGTTTCCGGCACGATCGCGCCGGGCCTGTCGATCGGCACGCTTCATGTCGCGGACATCGCCTTCAACGAAGGCTCGGTCTTCGAGGTCGAGGTGAATGCGGACGGGGAATCGGACCGTATCCTCGCCTCCGGCGTGGCGATGCTCGACGGCGGTACGGTGATGGCGCTTGGGGGCACGGGCAACTACGCCGCCTCCACCCGCTACACCATCCTTTCCGCAGACGGCGGCTTTGCGAGCGAGGACGACCGTTTCGACGGCGTGACCTCGAACCTTGCCTTCCTCACGCCGGACCTCGAATACGACGAGAACAACGTCTACCTGACGATGACCCGCAACGGCGTCGCGTTCGAGAATGTCGGCAACACGCGCAACCAGGTCGCGGCGGGCGGGGCGGTGGAAAGCCTCGGCGCGGGCAATGCGGTTTACGATGCGGCCCTCGGCCTTTCCGCGGATCAGGCGCGCGGCGCCTTCGACCGGCTCTCGGGCGAGATCCATGCTTCGGCCAAGTCCGCGCGGATCGAGGACAGCCGCTTCCTGCGCAATGCCGTCAACGACCGCCTGCGCGCGGCCTCCCGCACGGCAGATGTTCCCGCCGGCATGGTCGTCACCTATGACGACGGCAGGCCGGGCGCGGCGGCGGCGAGCACGGACGGCTTTGCGCTCTGGAGCCAGGGTTTCGGCGCCTGGGATCACACCGGCGGCGACGGCAATGCCGCGCGCCTGAACCGTTCGACCGGCGGCTTTTTCGCCGGTGCCGATGCGTCGGTGTTCGACAATTGGCGCTTCGGCGCGGTGGCCGGCTACAGCCATAGCAGCTTCGAGGTGAAGGACCGTGGTTCGTCCGGATCGAGCGACAACTACCATTTCGGCCTTTATGGCGGCGCGCAATGGGGCGAGTTCGCCTTGCGTACCGGCGGCGCCTATACGTGGCACGACATCTCGACCAGCCGCAGCGTCGCCTTCGCCGGCTTCACCGATAGCCTGAAGGCCGACTACGATGCCGGCACGGGGCAGGTCTTCGGCGAGATGGCTTATGGCTTCGGGATGGGCGAGGCACGCTTCGAGCCCTTCGCGAACCTTGCCTATGTGAACCTGCATACGGACGGCTTTGCCGAAAAGGGTGGCGCGGCCGCCCTGAAGGCCGGCGCGTCCAGCACCGACATGACCTTCACGACGCTCGGCCTGCGGGCTTCGACGAATGTCGACCTCGACGGCACGACGGTCACCGCCAGGGGCATGGTCGGCTGGCGGCACGGTTTCGGCAACATGACGCCGACCGCGCAGATGCGTTTCGCCGGTGCCGGCGACGCCTTCACCGTCGCCGGCGTGCCGGTCGCCCGCAACGTCGCCGTCGTGGAAGCCGGCCTCGACGTCGCGCTGACGCCGGACGCCGATTTCGGCGTCTCCTATGGCGCGCAGGTCGGCTCAGGCGCCGTCGACCAGTCGCTGAAGGCCAATCTCAACATCAGGTTCTGAGGCGAAGCGGATCGCTTCCCCAGTCATACGAACGGACAAAATCATGAACTTCGACATTTCCAACGAGGCAGTCACATCGGGCAGGAGCGATGCCGCCGCTTCGACGGTCTGGTTCGGCTATCTGGCCAGAACGGTGCTCACCTTCATGTTCTGGTCGAGCGCGCTCGCAAAGCTCGGCGATGCCGAGGCCGCCCTTGCCGAGATGCGGCATTTCGGGCTCGAGCCGGGCTTCTTCTACTATTTCCTCACCGTCATCACCCTGCTCATCGGCTCGCTGCTGGTGATCCTCGATAAAGGGACATGGCTGGGGGCGGGCGCCCTTGCCGTCTTCACCCTCCTGACCATTCCCATCGCCCACGATTTCTGGGCGATGGAAGAATCGCGGAAGACGGCGGAATTCCATGTCGCGATGGAGCACATCACCGTGGTCGGGGGCCTGCTCGTGGCCGTCCATGCATCGACGGCGCTCAGGAGGCGGTCCGGCGGCGGCCCGGATACCCGGCTGTTCGAGATCGCATCGCGCAAAGGGTGGCCCGGACCATGATCGCAGGACGCTTTCTTGCAGGCGCGCTCTGCATGCTTGCGGCCGGTTGCAGCAGCGGCGATGCGCGGATGAACGCCCTGCGCGCCGACATGGCCGGCCGGCAGGCCGCCGCGGAACTGGCCGCCAGCCGTCCCGAGGGCACGGCCGGGGACAGGGAGCGCGCAAGAGGCTACGCCTCGGCGCAGAAGTGCATCGACCAGCTTCAGGCGCATTCGCGGCGCGTGCAGGCGACGAGCATGGCCACGAGGAGCGCGCTTGCCGCCGTGAGCTTCGCAGGGCCCGGCGGTGCGCTGGCCGCCCGCTCGCTGGCTCCCGTGAGCGGCATGGTCCTGCAGAGCCAGGGCCGATATAGCGTCGCCTGCTACTAGGCGGCGCCTCATCCTCAAACCGTGCAGGTCCTATTCCGAACGTGTCCCGGAACCGCTTCGCCGTCGCATTCCTCGCCGTCTCCGGGCTTCGGAAGCTTCGTCTCACCAACTGACGTAGAACATCGCCTTCGCCAGGAAGACGATCAGGCATATCTGGCAGAAGACGCTGAGGTGGATGAACTTGAAGTGCCTCGATCTCAGCTTGCCGCGCGCGCTCAGCGTGATGGCGGTGATGAAGTGCGCAAGGACGCTGAGGGCGAGCAGGATCTTCAGCGAGAGAAGCGTGGCGAAGCTGCTGGCGAAGGGATGGGCGAGGTCGTCGCGGTACTGCCAGGCCATGAGGATGCCGGCGCAATAGAGGACCGCGATGACGAACGGCATCAGGCGGCGGGCCCGCCGGCCGATTGCCGTCTCCACGGTCCGCATGGCCTCGCGCCCCACGGGCTTGCGGATGCCTTCGAGAATGAGGACTTCGAAGAAGACGGTGCCGCCGAACGTGATGGCGGCGAAGAGATGCAGCGTGACGAGGGCGAAATGGCTCATGGGCGTGGGTTCCCTATCCGGTGACCGCACCTTCGTCGGCCGGCCGGGCGAGGGCGGCGAACTTGGCGAGCACGCCGCGGCGATAGCGCGGCTCCGGCTGGATCCAGGCGGCGCGGCGGCGGGCGATCTCCTCTTCCGCCACTTCGAGCTGGAGCAGCCGCCGGTGCGCGTCGATTGTCACGGTGTCGCCTTCCTCGACGAGGGCGATCGTGCCGCCGACATAGGCTTCCGGCGCGACATGGCCGACGACCATGCCCCAGGTGCCGCCGGAGAACCGGCCGTCGGTGATGAGGCCGACGCTCTCGCCGAGCCCCCTGCCGACCAGCGCCGAGGTCGGCGCCAGCATTTCCGGCATGCCCGGCCCGCCCTTGGGGCCGAGATAGCGCAGCACCACCACGTCGCCGGACCGGATGCGGTCGGCAAGGATCGCCTCCATGGCGGAGGCCTCGTCGTCGAAGACCCGCGCCGGGCCCGAGATGACCGGGCTCTTGAGGCCGGTGATCTTGGCGACCGCGCCCTTTTCGGCAAGGTTGCCCTTGAGGATGGCAAGATGGCCCTCGCGATAGAGCGGCCGGGTCATCGGCATGATGACGCCCTGGTCGGCGCGGGGTTCGGAGGGCACGTCGGCAAGCTCCTCGGCGAGCGTGCGGCCGGTGATCGTCAGGCAGTCGCCGTGGAGAAGCCCGGCATCGAGCAGGATCTTCAGCACCTGCGGCACGCCGCCGGCCGCGTGCAGGTCCACCGCCATGTAGCGGCCGGACGGCTTCAGGTCGCACAAGACCGGCACCTTGCGGCGCACCCGCTCGAAATCGTCGAGCGTCCAGTCGATCTCCGCCGCATGGGCGATGGCGAGATAGTGCAGCACCGCATTGGTCGAGCCGCCGAGCGCCATGATGAGCGCTACCGCATTCTCGATCGACTGGCGCGTGACGATGTCGCGCGGGCGGATGTTGCGCTTCACCGCCTCCACGAGGACGCGGCCGGACTGCGCGGCGCTGTCGAGCTTCTCGCGGTCGGGGCTCGCCATGGTCGAGGAATAAAGGAGCGACATGCCGAGCGCCTCGAAGGAGGAGCTCATCGTGTTGGCGGTGTACATGCCGCCGCACGAGCCGGTCGTGGGGCAGGCGTTCCGCTCGATCCCCTCGAAGTCCTCCTCGCTCATCGTGCCGGCCATGAAGGCGCCCACCGCCTCGAAGGCCGAGACGATGGAGAGGTCCTCGCCCTTCCAGCGGCCGGGCTTGATGGTGCCGCCATAGACGTAGATGGCGGGCGCGTTGGCGCGCAGGATGCCGATCATGCCGCCCGGCATGTTCTTGTCGCAGCCGCCGAGCACCAGCACGCCGTCCATCCACTGGCCCTGCACCGAGGTCTCCACGCAATCGGCGATCACCTCGCGCGAGACGAGCGAGTATTTCATGCCCTCCGTGCCCATCGACATGCCGTCTGAGATCGTCGGCGTGCCGAAGGTCTGCGGATTGGCGCCCGCTTCCTTGATGGCCTGCGCGGCGGCATCGGCGAGCGGCTGGAGGCCGGCATTGCAGGGGGTGATGGTGGAATGGCCGTTGGCGATGCCGATCATCGGCTTGTCGAAATCCGCCTTCTCGTAGCCGAGCGCGTAATACATCGCCCGGTTGGGGGAGCGGGCGATGCCTTGCGTGATGTGCCTGGAGCGTTCGTTGAAGGGCATGGAAACCTCGCAGGAAGACGGCGGCGTCGCACCGCCTTGTCATTTCGGCATAAAGATATATTTTAAATACATGTATTCCTCTGTTTTCAGGAATGCAATGGCGAAAGATCAGGAGAGCCCGCCGGATGCGATTGACCAATTTTTCCGACTATGCGCTGCGGGTGCTGATGTTCGCGGCCGAGCGGGGCGACCGGCTGATCACCATCGAGGAGACCGCCACGCTGCACGGAATCTCGCGTGCGCATCTGATGAAGATCGCCAACCAGCTCACCCGCACGGGTTTCCTGAAGGCGGTCCGCGGCCGGTCCGGCGGGCTGACGCTCGCGAAGGCCCCCGAGGAGATCAATCTCGGCGACGTACTGCGCGTGACGGAGCCGGACTTCACGCTGGTGGAGTGCTTTGCCGCCGACGGCCGCTGCATGCTGATGCCGCGCTGCCGCCTGCGCGGCGTCCTGCACGAGGCATTCGCCGCGTTCAGCCACACCGTCGAGCGCTATACGTTGGCAGATCTCATCTCGAATCCGATGGAACTGGGCGCCCAGCCGGCCGCGTGAGGCGAACGGCGAGCCGGGCACCCGGGATGAGGGGAAGCTGCGGATGCGGTCAGGCCTCGGCGGGCCTTCTCATTCCCGGCCGGCGCATGGACAGGACCAGCAGGAGCCCGACGGTCGCGGAAAGCCCGCCGACCAGGAAAACCGAGGAATAGCCCCTGGCATCCGCCAGCAATCCGACGACCGGGCCGGTCGCGCCATAGGCGAGGTCCTGGAACGCGGCGAAACCGCCGACCGCCGTGCCCCTCAGATGCGCCGGCACCTGCTTGACGACTTCCGAGCCCATGGAGGGAAACACCATCGAGCAGCCGAGGCCCGTCAGCAACGCCCCGGCAAGGGCCGCATGGGGCCCCGGCGCGAGCCAGAGCAGGTATTGCCCGGCCGCTTCCACCGTCAGCGAGACCGCCGCGACGGGCAGGCCGCCGAACCGATCCGGCATGTGGCCGAAGAACAGGCGGACCAGCACGAAGCCGGCACCGAAGAAGGTGAGCCCCAGCCCGGCATAGGGCCAGCCGCGGCTGAGGAAGGCGAGCGAGAAGAACGCGCCCAGCGCCGCAAAGCCGACGCCCTGCAATCCGACGGCTGCGCCCGGCCGCCAGATCCGGCCGATGATCCGCCAGAATGGTTCGCGGTGGCCGGACTGCGGCGCGACCGCCGGGATCGGGCTGACCGCGACCATGCCGACGATCGGCAGGAGCGTGCAGGCGATCATCAGGCCGGCGAAGCCGAGGCGGTCGAGCAGCATCAGGCCGAGCGGGCCGCCGACGGCGAAGGCGCCGTAAAGGCCCATGCCGACAAGCGACATCACCCTGCCGGACCGGGCCTGTCCCATCAGGCCGATCGCCCAGCTTATCATGCCGACCATGGCGACGCTCTCGCCGAGGCCGAGCAGGAGCCGGCCGGCGAGCAGCACTTCATAGCGCGATATGGCGGGCAGGGCGGGCCAGCCCGCAAGAAGGCAGATCAGGCCGGCGGCGGCATAGATGAGAAGGCCGCGCTGCATGCACAGCTTGCCGCCGATCCGGTCGGCGAGCGCCCCGGCCCAGCCGCGCGTCAGGATCGTCGACAGGAAGGCGATGCCGACGGCAAGGCCGCCATAGGTGTTGCCGAGGCCGAGATTCTGCACGACGTGGACGGTTACGGCCGACAGCGACATGGCGACGGTGAGATAGGAGAGGAAAAGGGCGATCGTCAGGGCGACGACGTGGCGATAGGCCGGATCAGGCCGTTCGATGGCAGGCATGGATACGCACTCCGAATGAGGATCGTGGCGGGAAGGGGCATGAACGCCGTCTTCCCGATGGGCTGGTGAGCGCGTTGGATGACGTGAACGCTTACGGCCGGGCGCGCGAACGCGCGCGGCATTTCAGGAGGAGGCCGCGATTACGCGCCGTAATAGACGGGCCGGTCGATCTCTTCGAGGAGGCCGGGGCCGGCGGGCTGCCAGTTAAGGAGAGCCCGGGTCCGCCGGCTGGAGGCGGCCATGTCTGCTCCCGCCATCATGGCGAACCAGCCGAAATGCTCCCGCGGGCGTGCTGCGACCGGAAGGCCGAGCCGGCGGCCGATGACGGTGGCGATCTGCCGGAAGGGCACCGCCTCGTCGGCGACGGCGTGGTAGGCGGCTTCCGTCACGCCCTGTTCCAGCGCAAGCCGGTAGAGGCGGGCCGCATCGAGCCGGTGCACGCCCGACCAGCAGTTCTCTGCCTCCTCGATATAGGCTGACACGCCCGTCCTGCGCGCAAGGTCCGCGAGCATCGGCACGAAGCCGTGATCGCCGATGCCGTGGACCGAGGGGGCGAGGCGCACGGTCGCCGCCCGGATGCCCCGCGCGGCAAGGGCCCTTGCGGCGGCTTCGGACTTTCGCGGCGCGGCGGGGTTCGGAAGGTCCGCCTCCGTGGCACCCCTCGGCAGGCCGGAAAGGCCCGACGTCACAAGCAGCGGCCGGTCCGATCCCTCGAGCGCATCGCCGAGCGCTTCGATGACGCGCTGGTCCCCGGCGGCGTTCTCGAGGAATTTCGAGAAATCGTGGTTGAAGGCGGTGTGGATGACGGCATCCGCCGCCGCGGCGGCCTCGCGCAGGATGTCGAGGTCTTCAAGCGTGCCCAGAAGCACGTCGGCGCCGGTGGCGGCAAGGCGCTCGGCCTTCTCCATGGAGCGGGCAAGGCCGGTGACGCGATGGCCGGCGTTCAACAGGTCGTCCACGACGGCCGAGCCGACCCAGCCGGTCGCTCCCGTTACGAATATGTGCATGGTGTTTTCCGATCTTGATCGTGCGAATTTCGGGAGCGGCCGGTCACGCCGCCCGCATGGAAAGCTCGATGTCGTCCGCGAAGGGCACGGAGATGTAGCCCGATGCGGCCGAGCGGATGTGAGCGAGGTAGTCGGGGCAATAGTCGACATTGTCCGCGACGATCAGCGCGCCGGGCCGAAGGCGGTCCTCCACCAGGTCCAGGATATCGCGGTAGAGGGACTTGGCGCCGTCGAGCAGCAGGAGGTCGATCGTCGCCGGCAGGCCGGTGCGCAGGGTCTCCAGCGCGTCGCCCTCCCGGATCTCGACGAGGTCGATCAGGCCGCCCTCGGCAAGGTTCTGCCGGGCCCGCGCGACCTTGGAGGGCTCGAACTCGCTGGTGATCAGCCGGCCGCCGCCATTGTCGCGCAGGGCGGCGGCAAGGTGGAGCGTCGAGATGCCGAAGGACGTGCCGAACTCCACGATGGACGTTGCACCGCGGCTGCGGGCCAGCATGTAGAGCAGCGCGCCCGTCTCGCGCGATACCGGCAGCCAGAGGTCCTTCATCCGGCCGTAGAGATCGAGATATTCCGTCTTGCTGCGCATGAGGCGTTCGCGCTCATCGCGCGGGATCGCGGCGATTGCCGGGCTGGAGGCCGTCTCGGCTTCCTCGAAAAGCCGGTCGAGAAGCGATGCGAGCGGCTCCGTCGTCAGGGTGGTCATGGAAAATGCTCCGTGGCTTGTGTTCGCGGTGAAAATACGAATAATCCGTCGCGTTTTCTAATCGCATTGCCGAGCGCCCCCATGACCGACCGCCCAAGTGCCCGTATATCCTCGCGAAAACAGCCGAAGCAGGCGCGCTCGGGCGCGCTCGTCCAGGCCGTCTTGCAGGCTGCTGTTCAGGTTTTGGCGGAGGAGGGGGCGCAGCGTTTCACCACCGCCCGCGTTGCGGAAAGGGCGGGCGTCAGCATCGGGTCGCTCTACCAGTATTTCCCGAACAAGGCCGCGATCCTCTTCCGGCTGCAAAGCGACGAGTGGCAGCAGACCAACGGCCTTCTCCGGCGCATCCTGGAGGATCGCGCGCAGCCGCCGTTCTCCCGGCTGCGGGCTCTCGTCCATGCCTTCATCCGCTCCGAATGCGAGGAGGCGACCGTCCGCATCGCCCTCGACGACGCGGCCCCGCTCTATCGGGATGCGCCCGAGGCCCGCGAGGCGAAGGAGGCGGGCGATCCGATCTTCGCGGGCTTCCTGCGGGAGGTCCTTCCCGACAGCACCGATGCCGTGCGGGACCTTGCCGCCGACCTGGTCATGACGACGATGAGCACGGTCGGCAAGGAATTCTCGGAAACGCCGCGCAGCCTTGCCGAGATGGAAGCCTATGCCGATGCGATGGCCGACATGTTCTCCGCCTATATTCGCAGCCTTGCGGGCGGCCCCGTGCCGTCATAGGCGCGGGGCCTATTCTCCGGCCACGACGAGGCCCGGCACGGCCGCGGCAAGCGCCTCGAAGCCCGGCTTCTGGCGGGCCTTCGCGTCGGTGATGAGATGGGCCATCTCGCCCGTCTCGCAGAAGACCGAGCGGCTGACGACGCCGACCTTGGAATGGTCGGCGAGGATGATCGTGCGGCCGGAATTGCGCACCATGGCGCGGGCGATCTCCGCGCCGTGCAGGAAGTAGTTCATCGCCCCCATCGAGGCGTCGACCCCCCAGGGGGCTAGCAGCGCGATATCCGCCCGGTAGCGTTGGATGTCGTTGATGGTCGCCTCGCCATAGGTCTCCATCGGGTCCTGCTTGACGTTGCCGGCGAGCAGGATGACGCGCGTGCCGCGCGAAAGCTCGCCCGTGCGCTCCGCAAGCTGGCTCGCCACGTCGACGGAATTGGTGAGGATGGTGAGGTTGGTGAGGCCCGTCGGCCCGGCCAAGGCCTCCGCCATGGTGGAGCTCGTCGAGCCCGCATCCATGAAGATGGTCTGGCCGCTTTCCAGATAGCCGAGGGCCGCCGCGCAGATCGCGCGCTTTTCCTGCAGGCGCAGCGTGATGCGCACGCCGAAGGTTGTGTCCTCGCGCGCCGCCGGCACCGCGCCGCCGCGCACCCGGCGCAGCTCGCCCGCCACCTCCATCTCCATGAGGTCGCGCCGGATCGTCTCCCGCGACACGCCGAAATCCTCGACGATGCGGTCGATCGACACCTGGCCATAGGCCGCAAGCAGCGAACGGATTTTCTGCTGACGCTCTTCTTGCCACATGCGACACCTCCTTTGGCGCCTTCCTTGATACGTGACGCCTCGCTTTGCCACAAGCGGCATGTCACTTGCCGCATAAAAACTCACTTTGCCACTAAAAACACATATTGCCACATATGCAAAATGGATGTAGGTAAATGGCAAGGGCCGGAAATGGCCCGGCCAAATCCATCAATCGGTCGCAATGCAATTGCCGGCGCGCCAACCCGCATGCTCGCGGGAAGGGCGGCGGCTTGCCTGCAGCCGGGAAAGCGTCGAACAGACAATGACCAGCGCCGCCCTCATCGAAGACCAGCATGTGGCATTCGCCGTGGAACTGGCGGAGGTGGCCCGCACGGTGCTGCGCGAGAACGACGTGGCGCGCGTCGACGTCTCGGTCAAGCCGGACCGCAGTCTCGTCACGGCGATGGACATCCTCATCGAGGACCGTCTGCGCGCGATGATCGCCGCGCGCTATCCCGCGCACGGCATCATCGGCGAGGAGCGCGAATGGGTGCGCCCCGGCGCCGAGCATGTCTGGGTGCTCGACCCCATCGACGGCACGACGGCCTTCATCGCGGGCATGCCGGTCTACGGCACGCTGATCGCGCTTGCCGTCGGCGGCGTGCCGCGCCTCGGCATCATCGACATTCCGGCAATCGATTCCCGCTGGATCGGCGCGGAGGGCCGGCAGACGACGCGCAACGGCACGCCCGTGCGCACCCGCGCCTGCCCCTCGCTCGCGCAGGCGATCATGACCAACAGCAACCAGGATTATTTCGCGCTGAAGGAGCGCCCCGCGCTCGACCGGCTGCGCGCCGTCACCAGCGCGCGCGTCTATGGCGGAGCGAGCCTCAACTACGGCCTGCTCGCCGACGGGCGCACGGACCTTGCCATCGACGGCGGCCAGAAGGTCTTCGATTTCGCGCCCTTCCGGCCCATCGTGGAAGGGGCGGGCGGCGTCGTCACGGACTGGGCCGGCGCGCCGCTGACGCTCGAAAGCTCCGGCCAGCTTCTCGGCGCGGGCGATGCCAAGATCCACCGCCAGGCGCTCGATCTCATCAAGGACCTGAAGGCCGTTCCGGCCGGCGCATGAGCGAAAAGACCAAGGAGGAGGGGGAACCCATGGGCATAGCGATTTCAAACCTCTCGGTGAAGTACGGGGCCGAGACCGTCATTTCCGGCCTCTCCCTCGATATTCCGGAAGGCTGCTTCTTCACGCTGCTCGGCCCTTCCGGCTGCGGCAAGACCACGCTCCTGCGCACCATCGCCGGCTTTGCGCCGGCCAGCGGCGGGCAGATCCGCTTCGGCGGGCGCGACGTCACCGAGCTTCCGCCGCACAGGCGCGCCATCGGCATGGTCTTCCAGGACTATGCGCTCTTTCCCGACAAGACGGTGGCCGACAACGTCGCCTACGGCCTGCGCGCCCGCGGCGAGAAGGGCCCCGGCGTCGAGGAGAAGGTGAAGGCCGCGCTGGAGCGCGTCGGCCTCGGCCATCTCCTCACCCGCCATCCGGCCGCCCTTTCCGGCGGCCAGCGCCAGCGCGTGGCGCTCGCCCGCGCCCTCGTCATCAAGCCGCAGGTGCTGCTGATGGACGAGCCGCTCTCCAATCTCGATGCGAAGCTGCGCGTGCAGATCCGCGAGACGATCATCGAATTGCAGCGCGAGGCCAACATCACCACCGTCTTCGTCACGCACGACCAGGAAGAGGCCCTTTCCATGTCGGACCTCATCGGCGTGATGAACAAGGGCAAGGTCGAGCAGCTCGGCACGCCGCAGGAAATCTACGCGACGCCACGCACCGGCTATGTCGCCGATTTCGTCGGCGCGGCGAACCGCACCGAGGTCCCGGTCCGCCCGGCTTCCGCAGGCCTCGTCGAGGTCGAGGTGGCGGGCCACCGCCTGACGGCGACGGATGCGCTGGAAGGCCCCGCCGAGCGCGGCCTCCTCGTCCTGCGTCCGGAGGACCTGAACATCTCCGCCGAGCCGGCCGCAGGCCGCCAGTCTCTGCCGGCGACCGTTCGCGGGCGGCAATATCTCGGCGCGCGCACCAGCTACAGCGTCGAGTGCGCCGGCGGCCTCCTCCTCAATGCCGAAATGCACGGCGCGGGTCATGATGCCTTCCTGCCGGGCGCCCATGTCCATCTCGGCTTCGAGCCGGCCGCCGCACGGGTGATCCGCTCATGAACCACTCGGCGCTCCGCACCCCCTGGCCCTGGCTTTCGGCCCTCGCGCTCGCCCTTCTCGGCGTCTTCGTCCTCTATCCGCTGCTCTATATCTTCACGGCGAGCTTCGCCGGGGAGGGCCGGTCCGGCTGGCTCCAGCTTCTCGAAGACCGGCGCAGCCTCGAAGCCATCGGCAACACGCTTGTTCTCGCCTGCGTCGTCACGTTGTTCGCAACGCTGATCGGCGTGCCGCTCGCCTATGTCTCGGCGCGCTATCGCTTCCGCGGCAAGCTGTTCATCACGCTCCTGCCGCTCATCACCCTCGTCATACCGGAAGTCGTGACGGCGCAGACCTGGCTGATGATCCTCGGCAACAACGGCGTCATCACCCGCTTCCTCAAGGGCTACGGCATCCTCATCCCGAGCTTCTACGGCTGGTTCGGCCTCATCACGTCGATGAGCTTCATCTACTACACCTATGTCTACATCGGCACGGTGGCGGCCATCGGCAAGTTCGATGCGCAGCTCGAGGAGGCCGCCCAGAGCCTCGGCACGCCGCCGGTGCGCGCGCGCCTTCATGTCATGCTGCCGGTCATCCGCCCGGCCATCCTCGCCTCGGCGCTGCTCGTCTTCACCATGGTGGTCGGCAACTTCGCCATCTCCACCATCCTCGGCCATAACCTGCCGCTGCTGTCGGTCGCCATCTACCAGGCGGCGGTCGCCGAGGGCGCGACGAACCTCACCATGCAGAGCACGCTCGCCAGCACCTCGGTGCTGATCGTCATGGCCGTGCTCTTCGTCAACCGCCGCATCATCGCCAAGGGCCGCTACGAGATCGTGCAGGGCCGTGGCGCAAAGCCCCAGCCGCTGAAGGGCGCGCAGGGCCTCCTCGTCAGCGCCGCCGCCGGCATCGTCGTCGCGGTCTCGCTGCTGCCCCTCGTCACCATCGCCGTCGGCGCCTTCACGGTCTCGCGCGGCCCGGTCATGCGCTGGGGCGAATGGACGCTCGACAACATGGCGCGCGTCTTCATCACCGCGCCGGGCCCGCTCGTCAATTCCATCGTCTATGCCGGCATCGCCACGGTCATCTCCGTCTGCTTCTCGACGCTGGTGAGCTACCTCGTCGTCAAGAAGCCGAACCTGATGACGCCGGTGATCGACTACGTCTCGGCCATTCCGCTGGCGCTTTCCGGCACGGTGCTCGGCGTCGGGCTGCTCGCCTCGTTCAACGGCGGCTTCCTCGCGCTGACGGGCACCTCGACGATCATCGTGCTCGCCTATGTCGTGCGCCGCATGCCCTTCGGCATGCGCAACGGCCAGGCCATCCTGCACAACATCCCGAACTCCATCGAGGAGGCCTCGATCAGCCTCGGCTCGCCGCCGCTCAGGACCTTCCTGCGCGTCGTGCTGCCGATGATGCTGCCCGCCGTCGCCTCCGCCGCGATCCTCACCTGGACGACGACGGTGTCCGAGCTCTCGGCCTCGCTGCTCGTCTATTCGGGCGGGCGCGAGACCCTGCCGATCCAGATCTTCCGGCTCATCGATTCCGGCCTGATGGCCTATGCCTCGGCCTACGGCCTGGTGCTCGTCGCCGTGATCCTCGTGCCGGTGGTCGTCGCCACCACCGTGTTCAAGGTCGACCTGTTCGCCTCGAAGTGAAACGCAAAACCAAAAGAGAGGAACTGCCATGAAGAAACTTGCCGCAACCACCCTTCTGCTGGCCGGCCTTGCCGCCGGCGCGAATGCCGCCGACCCGGTGATCTACACCACCAATCCGGTGCCGGCCGTCGAGGCCGCGCAGGCCGTCATCAAGGAAAAGGCCGGCCTCACCACGGGCATCATCACCGGCGGCAGCGGCGTGCTGCTGCGCCGCATCGAGGCGGAGAAGGCCGCGCCCCAGGGCGACGTCTTCTGGTCGTCCTCGGCCAATACGATGGGCGCCTTCAAGGACGTGCTGGAGCCCTATTCCTCGCCGGAGCTTGCCAATGTACCGGCGGACCTGCGCGTCGCCGACGACTATTTCCAGCCGGCCAACCTCCATGTCGTCACCGTGATGGTCAACACCGACCAGCTTGACGGCACGCCCGCGCCCGCCGACTGGAAGGACCTTGCCGATCCCGCCTGGAAGGGCCGCATCATCCTTCCCGACCCGGCCAACAGCTCGACGGGCTACACCATCGTCTGGGGCCTTTCCAAGCTGCTCGACGCGGAGACCTACAAGGCGCTCGTCGGCAACCTCGTCGTCTCGTCCTCGTCTTCCGCCGTGCCGAAGGGCGTGGCGATGGGCGAATATGCCGTGGGCCTGACCTTCGAGACCAACAGCTACAGCTATGTCGACGGCGGCCAGACCGAGATCGCCATCGTCTATCCGTCTTCCGGCACCTTCACGACGCCGGAATATTCCGCTCTCGTCAAGGGCGCGCCGGCCGGCGACGATGCCAAGAAGGCGATCGACGCGCTGCTCTCCAAGGAAGCGCAGACGGAGCTGCTGAAGGTCGCCTTCCGCCGCCCGAGCCGCACCGACATCAAGGTCTCCGACTACGTGAAGCTGCCGGAACTCTCCTCGATCAAGGTCTTCAAGATCGACGAGGAGGAGGCCGCCCGCAGCCGCGATGCGTTCCTCGCCGAATGGGCCGCCCTGCCGAAGGCCGGTTCGAGCGAGTAAGGGTCCTCCCGCGCGGCAGGCCGGCAGAGGTCCGCGCTTTCGTGCCGGTTTGCGCGCTCGGGGCAGCGTGCGGGCAATCTCCAGCCCGCACGCTGCTGGGCATTTGCGGGAGGCGACGTTTCGATTACGCGCCTTGGCGGATGCCGACTTCAGGCGCCGTACTGGGCGTCGCTGACATGCTCCAACCAGTCGACGACCTTGCCGTCCTTGACCTCCTGGAGCGCGATATGGGTCATGGCGACATCGGGCGCGGCGCCATGCCAATGCTTTTCGCCCGGCGCGAACCACACGACGTCGCCGGGGCGGATTTCCTCGACGGCGCCGCCCTCGCGCTGCACGCGGCCGAGGCCGGAGACGACGATCAGCGTCTGGCCGAGCGGATGGGTATGCCAGGCGGTGCGCGCGCCCGGCTCGAAGGTCACCTGCGCGCCCTGCACCCGTTCGGCGTCGAGCGGGTTGAAGAGCGGATCGATGCGCACCGTCCCGGTGAACCAGGCCTCCGGCCCCTTTGCCGAGGATCGTGTACCTGCCCGTAGAATGTCCATGGTCGTTCTCCTGTCATCGTCCTGTGCTGCCGGACCCGCGCGGCCTTGCCGCCTGAAGGAATAGCACTAAATCGGGTCGGGCGTCCTCCGCCGAGGCCGCCGGCGGCTGCGAATGAAGGAACCGGGATGGCAAAGACATTCAAGGTGGGCGATCATGTGGGCTGGAATTCCGAGGCGGGGCAGGTCTCGGGAACGATCGTCAAGGTCCACACCCGCGATTTCGACTACAAGGGCCACACGCGCTGCGCCTCCAAGGAAGACCCGCAATATGAGATCAAGAGCGACAAGACCGACCATGTCGCGGCTCACAAAGGCAGCGCCCTCCGGCACATATAGGGGAGAGGCTTGACGCTTCCGTTCTTCACGATCGGCCACTCCAACCGGAGCATCGACACGTTCGTCGAACTGCTGCAGGAGCCGCGGGTCGAGCGCGTGGTCGACGTGCGGAAGATGCCGATGTCACGGGCCAATCCGCAGTTCAACCGCGACAGCCTGCCGCTTGCGCTCGAGCCGTACCAGATATCCTACGAGCATATCGCCGCGCTCGGCGGCCTTCGCGGCAGACGGCCGGCTGAGCCCTCCGACGTCAACGGATTGTGGGAGAACCGGAGCTTCCACAACTACGCCGACTACGCGCTGACGGAAGAATTCCATGCAGGGCTCGCCCACCTGATCGGAGAAGGCCGCAAGCGACGCTGCGCGGTCATGTGCTCGGAGGCCGTCTGGTGGCGGTGCCACCGCCGCCTCATCGCCGACAACCTGATCGCGCACGGCGAAACCGTGATCCACATCATGGACAAGGGCCGGCTCGAACCCGCCCGCCTGACGCCGGGGGCCGTCATCCGGCCGGATAAATCCGTCGTCTATCCCGTAGCGCAGCCCGACCCGGCCTGACCGCGCGAATTTTCCTCATCGCGGCAATGCGCCGGCGGTGCGAACCTGCTATTGCGGGAGAGGCGCCCGGCGCCCGCGGACTTTACGATAGCTGACCAGAACGGACCCGAACGATGGCTTCCCATCCCGACAATACGACGCTTTCGACCTCGTTTGAGCCGGAGCCGGTCTCCTCGCACGACGGCGCGGACCGCGCCTGGGCGCGGCATGCCATCGGCATTCTGGAGGGCGACGCCCGCCGTTCGGCCGACACGCACCTCGTCAATCCGGTCTTCAAGGGGCTGAAGGGCATTTCGATCTACCTCAAGGACGAGAGCACGCACCCGACCGGCAGCCTGAAGCACCGGCTGGCCCGCTCCCTCTTCCTCTACGGCATCTGCAACGGGCGGATCTGCAAGGGCACCACGCTGGTCGAGGCCTCTTCCGGCTCGACCGCCGTCTCGGAGGCCTATTTCGCGAACCTCCTCGGCCTGCCCTTCATCGCCGTCATGCCGCGCAGCACCAGCCGCGCGAAGATCGACGTCATCGAGCGCTTCGGCGGGCGCTGCGCCTTCGTCGACGCGCCGGGCGAAGTCTACGAGACGGCCGCGCGCATCGCCGCCGAGACGAACGGCCATTATCTCGACCAGTTCACCAATGCCGAGCGCGCCACCGACTGGCGCGGCAACAACAACATCGCCGAGAGCATCTTCGGCCAGATGGAGCGGGAAGCCCATCCGGTGCCGGCCTGGGTGATCATGGGCGCGGGCACCGGCGGCACCTCGGCGACCATCGGCCGCTATATCCGCTATCGCAACCTTGCGACCCGGCTCTGCGTCACCGACGTCGAGCATTCGGTCTTCTACGACGCCTGGAAGAGCGGGGACGCGGAAACGACCTGCACGGCGCCTTCGCGGATCGAAGGCGTCGGCCGGCCGCGCGTCGAGCCCTCCTTCATCCCCACGGTCATCGACCACATGATCAAGGTGCCGGACGCCGCCTCCATCGCCGCCGCGCACGTCCTCTCCGACCGCCTGTTCCGCCGGGTGGGCGCCTCGACGGGCACGAACTTCTTCGGGCTCCTCTCCATCGCCGACAGCATGATGAGGGAGGGCCGCGAGGGCTCGCTCGTCACGCTGATCTGCGACAGCGGCGACCGCTATTCCGGCACCTATTTCAATCCCGAATGGCTGGAGCGCAACGGCATCGACATCGCGCCGTGGAGCAACACCATCGAGACCTTCCTGGATACCGGGGTCTTCAAGGCGCCCTGAGCGCGATTCGCCACGGTTTTTCCTTCCTGCGAGCGGCCGCCCGGCTTTCCGGCGGCCGCTTTCGCGTGAAAGACGTATCGTTTTCCGACATATCCCGTGTGCAAAGGGGTTGTGCGCAGGCTCGCCCGCTTGACGTGCCGAACGAGCATGAAAGAATTGCCGAATCCCAAGAGGAGCGCTGGTTTCTCGCGGGATCCGGGTACGGAGGGGTGCCCGGTGTCGTTCGAAGACGTTTTTAAGGGATTTTTTTTCAAGGAGGAGACAACCCATGGAGACAGGATCAGGGGGCGGCGGCTGGTTCAGCCGCGAGCGCACGGTGGCCAAGCCCGGCTTCAGCCGCTGGATGGTGCCGCCGGCGGCATTGTGCGTCCATCTGTGCATCGGCCAAGCCTATGCCTTCAGCGTTTTCAACCTGCCGATGACCAAGCTCATCGGCATTTCTGAATCTGCGCCCGACGACTGGAAGCTGACCGAGCTGGGATGGATCTTCTCGCTCGCCATCTTCTTCCTCGGCGTCTCGTCGGCGCTGTTCGGCCGCTGGGTCGAGGAGGGCGGTCCGCGCCGGGCGATGTTCACCGCGGCCTGCTGCTGGGCCGGCGGCTTCCTCATCTCGGCCTTCGGCGTTTCCATCCATAACCTGTGGCTGATCTATCTCGGCTACGGCGTGCTCGGCGGCATCGCGCTCGGCATCGGCTACATCTCGCCGGTCTCGACCCTGATGAAGTGGTTCCCCGACCGCCCGGGCATGGCGACCGGCATGGCCATCATGGGCTTCGGCGGCGGCGCTTTCATCGCCTCGCCGCTTTCGGTCTGGCTGATGAACAGGTTCAACACCGAGACCCATATCGGCGTCATGGAGACGTTCGTCGTCCTCGGCATCGTCTATTTCGTCTTCATGATGGTGGGCTCGATCATCGTCAGGGTTCCCGCGGCCGACTGGAAGCCGGAAGGCTATGTCGCCCCGAGGGAAAACAAGCTCATCAGCAAGAACGACGTCTACGTCTACGACGCGCTGAAGACGCCGCAGTTCTGGCTGATCTGGGTGGTGCTGTGCGTCAACACCACGGCCGGCATCGGCGTGCTCGGCCAGGCCTCGGCGATGAGCCAGGAAATGTTCCCCGGCCAGATCACCCCCATCGCCGCCGCCGGCCTCGTCGGCCTGATGAGCCTCTTCAACATGGGCGGGCGCTTCGCCTGGGCGACGACGTCGGACTATCTCGGCCGCAGGAACACCTATTTCGTGTTCATGACGCTGGGCTTCATCCTCTACTGCCTCGTGCCCTATACCGGCGCGATCGGCTCCGTCGCGGGCTTCGTCCTGTGCTTCTGCATCATCATCTCGATGTATGGCGGGGGCTTTGCCACGGTGCCGGCCTACCTGCGCGACATGTTCGGCACCCGCTATGTCGGCGCCATCCACGGCCTTCTGCTGACGGCCTGGTCGGCGGCGGGCATCTTCGGGCCGGTGCTGGTGAACTACATCCGCCAGTACAACGTCACCCACGACGTGCCGAAAGCGCAGGCCTACGGGACCACCATGTACATCATGGCGGGTCTGTTCGTGCTGGGCTTCATCTGCAACTTCCTCGTCAAGGCGGTCGACGCCCGCTTCCACATGAAGAACGAAACTCCTGCATTGGGCGCCGCCGATGCAGCGGCTAAGGCATAGGAGGCGGTCATGGAAAACACCAATCGCACCACAACCACGACCCTGCAGCTCGTCCTCGCCTGGGGCTTCGTCGGCATCCCGCTGGTCTGGGGCGTCTTCCAGACCCTTCTGAATACCCTGCAACTGTTCCAGTAACAGGCAGCAGACAACGTGGCCGGGGGCATCGCCCCCGGTCATCCTTTTTCGTCAGTGCTGCGGTGCCGGCCGGGCGTCCGGCTCGCCGGCCATCGTCGAGCGGCCGTGCTGGACGAGCGGACGGTTGCCCGCCAGCCGGCGCAGGAGGACGTAGAACACCGGCGTCATGAAGATGCCGAAGAAGGTGACGCCGATCATGCCGGAAAAGACGGCAAGGCCCATGGCGGCGCGCATTTCCGCACCCGCGCCGGTCGACAGCACCAGCGGCACGACACCCATGATGAAGGCCATGGAGGTCATGAGGATCGGCCGCAGGCGAAGACGGCTCGCCTCGATCGCGGCCTTCACGGGCGTCCTTCCCTCGAATTCCAGTTCGCGTGCGAACTCGACGATGAGGATGGCGTTCTTCGCCGACAGGCCCACGAGCACCACGAGGCCGATCTGGGTGAAGATGTTGTTGTCTCCGCCCGTGTACCAGACCCCCGCCAGCGCCGCGAGCACGCCCATCGGCACGATCATGATGATGGCGATCGGCAGCGTCAGGCTCTCATACTGCGCGGCGAGCACGAGGTAGACCAGCAGCAGCGCGAGCGGGAAGACGACGATGCTCGAATTGCCGGCGAGGATCTGCTGGTAGGTGAGGTCCGTCCATTCGAAGTCGATGCCTGCCGGCAGGGTTTCCGCGGCGATCTTCTCGATGGCCTCCTGCGCCTGGCCGGAGGAGAAGCCCGGCGCAGGCCCGCCGTTGATGTCGGCGGAAAGGAAGCCGTTATAGCGCGTGGTGCGCTCCGGCCCGGTCGTGGCGTCCACCTTCAGGAGGGCGGCAAGCGGGATCATCTCGCCGGACTGCGAGCGCACCTTGAGGTGGCCGATATCCTCCGGCTCGGCGCGGAAGGCGGAATCGGCCTGCACGCGCACGCTGTAGGTTCGCCCGAAGGCGTTGAAGTCGTTGACATAGAGCGAGCCGAGATAGATCTGCAGCGTCTCGAACACGTCCGTCACCTTGACGCCGAGCTGCTGGGCCTTGGCCCGGTCGAGGTCGGCATAGAGCTGCGGCACGTTGATCTGGAAGCTGGAGAAGAGGCCCGCCAGCTCCGGCGTCTGGTAGGCTTTCGCAAGGAAGGCCTTCGTCGCCTCGTCGAGCGCCTTGTAGCCAAGGCCCGCGCGGTCCTCGATCTGCAGCTTGAAGCCGCCCGTCGAGCCGAGGCCGTTGACCGGCGGCGGCGGGAAGATGGCGATGAACGCGTCCTGGATGCCGGCGAATTTCTGGTTGAGCTGCATGGCGATCGCCCCGCCGGAAAGCTCCGGCGTCATGCGCTTGTCGAAATCGTCCAGCGTGGCGAAGACGATGCCCGAATTGGAGCCGATGGTGAAGCCGTTGATCGACAGGCCCGGGAAGGCGATGGCATGGGAGACGCCCGGCTGTTCCAGCGCGATCTCGCTCATCTTCTTGATCACCTCTTCCGTGCGGTCCAGCGTGGCGCCGTCCGGAAGCTGGGCAAAGCCGATGAGGTACTGCTTGTCCTGCGCCGGCACGAAGCCGCCGGGCACGGCGTTGAACACCGTATAGGTCGCCCCGACCAGCACCAGATAGAGCGCCATGACGAGCGACTTTCGCGAGACGAGCCCGCCCACGCTGCGCCCGTAGCCGTTCGAGGCCGCGCCGAAGACCCGGTTGAAGCCGCGGAAGAACCAGCCGAACAGGCGGTCCATGGCGCGGGTCAGCCAATCCTTCGGGGCGTGGTGGTCCTTCAGGAGAAGGGCGGCGAGCGCCGGCGAGAGGGTGAGCGAGTTGATCGCCGAGATCACCGTCGAAATGGCGATGGTGAGCGCGAACTGCCGGTAGAACTGGCCCGACAGGCCGCTGATGAAGGCGAGCGGCACGAAGACGGCGACGAGCACGAGCGCGATGGCGACGATCGGCCCCGAGACCTCGCGCATCGCCCGATAGGTCGCCTCGCGCGGGGAAAGGCCGTTCTCGATGTTGCGCTCGACATTCTCGACGACGACGATCGCGTCGTCCACCACGATGCCGATGGCGAGCACGAGGCCGAAGAGCGTCAGCGCGTTCACCGAGAAGCCGAAGGCATACATCACCGCGAAGGTGCCGATGATGGAGACGGGGACGGCGAGCAGCGGGATGATCGAGGCGCGCCAGGTCTGCAGGAACAGGATGACGACGAGCACGACGAGCGCCACCGCCTCCAGGAGCGTATCGACGACCTTGTCGATGGAGGCGCGGACGAACTCCGTCGTGTCGTAGACGATCTCGTATTTCACGCCGTCCGGCATGGAAAGCTGGAGCTGGTCCATGGTCGCGCGCACGTTGTCGGCGATCTCGATGGCGTTGGAGCCGGGCGCCTGGAGCACGGCGATGGCGACGGCCGGCTGGCCGTCGAGGAGCGAGCGCAGCGTATAGTCGGCCGCGCCCATCTCGATGCGGGCAACGTCCCTGAGGCGGGTGATCTGCCCTTCCGGCCCGGCCTTGACGATGATGTTGCCGAATTCCTCCGGCGTGCGAAGACGGCCCTGCGCGTTGACGTTGAGCTGGAGGTTGACGTCGGACGGCGTCGGCGAGGCGCCGATGATGCCGGCGGCGGCCTGCACGTTCTGCTCGCGGATCGCGTTGGTGATGTCGCTTGCCGCGAGCGCATGCTCGGCCGCCTTCTGCGGGTCGATCCACACGCGCATCGCATAGTCGCCCGCACCGAACACCTGCACCTGCCCGACGCCCTCGATGCGGGCGAGGCGGTCCTTGATGTTCAGCGTCGCGTAGTTGCGCAGATAGGTGACGTCGTAGCGGTCCGTCGTCGAGACGAGGTTGACCACCATGATGAAATCGGGCGAGCTCTTGACGGTGGTGACGCCGAGCGCGCGCACCTCCGCCGGCAGGCGCGGCTCGGCCTGCGCCACGCGGTTCTGCACGAGCTGCTGCGCCTTGTCCGCGTCCGTGCCGAGCTTGAAGGTGACGGTCAGCGTCAGGACGCCGTCGGACGTCGCCTGGCTGTTCATGTAGAGCATGTCCTCCACGCCGTTGATCTGCTCTTCCAGCGGCGTGGCGACGGTTTCGGAGATGACGACGGGGTTTGCGCCGGGATAGACCGCGCGCACCACGATGGATGGCGGCACGACCTCCGGATATTCGGAAATCGGCAGGGCGCGCATGCCGATCAGGCCTGCCACCACGATGAGGATCGACAGCACCCCGGCAAAGACCGGGCGATCCACGAAGAAACGGGAAATATTCATGTCATGAACCCCTCTCCAGGGACGAACGGACCCGTCCGGCGGGCAAGGCTCCGCCGGCGGGCATGGGATTTCTGTGGTTGGAGGCAGGGCGCGGGTTGCGCCCTGCCGGCCTGCGTTACTTCACGGAGGCGACGTTTTCCTGCACCTGCGGATCGACGACGGCGCCGGGGCGGATGCGCTGCAGGCCGTTGACGACGACCTTGTCGCCGGCCGCAAGGCCGCTTTCGACCACGCGCTCGCCGTCCGACAGGCTGCCGAGCACGACGGGCCGGTAGGCCACCTTGTTGTCCTTGTCGACGACGAAGACGAACTTCTTGTCCTGGTCGGTGCCGACCGCCTTCTCGCTGACGAGGATCTTGCTCTCGGCGCGCGGCTCGCCCATGCGGATGCGCACGAACTGGCCGGGGATCAGCCTGCCGCCGGGATTGTCGAAGACGGCGCGCACGGCGACGGTGCCGCTTGCCGCATCCACCTCGTTGCCGATGAGCTGGAGCCTGCCGCGGATCGGCGTGCCCTCGTCGGCGAGCGTGCCGACCTCGACCGGGATCTGCTCGATGGGCCGCAGCGCGCCGTCGGTGGCGGGCAGGGCGGCGAGCGCCGCGGCGACCGTCTCCTCGCTGACATTGAAGCTGGCGTAGATCGGGTCGATGGAAACGAGCGTCGTCAGCGCCGGTGAGGCAGAACCCGCCGCGACGAGGTTGCCCACGGTGATCTCCACCTTGCCGGCGCGACCGGAGACGGGCGCGCGGACATTGGTGTAGTCGAGCTCGAGCTGGGCGGCGTGCAGGGCCGCCTGCGCGGTCGTGAGCGCCGCGTTGGCCTCGGCCAGTGCGTTCTGGCGCTGGTCGATGTCGCTCTGCGAGATGCTGTTGCTCTGGGCGAGGCGCTCGCCGCGCCCGAGCTGGACCTTCGCCAGCTTCACCCGCGCCTCGGCGGAGGCGAACTGGCCTTCGGCCTGCGTCACCGCCGTCCTGTAGGGTTCGGGATCGATGGTGAAGAGAAGATCGCCCGCCTTCACGAGCGCGCCTTCGCGGAAGTCGACCGACTGGATGGCGCCGGCAACGCGCGAGCGGATCTGCACGCGGTCGATCGCCTCCAGCCGGCCGGAAAATTCCTGCCATGTCACGACGTCGCGGTTCTCGACCACGGAGACCGTCACCGGCACGGCGGGCACTTCGGCAACTGCGACGGCCTCGGCCTTCGCAGCCGTGCCCGGCAGGTGCAGCATCAGGGCCGCGGCAGAAACGGACACGGCCAGTCCCAGGCCGGCGCCCGTGAGGGCCCAGCGCTTGCGCTTCGACATCATTGTTTTCTCCTTGTGGCCTCAGGCCACGCTATGCGTTGTTTTCATATAAAATCAGTGAACGCTAATATTTTGAATGAAGCCGCAGAACTGGCCGGAGAGGATGTCCGCCCAGGGCTCGGCCCCGTTGAGTGTCCCGCCGTAAATTCCCGGCCAGCCTGTTCCCGCGGGAAGGACATGCTGGCGAACCGTGACGCCCGCTTGCGTGAGGCGGGCGGCATAGCCGAGCGTCTCGTCGAGCAGCGGATCGTCCGCCGAGGAAAGGACCAGCGCCGGGGCGAGGCCCGCAAGGCGCGAGCAGAGCGAGGGCGCGGCATAGGGGTGGCAGACGCCGGCGCTGAGATAATGGCTCCAGCCGTCCGACCAGCGCTCGCGCATGCCGCTATCGGCCCTGCCGAAGGATTGCGTCGCCATGAACGGGTCGAGCAGCGGCGAGAGCAGCACCTGGCCGTCCAGCTCGTCGGCGAAGTGGTCGCGCGCCTTGAGCGCGACGCCGGCCGCGATGTTGCCGCCGGCCTCCTCGCCGCCGACGAGGAGAGGCGACTTGCGGTCGCCGAGGCCCGCGCGCTTCTTGGCGAGATGGGAGAAGATGGAGAAGCCGACTTCGAGCGGGGCGGGGAAGACGCTGCCCGCCGCGTTGTAGTCCGGCACGGCGACGATGGCGCCGGTGCCGGCGATGCATTCGGCAAGCGGGCAATGCGAAAGCCCGGTTTTCCTGAAGGCGCCGCCGTGGAAATAGAGCAGGACGGGCGCGCCCCTGGCGCACTCGGCGCCCTGGTAGACGCGCACCGGCACGGGGCCGGGGGCCACCGTGTCGAATGTCATGTCCTTGATCTCTACGGGCATCGATTTTGTCCTGCGGCCCGTCTGGAAATAGGCGGGGCCCTCACCATTTATATCGTTCGTCATTTTGCCTCGGATAAGTATGGTAAAACCGATTTCACTGTCCAATATTTCGAACAATCATATCTTTCAGGGCGGGAATGTTCCATGGATCAGCTTTCTGCGATGCGCGCCTTCCTCCGCGTGGTGGAGACGGGCAATTTCACGCGGGCTTCCGCCGCGCTCGGCATGCCCAAGGCGACGGTCAGCAACCTCATCCAGAATCTCGAGACCCGTCTCCAGACCAAGCTCCTCAACCGCACCACGCGCCGCGTCATGGTGACGACCGACGGGGCACTCTACTACGAAAGGGCGAACCAGATCGTCAGCGAGCTCGACGAGCTGGACGGCAGCCTCACCCACTCGCGCACCAGCCCGAGCGGGCGCCTGCGCGTGGAGATGTCGGGCGCCTTCGCCGACCTTATCGTCATTCCCGAGCTCAACGATTTCCATGAGCGCTATCCCGATATCCATATCGACCTCGGCGTCGGCGACCGGACGGTGGACTATCTTGCCGAGAACGTGGACTGCGCGCTGCGCGCCGGTTCGCCGGGCAACGTGTCGCTGATCGCCCGCCGTGTCGGGGAGATGGACATGATCGCCTGCGCCGCGCCGCGCTATCTCGAAACCTTCGGCGCGCCGGGGCACCCTTCGGAGCTGGAGGCGGCGCATCATTGCGTGAACTATTTCCTCGCGCAGACCAACCGGGTCATCCCCTTCGAGTTCGAGCGGGCGGGCGAGACGGTCGAGGTCAACGGCCGCTACATCGTCTCGGTCAACGACGCGCGCAGCTACCTTGCCGCCGCGCTCGCCGGGCTCGGCGTCGCGCCGATGCCGTGTTTCATGGCGCAGGAGGCGCTCGCCGGAGGCCAGCTCGTTCCCGTGCTGCCGGACTGGCGCACCGTTCCCGTTCCCCTCTATGTCGTCTATCCGCCGAACCGTCACCTCAGCAACAAGGTGCGCGTCTTCGTCGACTGGCTGGTGCCCCTGCTGGCGCGCACGCATCTGGCGGCCCGGGCGGCGAAAGCCTGAGCCCGCGGCTTTTGTCGCGCCGCGGGGCAGATGCCCGATTGACAGCGGCGCCGCCTTCGCGCATGAAAGTTTCAGTTTATACTCCACTTATGGGGTGCGCGTTGACATTCCAGCCCCGAATGAACAACCGGATCAGCGGTTTCAAGGTCGTCGGCAACATCCATAGCCGCCGGTGGAACGGCATCACCGCCGACCTTACCGAGGTGGAATGCGCGCCGAGCGCCGGCGGCTACTATATCGCCGCCGATCCGCGGCTGTTCATCCTGCTCGAGGCGGAAGGCGAGGGGCGTCCGCTCTTGAAGATGACCGCCGACGGCGCCGCCACGCCGCAGGACACCGGGCAGCGGCCGATCTCCTTCGTGCCGGCCGGCATGGACCTGTGGGTCGACGTGATCGGCGTGCGCACCATGCGCCATCTCGACCTGCATTTCGATACGCAGGTGATCCTCAGGCGCCTCGGCGAGGACCTCGACCCGAAGAAGCTGGACGATCCGCACCTGCTCTTCAACGATCCCGGGATCGTCGCACTCGGTGAGCTCATCGCCGCCGAATGCGCCAATCCGCAGCCGCTGCACGACCTCTACGGCGACGGGCTGGCGATGGCGCTGATCATCGACGCGATGAAGCTCGGCCGGTCCGCGCCGCGCCGGCGCAACGCCCTTGCCGCATGGCAATTGCGGCGGGCGCTGGATTTCATCGAGGCCAATTGCCTGCGCGGCATCCGCCTCGAAGAGCTCGCGGCGCTGACGGGCCTGTCGCAATCGCATTTCAGCCGGGCCTTCAAGGCATCGACCGGCGCGGCACCGCACCAGTGGCAGATGAAGATGCGCATCCGCAGGGCGCAGCAGATGCTGCTGTCGGAGGGCAATGCGCTGAGCGACATCGCGGCGGAGACGGGCTTTTCCGACCAGGCGCATTTCACCCGCATCTTCCGCCAGGTCACCGGCCTTCCGCCCGCCCATTGGCGCAAGGCGCAGAAGTAGCCGCAAAGCGGTCAAAATTGCCCAAATCCGTTCAAGAACCGCAAATGCGTTCAATCCGCCCCGCTAAAGATGAGTTAATTGCTCATCTTATTTACGCCGCATGCAGGGGCTGCGGCATCGGTGGGGTTGTTTCATGAAGACGAAAGTTCCGGGGATGATGAGGGGTCTGTTGAAGGCGAGCACGGCCGCCGCCGTGCTCGGCGCGGCCATGCCCGCGCTGGCGCAGGAGACGCAGCTTCAGGCTGTCGTGGTCGAGGGGGCGGCCGGCAAGGCGGGCTCCGCCGTCGCGCCGGTCAAGGGCTATGTCGCCAAGGCGTCTTCGGCGGGCTCGAAGAGCGACACGGCGATCAGCGATATCCCGCAGGCGGTCTCCGTCGTCGGCCAGCAGGAGTTCCAGGACCGCGGCATCACCAACAAGGTCGACGAGATCCTGCGCTATACGCCGGGCGTCGCAACGCAGCCGTTCGGCAGCGACCCGGATACCGACTGGTTCTATATCCGCGGCTTCGACGTCGCGCAGACCGGCGTCTATCTGGATGGCCTCAGCCTCTTCACCTACGGCTTCGGCGGTACCCAGATCGATCCGTTCATGCTGGAGCGCGTGGACGTGCTGAAGGGCCCGTCCTCCGTTCTCTACGGCGGCGCGACGCCCGGCGGCCTGATCGACATGGTGCGCAAGCGGCCGACCGACGATCCGCTCCGCTATGCCGAAACGGGCATCAACTCGAACGGCAACGCCTTCCTCGGCTTTGACATGTCCGATGCGGTGAACGCGGACGGCACCGTGAAATACCGCCTGACCGGCAAGATCTCGGGCGGCGACAACTATTCCGACTATTCGGAAGACCTGCGCGGCTTCCTCATGCCGCAATTGACGATCACGCCGGACGCGTCCACCAGCCTCACCGTCTGGGGCTATGCCGGCGCGCTCGACCAGGTGCATGTCGGCAACGGCTTCTTCCCCTATGTGGGCACGGAGGTCGACGCGCCGTTCGGCAGGATCGATCGCAAGGCCTTCTACAGCGAGCCGGGCATAGACGACGGCGATTACGTGCAGAACATGCTCGGCTACGAGTTCGAGCACACGTTCGACAACGGCTGGAAATTCTCCCAGGACGTCCGGTACGGCCACCTGCGCAAGCACGAGGACAGCCTTTTCCTCGGCGGATGGGTGGGCGGCGCTCCGACCGGCCCCGACTACGAGCTGGCGCGGTCCCGCTTCGAGCACAAGTCGGTTGCCGACAGCTTCACGATCGACAACCGCGTCGAGACCGGGTTCGATCTGGGCCCGACGAGCCACAGCTTCATGGCCGGCCTCGACTACCGCTACTACCGCCTCGATACCGAGCAGTATTGCTGCGGCACCACCCCGCCGATCAGCGCCACGGACCCGGTCCATGGCCTGCCGCTGGGCACCGGCGTGCTGTCGACCGACCAGGTCGTCAGCCTGAGCCAGATCGGCCTCTACGCGCAGGATCAGGTGCGTTTCGGCGATGGCTGGCTCGTCACCCTGAACGGCCGCTACGATGTCGTGAAGACGGACAGCGACAACGGCGTCTCGGCGTTCAACCCCGTTGCCAACAGCTACGGCTATAGCGAGAGCGCCTGGAGCGGCCGCGCCGGCATCGCCTACGAATTCGACAACGGCGTCACGCCCTATGCGAGCGTCGCGACCTTCTTCAGCCCGCTCATCGCCACGACCGCCACGGGGCTGGCCGAGCCGGAGGAGGGCGAGCAGTACGAACTGGGCGTCAAGTACGAGCCCGGTTTCGTCGACGGCATGATCACCGCCTCGCTCTTCCAGATCGACAAGCGGAACTTCACCGTCAGCGAGCCCGCTCCCTCGACGATCTCGCGCCAGTTGGGCGAGGTCCGGTCGCGCGGCTTCGAGATCGAGGGCAAGGTCAATCTGAACGAGAACTGGCGCGCCCTTGCCTCCTTCTCCTATACGGACATCGAGATCAGCAAGAACCCGCTCAATCCGTCCCTCGTCGGAAACTCGCCCTATATCGTGCCGGCGGTCACCGCCTCGCTCTGGCTCGACTATGCCTTCACCACGGATGCGCTCGACGGGCTCAGCGTCGGCGCCGGTGTCCGCTACCAGGGCGAATCCTGGGCGGACGAGGCGAACACGCTCAAGGTCTCCGATGCGGCGCTCGTCGATGCGGCGGTCCGCTACAAGAAGAACGACTGGACGGCGTCCCTCAACGTCGCGAACCTCTTCGACAAGGACTATGTCAGCGGGTGCCAGGGTGTGAACGTCTGCGGCTACGGCGAGGCGCGCACGATCACCTTCAAGCTCAGCAAGTCCTGGTAAGTATAAGACTTGGAGGGGCCGTGCCGGATCCGGTACTGCCCCAACGCTCCGGATTGATTTAGCTCAACGACGGACCGCCGCGAACATTCCAATGTTCCGCCACGACTTGCGGGAATACCCTGGAATGAAATTCATCGGCTTCGTCCTTCTGCTCTGCGTCAGCCTGTGCTGCGCGGTATCTGCCAGCGCGCGCACCGTATTGCAGGATTACCTGCCGTCCGCGGTCGCCTCCGATTTCGTGCCCGGCGCGGAGGGCTTCGGCCCGATCCGCGAGGACCTCGCGGTGGCGCCGGTCCTGAAGGGCGGCGAGACGGTGGCCTGGGTCTTCGTCACCTCCGATTTCGTCGGCACGACGGGCTATTCCGGCAAGCCCATCCACACCCTCGTGGCGGTGGGCAAGGATGCCAAGATCATCGGCGTGCGGCTCGTCAAGCACTCCGAGCCCATCGTCCTCATCGGCATTCCCGAAGCCAAGGTGAAGGCGCTGGTCGCCGGCTATGCCGGCCTCGACCTTGCCGCCGAGGCGAAATCCGGCGGCACGGCGCATGAGGTGGACATCATCTCCGGCGCGACGGTGACGGTGATGGTGATCGACGATTCCATCGTCCGCTCGGGATTGAAGGTCGCGCGTGCGCTCGGCCTTGGCGGCCTCGCCCCGGAAAAGGACGGCGAGGGGCCTCGCTTCACGGTCAATCCCGACGCCGCCGCGCCCGCCGACTGGATCGAGGCCGAGGGCGACGGCACGCTGCGCCGGCTCTCGCTCGACGTGGCGCAGGTCAACAAGGCCTTCGCCGACCATCCGGATGCGCGCGCCCGCGACAGGGCGCTCACCGAGGCGCCGGATGCCACCTTCATCGACATGCAGGCGGCGCTGGTCTCCGTTCCCGCCATCGGCAAGGCCCTGCTCGGCCCGGCCGAGGAGGCGAACCTCAAGGGCTGGCTGAAGGAGGGCGAGAACGCCATCGCCGTGATGGGCCGCGGTCTCTATTCCTTCAAGGGCTCGGGCTATGTGCGCGGCGGCATCTTCGACCGCATCGTGCTGATCCAGGACGACGTCTCCGTGCGCTTCCGCGACCGCGACCACCGCCGCCTCGGCGTCATCGCGCTTGCCGGCGCGCCGGACTTCTCCGAGATGGACCTGTTCCGCATTCCCGCCAATGTCGGCTTCGACCCGGCAAAGCCCTTCCGCATCCAGCTTCTCGCGCATCGCGAGGTCGGGCCGATCGAGAAGGTCTTCCATACCTTCGACCTCGCCTACCAGCTGCCGCAGAAATACCTCACCGCGGTCGCCCCGCCGGCCAAGGAGGTCGCCGTCGCCACCGAGCGCACCGAGGGCAGCGCGCAGGCCGAACTCTGGAAGCGCATCTGGCAGGATTCCAGGCTGAAGATCGCGGTGCTGGGCGCCATGCTGGTGGTGCTGACGGGGGCGTTCTTCTTCCAGACCTATGTCGTCCGCAATGCACGCGGCTTCTACATCTTCCGCATCGCTTTCCTCACGGTCACGCTGGTCTTCCTCGGCTGGTACGCCAATGCGCAGCTTTCCGTCGTCAACCTGATGGCGCTCTTCGGCAGCCTGGTGAACGGCTTCAGCTGGCAGGCCTTCCTGCTCGATCCGCTGACCTTCATCCTGTGGTTCGCCGTCGCCGCCGCGCTGCTCTTCTGGGGGCGGGGCGCCTATTGCGGCTGGCTGTGCCCCTTCGGCGCCCTGCAGGAGCTGACGAACCAGATCGCGCGCAAGCTGCACATCCCGCAATGGACGCTGCCCTGGGGCTTGCACGAGCGGCTCTGGCCGATCAAGTACATGGTCTTCCTCGGTCTCTTCGGCGTCTCGCTGGTCAGCGTGGAGCAGGCCGAGCACCTCGCCGAGATCGAGCCCTTCAAGACGGCGATCATCCTGAAGTTCATCCGCGCCTGGCCGTTCGTCGCCTATGCCGTGGCGCTGCTGGTCGCCGGGCTCTTCGTCGAGCGGTTCTACTGCCGCTACCTCTGCCCGCTCGGCGCGGCGCTGGCGATCCCGGCACGCATCCGCATGTTCGACTGGCTGAAGCGCTACCACGAGTGCGGGAACCCCTGCCAGACCTGCGCCAACCAGTGTCCGGTGCAGGCGATCCACAAGACCGGCGAGATCAACCCGAACGAATGCATCAACTGCCTGCATTGCCAGGTGCTCTACCAGTCCGAAACCGTCTGCCCCGTCGTGATCAAGAAGATGAAGTCGCGCGCCAAGCTCGCGGCAAGTCCCGGCGGCGCTCCGGCCCATCCACAACCAACCGCCAAGGTTTAACCACAAGGAGCCATCCATGGAATCGAAGGAAAACAAGGGGCTGAGCCGCCGAGCGCTGTTCAGCGCCACCGCCGGCACGGCCGTTCTCGCCGGCACGATGGGGCCTGCCGCCCTCGGCCTCGGTGCCGCCGGCCTTGCCACCCCGGCCCGTGCCGCCAGCGGCGCCGACGGTTCGGTCGCACCGGGCAAGCTCGACGACTACTACGGCTTCTGGTCCTCCGGCCAGAGCGGCGAGATGCGCATTCTCGGCATCCCCTCGATGCGCGAGCTGATGCGCGTTCCGGTGTTCAACCGCTGCTCAGCCACCGGCTGGGGCCAGACCAATGAATCGATCCGCATCCACCAGCGCACGATGTCGGAGAAGACGAAGAAGCAGCTTGCCGCCAACGGCAAGAAGATCCACGACAACGGCGACCTGCACCACGTCCACATGTCCTTCACCGAGGGCAAGTACGACGGCCGCTACCTCTTCATGAACGACAAGGCCAACACGCGCGTCGCCCGCGTTCGCTGCGACGTGATGAAGACCGACGCCATCCTGGAGATCCCGAACGCCAAGGGCATCCACGGCCTGCGCCCGCAGAAGTGGCCCCGCTCCAACTACGTCTTCTGCAACGGTGAGGACGAAGCGCCGCTCGTCAACGACGGCTCGACCATGACGGACGTGTCGACCTACGTGAACATCTTCACCGCGGTCGACGCCGACAAGTGGGAGGTCGCCTGGCAGGTTCAGGTCTCGGGCAACCTCGACAACTGCGATGCCGACTACGAGGGCAAGTGGGCCTTCTCGACCTCCTACAACTCGGAAATGGGCATGTCGCTGGAAGAGATGACCAAGTCCGAGATGGACCACGTCGTCGTCTTCAACCTCGCCGAGATCGAGAAGGCGATTGCCGCCGGGAAGTACGAGGAGATCAACGGCGTCAAGGTCCTCGACGGGCGCAAGGAGGCCAAGTCCCTCTTCACCCGCTACATCCCCGTCGCCAACAACCCGCACGGCTGCAACATGGCGCCGGACAGGAAGCACCTGTGCGTCGCCGGCAAGCTCTCGCCGACCGTCACCGTGCTCGACGTGACGAAGTTCGACGCGATCTTCTACGAGAACGCCGAACCGCGCAGCGCCGTCGTCGCCGAGCCGGAACTCGGCCTCGGCCCGCTCCACACCGCCTTCGACGGGCGGGGCAACGCCTATACCTCGCTCTTCCTCGACAGCCAGGTGGTCAAGTGGAACATCGAGGAGGCCATCCGCGCCTATGCCGGCGAGAAGATCGACCCGATCAAGGACAAGCTCGACGTCCAGTACCAGCCGGGCCACCTGAAGATCGTGATGGGCGAGACGCTGGATGCGGCCAACGACTGGCTGGTGTGCCTGTGCAAGTTCTCCAAGGACCGCTTCCTCAATGTCGGTCCCCTGAAGCCGGAGAACGACCAGCTCATCGACATCTCGGGCGACAAGATGAAGCTGGTGCACGACGGCCCGACCTTCGCCGAGCCGCATGACGCCATCGCCGTCGCGCCGTCGATCCTGCCGAACATCAAGTCGGTCTGGGATCGCCAGGACAAGCACTGGGCCGAGACGCGCAAGCAGGCCGAGGCCGACGGCGTCAACATCGACGAGTGGACCGACGCCGTCATCCGCGACGGCAACAAGGTGCGCGTCTACATGACCTCGGTCGCGCCGAGCTTCAGCCAGGAGAGCTTCACGGTGAAGGAAGGCGACGAGGTCACGGTGATCGTCACCAACCTCGACGAGATCGACGACCTGACGCACGGCTTCACCATGGGCAACCACGGCGTTGCCATGGAAGTGGGGCCGCAGATGACGAGCTCCGTCACCTTCGTCGCGGCCAATGCGGGCGTTTACTGGTACTATTGCCAGTGGTTCTGCCATGCCCTGCACATGGAAATGCGCGGGCGCATGTTCGTGGAACCGAAGGACGCCTGAGCCATGCGCCTGCCCGTCCTCCTCATCGGCCTTCTTCTCGCCTCGCCGCTTGCCGCGGCGGAGCGTGCGGTCGCGCCCGGGGCGGGCAGCCTCGCTACCGCCATCGCCGGGGCCGCCCCCGGCGATGTGCTGCTGCTATCCGGCGGGACCTATGCCGGTCCCGTCGTCATCGACCGGCCGCTCACCATCACCGGCCCGCGCGGGGCCGTGGTCGACGGGCTCGGCAAGGGCAGCGTGATGACGGTCGCCGCGCCGGACGTGAGGCTTTCCGGCTTTACCGTCACCGGCTCCGGCCGCATCAACGAGGACCTCGACGCCGGCGTGAAGATCGTCAAGGGCGCCGACCGCGCCCGCATCGAAAAGCTGCTCGTTACCGGCAACATGCACGGCATCGACGTGCACGGCGGGCGCGATGCCGCCGTCACGGCAAACGAGATCGTCGGCACGCGGAACGCCCGCATGAACGAGCGCGGCAACGGCATCTATGTCTGGAACAGCCCGGGCACGCTGCTGGAAGGCAACCTCATCCGCTACGGCCGCGACGGCATCTTCTCCAATGCCAGCTCGAACAGCATCTATCGCGGCAACGTGATGCGCGACCTGCGCTTCGCCGTGCATTTCATGTACACGCGCAATACCGAGGTTTCCGGCAATGTCTCCGTCGGCAACCATCTCGGCTTCGCCATCATGTTCTCCGACCGCACGAAGATCCGCGACAATCTCAGCCTCGGCGACCGCGAGCACGGCCTGATGCTCAACTATGCCAACAATGCCGACGTCACCGGCAACCTCGTGCGCGGCGGCACGAAGAAATGCCTCTTCATCTACAATGCCCACAAGAACCTCATCTGGAACAACCGCTTCGAGGGCTGCGGCATCGGCATCCATTTCACCGCCGGCTCCGAGAAGAACGTGCTCACCGGCAACGCCTTCATCGCCAACCGCGAGCAGGTGAAATATGTCGGCACGCGCAACATGGAATGGAGCCATGAGGGCAGGGGCAATTTCTGGTCCGATCACCCGGCCTTCGACCTCAACGGCGACGGCATCGCCGACAGTTTCTACCGCCCCAACGACCTGATGGACCAGATCCTCTGGTCGCAGCCGGCGGCAAGCCTCCTCATCGGCTCGCCCGCCGTGCAGCTCGTGCGCTGGAGCCAGCGGGACTTTCCCGCCACGCTCCCCGGCGGCGTGCGCGACAGCGCACCGCTGATGCGCCCTCTTGCCATATCCGTCCCGCCCGAAATCCTCGGCTACGAAGCCGAGGCCGCCGGCCGCTGGGCCGAAGGAAATAACGATGACACCGACACTGACGATCTCGCGGCTCACTAAGCGCTTCGGCGCGGTGGAGGCGCTGAAGGCGGTCTCGCTCGCGCTGGAGCCGGGAAAGCGCGCGGCCCTGCTCGGCCATAACGGCGCGGGCAAGTCGACGATGATGAAGATCGTCCTCGGCCTCATTCCCTTCGACAGCGGCGAGGTTTCCGTTTGCGGCCTGCGTCCCGGCTCGCCCGCCGCGCGGGTAGAGGTTGCTTACCTGCCGGAAAACGTCGCCTTCCACCCGGCGCTGACGGGCGAAGAGCAACTTCGCTATTATCTGGCATTGCGCGGCGAGAGTCCGCGCCAGGCCATGGACCTTCTTGCGCGTGTCGGCCTTGCCCATGCCGCGCGGCGGCGGATCGGCACCTATTCAAAGGGCATGCGCCAGCGTGTGGGCCTTGCCCAGACGCTGATCGGCAAGCCGCGCCTCCTCGTGCTCGACGAGCCGACCTCCGGCCTCGACCCGGTCTCCCGGCGCGATTTCTACGATCTCCTCGACGGCCTCGCCGCCGAGGGAACGGCGATCCTCCTCTCCTCCCATGTGCTGACGGAAGTCGAGGCGCGCACCGACAGCATCCTCATCCTGTCCGGCGGGGTGCTGGTGGCCGAGGGCACGCTTGCCGACCTGCGCGCCCGCGCTGCGCTGCCGGTCGCCTTCTCCGTCCGCCCCGCGCCCGGCCACGCTCCGGCGCTGGCGGTGGCCTTTCCGGAAGCCGCCCTCGGTGGGGACGGCATCCTGCGCCTTTCCTGCGCGCAGAAGGACAAGCTGCCGCTCCTTGCCCGTATCGCCTCCCATGGCGCGGCGGTCGCCGATATCGACGTGATCCCGCCGAGCCTCGAGGACATCTACAGCCATTTCAGCCGGAGGGACGGGCAATGACGAGCCGCATCCTCGCCACCGCGCTCTCGGAATTCCGTATCGCCTTCCGCAACCGCTGGGTCGCCATCGCCACCGGCATGATGGTGCTGTTCGCGCTGGTGCTTGCCGCCGCCGGCGCCGCCCCGACCGGCGATGTCGGCGTCGACCGGCTCTCGGTGACCGTCGCCTCGCTGACGTCGCTTGCCGTCTATCTCGTGCCGCTGCTCGCGCTGCTGATGAGCTTCGATGCGGTGGCGGGCGAGGTGGAGCGCGGCACGCTGCCGCTGCTGCTCACCTATCCCGTCTCGCGCCTCGAAATCCTGCTCGGCAAGCTGCTGGCGCATCTCGCCATTCTCGGCCTTGCGGCCTGCCTCGGCTACGGTGCGGCGGCGCTGGTGGCGGTATGGGCCGATCCGGCCGCGATCAAGGGGCTCGGCGCGCTCTGGCGGCTGATCTGGTCCTCGGTGCTGCTGGGGGCGACCTTCCTCGGCGCGGGCTATGCGCTCTCGGCGCTCTCGCGCCGGCCCTCCGGCGCGGCGGGCCTTGCCATCGCCCTCTGGCTTGCCGCGGTGGTGCTCTACGATCTCGCCCTGCTGGCGCTTATCGTCAGCGACGGCGGCGGGGCCTTCACCACCGGGGCGCTGCCCGTCGCCTTGCTCGCCAACCCGGCCGACGCCTTCCGCGTCTTCAATCTCTCGGCGGCCGAGGCCGTTGCGGCTGCCGGCGGCATCGGCGGGGCGGCCGGGGCGATCCCGCTGTGGCAATCGGCAGCCTCGCTCTTCCTCTGGCTGCTCGCCGCCCTTGCGCTCGCCGTTGCCGCCTTCCGCAAGGTGACGCCATGAGAACCCGCCTTCGCCCCGTGCTGCTCCTTGCCGCCCTCGCGCTGCTGTCCGCCTGCAAGGAGGATGTGGCGCAGAATATCGTGCCGCAGGAGATGACGCCGGAAACCCTCGGCCACTATTGCCAGATGAACCTTCTGGAACATCCCGGCCCCAAGGCGCAGGTCTTCCTCGAAGGCAATGCCGCGCCGCTGTTCTTCAGCCAGGTGCGCGACGCCATCGCCTATATGCGCGGGCCCGAGCAGGTCGCGCCGATCCTCGCCGTCTATGTCAACGACATGGGCGCGGCCGGGGCGACCTGGGACCAGCCCGGAAAGGGCAACTGGATCGCCGCGGACGCCGCCTTCTATGTCGTCGGCTCCGACAGGCGCGGCGGCATGGGCGCGCCTGAGACCGCGCCCTTCTCCAGCGGGGAAAAGGCCGAGGCCTTCGCCCGTGCGGAGGGCGGCCGCGTGCTGGCGCTCGCCGAGATTACCGATGCCATGGTGCTGACGCCGGTGGAGACCGGCGCGGACGACCAGAAGGAGGGCGACGAGGACTACCTCGACCGCCTGCGCGCCCTGCCACAGAAAGACGGAGATTGATCCCATGATGCTGACCCGCCGCCGCCTGATCGCGATTTCCGCCGCTCTTACCGTCCTGCCCGCCGCCGCCCGCGCCGGCACGGGGACCGCGCATCTGTGGACCGGGCAGGCGCTCGGCGCGCGCGCCTCGATCCGCATCGACCACCCGGACGGCGCGGCCATCGCCGCCCGCGTCATGGCCGAGATCGACCGGCTGGAAAACATCCTCAGCCTCTATCGCCCGAATAGCGCCCTCTCGCGGCTGAACGCCGAAGGGCATCTTGCCGAACCGCCCTTCGAGCTTCTCGAATGCTTGTCGCTGGCCGGCGCGGTGCATGCGGCAAGCGCCGGCCGGTTCGATCCGACCGTGCAGCCGTTCTGGGCGCTCTGGGCGGAAGCTGCGGTCCGCGGCGAGCGGCCGTCGGAAAAGGCCGTCAAGGCCGTGCTGAAAAAGACCGGCTGGCAGAAGGTGACGCTCGACGCCGGCGTAGTCACCCTCCGGCCCGGCATGGCGCTCACCCTCAACGGGATCGGCCAGGGCTATGTCGCCGACAGGGTCGCCACGCTGCTGGAGGCCGAGGGCCTCACCGATATCCTGATCGACACCGGCGAGTTCCGCGCCCTCGGTGGTGAGCCGCGGGGCGGCGACTGGCCGGTGCGGCTGGAGACCGGCGAGCGCGTGGCGCTGCGCCAGCGCGCGCTCGCCACCTCCGCCCCGCTCGGCACGACCTTCGACCAGGCCGGACATGACGGCCATATCATCGATCCCGCGACGGGAATGCCCGCGCCCGCGAAATGGCGGGCGATTTCCATCTCCGCCCCCTCGGCGGCAATCGCCGACGCCCTGGCGACGGCCGCCTGCCTCATGCCGGATACCGGCACGATCCTCGCCATGCTCGACCGCTTCGACGGCGCGCGCCTTGAAGCCGGAACGGCGGCCTGACCCGTTCCGGCACATCTTCTTGGTTAACCGTCCGTTGCGCCATCGCGTAGAATTTTAGTCAAGTTGCATTTCGAAATAAAGCGCACGTTCACCGTGTATTTTAGCGGGATATATAATTCGGTCGGGTAGTTTGTTCTCAACCTTGGAGAGCAGACCGATGGCAAAGAAACAGGCATTTTCGGCAGGACGGCATTACATCGCAGCGGTAAGCGGCATCGTGCTCGGCGGCTTTCTCTTCGCCGACAGCGTCGCCAATGGCGACATGAGCGCCGATGTCCCGCTCCCCGCGATCCCGGCAGGCGTCGAGATGAGCGCGAACCTTGGCGCGGCGAACGATCTCGACCTCGGCCTCGACATGACGACGACCAGCACCGTGACGACCGGCCTCTTCGGCTCCGTCGCCTTCCCCTTCAAGCCGGGGGCTCTCTCGCGCTGGAAGCAGATCGAACAGGCCGCCGCCGGCCTTTCGCAGGAGGACTGCGGCGAGCAGGTCACCTGCCGGATCCGCTCGAAGATGCTGCGCGAGACGATCGACGCTTCGGCGGACGAACCGCTCCTGCGCAGGATCGAGGCGGTCAACGTCGCGGTGAACCGGATGGTCCGCTACGGCAAGGACATCGACGTGCACGGCAAGTTCGACTACTGGGCCATGCCGACGGAAATCCTCGCTTCCGGCCGCGGCGACTGCGAGGACTATGCGATCCTCAAGCTCGCCGCCCTGCGTCAGGCGGGCGTCGAGGCCGACGACATGACGCTTGTCGTGCTGCGGGAATCGCGGCGCAATTTCTACCACGCCGTCCTCACCGTCTCGGTCGATGGCCGCAACTACGTGCTCGACAACATGCGCGATGCGGTCCTCACCGACCGGCAACTGCCGGAATACCAGGCGCTCTATTCGCTCGGAACGGAGCGGGCCTGGGTGCACGGCTACAAGCGCGGCTCGGAATACGCCATGCAGAAGCGCCCCGCCTCGCTCGATGCGGTGCAGCCGGGCGAGGGCATCCCCGTCTCGTTCTGACGGGGCGTCGGCCCGCTCAGGGCAGGACGTAGCAGAGGATGACGGTCCGGTCCGAGGCCGGCGCCAGTAGGGCATTGAGCTGCCCGCGCATGCGCCGGCCGCCGAACCCGACCGTAAAGCCCACGCCCAGCGGCCGGTTGCCGCTCTCCTTCAGGATGGCGGCGAGAGCGCTCAGTTGCACGTCGAGCGCAAGGCGGAGGTCGCGGTTGACCGGCTCCGTTTCCGCAGTCGGGAACCGGGCCTGGATATAGCCGAGGAAAGCCTGGTTGTAGGCGACGAGCTGCCTGTCCGGCCCGAGGGCGAATGCCGGGCCGGGCGAAGCCCGCACCAGGTTGGCGATGCCGGAGGGATCGGTGATCCTGCGCTCGGCGGCCAGTTTGTCGAGCGCCCAGCGCAGGCAATGGACCCGCAGGAGCGATGTCGCGTTGGCCGATTGCGGCGCATCCGCGAGAAGGACGCCGACCAGCGCGCCGATCTTCTTCTGCCGGGCGTCGGCGATCTCCTTCAGCACCTGCCAGTAGACCGCTTCGAGGCGGATGCCGCGGCGAACGCCGTCAACTTCCACGACGCGGAAGACGAGATCCGTATCCCGCGTCGGCGGGCGGTCTCCCGCCGTCTCGGAAGGACGCTCCATGGCTACCGTTCCCGCATGGCCTCGGTGCGCGCCTTGTTGATCGGCTTCAGGAGATATTGCAGGATCGTCTTGCGGCCGGTCATGATGTCGACCGAGGCCACCATGCCGGGAATGATGGCGTGGGACTTGCCGTTGCGGAAGATCTCGGATTTGTCCGTCTTCACCTGCGCGAGATAATAGGTCTCGTTGGATTTCTCGTCGAACATGGAATCGGCGGAAACGTTGGACACCTCGCCCTGCAGGCCCCCGTAGATGGAGAAGTCGAAGGCGGTGACCTTCACCAGCGCCGGCTGCCCGACGCGGATGAAGGCGATGTCGTTGGGCGATATGCGCGCTTCCACGAGCAGCGTGTCGGAGGTCGGCACCACCTCGGCGACGACCGTGCCGGGCTGCACGTAGCCGCCGATCGTGGTGATCTCCAGCCGGTTGACGACGCCGTCCACCGGCGAGCGCAGGTCGGTGCGCTGCACCCGGTCGGACGCCCCGCGCACGGTTTCCGTGACGACGGAAAGGTCGGCGAGCGCCTTGGTCTTCTCCGCCAGCGCCTCCTGCTGGAAGGTGAGCATCAGTTCATCGACCTGGAGAGAGGCTTCCTTGATGGCGGCGCGAAGGCGGTCGAGCGATTCCTGCAGCAGCTTGAGCTGGCCGGTGGCGTCGGTCAGCTCCTTCTGCACGCGCAGAAGGTCGGTCTGCGGGGCGAGCTTGCGCTGGACGAGCGGCTCCAGAAGGCCGGCCTCCTTCTGCGAGAGGGCGACGTTCTCCTCAAGCCGGCGAATGCTCACCAGCGCCTCGTCGAGTTCCTTGCGCCGCTGCAGGTGGCGTTCCTGCAGCACCGAAAGCTTGTTCTGGAAGGCATCGCGCCGCGCCTTGAGGAGCTGGGCCTCGTTCTCGCAGATTTCCGGGCTCGTCTTGGCGACCTCCTGCGGGCAGGTCATCGGCGAGGTCATGTCGCCGGCCTGCTCCACTTCCAGGCGCGCGATCTGCACGCGCAGCGCCCGGGCGCGCGCCTCCAGCTCGCCGAGCGTGGAGGTGGTCGCGGTGTCGTCGAGCCGCACGAGAAGGTCGCCCTTCTTGACGATCTGGCCGAGCTTGACCGCGATTTCCTGCACCACGCTCGCCTCGCTCGCCTGGATGAGCTGGGTGCGCGAGACCGGCACGACCTTGCCTTGTCCGCGCGCGATCTCGTCCACCTCGGTGAACGCCGCCCAGACGACGAAGCTCACGATCAGCAGGGCGACCGAAACGAGGCTCATGCGAGCCCAGAGGGGAGGGGCGTCCGTCGTCATGCGGGGCGCCCCGCTTTCTTCTGCAGCTCCTCGATGACCGCGGCCTTGGGCCCGTCCGCGATGACGCGGCCGGCATCGAGGACGATCAGGCGGTCGACGAGTTCGAGCATGCTGTATCGGTGGGTGGAGATGACGATGGTCGTTTCCGGGCCGAAGGCGGTGGCGAGGTTGTTGATCAGCCGGCGCTCCGAGGCAAGGTCCATCGCGCCGGAAGGCTCGTCGAGGAAGATGATTTTCGGCCGGGCAAGAAGCAGCCGGGCGATGGCCACCGCCTGCCGCTGGCCGCCGGAAAGGTTGCCGCCGCGCTCGCCGACCGGCATGTCGTAGCCGCGGGGATGGCGCGAGACGAATTCGTCGACGCCCGTGCGGCGCGCCACCTCGATGATCTCCGCATCGCTCGCCTCCGGATTGCCCATGAGGAGGTTTTCCTTCACGGAGCCGGAGAAGAGGTCGGCGGCCTGCGAGGCCACGGCGACCGCCGTGCGCACCACGGCGGGGTGATACTGGCGGATGTCGATGCCGTCGATCATCAGGCTGCCGGCGGTCGGCGGGTAGAGCGCGCCGAGAAGGCGCCCGATGGTCGTCTTGCCCGAACCGATGCGGCCGATGACCCCGACGCGCTCGCCCGGCTGGACGGAGAACGACAGCCCGCTCAGCACCTTCTGGTCCGACCCCGGATAGACGAAATCCACCTGGTGGAAGGCGAAGCCGCCGCGGTCGATATCGCGGTTGACGAAGCCGGTGGCGCTCGGCAGGTCCTCGGGCATCGACATGATGGAATTGAGGATGCGCAGCGACAGGAGCGCCTGGCGCAGGCGCGCGAGCGTCATGGCGATCTGCCCCATCGGCGCGACCGCGCGGCCGGACAGCATGACCGCCGCGATGATGGCGCCCGACGACATCTTGCCCTGCGAGAACGCATAGGCGCCGGCGAGGATGATGACGACGGAAACGAGCTGGGAGACGAACTGCGTCCAGTTGGCCGCCGAGGCGGAAAGCTGCTTGATCTCCTCCGAGGTCAGGGCCGCCTTCTTGGAGAGCTCGTGCCACTTGCGCAGGAGATGGCGCTCGGCCTTCAGCGACTTGACCGTCTCGATGGTCGAGATCGTCTCGACCAGCAGCGATTGCTTCATGGACGATTCGTTCGTCGCCGCCGCGACCCGCCGGCCGATCCGGTGCTGCGCGATGAGGCCGATCGTCAGCGCCAGAAGGAAGGCGCAGGTCGGAACGATGACGATCCAGCCCGCCACCAGATAGATGACGATCAGGAAGACGAAGACGAAGACCGTGTCGATGAGCACGCTGATCGTGTTGGAGGTGAAGAACTCGCGGACGAACTCGTACTGCGTGATGCGGCTGGCATATTCGCCGGTCTGCATCGGCCGCGACGACATGCTCGCGTTAAGGACCTTTTCGAAGAGCAGGTAGGACAGCTTGAGGTCGGCGCGCCGGCCGGCATAATCGATCAGCGCGGCGCGCGCGGTCTTCAGCACGAGGTCGAAGACCACGGCACCCGAGACGCCGAGCGCCAGCACCCAGAGCGTCGCCTTGGCGTCGTTCGGCAGGATGCGGTCGTAGACGTTCATGGTGAAGAGCGGCGAGGTCAGCGCCAGCAGGTTGATGAAGAGCGCCGCGACCGCGACCTGCGCATAGGAGCGCCAGAACGGCACGAGCGCGCTCACCAGCCAGTGCTGGCGGACGATGGCACCGTCCATGCCCTCGACGGCGGACTTCATCGTGTCCGCGCTGACGGCGCTGAAGGCGAGCACCATCCGGATATCGTCCCTGGCCGGCAGGCGGCCCTGCAACTGGCTGCGCATCGCCTCGATATAGGACGAGCCGCCGCCATGGAGCTCAAGCAGCGTGACGGCGGAGCCGTCGTTGAGGAGGACGACGGCGGGAAGATCGAAATTGCCGGCGGCAAGGTCGCGCCAGCCGAAGCTGCGCACGTCGAGGCCGATCCTGTCGCTCAGGCGCTGCACGTCCTCGAAGGACGGGGACGCTTCGTCGAAGGGCACGCCGGAAAAGAGGACGACATCCGACCCGGGCCGGCCGAGAAAGACGGCGACCCGCTGGAAGGCTGTTCTGAAGGCTTCTCCACCGGCCGAGGCCGGCTGGCGGATGGATTGCGCGATGCCGGCCGCTTCGGGGACCGACGTCATGGGCATTGCCCGCAGCGAAGCGATGGCCCGGCGCTTTTCGCAAAAAGCGTCGATGCGCTCCGGCTCACGCCAATCGGGTCGCGGCAAGGCATGCGTGCTGCTTTCGGCTCGTCACTTCATGGTCGCCAGGAGGTCGAGGGGCAGGTCGTTGACCTGCCTCGACGGCACGCGGCGATAGGTTTCGGCCGGCGCGGTTTCCGGAACGTGGAATTCCTCGCGCGCATAGGCCTCGGACTGCTTGGCCGCGGCAAGGTTCATGCTGGAAAGCAGCATGCCGCTGGCGGCAAGGATGCGGTATTCGGCAAAGCGCGCGGCATATTGCGCCGTCTTCGACAGCACGTTGACGGTATAGCGCGAGTTCTGCGCGCCGAGCACGTCGAGCAGCGAGCGCCGGCCGACGGAAAGCTGCTCGCGGTAGGATTCCACCAGGTTGCCGTTCGCCTGCGCCTGCTGCCTGAGCGTTGCGGCCAGTTCCGTCTGGCGGATGCGGCGATCCCAGGAGATGCGCACCGCTTCCTCCACTTCACGGAAGCTCTGGTGCAGCACGAGGCGCTGCTCGCTGGCGCGCCGGATCTGCTCCTGCTCGTTGGCGATGTCGATGCCGCCGCGGTAGAGGTTCCACTTGGCCACGACACGGGCCTGCAGGCTCGACGTGCGACCGTCGGCGCCGTCGATGTCCATGCCGGTGCGCGCGCGTCCTTCCAGGTAGATCTCCGGGAAGAGGTTGGAACGCGAGGCCTTCACCATCGCGTCGGCCGCGTCGATATCGGCATTGGCGACCTTGATGCGCGGATTGTTGGCGCGCGCCATGCCGATCGCCTCGTCGAGCGACTTGGGAAGGAAGGAGGCCATGGACGGCGGCATGGAGGCATTGCTGAACGGCTTGCCGACGAGGCGCAGGAAGCGCGTCTTGGCCCCTTCGAGCTCCTCTTCGGCTTCCTTCGTGCGGGCCTTGGCGGCCAGAAGCCGCTCCTGTGCCTGCTGGCGGTCGGCGTCGGTCAGCGTGCCGCCGGAGATGAGCGCGCCGATGTCGCCGAGCATCTGCTGGTGGACGGCCATGTTGCGGCGCGATTCCTGGACGATCTCGCCCTGCAGCATGATTTCGAGATATTCGCGCACGACCTGGAGGCCGATGGTCTCGGAGCGCTCGAGCACGCGGAACGAGGCGCTGTCGACGCGGGCGGCCTGGCGCTCCAGCTCGGCCCGGCGCGCGCCGCCGTCGAAGAGCTTCTGCGTCACGGAAAGGCCGACATCGGCGGGATAGAGCGGGTCGTCGTCAAGCCCGCCAAGGCGCCGCGAGGCACTGTCGAGCCGTTCGATGCCGACCCCGCTTTCGAGGTCGATGCTGGGAAGGTAAAGGCCGCGCGCCTGGCGCAGCTCGAATTCGGTGGCCTCGCGGTTCTCGTTGGCCTGTCCGATCTCGGGATTGGACTCCAGCGTGACCGCCATCGCCTCCTTCAGCGTGAGGGCATTCGCGTTGACCGGCGAAAACGCCACCCCAACCAGCAGAGCTGCCGAAACGGCGCCCAGTAACGACTTATGCATGCCCCCAACCCCATTACATATGCCAGACGTGCAAAGCCGGCATCCAGATTCTCTTAACCTCATCTTAGGCATGCCCAAAGGCAAGCGGCAATCGGTCCCCGCACGAGCATCAGAACAATGCGATATTATCTACAACCTTGTGGCGATTCTGCCACATTTTCCCGCGTATTACCGCACGACGACAAGGCTTCCGACATCCACTTTATCGAACAGTTCGACCACATCGTCATTGGCCATCCGGATGCAACCCGAGGATACGGCCTTGCCGAGTGTCCACGGTTCGTTGGTTCCATGGATGCGGTAGAGGGTGTCGCCGAGATAGATCGCCCGCGCCCCGAGGGGGTTTTCGGGGCCGCCCTCCATCGACGCCGGCAATATCCGCCCCTTCGCCGCCTCCCGGCTCACCATCTCGGCCGGCGGCGTCCAGACGGGCCACTCCGCCTTGCGGCTGATCCTCTCGCGCCCTTTCCAGGCGAAGCCCTCGCGGCCGACGCCGATCACGTATTCGCGCGCGGTGCCGTTCCCGTTGACGTAGAAGAGACGCCGCTTCTGCGTATCGACGATAACGGTGCCGGCCTTGAATTCCCCGGCATAGGCGACGTTCCGCGCTGCGATCGGCGCGGCGTTCAGGCGCCCGGCGAGCCTGGCGTTGTCGATGCGCCGCACGACCCATTTGCCGGCCCTCGCGTCGAACTGGCGGACCGTCTGTTCCGCTGGGGCGGGGGAGGCGAGCAGCAGGGCCGGCAGGGCGGAAAGGATCGCAAGGCGACCGGGCGAAAGACGAGACCGAAACGCCGGCATGGAAGGGCTCTCCGTTGAACTGGCCCGATTTATATCGCTTATTGCTAGAATTCGACAGGTATCGGAAACCGCGGTTTTACCCCCCTGCCTTATAGCTCTCGCCAATACAGGGACATCGGAGAGAGACGGACGATGGGCATGCGAGATCTGCAGGAAACCTTTTCCCCGCGAGGAACCACGGCCACATGGCTGGCCGGCGGCGGCGCGGCCGCGCTCGGGCTGGGGCTTGCCGTCTCCGCCATCGCCAATGCGGTTTCGCCCACGGCATCCGTGACGGGCAGCACCATCCTTGCCGGCGTTGCGGCCCTCGTCGTCACGCTGCCGCTCCTTTACGTCTGCAGCCGCATGGCGAGCCGGGTCGAGCTCCTGCGCCGGGAAGTCCAGCGCCTCGGCCAGCGCGACGGGCTGACGGCCTGCCTCAACGAGCCCACCTTCTCGGCGCTCGTCGATACCTATGCCGGCCGCCGCACCGTCGAGGACGGCGCCACCCGCGGCACCATCCTCCTCATCCATCTCGACGATATCCCGGTGGTCAACGACCGCTTCGGCTATAGCTGGGGCAACGAGGCGCTTGCCCGGGTGGCCGGGGCGATCCGCGGCACCGTCCGCCAGGGCGATATCGTCGGCCGCATCTCCGGCAACCAGTTCGGCGTCTTCCTGCCGGGCGCGGGAGAGGCGGATGCCAGGGGCGTCGCCAACCGCATCCACGACAACGTCACCGGCCTCGATTTCTTCCCGGCCGGCGTGCGCTATCCCCTGTCGATCCGGGCCGGCGCGGTGATCCTCGCCGACCAGGCGAAGTTCGACGACCTCCTGAAGACGGCTGCAGACACGCTGGAAACGACCCGCGGCGAGGACTGGATCCGCTACGCCTCGATGGGCGGCTGGCCGCAGGAAGGCGCGGCGAAGCTCCAGTAGCCCGCCTCAACTCCCGACATTGGACCATATGCGGCCGGGCTGGTTATCCGCCCCGGCCGCAGCGCCGTCAGGCGGATCGCTGGAACGCGTCGCCGCCGGCGGCCTTGGCGGCGTAGAGCGCGAGGTCCGCCCGCATAAAGAGGGCGTCCGGCGTCTCCTCTCCGGCAAAGGCGATGCCGAGGGAGGCGCTGATGGTGAAGACGCGCCCCGAGCAGGTCATCGGCGCCCTTGCCGCCTCGACCACGCGCTGCGCGCTGCGCTCGACCGTCCGCAGGTCCGCGGAGGGGCCGAAGAGCACCGCGAACTCGTCGCCGCCGATCCGGGCGATCAGGTCGGCCGAGGCGCAGGTCGCCGAAAGCCGGCGGGTGAACTCGATCAGGCATTCGTCGCCGAAGGCGTGGCCGAGCGTATCGTTGATCTCCTTGAACCCGTCGAGGTCGATGAGCATCAGCGCGCCGCCCGTCTCGCAGAGGTCGGCGAGCCGCACCTGGAACTGCGTGCGGTTGGCAAGGCCCGTCATCACGTCGTGTTCGGCAAGCTGGCGCATGTGCTCGAACACCGTCCGTTCCTCGGTGATGTCCTGCTTGACGCCGAAAAGGCGGACCGGCTCGCCGTTCCGCCGTTCGACGGTGGCGGATATCCGGATCCAGCGCGTGCCGAATTCGGCGCTGCGGATCTCGGCATCGAGCCGGAAGCCGGCTCCGGCCGCGATGGCGCCGCCCCGCACCTTCTGCAGGCGGGCGAGCGATTCCTCCGAATAGCTTTTCAGGATGTCGCTGCGCACGAGGCCGTGGCTGTGCCGGACGCCGAAGATGTCGTAGGTCCCGCCGCTCCAGGTAAGCCGCTCGCCGGGCAGCTCGCATTGCCACATGCCCATGCGGGCGGCCGCGGAGGCGCGCTCGAAGATGTCGACGCCGGCAAGCGCCGCCTCGGCCCGGCGCAGGAGTGCTGCCTGATGCTCGACCTGCCGCTGCAATTGGCCGACGGCCTTCGTGTCGGACGGGCCCGAGAGGGCGGCGCGCAGGCGGCCCAGCAGGGAATAGAGCGTGGATTGCGGCGCCGAAGCCAGATCGCAAACGGGCTGGAGAACGTCCCGTTCCGCGTCTTCTGCTGGGTTTCCCATATTCGCCACCGACGTGCTGAGGCTTCCTTTTGTCAATTCCTATCGTGAAATCGTTAACCGCCGGTGAGAAGCGGCCGGCCTCCGCCTAGAGAAAAAGGTGGACGATGAGGGAGGTGAGGACGGCGTTGAGCCCCATCGCGATGCCGGAGAAGAGACCCGCCACCGGATCGACGGAATAGGCGCGCGCGGTGCCGATGCCGTGCGAGGCAAGGCCGGCGGCAAAGCCGCGGGCGCTGTAGTCCCTGATGCGCATGGCGTTCATCATCGGCGTGACGACGATGGCCCCGCAGATGCCGGTGAGGACGACGACCGCCGCCGTCAGCGCCGGATCGCCGTCAAGGCCGGAGGAGATGGCCATGGCGACGGCCGCCGTGGTGGATTTCGGCGCGAGCGAGGCGACGACCGAGGGCGAGAAGCCGAAGAGGTGGCTGAGGAAGACGGTGGAGCCGACGGCTGCAAGGCTGCCGGCGATAAGCGCGGCGAGCATCGGCAGAAGGTTGGTCTTCACCAGCGCGAGCTTTTCGTAAAGCGGAATGCCGAGCGCGACGGTCGCCGGCCCCAGCAGGAAATGGATGAACTGCGCGCCCTCGAAATAGGTGCCGTACTGGACGCCGGAAAGAAGAAGCACCGCGGCGATGGCGGCGATCGACAGCATGATCGGGTTGAGCAGCGGATTGCCGGGGCTGAGCGCGGCGATGCGCGTGGCGGCGAGCCACACGACCAGCGTGCCGGCGAGCCAGAGGAGGGGCGAGGTGGCGAGATAGACCCAGAGACCGCTATTCATCGGCAGAACCTCCGGTCAGCCGCTTGACGAGGAGGAAGGCCCAGACCGTCACCGCCAGCGTGATCACCGTCGACAGGACGATGATGGCAAGGAGCGCCAGGCCCCGGTCGCGGATGAGGTCGAAGTGCTGGATGATGCCGACGCCGGCCGGCACGAAGAGGATGCCGAGATTGGCAAGGATCGCCCGCGAGGTTTCGAGGGTCTGCCGGTGGGCGGGCTGCAGCGGCGCCACGCCGCCGGTCGCCACGAGCGCCACGGCCACCATCGCCATGCCGATGACCGGCCCGGGCACGAAGCCGCCGAGGAAATAGGCGGCGGTTTCGCCGATCAACTGAAAGACGAGAAGGATGGTGATTCCAACGAGCATCCGCACCTCCGTGGCTGGGCCGCTCACTATGCCTTTTTTCACGGAAAGCAGGAGAGGGAACATGGGCCTGTGGAAAGGCCCCGGCTGCGACGCATCCGGGGCCTCGGTTGTCGGCGGTTGCCCTGCGGCCGGTCAGGCCGGCAGGGGCTTGCCCATCTTGGCGGTGCGCAGGCCGTAATAGATCACGCCTGCGATGGCGACGCCGAAGAACCAGCCGTAGACGCCCCACCACGACGGCATGATGGACGTCAGGCCCGGCAGGATCGAGGAGAAGACGATGCCGATGCCGGCGGCGATCAGCGCGTTGACGTGCCAGCCGTTCTCGAAGCGGAACTCACCGTCTTCCCGGTAGAGCGCCTCGACGTTCACCCGGCCTTTGCGGATGAGGTAGTAGTCGACCATCATCACGCCGAAGATCGGGCCCATCGTGTTGCCGACCATGTTGACGAAGTGCGCCGCGCCGCCTTCCCACGGGGCGAAGGGGTAGAGCACGAGCGCGATCAGCGCCGCGATGTAGCCGCCCTTCTTGAAGTCGATGTGCTTGGGGAAGACGTTGGCGAAGTCGAAGGCCGGCGAGACGAAGTTGGCGACGACGTTGATGCCGAGCGTTGCCACCGCGAAGGTCACCGCGGCAAGCAGCGCCAGGAAGACGCTGTCGAACTTGGCCGAGATCTGGTCGGGGTAGAGCAGCACTTCGCCGTAGACGTTGTAGGCGGCGATGGTGGTGACGCCGGCGACCAGCGAGAACAGCACGAGGTTGACCGGCAGGCCCCACAGGTTGCCGACCGTCAGCGACCGTTCGCTCGGGCAATAGCGCGAGAAGTCGCAGAAATTGAGGTAGAGCGCCGAGAAATAGGTGACCCAGATCGCGGCGACCGCCGTGAGCGCGGCGAACGATCCCGGCGTGCCCGGCACGCCCGCGTCCTTGGTCTTGTCGAGCAGCACGTCCATCGGGATCGTGTGGCTGAAGGAGAAGCCGCCGGACTTGACGACGAGATAGACGGCGAGAAGCAGCATCATGATCCAGACGGCAGGTCCCGCCCAGTCCTGGAACTTGCGCACCGTTTCCATGCCGTTCTGGATGATCAGGAGCTGCAGGGCCCACACGATGATGTAGCAGATGAGCTCCAGCGTCGAATGGCCGAGCATGTGGCTCGACTGGTGGAACTGCAGGATGCTTTCGTTGCGGATGAGCAGCGCGACGATGGCGCCCGAGGCGGCCGCCGTCTGCGCGCCGTACCAGAAGCAGGCGACGATGGCGCGCACCAGCGCCGGGAAGTTCGCGCCCCAGATGCCGAAGGAGGCGCGGGCGAGGACCGGGAAGGGCACGCCCGTGCGCACGCCGGCAAGGCCGACCATATGCATCAGGACGAAGATGATCAGCGAGCCGATGCCGATGGCCACGATGAAGTTCAGGAAGCTCCCGCAGAACAGGAACAGGCTGGCGGCGAGGTAGTAGCCCCACAGGCTATGCACGTCCGACGTCCAGACGTTGAAGATCGAGAAGGCTCCCCAGTTGCGCACTTTCGCGGGCGCGAGGTCCTCGTTGTACAGTTGTGGCGATGCATCGAGTGGTAGCGTCATCCTTGTCCCCTCCCTGACGTGTTGAACACTATGGCGCGGAAGGTGAGCCCGCGGCCGTGAGGTGTCAATCTCGCCCGCGCTTCCCGCCGCGCGCCGCGCGTTGAGAAGCGGGCCGGATTTTTGCCTTTTCGCAGATTGAATGGCGAACGAAAACATATGGTTGCAATGGACGCCCCCTTGCCCGCCATGGGGAGGCTTTCGTTGAAAGCGAACAAGACTTTCAATTTTAGGAGTAAGATCTTTCGTGGAAAACCGGGGTAATTGCCTCCGGCCGCCGCCTTTCCGCGGGTTTCGGCACCGCGAGACGGCGGCCGTCTACACGAAGAAGTGTAGGTATCCGCGTTGCCGGGCGTGCGGGACTTGATAGAAGCCGGCCGTCATGACCCGATAGGAGACTTCCGTGAAATTGTACTATAAGCCCGGCGCCTGCTCGCTCGCGCCGCATATCGTCCTGAGCGAATCCGGCCTTGCCTATGAGCTGGAAGCCGTCGACCTGAAGACGAAGAAGACGGAGCACCAGGCCGATTACCTCGCGATCAATCCGCGCGGCGCCGTTCCCGCGCTCGAGGTCGAGCCGGGCGTCGTCGTCACCCAGAACGCGGCGATCCTGCAATATATCGGCGACCATTCCGACATCGCGGCCTTCAAGCCGGCCTATGGTTCGCTGGAGCGGGCGCGCCTTCAGGAAGCGCTCGGCTTCTGCTCGGACCTCCATGCCGCCTTCAGCGGCCTCTTCGCGCCCAACCTCGGCGAAGAGGCGAAGGCCGGCGTTCTCGCCAACATCAACCGCCGCATGGGGCAGCTCGAAGCCATGCTGCCGGAAGGGCGGCCCTATTGGCTCGGCGCGGAATTCACGCAGCCCGACGCCTATGCCTCGGTCGTCATCGGCTGGGGTGTCAGCCTCAAGATCGACCTGTCCGCCTATCCGAAGGCGCTGAAGCTGCGCGAGCGCGTGGTGGCGCGGCCGAAGGTGCAGGCCGCGTTCAGGGAAGAGAACCTTCTCTGAGAGAAGGAGCGACGGGGCCGGGGACCGCAAGCCTCCGGCCTTTTTGTTTGGCGCGGGGAGAAGACACGGCACAGCAAAATAATTTGTATTGCAATTCAAATCATTTTGCTGTTTAACCGCCTCATGAACACGAAACCATCATCGCCCCGCGCCCGCTTCGGCATCCGTTTCTCCCTGCTCGCCCGCCGCTGGCGGCGTGCGCTCGACGAGCGCCTTGCCGAGGCCGGCCTGTCGGATGCCACCTGGGCGCCGCTGATCCATCTTCAGGAGACAGGCGGCGGCGTGACGCAGAAGGAGCTTGCCGCGCTGGTCGGCATCGACGGCTCCAGCCTCGTGCGCCTGCTCGATATCCTCTGCCGGCAGGGGCTGGCGGAGCGGCGTGTCGACGAGAACGACAGCCGTGCCCGGCTGATCTTCCTCACCGAAGACGGCGAGAAGCGGGTCGCCGCGATCCGCCGGGAGCTGGCCAGGGGCGAGGAGGAGATGCTGGCGGATATCTCGGACGCCGACATCGCGGCCATGCTTCGGCATTTCGAGAGGATCGAGGAGCGCCTTGCCGCCATGCAGGTGCGCCGCAAGGAGGCGTCGAAATGAGCATGCAGGGCCCATCGAGCGTGGCATTTCCCGCCCGGCGGATCGACGCCGCGCGCCACCTGCTGCAGCCGCGGCAGTTCCGCGAAAGCATGGCGCTCTCGGCCCAGCAGGCCTGGCGCAATTCGGCGCTTGCCGGGCTGCAGGCGGCCGTCACGGCCCTGGTCGCGCTGCCGCTCGTCCATCTCTCCCCCTGGCCGCATCTCATCGGCTTCGCCTCGCTGGGCGCGCTCGTCGCCCTGTTCGGCCGCTTCGCGCCGCGCGGCGGGCGGGGCCGCGTCGTGCTGCAATGCGCCTTCTGGCAGGTTGCCGCCGTGCTGGTCATGTCGCTGGCGGCGTGGTCGGGACTGCCGACCGTCGCCCAGCTTCTCCTGCTGGCGCTTTTGTCCGGCCTGTTCTTCTTCGTCGTCGCCACGGGCCGGTTCGGCCCGCCGGGGGCGCTCATCTTCGTCTTCGCGGCCGGCGCGTCCATGGGGCATACGGTCCCGGGAGCGGAGGTCGCCGAACGCGCCCTCGCCACCGCCGCCGTCGCGGCATTGGCCTGGCTCATCTGCAGCGCCACGGAAATCTTCCGCCGCAAGGCCGACGCGGAGGGCGTGCCTGCGCCCGAACCGCTGCGGCCGGCAAGCCACAGGGCGATTGCCGCCCTGCGCATCGCGCTCGGCTCCCTGGTCGCGGCCCTTGCCGCCCATGCCCTCGGCGCGGCCCATCCCGCCTGGGCGGTTCTCGGGGCGATGGCCGTCATGCAGGGCCCGCACCTGCACATCAGCATGAACCGGGCCCTCCAGCGCACGCTCGGCACGGCTGTCGGCGCCGTCATCGTCTGGCTGATCCTGCAGCAGGCGCCCTCGCTCTTTACGGTGATCGCGCTGCTCGCCGGCCTGCAATTCGCCACCGAGATGATCATCGGCGCCAACTATGCGCTGGGGCAGATCCTCGTGACGCCGATGGCGCTGCTCATGAGCTACCTTGCCGCGCCACACGCCGCCGGCCTGGCGATGGTGCCGGAACGCGTGCTCGACACGCTCCTCGGCGCGGCCATCGGCATCGCGCTCGCCGTCGCCTGCTCGAGCCTCGACGACCGCCGCCATCTTGCCGGGCACCAGATGCGCCGCGCCGCCGGCACGGACTGAGCCGCCGTTATCCTTCCATTCACCGATGAACGAAACCGGGCCGGCGCATATTGCGCGGCCCGGTTTTGTGTGCTAAACAACCATATTATTAGGGCGCTAATGATAATCGCATCTATGAGTTCCACACAGTCTCTCTCCCTTCTCGCCGATATCGGCCGCCTGGTACGCAAGCGCTTCGAGCAACGGGCCCAGAGCCTCGGCCTGACGCGCGTGCAATGGCGCACGCTCGCCTACCTGTCGAAGAACGAGGGCATTCATCAGGGCGGGCTGGCGGAGCTCCTGGAAATCGAGCCGATCACGCTGGTGCGCGTTCTCGACAAGCTCGGCGAGCGCGGCTTCGTCGAGCGCCGGCGCCATCCGACCGACCGGCGCATCTGGCTTCTCTACCTGCGCGAAGAGGTGCGCCCGCTCCTCGACGAGATTCACGCCCTGGCCGATGCGACGCGCGCCGAGGCGTTGAAGGACATTGCGGACGAGCGGCTGGAAGAAACCTTCACCGTCCTTTCCGAGATCAAGAACAACCTCGTGCTGGCGTGCGAGGCCCCCATTGCCGAACAAGAGCGAAAGCATGACTGACAAACCCAATTTCCGTGTCATTTCCGATGATGAGAACGCTGCCGACGAGAGCGAAGCCCTCGATTTGCAGGAGACCGTTGCCGAGGCCCCGTCCCCGGTTTCCGCCGCCGCTGCCGCCGAAGCGACACCCGTTGCCGTCCGGCCGCGCCGCCGGCGCCCGCTTGCGCGCCCGGTGCTCTTTGCCCTCCTGCCCGTCGCCCTCGTCGTCGGCGGCTATTATTACGTCACCGGCGGGCAGGTCATGTCGACCGACAACGCCTATATCCAGGCGGACATGGTGGGCATCGCCACGGACGTCTCCGGCATCGTCGAGCGCATCGACGTGCACGAGAACGAGACGATCAAGGCCGGGCAGGAGCTCTTCAGCTTGCGGCCCGATGCGTTCCGGATCAAGCTCGACGGCGCCAAGGCCCAGCTCGGCATCCAGCGCAACCAGATCGAGAACCTGAAGGCGAGCTATCGCCAGTCGCTGGCCGAGATCACCCAGGCCGAGGCGGACCTGCCCTATTACCAGGCGCAGTTCGACCGCCAGCAGAACCTCGTGACGAACGGCGGGGCGGCCCGCTCGGCCTATGACGAGGCCAAGCACAACCTCGATGCCGCACGGCAGAAGGTGGCGGTCAGCAAGGCGGAAGCGGCGGCAACCCTCGCCCAGCTCGGCGGCGACGCCGACCAGCCGGTCGAGCAGAACCCGCTCTATCTCCAGGCGAAATCCGATGTCGACAATGCCGAGCGCGAGCTCGACCACACCGTCGTGCGCGCGCCCTTCGACGGCGTCGTGACCAATGTCAGCGCCCTGCAGGTCGGCTCCTACCTCCAGGCCTCGCAACAGGCCTTCTCGCTGGTCTCGACCCATCACCTGTGGATCGCCGCGAGCCCCAAGGAGACCGAGCTGACCTACGTCAAGCCCGGCCAGGAGGCGACCATCTCCGTCGATGCCTATCCGGGCGTCACCTGGAAGGGCAAGGTGGAGAGCATCAGCCCGGCCTCCGGCTCGTCCTTCTCGCTGCTGCCGGCGCAGAACACCACCGGCAACTGGGTGAAGGTCGTCCAGCGCATTCCCATGCGCGTCAGCATCGAGGAGGGCGCGGACAAGCCGCCGCTGCGCGTCGGCATGAGCACCGTCGTCGATGTCGAGACCGGCCACGCCCGCGGCCTGCCGGATTCCCTCCAGTCCCTCCTGGACCGCTTCACCGGCAAGACCCATGGCTAGTTCCGCCGCCTCTCCGGCGGGGACGGTCGCCAATCGCGGCGCCATCACCGCCTGCGTCATCCTTGCCGTCATCATGCAGGCGCTGGACACGACCATCGCCAATGTCGCGCTGCCCTATATCCAGGGCAGCGTCTCGGCTTCGGCGGACCAGATCAACTGGGTCCTGACCTCCTATATCGTGGCGGCCGCCATCATGACGCCGCCGTCGGGCTTCCTTGCGGCGAAGTTCGGCCGCAAGCGCGTGCTGCTGGCGGCGATCGCCGGCTTCGTCGGCGCGTCGGTCCTCTGCGGGCTTGCGCAGTCGCTGAACCAGATCGTCGCCTTCCGCCTCTTGCAGGGCCTGTTCGGCGCCTCGCTCGTGCCGCTGTCGCAGAGCATCCTCCTCGACATCTACACCGTCGAGGAGCGCGGCTCGGCCATGGCGCTGTTCGGCGTCTCGGTCATGGTCGGCCCGGTCCTCGGGCCGGTGCTCGGCGGCTGGCTGACGGACAACATAAGCTGGCGCTGGGTCTTCTACATCAACGTGCCGATCGGCGCGCTCGCCTTCATGGGCATCGTCGTCTTCGTCGGCGAGACCAAGCGGGATGCGCTGGCCAAGCTCGACTGGTTCGGCTTCGCCCTGATGAGCCTGTTCATCGCCGCGCTCCAGCTCTTCCTCGACCGCGGCGAGCAGCTCGACTGGTTCTCCTCCGGCGAGATCATGATCGAGGCGATCGTCTGCGCCGCGGCCTTCTATCTCCTGCTGGTGCACACGCTGACGAGCGAGAAGTCCTTCGTCAATCCAAGGCTCTTCCTCGACCAGAACTTCACGATCAGCATGATCTTCATCTTCGTGATCGGCATCACCTACCTTGCCTCGCTGGCGCTGATGACGCCCTATCTGCAGACGCTGATGGGCTATCCGGTGATAACGGCGGGCATCGTCATGGGGCCGCGCGGCCTCGGCACGATGCTGTGCATGTTCATCGTCGGGCGGCTGATCGGCAAGGTGGATTCCCGCTGGCTGCTGGCGCTCGGCCTCGGGCTCACCGCCTGGGCGATGTACGACATGACGAGCTGGACGCCGGATATCTCCCAGTGGACGATCGTCTCGGTCGGCTTCATCCAGGGCGCCGGGCTCGGCTTCCTCTTCGTGCCGCTGACGACGATGGCCTTCTCGACCCTTCCCGCCCACATGCGCGGGGACGGCACCGGCCTCTACAACCTCTCGCGCAACATCGGCTCGTCCGTCGGCATCTCCGTGGTGACGGCGCTGATCGTCGAGAACACGCAGAGCAACCACGAGTCCATCGCCGCCTATGTGACGCCGTTCAACCGCGCCTTCGACGCGGTGGCGGCGCAGGGCCTCAGTCCGTTGACGGCGGCCGGGCGCGCCGCGCTCAACGACGTCATCACGCTGCAATCGACGATCATCGCCTATATGGACGATTTCAAGCTGCTGATGCTGATGTCGCTTGCCGTCATGCCGCTCGTCCTTCTCTTGAAGAAACCGCAGGCGGCGCCGGCGATGGACCACAGCGCCGTCATGGAGTGACGCGGCGTCACTCCATGATCGGCGGGATCTCGGTCTCACGGCCGCGCAGCGGCTTTTCCGGCATGAGCTGGAAGAGCACGAGCGCCACCGCCGTCGAGGCGGCGCAGGCGATGAAGATATAGGTGAAGGCCGTTGCCGAGGCGGCGCTGGCCCCGACGGCAGCCGCCGCCAGGTGCTCGCCGCCGAGCGGCAGGCCGTTGCCGAGCGCGATGGCGCCGAGCAGCGCCACGCTGAGGGCGCCGCCGAGCGAGCGCAGGAAGGTGAGGGCCCCGGTGGCGACGCCGAGATGGGCCTGGTCCACCGCGTTCTGCACCGAGACGGTGGCGACCGGGAACGTCATGCCCGAGCCGAAGCCGGTGCCGAAGATCAGGAGCTCCAGCGAAAACAGCGACGTCCGCCCCGAAAGGAAGGCCAGCGCGATCAGGCAAAGCATGCTGAAGAGGCCGCCGGCGACGGCGAGCCGCTTATAGTGGGTGACATGCGGGATCGTCCGCCCGCTGGTCGTGGCGCCGAACACGGTGCCGAGCAGCAGGCCGAGCATGACGAAGCCGGAACTGCCGGCCGTAAGCCCGTGGAACGCTTGCCCGTAGACCGGGATATAGACCGAGAGGCCGATACCGGCCGTCTGCCCCATGAACATGGCGAGCGTGCCGTAGCGCACGATGGGATTGCCGAGCACTTCCAGCGAGATCAGCGGCTCGTCGGCGTGGCGCAGGCGGAAGGCGAAGAGAAGCCAGAAGACGGCCGAGCAGCCGAGCAGGCCGAGAATGGCGGGCGACAGCCAGTCGTATCGGCTGCCGCCCCAGTTGAGGGCGAGCAGCAGGAGCGCGGTGGCGGTCACCAGCAGGGCCGCGCCCGCGCCGTCGATGCTGTGCGAGCGCGCGACGGCCGGCAGCTTCTTCAGCGGGTTGTTGATGATCGCCAGCGCCGCAAGCCCCAGCGGGATGTTGATCCAGAAGATCAGCGACCAGTGGAGATGCTCGGCAAAGGTGCCGCCCAGCAGCGGCCCGGCGACGCTCGCCACGGCCCAGGTGCCGGAGATCCACGCGGCATAGCGCGCCCGCTCGCGCGGCGGCACGAGGTCGCCGATCACCGTCTGAGAGAGCGCGAACAGCCCGCCGCCGCCGAGGCCCTGCACCGCGCGGCCGATGATGAGCGTCAGCATGTTGGGCGCGAGCGCGCTCACCAGCGAGCCGGCGAGGAAGATGATGATGGCCGCGAAGATGGTCGAGCGGCGGCCGTAGACGTCGGATATCTTGCCGTAGAGCGGCGCCATCGCCGTCGCGGTCAGGAGATAGCCCGTCACGACCCAGGGCAGGTAGTCGGCATGGCCGAGCGCCTTGCCGATGGTCGGCATGGCGGGCGCCACGATGGTCTGGTCGAGCGCGGCCAGCAGCATGGACAGGAGAACGCCGCCTATGATGACGTTCTTCTCCGGGTCCGACAGGGCGAAGGCCGTCGCCGCGGGTCCGTTCACACGGGGTGTCTCATCCATTCGCTTGGGTCCGATTGCAGGTGTTGCGCATTGCGCACAGGAGGTGAGATGGGCAGGTATCAAGATAATCAACCCGCGTCACGCCTCTTTTCTGCCCGCGGGGCGGGCTTGCGCCCCCGTAACGGGGAATTGTCCGTTTACAGGGCTTTCCAATACGGATATCGTTTATCCTTATTGGATGGGCAAGGTTGAATGATCCTCAAGAGCCAAGTCGAATGGGCGCTGCACTGTTGCGCCATTCTCGCCGGACTTCCGGACGGCCGCTACCTTTCCACCAAGGCGCTTGCCGAGTTCCACGGGCTGCCGAAGGAATACCTCTCCAAGGCGCTGCAGAGCCTTTCGCAAGCGCGGCTGGTGGATTCGACGCTGGGGCCGAGCGGCGGCTACCGGCTGTCGCGCCCGCCGGCCGAGATCACCTTCCTCGACGTGGTCGAGGCGGTGGAGGGCAGGGAGCGCTCCTTCGTCTGCAACAACATCCGCGCCAACAATCCGTGCCGGCCGGAAGGCTATTGCGATGCGGGCCCCTGCGCCATCGCCCGCATCATGTGGGATGCGGACGAAGCATGGCGGGCGAGCCTGCGCGCCGTCACGCTCGCCATGCTCGTGCAAAGCCTGGAGAAGGACGTTCCGCCGGCGCTCTGGCGGGAGAGCTTCGAGTGGGTGATGAAGCGGGTCGGCTGAGCCGCCGACCCGGGCTGCCGCTATTTTCGGGCGGCGGCGGGTCTCAGTTGAGGCCGGCCTTGTCGAGGCCGTAGAGCTTGTCGGCCGAGCCCGGCACCGACTTGAAGGCGATGGCGAGGCGGTTCCAGGCATTGATGGTCATGATCGAGAAGGTGAGGTCGGAAACCTCCTTCTCGGAGAGCTGGCCGCGCACGCTCTCGTAGAGATCGTCCGCAATGCCGCCTTCCGGCAGCCGGGTCACCGCCTCGGTCCAGGCAAGGGCCGCCCGCTCGCGGGGATCGAAGAGGTTGGATTCGCGCCAGATGGCGACGTGGTAGAGGCGCAGCTCGCTCTCGCCGTGGATCTTGGCTTCCTTGACATGCATGTCGAGGCAGAAGGCGCAGCCGTTGAGCTGCGAGGCGCGGATGTTCACGAGATCGCGGATACCCTGCTCGATGACGCTGTCCTTCAGCGCCGTGCTGAGCTCGGAGATCTTCTTGAAGAATTCCGGCGATTGCTGCGGGTAGTTCAGGCGTTGGGTCATGTCCGTCTCCTTTATTAAGGATATAGTATATCCTTATGGATGTTTAATATCCTTAATTGCGGGATTGTAAAGCCGAAATGCCCGGGCTTGGCGCATAAGGTCGTCCCGGCGGCGGTTTTCCACGCGCGAAACCGGGGGCAGGGGTACCTCGTGGACGATCCTTGCCGCTTGGAACTTGTCCTTTTGCGCGTCGTTGGCGTATGAGCGGCAAGGGGAATATCGGGGTGGAATCGGCATCGCCCCGCAGACGAGGAGCGGAGAGCAATCAAGAAGGCGAAGGCGCACAAGGCCGAAAAACCGAAGACGATCCTGCAGAAGCTGGCCGCAACCCCCGAGAAGCTGTTTTCGGGGGCTTTCCGCCAGCAATATGCCGCCTTGTGCTTTCGCCTCGCAGAAGACGGGCCGGGCATCGAGATCCTCGTGGTCACCTCGCGCGACAGCGGGCGCTGGATCATCCCCAAGGGCTGGCCGATGAAGGGCAAGGAGCCTTACGAGGCGGCCGCCATCGAGGCCCGGCAGGAGGCCGGCGTCAGCGGAAAGGTCCGCAAGAAACCCGTCGGAAGCTACACCTACCTGAAGCTGATGGACGACGGCGAGGTCGTGCCCTGCGTCGTCGACGTCTTCCAGGTCGAGGCGACGCGGCTTGCCGGGAAGTTCAAGGAGAAGGGCGAGCGCGTCCTCGCCTGGGTCACCCCGGACGAAGCGGCGCGCCGCGTCCGCGAGGTCGAGCTGAAATCGCTGCTCGTCGAATTCCGGCCGCGCTGAGGCGCCGCCTCACTCGATCACGGTCACCTTCGAGCCGTTGAGGAATTTCGCGGGCTCGTATCCGCGGGCGATCGCCATCGGCACCATGAGAAGCTGGATCGGAAGGATCTCCAGCACCGGCAGCAGCCCCTCGGCAACGGCCGGCAGGGTGAGGAGCATGCCGGCATCCGCCGCGCCGTCCGCGGCCCCTTCGGGCGCGATCGTCAGGCTGGCGCCGCCGAAGCGGTGGATGTCCGCGACGGTCCGTATGTTGAGGTCGCGTGTTGCCGCCTCGCCGCCCATGAAGAAGACGCTGCGGAAGCCTTCGCGCACCAGTTCCAGCGGTCCGTGGCGGAACTGCCCGCCGGAGAGCGCCTGCGTCGGGGCCTTGGCCGCCTCGGCGGTGACGAGCGCCGCCATCATCGCGCTGCCGTAGCTGCCGCCGCGGCCGATGAAGGTGAGCGGCCTTTCGTGGCCGAGGAAGGCCAGCATGGCATCGAGCCGGGCCGGCAGGTCGGCAAGGACGTTTCCGGCGGCATCGGCCAGCGCCTCGATCTCGCCGGCCAGCGCCTCGCTATCGCGGCCGAGAAGCAATTGCTCGAAGAGATAGAGGGCCGCAAGGCCCGCCGTGTAGGTCTTGGTCGAGACGGTCTGTTCCGGCCCGGCCTCCGTGGCGAGCGCCAGCGAAGCCCAGCGCGACAGCGTGTTGTCGGGCGTGTTGGTGACGGCGACGCGTGCGGCCGCCCCGCCCTCGATTTCCGTCATGCGGCGCAGCTCCACGCTTTCCCCGGACTGGGAGACGGCGATGATGAGCGTTCCCTTCCGCAGCACGCCGGGGGCCTGCTGGATGAGCTCGGACGTATCCCAGAGCGAGACGGGGACGGGCAGTCCCTCGCTCAGCCGCAGCCAGGTCCCGTAGGCGCTGAACAGCGAGCCGCCCATGCCGGTGATGAGGACATGGCCGATCTCGCCGCGGCCGATGGCGCCGCGGATCGCCTGCACCTCGGCGGCAAGGCGCGGCGTCAGGAGGCCGGCGAGCTTGCGGATGGCCGCCGGCTGTTCGGCGATTTCGGCGAGATAGGACTGGGACATCGGTTTCCTCGTTCGTCGGGCAGGGCGTGGCCCTGCCGATCATAGGCATTTGCGCCGTAACTCATAGCTCGCCGGAAATTTCCCGGCGGTTGCGGTCGAGCTCTTCGCTGTAGCGGCGCAGCGTGTGGCTTTCCGTGAGAAGCCCGATCACCTTCTGGCCGATCATGTCCGAGACGACGGCGAGCGCTTCGCTCTCGGTCTCGTCGAAGAGCGCGACGGCCTGCTTGGCGTTCATGGTGGGCAGGAGGATGTCGTTGCGGTGCCTGGCGAAGGAGCGGATGGAGGCGCCCTCGTTCTCGCCCTCGACGAGGTTGCCGTGCACGTCCGGCACGAGGACGATGCCGGCATATTTGCCGTTCTCGTCCACGAGGATGACGCGCTGCGTGGAGCCGATGGGGAACTTCGCGCGGAAATCCTTCACCGACATGTCGGCGGCTGCGGTGCGCACGTCCGCGCGCATCAGCTTGTCGACGGTGAGGTTGCGGATCCAGCCGACGTCGTGCGCGCTGCGGATCGTCTCGCCGCGCAGGTGGAAGCGCCAGGTGGCGAAGGAGTAGCCGAAGAGCGTGCGCACGATGAAGGAGGAGGTGATGACGGCGGCGAGCACCAGCACGGTCATCGGGAAGTCGCCGGTGATCTCCAGCGCGAGGAAGGTCATGGTCAGCGGCCCGCCGATCACCGCGACGGCAAGCGAGCTCATGCCGACGACCGCATAGCTTGCCGGCGCGAGCGCGGCATGGCCGATGAAGGGCGCAGCGAAGGCGAAGAGCTTGCCGAGAAGCGCGCCCATGAAGAGCGAGGCGAAGAACAGGCCGCCGCGGAAGCCCGAGCCGATGGAGACCGCCGAGGCCGTGGCCTTCAGCAGGAAGAGGACGAGCAGGCCCGCCATCGACACGTCGGTCTCCAGGTTGACGTGCAGCGCGCCGTGCCCGCCGGAAAGCACCTGCGGGCTGATCATCGCCAGCAGCCCGACGATCGTTCCGCCGATGGCGGGGCGCACATAGCCAGGGATCGAGCTCTTGCGCGCCGTCTCCTCCACGAAGGCGACGGCCTGCATGAGGAGGATGCCGACGCCGCCGCACACGATGCCGAGCAGCAGCGCCGGCACATAGTCGGCCGGCACCACGCTGCCGATGCTGCCGACATCGATGCCGGCGTCGCTGGCCGCGAGCAGCCGGGCGACGAGGTTGGCGATGAGGGCGGAGACGACGACGGGCGTCAGCGAGGCGATCGTATAGGCGCCGATGATCAGCTCGAAGGCGTAGAAGGCGCCCGTCAGTGGCGCGTTGAAGGCGGCGGCGATGGCCCCTGCCGCCCCGCAGCCGACGAGGATGCGCATGTCGGCGCGGCGCAGCTTCAGCTTGCTGCCGAATTTCGAGGCGATGCCGGAGGCGACCTGCGTATAGCCGGCTTCGAGGCCCACCGAGGCGCCGAAGCCGTTCGACACGATGTTCTGCACGGCGACGATCAGGCTGTCCGTCAGTGACAGGCGCCCGCCATGCAGGGCATTCGCCTCGATGGGGTCCACGAGCGGGCGCTTGCGCCAGCGGGCGAGCACGAAGAGGAGGACGCCGAGCAGCATACCGCCGGCAATCGGCGCGGCAAGCAGCAGGATCCTGTCGTCGACGGTCGCCCCGCTCAGCCGTTCGTCCGGCTCCAGCCCGAAGATCAGGGCGTGCATTGTGCGGGTAACGTAGGTCATGGCCGAGACGGATAGCCCCGCCGCGACACCCACCAGCGCGCCGGCCAGCATCAGGCCGAACTCGCTGCGCCGCGGCAGGGTGCGCATCAGTTCCAGGCTCAGGAAGCGGTAGAGCACCGAGGGGCGCAGCTTGTGCAGGCGCTTCATCGTGCCGGGAAACCGGGGTGTATTCTGTGCCATGATGCCTTCCGGGCGAATGCGCGACGGGTCATGGGGGGATTTAGCCGCCACGGGAAGACTGTCAAAGAAAATCTGCGCGCGGGCGGCGGTTTTGGCCGATAGGCCTATGCGTGTCGCCTGCCGTCCGCGTCGAACATGTGGAGCGCGTCGGCGCTCGCCCCCACCGTCACCTCCTCGCCGATCTCGCTGCGGCTGCGGCCGGAAACGCGGAAGACGAGGGGCGTGCCGTCGGAAAGCCTGCCGTGCAGCAGGCTTTCCGCCCCGACGAGCTCGATGCCGTCGATATGCGCCGTCGCCTGGAAGGCGAAGGGCCTGCCGTCCGGCGGGGCAAGGTGCAGGTCCTCCGGGCGCACGCCGAGCATGTAGCGCCCCTCCGGCCGCGGTACGTCGGCGGAGAGCGACCAGCCGGCGGGCGTGTCCGTGCCTTCCAGGAGGTTCATGGAGGGCGAGCCGATGAAGGTGGCGACGAAGGTGGTGGCGGGCTTCTCGTAGAGCTCCAGCGGCGTTCCCACCTGCTCGATGCGGCCGGCATTGACGACGACCAGCCGGTCGGCGAGCGTCATCGCCTCCATCTGGTCGTGGGTGACGTAGACGCTGGTGGTGCCGAGCGCGCGCTGCAGGCGCTTGATCTCGATGCGCATCTGCCCGCGCAGCTTGGCGTCGAGGTTGGAGAGCGGCTCGTCGAAGAGGAAGGCGGCCGGCTCGCGCACGATGGCCCGGCCCATGGCCACGCGCTGGCGCTGGCCGCCGGAGAGCTGGCGCGGCTTGCGGTCGAGATATTGCGCGATCTCCAGCGTCTTCGACGTCTCGGCGATGCGCCGCTCGATCTCGGCCGGCGGCGTGTTGCGGTTCTTCAGGCCATAGGCGAGGTTCTGGCGCACCGTCATGTGCGGGTAGAGCGCATAGTTCTGGAACACCATGGCGATGTCGCGCTCGGCCGGCTCCACGTCGTTGACCCGGCGCGAGCCGATGAGGATGTCGCCGCCGGTAATGCCTTCCAACCCGGCGATCATGCGCAGCAGCGTGGACTTGCCGCAGCCCGACGGGCCGACGAGGACGACGAACTCGCCGTCGGCGATGTCGAGCGAGACGCCCTTGATCGCCTCCACGGTGCCATAGGACTTGCGGACGTTGTTGAGGGTGATCTCAGCCATTACTTCTCGGTCTCCACAAGGCCTTTGACGAACCAGCGCTGCATCAGCACCACGACGACGATGGGGGGAATGATCGCGAGGATCGCGGTCACCATGACATAGTTCCAGGGCGTGGAGGCGTCGGCGAAATCCACCATGCGTTTCAGCCCGATGACGATGGTGTTCATCTTCGCGTCGTTCGTCACCAGCAGCGGCCAGAGATACTGCGTCCAGCCGTAGATGAAGAGGATGACGAAGAGCGCGGCGATGTTCGTCGCCGAAAGCGGCAGCAGGATATCGCGCATGAAGCGGAAGGGCCCGGCATTGTCGATGCGCGCGGCCTCCACCAGCTCGCCCGGGATCGTCAGGAAGAACTGCCGGAAGAGGAAGGTCGCCGTCGCCGACGCCATCAGCGGCAGGGTGAGGCCGGCATAGGTGTCGATCATGCCGAGGTCGACGATGACCTTGTAGGTCGGCAGGATGCGCACCTCCACCGGCAGCATGAGCGTGACGAAGATCATCCAGAAGAACAGCATCTTCAGCGGAAAGCGGAAGAAGACGATGGCGAAGGCCGACAGGAACGAGATGGCGATCTTGCCGATGGCGATGGCGAGCGCCACGACCGTCGAGTTGAACAGAAGCCGCTCGAGGCTGACGCCGACGACCCGCTCGACGCCGCCGCCGATCGCCTCGCCGTAGTTCTCGGCAAGGGCGCTGCCGGGCAGCAGCGACATCGGCGGGCGCACGATCTCGATCGACGTGTGGGTCGAGGCGATGAACGTGTAGTAGATGGGAAGGGCGACGACCAGGATGCCGATGACGAGCACCAGGTGGCTGACCAGCGTGGAGATGGGGCGGTTCTCGATCATGGGCGGGCCTCAGGAATAGTGGACCCGCTTCTCGACGAAGCGGAACTGGAAGGCGGTGAGCGCGATGACGATGATCATCAGGATCACCGACTGGGCGGCCGAGCCGCCGAGGTCGAGATTGACGAAGCCGTCGTTGTAGACCTTGTAGACCAGCGTCTCGGTGGCCTTGGCCGGCCCGCCGCCCGTGACGGCATGGATGATGCCGAAGGTGTCGAAGAAGGCATAGACCGTGTTGACGACGAGCAGGAAGAAGGTCGTCGGCGCCAGGAGCGGGAAGACGATGGTCCAGAAGCGCTTGGCCCCGCGCGCCCCGTCGATGGCGGCCGCCTCGATCAGCGATTTCGGGATGGCCTGCAGGCCGGCGACGAAGAACAGGAAATTGTAGCTGATCTGCTTCCAGGCGGCCGCGATGATCACCATCGTCATCGCCTGGTTGCCGTTGAGCAGCGGATCCCAGTGGAAGCCGTTGCGCCGCAGGATATAGGCGAAGGTGCCCATGGCCGGGTTGAACATGAAGAGCCACAGCATGCCGGCGATGGCCGGGGCGACCGCATAGGGCCAGATGAGGAGCGTGCGGTAGATGTTGCGCCCGCGCACGACCCGCTCGGCCGATGTCGCCAGAAGCAGCGCCGCCGCCATCGAGAGGAGCGCCGTCGCAAGGCTGAACACCACCGTCACCTTCAGCGAGTGCAGGTAATCCGGATTGGAGAGGATGGCCCGGAAGTTGGCGAGCCCCACGAAGCCCGACCTCAGCCCGAACGGGTCTTCCCGGAGGACCGATTGATAGAGCGCCTGGCTGGCCGGCCAGAAGAAGAACACGACGGTCAGCACGATCTGCGGGGTCAGCAGAAGATACGGCAGGACCTTGTTGGGAAAGACGACAGACTGCATGGCGTTCCCCTTCCGGAAAGGACGGGCCCGCGCCGCCGGGCGGCGCGGGCTATGGACGGGAGGATTACTTGCCGATGGCGGCGGCGATGGCGGCGTTCGCCTTCTGCACGCCCTCGGTCAGGGCAGCCTTGGCATCCTTCTGGCCGGCGAGCATCGCCTCGAATTCCTCGTTGAGGATGTCGCGGACCTGCGGCAGGTTGACGAGGCGCACGCCCTTGGAGTTTTCGGTCGGCGCCTTGCCCATCATCTGCTTGATCGGCGTCTCGCGGCCCGGGTTCTTGTCGTAGAAGCCGGACTTCTTGGTCTCCTCGTAGGCGGCCATCGTCACCGGCAGGTAGCCCGAGACCTCGTGCAGGCGGACCTGGATGTCCGTGCGCGAGAGGAAGTGGAAGAACTCGGCGATGCCCTTGTATTCCGCATCGCTCTTGCCGGCGAAGACCCAGAGGCTGGCGCCGCCCGGAATGGTGTTCTGCGGGCCGTGGCCTTCGTAATAGGGCAACTGGCCGACGCCGTAGTTGACGCCCGACTTGACGATGTCGCCGAGGCCGCCGGAAGATTCCGTCAGGATCGCGCATTCGCCCGACATGAAGAGCTGCTTGGCTTCCGAGGTGCGCCCGCCGTAGCGGAACGTGCCGTCCTTGCTGAGGTCGGCGATCGCCTGGAAGTGATCGACATAGATCGGCGCGTCGATCTTCAGTTCGACGTCGAGGCCGGCAAGGCCGTTCTCGTTGGTGCCGTAGGGCACGTTGTTCCAGGCGGCGAAGTTCTCGGTCTGGATCCAGGTCAGCCAGGTCGAGGTGAAGCCGCAATTGGCCGCGCCGCTCGTCTTGATCTTCCTGGCGGCCTCGAAGACCTCCGGCCAGGTCTTCGGTGGGTTCTCGGCGTCGAGGCCGGCCTTCTTGAAGGCGTCCTTGTTGTAATAGAGGATCGGCGAGGACGAGTTGAACGGGAAGGACAGCATGGTGCCGTCCGGCTTGGAATAATAGGCGACGATGCCCGGCAGGTAGTCGTCCTTCTTGAACTCGTAGCCGCCCTTCTGGAGCACGTCGGCCACCGGCATCATCGCGCCCTCGGCGCCCAGCATCACGCCGCTGCCGGCGTCGAACACCTGGAGGATCGCCGGCGCCTGCTTGGCGCGGAAGGCGGCGATGCCGGCGTTCAGGGCTTCGGGGTAGCTGCCCTTGTAGACGGGCACGACCTTGTATTCGCTCTGGCTCTCGTTGAATTCCTTGGCGAGCTGCTCGACCGCCTCGTTGTTGGCGCCGGTCATGGCGTGCCACCAGGCAAGCTCCGTGGCGGCGAAGGCGTTGGATGCGACGAAGAACGAAAGCGCAGATGTGGCCGCAAGGGTCCAGGTGAAGCGTGTCATGGTGATTCCTCCCATTTTTATCACGGCAAAAGGCAGTCCTCGAATGCGCCCGACCCTCCTTGATCGCACGCACCTGGCTTTCGTGGCGAAAGCGAACGAATTAAAAGCGAACTTTTATGAACGTGCAAGGGAAAATGGAATGCGGAGATCGAAAATTTAGGAATATGGAATTTCTGTTTCATTTATGGGCAGCACATTCCGTACGTCCGCCTGATCGGACGCGCCGGCCAATCTCAACGCGCAAGGCGCGGAATGGTTCCGCTCAGCGTTTCGTGCCGTAGTATTTTTCCGCGATGGCGGCGGCCGCGGCCGCGGTCCTTTCGCCGATGTCGAGGATCTTCGCCGAATCGGCGCGGGCAATGGGCGCGGCGACGGCAAGCGCGCCGACCGGCCGGCCGTTCGGCGCGACGATCGGCGCGGCGGCGCTGATGACGCCCGTCTCGAAGCCCTGCCGGTTGACGGAGAAGCCGCGCCCGGCGGTTTCGGCAAGGAGCGCGCGCACCGCATCCGCGTCGATGACGGTCTCCGGGGAGAAGCGCTGCAGCGGCCGGGCGAGCGCGCGGTCGGCTTCCGCCTTCGGCAGGAAGGCGAGGAAGGCAAGGCCCGAGGCGGTGGCGTGGAGGGGCAGGGTGGCGCCGACATCGACGATCACGCGATGGGCCTGCGTGGAATCCTCCACGTGGATGGTCGCAAGCCGCCCGCCGGCAAATTCCGACAGGTGCACTGTCTCGCCCACCGCGTCGGCGAGCGCCTTGACGAAGGGCGCGGCGACGCTGGCGAAGGGAAAGCGCGCCTGGCGGATGCGCGCGAGCCGCACGGGCGCGGCGCCCAGCCGGTATTTGCGCGTCTCGCCGTCCTGTTCCACGAAGCCGTATTTCTCCAGCTCCACCAGGAAGCGCCGCGTCGTCGCCTTGTCGAGGGCGCTGAGGCGCGCAAGGTCGCTGAGGCCGATGTCCCTGTCGAGCTCGCAGAGGGAATCGAGGAGGGCGAGGGCTTTTCCGATGGTGCTCATGCGTCTCTTCCAGGCGTGATGGACGGGGCTTGTGAAGCCCCGGTTTCTCGGGGCCGTTTTCGTCGCCGCGCGCATCCTCCTGTTTTTCCCGCATCCCGAAAGATACTTAACATGAGAAATAACTTGACGCCGGAAATGGCTTTTGCAAATCTATAATTAAAATAGAGGTTCAAATAATGAACCGCAAGCGGAATATCTGAATGGGAACCGCCGGCCGCGTCGTAGCCGGCTGAGGAGAGGCGGCAGCCGCGGGACGGCCGTGCCGCCATGGATGGGAGAACGATCATGACAGACCAGACCGCGCCGCTCGGCGGCGCGAACCAGCTTCGCAAGAACAGCCTCGGCGTCGGGGCGGTGACATTCCTCGTCGTCTCGGCCGCAGCGCCCCTGACGGCGGTTGCCGGCGGTGTGCCGCTGTCCATGCTGCTCGGCAACGGGCCGGGCATTCCGCTGACCTTCGCCTTCGTGACGACGGTGCTGCTGCTCTTCGCCGTCGGCTATGTCGCCATGGCCCGCCACATCAGCAATGCGGGCGCCTTCTACGCCTATACCGCGCAGGGCCTCGGCGGCCTTGCCGGCGGGGCGGCGGCGCTCATCGCGATCCTCGCCTACAACGCAATGCAGATCGGCGTCTTCGGCCTCTTCGGCGCGGCCACGTCCGGCTTCTTCGCCGGCTACGGGCTCGACCTGCCCTGGTGGGTGTGGACCTATGTCGGCATCGCGCTCGTCGCCGTCTTCGGCTATCGCCGGGTGGATTTCTCCGCCCGCGTGCTCGCGGTGCTGGTGATCCTCGAATATCTCGTCGTGCTGGTCATCGACGCGGCGATCCTCATGAAGGGCGGCGACAGCGGCCTTTCGGCCGCGCCCTTCACGCCGACGGCCTTCCTTTCGGGCACGCCGGCCATCGGCATCCTGTTCTGCTTTGCCGCCTTCATCGGCTTCGAGGCGACGACCATCTACAGCGAGGAGGCCCGCGAGCCGGCCAAGACCGTGCCGCGCGCCACCTATATCTCCGTGCTCATCATCGGCCTCTTCTACATGCTGACCTCCTGGCTGATGGTCAACGGCGCGGGCGTCGACAAGCTGGTGCCGGAACTGCAGGGCCTTGCCGATCCGACGACCTTCCTCTTCGGCCTTGCGGACCGCTATGTCGGCGGCGGCATCACCACCGTCATGGGCCTGCTCTTCGTCACCAGCCTCTTTGCCGGCGTCGTCGCCTTCCACAACGGGGTCGCGCGCTACTTCTACGTCGCCGGCCGCGAGGGCCTGCTGCCGAAGGCGCTCGGCGTCACCCATCCGGTGTTCCAGAGCCCGCATGTCGGCTCGGTCGTCCAGACGGTCATCGCCGTTCTCGTCGTCGGCCTCTTCGCCGCCACGGGGCAGGATCCGGTGCTGGCGCTGTTCTCCTGGCTCACCAATGTCGGCACGCTGGCGATCATCCTCCTGATGGCGCTGACGGCCTTCTCCATCGTCGCCTTCTTCGGCCGCAATCCGGGCCTTGAGCGCAACAAGCTGGTGACGACGGTGCTGCCGGTGGTGACGGGCCTCATCCTTCTGGCGCTGGTGTTCTATATTGCCACCAATTTCGGTGCGCTTGCCGGGGCGGAAGGGGCGCTTGCCCTCTTCCTGCCGGGCCTCGTGCTGATCGCCGCCGTCATCGGCCTCCTGTGCGCCCTGCGCCTGAAGGCCGGCGATGCCGTCGCCTTCGCCCGGCTCGGCGTCGGCCGTGAAGTCTGAGACAATGGGGTGGCGCTCCGGCGCCACCCGTCACCGAGGAAAGACCATGCAGGAAAAGATCGAAGCGCTCCGCAACCGCGTCATCGCTCCGCAGGCGCTGTTCATCGACGGCGCCTTCCGCGAGGCGGAGGGCGGGGCAACGCTCGACGTCGTCTCGCCCATCGACGGGCGGCGCCTGACGACGATCGCCGATGCCGGCGCGGCGGATGTCGACCGGGCGGTGAAGGCCGCCCGCGCCGCCTTCGAGAAGGGCCGCTGGGCGAAGGCCGCGCCCGCCGAGCGCAAGAAGGTGCTGCTGAGGATCGCCGAGCTGATCGAGAAACACGCACTGGAGCTTGCCGTGCTCGGCGTGCGCGACAACGGCACGGAAATCGCCATGGCGCTGAAGGCAGAGCCCGGCAGCGCCGCCGGCAGCTTCCGCTACTATGCCGAGGCGATCGACAAGGTCTATGGCGAGATCGCGCCGACGGCCGGCGACATCCTCGCCCTCGTCCACCGTGAGCCGGTCGGCGTCATCGGCGCCATCGTGCCGTGGAACTTCCCGCTGATGATCGGCGGGTGGAAGATCGCCCCGGCGCTTGCCGCCGGCAATTCCGTCGTACTGAAGCCGGCCGAGGCCGCCTCGCTCTCGCTCCTGCGGCTCGCCGAACTTTGCGCCGAGGCCGGGCTTCCCGAAGGTGTCTTCAACGTCGTCACCGGCCGCGGGGCGGTCACCGGCGAGGCGATGGGCCTCCATCCCGATATCGACGTGCTGGTATTCACCGGCTCCGGCCCGGTCGGCCGGCGGCTCCTCGAATATTCCGCGCGCTCCAACCTCAAGCGCGTCTATCTCGAGCTCGGCGGCAAGTCGCCGAATGTCGTCTTCGCCGACGCACCGGATCTCGACAGGGCCGCGAAGGTCTCGGCCTACGGCATCTTCCGCAATTCCGGCCAGGTCTGCGTCGCCGGCTCGCGCCTCCTCGTCGAGCGCTCCATCGCCGGGGAATTCTCCGAGAAGGTGGCCGGTATCGCCGCCGCCATGAAGGTCGGCGATCCGCTACTTTTGACCACCGAGGCCGGCGCCGTCTCCAGCGAGGCGCAGCTTGCCAAGGACCTCGGCTTTGCCGAGCAGGCGCTTTGCGAGGGCGCGCGGCTGCGCACCGGCGGCCGGCGCATCCTCGCCGAGACCGGCGGGTTCTACATGGAGCCGACCGTCTTCGACGTGACGCCCGGCATGACGCTCGCCCGCGAGGAGGTTTTCGGCCCGATCCTCTCGATCATTCCCTTCGACGGGGAGGAGGAGGCGCTGCGGATCGCCAACGGCACGGATTACGGCCTCGCCTCCGCCGTCTGGACGTCCAACCTGTCGCGCGCGCACCGCATGGTGCGCGGCATCCGCGCCGGCGTGGTCCATGTCAACACCTATGGCGGGGCGGACAATACGGTGCCGCTCGGCGGCGTCGGCCAGTCCGGCAACGGCCACGACAAGTCGCTTCACGCGCTCGAAAAATACCTCGACCTGAAGACGGCGTGGATCCAGCTCTGAGGCTACGATGGTTCATTATATGATCCGTTGCTTCAAATATAGGACTTGCAATCGGATGCGCTTCCTGCCAAATTAATTATCGTGTTAAGTATATTCGCGGCGCCGGAGGAGGTGCGGCGGATGAGGGCCGGCTTGACGGAAAGGGGGCGAACGCCCTCAATCCCGGCCGGCCACGCAACGAGGAGGAATGGTCGATGAGCGCTGGCGCCCGTCTGCCCCATATTCTGGTGATCGGCACCGGCGACACCAAGAGCGAGGAACTGCTGTTCATGGCCGACGTCATTGGCAAGGCCGGCGGCGTGCCGGTCATGGTCGATGTCAGCGTGCTCGGCGATCCGCCCTATGTTCCCGCTCATTCCAAGCACGATGTCGCCGCCGCCGCCGGCACCTCCATGGAGGCGATTCTTGCCAGCGGCGACGAGAACAGCGCCATGGCGCTGATGGCGAGCGGGGCTGCTGCGCTGGTGCGCGCGCTTTGCGAGGCCGGCGACGTCGATGGCATGATCGCGCTCGGCGGCTCGCTCGGCACGGACCTCGCCCTCGACGTCGCCGCCGTCCTGCCGATCGGCGTGCCGAAATTCGTCGTCTCCACCATCGCCTATTCGCATCTCCTGCCGCCGGAGCGCATCGCGCCCGATCTGATGATGATCCTGTGGGCGGGCGGGCTCTACGGGCTGAACCCGATCTGCAAGGCCGTGCTCTCGCAGGCCGCCGGCGCCGTCGTCGGGGCGGCGAAGGCCGTGGAACGGCCCGGCCGCGAACGGCCGCTGATCGGCATGACCTCGCTCGGCTCCTCCTGCCTTCGCTACATGAAATACTTGAAGCCCGAACTGGAACGGCGCGGCTACGACGTCGCCGTCTTTCACTCCACCGGCATGGGCGGGCGGGCCTATGAGGCGGTCGCCGCCCGCGGCGGGTTCGCCGCCGTCTTCGACCTCTGCATCCAGGAAGTCACCAACGCGGAAAACGGCACGGTCGTCACCTCCGGCCCGGACCGACTGGAAAATGCCGGCCGCGCCGGCATCCCGCAGATCGTCGCGCCCGGTGCGGTCGATATGGTCGACATGCCCGCCTGGCAGGAGACGCCGGCGCGCTTCGCCGGCCGGCCGTACCACGCCCACAATCGGCTGATCGCCTCCGTCACAGTCTCGCCGGAGCAGCGCCGCGCGGTCGCCCGCGTCGTCGCCGCCAAGATGGCGGGCTCGGCCGCGCCCGTCGCCTTCCTCCTGCCCGCGCAGGGCATCCAGGAATGGGACCGCATGGGTGAGCCGCTGCACGAGCCGGAAGCGCTCGAGGCCTTCCTCGACGAGATGCGCAGGGCCGTGCCGGCCTCCGTGACCTTCACGGAGGTGGACGCGCACATCAACGCCCCCGATTTCGCCGTCAAGGCACTGGAGGTCTTCGACCGCTGGGTCGCCGAGGGCATCGTGGAAAAGGGGCGCGTGGCATGACGAAGGCCCTCATCCTCGATTTCGGCGGCGTCGTCACCCGCACGCTCTTCGAGACGCACGACATCACCGAACGCGCGCTCGCCCTTCCGGCCGGAACGCTCACCTGGCGCGGCCCCTTCGATCCGGCAAGCGATCCGCTCTGGGTGTCGATGCAGGCGCGCGAGATCACCGAGCGCGACTACTGGATGGCCCGCACCCGAGAAGTGGGCGCGCTCCTCGGCGAGGAGTGGGCGGACATGAAGACCTTCGTGCAGCGGGCGCGCGGGGCGGATGCCGAACTGGTGCTGCGCCCCGAGGCGCGCGAGGCGATCGTGAAGGCGAAGGATGCCGGCCTGAAGCTCGCCATCCTCTCCAACGAGCTCGACCTCTTCTACGGCGTCGACTTCCGCAGGCGCTTCCCGCTGATCGACCTCTTCGACGTCATCGTCGACGCCACCTATACGAAGATACTGAAGCCCGATCCGCGCGCCTACGAACTGGTGCTCGCCGAACTCGGCATCGACCGGGCCGATTGCGTCTTCGTCGACGACCAGAGGAAGAACATCGAGGGGGCGGAGGCCGTGAACCTGCCCCATGTGCATTTCGACGTGACCCGGCCTGCCGAGAGCTATGCGCAGGCACTGAAAATGCTTGGAATTTGAAAGGAAATCCCATGCGCGATTCCAATTTCCTGATCGAGAACAACGCCCGCCATCTCTGGCACCCCATGGCCCATCCCGCCGAGATGCAGGCCAAGCCCCCGCGCATCATCAATGCCGGCGAGGGCGTCGAGGTGGTGGATATCCACGGCAAGAAGGTGCTCGATGCCGTCGGCGGGCTCTGGAACGTCAATCTCGGCTATTCCTGCGAGCCGGTGAAGAAGGCGATCCGCGACCAGCTCGAGGAGCTGCCCTATTACTCCACCTTCCGCGGCACGACCAATTCGCCGCTGATCGAGCTGTCCTACGAGCTTGCCGAATTTTTCAGGGAAGACGGGCTCACGCGCGCGTTCTTCACCTCGGGCGGCTCGGATTCGGTGGAGACGGCGCTGCGCCTTGCCCGCCAGTTCCACAAGATCAACGGCCAGCCGGAGCGCACCAAGTTCGTCGCGCTGAAGAAGGGCTATCACGGCACGCATTTCGGCGGCGCTTCCGTCAACGGCAACGCCAATTTCCGCCGCAACTACGAGCCGCTGCTGCCCGGCGTCTTCCATCTCGCCGCGCCCTATCCCTACCGCAACCCGTTCAACACGGCGGACCCGGCTGAGATCGCTCAGGCCATCGCCCGCGAGTTCGAGGATGAGATCGCCTTCCAGGGCGCCGACACCATCGCCGCCTTCATCATGGAGCCGGTGCTGGGCGCGGGCGGCGTGATCGTGCCGCACGAGACCTTCATGCCGCTGATGCGCGCCATCTGCGACAGGCACGGCATCCTCCTCATCGCCGACGAGGTGATCACCGCCTTCGGCCGCACCGGCGCCTGGACCGGCTCGCGCGGCTGGGGCGTCAGGCCCGACATGATGACGACGGCCAAGGCCATCACCAACGGCTATTTCCCCTTCGGCGCGGTGATGATCTGCGACAAGGTGGCGGGCGTCTTCGAGGGCAACAAGGATGCCCTCGGCTCCATCGGCCACGGCTATACCTATTCGGGCCATCCGGTCGGCGCCGCCGCGGCGCTTGCCACCCTCAAGGAAACCGCCAGGGTCGACACCGCCGCCAACGCCGCCGCCCGCGGCGTCGAGCTGATGGCCGGCCTCGAAGGTTTGAAGGCGAGGCACGAGCTTGTCGGCGACGTGCGCGGCAAGGGCCTGATGGCCGCGCTGGAACTCGTCTCCGACCGCGCGAAGAAGAGCCCCGCCGCCAAGGACGTGGTGCAGAAGGTCTACGATACGGCCTACGAGGCGGGCGTCATGGTCCGCACCTCCGGCGCCAATGTCATCATCTCGCCCCCGCTCGTCATCACCGCCGCCGACGTGCAGAAGATCGTCTCGGCGCTGGATGCGGGGCTCTCGGCGGCCAGGGGGTGAGGGCGATGGACGATTTCACCCCCCTCTGCCCTGCCGGGCATCTCCCCCTCAAGGGGGGAGATCGGCAAGAGGCTCGATCCTTGCTCAAATTGAGACCTCAGAGAGGAGCGAAACGCTGCTCCATCCAATCTCCCCCCTTGAGGGGGAGATGCCCGGCAGGGCAGAGGGGGGTACGCCGATGACCGACACCATCCGCGCCCGCCGCGAGCGCCTGCTCGGCCGCAACATGTCGCTCTTCTACGAGGACCCGGTCCATCTGGTGAGGGGCGAGGGCGTGTGGCTGTGGGATGCGGACGGGCGGAAATATCTCGACTGCTACAACAACGTGCCGCATGTCGGCCATTGCCATCCGCGCGTGGTGGAGGCGATCTGCCGGCAGGCATCGACCCTCAACACCCATACCCGCTACCTGCACGAAGGCATCCTCGACTATGTCGAGCGCCTGACCGCGACCTTTGGCAAAAACCTCGACACGGCGATCCTCACCTGCACCGGCAGCGAGGCAAACGACGTGGCGCTGCGCATGGCTCAGGCGGTGACGGGAAAGACCGGCGTGATCGCCACCGACTTTACCTATCACGGCAATACGGCGGCGGTCTCGCAGCTCTCCACCCGCATGCCGCCCGTCGGCGGCTATGGCGGGCATGTGCGCCATGTGCCGGCGCCCGATGCCTGGCGCCCGCTCGGCGGGGAGGGCGGCAAGGCCTTCGCCGAGGCCTTCGCGGCGAAGGTGGAGGAGGCCATCGCCTCCTTGCAGGAAAGCCCCTTCGGCTTTTCCGCGCTGATCGTCGATCCGTTCTTCGCCAACGAGGGTTTCCCGGACCTGCCGGAAGGCTTCCTCGCCCCCGCCGTCGCGGCGGTGAGAAAGGCGGGCGGCCTTCTCATCTGCGACGAGGTGCAGCCGGGCTTCGGCCGCACCGGCACCCATATGTGGGGCCACCAGAAGGCCGGCGTCGTCCCGGATATCGTCACCCTCGGCAAGCCGATGGGCAACGGCCATCCGGTCGGCGGCGTCGTCGCGGGGGCCGAAACGCTGAACGCCTTCCGCAAGGCCTTCCGCTATTTCAACACCTTCGGCGGCAATCCGGTTTCCTGTGCGGCCGCCATGGCCGTGCTCGACGTGCTGGAGGAGGAGAAGCTGCGGGAAAACGCGCTGGCGGTCGGCACATACGCGCGGCAGGGCCTGCAGAAGCTCTCCGAAAAGCACGCCCTTATCGGCAATGTGCGCGGCAGCGGCCTGTTCTTCGGCGCCGAACTTGTGCTCGACCGGAAGGAGAAGACCCCGGCCGCCGGCATCGCCACCCGCGTCGTCAACGGCATGCGCGAGCGCGGCGTCCTGATGGGCAAGCTCGGCATCCACCAGAACGCCACGAAGATCCGCCCGCCCATGCCCTTCTCGAAGGAGAATGCCGACCTGATGCTGTCGACCCTCGACGACGTCCTCGGCGGGCTCTGAGCCATGGACGGCATGGCCGAGACCCTGACGCAGCGGGCCGTCGCCGCCCTTGCCCATTGGGACCTGCCCGGGCAGGTGCCCGAGCTCATCAAGTACCGCGAGAACGCGGTCTTCAAGGTGAGGCTCGCCTGGGGCGAGCCGGCGGCGCTCCGCCTCCATCGCCCGGCCTATCATTCCGCGGCCGCGCTCGCCTCGGAACTCGCCTTCATGGCGAACCTGCGCGACCGGGGCCTTGCCGTGCCGCAGCCGATCCCGGCGGCGAACGGCGCGCTGCTCGTCGCCTTCGGCGAAGGACCCTTCCATGCCGACCTGATCGGCTGGGTGGAGGGAGAGCCGCTCGGCGAAACGGGCGTTCCCCTCGCCGGGAAGGGCCGAGACTTTGCCGGGATCTTCCGCGCCATCGGCCGCGAGATGGCGCTGCTGCACGGCGCGGCCGACGCCTTCCGCCAGCCGGTGGGCTTCGAGCGCCCGGCCTGGGATGCGGCGGGCCTTCTCGGCGCGGCACCGTTCTGGGGCCGGTTCTGGGATTGCCCGATGCTGGCGGCGGGGGACCGGGCCTATCTGACGGGCCTTCGCGAAACGCTCGCCGCCCGGCTCGCGGCCATCGCCCCGGGGCTCGACTACGGCCTGATCCATGCCGATATCGTGCGGGAGAACATCTTCGTGCAGGGAGATGCCGTCGCCTTCATCGATTTCGACGATTGCGGCTTCGGCTTCCGCCTGTTCGACCTTGCGACGACGCTTTTGCGCAACCGCCGCGAGCCCGCCTATCCGGCGCTCTCGGCCGCGCTGATCGAAGGCTATGCCCGGATCCGGCCGCAGGTCGAGGCGGAGCTGGAGCACTTGCCGCTCTTCCTGCTTTTGCGCGCGCTCACCTATATCGGCTGGGCGGCGGCGCGGCCCGATCTTCCCGACAACGCGGCCCGCCTTCAGCGCTATATCGTCGAGGTCCGTTCGCTCGCCGCAGGCTAGCGCGGTTCGCCCTTTCCCGGGCGATATCGTCGCCCGAAGCGGCAAACATTACGGAAATATAATGATCCCAAGGGCTTCTCCTTGAGGGCAAGGGGTGCCACATGTCCTTTGAAGGGACGAAGAGGCAAAGCCTCGACTTGTGGAACAGCGATGACCAGCACCGTAAAACCGCACAAGGACGATCAGGCCGCCGGGGATGCCGGCCGGACGAACGTGACCTTCATGCCCGGCGCGACGCCCCCCGTTCGCCGCAAGCGCCGTTCGCGCGCCTGGATATGGCTGCCGGCGCTCGCCGTTCTCGTCGGCGCCGGCTATTACGGCTGGCGCGCCTATGCCCCGGCCGAGACCGCGGAGGCCGTCGTCACCCAGCCCGTCGTGCGCGGCGATATCGAGAATGCCGTGACGGCGGTGGGAACGCTGGAAGCGGTGAAATCCGTCGATGCGGGCGCGCAGGTCTCCGGCCAGTTGAAGGCGCTGCATGTCGCCATCGGCGATACGGTGACGAAGGACGAGCTCGTCGCCGAGATCGACCCCGCGACCATCGAGAACCGCATCGAGATCGACCGGGCGGAGCTTGCCAATCTCCAGGCGCAGCAAGAGGCCAAGAAGGCCCAGCTCGTGTTCAAGCAGGCCAATATTGATCGCCAGCGCTCGCTCGTCGCCGGCAATGCCGCGGCAAAACAGGCGCTCGACCAGGCGGTGGCCGACCTTGCGAGCGCCAAGGCCGACGTCGACGCCATCGAGGCGCAGATCCGCAAGCAGCAGGCGACCCTTGCCGGCGACGAGGTGGACCTCGGCTATACCAAGATCTACGCGCCCATGGCCGGCACCATCGTCGCCAACCCGGTGAAGGAGGGGCAGACACTGAACTCCGCCCAGTCCGCCCCCACCATCGTGACGGTCGCCGACCTTTCCACCATGACGGTGCGTGCGGAAGTCTCCGAGGCCGATGTCGGCCGGCTGAAGGTCGGCATGGAGGCCTATTTCACGCTGCTCGGTCAGCCGGGCAAGCGCTTTGCCGGCAAGCTGCGCCAGATCGAGCCGACGCCGACCGTCGAGAACAATGTCGTGCTCTACAATGCCCTCTTCGACGTGCCGAACCCGGACGGCGAGCTGATGACGTCGATGAGCGCGCAGGTCTTCTTCGTGCAGGCCGCCGCCCGCGACGTGCTCGTGGTGCCGGCCGGCGCCGTGCGGATGAAGCGCGCCGAGGCCGGCGGAAAGCCGCAGGCCGAGGTGACGGTGGTGGCCGCCTCCGGCGCAAGCGAGGTGCGCAAGGTCGAGACCGGCATCCGCAACCGTGTCAGCGTCGAGGTGAAGGGCGGGCTGGAAGAGGGCGAGCGCGTCGTCGTCACCCCCGGCTCGGGCGGCCAGTCGGCGGGCGGCGGCAACAATCGGGGCTCGCGCCGCGGCATGCGCATGCCGCCGATGTTCTGAGGAGGGGGCGATGAGCGCGCTCCTCTCGCTTCGCGACGTCACCAAGACCTACGAGAACGGCGGCCTTTCCGTCGAGGTGCTGCACGGCATCTCGCTCGATATCGAGGCGGGCGAGTTCGTCGCGATCATCGGCCAGTCCGGCTCGGGCAAGTCGACGCTGATGAACATCCTCGGCTGCCTCGACCAGCCGACCTCCGGCGACTACCGCATCGACGGCGTGCCGGTTTCCGACTTCGACGGCGACGAGCTTGCGGGCCTTCGCCGGCGCACCTTCGGCTTCGTCTTCCAGAGCTACAACCTCATCCCGACGGCGAGCGCCCGCGAGAATGTCGAGGTGCCGGCGATCTATGCCGGCCTTCCCGCGCGCGCCCGGCAGGAGCGGGCGGACATGCTGCTCGGCTCGCTGAAGCTCGGCGACCGGCTAGACCACCGGCCGAACCAGCTTTCCGGCGGCCAGCAGCAGCGCGTCTCCATCGCCCGCGCGCTGATGAACGGCGGCCGCGTCATCCTCGCCGACGAGCCGACCGGCGCGCTCGACAGCCAGAGCGGCGAGGAGGTGATGGCGCTCCTGCGGCGGATGAACGAGGATGGTCACACCGTCATCCTCATCACCCATTCGCGCGAGGTGGCGGAAGCCGCCGACCGGCTGATCGAGATCCGCGACGGCCGCATCATCGCCGACCGCAACCGCAAGCCGCGTGCCTCCGGCGAGGCGGCGGCCGGCCTGCAAAAGGCGGTCAAGGAAGGCTCTGCCGCCATCGCCGACATTTCCGAGGCCATCAAGATGGCCTTCCGGGCGTTGCGCGCCAATCTCTTCCGCACGGTCCTCACGCTGCTCGGCATCGTCATCGGCGTCGGCTCGGTGGTGGCGATGCTGGCGATCGGCACCGGCGCGCAGAATTCCGTGCTCGACCGTATTTCCGCCATGGGCTCGGACCTTCTTCTGGTGCGGCCCAGCATGGCGAATTTCCGCGGCGGCGGCAGCGCGCCCGTCACGCTCATCCCCTCCGATGCCGACGCGATCCTCGAAGTGCCGAACGTCACCTTCGCCGTGCCGGAGATGACGAGCTCCGTCACCGTGCGCTACGGCAATATCGACTACCAGACGACGGCGAACGGCACGGTGCCGGCCTTCCCGCGCGCGAAATCCTGGAAGGTCGCCTCCGGCGAGTTCATCAACCAGGACGACATGGACACCTACGCCCCCGTCGTCGTGCTCGGCCAGACGGTGGCGAAGACCCTGTTTGCGAACGGCGGCAGCCCGCTCGGCCAATATGTCCTCGTCAACAAGATCCCCTTCCAGGTGATCGGCGTGATGGCGGAGATGGGGGCGAGCGCCGGCGGCAACGACCAGGACGACACGATGCTCGTGCCGCTGTCGACCGGCAGCATGCGGCTCTTCGGCCAGCGCAACGTGCGCACCATCACCGTGCAGGTGGAGGATGCCGCGGCCATCGACGCCACGCAGGATGCCATCCAGACGCTGCTCAACCAGCGCCACAAGGCCGGGGACACGCAGATCACCAACATGTCCTCCGTGCGCGAGGCCTTCACCGAGACGTCGAACACGATGAAGCTGTTCCTCGGCTCGGTCGCGGCCATCTCGCTGCTCGTCGGCGGCATCGGCGTGATGAACATCATGCTGGTGAGCGTGCGCGAGCGCACCCGCGAGATCGGCGTGCGCATGGCGACCGGCGCACGGCGGCGCGACATCCTCTTCCAGTTCCTCATCGAGGCGCTGGTCGTCTCGGCGATCGGCGGGGCCATCGGCGTCGTGCTGGGGCTCTCGGTCGGCGGGCTTGCGCAGGTCTTCGGCCTGCCCGTCAGCTTCACCGTCGGGCCGGTCGCGCTCGCCTTCGCTTGCTCGTTCCTGACGGGCCTCGTCTTCGGCTACCTGCCCGCGCGCAACGCCTCGCACCTCCAGCCGGCCGTGGCGCTCAGCGCGGATTAAGCGGCAAGCCAGGCTGTGCGATAGGCGTCGAGGCCGGGGACGGCCGAGGGCGCGACATGGGTTTCCGGCGCTGCAACCGGGGCAATCCCGGCCAGCAGCGCCGCGCCCTGGCTTGTGCCGGTCGAGCCAGGCACGGCGATGACGGGCCGCCCGGTCAGCGCGGCAAGGAGGGTGCGGTAGAGCCCGTTCGCCGCGAAGGGGCCTTCCACCACGGTCGGCCCGCCCGCGCCGATCAGGCCGAGGCAGGCCTCGTTCATCAGCGCAAGATAGAGGCAGGCGGCCGCGTGCCGTTCGGCGCGGCTTGCGCCCTCGGCATTCACCCAGCGGCTTTTACGGCCCGGGAAGGGGCCGGAGCCGGAAACGACATTCGGCAGAAGCATCATCCCCTTGGCGATCACCGAGGGCAGCGCAGCCGTTGCTTCCTCTTCCGAAACGTTGCCGATCTCCGCGGACAGCATCTCGAACTCCCGCCCGCCCATGAAGCGGGAGGAGGGAACGGCGCGGCCGTAGGCATCGACATTGGCGAGCGTGTCGCGCGCCGGATCGAGATGCGCAAGATCGCCGCCGACGGCGAAGTTGATGACCCAGGTGCCCGTCGAGACGACGGAGAACGGCGCCTTGCGCCCCACCAGATGCGGCAGCAGCGAGGCGTTGGAATCGTGGATGCCACAATGGACCGGGACGGACGTGCCGATGACCGCGGCGATCTCCGGCAGCACCAACCCGAGCGCATCGAAGGCCGGGCGCACCGGCGCCATCAGCGGGCGGATGCCGAGCGTGTCGACCAGTGCGGAATAGCTGCCCGTCTTCGGGTTCCACAGGTCGGTATGGCAGCCGAGCGAGGTCACCTCGTTGGCGGCGATGCCCGTCAGCCGCGCCGCCCAGTATTGCGGATAGGTGACGATGGCCGCGACCCGCGCGAAGGCCTCGGGGAAGGCAGCTTTCTGGTAATGCAGCTGCGCGCCGAGATTGAGCCCCATGGCAAGGCGCGGCGAGAAGGTCTCGGCAAAAGGCGGGCGCAGGGTGTCATAGGCCGCGCGGATCTCCGCCGGGTATTCGTGCTCGTAGTCGAGGACGGGCAGGACGAGCTCGCCGTCCGCATCGAGAAGCGCGGCGGACGCGCCATGCGTGGTGATCGAGATGGTATCGAAGCCGGGATCGGCGGCAAAGCGCCGGAAGGCATCGAGCGCGAAGGCCCAGAGCGCCTCCACGTCGTAGTGCGGGTAAGGGCCGTCCGTGAGGACGGTGTTGGGCGTTCGAGCGCTGGCGATCTCGGCGCCCGTTTCCGCGTCGAGGACGACGACCTTGGCATTGGTCTTGCCGATGTCGAGAACGGCGATATGGGTCATGGCATGTGGAAGACGGAAACGAGGTCGCTCTGGACGGGGGAATTGTCCGGGTTGGTCTCCATGATGTCCGCCATATGCGCCCACCAGCGCTTCATCACCGGATGATCGGGCAGCGCCGCCATCGTATGGTCCGCCGTCCGGGTGAGGAGGCCGAAGAGGATGTTCGTCTCTGGGTCGAGGTGGATCGAATAGTCGGAAACGCCGGCCTCGCGCAGCAGGCTCACAAGCTCCGGCCAGATTTCGTCATGGCGCTTCCTGTATTCCGCCGCCATGCCGGGATTGAGTTTCATCTTGAAGGCATACCGCTCCATCAGGCTTTCCTCGCATGCTTGATCCGCCGCGCGATGATCGGCAGGGCGATGGTGACGATCAGGAGGAGGCCGATGAAGATGGACATGACGATGCCCGGCACGTTGAGGAGGCCGAGGCCGAAGGTGACGAGGCCCATGACGAACGCGGCGATGACGACGCCGGCGATGGTGCCCGCCCCGCCGAGGATCGACACGCCGCCGAGCACGACCATCGTCACCACTTCCAGCTCCCACCCTTGCGCGATGGAGGGGCGGGTGGAGCCGAGGCGGGAGGTGAGGCAGACGGCGGCGATCCCGCTCATCAGGCCGGTCAGGAGGAAGAGGATGAACTTCACCCTCTCGACCGGAATGCCGGAGAAGCGGGCGGCGAGCGGGTTGTTGCCGATGACATAGACCTGCCGGCCGAAATTCGTCCGGTGCAGCAGCACGCCGAAGACCGCGGCCATGACGAGGAAGAGCACGAATTCGAAGGAGAAGACCCAGGCGACATAGCCCTGGCCGAACCAGGCGAAGTCGGCGGGGTATTTGCCGTAGGCCTGGTCGCCGAGCACGATATAGGAAATGCCGCGGAAGAGGCTCATCGTACCGATGGTGACGACGATGGACGGCAGTTTCAGGCCGGCGACCAGCACGCCGTTGAAGGCGCCGCAGGCAAGGCCGGTGCCGATGCCGATGGCCACGAGCCCCGGCGTGCCGAGCCCGGTCTGCGCCGCCGCGCCCATGGCGGTGGAGGCGAGCGCGATGATCGCGGCGACGGAAAGGTCGATCTCGCCCGCGATGATCAAGAGCGCCATGGCGAAGGCGATCAGCGCCTTTTCCGTGAAGTTGAACGTGGCGTCGGAAAGGTTCCAGGCGTTGAGGAAATAGGGCGAGGCGAGCGAATTGGCGATGAAGATCGCCACCGCCACGCAGAACAGCAGCACTTCCCAGCTTGCCAGAAGGCGCGTGAAGGGCGTGCCGAGCCGGTCGGGAATCTGGCGGCGGGTTGCGGTCTCGCCGGTGGTCACGGTGCTCATGCCAGCTTCTCCTTGGCGGCGCGCTCACGCAGGATGATGCGGCCCTTCTTCTTCTCGGCGCGGGCGTTGAAGACCACGGCGAGGATGATGACGACGCCCGAGATTGCCATCTGCGCGAAGGGCGAGATGCCGATGACGGGCAGCGCGTTCTTAATGACGCCGAGGAAGAGCGCGCCGAGCACGGTGCCGATGACCGTGCCGATGCCGCCGGCAATGGAAATGCCGCCGATGACGCAGGCCGCGACCGTGTCGAGTTCGAAGCCGGCGGCGATGTCGACATAGGCGACCGCATAGCGCGACACCCAGAGATAGCCGGAAAGGCCGGCAAGCGCCCCGGAAAGCACGAAGGCGAGGAAGCGCGCGCGGCCGACGTCGATGCCGGCATAGACCGCCGCCGTCGGATTGCCGCCCGAGGCATAGGCCGACCGGCCGAAGGGCGTGCGCATCAGCACGAACCACATGGCGAGCACGATGGCGATAGCGAGCCAGGAGAGGATCGGCAGGCCGAGGACGGGAAGGCGCGGCAGGTTGAGGAAATCGGGCGTCATCTGGTGGGCGTTCACCCAGCCGCCGCCGGAAAGCACGAAGGCCATGCCGCGATAGATGGTGAGCGTGCCGAGCGTCACGACGATGGGCGGGATCTGCAGCAGCCAGACGAGGAAGCCGTTGATCGCACCCAGCGCCGCGCCGATGACGACGGCAAGCACGATGAGGAGGGCGAGCGGCAGGCCCGGATAGGCCGCGTCCAGCATGGCGACGGCCATGCCGGTGAAGGCAAGGTTCGCCGCCACCGAAAGGTCGATGGATTTCGTCAGGATCACCGTCATCTGCCCGAGGGCGAGGATGATGAGGATCGACGTGTCGTTGAAGATGTTGGCGAGGTTGGCGGGCGCGGCAAAGCCCGCCGCGCGCGTCGCAAAGCCGGCGATCATCACGAGGATGATCAGCGCCAGCAGGAGTTCACGGTTCTTCAGGAGCCGCTGCATGGTGATCCGTCCTTATGCATTGCCGGTCGCCGCGCGCACCAGCGTTTCCGCCGTCAGCCCCTCGCGGTCGTAGATGCCCGCCATCAGGCCCTCGCGCATCACCATGACGCGGTCCGACATGCCGAGGATTTCCGGCAGTTCGGAGGAGACCATGATGATGGAAAGGCCCTCGCCGGCGAGTTCCGAGATGAAGGCGTGGACGGCCGCCTTCGAGCCGATGTCGATGCCCTTGGTGGGCTCGTCGAGGATGATGACCTTCGGCCGCGTGGCGAGCCACTTGCCGATCACCACCTTCTGCTGGTTGCCGCCCGAAAGCGTGCCGACCGGCACGGAAAGCGCGGCAGCGCGAAGGTCCAGCCGCTCGGCATATTTGCGCGCCAGCGAGAATTCGTTCGCCGCCTTGAGGAAGCCGCGCACGGAGGTGCGGGCGAGCGAGGGCAGCGACATGTTCTGGAAGATCGGCATGTCGAGCGCAAGGCCGTGCCGGCCGCGCTCCTCCGGCACGTAGACGATGCCGGCGGCAATCGCATCGGCGGAGGAGCGGATGACGATCTCGCGCCCGTCGAGGAAGGTCTTGCCCGAAGCGGGCACGGTCGTGCCGAACAGCGACTGGCAGAGCTCCGAGCGCCCCGCGCCGATGAGGCCGTAGACGCCGAGAATCTCGCCGCGGCGAAGCTCGAAGGATATGTCGCGGAATTCGGTGTCGTGACGGTAGCCCTCGACCTTGAGCACGGTCTCGCCGATGGCGACCCTGCTCTTGGGGAAGACGTCATGCACGTCGCGGCCCACCATGAGGCGCACGATCTCCTCCTGCGGGGTTTCCTTGAGACGCCCCGCGCCCACCATGCGCCCGTCGCGGAAGACGGCGTAGTTCTCCGCGATCTCGTAGACCTCGTCGAACTTGTGGCTGATGAAGAGGATGGCCTTGCCCTGTTTCTTCAGGGTCTCGACGATGCGGAAGAGGTCGTCGATCTCCTTGCGCGAAAGGGCGGCCGTCGGCTCGTCCATGATGACGATGCGCGCTTCCACGGAGAGCGCGCGGGCAATCGCCACCAGATGCCGCTGGGCGATGGAAAGGTCCTTCAGCCTGATCGTCGGGTCGATGTCGCTTTCGAGCTGGTGCATCAGCGCGCGGGCGCGCTCGTTGATGGTCTTCCAGTCGATGAGGCCGAAGCGCGTGCGCGGCGCATGGCCGAGGAAGATGTTCTCGCCGACCGTCAATTCGTCGAAAAGCACGGTCTCCTGGTGGATGGCGGTCACGCCGGCGTCGATGGCAGCCTGTGCATTAGCGAAGGCGACGGGCGCGCCGTCCATGACGATCTCGCCCTCGTTCGGGCGGTAGATGCCGGTGAGGATCTTCACCAGCGTCGACTTGCCCGCGCCGTTCTCGCCGATCAGCGCCGTCACCTGACCCGGATAGAGCGCGATATCGACGCCGTCGAGCGCTTTGACGCCGGGAAAGATCTGCGAGATGCCGCGCATCTCCAGAATGGGCGTGCCGGCTGCTTCGGCCTTCGTGGCAATCATCGAGGATGCAACGCTTCTCATCAGGTACACCGGAAAATGGAAAGAGACCCGGCGGCGATGCGCCGCCGGGAAGACGTTCGGAAGATCAGAAGATCTTCGAGAACTGGTCGATGTTCGAGGCGTCGTAGACGAAGGGGTCGGCCATGGCGGCTTCGCCGTTGTCGCCGACCTTGATCTTGCCCATGCGGCCGGCCTCGATTTCCGAGCCCGGAGCGCCGTCCGTGTCGCCCTTGACGAGGTGATAGGCGATCTGGGTTGCCGAATAGCCGAGGTCGATCGGGTTCCAGATGGCAAATTCCTTCGTCGCGCCCGACTTGATGGCGCCGGCCATTTCGGAGGGAAGGCCGAGGCCCGTCACGTAGACCTCGCCGATCTTGCCGGCATCCTTGACGGCCTGCGAGGCGGCGAGAACGCCCACCGTCGTCGGCGCGACGATGACCTTGACGTTCGGCTGCGAGGTGAGCAGGCCGTTGGCCTCGCGGTAGGACTTGTCGGCAAGGTCGTCGCCGTAGACGGTGGTGACGAGGTTGAGGCCGGGGAAGTCCTTGAGCTGCTTCTTCATTTCCTCGATCCAGATGTTCTGGTTGGTCGAGGTCGTCGTTGCGGAGAGGATCGCGAAGTCACCCTTGCCGTCCGGCAGGTGGTCCTTGGCAAGCTGCAGGCACATCTTGCCGATCAGCTCGTTGGAGGAGGGGTTGAGGTGCATGATGCGGCCTTCCGGCGCCACGCCCGAATCCCAGGAGATCACCTTGATGCCGCGCTGCTGGGCCTTCTTGAGGGCCGGCACGACGGCGTCCGGGTCGTTCGCCGAAATGGCGATGGCGTCGACGCCCTGGGCGATCAGCGAGTTGATGACCTCGATCTGGCCTTCGGCCGTCGTCGTGGTCGGGCCGGTATAGATGATCTCGACGCCGCCGAGTTCCTTTGCGGCCTCTTCCGCGCCCTTGTTGGCGGCTTCGAAGAAGCCGTTGCCGAGCGACTTGACGAGCAGCGCGATCTTCATGTCGGCGGCGCTGGCCGAAGACATCATGGCGGCAAGCGCGAGCGCGGCGCCGGCGAGCAGTTTCGTGGATAGTTTCATTGTCTTCCTCCCGATGTTGAAACCAAAGTCACTCCTCCCGGCGCCGTTCCTAGGCCGCCGAGGTGGAATCCTCCTTCTCCGTCGAAGCCATCGGCTTCACGGTGATGAGCTTTATGCCGGCATGGGCGAGCATCGTGGCCGCCTCGTCCGAAATCCTGTCGTCGGTGATGATCGTCGAGACGTTCTCGAGCGGGCACAGGATGAGGCTGGAGCGCCGGTCGAACTTGCTGGAATCGGCCATGACGATCAGCTCCTCGGCCTGGCGCATCAGCTTCTGCTCGCTCTGGATGACCAGCGCGTCCGATTCCATGATGCCGAGCGCGTTGACGCCCTGCGCGCCGATGAACATGCGCCGCGCATAGAAATTGCGGATCGCGTCGTTGTCGAAGGGCGAGAGGATCAGGCTCTGGTCGCGGTAGATCGCCCCGCCCGGAACGCTGACCGTGCATTTGGAATGCTTGACCAGATGCTCGGCAATAGCGAAGGAATTGGTCATCACCTGCAGGCGGCGGGCCGACATGAAATGCACCATCTGGAACGTGGTGGTGCCGCCGTTGATGACGATGGAATCGCCTTCCTCGCAGAGCTCGACCGCGCGGCGGGCGATTGCGCGCTTGCGATCGATATTGATCGATTCGGACACCTTGAACGGACGCGCTGCCAGGTTGCCGAGCTGCGGGGGATGCACGGCCTCGGCGCCGCCGCGCACGCGGCGCAGCTTGCCCTGCACGTGCAGGGCGGCGATGTCGCGGCGGATCGTGGCCTCGGATGCCTCGGTCAGTTCGGCGATATCCTGCACCGTCACGACGGGCTTTTCCTGGATTGCGCTCAAAATGATGCGATGGCGTTCGCGTTCGTGCATGGGGCTCCTCCTGAGGATGATTTATTCGTATTCTTTTTATCCTGTCAATCAGAAACGATCAAAAAAGATCATGTTGCGCTGCACAATGATCTTTAATGATCAAAAATGATTGACATTGCGAGAGGGAATGCGCCATAGCTCGCACAGAAGGAGACGGGAGGCCGGCCGTGGCGTCCCGCCGATTGCCAAGCCAGGGAGGAAATCATGACGGGTCAGCCCCGCCTTCTCGAAAACCGTTGGGACGATGCCCATGCCGCGGGGCTCGACGAGCCCGGCAAGCTGCTCTACCGCTCCAACCTCCTCGGCGCCGACAAGCGCATCACCAATTACGGCGGCGGCAACACGTCGGCCAAGGTGGCCGAGACCGATCCGCTGACCGGCGAAAAGGCCCGCGTCATGTGGGTGAAGGGTTCGGGCGGCGACGTCGGCACGATCAGGCTCGACGGTTTCGCCACCCTCTACATGGACAAGCTGGAGGCCCTGAAGGGCATCTACAAGGGCGTCGACGACGAGGACCGCATGGTCGGCTTCCTGCCGCACTGCACCTTCAACCTCAACCCGCGCGCCGCCTCCATCGACACGCCGCTCCACGGCTTCGTGCCCTATACGCATGTCGACCACATGCATCCGGACGCGATCATCGCCATTGCCGCGGCGAAGAATTCGAAGGAACTCACCGCCAAGATCTTCGGCGACGACATCGGCTGGCTGCCCTGGCGCCGCCCCGGCTTCCAGCTCGGCCTCGACCTCGAAGCCTTCGTCAAGGCGAACCCCGGGGCGAGGGGCGTCGTCCTCGAAAGCCACGGCCTCTTCACCTGGGCAAACGACGCCAAGGATTGCTATCTCCTGACGCTGGAGATCATCAACAAGGCGATCGCGTGGTTCGCGAAGGAGACGGAAGGCAAGACGATCTTCGGCGGCGCCGTCGCACAGAGCCTCGGGGAAGCCCAGCGCCGCGCCGTCGCCGCGAAGCTGATGCCGGAAATCCGCGGCCGCATCGGCAAGGGCGAGCGCAAGCTCGGCCATTTCGACGACCAGCCGGCCGTGCTCGAATTCGTCAATTCGAAGGACCTGAAGCCGCTCGGCAGCCTCGGCACCTCCTGCCCGGACCATTTCCTGCGCACGAAGATCCGCCCGCTGATCGTCGATTTCGATCCGGCAAAGCCCGATGCCGACGCCGTGATCGCCGGCCTCGACAAGGCGCTGGAAGACTACCGCGCCGACTACACGCGCTATTACGAAACCTGCAAGCACGACAATTCGCCGAAGATGCGCGACCCCAACCCGGTCATCTTCCTCGTGCCGGGCGTCGGCATGTTCTCCTTCGCCAAGGACAAGGCGACCGCGCGCATAGCCGGCGAGTTCTACGTCAACGCCATCAACGTGATGCGCGGCGCGTCCACGGTCTCCGAATATCAGGGCCTGCCCGAGCAGGAGGCCTTCGATATCGAATACTGGCTGCTGGAGGAGGCGAAGCTCCAGCGCATGCCGAAGCCGAAGAGCCTTGCCGGCCGCGTCGCCCTCATCACCGGCGGGGCCGGCGGCATTGGCCGCGCGACGGCCGAGCGGCTGGCGGGCGAGGGCGCCTGCGTGGTGCTCGCCGATATCGACGCCGATGCGCTTGGCGAGGTCGGTGCGGATTTCGCGAAGAAATACAGCGGCGATGCCGTGCGCACCGTCCAGTTCAACGTGACGGACGAGGCCGGCGTGATCGCCGCCTTCGCGCAAGCCTGCGTCGAGTTCGGCGGCGTCGATATCCTCGTCTCCAATGCCGGCATCGCCTCTTCCGCGCCCGTCGAAAGCACTGAGCTTTCGATGTGGAACAAGAACATGGACATTCTGGCGACCGGCTATTTCCTCGTCTCGCGCGAGGCGTTCCGCCTCTTCCGCCGGCAGGCGCTCGGCGGCAACGTGGTGTTCGTCGCCTCCAAGAACGGCCTTGCCTCTTCGCCGAACGCCTCGGCCTATTGCACCGCCAAGGCCGCCGAGATCCATCTTGCGCGCTGCCTTGCGCTCGAAGGGGCCGAAGCGGGCATCCGCGTCAATACGGTCAACCCCGACGCGGTGCTGCGCGGCTCGAAGATCTGGGGCGGCGAATGGCGCGAACAGCGCGCCGCCTCCTCCAAGATCGAGGTGAGCGAGCTGGAGGAGCACTACCGCAAGCGTTCCATGCTCAAGCTGAACGTCTTCCCGGAGGACATCGCCGAGGCCATCTATTTCCTCGCTTCCGACCTTTCGGCGAAGTCGACGGGCAATATCATCAACGTGGATGCCGGCAACGCGCAGAGTTTTCCGCGCTGATCAGGGAGGCTGGAAATGGCTGAGTTCAAGATCGCGGCGGATGTGATCGCCGCGGAAAACGACAAGCGGGCCGGGGCGCTGAGGGAGGACTACGACGCGCTCGGCGCCGGTCTCGCCCGCCGCGGCATCGATATCGAGGCCGTCACGGCGAAGGTGGCAAAATTCTTCGTCGCCGTGCCCTCCTGGGGCGTCGGCACGGGCGGCACGCGCTTTGCGCGCTTTCCCGGCACCGGCGAGCCGCGCGGCATCTTCGACAAGCTGGACGACTGCTCGGTCATCCAGCAGTTGACGCGGGCGACGCCAACCGTCTCCCTGCATATCCCGTGGGACAAGGCGGACCCGAAGGAACTGAAGGCGAAGGGCGACGCCCTCGGCCTCGGCTTCGACGCGATGAACTCCAACACCTTCTCCGACGCGCCCGGCCAGGCGCATTCCTACAAATACGGCTCGCTCAGCCATACGGACGCGGCAACGCGCGCCCAGGCGGTCGAGCACAATCTGGAATGCATCGAGATCGGCAGGGCCATCGGCTCCAAGGCGTTGACGGTCTGGATCGGCGACGGCTCCAACTTCCCGGGCCAGAGCAATTTCACCAAGGCCTTCGAGCGCTACCTTGCCGCGATGGCGGAGATCTACAAGGCGTTGCCGGACGACTGGAAGCTCTTCTCCGAGCACAAGATGTACGAGCCGGCCTTCTATTCGACGGTCGTGCAGGACTGGGGCACGAACTATCTCATCGCCCAGACCCTCGGCCCCAAGGCCCAGTGCCTCGTCGATCTCGGCCACCACGCGCCGAACACCAATATCGAGATGATCGTCGCCCGGCTCATCCAGTTCGGCAAGCTCGGCGGCTTCCACTTCAACGATTCGAAATACGGCGACGACGACCTCGATGCCGGCGCCATCGAGCCCTACCGCCTGTTCCTCGTCTTCAACGAGCTGGTGGATGCCGAGGAGCGCGGCGCCAAGGGCTTCCACCCGGCGCACATGATCGACCAGTCGCACAACGTCACCGATCCGATCGAGAGCCTGATCAACAGCGCGAACGAGATCCGCCGCGCCTATGCGCAGGCCCTTCTCGTCGACCGCAAGGCGCTCGAATCCTACCAGGACGGCAACGACGCCCTGATGGCGACCGAGACGCTGAAGCGCGCCTACCGCACCGATGTGGAGCCGATCCTCGCCGAGGCTCGCCGCCGCGCGGGCGGGGCCATCGACCCGGTCGCCGCCTATCGCGCCAGCGGCTACCGCCGCAAGGTCGCGGCCGAGCGGCCGGCCTCCGCGGCCGGTGGCGGCGGCATCATCTGAGCGGGCACGGCAGGAGGAGGCTCACGCCTCCTTCCTGTTGCGGAAGCTGGCATTGCCGAGGCCGGTGCCGATGGTGACGGCCGCCCAGCGCTCCGTATCGGCCATGCGCGGGGCCTCCGAAAGGCCCTGCACGACCGCGTCGTTGTGCATGATGACGAAGGTGGGCTCGCCGCAGATGGCGGGGATCGCCTTGCGCAGCGCCTCGGGCAGGTTGAAATGGGTGCTTTCCCAGTTGCCGCCCGGCAGGTTCTGGCCGCCGCGGGCAATCGACCCATCCGCCGCGATCACGCCCGGGCAGCCGATGCCGATGACCGGCGCCAGCGTCAGCTTGGCCTTCTCCGCCTTGGCGATCAGCCCCTCGATCATCTCGACGAGATATTCGATGGTGGCGGTGCGCTTCGGCTCGTCGTCTGCATGGCGCCAGAGCTCCGATTTCCAGACCTTCGCCTTGGAGAAATCCGGCTTGTCGTCGAGGTTGAGCTTGACGACGCCGGCACGGATGTTCGTGCCGCCGATATCGACGGCGAGGATGGCGTCGTGCCCCTTCAGCATCCAGGAGGGAATGAGGTGGACCGCGCCGAGAAGGCCGGCTTCGTCCGGATGATGGCCGATCGGCACGAGCTCCACCTTCATGCCCTCGGCGCGAAGGAGAAGCTGGGTGCGCGCCATCGCCATCAGCCCGGCCTTGCTGTCGCTGAACCCGCCGCCGACCACGATCCGGCGCGTTCCCTTCCAGGCGTCCTCTTCAAGATAGCGAAGGAGAATGCCGGCGAGCGCTGCCGCGAAATCGTCGATGGCCGCGCGTACGAGCGTCGCCGCCTCGCTTTCCGCGTCCTTCAGCAATCCGTCGATGTCCTTCTTGGAAAGATCGTCGGTCGGCGTGTCGCCGAGGGGATCGGGCCCGCCCGCGCGCACCCGCTTGCGCCAGCCGTCGAGGGCATCGCGGAAGGCGGTCTTGTTGGCGCGGTCGCCGATGAAGCCGGCCTTGTCGCGCAGTTCCAGATTGTAGCTCGCGACCTCGACCTTCGGCAGGTCGCCGGCGCCATGGGAGACCGGTGCGCCGATCTCGTCATCCTGTCTTGCCTGCCGTTTGCGCTGTTCGCTGCCCATGCCCGCTCCCTTGCATATGCGGATTGGGAAATGCGGCGAAGCGAAAGTTGTTCCTCGCAGAACCCTTGCCGGCGGGCGATTGCGGCCTAATTGCAGGTGTCATGCTAGACGACGACGAACAATTGCAACCGTCCGATGCGGCGATCCGCCATCTGGTCCGCCGCCTGCTCGCCGAGCCGGACCGCTGGGCCCTCTTCCTCGATATTGACGGCACGCTGATCGACCTTGCCGTGACGCCGGACGCCATCCAGGTGCCGCTGTCGCTGGCGGCGAACCTTTCCGCCGTCTCCTCCCGCCTCGGCGGGGCGCTGGCGCTGGTGACGGGGCGCAGCCTTGCCTATGCGGACGAGCTGTTCTCCCCCGCCCGCTTCCCCATCGCCGGCCTGCACGGCGCGGAGCTGCGGGCCGTCGACGGCGGCACGACCGCCGCCCGCGCCACCCCCGCCTTTACGGAATTGAAGCGCCGGCTGGTGGAGGAGACCGCCTGGATGGAGGGCGTGCTGATCGAGGACAAGGGCGCCGCCATCGCCGCACACTACCGGCTGGCCCCGGCGCTCGACACGGCGCTGGAGAAGATCATGCGGGATTTCGCCGAGAAGGCGGGGCCAGACTGGACGTTGCAGCCCGGCAAGATGGTCTTCGAGGTGCGCCCCTCGCGCGCCAGCAAGGGCGATGCGGTCGCTTCCTTCCTGGAGCAGGCGCCGTTTTCCGGCCGCCTGCCGATCGCGGTCGGCGACGACCTGACGGACGAATCGATGTTCGCGCTCGCCAATGCGCGCGGCGGCCAGTCGATCCGCGTCGGCTCGCTGTCGCATGCCACCTGCGCGCTCGCCCGGGCCTCCTCGCCCTCGGCCATCCGCACGGCGCTTGCCACCGTCGCGGCGGGCGAACCGGCGGCCTCCGGCGTCGCGGCCGCGCGCTAGCTTCTTGCGGAACGGTTCCAGAGGGTGAGAAGCGGGCCGGCGCGGCCGTAGAGCGGATCGCTGCCCGGCACCGGCAGCGCGGCGATGATCTTCAATTCGCCGGGCGTTGCCGCCGCCGTCTCGATATCGGCATGCTGGCCGGGCGGATAGCCGCCGACGACGAGGAAACCGTCGCTCGCCGAGAGGCGCCTGTGGCCGGTGCCGGCCGGAAGCACGAGGCAATCGCCCGCCTCGACATCGAGGCTTGTGCCCTCCGGCCCGCCGATGAGGAGCTCGGCCTTCCCCTCGGCGATGCCGAGCACTTCGTGCGCGCCGACATGATAATGCTGGTAGGAGAAGACGCCGTTGCGCCACACGCCTTCCCAGCCTGAATCGTAGAAAAGGCTCTCGAAGGCGTGCGCCCGGTCGCCGACCTCGGGACCAAGGACCCCGCGATAGATGAGGACCGGAAGGAAAGGGTGGTTCGGCACCCATTCGCTTGCGGGAAAGAACAGCGTTTCCGGCTGCCGCATCGTTGTTTCGCCTGCTGAGGTCATGGGATTGTTTCCGGATTTCGCTTGGAAGGAAATTCCGCAAGATCATGTTTGTTCCCGCGGAACATTCCGTCAGGATCGCGGTTTCTCCTCTGTCTTGAAGGGAGGACGAAATGGAAGAGGTTTCCAATATCCAGTTGCATTTCGACGTTCTGAGTTGCCGCGCGCTGCTGTCCTGCGAGGGCAAGGATTATGTCCTGCCGGATACGTATCCCAATCGTGACGCCGCGCGGGCGGCCGCGCAGAAATTCGCTTGGGAAAGACTGGGGCTGAAGAGCCGGCGCGCCGGGCGGCCGGCGGACATCGCGATCTGGCTGCGCTAGGATAGAGCCTTGCAACGGATGTGAAACTCCGTAAACCTCGAAGGCAGATAAACGGAGGTCTGGCGTGAGCGTCGCATTCGTCAAGGAAGAGAGCGCCGAAACGGCGGCGGAAACCCAACTGCCGGACCGCCCCGTCTCGCTGCATCCCAATCTCGTCACCGAAACGGGCCTGAAGGCGCTGGAGCATGCGCTTCAGGCCGCGCGCGAGGCCTTCGAGGCGGCGAACGCCGTCGAGGACGTCAACGAGCGGCGCCGGCAGGCGGCCGGCCCGGCGCGCGACCTTCGCTATTTCTCCGAGCGGCTGCGCACCGCCCAGCCCATGCCGCCGCCGGCCGACAACGAGACGGTCGCCTTCGGCAGCACCGTCACCTTCAGCCGCGATGACGGCCGCGTGCAGACCTACCGCATCGTCGGCGAGGACGAGGCCGATCCCAAGGCGGGCTCGATCTCCTATGTCTCCCCGGTCGCAAGGCTCCTGCTGGGCAAATCCGTCGGCGACGTCGTCACCATCGGCGAGCAGGAGCTCGAGGTGATGACGATCGCCTGAAACGGGAAAGGCCGGCGGGAGCTGGCCTTCGGTTGGCAGGAGATTTTCCACGCCTTTTCCTCCCTTTTTACCTCTCTCTCCTCACACCTCTGCCACCTCTCCCCTTTTCCTCCTTCCGTCCTCCCCCACCTCCGTCATCCTCGGGCTTGACCCGAGGATCCATCCCCACTCTGTGGTGTGGATGGTCGGGTCAAGCCCGACCATGACGATAGGAGAGGGCGAGGGAACGGAACAGAAGCGAAGGGAGGGGAGGGAAAGGAAAGGGACGGGAACGGAATGAGAGGGAAGATAACGGAACGGACGGAGACGAAACGGACGGAAACGAAACAGAAAGAAACGGACCGGCGAGGAACGAAAGAGGGCCGGCTTTCGCCGGCCCTTCCTGTGCTCAGAAGCTGACGGCGCGGTCGCCGTCTTCGTCCTTTATACGGGTCGGCAGGCCGATCCGGTTGAGAAGGTTGATGAAGGGCTTCGGCGGCAGTTCTTCCACGTTCGCCATCGTCTTCACGTCCCATTCGCCGGTGGCGACCAGCATCGCTGCGGCGACCGGCGGCACGCCGGCGGTGTAGGAGATGCCCTGGCTGCCCACTTCCTCATAGGCTTCCTTGTGGTCGGCCACGTTGTAGATGAAGACGGTCTTTTCCTTGCCGTCCTTCAGGCCCTTCACGTAGTCGCCGATGCAGGTCTTGCCCTCGTAGCCGGGGGCGAGCGAGGCCGGATCGGGCAGCACGGCCTTGACGACCTTGAGCGGCACGACTTCGAGGCCCTCGGCCGTCTTGACCGGCTGCTCGGAGAGAAGGCCGAGGTTCTTCAGGACGGTGAAGACGTTGATGTAGTGATCGCCGAAGCCCATCCAGAAGCGCACGTTCGCGCCATCCATGTTCTTCGCCAGCGAATGCACCTCGTCGTGGCCGCACAGATAAGCGCGGCGCGTGCCGACGACCGGCAGGTCATAGTCCTTGCCGATCTCGAACATCTTGTTCGTCTGCCACCCGCCGTTCTGCCAGGAATAGACGACGCCGGTGAATTCACGGAAGTTGATTTCCGGGTCGAAGTTCGTGGCGAAATACTTGCCGTGGCTGCCGGCATTGATGTCGACGATGTCGACGTCGGTGACCGTGTCGAGATATTCGTCCTTGGCGAGCTTCGCATAGGCGTTGACGACGCCGGGGTCGAAGCCGGCGCCGAGGATGGCGGTGATGCCCTTCTCCGCGCATTCGGCCGCGCGCTTCCACTCGTAGTTCCCGTACCACGGCGGCGTCTCGCAGATCTTGCCCGGCTCTTCGTGGATCGCGGTGTCGATATAGGCGACGCCCGTGTCCATGCAGGCGCGCAGCAACGACATGTTGAGGAAGGCGGTGCCGACATTGATGACGATCTCAGACTTCGTCGACGCGATGAGCGCCTTGGTAGCCTCGATGTCGAGCGCGTCCAGCGCATGGCCTTCCAGCACGCCCGGCTGTTTCATCGCCTTCTTCTCATGGACCGACGCGATGATCTTGTCGCACTTCGCCCTGGTGCGCGAAGCGATGTGGATGTCGCCGAGCACGTCGTTGTTCTGGGCGCATTTGTGCGCGACGACCTGTGCAACGCCGCCGGCGCCGATGATGAGCACGTTTTTCTTCATGTCCCGGAATAGCTCCTTCTGGGGTTGGATAGGGGGATCAGGAAAGGCTTGTCTCGTAGTCCGCATAGGAAAATTCGCGGACGGTGCGGATGTTTCCGTCGAGCTCGCGGATGGCGATGGCCGGCATCTTCACGCCGTTGAACCAGTTCTTCTTGACCATCGTGTAGCCGGCCGCATCCTGGATGGAGATGCGGTCGCCGACCTTCAGCTCCTTCTCGAACGCGAATTCGCCGAAGATATCGCCGGCAAGGCAGGACTTGCCGCAGACCATGTAGCGGTGCGGCCCGGTATTGGGCGAGAGCTTGGCGTTCTCCCGGTAGATCAGGAGGTCCAGCATGTGTGCCTCGATGGAGCTGTCGACGACGGCGAGGTGCTTGCCGTTGTCGAGAAGGTCGAGCACCGTCGTCTCCAGTGTCGTCGATTTGGTGATCGAGGCTTCGCCCGGTTCCAGATAGACTTGCACACCGTATTCACCGGCAAAGCGCTTCAGCCGCTCGGCGAATTTTTCGAGCGGATAGTTTTCGCCGGTAAAATGGATGCCGCCGCCGAGGCTCACCCATTCGGCCTTCTTCAGGAGGGGGGCGAATTTCTCCTCAATGGTGCCGAGCATGCGGTCGAAGAGATCGAAATCGCCGTTCTCGCAATTGTTGTGGATCATGAAGCCGGAGATGCGGTCCATCACCGGCTCGACCTTTTTCACGTCCCATTCGCCGAGACGGGAGAAGGGGCGGGCCGGGTCGGCAAGGTCGAAGCTGGAGGACGAGATGCCGGGATTGAGGCGAAGGCCGCGCACGATGCCGGCCGCCCTGTCGGCGAAACGGTCGAGCTGGCCGATGGAGTTGAAGATGATCTTGTCGGCGTGGCTGACGACCTCGTCGATCTCGTAGTCGGCATAGGCGACGGAATAGGCGTGCGTCTCCTTGCCGAAGCGCTCGTGGCCGAGGCGCACCTCGTTGAGCGAGGAGGAGGTGGTGCCGTCCATGTACTCGCGCATGAAATCGAAGACCGACCAGGTGGCGAAGCATTTCAGCGCCAGCAGCGCCCTGGCGCCGGAGAGTTCGCGCAGGCGCGCGACCTTCTCCATGTTGATGAGGAGCTTCGACTTGTCGATCAGATAGTAGGGCGTCGTCAGGGACATGGGGACCTGTCTTCCATGGGGAGTGGCAATGCGAAAACGCCGCGCGCACGGAAGGCATCGCCCTCCGCTACGCGGGGTCTCGGACTGGAAACCGGATGTTACGGTATCGTCGTGCGGACACGGCGGTGCGACAGCGCCTTGGCGCGGTGCCGTGCCGGCAGGAGAGCGGGCAGGCGCGGTGTCTTCACCGGCCGCATGGGGCCGGTGGGCGCAACGGCATAAAAGCCAGAGCGTGCCGCGATGGCACGCATCGAAAAGCGTTCTTCCGTTCGGGGGGCATCGACCGAGCCCATCCCCGATTGGAAGAGGGCGTCGCAAGACATGGCGTCCTCCCCAACCAGCAGATGAAACCTGCACTAAGTGGGGCGCTCTCTAGCACAGGGCGGCAACAGATTTCAATGCACCTCTTTCGCCGGAAGTTTTCCGATTTCGGCTCTTGCACCTCTAGTCGCTAGAGGTCGTAGAACATTATCGAGACAAAAGAGGATTTGCCGATGTCCGATGTGAAAGAGACGCGTTTCAGGGTCGAAGGCATGGATTGCGCCTCCTGCGCCAGCAAGATCGACACCGCCGTGCGCCGCATGCCGGGCGTCAGCGACGTTTCGGTTTCGGTGACGGCGGGCACCATGCGGGTGCAGCACAATGCAACGAGCGACCTCGACGCGATCCGCCGCAAGGTCTCCGGCCTCGGCTACGGCGTGACCCCGGCCGATGCCGACGCGGAAAAGCCGGCGGCGGAGCACGACCACCGCCCCGGCTGTGCCCATGACCATGACCACGGCCACGATCATGGGCACGACCATGGCCCCACGGCGAAGGCCGGCGCCGTCGAAGGCCTGCACGGCCATGACCACGGCCCGTCCGAAGGCCCGTGGTGGAAGGGCAGGAAGGGACGGCTCACCATCCTTTCCGGCGTGGCGCTGCTCGTCGCCTACGGCATCGGCCATCTCGTCCCGGCCATCGCGACCTATGCCTTCGTCCTCGCCATGGCCGTGGGCCTCGTGCCGATCGCCCGGCGCGCGATCATGGCCGCGCTCGCCGGCACGCCCTTTTCCATCGAAATGCTGATGACCATCGCTGCTGTCGGCGCGGTCGTCATCGACGCGTCGGAGGAGGCGGCCGCCGTCGTCTTCCTCTTCCTCGTCGGCGAGCTGCTGGAAGGCGTTGCCGCCGGCAAGGCGCGCGACAGCATCCGCTCGCTCTCCGCCCTCGTGCCGAAGACGGCGCTGCTGGAAGAGGACGGCCGGACGAAGGAAGTGCCGGCCGAATCGCTTGCCGTCGGTGCCGTCATCCTCGTTCGCCCGGGCGACCGTATCTCGGCCGACGGCACCATCGTCGAGGGAGAGAGCGCCATCGACGAGGCGCCCGTCACCGGCGAAAGCACGCCGGTGCGCAAGGAGGCCGGCGATACGGTCTTCGCCGGCACGGTGAACGGCGATGCGGCGTTGCGCGTCCGCGTGACGGCGGCTGCCGCCGACAACACCATCGCCCGCGTCGTCAAGCTGGTCGAGGAGGCGCAGGAATCGAAGGCCCCGACCGAGCGCTTCATCGACCGCTTCTCGAAATACTATACGCCCGGGGTGGTCGTCGTTGCCGCGCTCGTCGCCATCGTCCCGCCGCTTCTCCTCGGCGGCGTCTGGAGCGAATGGGCCTACAAGGGCCTCGCCGTGCTCCTGATCGGCTGCCCCTGCGCGCTCGTCATCTCGACGCCCGCCGCCATCGCCGCCGCGCTTTCCGCAGGCGCGCGGCGCGGCCTGCTCATGAAGGGCGGCGCGGTGCTGGAAGGCCTCGGCAAGCTCACCGCCATCGCCTTCGACAAGACCGGCACGCTCACCGAGGGCAAGCCGAAGGTTACCGATATCCTCGCCTTCGGCGGAGCGGAGGGCGAGGTGCTGCGCCTTGCCGCCGCGCTGGAAGCCGGCTCCAGCCATCCCCTGGCGCTCGCCATTCTCGCAAGGGCCGCCGAAGAAGGCATCGCGGCGCCGTCGGCAACCGGTGCGCGGGCGCTCGGCGGCAAGGGCGTCGCCGCCACGGTCGAGGGCAGGGAGGTCTTCCTCGGCTCGCCGAAGGCCGCCGCCGAGACCGTCACGCTTTCAGCCGAGGTCCAGGCCACCGTCACGGCGCTCAACGACGACGGCAAGACGGTCTCCCTGCTCCTGGTGGACGGCACGCTCACCGGCGCGCTCGCCATGCGCGACGAGCCCCGCCCCGACGCCGCGGCCGGCCTTGCGGCCCTGAAGCAGGCGGGTATCCGCACCGTCATGCTGACGGGCGACAATGCCCGCACGGCGAAGGCCGTCGGCAGCCTGCTCGGCATAGAGGTGCGCGCCGAACTGATGCCGGAGGACAAGCAGCGCATCGTCGGCGAATTGCAGCGCGAAGGTTTCGTCGTCGGCAAGATCGGCGACGGCATCAACGACGCCCCGGCGCTCGCCGCCGCGAATGTCGGCATCGCCATGGGCGGCGGCACGGACGTGGCGCTGGAAACGGCGGATGCGGCGATCCTGCACGGCCGCGTCGGCGACGTCGCGCTGATGCGGGACCTTTCGAAGCGGACCATGCGCAATATTTTCGAGAACATCGTCATCGCCCTCGGCCTCAAGGGCGTCTTCCTGGTGACGACGATCGCCGGCATCACCGGCCTCTGGCCGGCGATCCTCGCCGACACGGGCGCGACCGTCCTCGTCACGCTCAATGCGCTCCGCCTCCTGCGGCCGATCCGGTAGGTTCAGTCGTGCTCGTCGCTGCAAAGGTCGTGGTTGGCAAGCGCGCGGATGACGTAGCAATCGCTGATCTGGTTGGAGTGGCAATGGGTGGTGATGCGCTCCAGCTCGGCCTCCAGCTTGCGCAGCCGCGCGATCTTGCGGCGCACGGCGGCAAGCTGCTCGGCGGCGATCCGGTCGGCGTCGCGGCAGGGATGCTCGGGGTGCTGGCTGAGCTCGATCAGCTCGCGGATGGCGTCGAGCGTCAGGCCGAGGTCGCGGGCATGGCGGATGAAGGCGAGCCGGTCGCGCTCCCCGGCCGAATAGCGCCGCTGGTTGCCCTCCGAGCGCTCGGCGGGCGAAAGGAGGCCCATCTGCTCGTAGTAGCGGATGGTCGGGACCTTGACGCCCGTCGCCTTCGAAAGATCGCCGATGGTCAGCATGTCGTGCCTCTTCGTGTTGTCTTCGCCAAGACATGTGCGGAGAGGGGCGGCAAATCAAGGATTGGTTTAGCGGGCGGCTCGCGGCGAAAGACCCCTCCCTAAATCCCTCCCCACAAGGGGGCAATTGCATATGGCAGACGGTCGCCTTTTTCCCCTTCTCCCCGCCGGGGAGAAGGTGGCCCGAAGGGTCGGATGAGGGGGCAAGCGTGCTGCATTGCGCCTGCGGCTCCCCCTCATCCCGCTGCCGCGACCTTCTCCCCGACGGGGAGAAGGGCCAAGTGGCACCCATCGAACTCCATCAGAGAGGGTCTTCGCAGGGCCGGCGCAAGGTTCTGACGCTTTTGTGTTCGCTGCGTGATCGCCGGATGGCATAAACCGTGGCGCCAGGCCTTGAAGGCCGAGGGGCCTGAGGTTTATGGCCGGATACGCACAAAGACCGATGAGAGCCACAAGATTAACGAAGTTCTAAGCAATCGCTTGGACTCTGACAGGATGATGCGTCGCGCGGAAAGCGGCGCGCCCGATCCCGAACAACCGAAAACGACCCATGTTTGCGCTTCGCCATCGCCTTTCCCGTGAAAACGCCCGTCCACGCCTTCGCCTCCTCGCGCGCCTTGCCGCGGCGACCGTTGCCGGCGGCCTGCTTGCCGGCTGCATGGCGATGGACGTCGCCTCGCTTGCCGAGGCCCCGCAGCTTTCCAGCAAGGTGAAGGCCGAGATGGCGAAGAAGAAGATGCGGCCGGAAAGCCCCGTGCTGGTGCGCATCTTCAAGCAGGAAAGCGAGCTGGAAGTCTGGAAGGTCGATGCGAGCGGCAAATACGCGCTCTTCAAGACCTATCCGATGTGCCGCTGGTCCGGAAAGCTCGGGCCGAAGACGAAGATCGGCGACCGTCAGGCGCCGGAAGGCTTCTACCATGTCTCCGCCGGCATGCTGAACCCGAACTCGCAATATTACGTCTCCTTCAACCTCGGCTATCCGAACAGGCTGGAATCGGCGCTCGGCTATACGGGCGAGGCGCTGATGGTGCACGGCGCCTGCTCGTCCTCCGGCTGCTACGCCATGACCGACCAGGGCGTCGGCGAGATCTTCGCCATCGTGCAGAAGGCGCTTGAAGGCGGGCAGCAGCGTTTCCAGGTGCAGGCCTACCCCTTCCGCATGACGACGAAGAACATGGTCGCCCACCGCGGCGACCCGAACATGCCCTTCTGGCGCACGCTGAAGGAGGGCTACGACGCCTTCGAATTCACGCGGAGCCAGCCGAAGGTCTCGCTGTGCAGCGGCCGCTACGTCTTCGACAAGGACTTCGTCGGCGGCGAGCCGGACGATCCGCTCGCGGCCTGCCCGGCGACGGTCGAAGGCGTCCAGCCCGAGCTGATGGCGAAGATCGGCGCGGAACAAAGGAAGCTGGATGCGGCTTTCGCGAACGCCACGCCGGTTTCGAGCTTCGCTTATGTGGACGGCGGCATGCATCCGAGCTTCCGCTCGCTGCTCAAGCACGAAGGCCCGAAGGGCATGGCCGCGCGCATTTCGCGCACCAAATATCCCGTCAGCCGGCCCGAGGCCGCGCTGGCCGATCCCTATGACGATTGATGTGTGAGGAACTGTATTGACTGGTGAAAGCGTAACCCGCCGGTCCTTCCTGCTTGGCAGCGCGGGACTGGCAACCACGATCCTCTCCGGCTGCGTCACGCCGGTCCGCCAGAGGGTCGCCGTCGAGCCCGAGCCGGTCGATACCAGCATCTACGCCGAGATGTACGGGCCGAAGCCGGACGAAGCGTATCCGCTGCCGGCCATTCCCTACCAGAAGATCGATCCGCGCTTCTACCGCCAGATGGTGGCGAACCCGACGGGCGAGCGGCCCGGCGTGATCGTCGTCGATACGGCGACGCACTTCCTCTACCTCACCTATGAGGGCGGGCAGGCCATGCGCTACGGCGTCGGCCTCGGCCGGGCGGGCTTCGAATGGGCCGGCCGCGGCGTCATCCAGTACAAGCGCGAATGGCCGCGCTGGACGCCGCCGGACGAGATGATCGCCCGCCAGCCCGAGCTGGAGCCCTATAGCTGGCGCAACGGCGGCATGGAGCCGGGCCTGAAGAACCCGCTCGGCGCCCGCGCGCTCTATATCTTCCGCGACGGCCAGGATACGCTCTACCGCATCCACGGCTCGCCGGAATGGTGGACCATCGGCAAGTCCGTCTCCTCCGGCTGCGTGCGCATGATGAACCAGGACGTGGTCGACCTCTACAACCGCGTCCAGCCCGGCACGCCCATCCTGGTGCTCGGCTCTGCCGTCGAATCCGCCGGCATCTATTGACCGCATCGCCTGGAACGAGCTCGTAAGGACATGACCGTTATCGAAACGCTTTTCACCAATGCGAAGCTCGCGGACGGCTCCGTGAAGGACATCGGCGTTGCCGGCGGCCGCATCGTCTCCATCGCGCCGGCCGGGGCGGGGGGCGAGGCGGGCCGTCGCGTCGACATCGCCGGCGCGCTGCTCGTGCCGGGCTTCGTGGAGGGGCATATCCACCTCGACACCAGCTTCTACGGCGACAGGTGGATCCCCCACAAACCCTGCACCGACGGCTTCGACGTGCATGAGCGCGTCGCCTTCCAGGCCGAGAACATGGCGATGGCTGCGCCGATGGACGAGCGCGCCCGCAAGCAGCTCGAGCTGTGCGTCTCCAACGGCTCGCTCCAGATGCGCAGCCACGTCATGGTGGACGGCTCGGTCGGGCTGAAGTCGCTGGAGACGATCCTGAAAGTGCGCGAGGACTATCGCGACATCATCGACATCCAGCTCGTCGCCTTCCCGCAGAGCGGCATTCTTTCGAGCCCCGGCACGCCGGAGCTTCTGGACGCGGCGATCGGCCTCGGCGCCGATCTCGTCGGCGGCCTCGATCCGGCGAGCTTCGACCGCGATCTTAACGGCCATCTCGACGTCGTCTTCGGCGTGGCGGAAAGGCGCGGCGTCGGCGTCGATATCCACCTCCATGATTTCGGCACGCTCGGCGCCTTCACGGTGGAGGAGATCTGCGCGCGCACGGTGGCGCTCGGCATGCAGGGCCAGGTGGTGATCAGCCATGCCTACGGGCTCGGCGATTTCGATGCGGACGCGGCCCGCCGTATCGGAGCGAAGATCGCTGCCGCCGGCATCTCGATCATGACGAACGCCCCCGGCGACCACGTCTTCCCGCCCGTCGCGCTGCTGCGCGCCGAGGGCGTCAACGTCTTTTCCGGCAACGACAATATCCGCGATTCCTGGTGGCCCTACGGCGACGGCGACATGCTGGGCCGGGCGATGATGATAGGCTACCGCTCCGGCTTCTACACCGACGAAGAGCTTTCCGCCGCCTTCGACGTGGTGACCGCCGCCGGCGCAAAAGCCCTCGGCCTCGAAGGCTACGGCATCGCCGTCGGCGCGAAGGCGGATTTCGTGACGCTCGACGCCGAGCATGTGCCGGAGGCCGTCGTGGCCGTGCCGAAGGGCCGCCGCGTATTCAAGGCCGGTCGGCTTGTCGCGGAGAACGGGGCCGTGGTGCGCTGAGGGCGCCTCCTTCCTCCTCCCTCTCCGTCGTCCTTCCTCCTCTCCCTCTCCGTCGTCCTTCCTCCTCTCCTCTCGGTCATCCTTCCTCTTCTCCCTCTCCATCGTCATCCTCGGGCTTGACCCGAGGATCCACCTCTCAAACTCAGGGCGTGCCGAATGGATGGATCCTCGGGTCAAGCCCGAGCAACTGTGTTTGTGGTGTCAAGTACGCACTGGTTTGTTGTCCCTGATAGCGGCATTGAGCGTGACGAGCAGGCGCCTTGCTACTGCGATGAGGACGAGTTTGGCGGGCTTTCCCTTTTCGCGCATGGCCTTGGCGATCGCCTGGAAGGGACCCGAGCGGCAAGCGGCCAGGGCTGCCATGTAGAGAGCGTCGCGAACCCGCTTCCGCCCGCCCCAGATACAGCGCCTGCCCCGCAGGTTGCCTGAATCGCAGGCGATCGGCGCCAGCCCGGCAAGGGCGCTGATGGCCCGCCGGTTCCGCTTGCCCAGTTCCGGCATGTGGGCAAGCAAGACCCTTGCCGTGACAGGCCCGATGCCCGGTGCCGAGCGTAGGATGGCCTCCTCCTGCAAAAGGGTGTGCGTCGATGCCAGGAGTGCGTCCATGCGCGCCTGCAGGGCTGCGATCTGGCGGTCGAGCATGTCGATCACCTGCAGGAGGCTTGCCTTCATCCAATCGGCATGGGGCTCGGCCAGACGGATGCGCTCGCTCTTGCGCATCTCCACCAGCTGGTCGCGCCGGTCCATGAGCGCACGCAGTTCCTGCCGTTCCGGTTCGCACGGTTCCTCGTCCGGCAAGGACATCGCCGCACCGTAGCGGGCCAGCATCATCGCATCGACCCGGTCCGTCTTGGCCAGGAAGCCGGCAGACCGTGCGAACTGGCGGGCCTTGCGCGGGTTGGCACGGTGGAACCGCTGGCCCGCACCATGCAGGTGAAGCCGCAGCGCCCGGTCATAAGGGCCCGTCGCCTCAAGCACGCAGAAGCCGCCCTGCCGCTCCAGCAACTCGACAAGCGCCGCATGCCCCTTGGCGTCATTGGCAAGGCGGTACCGTCGTGCCTGCGGATGGATGTAGCAATCCAGCCAGCCCTTGGAAACGTCGATCCCGATGAAACAAGATGCTATCGTCATGATGCCCGGCCTTATCCTGCGGGATCGCCGCGTCTACGGCCTCCCGGTCAACTGTTCGGGTGAAGCATGCAAAACGGCAGCGTACCGTGCTCGGACACGGTCTCTGGCGACCTGGGATGACAAGGTACGCTGCCGCAGCAAGAACATACAATATTCTCGCGCAATACACAGATAAGGATGACGGAGTAGAGGTGAGAGAGAGGGAGAGGGTAGGGGAGTGGGACGACCCCATAGGCATTCCCCAAAATGAAAAGGGCGTGCCCGCTTCCGCCGGCACGCCCTTTTTTTGATCGCCTTGCCGCTTACGTCCGCGGCTTCAGGTTCTCCGGGTCGTAGAGCGGCTTGTAGCCGATGCCGGCCACCTCGACCGGGTAGGTCTCGTCGAAGTACGAGATGTTGAGCTTGCGGCCTTCCTGGCAATAGGCATGCGGCAGGTAGGCAAGCGCGATGTTCTTGCCGATGGTCGGGCCGAAGGCAATGGAGGTCGTGTAGGAGCGGCGGCCGAGTTCGTCGACCAGCACCTCGCCCGTCTCCGGGTCCATGACCGGCAGGTTGCCGAGCGGGTAGCGCTTCACGCCGTTCCTGTCGGTGTTCTCCGTCATGACGAGCGTGCAGAGCATGGCGGGCTGGTGGTCGCGCGCCTTGTATTCGAGGTGCTTGGCCTTGCCGCGGAAATCCGCTTCCTTGACCTTCGGGCGGGCAAGGTCGGCCTCGATGAGGTTGTACTGGGTGAGAAGGTCGGCGTTCTGGAGGCGCAGGCTCTTTTCCATGCGGCGCGAGTTGGCATAGGTCTCGACGCCGAAGGCCATGACGCCGGTGGCGCGCAGCGCGTCCCAGACGGCAAGGCCGTCCTCGTACTTCATGTGCAGCTCCCAGCCCTGCTCGCCGACATAGGAGATGCGGAAGGCGGTGACGGGCTTGCCGGCGATCTCGATCTGCCTGATCGCGGCGAAGGCGAAGTTCTCCTGGTCGAGTCCTGCCGGGTCGGCCACCACCTTCTTGAGCGTCTCGCGGGCGTTCGGGCCCCAGATGCCGATGGTGATGAACTTCTCCGAGACGTCGGTGATGGTGACGTCGAGGCCGCGGTCCTCGGCTACGCGCTTCATGTAGTGGAAGTCGCGCGGGCCGGCATCGGCGCCGTTGACGAGGCGGCAGCGGTCCGCCATGCGGAAGACGGTAAAGTCGGCCCGCACCATGCCCTCGTCGTCGAGGAAGTGGGTGTAGATGCCCTTGCCGACATTGCCGTCGCCGCCGATCTTCGCCGCGCAGAGCCATTCCAGAAGCTCGACGTGATCGGGGCCTTCGATATCGACCATGTGGAAATGCGAGAGGTTGACGATGCCGCAATCCTCGCTCATCGCCAGATGCTCGGCATTGGAGACGCGCCAGAAGTGGCGGCTGTCCCATTCGTTCTCGCGCACCGGAACGCGGTCGCCGTATTTTTCCAGAAGATGCTCGTTGGCCTTGTAGCCGTGGGCGCGCTCCCAGCCGCCGAGCTCCATGAAGTAGCCGCCGAGTTCCACTTCGCGCTCGTAGAAGGGCGAGCGCTTGACGCCCCGGCCGCTGGCATAGGGCTCGCGCGTGTGGACGGCCGGGAAGTAGATCTTCTGCGCGGCCTCGAAGGTGCGGCCCTCGATGAACTTCTCTTCGAGCTGGTGCGGGTAGAAGCGGGCATAGTCGATCGAGTTGTGGTCGATCTCCGTGCGGCCGTCCGTCATCCAGTCGGCGATGAGCTTGCCGTAGCCGGGGCCGTCCTTGACCCAGATGGCGACGCAGTACCAGAGCCCGCGCACCTTCTGGCTCTCGCCGCAGGAGGGGCCGCCGGCGGCGGAGACCTGCAGCAGGCCGTTGAACGAATGGCCCTCGTTATAGCCGAGCTCGCCGAGGATCGGCGTCAGCTCCATCGCCTTTTCGAGCGGCTCGATGATCTGCTCCATGTCGAGGTCGCGCTGCGAGGGCGAAAGGCGCGCCTCGTGCTTTTCCAGGATGTCGCGCGGGTGGCAGAGGCGCGGATTGGTGGTCTCGTAGTAGCCCCACTCGATCTGGCCGCCTTCGGTGGTCTTCGGGTCGCCCGTGTCGCGCATATAGGCGGAGTTGCCCTGGTCGCGGAGCAGCGGGAAGCCGATCTCCTTGCCGGTGCCCTCGAATTCGTTGTACGGGCCGAAGAAGGTCAGCGGATGGTCGACCGGCATGACCGGCAGGTCCTCGCCGACCATTTCGGCGATGAGGCGGCCCCAGATGCCGGCGCAGACGATGACGTGGTCCGCCATGATCGTGCCGCGATGGGTGACGACGCCCTTGATATGGCCGTTCTCGACGAGGAGCGAGGTTGCGGGCGTGTTGCCGAAGACCTGCAGCTTGCCGGATTTCTCGGCGGCGTCGACCAGCTTGCCGGCGACGGTCTGCGAGCGGGGAATGACGAGGCCGGCGTCGGGGTCGAAGAGGCCGCCCTGCACCTGGTCTTCCTCGATCAGCGGGAACATGTCCTTGATCTCGGACGGCGAGACGTAGTGCGCGCGCGTGCCGAAGGCCTTGGCGGAGGAGAGCTTGCGCTTGATCTCTTCCATCCAGGTATCGTCGCCCGTGCGGGCGACTTCGAGGCCGCCGATGCGGGCGTAGTGGCCCATCTTCTCGTAGAAATCGATGGAATACTGGGTCGTCCAGACCGAAAGGTAGTCGTGGCTCGTCGTGTAGCAGAAGTCCGAGGCATGCGCCGTCGAACCGATGTCGGTCGGGATGCCCGACTTGTCGATGCCCACGATATCGTCCCATCCGCGCTCGATGAGATGATGGGCGATGGATGCGCCCACGATGCCGCCCAGACCGATGATGACGACCTTCGCCTTTTGCGGAAACTCTGCCATTCTTGAGACCCCAATGAGAATTTGCGGCCGATTTTAGGGCCTCGCCCGGCGCCTGTGCAGCCTGTCTGCGACTCGTCCGCGACCAGTTCCGACAGTCTCCCGAGCAAGTCCCGGACCGGCGGCACGACCCTAGCGGATCGCCGGGGCGGTGCAACGCTTTTCGACCGGATCTCGGCAGGCCGAAGGGGGAGGCCTTTTACCCATGCGTCAGTTGCATGGGTGGCGTGCCGACTTGGCGCTGTTTCGCATCGCAGCATCGACGTATAAAGCACCCATCGAAAGACGCGGCGCCACGGATCGGTGCCGAACAGAGAGCCTCAGGAAAGGGGATCATCATGAACATGGCACGTTCCTTCAGCAATTGGCGCAAGTACCGTCAGACCATCAACGAACTCGACCGCATGACCGCCCGCGAACTCAGCGATCTGGGCATCGAGCGCTCGCAGATCAAGGCTGTCGCCCGCGCTGCCGTCGGCTTCTGAGCCGAGACGCCGCAAGCCGGCAATTCCTGGAACGCCCGCCCTCCGGCGGGCGTTTTTGCATGTGCGAAGAAGCGAAGGCCGGCCAGGCCGATTCGGCATGATTGAGGCATACGCCAAGCGCATAACGCATAGCTGCCTTGCAAAACGATGCCTATGAAATAATCAGGAATCGCGTATAGTCATACTTATCGAAACAACGTACCTCCTCCCACGAAGTTTCGATGTTGCAGAAGGTCTACTCCTCCTCCCAAGACCGACTGCGGGAATGGCGACACTCCTCCTCCCAGTCGCCATTCGGTTCTATCGGAAAGCCTGCCGCCTCCTCCTCCCGCGGCAGGCTTTTCCATTTCAGGACCCAATTTCCCCGATGAGAAGACAGAACGGCAGCGGACGGATCAGGCCCGGCGGCCATGCCGCGTGTGCGCAGGACGACGAATGCCCGGGGCAGGCCCGGGCATGATGCGGTTCTTCGCGGAAGCTGTGATTCGCCTCAGGCGACGTTTCGCAGCGGCGCCTTTCCGGACTGGCGGACGGCGTCCGGGATCTGCCGCAGCACTTCCAGCGCCAGCGCGCGGGCGTTCTCCTGCGCCTTGTCGAGGTTGCTGATGCGTTTCGCATCCATCGAATAGAGCGTGCCGGCGCAGCCGAAGATGTCGCGGAAGGCGGCGCGCTCGATGATCGGCGTTTCGAGCAGGTGCACGCGGCGGGCGGCGAGCAGGTCCTTCACCGCCTGCATGGCGCGCGTCGTTACCATCGAGTTGACGCGGGTGAGCACGACGGAATGGCGGATGCGGATATCGGCCTTGTCTTCCAGGTATTGCAGCAGCTCGATGACGTTCGCCCCGCCCTGGGCGTCCATGGCCGAGCCCTGCACGGGAATCAGCACGTAGTCGGCATGGCCGACGGCCTTGGCGAGCAGCGAGCTGCGCGAGCCGGGCAGGTCGACGAGCACGAAATCGGCGCGCGCCTTTTCCTCTGCCACCTGCCGGTCGATGGTGCTCATCGTCACATAGGGCACGACGGAAAGGCGGCCGCCGACGAGGCTGCCGGAGTTCTCGTGCCAGCGGGTGATCCAGTGCTGCGGGTCGGCGTCGAGCACCGAGACGCGGAAGCCGAGGCGGGCAAGCTCGGTGGCGAGCAGCAGCACGGCGGTGGTCTTGCCGGCGCCGCCCTTGGTGTTGGCGAAGGTGATGACGGGCATGAGGCTCCCCGGAGGGTTGGCGAGCCGGTCATCGCTCGGAAGGAAGCACCCTGCATGGTGCGTCCCCATCCTCGCCAATCATGGTTAACAGCCGGTGAAAAAACGCCTATCGGCGCCGGTCGGCAGCGAGGATTTCCCGGGCGATCTGGTCGAGCGGCAGAATCTTGTCGACCCCGCCATGGGCGATCGCCTCCTTGGGCATGCCGAAGACGACGGAGGAGGCCTCGTCCTGCGCCACCGTATAGGCGCCGGCCTGGTGCATCTCGGCCATGCCGCGCGCGCCGTCGTCGCCCATGCCGGTCATGATGACCCCCATGGCGTTGCCGCCGGCCGCGCGCGCGGCGGAGCGGAAGAGCACGTCGACGGAGGGCCGGTGGCGCGACACGAGCGGGCCTTCGCGCACCGCGACATGGTAGCGCGCGCCCTGCCGCTCCAGCATCATGTGGCGGTCGCCGGGGGCGATCAGCACATGCCCGCGCAGGACGGGATCGCCATGCACGGCTTCCTTGACCTCCATCTCGCACAGGCTGTTCAGCCGCTTTGCGAAAGCGGCGGTGAACTTTTCCGGCATGTGCTGGACGATGACGATGCCGGGGGAATTGGCCGGCAACTGCTCCAGCAGCACGCGCAGCGCTTCCGTGCCGCCCGTCGAGGCGCCGATGCAGGCGACCATCTCGGTCGTCTTGGCCATGGCGCGCCCGGTCGGCGGCGGCAGCACGGCATCGGCGGTGAGCTTCGCGCTCGGCCCGCTCGAGGCGGCGGCGGCGCGCCGGTTCGTGCCGAGCCGGGCGACGGCCGCGCCTTTCACCGCCTCGCGGATGCGCGTGCCCGATTCGGCAAGGTGGTCCGCCGCGCCGATCCGCGGCTTGAGGATGATGTCGACGGCGCCGGCCTCCAGCGCCTGCATCAGCGTCTCGGAGCCCTCCTCGGTCAGCGAGGAGCACATGACGACGGGGATCGGCCGCTGCGACATGATCTTGCGCAGGAAGGTGATGCCGTCCATGCGCGGCATTTCCACGTCGAGCGTGATGACGTCGGGGATTTCCTCCTGGATCTTCCGCGCCGCCATGAAGGGGTCGGAGGCCGCGCCCATCACCTCGATTTCCGGATCCTCCTCCAGAACGCGGGTCAGCGCCTGGCGCACGCTCGCCGAGTCGTCGATGATGAGGACGCGGATCTTTTTTCCGGGCAGGGGCATTCAGATCTTCTTGAAAACCGTGTTGGCGACCTGGCGCACCGGCAGGCTGATGCCGGTGACCGTTTCGGAGTGGCCCACATAGAGGAAGCCGCCGGGGGCGAGGCAGTCGCACAGCCGCGACAGCACCCTGGCCTGCGTCGGCTTGTCGAAATAGATGAGCACGTTGCGGCAGAAGATCATGTGCATGGGGTCGCCCACCCTGTAGGCGCTGTCCATGAGGTTCATGCGCGCAAAGCCGATGGCCGAGCGCAGGCGCGGATGGATGCGCACCTCGCCCCGCCCGGCATCGCGCGAGACCATCACGTAGCGCCGCTGCATCTCCGCCGGCACCGGCTGGACCATGTCGCGCGGATAGACGCCGCGGCGGGCCGCGCCAAGCACGTCCGTCGAGAGGTCCGTGGCGAGGATGCGGTAGTCGATGCCCGACCGGCTCTCGACGAAATCCTGCATCACCATCGCCATCGTATAGGGCTCGGCGCCGATGGAGCAGGCCGCGCTCCACAGGCGCAGCCGCCGGTGGCCGGCCGCCGCAAGCTCCGGCAGGCCGACCTGCTCCATGAACTCGAAATGCTTGGGCTCGCGGAAGAAGTCCGTCTTGTTCGTCGTCACGGCGTCGATGAGGAAGATCGCCTCCTTCTCGATGCCGCCGTGCTTGAAGAGATAGTCGCAATAGGCGTTGAAGCTGGGAATGCCGGTCGCCCGGAGGCGCCGCCGCAGGCGGCCCTCCAGCATCGTCAGCTTGGTGATCGGCATCTTGATGCCGCTGTAATCGTAGATATAGCGCGACAGGGCCTCGAAATTCCGGCTGCTCAGGCCGTCTTCGCTCACCTGCGCCCGCAATGCTGCTCCCACACCCGTTCTCCCGGTTCTTATGCGGTGGCGGCGAGGCGGCCCGCCGAGCCCATCATCGCCACTTCCGCGCCGGAGAAGAGCCGCGCAAGATCGACGATGACGACGAAGCCGCCGTTGCGGCGCACCACGCCTGCAATGTAGTCGGAGGGCCAGCGCACGCCGATGTCCGGCGCGCCCTCGATCTCCTCGTCCCGGAAGGGAACGACCTCGTAGACCCGGTCGGCGACGAGGCCGAGGGTGAGGATTTTCTCGCCGATCGGCACGTCGAGCACGAGCGCCCGCGTGTGCGGGGTCTTCTCGGTCTTCGACATGCCGAGGCGAAGGCGCAGGTCGATCACCGGCACGCCCTGGCCGCGCACGTCCCGAAGCCCCAGCAGGTAATCCGGCCCGTGCGGGATCTTGAAGGCGTCCTCGTGGTCGAGGATTTCACGCACGACCGAGACGGGCACCGCGAAGACCTCGTTGTCGAGCGAGAAGGTGACGTACTGGGATTCGGAGGACGTGCCGGCCATGATCAAGCGCTTTCCCTGAAGTCTGCGTCGTCGGCGTCCGGGCCGCCCATCGACATGTCGAGGGCAAAGCCGCGGGCGCGGGCCTGCTGGGCGTTGACGCTGTTGTCGGACTTGCGAACGGCCGCCGCGGCAGGCTTTGCGGCCGGGCGCGCGGCGTGGGATGCCGGGCGATGCTGGGCTGCGGCCGGGACGCCGGAGGCGCGGTCGACGCGGAAGAAGGCGATGGAGGTCTGGAGTTCCTCGGCCTGGGCGGCGAGTTCCTCCGACGTGCCGGACATCTCTTCCGAGGCGCCGGCGTTCTGCTGCGTCACCTTGTCGAGCTGCTGGATCGCCTCGTTGATCTGCGAGGCGCCGATATCCTGCTCGCGGCAGGCGGCGGAAATCTCGGAAACCAGTTCGGCGGTCTTGCGGATGTCCGGCACCAGCCGGTTCAGCATCTCGCCCGCTTCCGTCGCGACGGAGACCGTCTGGCCGGAGAGCGTGCTGATCTCGGCGGCGGCCGCCTGGCTGCGCTCGGCGAGCTTGCGCACTTCCGAGGCGACGACGGCAAAGCCCTTGCCGTGCTCGCCGGCGCGGGCCGCCTCGACGGCCGCGTTGAGGGCGAGAAGGTCCGTCTGGCGGGCAATTTCCTGCACGATGGAGATCTTCTCGGCAATGGTGCGCATGGCGCCGACGGCGCGGCCGACCGCCTCGCCGGAAGCCTCGGCATCCTTGGCGGACTGGCGGGCGATCTTTTCCGTCTGGGCGGCGTTGTCGGCGTTCTGCTTGATGTTCGCGGCCATCTCCTCCATCGAGGCGGAAGCCTCTTCGGCGGAGGAGGCCTGTTCCGTCGCACCCTGCGAGAGCTGCTCGGAGCTTGCCGAGAGCTCCTGGCTACCGGAAGAGACGTTGTTGGCGGCCGAGAGCGCGTCTGCAACGACGCCGCGCAGGCGTTCCACCATGCTTTCGAGCGAAAGGCCGAGCGTGTCCTTGCCGGAAAGCGGCTTCGGCGTGACGGTGAGGTCGCCGTTGGCGATCTGGTCGGCGATGGTTGCCGTGTTGCGCAGGTTGCCGGTCATCACGTTGATCGTGTCGACGAGGTCCTTGATCTCGTCGTTCGTCTTGACCTCGACGCTCTTGTCGAGATCGCCGACGGCGACGGCCTCGGCGACGTCGCGGATCTTGCGCAGGCCGCCATTGATGCCGAGCGCGATCCAGACGGCAGCGCCGGTGGAAAGGATAAAGGCGGCAAGCGCGAGCGTGATGAGCGTGTAGAACGCCGTGTCGTAGCTGGCGTCGGCCACGCTGTCGGAATTCGTGATGGCCGCTTCGGTCAGGGCGGAAAGACCCTTGGTCATCTCGTCGAGCTTGTCGGCGGCGACGGAGCCTTCGGTCTGGTTGACCTCCAGCGCCAGCTCGCGCTGGCCGGACGCCATGAGCGCGATGATCCTGTCGTTGATGGCGACGTAGTCGTCCCAGAAATCGCGGATGCCCTGCCACTTGGCCTTGAATTCGCCGGTCGCGTCGTTCTCGCCCTCGTTGAGGGCCTTCTCGAAGGCTTCGCGCTCGGCGGTAATGGTCGCCTTCGCCTTGTTGGTGCGCTCGAGCGAGTTGGCCATCAGCAGGTCGCCCTCGGCCAGGCCGAGCCCGTCGAAGGCGGCCGCAAGGTCGTTGGCGTAGTCGTCCTGCTCGATCGGGCCCTCGATGAGGTCGTTGCGCAGCGTGTTCATCGCGTCGAGCTCGCGGATGCCGATGCCGGCCGAAAGGCAAAGAAGGGCAATCAGGAAGCCGAAGGCAAGGCCCAGCTTCAGTTTGATGGTGAGGCGCATCCCGGAATCTCCTTGTCGCAGATGCCTGTTAAGGGCGGAGCGGCCGCGACCGCGGCGCTCCCATGCGTGAAGACCGATACACTCACCCTTCCGCGGGCTGCCATGCAGCCCTTGCGCCGGCGCCTACATGCGCCGGGTTGACTGGCGCAGCGCGTCCGTTGCCGGACGCGCCGCCATACGATGATCAGGCGCTTTCGCGGAAGTCCGCGTCGTCGGCGTCCGGGCCGCCCATCGACATGTCGAGGGCAAAGCCGTTGGTGCGCGTTGCCTTGGCCGTTACCGGCGCCGGGCGCTGGGCCGGTGCTGCGGCGGGGCGCTTGACGGGGGCGGAGGTCGCCATCTTCGCGGCGGTGGCGCGCAGCTTGTCGGCGTGGCTCGGCTCCTTGCGGCCGACGGCGGCGCTGTCGACGCGGAAGAAGGCGATGGAGGCCTGAAGCTCCTCGGCCTGGGCGGCAAGCTCTTCCGAGGTCGCCGACATTTCTTCCGAGGCGCCGGCGTTCTGCTGGGTCACCTTGTCGAGCTGCTGGATCGCCTCGTTGATCTGCGAGGCGCCGATATCCTGCTCGCGGCAGGCGGCGGAAATCTCGGAAACCAGTTCGGCGGTCTTGCGGATGTCCGGCACCAGCCGGTTCAGCATCTCGCCGGCTTCCGTGGCGACGGAAACCGTCTCGCCGGAAAGGGCGCTGATCTCGGCGGCGGCCGCCTGGCTGCGCTCGGCGAGCTTGCGCACTTCCGAGGCGACGACGGCAAAGCCCTTGCCGTGCTCGCCGGCACGGGCCGCCTCGACGGCCGCGTTGAGGGCGAGAAGGTCCGTCTGGCGGGCGATCTCCTGCACGATGGAGATCTTTTCCGCGATCGTGCGCATCGCCGTGACGGCGCGCCCGACGGCAAGGCCCGAGGCTTCCGCGTCCTTGGAGGACTGGCGGGCGATCTTCTCGGTCTGTGCGGCGTTGTCGGCGTTCTGCTTGATGTTGGAGGCCATCTCTTCCATCGAGGCGGAAGCCTCTTCGGCGGAGGACGCCTGTTCCGTCGCGCCCTGCGAAAGCTGCTCGGAGCTTGCCGAGAGTTCCTGGCTGCCGGAGGAGACGTTGTCCGAAGCCGAAAGGGCATCGGCGACGACGCCGCGCAGGCGCTCGATCATCGTGTTGACGTGGCCGAGCAGGTCGCCGATCTCGTCGCGGGTGGTGATGTCGGCAAAGCGCGAGAGGTCGCCGTCCGCCACGTTCTGCACGGCGCCGACGGCACGGCCGAGGCCGCGGTTGATCGACAGCACGATCCAGAAGGCGGCGACGCCGGCGATCACGAAGGCGATGGACGCGACGGCGATCATGATCGTGCGGGTGCTCGCATACTGTGCCTCGGCCTGGTCGTCGGCCTCCTGAAGGCGGGATTGCTCGAGGTCGACCACTTCGGCGAGCAGGGCGTCGATATCGGTTGCGACGGTGCGCGCTTCCGACGACGAAACGCGAAGGGCGCCCGCGGCATCGCCCGCCAGCATCATGCTGCGGATGCGGTCGTCCTGCTGGCGGAACCGTGCGGTGAGCGCGTCGAGCTTGGTCCAGAAGGCCTTGCCCTGCTCGGTCGCCTTCGCCGTCACGTCCTGGAAGGCCGTGTCGAAGTCGGCGCGGGCCTTGTCGCTGACCGCGATGTACTTGTTCGTCTCGGCGGTGCTGGCCGACGACAGCATGTTCTTCTGCTGGCGGATCTGCTGGAGCTGCAGGATGTTGAGTTCCTGCGCGAGGCTGAGGCGCGCGGCCGGGCCCGTGATGACATGGCCGAGCGTATCGTTGAGGGCGCCGAGGTTCACGATGCCATAGCCGGCGGTGCCCGCCAGGATGGCCATGATGAAGCCGAAAGCCAGGAACAGTTTGAGTTTGATGGTGAAGCGCATGGGTCTCTCCTCGGGGCCTAGTTCGGCGCTTGGGTCGTGCCGGTGCGGTCTTTCCTTGAGGAGAAGATCGCGTGCAGGTTCGGGACGATGATGAATTCGCCGCCGCGCTTGACGAGGCAGCTTATGTAGTCGGCGCGCCAGCGCATGCCCACGCTCGGCGGCGCTTCGCTGGCAAGGCGCGGAAGCATGGTGACTTCGTTGACCTTGTCGGTGCGGATGCCGATCAGCGTCGGTTCGTCGTCGAGGTCGAGTTCGATGACGATGATGCGGCTGTCGATGGTGGTGTCCGTGGCGTCCATGCCGAAGGCGAGGCGGATGTCGGCGAGCGGGATCACCTTGCCGCGGAAGTTGATGACGCTGGAAACGAAGGGCTTGCTGCCGGGAACATGGGTTTCCGGCAGGAGATCGAGGATTTCCTGCACCACGATCGCCTCGATGGCGAAGGTCTCGCCGTTGAGGTTGAAGGTAAGGACGGACAGGTCCTCCTCCTCGCCCCAGATCGCGTCGTAGTCGATTTTCCGTGCTGCTTCGCTCATCCTGCCGCGCGCAATTGCGCCTCCTGGTGCTGGCCGGCTGCGACCAGGTGTGTGACGTCGAGGATCAGCGCGACGCTGCCGTCCCCGAGGATGGTCGCGCCCGAGAAGGTGGCGACGTCATGGTGCAGCTTGGACATGGATTTGATGACCGTCTGGTGGTCGCCGATGATCTGGTCGACGACGAGGCCCACCCGCTCGGCACCCGTCGAGATGACGACCACCTTCTGGTGCGGATCGGGCTCGGTGCCGGTGCGGAAGAGCTCGCGCAATCTCAGGAACGGCACGAGGCTGTCGCGCAGCGAGATGAAGGAGCGCCCGCGCGAGCGCAGGTCGTCTTCGAGCGAGAGTTCCAGGCATTCCTCGACCGCCGAGAGCGGGATGACGTAGCACCCTTGCCCGACGCGCACGAGCAGGCCGTCGATGATGGCGAGCGTCAGGGGAATGCGCAGCGACACTTCCGAGCCGTCGCCCGGCTTGCTGGTGATGTCGATCGCCCCGCGCAGCGCCTCCACCGTCTTCTTCACCACGTCCATGCCGACGCCGCGGCCGGAAAGGTTGGTGACGGTCTGGGCGGTGGAAAAGCCGGGCTGGAAGATGAGCTGCAGCAGCTCCTGGTCCATCAGCATCGCACCCGGCTGGATGAGGCCGGAGGCCTCCGCCTTGGCGCGCACGCGCTCGCGGTTGATGCCGCGCCCGTCGTCCTTGATGGTGATGATGACCTCGCCGCCCGTCTGATGCGCCGAGAGGATCACCTTGCCCTTCGGCTCCTTGCCGGCGGCGATGCGTTCCTCGGGCTTTTCCAGGCCGTGGTCGATGGAGTTGCGCACGAGGTGGACGAGCGGGTCGGCGAGCCGGTCGATGACCGTCTTGTCGACCTCCGTGCTCTCGCCCTCGGTGACAAGCTCGATCTCCTTGCCGGTCTCGCGCGAAAGATCGTGCACGAGGCGGCGGAAGCGGCTGAAGAGGCTGGCGACGGGCATCATGCGCAGCACCATCATCGTGTCGCGCAATTCGCCGGAAAGCCGCTCGATTTCCTCCGAGACGGAGCGAAGGCCGAGGTCCGCGGCCGTGCCGGCAAGCTGGGTGAGGCGCGACTGGGCGATGACGAGCTCGCCGACGCGGTCCATCATCTCGTCGAGCCGTTCGGCCGGAACGCGCACGTTCTCCGCCGACTTCGCCTGCTTGGAATCGCTCACGGCCTGCACGGCCGGCGCCTCGCGCTCGGCGGGCTTTGCCGCGGGCGCTTCCACGGGGGCGGGAGCCGGCTGTTCGACGGCGATCTCGGTGATCTCCAGCTCCATATCGTCCATGACGAAGATGAAGACGTCCTCGATGTCGCTGCGCGGCTTTTCGCTCCTGAGCGTCACGTCCCAGGCAAGATGGATGTCGCGCGGGTCGAGCGTGGCGAGCGGCGGTACCTTTCCGGCGTCCGCGACGATGCGGCATTCGCCGAGGTCGCGCATCTCGTCGAGAAGGCCGAGCGGGTTGGTGCCGTTCGCCATGGCATTGGCCGGCAGGCTGAAGCGGATGCGCCATTCGCGCATGCCGCCGGCGGCTTGCGCGGCGGGTGCGGAAACCGCAGCGGCAGCCGCGACGGCCGGGGCAGGGGCGCCCGCGCCGCCGTTGACGGCCCAGTGCAGGTTGTCGAGCAGGGTCGCGCTCATCGCGTCGTGGTCGCCGTTCGGCGTTTCCAGGAGCGCGCGCATGTGGTCCTGCGCGGAAAGGACCGCGGAGACCAGTTCGTGCGTCGCGGGCACGTCGCCCTTGCGCACCCGGTCGAAGGCGGTCTCGCAATGGTGGGTGAAGGCGGCCAGCGCGTCGAAGCCGAACATCGCGCCGGAGCCCTTGAGCGTGTGCAGCCCGCGGAACACGGCGTCGATCCGGTCTCGGTCGTCGAGGCTGCGCGTCAGGTCAAGAAGGCCGGACTCGATCTGTTCCAGCAGTTCGGCCGCTTCTGTCCGGAAGACGGAGATCGGGTCCGGGTTGCTCATTTTCCGAGGACCTTCCTGGCGATCTTGACGAGGCTTTCCGGATCGAACGGCTTGGTGAGCCAGCCCGTGGCGCCGGCGGCCTTCGCCTGCGCCTTCAGCTCGCCGTCGGATTCGGTGGTGAGGAAGATGACCGGCACGCCCGTATGCGCGGGCAGCTTGCGCAGCTCGCGGATCATGGTGAGGCCGTCCATGTTCGGCATGTTGAGGTCGGTGACGACGAGGTCGTATTCGCCGGCCTTCAGCTTGTTGAGGCCGTCGAGGCCGTCGACCGCCTCTTCCACCGTGTAGCCGGCATTGCCGAGCGTCACCCGCGTCGTCAGGCGGATGCTGGCGGAATCGTCGACGGTCAGGATTTTTGCGGTCATCAATTCTTCTCCTGATGCAACCAGAAATGTGCGGCCTCGGGCGTCATCGCGTCGAGGAAACCGCCACGCTTCAGCACGTCGTAAAGGTCGCCCGCGGCCGGGCGGGCAAGTAGAAGGCGGCCTTCGCCGGCTTCCGCCTGCTTGCGGGCGGACACGACGAGCTGCACGAAGCTGAGATCGACCTGTGCCTCTTCGTCGATATCAAGTACCGCGGTCGAATTATTGTTCATGAAGTCCAGGATCATCTCCCGGACAGCCGATATATTCTTGATCGTGAGCGACGCCGGTAAGGTTAACGGCGCGTCACCGGGCAGGGTGATGGACATGGCGGCCCCGGTAGTCCTTCTGACACAGAGTATTTCCCGCGTCAGAATCGCCGATCAGGTTTAATGAACGGTAAATCCCGGTTGAGTCTTTCAGCCCATGGTAGTCGGCGGGCAAGCGATGCAACACCTGACGTTACGGAAGGGAAATCAGGTAAGCTATTATTTTTTAAATAGTAATCTGAAAAGTTAGATATAAGTGATATCATTTATAAATCCCTAATTCTGAGGGTGCCTGCATCCCGCGGTAGAAGGGCCCGAACCGGGCTTGACAGGCCCCGTTTTACTTTATGAGAAATCGCGAATTTACTGGCCGTTACCTTGTTGCCCCATAGGCTTCGGCCAGGATTTCTTGCGGATGGGGTATGGCGTGTCAGGAGCAGCAAGCGTAGCGCGGGTGGAGCGGCAGACGGCGGAGACGGATCTCGTCTCGCGCCTCGAAGGCGCCCGGTCCCGCATCGAGCAGCGTTTCCTCGATGGTGGCGTCGTGCTCCTGTCCGTTCTGGACGTGCTGAACCGGCTGGTTGCATCGCTGGAGAACCTTTCCGGCTCGCTCGACGAGGAGACCGCCGCGGCGACGACCGGCCGGCTGACGGCCACCGTCGAGCGGCTCACCGCCCTGCCGGGCATCGAGGAGACGCGCCAGCAGCGCCTTGCCGCCGTCGCCGTTACCGAAAAGTCGCTCGGCGGCTACATCGCGACCATGCAGGAGACGCTGCGCTACCTGCGCACCTTCGCCACCACCGCCAAGATCACCGGCGCGGCCATCCCCGATTTCGCCGGTTTCGCCGAGGAGATCCTCGAGCGCATCCAGTTCGGCACGCGCGAGGTCAACGCGCTCGGCGCGAAGATTTCCACGCTCGCCGGCGTGATCGGCGCGGCCTCGGCCGGCGGTGGGGAGGCGCTGGAGCGCTTCCGCCGCAGCGTGCCCGATATCGCCGGTAATCTCTCGCGCAATGCCGCCGACCTCACCGGCCAGCGCCGTCACCTCTCGCAGCTTGCCGCCCGCGTCGGCACTTCCGCGCGCCAGGTGCAGGGCAAGGTCGCCACCACGCTTTCCTCCATGCAGATCGGCGACATCACGCGCCAGCGCATCGAGCATTGCCAGTCCGCCTTCGCCTTCCTCGACGAGTATCTTTCCGCCGGCACGCTGGACGGCGAGAGCGGGGAACGCCTCACGGCGCTCGTGCGCTGCCTCGTGCACGACCAGCTCGTGGAGATCGCCCGCGATTTCGAGCGCGAATGCAGGACGGTCGTCGGCACGATCCGCAGCTTCGGCGGGGATATCGATGCACTGATGGCGCTGCACGGCGGCATGGATTCGGCCGACGGCCGCTCGGCGGACCGCGCCATGCGCACGCTGGAGGCCGATATCGCGGCCGCCCGTGCCGTGGTGCAGGAGATCGAGCTTGCCGCCGGCAAGGCCAACGCGCTCGGCTCCGGCACCGTCGAGACGGTGCAGGAACTCCTGAAGGGCGTGAAGACCATCCAGCTCGTGCGCACCGACATCCACTACATGGCGCTCAACACGAACCTGCGCTGCAGCAAGCTCGGCGAAGAGGGCAGGGCGATCAATGTGGTCACCGCGGAGCTGCGCACCTTCTCCGCCCAGCTCGACGAGACCGCCGAACACATCCTCGCCGCCCTCAAGTCGCTGGAGCTCGATGCCGGCAAGCTCGGCGAGGCGGGCGCGGCCGCCGGCGGCTCGCTCGACGCGCATCTCGAAGACGTGCTCGACCATATCCGCCGGGCGGGCGACCGCATGGAAGAGGACATGGCGGCGCTGCGCGCCTGCGGCGCGGACGTCTCGGCAAAGGCCGGCAAGACGATCGCCGACCTCGATTTCAACGCCGAACTCGGCGACGTGCTGGCCGACTGCGCGGCGCGTGCCGGCGAGCTGACCGGCCCCGGCCTTCCCGAGACCGCCGGCCTCGAAGAGGCGATGGCCGAGCTCGGCGGCCGCATCGCGCGCACCTACACCATGGTCTCCGAGCGCGAGGTCCATGCCCGCCTCTTCGGCACACCCGTGGACGCCCCGGCCGCCCCCGTCGCGGCCCAGAGCGACGACGAGCTTTTCGACGACGCCCTGTTCTGATCCGGCACCTTCCCTCCGGTTTGCCTGAGGCATTTTCCCTATATTTTTGAAAATATAGCGCTGGCAAAGCCGCGAGCGTCGATATATTCAATGCAATATTACGCTGCCGGAAGGCAGGAAAAGGGAGAACAGGAATGAACCGTCGTCTGCTTTTGAAACTGGTCGTCGCCGCCTTTGCCGCGCTGCCGCTCGCCCTGCCGGCCGCCGCCGCCGACAAGGTCACCGTCTTTGCCGCCGCGAGCATGAAGAACGCGCTCGATGCCGCCAATGCCGAATGGCAGAAGGAAACCGGCAACGAGACGACCGTCTCCTATGCCGCAAGCTCGGCGCTCGCCAAGCAGATCGAGGCGGCGGCCCCCGCCGATCTCTTCATCTCGGCAGACCTTGCCTGGATGGACTATGTCGCGGAGAAGCAGCTGATCAGGGAAGACACCCGCTCCAACCTCCTCGGCAACCGCATCGTGCTGATCGCCCCGAAGGACAAGGCCGACAAGGTCGAGATCAAGGAAGGCTTCGACCTTGCCGGCCTTATCGGCGACGGCAAGCTCGCCATGGGCGCGGTCGACAGCGTGCCGGCCGGCAAGTACGGCAAGGCGGCGCTCGAAAAGCTCGGCGTCTGGTCCTCGGTCGAGGGCAAGGTGGCCGGCGCGGAGAGCGTGCGCGCCGCGCTCGCCCTCGTCTCGCGCGGCGAGGCGCCCTACGGCATCGTCTACCAGACGGACGCCGCGGCCGATCCGGGCGTCGCCATCGTCGGCGCCTTCCCGGAAGACAGCCACCCGCCGATCATCTACCCGGTCGCCATCCTCGCCGATTCCAAGAGCCCGGCGGCGAGCGCCTATCTCGACTTCCTGAAGTCCGACAAGGCCGCGCCGTTCTTCACCGAGCAGGGATTTACCGTCCTGAAATAGGGCAGATTCGCGAAAGCCCCGGATACTAGCCTGATGGTGCTGATTGACGCTGATGAGGCTGTGGGTATCCGGGGCGCTGTGGGGCCCGGGGCATTGAGGCACCGAGACCCACCTCCTCTCCAACGTCATCCTCGGGCTTGACCCGAGGATCCACCGCCTCACCCGCGGCATGGATCCTCGGGTCAAGCCCGAGGATGACGGAGGCGAGAGGGAGGAGGGAAGCAGAAACGGGAAGTAGGGAAGGGGGGCGCTTTACTCTTCCACCCGGCTCCAGATACCCGGGGCCATTCGCATTTCGAAGGAAGACGCATTGGACTGGCTGGCCTTGAGCGCGGAGGAATGGACGGCGATCCGGTTGAGCCTTCGGGTCTCGGCGGTGGCCGTGGTCGTCAGCCTGCCGCTCGGCATCCTCGTCGCGCTGGCGCTCGCGCGCGGGCGCTTCTGGGGCAAGTCGCTTCTGAACGGCATCGTCCACCTGCCGCTCATCCTGCCGCCGGTCGTCACCGGCTTCATCCTGCTCATCCTGTTCGGCCGGCGCGGGCCCGTCGGTTCCATGCTCGACGAGTGGTTCGGCATCGTGCTTTCCTTCCGCTGGACCGGCGCGGCGCTCGCCTGCGGCGTCATGGGCTTTCCGCTGATGGTGCGCTCCATACGGCTCTCCATCGAGGCGGTGGACCGCAAGCTGGAGGAGGCGGCCGGAACGCTCGGCGCAAGCCCCCTCTGGGTCTTCCTCACCGTCACCCTGCCGCTCATCCTGCCCGGCGTCATCGCCGGCATGATCCTTTCCTTCGCCAAGGCGATGGGCGAGTTCGGCGCCACCATCACCTTCGTTTCCAACATTCCCGGCGAGACGCAGACCCTGTCGGCCGCCATCTACACCTTCACGCAGGTGCCGGGGGGCGATGCGGGGGCGCTGCGCCTCACCGTCGTCGCCATCGCCATCTCCATGGTCGCGCTGCTCGCCTCGGAAATCCTCGCCCAGCGCCTCGGCCGCAAGGTGCATCTCGAATGAGCCTCGTCGTCGACATCCGCCACAAGCTCGGCGCTTTCACGCTGGACGCCGCCTTCACCTCCGAGGGGGGCGTGACGGCCCTGTTCGGCCGCTCCGGCTCGGGCAAGACCTCGCTCGTGCGCATCATTGCCGGCCTTGCGCGCCCGGTCGAGGGCCGCGTGGTGCTCGACGGCGACGTGCTGGTCGATACCGCCCGCGGCCGCTTCGTGCCGCCGCACCGCCGCCGCTTCGGCTATGTCTTCCAGGAGGCGCGGCTCTTCCCGCATCTCACCGTGCGGCAGAACCTCCACTACGGCCGCTGGTTCTTGCCGAAGGGCGCGCGCACGGAAAACGCCGACCGCGTCATCGACCTCCTCGGCATCGCTGACCTCCTCGACCGCCAGCCGGCCAATCTTTCCGGCGGCGAGAAGCAGCGCGTCGCCATCGGCCGGGCGCTGCTCTCCTCGCCGCGCCTCCTCCTGATGGACGAGCCGCTCGCCGCGCTCGACGAGGAGCGCAAGGGCGAGATCCTGCCCTATCTCCAGCGCCTGCGCGACGAGGCGGGCGTGCCCATCGTCTATGTCAGCCATTCGGTGGCCGAGGTGGCGCGCCTCGCCGACCGCGTCGTGCTGATGGCGGACGGGCGCGTCGAGGCCGTCGGCCAGGCCTCCGATGTGCTCGGCGGCCCGCGCCTTGCCTCCGCCGCCGACCGCCGCGAGGCCGGCAGCGTGCTTGCCGGCCATGTCGAGGCGCGCGATGCCGAGCACGGCCTTGCCACCATCCGCCTTGCCGGCGGCGCGGCGATCCTCGTGCCGGGCGCTGCCGTCTCGCCCGGCGAGGCGGTGCGCCTTCGCATTCCCGCCCGCGACGTCATGGTGGCGACGGTGCGCCCGGAAGGCCTCAGCGCCCTCAACATCCTCGATGGGGTCATCGACGCCATCGAACCGGATGGGGAGGGCATGGCGAGCCTTTCCATTGCCTGCGGCGGCGATCACGTCCGCGCCCGCATCACGGCGCTCTCGGTCGAACGCCTCGGCCTTGTCACCGGCAAGCCGGTGCACGCCGTCATCAAGACGGTGGCGCTGGAATAGATCAGTCCGAAAGGTTGGCGACGATCCAGCCGATGTCGTCCGCAAGCGCCGCCTGCGCCTTTTCTTCCATGGCGTGATAGTGGGCGATCAGCGCCTCGCCGAAGGGCGTCAGCAGCGCGCCGCCGCCCTGCTTGCCGCCGCGCTGGGATTCCACCACCGGCTGGCGGAACATCCGGTTCATCTCGTCGACGAGCAGCCAGGCCCGGCGATAGGACATGTCCATGGCCCGCCCGCCGGCGGAGATCGAGCCGGTCTCCTTGATATGCGAAAGCAGCTCTATCTTGCCGCGCCCGATTCGCCCCTCCGGCTCGAACTGGAGCCGGAAGATGAGTTTCGGTTCGATTTTGGCGGCTGCTGGCATGAAACTGGGCCCGTCATGGATGAGGGGCCCAGATATAACAGCGTTTTCAAGCGAGGAAAGGTCAGGCGGCGCGCTTCAATGCATCGCCGAGGATCGAGACGATATCCTCGAAGTGCTTCTTCTCGGCGATCAGTGGCGGCGAGAAGGCGATGATGTCGCCGGTGACGCGGATGAGCAGGCCCTTCTCGAAGCAATCGACGAAGACGTCGTAGGCGCGCGCGCCCGGCTTGCCTTCGCGCGGGGCAAGCTCGATGCCGGCGATGAGGCCGATCGTGCGGATGTCGATGATGTGCGGCAGGCCCTTCAGCGAGTGCATCGCCTCATGCCAGTCGTCCTGCAGGTCGGCAGCCCGGGTGAAAAGGCCCTCGTCGCGGTAGATGTCGAGCGTGGCGAGACCCGCCGCGCAGGCTGCCGGATGGCCCGAATAGGTGTAGCCGTGGAAGAGCTCGATGGCGTTTTCCGGGCCCTGCATCAGCGCGTCGTGCACCTTGCGACTGGAGAAGACCGCGCCCATCGGGATCGCGCCGTTGGTCAGCCCCTTGGCGGTGGTCACGATATCCGGCGTCACGCCGAAATAATCGGTGGCGAAGGCGGCACCGAGGCGGCCGAAGCCGGTGATGACCTCGTCGAAGATAAGGAGGATGCCGTGCCTGTCGCAGATCGCGCGCAGCTTTTCGAGATAGCCCTTCGGCGGGATCAGCACGCCCGTCGAGCCGGCGACGGGCTCCACGATGCAGGCCGCGATGGTTTCCGCGCCATGCAGGCCGACGAGCCGTTCCAGATCGTCTGCCAGGTCCGCGCCGTGCTCGGGCTGGCCCTTCACATAGGCGTTCTTCGAAAGGTCGTGCGTGTGGCGCAGGTGGTCGGAGCCGGGAAGCTGCGGGAAGACGCGGCGGTTGGAGACGATGCCGCCGACCGAGATGCCGCCGAAGCCGACCCCGTGATAGCCGCGCTCGCGGCCGATGAGGCGCGTGCGCGTGCCCTGGCCGATGGCGCGCTGGTAGGCGATGGCGATCTTCAGCGCCGTGTCGACCGATTCGGAGCCGGAGCCCGTGTAGAATACGCGGTCGAGCTTGGCGCCTTCCGGGCCGGGCGCGATCTCGGCAAGGCGCTCGGCAAAGTCGAAGGCGATCGGATGGCCCATCTGGAAGGAGGGCGCGAAATCCATCTGCGTCAGCTGCCGCTCGACGGCGGAGGCGATCTGCCGGCGCCCGTGCCCGGCATTGACGCACCAAAGGCCCGCCGTGCCGTCGAGCACCTGCCGGCCGTCGGCGCTGGTGTAATACATGCCTTCGGCGGCGGCCAGCAGGCGCGGCGCGGCCTTGAACTGGCGGTTGGCGGTAAAGGGCATCCAGTAGCTGTCGAGCACCGGCGCGTTGGGCTTGTTGTGAACGTTCATGGCAGAACTCCTCTCGTTAAAATGATTGACGCCATGATTTGTCAAAGCGAACAAGTCCTTTTCTTGTTGACGCCAAACGTTTGAAAAGAAAGGATATGGGAGAGGGAATTTTCGCTATTTCGAACATCTGGAACACGAGGATGTCATGTCCGTCGATATCGGGGGCAGGCTGCGCCACCTGCGCATGGCCCACAATCTCTCCCAGCGCGAGCTCGCCAAGCGCGCGGGCGTTACCAATTCGACGATCTCGCTGATCGAATCGAACGCCTCCAACCCCTCGGTCGGGGCCTTGAAGCGCATCCTCGACGGCATCCCCATCGGCCTTGCCGAATTCTTCGCCTTCGAGCCCGACCGCCCGAAGAAGGCCTTCTACCGGGTGGACGAGCTGACGGAGATCGGCAAGGGCGGCATTTCCTACCGCCAGGTGGGCGACAACCTCTTCGGCCGCAGCCTGCAGATCCTGAAAGAATGCTACCAGCCGGGCGCCGACACCGGAAAGGTGCCGCTGGTCCACGATGGCGAGGAGGGTGGCATCGTGCTCTCCGGCCGGCTCGAGGTGACGGTCGACGACGAGCGCCGCATCCTCGGCCCGGGCGATGCCTATTATTTCGAGAGCCGCCGGCCGCACCGTTTCCGCTGCGTCGGGCCGGTGCCCTGCGAGGTCATCAGCGCCTGCACGCCGCCGACCTTCTGAAAGAGAAAAGCCCGCCGGTGGGCGGGCTTTCGAGGCAGGGCCGGTCAGGCCTGCGAATTGTCTTCCACCGGCGCGCCGGGGCCGTTCTTCTTGATCGAATCGATGGCGTTCTGCGCGCTGGCCTTGCTCGTATAGCCCTCGGTCGAGAACATCACTTCGCTGTTATACTTGAAGCGAACCCGGTATTCGCCAGCCTTGTCCTTGTAGATCTCGAACTTGTGGGCCATGGGCTTCTCCCTCCGGCAAGTGTGAATCGTGCGGTTGCACCGTGCCAGCAGAGCAAATCGCTGGCAAGTCTCCGGCCGCAGGATTTATACCTTCCTCAGGCCGCTTTCCTTTTCCGAAGGCCGATGAAGGTGACGGCGCCGGCGGCAAGGCCGTAAAGCACCCACATGATCGGCAGGAGATCGGCCGTCTCGCTGCGGATCGGCAGCACGGCCACGGTGCCGGGAGACGATTCGTAACCGGCCTTTCCTTGCGCCTTCGCATTGGCGATCTGCCGGGGAGAAACCTCCCATTCCGCGCTGCGCCAGGTGTCGTAAGCCATCTTGCCGCCGCCGACGGCGAGGGCGACGAGGGCGGAGAGGAAAAGGTTTCGGGTCATCGACATCGTTGTTTTTCCTTCTGATTTTCGCGGAAGGACATAGGCGGCGGGCGAAGCGAAGGCAAGCCGCGGGCCCACACGCCTGGCGTGCGAAGGAGGGTTTCATTAACCATGTTCTGCCAAAAGAAGGGGATGGCGGCTCCTGGAGGTGACGATGGCGTCGAGACCCTGGATTGCGGCAACGGTCGTTGCCGCCTTCATCCCCGCACCGGCCCTTGCCGACGATACGGGTTTTTTCGCCGGCCTCGACCTTTCCGGGGGAGCGGCCTTCGGCTCGTCCGGCACGACGGACGGCGGCGCGCCCTGGGCGGGCGGCGGCGTGGTCGGCAACGTCAAGTTCCATGGCGCCGTCGGGATCGGCGGCGAGATCGGCTACAGGTTCGATCCTGCCCTGTCCGCATTCGTCAGCTACCGGCACAGCCAGGGAGGCGTGAGCTGGGACGTGGACTTCCCCGCCTTCGGCATCGTTTCCGGCTTCGAGGGCACCGCCGCCAGCGACGCCGTCATGGCGAACCTCGGTTACGATTTCGCGCTTTCCGGCGACACGACCTTCAGAGCTTCGGCAGGGGCGGGGCTCTCGTTCAACACCCTTTCCGACGTGGTGGAGAAGGACGGGGCATCGGGCCTGTTCCTCGCCGATATCGCCGGGCACACCCATGTCAGCCCCGCGGCCCAGCTCGGCGCCGGGATCCGGCACAGGCTGGCACCAGGCGCAATCCTCGGCCTCGACGCCGCGCTCAGCTACAACGGCGGCTTTGCGACGGGCACCACGAGAAGCGGCAACCTCGGCGTCACGCCGATCAATCCCTACGGGATCGACGACGTCTGGCGCGCAAACATCGGCGCATCGCTGCGCTTCGAATTCTAAGCCCCGCCTCACCGGCCAAACACGGCCTGCCGCGCCGGATTGCCGATGGCTCGCGTTGTGGGGGCGGGGCTAGGAGAAACCGCAGGGTGCGCAAGCGCATCGGGCAGCCGGAATCGGGCAGCCGGAAACGGCTGATATTCCTGCTGAATTTTGTAAAGGGAGAATTGGCTGGGGAACCTAGATTATCACATTATTTCAATGGCTTAAAGAAATTTCCTTTGAATTCCCTATACTTTCCCGTCGCGAGCGACCGTGGATGCCACCTTTGTGCCCTGGCTTTGGGCATCAGTCAACAGGACGGGCGAGCGGCAATAATTTCCGCTTGCGGGCCTGATGATTGTGGTCAGGAGGCCATAACACGCCCGGCGGCTTCGGGCCTTCGACACAGACTTTGTGGGGTCACATTACGGAACTGAGCTGCACACGTGGCCATCCGGCAAAGTTATTGTGTGGCACAAGTTGAACGTTGACCTTTCCCTAAACGCACGACCATGATCGCTCATCGTTTCATCACGTGAATGAAAAATTGATGCATCTGGCCGAGCCTTTCCAACTCTTTCTGCAGCGTTGCGTTTCGATCGACCTGGAAGTTGATCCTGCAGCCGCAAGCATCTTCGCTTTTGCGGCCGTGCGCGATGATGCTCGTCCCCCGATCTTGGCAAGAAAACGCGATCTCGTGATAGCCCTCGACCGCCTGGAGGCAGAAGCAACCGAGGGTGTGCATCTGCTTGGCCACAACATACTTCGGCATGACTTGCCTCATCTGTTCGCGATGCGGCCTGGGCTGGCGAATGTTCTGCGATCACCGATAGACACTCTATGGCTTAATCCCCTCGCATTTCCGCGTAATCCCTACCATCACCTGGTCAAGCACTACCATGACGGACGCCTGCAAGCAGGCCACGTCAACGATCCTGAACTGGATGCGCGACTGGTGTTTCAGGTGCTGCGCAATCAACTGGCGGCTTTGACGCAGCAGAACGCCGACGAGCCCGACGCCGTTGCAGCCTTTCATTTCCTTACTACGAGGATGGAGAATTCAGGTGGGTTCGACGCGGTGTTTCGGGAGGTTCGCGGAGCTCCCGCGCCCGATTCTCTCGCGGCACAAGAAGCGATTTCCCGGCTTCTGGCGCGGCGCGCCTGCGAGCGGCGGCTCGATCAGACGCTGAACCGCCTTTCTAATCCTCAGCTCGGTTGGCCGATGGCCTATGCTTTGTCCTGGATCATGGTCGCGGGCGGGGATTCCGTCATGCCGCCCTGGGTACGGGCGCAGTTCCGCGAGGCTTCACTGATCGTGCGGCACCTGCGCGACGCTAGTTGCAAAAGCCCGGATTGCGCCTGGTGCAGCGAGAAGAATGATCCGTTGCGCGCGCTCTCGCGCTGGTTCGGGTTCGATGCCTTCCGCGCCGAGCCAGTAGATGACATGGGTCGCCCCCTGCAGGAGCGGATCGTCGATGAGACGATGCGCGGGTCAAGTGTTCTCGGCATTCTGCCGACCGGCACCGGCAAATCGGTCTGCTATCAGATCCCCGCCCTCTCGAAGTTCGACAAGACCGGAGCGCTGACAGTGGTGATCTCGCCGCTGGTCGCGTTGATGGCTGACCAAGTGCAGGGTATGGCGCGGGCAGGGATCTCCTCTGCCGTAACCGTCAATGGCATGCTTTCGATGCCCGAGCGGCAGGATGCACTGGACCGTGTCCGCATGGGAGAGGCCGCAATGCTGCTGATCTCACCCGAGCAGTTGCGCAGCAACTCGGTGCGATCGGTCCTGGCACAGCGCGAGATCGGGCTCTGGGTGCTGGATGAAGCGCATTGCGTGTCGAAGTGGGGCCACGATTTCCGGCCTGATTACCGATTTGTCAGCCGCTTCATCAAGGAATCTTCGGGCGATGAAGCGCCCGCCCAGGTGCTCTGCCTTACCGCCACCGCCAAGCCAGAAGTGGTGCGGGACATTCGAGATCATTTCAAGTCACGGCTTGGACGCGAACTTTTGCTGCTGGACGGTGGCGCAGTGCGCACCAATCTCAGCTTCGAGGTCCGGGCGACGCAGCGCGGCACCAAGCTGGCGGACATCCTCGATGTGATCGAGACCAAGCTACCACAGGAGGGCGCTTCTGGTGCCGTGGTCTATTGCGCCACCCGAAGCGAGACACAGCGAGTGGCTGAGTTCCTCAAGCAGCAGGGTCTGTCGGCGGAACGATTCCATGCCGGGCTGACGTCTGAGGAGAAGCGTGACATTCAGGAACGTTTTCGCGTCGGCGAGCTGCGAATTATTGCTGCGACCAACGCCTTCGGCATGGGGATCGACAAGCCCGATATCCGATTGGTGGTCCATGGCGACATTCCCGGATCACTGGAGAACTATCTGCAGGAAGCGGGGCGAGCGGGCCGTGACCGTGCCCATGCCAATTGCGTCCTGCTCTTCGCCGAAGAGGACGTAGAGCGCCAGTTCTCGCTTTCGGCCCGCTCGCGTCTGGCCCGGCACGAAATAGGCGCGATCCTTAAGGCCCTGCGGCGGCTTGACGAGCGGTCGAAAAAGACTGGCACCGTTGTCGCCACCTCGGGCGAAGTCGTGCGAGCTGAACGCGATCAGGAATTCGAGCGCGACACCAACACCGACGACACCAGGGTGAAGACCGCGGTGTCATGGCTGGAGGAGGCCACGCTGCTGAGCCGCGAGGAGAACAAGGTTCAGGTCTTCCCCTCATCGCTCAGGATCCGCAACCTGGAAGAAGCCGAGGCTATTCTGGCCAGAGTCGCGATCACCGGCACCCGTCGCAAGCAGCTTTTGGATATCACGCGCCACTTGATGAACGCGCCGCCCGATCAGGGCATTTCCACCGACGAGCTGGCCGGGATCAGCGGATTGACAGGTGGTATGCTGAACAAGGCGCTGGCCGATCTCGAGGCGCTTGGGATCGCCCGCAACGACGTCGTGGTCACGATATTTGTCCATGTTGCGGTGGACGGTCATTCGCAGCAGCGTCTAAAACAGGCTGCGCAGCTTGAAACGGCGCTGATTGCCCTGATGCGGGAGGCCGCCCCGGATGCGGAAGGCGCCGGAGACATCCCCTTGCATCTGGCTGAAACCTGCCAGGCGCTCCGCAACCAGGGGCACAGCGCAGTGCGGCCCGATATCGTGGAAAAGCTCTTGCGCAGCATGGGCCGCGACGGGCGCGATCAGGATGGTGGTAAGGGCAATCTGCGGCTGCGCAAGGCTTCGCGCAACACGTTGATGGTCACACTGCAACGGTCCTGGCAGGCGTTGGAACAGACCGCAACCCTGCGGCAGCAGGGGGCGGAACGGTTGTTAGGGCATCTTCTGGGCAGGTTGCCGAAGGGTAGCCGCGGCAAGGACATCCAGGTCGAGACCACGATGGGTGACCTGCTCGCCACCCTGACAGGAGACGCGCTGCTGCGCAGCAGCGGCATTCAGGACATGACAAAACTGATGGAGCGCGCACTCCTATGGCTGCACGAGCAGGAAGTGGTGACACTCGGCAAGGGATTGACGATTTTCCGGCAGGCGATGACTGTTCATTTGAACCCCTCGGGCGGCCAGTTCACCGTTAAGGATTTCACACCCCTGGAGGATCACTACACGGAGCAGACCATCCAGACCCATGTGATGGCGGCCTATGCAGAAAAGGGCCTTGCCGCGATGGAGCAGGCGCTGCGGCTGTCCGAGGATTACTTTGTGCTGGAGCGTGACGCCTTTCTGCGTCGCTGGATGCCCGGCAAGGGGGGTGAGATCCGGCGTCAGACTACTGGCAGCTCTTGGAAGACGATCGTAGAGGCGCTGAAGAATCCAGTCCAGCAGGAGATTGTCGCTGACGACCGCGAACAAACAAGCGTCCTGGTTCTGGCAGGACCAGGTTCGGGCAAGACGCGCGTTCTGGTGCATCGCATCGCCTACCTAATCCGTGTCCGCCGTGAGGACCCGCGCGGCATCCTCGTGCTGACCTACAACCGTCATGCCGCTGCCGAGATACGCATCCGGCTGCGGCATTTGATCGGCGATGATGCGGCTGCGGTGACCATATCCACTTGTCACGCACTTGCGATGCGACTGGTGGGCGCGAGCTTTGCCGGAACTGCGAGCGAGACGTCCCACGACTTCGACGGGATCGTTATGGAAGCAGTGCGCCAGTTGAACGGGGAAGGACTGAGCAAACCAGAGGCAGAGGCACAACGTAATACGCTGATTCAAGGCTACCGCTGGATCTTGGTAGACGAGTATCAGGACATTGGCCCCGAGGAATATGCTTTGATCTCCGCCGTCGCAGGCCGTTCACTGGACGATAAGGAGCTTCGCCTAAGCCTGTTTGCTGTGGGCGACGACGATCAGAATATCTACGCCTTCGCTGGGGCGTCCATCCGTTTTATCCGCCAGTTCGAAGCCGACTACAGCGCACGACCGATGTTCCTGGTCGAGAACTATCGCTCGACTGGGCACATCATTGCCGCGGCCAATGCAGTCATTGCGCCAGCCGCTGCCCGTATGAAAGCCAGTCACGACATTGCAATCGATCGCAAGCGCAGCAAGGCGCCGCCCGGCGGAGAGATGGCAGCGCTCGATCCGGTGGCCCGTGGGCGTGTGCAAGTGCTGGACTGCCCATCCGGCGATGTTGCGCAGGCGTTGACCGCGATAGACGAACTCGTGCGATTATCGCGCCTTGATCCGGAGTGGAGTTGGTCGCGTGCGGCGATCATCGCCCGTGACTGGCGGCGGTTGGCTCCGGTGCGCGCTTATGCCGAAACGCTGGGCATTCCGGTGGAGATGGCAAATGAGAGCCTGCCCAGCATCTGGCGCCTGCGCGAAATGCAGCAGTTCATCGACGTCCTACGCCGCGATAATACACGTTTGCTGGGCGTCCGTGATCTGGTGGGCATGCTGAACGCGATACCGTCCAATCGCTGGACAGACCTGATCGCCGAAGGCATCGCCGCGCTGGCGAAAGAGCTTGCGAACAAAGCCATGCCCGTGCCTGATCTTGTCGAGTGGTTCGCCGAATGGACCAACGATGCCCGCGGCGATCAGCGTGGCCTGTTGCTGTTGACGGCACATCGGGCGAAAGGCCTGGAGTTCGACGATGTCGTCATCCTGAATGGCGGTTGGGACAGGCCCTCCAAGGACGAGGATCCTGATGCGCCGCGCCGACTCTTTTATGTCGCCATGACCAGAGCGCGACGTAGCCTGGCCATCATCGGCGAAGGACATCATCCGTTCGTCCCGGACGGCGAAGAGCATGTGCTGCGCCGCGCAGCGCCAGACATTTCTGACGCCGCCGATTTTCCCGCTGCGCTATATCAAGTGCCGAACCTCAAGACCGTGGATCTGTCGTGGGCCGGACGCCTCGGCCCCGGTCATCCCTCGCTTACCGCAATCTCGGCGGCAAAGGCAGGAGACCCACTTAAGATCGTGCGCGATGGCTCCAATTGGATGATGCGGGATTCTCGGGGGCAAGCGCTTGGACGCATGGCCAAAAGCTGGTCGCCTCCCGAGGGTCTCAGCTTCCTCCGCGGCGAGGTCGGTGCCATCGTGCGCTGGCGCAGGGCCGACAACCAGGAAGAGTTCCGGGTGCACCTTCACCGAGATGTTTGGGAGGCGATCGTGCCGGAGCTCGTCTTCGGACAAGAGATCAGGCTTGAGCCCGTTTGAGACCTTTGCGATTACAGACTAAACGTCTGCTTCCCGCTCGGTAACACTGGAGCTGTCAAGCTAGGTCGGCCGTGACATTGTCGTTGGTCGCCGCCCTTTTTGAATGCAGCAGAAAAAGGTCCCCAGCCAACATTACCAGCCATCCTCGAACACGATGGATGGCCCAAGGGACTGATCGAGACAACGGTTGGGAGGTGTTGATTCCCGCGGCGGCTTTCAAAAACGCTCATTCGTCGTTCTTCGGAGACAAACCGTTTCGCCTGGTTCTTCCTGATCTCCTCGACCTCTATCGCCACATCAATGACTATGTCGAGCGGCATCGCGCGGTTCTGCTCAGAGCCGCCTATGATCCTGGCACGTTTTTCGTCAAGACGGTGAGGCCCGCGACAAGGCCATTCATTACGCCTGGTTGAAGTCGGTTTGATCGCGCCGGAAGCATGGCGCGAACTCTACATCTAACTAGGTGAAATTTTTGAGGCATGAAGTCCCCTCATTTGGATAGAGTTCATGCCTCATCTTGTTGCCAGCCATGTTCCCGGATGAAGTCGACAGCTAAGGCCGGAAACGCGTTTTCGACGTGAGCGACGGAAGTAAGCAGAGTTGGCAATGCTGCATCGGCAAACTGACCTTGCAATAAGGCGGTCCACTGCATCGGATAGTAGCGAACGATCATTCCCAGGATGAACGACACGACGAACAATGTGGTAATTTGAGAGAGATTTTCCGCATCAGGATAACGCTTGACGACCCATATGTTCGGGATCGAAAAGCTCCCTGGTTTATCAGTCATACCGGGCATGACCTGGAGAGAATTCGGCCCCGATAGGTGGATGATCTTGTCATCCTGGTGCGAGATGGAAAAACCAGATTGTTCGCACAACTCCAAAGCTACGGAGGGGCTCAAGGGAGCCCTGTTATGGAGCCGGAATTCCAGCTTCTCATCGCTAAGAATTTGAAAACTTTCAATCTCTGCCGCTGCTACGACGCCTTTCCATTGAAAATGGTGATGATGTAACTGCGGTATTCGGGCGAGAAGGTCTCCCAAGAAGTATTTTGTTCCCGATCTAGGTTCGACACCAGGCAGAACGAAATTAACCGCGGAAGTATTATGGTGGAGCAGTGACTTGTGCTTCGTCGCGCGGGAAAGCGCGTAGAAGCTTCCATTTCCATTTACGCTGACGGATAGATTGCCGAAGTCTGGATTATCCCGGCTCAACTCGCCGCGCCAATCTCCGACCGATAAGCCATGAGAAGCCTCCAGGGCGTTCTCTCGCAGGCTCCTAGTCAAAAGCAGGGTCAGGCCTCTCGAAAGGCTTGCCACCCCGTAGTAGAGCAAGAGGGGTTTAACTCCCAAGTCTGAAGCCGCTGCGGCGGAGAAGTAGGCTCGGGCATGGCCGAATGAAGCCGAAACCTCTCTGGAATGACGAGTGTTCGCCTCGCGTCCATGGCGCTTCTTATATTCCGTTTTGACCAGCTCGAATGATTGGTAGGTCAGAAGAAAGTCCCAACTATCTCGCGTCTGACTGAATTTCATCTAATCCCAACCGCTGCGGTTTCCCGTTAAAGTTTATCAGGTAGCCAAATCGCACACCGACACGACGTTGTTCCTCTGGAACCTCGCCGACGCCGATTTGAAACTGGCCCAGGGGAGCTAAATGATGCCCTGCTAGAAACACCATCAAGAGTTCTGTTCCCGCTAGCGCTTGCTCGTTGAAAAAGTGCATAAACTGATCAACTGGTGTCAGATCAACCGGCGTTTCATCGTGAACTACAGCGATTGAAGGCTCTAACAGCTCCCTTGTTGCGGTGATACGGTAGTCGTGCAATTCGATACGTTGAGTTGGTCGAGAGTGTTCTATGCAATGCCGATTGTTTCGAACCATTTTTCCGAAATTCGCTAGCTCGCGCGCGAACCCGATAAAATCATTTCCAGGAGGAAGTGCAGCCGCAAGATGACATGCCAGGCCATCTAACCACTTGCCTGCTTTCCGCAGCGTTTCTTCACCGTAAAACACACAAGCCAGGTTAAATATATTCTGCATCGCATGGTCGAGTTTTTGAATGAAGTTCTTAACTTCAGCGTACAGCGCGGGATAAGAGGGTAGTGCTACCGCACCACCCTTTGGCTTGATGCTATTTTCCCGTTCTTTTGCGATAAATTTGTCAACCGCTCCGGAAATCTCGAATGCTGATATCAAATCTCTTAAGACGTTAAATACGTAGGTAAGTGCGGCTTCGTAATCGACCGGTTCCTGCAGTCGATCTTTTCTAAATAGCTCAATACCAATTAGTAGCGAGCGAATAACGATCTCGTCGGACGAACCCAGGTCAAAGACCTTTTGAACGGTATTCGGGATATCTTCTCGGCTGCGTTCTGGATCGATGTCATCGGCCAGGGCGACCGTGTAGATTGCCTTATCCTTGATCGCATATAACCGGCCACCAATCGTAGCCAATGATTTTACCGCGCCATCGCTCTCATCCCCGACCGTGAACATTCCGGCGGAATCTCGAATTCGATCTATCTTACGTTTTTCTGACTTTTCTTCCGTCATTTGACTGCGTTCCACATCCGCTCGGTGTCGCTATCGTATCCCGTTCTCAAGAAACACTGCGTCGTAGCGATCAACAACACCTTGGACCCAGGGCGGGATGCGCGATGCCGTTACACGCCACTCCTGAAAATCGCGCACGGCTCTGTCCCAATCAGGAAAGCCCTTTGCGGTCGCGATCTTGACCTTGTTGTCTTCCGTCTGTTTCAGCATTGTTAGAGCCATCGATTGTTGCTCATCCAAAAACTTCACGATGCTCAAATGTATTTCAGGATGCTCTGCCGCGATCTGTGATGCCAGCCGTTTCAAGCGCGGAGTGGCTAGCGACAGGATATCGAGCGTTCTGCCCACCTCACCAGCTACTTCAGCATTCAATCGCGCTACCTCGGCTCGCTTGTCATTGCGGTGCATAGCGCGGTCACTGCCGATGCCAATGATCGCAAGCAGCCAAGATACGAAATCCATGTAATCCCCCAACGTGATCGATCTCAGGTTGCGCGGGAATCGACGGATTCGCAAGGGTAGCCAGATCGGCTAAATGACCCGTGTGGATCATCCGCAAAGGTGTAACACTTAGCGTTTTCTAAAGGACTCTAAGTGCCTAAAAAATGTGGGAAAAAGGAGATTGGCTGGGGAACCTGGATTCGAACCAAGATTAACGGAGTCAGAGTCCGTCGTTCTACCGTTGAACTATTCCCCAGCATGGCTGGTTCCGGCTGGGCCGTTGCCTGTGAGGCGGGCTTATAAACAAAAGGCGGCGAGATGCAAATGGTTTTTTCGGGAAAAATTGCATCGGCTATCTCGGGGGGCGGAGGGGCGCCGGTCGGCTGCAAAAAGAATTTGGCGAAAGGGCCGGGCGCTGGTAATGTCGGGACAACGAAGATCGAGAGAGCGCCTGCTTGCAGCAATTTGAGCTTTGCGCGGCGCCATAGGCAGTAACGTGAACGACCCCGACAGCGGCGAAAAGCCGTCCGTTTCCGGGGCGCAAGATGCGGGCAATGCGGGGCGGCCGAAGCGGTCGCGCCGCCGCAAGGGAAAGCAGAAGGGCGCCATGAGTCCCTTTGCCGCCCAGCCGTCCGCAGGCCAGGCAGCCGGCTCGTCCGGCCTTGCCGAGCGCCCCCAGGCCGTCCCCGGCGGCACTACCGCGCGCCGCAACAAGCGCCGCAAGCACGGCAGGAGTGCCAGCGGCGAGAACGTGCGCCCGCTCGCGCCCGTCGGCCAGCGCGAGACGCTTCAGCAGGATCAGCACCACGGCGAAGGCCGCAAGGCGCGCCGCAAGCATCGCGGCCGCAAGGCCGCCGCGCGCGCCGCTTCGCCCGCCGCCGAGGCCGGCATCGCGGTTGCCGCGCCCGTCGCCCCGCCTCGGCCCGCCCACCAGCCCGAACAGCCCCGGCGCGATTTCGCCTCGCCGCCGCGCAGCGGCGAACGGGACGGCTACGACGCGCCGCTCTATGCCGCGCTCGACCTCGGCACCAACAATTGCCGCCTGCTGGTCGCCCAGCCGACGCGGCCGGGCCAGTTCCGCGTCGTCGACGCCTTCTCGCGCATCGTGCGGCTCGGCGAGGGCCTTGCGGCGAGCGGCCGGCTTTCCGACGAGGCGATGGACCGCTCCGTCGAGGCCCTGCGCATCTGCGCGGCCAAGCTGAAGAACCGCAACATCCGCCGTGCCCGCCTCATCGCCACCGAGGCCTGCCGCGCGGCGGAGAACGGCGAGACCTTCCTCCAGCGCGTGAAGGAAGAGACGGGACTGGATCTCGAGATCATCAACCGCGAGACCGAGGCGCGGCTTGCCGTTTCCGGCTGCTCCTCGCTGGTCGGGCGCGAGGCGAAATCCGTCGTGCTCTTCGATATCGGCGGCGGCTCGTCGGAGATCGCGGTCATCCGCATCGGCGAGAACCGCTCCAGCCGCCTTGCCAACCACATCACCCACTGGACCTCGCTTCCGGTCGGCGTCGTCACGCTCTCCGAGCGCCATGGCGGGCGCGACGTGACGCCGGAGAGCTTTGCGGGCATGGTCTCGGAAGTCGAAGGCATGCTGGCGAATTTCGATTGCCCCGGCGATGTCGTCCATGCGCCGGAGGACTTCCACCTCATCGGCACGTCCGGCACGGTGACAACGCTTGCGGGCGTCCACCTCGACCTGCCGCGCTACGACCGCCGCCGGGTCGACGGCGTGTGGCTCTCCGACGACGAGGTCACGGCCATGCAGGCGCGCCTGCTCTCCTGGGATTTTTCGGCCCGCGCGGCCAATCCCTGCATCGGGCCGGACAGGGCGGACCTCGTGCTTGCCGGCTGCGCCATCCTGGAGGCGATCCGCAAGCGCTGGCCCTCGCGCCGCATGCGCGTCGCCGACCGCGGCTTGCGGGAAGGCCTGCTCACGGACATGATGGCCGATGACGGCGTCTGGCGCCGCGGCCGCCACCGCCGCAACCATCGCGGCGGCCACCGCAACCCGGCAAAGCCCGAAGGACAGGCGTGATGACCAAGCCCCCCATCGGCGGCAACCGCACCGGCCGCAAGCTCGGCCAGAAGGTCAAGAAGACGAAGCTCAAGGCCTCCTCCCGCCGATGGCTGGAGCGCCACATCAACGATCCCTACGTGCAGCGCGCGAGGCTCGAGGGCTATCGCGCCCGCGCGGCCTTCAAGCTCTTGGAGATCGACGAGAAGCACAATATCCTTTCCGGCGCGCGGCGCATCATCGACCTTGGCGCGGCGCCGGGAAGCTGGTCGCAGATCGCCGCCAAGGTGACCGATTCGACGGATGCCGACCCGCGCGTCGCCGCCATCGACTTCCTGGAGATGGACCCGCTGCCGGGCGTCACCATCCTCCAGATGGACTTCCTCGATCCCGAGGCTCCGGAAAAGCTCATCGAGGCGGTCGGCGGCACGCCGAACCTCGTCATCTCCGACATGGCCGCGCCCACCACCGGCCACCGTCAGACGGACCATCTGCGCACCATGCACCTGTGCGAGGTCGCCGCGCATTTCGCCATCGAGGTGCTGGCCGAGGGCGGGCATTTTCTCGCGAAGACCTTCCAGGGCGGCACGGAACGCGACCTCCTCAACCTGCTCAAGCAGAATTTCCGGCAGGTCATCCATGTGAAGCCCGGCGCCTCGCGCGCCGAATCGGTGGAGATGTTCCTGCTCGCCAAGGGCTTCAAGGGCCGCAAGGCCCGGGAAGAGGCAGAGCCGGCGGACGAGGAAACCTGATGCTGCTCTATACCACCGTCGGCACCAACGATCTCGAACGCGCCGGCCGCTTCTACGATGCCGTGCTGCCGCTCATCGGCTATCGCCGGCAGAAGCAGGCGCCGGGCGAGATCGGCTATGCGGCGGACGAGGACGTGCGCTGCCGCTTCTGGGTGGTGGAACCCTTCAACCGGGAGCCGGCGACCTTCGGCAACGGCGTCACCATCGCCTTCGACGCGCCGACGCGCGCTTCCGTCGACGCCTTCCACGCCGCCGCCCTTGCCGCGGGCGGGACGGACGAAGGCGCGCCGGGCCTGCGCCCCTTCCACGCCAGCTTCTATGCCGCCTTCATCCGCGACCACGACGGCAACAAGCTCGTCGCCGTGTGCGAGAAGGCGGAATAGCCCGCGCTCCCCCTTCAACCTGTCTACTTCACCGCTGCCGTTTCCTCCCGCTGCATCGCCATGCGATGGCCGGAGACGGAGGCGCCGGCGTTCTTTGCCATGGCGAGGAAGGGAAGGATGGCGGTCAGCGTCAGGGCCGAGATGACCATGAAGGCGATCTGGAAATCCTTCAGTTCCAGCCCGGTGCCGGTCAGCGCGTTCTCGATCTCCAGGATGGAGCCGGCGACCGCCACGCCGAGCGCCAGGCTGATCTGCTGGAGCACCGCACTCATCGAGGTCGCCTTGCTGGCGTCGGCATCGGGGATGTCGGCGAAGGAGAGCGCGTTGACGCTGGTGAAGAAGAAGGAGCGGGCAAAGCCGGCGACGAGCAGCACGCCCGCCATGAACCAGAAGGGCGTTGACGGCGTGAAGAGGCCGTTGACGAAGGTCAGCGCCGCTCCGCAGACGCTGGCGACGAGCAGCGTCGTGCGGAAGCCGGCGAAGACCAGCACCCGCTTTGCGATGACCTTGGTGGTGATCGCGCCGATCGCGCCGGTGAAGGTGACGAGGCCGGACTGGAAGGGCGAGAGGCCGAAGCCGACCTGCAACATCAGCGGCATCAGGAACGGCACGGCGCCGACCGAGATGCGGAACAGCGTGCCGCCGATGGCCGCGGCGCGGAAGGCGCTGTCGCGGAAGAGCTTCAGGTCGAGCAGCGGCGTCGGATGGCGCCGGGCATGGCGGACATAGAGCACGCCGCAGAGGAGCCCCACGGCCGTGGCGACGACGCCGATGATCGGCGGCAGCGCCGGCAGGCTGACGACGGAAAGGCCGAACATGGTGCCGGAGGCGGCGATTGCGCTGAGGAAGAAGCCGAGCCAGTCGAGCGGCGGCGGTGCGGCGGCGCGGATTTCCGGCAGGTAGATGCCCGACAGGATATAGCCGACGATGCCGACCGGCACGTTGACGAGGAAGATCCAGTGCCAGGAGAAATAGGTGGTGATGAAGCCGCCGAGCGGCGGGCCGGCAAGCGGGCCGACGAGGGCGGGAATGGTCAGCAGCGCCATGGCCGAGACGAGCTCGGAGCGCGAGGTGCTGCGCACCAGCACGAGGCGCGCCACGGGCGTCATCATCGCCCCGCCCATGCCCTGCAGGAAGCGCGAGACGACGAAGGCGACGAGGCTGTTGGCCACCGCGCAGAGGATGGAGCCGGCGATGAAGACGAGGATGGCGAGGCGGAAGATGCGCTTTGCCCCGAACCTGTCCGCCATCCAGCCGGAGAGCGGAATGAAGGTGGCGAGCGAGACCATGTAGGCCGTCAGCGCCAGCTTCAGCGTGATCGGCCCCACGCCGAGGTCGGCGGCGATCGCCGGCAGCGAGGTGGAGATCACCGTGGAATCCATCTGCTCCATGAAGAGCGCGACGGCCAGGATGAGGGGTACGAGACGGTTCATCGGCAAATCGGGTCCGCGGCCCCGTGCGGGCCGGCCCGTCTTCTGCGCCCCTTGCCGCGATCTGTCAAACCGCGAGGATTTGCCGCCGCCATCACAAGCCCGTGATGCGGGCGTGCCCGCGCCGCACGCGTGCCCTAGATGGAACCATGGCATCGCGCCGCCGCCGGCGCCGTCACGAAAGAGGAAAGAGCCATGGACGACCCTTCCACGATCTCGCGCCGGTTCTTGTTTCTGGCCGCCGGTGCCGGCACATTGGCCGCCCCGCTGGTGTTCTCCCGCACGCCGGCCCTTGCCCGATCCGCCGAGGACACCACGGACATGCGCATGAGCCCCATCGAGATCCGCAGCTTCAAGCTCGGCAGCTTCCGAATCCTCGCGGTGCGCGACGGCATGCGGGCCTCCGGCAATCCGGGCGAGACTTACGGCATCGGCCAGCCCGCCGAGGCGGTGGGCAGGCTGCTTGAGGACAATTTCCTGCCCGCGGGCAGCTTCGTCAACAGCTTCACCCCGGCGCTGGTCGATACCGGCGCGGAGGTCGTGCTGTTCGACACGGGCATGGGCGAGGGCGGGCGGCAGGCCGGCATGGGCCGGCTTCGCGAGGGCCTGAAATATGCGGGCTATACGCCCGACCAGATCTCCGTCGTCGTCCTCACCCACATGCACGGCGATCATATCGGCGGGCTGATGGAAGGCGGCAAGCCGGCCTTCCCGAATGCGCGCTACGTCGCCGGCCGCACGGAATACGATTTCTGGGTCAATCCGGAGCGCATGGGCACGCCCGCCGAGCAGGGTCACCAGGGCGTGCTCGCCAAGGTGCAGCCGCTCGCCGAACGGCTCAGCTTCATCGAGGACGAGGGCGCGGTCGTGCCCGGCATCACCGGCCACGATGCCTTCGGCCACACGCCGGGCCACATGATCTTCCGCGTCGAATCGGAGGGCAGGGCGCTGATGCTGACGGCCGACACCGCAAACCACTACGTGCTCTCGCTGCAGCGGCCGGCCTGGGAAGTGCGCTTCGACATGGACAAGGCCGCCGCGGCAGCGACGCGCAAGCGCGTCTTCGACATGATCGCCACCGACCGCCTCGCCTTCCTCGGCTACCACATGCCCTTCCCGGCCATCGGCTTTGCGGAAAAGGCGGGCGAGGGGTTTCGCTTCGTGCCGGTGAGCTATCAGTTCGATATGTGAACGGCGCGGTCCTGCGATTGCCCCTCATCCGCCTGCCGGCACCTTCTCCCCGCAGGCGGGGAGAAGGGGACTTGAAGCAAGGCGGTGCTAGATCGTCCTTCGCCCCGCTTGCGGGGAGAAGGTCGCGGCAGCGGGATGAGGGGCAATCGCCGTGGGCCCCTTATGGGCAAGCCACTTCTACCCATTTCCCTATTCCCAATCCGTCATGAACGTGTTACCAGCCCTCGCCAACTTCCAAGAATTTCTTGCAAGCGACCGAGGTGGACAGCTCCCAAAGTTCCCCTTGGTGCGTAAGCTTTACCCTCAAAGGAACTTGGCCCATGGCGCGCATCATCGAAACGGCAACCGGACTCGAAGCCCTGACCTTCGACGACGTCCTCCTGCAACCCGGCCACTCCGAGGTCATGCCGGGCCAGACGAACATCGCGACCCGCATCGCCCACGATTTCGAATTGAACCTGCCGATCCTCTCCTCCGCCATGGACACGGTGACGGAAAGCCGCCTTGCCATCGCCATGGCCCAGGCCGGCGGCCTCGGCGTCATCCACCGCAACCTGACGCCTGCCGAGCAGGCCGAGGAAGTGCGCCAGGTCAAGAAGTTCGAGAGCGGCATGGTCGTCAATCCGGTGACGATCGGCCCGGATGCCACGCTGGCCGATGCGCTGTCGCTGATGAAGGCGCACGGCATTTCCGGCATCCCGGTCGTAGAGAACGGCGGCGCGGGCAAGGCCGGCCGCCTCGTCGGCATTCTGACGAACCGCGACGTGCGCTTCGCCTCCGACCCGTCGCAGAAGATCTACGAGCTGATGACCCGTGAAAACCTCATCACGGTGAAGGAGACGGTCGACCAGCAGGAAGCCAAGCGGCTCCTCCACCGCCACCGCATCGAGAAGCTGCTGGTGGTCGACGGCGACGGCCGCTGCGTCGGCCTCATCACGGTCAAGGACATCGAGAAGTCGCAGCTCAACCCCAACGCCTCGAAGGACGCGCAGGGCCGCCTTCGCGCCGCCGCCGCCATCTCGGTCGGCGACGACGGCTTCGAGCGCGCCGAGCGCCTCATCGACGCCGGCGTCGACCTCATCGTTGTCGATACCGCGCACGGCCATTCCCAGCGCGTGCTGGATGCCGTCGCCCGCGTGAAGAAACTGTCGAACTCGGTGCGCATCATGGCCGGCAACGTCGCGACGGCCGACGGCACCAAGGCGCTGATCGATGCCGGCGCGGACGCCGTCAAGGTCGGCATCGGCCCGGGCTCGATCTGCACGACCCGCATCGTCGCCGGCGTCGGCGTGCCGCAGCTCGCCGCCATCATGGGCTCGGTCGAGGCGGCGCAGGCCTCCGACATCCCGGTCATCGCCGACGGCGGCATCAAGTTCTCCGGCGACCTTGCCAAGGCGATTGCCGCCGGCGCTTCGGCCGTCATGGTCGGCTCGCTGCTCGCCGGCACGGACGAGAGCCCGGGCGAGGTCTTCCTCTACCAGGGCCGCTCCTTCAAGGCCTATCGCGGCATGGGCTCGGTCGGCGCGATGGCGCGCGGCTCGGCCGACCGCTATTTCCAGGCCGAAGTGCGCGACACGCTGAAGCTGGTGCCGGAAGGCATCGAGGGCCAGGTGCCCTACAAGGGCCCCGTCTCGGGCGTGCTGCACCAGCTTGCCGGCGGCCTCAAGGCCTCCATGGGCTATGTCGGCGGCCGCGACCTCAAGGACTACCAGGAGAAGGCGACCTTCGTGCGCATCTCCGGCGCGGGCCTTCGCGAAAGCCACGCCCACGACGTCACGATTACCCGCGAGAGCCCGAACTACCCGGGCGCCGTCTGAGGTCGCCAAAGGCCCCGCGACCCTCTGGAATGCCCGGCTTTGCCGGGCATTTTCGCTTTCGGGCGGCCTCTGATTCCCGTTCCGTTTTTTCGTCTTCGCGCATAAGATGAAATGCCGGCAATCTCGCCGGCCAACTGGGGGACATCATGAGGAAGATACTGGCTGGCGCCCTGCTGGGCCTGGGGCTGATCGCGCCTGCGCAGGCGCAGACGGTCAATGCCGGCACCTACGACGTGGAGGGCACGAACCTCGACGGTTCGGCCTATGGCGGCACGGCGACGATCACGCTGACGAGCGAGACGACCTGCGCGATCGAATGGCAGACCGGCTCGACCACGTCCAACGGCATCTGCATGCTTTACGACAACGCCTTCGCCGCCGCCTATGTGCTGGGCGATGCCGTCGGCCTCGTCGTCTACGAGGTGAACGACGACGGATCGCTGCACGGCGCCTGGACGATCAGCGGCAAGGACGGCTCGGGCACGGAAGTCCTGACGCCGCAATAGGACGGGCCGCCTTCGGCTTGTCGCCGGTACGATATCCACTTTTCCCCGAAATGCTTTATGCATGCGGTCGAAACGACAAGCCGAAGGATCGCCATGTCTCCCACTGAAGCCACCATCTGGCCGATGATCGCGCATGTCGCGCTGGTCGTCTTCCTCTATCTTCTCCTGTCCGCGCGCCGGATGCGGGCGGTGCGCGAAGGGCGGGCGCGGCCCGAGCAGTTCCGCGAAAACCGCGAGGAGCCGGCCGATAGCCTCCTGGTGCGCAATTCCATCGCCAACCAGTTCGAATTGCCGATGCTCTTCTATGCGGTGAGCATCCTTCTCTATCTCGTCGATGCGGACAATCCCGTGACGGTGGCGGGCGGCTGGCTCTTCGTGGCGCTGCGCTATGCCCATGCCTATGTGCATGTCACCAGCAACCGCCTTCGCTACCGGCGCCCGCTCTTCATCGCGGGAATGCTCGTCCTCGTCCTCCTGTGGGTCTGGCTTGCCGTGTGGCTGGCGCTCACCTGACCGGCGGTAACGCAGAAGTGTTGGGCGCCCCTCTGCGGCCGGCCTATCTTATCCTCCGGCCAGGCAACCGGAGGAACCGCCATGGACAAGTCGCAGATCACGCAGGCGATGATCGATGCCTATGACGAATACACCCACCTGACGCTCGACCGCCGACGCTTCATGGAGCGCCTGACGGCGCTGGCCGGATCGGGCGCGGCCGCCGCGGCCATCGCGCCCCTGCTGGCCGCCAGTTCCGCAAGCGCCGAGATGATCGCTGCGGACGACGCGCGCCTCAACGCCCGTGATGTCGTCTATGGCGGCAGTTCCGGCGAGATGAAGGGCTACCTCGTCCGCCCGAAGGACGAGACGGGGCCGCTCGGCAGCGTTGTCGTCATCCACGAGAACCGCGGCCTCAACCCGCATATCCGCGATGTCGCCCGCCGCATGGCGCTCGAAGGCTTCATCGCGCTCGCGCCCGATTTCCTCTCGCCCTCCGGCGGCACGCCGGACGACGAGGACAAGGCCCGCGACATGATCGGCAAGCTCGACCCGGCGGTGACGGTCGCCGACGCCGAGGCCAGCCTGCAGTTCCTCGCGGGGCTCGACGGGGCGAACGGCAAGGTGGGCGCGATCGGCTTCTGCTGGGGCGGCGGCTTGGTCAACCGCCTCGCCACGAAGTCGCCGGAGCTCAAGGCGGCCGTCGCCTACTACGGCGCGCAGCCGCCCGCAAAGGATGTGCCGGCTATCAAGGCGGCGCTGCTCTTGCATTATGCCGGCCTCGACGAGCGCATCAACGCGGGGATCGACGCCTATCGCAAGGCATTGGAGGAAAACGGCAAGACCTTCGAGATCCACATTTACGACGGCGTCAACCACGCCTTCAACAACGACACCTCCGCCGCCCGCTACGACAAAGCCGCCGCCGACCTCGCCTGGCAGCGCACGGTGGCGTTTCTGAAGAAGAATATCGGGTGATCGGTAGGGGAGGGCGTCTCCAACCGCGCAGCAACGGATCGCCTCATGCGGGCGGCGGGAGAAAAGTTCATCGGGGGAAGCTATTTAATATGAGATCACATGATACGGGTGGCGTCCTTTGCGGTGGACGTCTCCCCGGCAGCCGGGCGCTTGAAAGTAAATGAGAAAAGCCGTCATTTTTGCCTCGCTACCGATCCTGATTTTATTTTCTTCATATGCCGGCGTTGGGAAGCGTAAATACGACTACCGTTCAGCTCAGATGGATGCGAGTTCGGCTTTTGCAAGAACCGTCGCTGATTTATGCGATACAGAACCGAAGAAGATCGAGATAAGATCGGTAGTTCTTACTATCAACGAGGATGGCGCGGGCTATTATTATTCGGCAAAGGCAGACGTTTTCGCTGATGGCGGAAGTGGGAAGATTTACGGGGAAGTCTATAATACATTGAGCATATTCGGATATAAACTGAACGGGACAGATGTTACCGGGATAGATTTCCGCTGTCACAAAATTTAGCAACGGATGGAAAGACATGGGCGGCTGATCCTCCTCCCGCGCCCCTCATCCGCCTGCCGGCACCTTCTCCCCGCAAGCGGGGCGAAGGGGGTATGCCGGGCCCCTTTCCCCAGGCAAAATCCGTTCATAGGGCACGTCCCCTCTCCCCGCTTGCGGGGAGAGGGTTAGGGTGAGGGGCAATTCTCAATAGCGGGAGCGGGTAGGGGAATGGCCAAGGCGACTTTCCCGTCGGGTCCCTCTCACCACCCCGGCAGGATCTGGTTGGGCCGCAGGCGCGGGATGCGGGGGAAGACCTTCACTTCCGCCTCGGGCAGGTCGTCGGCAGCGGTCAGCGGCGTGATGTTGTCGAGGCACGCACTGATATGGCTGGTGATGGCGTTGGAGAGCGAGGGCGAGAGGCCCGGTCGCCGCATGATGCCGATCTGCACCGGGGCGAGCGGCGGAAAGCCGTCGGCCTGCGTCAGCACCTTCATGCCGGGCCGGAGCGCCGATTCCGGCAGCACCGAGACCGCCATGCCGGCCATCACCGCCGCCGCGACGACGGTGGACGACCAGCTCGTGAACAGCACCTGATAGTCGCGCCCGACCGAATCGAGCGCCGCGCAGGCGATCTGCCGCCACTGGCAGTCGCGCCGGCCGACGGCGAGCGGCACCGGGGCGTTCTCCGGCAGGGGATGGTTCGCCGACATCACCCAGCACAGCGGCTCCGTGCGCACCACGTCGGACTGGCGCTGGCGCGGATTGTGGGTGACGAGCGCGATGTCGAGCTCGCCCTTGGCCATCTTCTCGGCAAGGTCCACCGAGGGCTCGCAGACGATGAACAGCTCGACATTCGGATGTGTCTTGGCGAACCGCATGATGATTTCCGGCATGTAGCGGTCGGCATAGTCGTCCGGCGTGCCGATGCGCAGCAGGCCCTCGAGGCGGTTGTCGTCGAAGGCGGCGATGGCCTCGTTGTTGAGCCGCAGCATCCGGCGGGCATAGTTGAGCAGCCGGTCGCCCTCGGCGGTCAGCCGGTTGCCGCGTCCGTCCTTCATGAAAAGCTGCTTGCCGATGCGCTCTTCCAGCCGGCGCATCTGCATGGAGACGGCCGACTGGGTCTTGAAGACCCGTTCGGCGGCCCGCGTGAAACTTCCCGTATCTGCAATCGCGACGAAGGTCTGGAGCTGGTCGATGTCTAACGGAGCGGACATGGCGATACTCATAAGATTGTTTGATCGATACTATTAGAAACATTCGTTGGACTGATCAATGGCTTTCTGCGAAAAAGGGATTGTTGAACGATTGTCCCTCCGGAAACCGTTCGACGGGATCTGCCGCTTCGCCCCGACCTCCCGGTGGGCGGCTCTTCTTGCACCAGACCTTGAGCAGTCGCCCGTCCCTGCGGGCGGCATACGATTACGGGCATCGCGCGAAACCCCACCGCAGCATGGTGGATCGCCGGGCCGGAAAGGAGAAATGCCATGCGCATGATCGACCGCAGAATGGAAATCGACGCGCCCGCAACGCGCCGTGCGGCCCCCGGCCTCTTCGAGCGCGTCCGCAACGGGGCTTACAAGTTTGTTCGCGCATGGCAGAACCGCCGCGCCGTCAACCGCCTCAGCGAGCTCGACGATCACCAGCTCTTCGACATGGGCCTGTGCCGCAGCGATATCCAGGATGTCCGCTCGGCCGCCTTCGTCGCCGATGCCGGCCTGCACCTGACCATCGTCTCGCGCGAAAGGGCCCGCCGCCACCTGCGCACCGGCCGCATGGATTGATTTCCCGCGGCGGCGCCCTACCTCCCGGGGCGACGTCCCACTTCCCCGCAGGGTGAGAGCCAATAGCCCTGCCGCTTGCCCGGCGTGCGACTCCCAAGGTCCGCGTCGGGCTTTTTCGTCTCAGGCTTTCGGGCCGGCCTGCATGGTCTCGAAGATCGTCTCGATGTTGCGCTGGTAGTCCTTCTGCATCTCCAGGCCCGTGTCGAACATCGTGTTGACGAGGGTCTTCAGCGAATCCGCCGGCGTTCCTTCCGGTGCGTCCGGCTTTTCCGCCGCCGCGGGCTGGCCCGCCATGCCGGCCATCATCTCCTGGAAGGCCTTTGCGAAGGGATTGTCGGTGAAGGGGTTGGCGGGCGCTTCCTTCTTCGTGCCGAAGAATTCCTGCGCGGCCTGCGTGAAGGGGTTGTCGAAGGGGTTGGCCGGTTCCGGCTTCTTCGCAAAACCCGTCGCCTCGGCCCATTGCTGCATCATGTCGGCGAAGGGATTGGCGGACGTCGTGCCCGCCCCGGCGCCCGGGAAGAACGGTGCGAGCGTCTGCTTGAAGAGGCCGCCCATCAGCGCGCTCGCCATGACGGGGAGCATCTGCTTGTAGATCTCCTGGCCGATGCCGGTCATCTGCGCGGCTTGCGCGGCGATGGCGCGGGAGACCTCCTTGTTGCCGAAGAGATGGCCGAGGATGCCGTTGCCCTCAGCCATGCCCTGCGGGGTGAAGGCCTTGCCGATATCCTCGAAATACTTGGCGTGCTCGCCCGTCGTCAGCGCCTTCATGAAGGCGGCGAGGTCATAGGGGTTGGCGGCGTTGCGCTTGAAGCCCTCGGAAAAGGCCGGCATCAGCGCGGCCACGGCCTTGGCCGCCTGTTCCTGCGCCAGGCCGAACTGCCGCGCCATCGCTTCGACGGCGTTGCCGTTCTGGGCCTGCATCATCATCTCGTAAAGCGAAAGCATGGCCGTCTCCCGTTTGCAGGCATGTGATTGCACTATAACGGGAATTTCGGCCGCGCAAACCGCTTTCTTCAGGGCGGCTCAGTACTGGTATTCGGAAAAGACCGGCTCGACCGAGCGGTTCCAGCGGCCCTCGTAGAGCGCCAGCATGTCCTCGGCGAGCGTCGCCTTCTTGGCCAGCACCTCTTCGAGCGGGGCGAGGAAGACGGTCTCGTCGACGCCGTCGCCGTTGACCTTCGCACGGGCGGCAAGGCCCTGGCGGGAGATCGCAAGCACCTCGCGGCCGATGTCGAACAGCGGCTTGCCGCGGAATTCGGCCTTGAGGCCTTGCGCCGGCACGGCGTCGCGCAGCGCCGAGACTTCCGCGACGGTCCAGTCGCGCGTCAGCCGCTCGGCGGCATCGAGCGCGCCGTCGTCGTAGAGAAGGCCGACCCAGAAGGCGGGCAGCGCGCAGATGCGCCGCCACGGGCCGCCGTCCGCCCCGCGCATTTCCAGGAAGCGCTTGAGGCGCACGTCGGGGAAGAGGGTGGACAGATGGTTCGTCCAGTCGCCGAGGTTCGGTTCCCAGTCGGCGATCTTGCCCTTCAGCGCACCGGCCATGAACTGGCGGAAGGTGATGTCCGTGCAGTCGCGGTACTTGCCGTCGCGCACGACGAAGTACATCGGCACGTCGAGCGCCCATTCGGCATAGTCGGCAAAGCCGAAATCGGGGGCGAAGGCGAAGGGGATGAGCCCGGAGCGGGCATTGTCCGTGTCGCGCCAGATGTCGCCGCGCCAGGAGAGAAGGCCGTTGGGCTTGCCGTCGGTGAAGGGCGAGGAGGCGAAGAACGCGGTCGCCAGCGACTGCAGCTTCAGCGAGACCTGCATCTTGCGGCGCATGTCGGCCTCGGAGGAGAAGTCGAGGTTCACCTGGATCGTGCAGGTGCGGTACATCATGTCGAGGCCCTTGGTGCCGACCTTCGGCATGTAGCGGGTCATGATGTCGTAGCGGCTCTTAGGCATGCGGGGCGTTTCGGCCAGCGTCCATTTCGGGCTGCCGCCCATGCCGAGGAAGCGGATGCCGAGGGGTTCGGCGACCTCGCGCAGCGTGGCGAGGTGCTGGTTGGATTCCTTGCAGGTCTGGTGCAGGTTTTCCAGCGGCGCGCCGGAAAGCTCGAACTGGCCGCCCGGCTCCAGCGAGATCGCGCCCATGCCGGACGGCTCGGCAAGGCCGATGATGTTCTCGCCGTCCATGATCGGGTCCCAGCCGGTCTTCCCGCGCATGCCGTTCAAGAGGGCCGAGATGCTGGCCTCGCCGAAATAGGGGACGGGGCTGTTGTCCGCCGTAAAGAAGACGAATTTCTCATGCTCGGTGCCGATGCGGAATTTCTCCTTCGGCTTGCAGCCGGCGGCGAGGTATTCCGCCATGTCCGCGAGCGAGCGGATCGGCGTCTGGTCGGTGGTATCACGGGCCATGGGCGTCTTCTTCTGAACGGATGGTGCCCGGCTGAAGACCGGGCCTTGGAAGGGTGCTTGGACCGGAATTAGATGCGGTGCAAGCGAATTCCTTTCAAGGCAGGTTCAAAAAAACCCGTTCGACTTTTCGCCGCATCCTATGTCCAGTCGCCGATCGCCGCCTGGATGACGGCCATGGCCGCGACCGCCGCCGTATCGGCGCGCAGGATGCGGGGGCCGAGCGGAATGGGCGTCACGAAATCGAGGCTGCGCAAGAGCGTGCGCTCCTCGTCGGAAAACCCGCCTTCCGGGCCGACGAGGAGGGCGAGCTTGCGCTCCGTGATGGCGGCAAGCGCCGGCAGCGGGTTCTGGCTGCCGTGGCCCTCGTCGCAGAAGACGATGCGCCGCTCGCGCGGCCAGTCGGCAAGCAGGTCCTCCAGCTTGCGCGGCGGCGCGACGCGCGGGATCGACAGGATGCCGCACTGTTCCGCCGCCTCGACGACATTGGCTTCCAGCCGCTCGATGCTGTTGATCTTGCCCTGCACATGCTGGGTCATGACGGGCTGGAGCAGGCCCGCGCCCATCTCCACCGCCTTCTGCACGAGATAGTCGAGCCGGCCGACCTTCAGCGGCGCGAAGAGATAGTGGAGGTCGGATGGCGCCGGCTGCGGCCGGGTTTCTTCCGTGGGCGTCAGGAGAAGGCGCTTGCGGGTCGGGAAGGAGAGTTCCGCGCGCCATTCGCCGTCGCGTCCGTTGAAGACGAGCACGGCATCGCCGTCAGCCATGCGCAGCACGTTGGCAAGGTAGTGGAACTGTTCCTTCGAAGCCTCGACGGGCTCGCCCTCGGCAAGGCCGGCATCGATGAAGAGGCGCTGCATCCGGTAGTTGGCACGCATGGTCCGTCCTTCAGGTGAAGAGCGCGTCGAGGACGACGAAGACGAGGGCCGACAGGATCGCCGAGACGGGCAGCGTCACGATCCAGGCCGAGACGATCGTCATGAAATGCGAGCGGCGCACGAGGTAGCGCCGACGCGTCTCGTCCGGGTTGGCCGGTTCCTCCTCCGGCGCGACGCGGTTGCCGCGGCTGCGGATATAGTCGAGCCTCCGCCGGGAATTGCGGGTGTACCATTCGCGGAAGAGCCCGACGCCGAAGACGGCGCCGACGGCGATATGCGTCGAGGAGACGGGAATGGCGAAGGCCGAGGCCGTCAGCACCGCGACGGCGGAGGAGAGCGCCACGCAGAAGGCGCGCATCGGGTTGAGCTTGGTGATCTCGCTGCCGACGATGCGGATGAGGCGCGGGCCGAAGAGCAGGAGCCCGAGCGAGATGCCGAAGGCGCCGATGACCATCACCCAGAGCGGGATCGTCGCCGCGCCCGCCGTCCCGAGCGCCGAGACGACACCGTAGAGCGGGCCGACGGCATTGGAGACGTCGTTCGCCCCGTGGGCGAAGGAAAGGAGCGCCGCGGAAAAGATCAGCGGGATGCGGAAGAGCGTTCGCAGCGACTGGTTGCGGTTGTCGAGCCCTTCGGCATGGCGGCGCACGATGGGGCGGGTGACGGCATAGGTGGCGAGGCCGAAGGCAAGGCCGATCAGCATCGCCTCGCCGAAGGGCAGGCTGTAGAAGCCGTTGGTGCCACCGTTGGCAAGGAACGCGGCGAAGGAACCGCCCATCAGCGCCACGAGCACGGGCACCCAGGTCCGCGCCGCCGCCACCTTGTCGTCGCGGTAGACGATGAATTCCTTGATGAAGAAGAGGAAGGCGGCAGCGATGATGCCGCCGAGGATCGGCGAGACCGTCCAGCTTATGACGATGACGGCGATGGCCTCCCACTGGACGCTGTGAAGGCCGCTCGCCGCCGCACCGGCGCCGATGACGCCGCCGACGATGGCGTGCGTGGTGGAGATCGGCGCATTGGCGAGCGTCGCGATGTTGATCCACAGCGCCGCCGAGACGAGCGCGGCCATCATCGCCCAGGCGAAGGTCTCGGGATTCGGGAAGATCGAGCGGTCGACGATGCCGGAGGCGACCGTCTCGGCGACGCCCTGTCCGGCAAGCAGCGCGCCGGCGATCTCGAAGATCGCGGCGATGACGAGCGCCACGCCCATGCTCATCGCCCGCGCGCCGACGGCCGCGCCCACATTGTTCGTCACGTCGTTGGCGCCGATGTTCATGGCCATGTAGGCGGCGAGCGCCGCCGTCACGGCGATGATCGTCACTCCGGACGTGCCGACGGCGAAGCTGCCGGCAATGGCCGTGGCGATCAGCAGGAAGACCAGGGAAATACCCACGCCCGTCCACGAGCGCAGCACGAACTGCGTCGCCTGCTCGGTGAAGGTGAGTTTTTCGAGGTCCTTGTCCAGCGTCGGCTTGCGAAGCTGGACCTGAGAATTCGGCATTCATGCTGCTCCGGTTTCACCGAAGGGACTACAGAATCCCGGCCCGGGCGGCAATATGAAACGGCTCGTCAGGCGCTGCCCGCGCCGTTTTTCGCGGCGGGCGCCTGCCCGGCGAGGACCTGCCGCTCGAAGGCGAGGAGGAGGGTCTTGAGGCCGGGTTCCTGCACGCGCTCCGCCGCCTCGGCGCAGGTCACCCATTCCGCGCGCCGCTCGTCCTTTTCCGGAAAATTCTTGCAGAGATCATCGACCGCGAGCGGAAAGACGCGCACCCGGCAATCGACCTTGAGCCCGTGCGGCAGGCCCTTCCTGTAGCGATAGCTGCCGGCGGCCTGCGCGGAGACGGCGCCCTTGACGCCGGCCTCCTCCCACGCCTCGCGCGCGGCGGCGACGCAGGCGCTCTTGCCGTCCATCGGCCAGCCCTTGGGAATGACCCAGCGGCCCGTGTCGCGGCTGGTGATTAGCAGCACCTCGACCGCCGGCCCGTCCTTCTTCCTCAGCCGGTAGCACAGCGCGCCGTACTGCTCGCGCACGGGACGGCGGAACATGAGCTGGACGTCGCTGACGATGCGGTTGAGAATGTTCAAGGCGGTCTTCGGTCCTTCGTGGGAAAGCGTATATGACTGTTATCGGCCATCTTGCTTGCGCGAGATTTGCGGCGCAAGTCAGGCCTGCGGGGGAAGGCCGCGCTTCTGCATGCGAAGCTGCGAGATCCGCTGCCATTCGCCGCTGCGTTCGGCCTGGCGGATGGCGGCGGCGATATAGTCCATGTGCGCCTGCGCGGCCGCGCGGGCCGCCGGACCGTCGCCCGCCATGATCGCCGCGAAGATCGCCTCGTGCTGGGAGAGCAGGTGCCCGCGCGCCTCCTCGGAGGAGAAGACGAGGTGGCGGTGGAAGAAGATCCCCTGCGCCAGCAGCCGGTAGCAGGCGCGCAGCGTGTGCAGCAGAACGATGTTGTGCGCGGCCTCGCCCACGGCGTTGTGCAGCTCCACGTCCGTCTCAAGCTCCGCGTCGAAGGAGCCTTCCGCATGGGCCGCGCGCATCGCCTCCATGATCCGCGCCAGCATCTGCCGGTCGTAGTCGGTCGCCCGGCGGGCGGCGAGCTCGGCGGTGATGCCCTCCAGCTCGCGGCGGTATTCGATATAATCCTCCGTCGCGCGCTGGTGGCGGGCGATGAGGTCGACCACGGGGCGAGAGAAGACCTGGCCGATGATGTCGGCGACATAGGTGCCCCCGCCATGCTGGCTGACGAGGAGCCCGCGGTTCTCCAGCTCCTTCAGCGCCTCGCGCAGGATCGGCCGCGAGACGTCGAAGCGGCGCGAAAGCTCGCGCTCACCCGGCAGCCGGTCGCCGTCGCGCAAAATGCCCTCCAGCAACAGAAGCTCGATCTGCCGCACGACCTCGTCCGAGGTCCGGCTGTGGCTGATGCGGGAAAAGAGGTCGAAGGCGCTGTCGGTCACGCGCGGAAGTTTAGCAAGTCGGCCGGAAACTGGTCAATAATCTTGTCCACTCGGTGGGCCGCGCGGAAAGCCGTGCGTTTTCCGCTTGCTGCGTCAATGCGCCCTATCTGAACCGGCCTGACATTTGTTAAGGATGTGCTGTTGCATCACGAGGGGGACGATGCCGCATGGCAAAGGGCAGTTTCGCCTTTCCGCAGGCGAGCGCGCGTGCGCAGGCGCTTGGGGAAATTCACGCAAGGCCGTATGCGCTGGTGCCGTCGCCGCGCGTCATCTTCCAGCTCGCCTTCCTCACGGAGGGCGGCTCGGCGGTCGACCATGCCGTGATGGCGGAGCTTTCGCGCTCGCGCGGCATTTCCCCGCCCGGCCGCGATTCCAGCCACCATGTCTTGAGCTGGGGGCAGGGCACGCTCCGCTGGGAGCGGCACACGGAGTTCTCCACCTATTTCTGGGATGCGCCGGTGCCGGAAAAATTCGGCGCCGAGGTCCCCGTCCATCCCTTCGGCGACAGCTTCTCCCCGCCCGGCACGCTGATCTCCGGTATCCGGCTGGAAATCCGCCCCGACACGATGGAGACGCGCGAAGCCATCGCCACCTTCGATCCGACGAGCCTCTGCTACAGCGAGATCAAGAACGGTCAGGCGATCATCGTCACCGACTTCCGCCAGAACGGCGACGGGCTGACGCCGATCCTCGTCATCGACCGCGGCATGACGGAGGCGGGGCGCGGCGCGCTCGTCCAGCGCCTGCTCGACATCGAGACCTACCGCACGCTCGCCATGATGGGCCTGCCGCTCGCCCAGTCGCTCTCGCCGGATATCCGCCGCATCGAGGACGGCCTGACGGGCATCACCAACGCCATGAAGCAGCACGCCCGCGACAGGGCAGACGAGCTCCTGACCGAGATCACCCGCCTTGCCGCCGAGCTGGAGGCGAACGCCGCCCTCAGCCTCTACCGCTTCGGCGCGAGCCGCGCCTATTACGGCATCGTGCAGGAGCGCATCCGCACGCTGGCCGAGACGGCCGTGCCCGGCTACGAGACGCTCGGCTTCTTCCTTGAGCGGCGCCTTGCGCCCGCCATGCGCACCTGCCAGTCCGTCGAGGAGCGGCAGGCGAACCTTTCGCGAAAGCTCGCCCGCGCGACGGCGCTGCTGCGAAGCTGGATCGACGTGGAGCTGGAACAGCTCAACACGACGCTGCTCAATTCCATGGACCGCCGCGCGAAACTGCAGCTGCGCCTCCAGCAGACCGTCGAGGGCCTGTCGGTCGCGGCGATCTCCTACTACGTCATCGGGCTCTTCGGCTATGTCGCCAAGGCGCTGCACGAATTCGGCCTTGCCATCAAGCCGGAGACGCTGACGGGCATCGCCGTGCCCTTCGTCATCGCCGGCATGTGGCTGATGGTGCGGGCGATCCGCAACCGCCACGCCGAGGAGGACAAGCACTGAGGCGTGTCCTCAGTGCTCCCAGTAGGGGTGGGAGCCGTAGAGCTCGGCAAGGTAGTCGATGAAGAGCCGCACCTTGACGGGCAGGAACTGGCGGCTCGGATAGACCGCCGAGAGCACGACGTTGCGCGAGCCCTCGTAGTCCGGCAGCACCTGCCTGAGCTCGCCGCTCTTCAGCGCCGGCCCCACGTCCCAAGTCGAGCGCAGCGCGATCCCCATGCCGGAGAACACCGCCTCGCGCACCACCTCCGAGGAATTGGTGTAGAGCGAGCCGTGCGGCCGGTAGGTGACGCTGCCGTCCGGCCCTTCGAGGCGCCAGACGTCCTGTGTATGCGGCGGCAGGCAGATGTGGCCCGAAAGTTCTTCCAGCGTCGCCGGCATGCCGTGGCGGGCGATATAGTCCGGCGAGGCGCAGAGCACGCGCCGCACCGGCGCCAGCCTTCGCGCGACCAGCGAGGAATCCGACAGTTCGCCGATGCGGATCGCAAGGTCGAAGCCGCCGCCGACGATGTCGGAAAAGTCGTCGGTCAGCACGAGATTGACGACGAGGTCCGGATAGCTGTCCATGAACCCCTTGAGATGGGGTGCGATGTGCATGCGGCCGAAGGAGGTGGGCGCGGAAATGCGCAGCGTGCCGCGCACGGCGCCCGACCGGCCCGAGACGAAGGCCTCCGCCTCCTCGATGCCGGACAGGATGCCGACGATGCGGTCGTAGAAGCCCTGTCCGGCCTCCGTGAGCGAGATCTGCCGCGTCGTGCGCTGGAAGAGCCGGGTGCCGAGCCGTTCCTCCAGCCGTTTCACGCGCTTGGAGACGACGGCGGGGGAAAGGCCGAGCGCCCGCCCTGCCGCCGACATGCTGCCCATGGAGATGACGCGGGAGAAGATTTCGAGGTCGCCGAGATTTGTCACGCGCCGTCTTCCTTATCGCCGTCTCAGTTGGTCGAGTCGACGATCACTTCCTCGCCGAACTTGCCGTTCTTGGGTTCCGGCTTGTAGGTGGAATTCTGCGCGCGCATCACGCGGATCGGCCGGATATCGGCGGCGATGGCCGCCTTCATGTCGCTGTCGGCGTCGCCGTAATAGATCTTCAGCTTGTGGTCCTTCAAGAACTCGACCTTGTTTTCGGACGAAGCGGTGAAGACGACGTCGTTCATCTTCTCGATGTTGAAGGCCTTCTTGATCGCGGCCGTCAGCGTCTCGCCGCCGCTGCCGCGCGTGCGGCCGGTGATGAAATAGATGTCGTCGCCGCGTGCGGTATGCAGGTCGATCAGCTTGCGGGCGACGTCCTTCGGGATGGAATACTGGTCGCAATTGTTGGTGTGGATGTCCGTCCAGAAGGCATCCATCTTCAGGTAGTCCTCCGAGGTCGGGGAATACTTCATCTTGCCGTAGTAGAAGCAGGGGCTGGAGAAGAGCACCGTGTCGTCCACGTCGAAACCGACGGCCATGGGTGCCTGGCCCTCCAGCGAGGCGGCGATCTGGTCGACGGAAACCCAGTGCACCGGCGCGGTCGCGAGAATCTCGGACGTGGTGATGCCCGGATTGAGGTTCGACACGTCCTCCGCGAAGGCGGGAGCCGCCAGAAGCAGAAGGGCCGAAAGGGCGGTGAGCGACCTGCGCATGGTGTTTCCTCTCTCTTTTCTTGTTACGGAGGCGTCCGCGATGCCGCCGAGTCCCCGTCGCGCGACTGTCGCATTCGCTGCCGGGAGGGTCAATCCGCCGCCGCGCGGGGGCCATATTTGTCCCCCAGGTCGTGGAGGCAATTGTTGCCCGGGCGGACAAAGTGCTTACTATTTGCCCGGCGGATCGGTAAGTGGTAAAGAAAAAAGACCACTTGTGGCGGAGGCGAGGCATATGGATCAGATCGGGTTTCTGCAGCCGCGGCCGGCGGTGCTCTCCCGCCGCCGGGAGATCGTCACGGACCTTCTCGATCTCCTGCCGGAAGGCTGCCTCGTGCACGAGCCGCGCGAACTCGTGCCCTTCGAGACGGATGCCTTCGTCTCCTATCGCCGCCTGCCGCTCGCCGTCGCCCTGCCGGAGACGACCCAGCAGGTGGCGGCCGTCCTCAAATACTGTTATCGCTACGGCGTTCCCGTCGTGCCGCGCGGGGCGGGCACCTCGCTTTCCGGCGGCGCGATCCCGCAGGAGGACGCCGTCGTCGTCGGCCTTTCCAAGATGGCGCGCATTCTGGAGGTCGACTACGCCAACCGCACCGCGACGGTGCAGGCCGGCGTCACCAATCTTGCGATCTCCGATGCCGTCTCCGCCGACGGCTATTTCTACGCGCCCGACCCGAGCTCCCAGCTCGCCTGCACCATCGGCGGCAATATCGGCATGAATTCCGGCGGCGCGCATTGCCTGAAATACGGCGTGACGACGAACAACCTGCTCGGCGTCAAGCTGGTGCTCATCGACGGCACCATCGTGGAACTCGGCGGCAAGGCGCTCGATGCCGGCGGGCTCGACCTTCTCGGCGTCGTCTGCGGCGGGGAAGGCCAGCTCGGCATCGTCACCGAGGCGACCGTGCGCCTCATCGCGAAACCCGAGGGCGCGCGGCCCGTGCTCTTCGGCTTCGACAGCTCGGAGGAGGCAGGCGCCTGCGTCGCCGACGTCATCGGCGCCGGCATCATTCCCGTCGCCATCGAGTTCATGGACAGGCCCGCCATTGAGATCTGCGAGGCCTTCGCCCATGCCGGCTACCCGATGGACGTTGAAGCCCTCCTCATCGTCGAGGTGGAAGGCTCGGAAGCGGAGATGGACGCGATGCTCGCCAGCATCATCGCCATTGCCCGCAGCCACGGCGTCAAGGTCGTCAAGGAAAGCCAGTCCGCGCTGGAGGCGGCGCTGATCTGGAAGGGCCGCAAGTCCGCCTTCGGCGCGACGGGCCGCATCGCCGACTATATCTGCATGGACGGCACGGTGCCGCTCGGCCAGCTTCCCGCCGTGCTGCGCGGCACGGCCGAGATCGTCGAAAAATACGGCCTGCGCGTCGCCAACGTCTTCCATGCCGGCGACGGCAACATGCACCCGCTCATCCTCTTCAACGCCAACGACCCGGAGGACGCCGCGAAGGCGGAAGCGGCCGGCAACGACATCCTGAAGCTCTGCGTCGATGTCGGCGGTTGCCTTACCGGCGAGCACGGCGTCGGCATCGAGAAGCGGGACCTGATGCGCCACCAGTATTCCGACATCGACCTTGCCCAGCAGATGGCCGTGCGCGCCGCCTTCGATCCGCAATGGCTGCTCAATCCGTCAAAAGTCTTCCCGCTTGAAGGGCGCCCCGCCGCATGACGCCGATCCACGAACCGCTCTCCGAGGAAGCCGCCGCCCGCCTCGTCCAGGTCGCCGCCCTCACGAAATCGCCCTTCGTCATCCGCGGCGGCGGCACGCGCAGCCTGCATGCCGCCCCGGAAGGGGCGGACGTACTTTCCGCGCGCGGCCTTGCCGGCATCGTCGCCTACAATCCGGCGGAAATGACCATGACCGCCCGCGCCGGCACGCCGCTGGAGGTGGTGGAGGCCGCGCTTGCCGAAAAGCGCCAGATGCTCGCCTTCGAGCCGCCGGACCTGCGCGGCGTGCTCGGTTCCTCCGGCATTCCCACCATCGGCGGCGTCTTCGCCGCCAATGCCTCCGGCCCGCGCCGGCTGACGGCGGGCGCGGCGCGCGACAGCCTGCTCGGCCTGCGCTTCGTCAACGGCCGGGGCGAGGTGGTGAAGGCCGGCGGCCGGGTGATGAAGAACGTCACCGGCCTCGACCTCGTGAAGCTGCTCGCCGGCTCGCACGGGGCGCTGGCGCTCATCACCGAAGTCACCTTCCGCCTGCTGCCGGTGCCCGAGACCGCCGCCACCATCCTCGTTTCCGGTCTCAACGACGCGGAAGCCGCCGCTGCCATGGCGACGGCCATGTCGATGTCGGTGGAGGTCTCCGGCGCCGCGCATCTGCCCGAAAGCGTGCGCGGCCGCTTTGCCGGCGGCGCGCTGCCGGAGGGCGCCGCCACGGCGCTGCGCCTCGAAGGCCTTTCTGCCTCCGTCGAGGTGCGTGCGCAAAAACTCGCCGCCGCCATGGCCGGCTTCGGCCGGGTCGCGCGGCTGGATGCCGAGGTGACGGCCCGCCTCTGGCGCGAGGTCCGCGACGCCGCGCCCTATGCCGACGGCACGGCGCGCCCGCTCTGGCGCGTCTCCGTCGCCCCCACCGCCGGCCAGCAGCTCGTCGCCGCGCTCCGCCTCGAAACCGGCGTCGACGCCTTCTACGACTGGCAGGGCGGCCTCGTCTGGCTGCGCATGGAAGCGAGCCCCGAAGCCGCGCTCCTGCGCCGCTACATCAAGGCCGTCGGCGGCGGCCACGCCACCCTCCTGCGCGCCCGGCCGGAGGTGCTCGCCGCCGGAGAGGCGTTCCAGCCGCAGGCGGAAGCCGTGGCTGCGTTGCAGGGTCGGGTGAAGGCGAGTTTCGATCCGGACGGGTTGTTCGTGTCGCGGATGATGGGGTGAACGTGGTGACGGAAATGACGTGCTATCAGGCCCACCCCCCTCTGCCCTGCCGGGCATCTCCCCCACAGGGGGGGAGATCGGCTTGGGGCAAGGCGGTGCCACGATTCAATCTCCCCCCTTGTGGGGGAGATGCCCGGCAGGGCAGAGGGGGGTATGCCACCGTCCTCCGCGCGAAGGACCACCGCTGATGCAGACCAACTTCACCCCCGAACAGCTCGCCGACCCGCATGTCGCGACGTCCGAAAAGATACTGCGCAAATGCGTCCATTGCGGCTTCTGCACCGCGACCTGTCCCACCTATGTGACGCTCGGCAACGAGCTCGACAGCCCGCGCGGGCGCATCTATCTCATCAAGGACATGCTGGAGAACGGCCGGCCGGCGGATGCGGAGGTGGTGACCCATATCGACCGCTGCCTCTCGTGCCTTTCCTGCGTGACCACCTGTCCCTCCGGCGTCGACTACATGCACCTCGTCGACCACGCCCGCATGCATATCGAGGAGACCTACAGGCGCCCGTTCTGGAACCGGCTGACGCGCGGCATCCTCGCGGCCGTCCTGCCCTATCCCGGCCGCTTCCGCCTGGCGCTGAAGCTTGCGGCGCTCGGCCGGCCCTTCGCCGGCCTTCTCAGGCGCTTCGAGCCGCTGAAACCCTTCGCGGCCATGCTGGACCTTGCCCCGCGCGCGGTGCCGAAGCCGTCGCAAGGCGCACGGTCGGGCACGCACCCGGCAGAGGGCGCGCGCCGTGGCCGCGTCGCGATCCTTTCCGGCTGCGCCCAGCCGGTGCTGAAGCCGGAGATCAACGAGGCGACCATCCGCCTCCTGACGCGCCTCGGCGTCGAGGTCGTGGCGCCGGCCGGCGAAGTGTGCTGCGGCTCGCTCGTCCACCATATGGGCCGCGAGGACGCGGCGCTGGCGGCGGCGCGGCGCAATGTCGACATCTGGCTTGCAGAAACCGAGCGGGAAGGGCTGGATGCGATCATCGTCACGGCCTCCGGCTGCGGCACGACGATCAAGGACTACGGCTTCATGCTGCGACTCGACCCCGCCTATGCGGAAAAGGCCGCCCGCGTCTCGGCACTTGCAAAGGACGTGACGGAGTATCTGGCAACCCTCGACCTGCCGCAGCAGGAGGCCAAGGGCCTGACGGTCGCCTATCACTCGGCCTGCTCGATGCAGCACGGCCAGAAGATCACCATGGCGCCGAAGACGCTTTTGAAGACGGCCGGCTTTACGGTGCGCGATCCGGCGGAAGGGCACCTGTGCTGCGGCTCGGCCGGCACCTACAACATCCTCCAGCCGGAGATTTCCGGGAAGCTGAAGGCCCGCAAGGTGAGAAACATCGAGGCGACGAAGCCCGACGTCATCGCCACCGGCAATATCGGCTGCATCACCCAGATATCCACCGGGACCGCGGTGCCGATCCTGCACACCGTTGAACTGCTCGACTGGGCCTACGGCGGGGAGCGGCCGGCTGCAATAAAAATGCCGGCCTGAAGGCCGGCATGCGTCGTCTGCGAAAGTGGGTGGATCCTCGGGTCGAGCCCGAGGATGACGGTGGGAAGGGGAGGATGCCCACCGCATCGAGCGGTGCGGCATGCGGAACTGTTGCCTGATTCCCCATGCCTTTCTTCTGTCCTCATCCTCGGGCTTGACCCGAGGATCCATCGCCCCCGAGGCAGGCCACGGCCGGAGCCGTGGCCCCGCCCATCAGCCCCCGAAACCGAACAGGTTGCCGAAGAAATCGACGCCGCGGTCGTTGTAGCTGACGGCGCCCTGCCTGTTGCCGGGGCCGACGACGATGACCTTGGTGCCGACGCCGGCGCGGGCGTAGAGATGCTCCACGTCGTGGTTCATCATGCGGATGCAGCCGGACGACAGGTTGAGGCCGATCGACCAGGGCTGGTTCGTGCCGTGGATGCGGAAGGCCGTGTCGTGGCCGCCCTTGTTGTAGAGATAGAGCGCGCGCGCGCCGAGCGGATTGTCCTCGCCGCCGGGCTGGAAGGTTGGCAGGATATGGCCCTTCTTGGCCTCGCGGCGGCGCATCTCGGCCGGCGGCGTCCAGCCGGGCCATTCGGCCTTGCGGCCGACCTTCACCACGCCCGACCAGCCAAAGCCCTCGCGCCCGACGCCGATGCCGTAGCGCGTCGCCCGGTTCTTGCCCTCGACGAAGTAGAGGAACTTGTTGTTGGTATCGACGATGATCGTGCCCGGCGCCTGGTCGGTGACGAAGCGCACCCTGGTGCGCTTGAACTTGGCCGCGACCTGCTTCTTGCTCAGCGGCTGGGCGACGAGCGTCACGGCCGGGGCGGTCTCGATCCGCTCGCCCTGCCGCGCGGCGGGAAAGGCGTTCGCCGACGTCGCCGGCAAGGTCCCGGTGACGGCGACGGCCGCCGCCAGCAGGATCGGTGCGTATTTCCGCATTGGTATATCCCTCTCACTTCCTGAATGTGGCGAGGCTAGCCAAGTTTTGACCGATTTCAAGTCGCCTCGCGCAATCGATGACGCGCACGGGCGGGGTTTTCTTCGGAGCGTTGCTTGCAAAAACACCGTAAAACGCAACCGTCCCCCGCAGGCGGACTGCGGGGGACGGTTGCTATACCAGGCTGTGCGCAGTGCTTTCCGGCCTCAGATCACGATGACCCTCGTGCCGACATTCACGCGGTCGTAAAGGTCGATGACGTCCTCGTTGCGCATGCGGATGCAGCCGGAGGAAACGGCATAGCCGATCGTCCATGGCGCATTGGTGCCGTGGATGCGGTAGAGCGTCGAGCCGAGATACATGGCGCGCGAGCCGAGCGGGTTGGCCGGCCCGCCGTCCATGGAGGCGGGCAGGTAGTGGCCCCTGGCGGCCTCGCGCTCGATCATCTCCTTCGGCGGCGTCCAGGTCGGCCATTCGGCCTTGCGGGTGATCTTGTGCGTGCCGGCCCACTCGAAGCCCGGCTTGCCGACGCCCACGCCGTAGCGCCGCGCCTTGCCGTCGCCGAGGACGAGGTAGAGGAAGCGGTTGTTGGTGTCGATGACGATCGTGCCCGCCTTGTACTGGCTGTCATAGGCGACGGTCTGCGGCAGGTACATGGGATCGAACTTCGAGCGCACGGCGGTGCGCGCCTGGCCCGTCGCCGAGACCTGTTCGACGCGCGCCACGCCGTCGCGGCGGATGACGCGGCGCTGGACCGCCTGCTGGCGCTGGATGACGCGCCGGGTGGCGACGGCCGGCTGCACGCCTTCGCCGGTGAGCTGCATCACCCAGGGGGCGGTGAGGTCGGGGCTGACGATGACGGGCGGGCGGCTCATGTACCGGTCGCCCGCATGGGCAAGGCCGGGGGCGGCAAGAAGGGCCGCGGCAAGGAGAATGCGTATCGACATCGGACGTACTCGCTACTGATCGTCGCCGGGAATGCGCCGCGAGAAAACTGGAAGACGGCGCTGGTTCGCCTCGAATGCTTGCACCCTTCGATGAAGCGAAAGGTAAACGCCCGTTCATTCGATATGTGCGATGCGGATAAACCTTCGGGTAGGGTTATTGCCCGCTTTCCAAATGTGGTTGACGAGTGGTAAAGCGGAACAAACGGGAAACGGAGGCGGCAATGACGGAACGGGGACTTCTGGAGGGCACGGACGGAAACATGCGCTGCGCCTGGCACGGCAATCTGGACGACTACCGCCGCTACCATGACGAGGAATGGGGCTATCCCGTCACCAGCGACCACCGGCTCTTCGAGAAGATCTGCCTCGAAGGCTTCCAGTCGGGCCTTTCCTGGCTCACCATCCTGAGGAAGCGGGAAGCCTTCCGCGCCGCCTTCGCCGGCTTCGATTTCGACAGGGTGGCGGCCTTCGGCGACGAAGATATCGCCCGCTGCCTTGCCGATGCCGGCATCGTGCGCCACCGCGGCAAGATCGTCTCGACCGTCAACAACGCCCGCCGCGCGCAGGCGCTGCGCGACGAGTTCGGCTCGCTCGCCCGCTATTTCTGGAGTTTCGAGCCGAAGCCGGAGGAGCGGCCCGCCCGCGTCGACTGGGAGACCATCGCCGCCAATCCCACCACGCCCACCTCCGTGCGCCTGTCGAAGGACCTGAAGAAGCGCGGCTGGACCTTCGTCGGGCCCACAACCGTCTACGCCTTCATGCAGGCGATGGGCCTCGTCAACGACCATGTGGAGGGCTGCTTCTGCCGGCAGGCCGTCGAAGAGCGGCGCAAGGGGTTCGAAAGGCCATAATTTGCGTCTTGTCAGGTAAATAAGGGTTTGTTTTTCAAGCGAATCATGTAGCCTAAGGTTGAGCGGCAAATTCATGTAATGCGAGTTTCGGGGTCAGCGTGCGCTTTGGCGCGCGTGCCGCTTTGTGCTGAATGATTTGGCATGTGGGGGAAACATGGCGCCAAACGCATCTGCAACCGTCGATATGCGTCTCGAACGCTGGGCCTGCGGCAAGGCCGAGGAAATCATGCTGCGCGAGGGCTTCCGCCTGATCCGCTCCGCCCGCAGCGGCACCCAATCCGAAATCCGCGAGACGAGCCTCTTGATGGCCCGCGCCATCGCCGCCTCGCTGCTCGAGGCCTCGTCCGCCCACCACACGCCGGCGGAGTAGAGGCGTCACAGGCGTGCCGTGGGGCGTGGATCCTCGGGTCAAGCCCGAGGATGACGACAGAAGAGAGGCTTGAAGGCAAAAGTGACGGTGCCGTATGCCGCGCGGCTCAACGGATGGGCAATTTCTCCTTCCCTCCGTCATCCTTGGGCTTGACCCGAGGATCCACGCCCCACGGCACGCCGCCCGATAAAAAGGGGCCCGCCGTCCGGCAGGCCCCTCCGCCATCACCTGGCGTTCTTCTCCAGCCATTCCTTCATCATGGCGATCTCGCCTTCCTGCGCGGTGACGATGTCCTCCGCCAGCTTGCGGATGGCCGGGTCCTTGCCGTGTTCGAGCTCGACCTTGGCCATGTCGATGGCGCCCTGGTGGTGGGCGATCATGCCGCGGACGAAATCCACGTCGGCATTGCCGGTGAACTCGATCTCCATGCCTTCGTGCATCTTGGCATTCGCAGCGAGAAAAGCCTTGGTCGAGGCACTCTGGTCGCCTGCGGAGGTTCCCATCTCCATGCCCTGATGGGCGGTGTTGCCGGCGTTTTCGGCGGCGGCGGGAAGGGCGAAGGCGAGCGCGAGGGCTGCGCCGAGAAGCATGTTCTTTGCGTTCATTGTCGTTTCCAGTTCTGAAAATACGGGTTGTCGGCCGGGTGCGGGCGCCCGGATGGTCACGCGTTTTTCAGGACCGGGGAGGGGGATCGAGCGGGAAGGGGCCGAGGCCAGCAAGCCGCGGCGTTGCCGCCGGGACGCGGCCCGAAATGTCGAGGCGGCGGTAAAGCGGCGCCGGCCGCTCGGCCTCGATGGCGAAACAGGCCGAGCACGCGACCGGATGGGCGGCCGCCTTGCCCTTGTGCCCGGTCGCCGCACCGTCGTCGCCGGCCATCGGGCGCATCGCATGCATGCCGGCCTGCGGGGCGGCATGGAGCGTCGCCGCGACCACCGGCACCCAGCCGGAGACCATGGCGCCCAGGATGGCGAGGACGAAGAGGACCTGTCTCATGCAGGCAGAGATAGGGGCTGCCTTCGCAAAAGAAAAGGACCGCTCAGTTCACCATGCCGTGACGGCCGGACGCGGTTTCGAGACAGAGGCGGGCGATGGCGAAGGTGCCGAAAAGCACGCCGCCCGCCACGCCCTCCAGGTCCGACCGGCCGAAGCAGAAGACGGGGCGGTAGAGCCCGGGGCCGGGACGGATCGCGGTGGCGAAGCTGAAGGTGGTGGAAACGGTCGACGCCTCCTCCAGCGCCAGCAGCACCTTCTGCCAGTCGGCCGGCTCGTAGAACTGGATGAGGTCCATGATGCCGCAGCGCGTGCCGGAAAGATCGTGCAGGGCCGCGGTCTCGGGCCCGAGATGCACGAGCCCGGTCGCAAGCTCCGCCCGCCATTCCTCGCAGACGAAGGCCGTCTCCAGCTCGCCGGCGTCGATGCCGATGAGATCGGCCACGGAGGCGGGGCGCGGGGAGAGCATGATCGGTTTCGATGCCATTCGATCGGTCCGGAAGGTGGCCGCGCCCGGGGGTGCCCGGCCATGTCGGCAGGGGACCCGGCGTGATTTGCCGCCGCCCGCTGGGCAAAACGCCTTGCCAAACGGACGGGATGGACGTTTACCTTTTCTCAAGGGTAACCGACATCGCCCGCCGCCGGAAGCGGGGCAACTGGTCGTTTACTCGACTGGACGGCGCGTTTTCCAAAAATTCCCCGAAGGGTTGAATGCCCGATTTCGTCCTTCATACCGGCCACGACCTGGTCGACCAGTTGCAGGCCTATCGCCGCAAGACGGGGCTGACGCAGGACGATATCGCCTGGAAGCTCGGCTTTTCCGCCACCACCGTCTCGCGCTGGGAGCGCGGCATCGCCGTGCCGGACCTGCGGGCGACCGGCGCCATCGTCGATTTCCTGCGCCGGGCCGATGCGCAGACCGAGCGGCGCCTGCTCGCCTCGATCCTCGCCTCGCGGGAAAGCCGCAATCTCTGGGAGGGCCGCGATATCCGCTACCTCGGCGGCTCGCAGCAGGAATACCGCGAGAGCCCGCAAATGCGCGCCGTGGTCGGCACCAGCATCCGCCGCTATCTCACCGGCCATTACCGCGCCTGCGTCGAGGACCGGGCGCTGGTCGCAAGCCTTTGTGCCCGCGAAATCGCCGGCATCGAGATCTATGGCGGCCCGGCGCTCTCGGTGACGTCCATCCCGGAGGGCTACGTGCAGCTGAAGCGCCTTTCCTTCCAGTCGGAGATGCGCGGCATCATCCGGGGCGACACCCATTCGACCCTCATTCCGAAGGCGCAAGCGCCCACCGCCTCCGCTGTCATCGTGCATAGCTGGGATACGCTCTCGCGCCGTCCGTGACCGGCGGGCTTTTGCGCCCTTGCCGCTGCCCGCCCAATCCGCTAGGGAAACCGGCAACGGAAATACGGAATTTCGGGTATCCCGATGAGCGAAAAGCAGAAAAAACCGCAGAAGCTGAAAGCCCGCCTGCCGCGCGGCTTCGTCGACCGGGACGCCGCGGACATCCGCGCCGTGAACGAGATGACCGCGAAGATCCGCACGGTCTACGAGCATTACGGCTTCGATCCGGTGGAAACGCCGCTCTTCGAATATACCGACGCGCTCGGCAAGTTCCTGCCCGATGCCGACCGGCCGAACGAGGGCGTCTTCTCGCTGCAGGACGACGACGACCAGTGGATGTCGCTCCGCTACGACCTGACGGCGCCGCTCGCCCGCCATGTCGCGGAGAACTTCAACGAGATCCAGCTTCCCTACCGCACCTATCGCGCCGGCTACGTCTTCCGCAACGAGAAGCCGGGCCCGGGCCGCTTCCGCCAGTTCATGCAGTTCGATGCCGATACGGTCGGCGCGGCGGGCGTGCAGGCGGATGCCGAGATGTGCATGATGATGGCCGACACGATGGAAGCCCTCGGCATCGCCCGCGGCGACTACGTCATCCGCGTCAACAACCGCAAGGTCCTCGACGGCGTGCTGGAGGCGATCGGCCTCGGCGGCGACGATAAGGCCGGTGCGCGTCTTACGGTGCTGCGCGCCATCGACAAGCTCGACAAGTTCGGCCCCGAGGGCGTCAGGCTCCTGCTCGGTGCGGGCCGCAAGGACGAATCCGGCGACTTCACCAAGGGCGCGGGCCTCAATGAAGAGCAGATCGGCAAGGTGCTCTTCTTCGTCGGCATCCGGGATTATTTCGAGAGCGCCGCCGACCTCGCCAAGCTGGTCGAAGGCACCGCGCGCGGCGGCGAGGGCGTCGACGAGCTGAACCAGATCGGCCATCTCGTCACGTCGGCCGGCTACGGGCCGGACCGCATCAAGATCGACCCCTCCGTCGTGCGCGGCCTCGAATATTACACCGGCCCGGTCTTCGAGGCCGAGCTGCAGTTCGCCGTCACCAACGAGAAGGGCGAGAAGGTCGTCTTCGGCTCGGTCGGCGGCGGCGGGCGCTATGATGGGCTCGTCTCGCGCTTCATGGGCCAGCCGGTGCCGGCCACGGGCTTTTCCATCGGCGTCTCGCGCCTGATGACGGCGCTGAAGAACCTCGGCAAGCTCGGGCAGGAGGAGGTCGTCGCCCCCGTGCTCGTCACCGTCATGGACGGCGATATCGAGAGCATGGGCCGCTACCAACGCTTCACGCAGGAGCTGCGCGCCGCCGGCATCCGCGCCGAGATGTACCAGGGCAACTGGAAGAAATTCGGCAACCAGCTCAAATACGCCGACCGCCGCGGCGCCCCCGTCGCCGTCATCCAGGGCGGCGACGAGCGTGCAGAAGGTCTCGTGCAGATCAAGGACCTCATCGAGGGCAAGCGCCTTTCCGGCGAGATCGAGGACAACACCACCTGGCGCGAGGCCCGCGTGGCACAGGTCTCCGTGCCGGAGGCCGAGCTGGTCGCCAGGGTCCGCGAGATCCTCGACGCGCAGGCCGAAGACCGGGCGCGGGCTGGCTGACGGCAATGATAATCGCTTCGCCGGAACACCCCCCTCTGCCCTGCCGGGCATCTCCCCCACAAGGGGGGAGATCGGCAGGAAGCGAGAACCGTGCTCGGCGCGCGGCGTTGGAGACGGGCGAGACAGCGCGGCAATTCGATCTCCCCCCTTGTGGGGGAGATGCCCGGCAGGGCAGAGGGGGGTACTTCACGCCATGCCCCTGAGCAACCTCCCCGCCTTCGCCCCCGATCTCGTCGCCGATCTCGAACGCCTCGGCACCGAGCGCGTCGATACGCCGGTCATCCAGCCGGCCGAGCCCTTCCTCGACATGGCGGGCGAGGACCTGCGCCGGCGTATCTTCCTGACGGAGAGCGAGACGGGCAAGAGCCTGTGCCTGCGCCCGGAATTCACCATTCCCGTCTGCCTGCGCCATATCGAGACGGCGATGGGCACGCCGCGGCGTTATGCCTATCTCGGCGAGGTCTTCCGCCAGCGCCGCGAGGGCGCCAACGAGTTCTACCAGGCCGGCATCGAGGATCTGGGCGAGACCGACGTCGCCCGCGCCGATGCGCGCGCCGTGCGCGATGCCATGACCGTGCTGGAGAACCGCCTGCCGGGTGTGACGCTCTCCGTCGTCCTCGGCGATCAGTCGGTCTTCGAGGCGGTGGTGGCGGCCTGCGGCCTGCCGGCCGGCTGGCAGAAGCGGCTGGTCCACGCCTTCGGCAACCAGGCGCAGCTCCAGAGGCTGATGGCCGACCTTTCCAGCCCCACGCCCGCCGGCGTCTTCGGCCCGGAGGTCGAGCGTCTCGCCATTCTCGGCAAGCTCGACGACGAGGCGGCGCTGATCGCCCATATCGACGAGACGATGGAGGCGACCGGCTACTCCACCAATGCCAGCCGCAGCCCGGCCGACATCGCCCGGCGCCTGCGCGAGAAGATGGAGCTCGCCAACACACGGCTCGACGCCCGCACGCTGGCGCTGCTCAGGGAATTCCTCGCGCTGGAACTCTCCCTTGCCGAGGCCCCCGCCGCGCTCGCCGCCTTCGCGGACAAGGCCGGCCTTGCGCTCGGCGAGGCGCTTGCCCGCTTCGAGCGGCGCGTTTCGGCGCTGCGCGCGGCCGGCGCCGATCCGGCGCGCATCGCCTACCGCGCCGCCTTCGGCCGCCCGCTCGACTACTATACCGGCCTCGTCTTCGAGATCGCGCCGGCCGGCTCGGCGCTGGTGCTGGCCGGCGGCGGGCGCTACGACCGGCTCCTGACGCTGCTCGGCGCGAGGGAGCGCATCCCGGCGGTCGGCTTCTCGCTCTGGCTCGACCGTATCCAGAGCCTGACGGAGGCCGCGGCATGACGATCACCATCGGCCTTCCCTCCAAGGGGCGCATGAAGGAAGACAGTTCCGCCATGCTCGCCCGCGCCGGCTTCACCGTCACGGCGGTCGGCAACGACCGTTCCTATCGCGGCCGCGTCGAGGGGCGCGACGACATCGAGATCGCCTTCCTCTCCGCCTCGGAAATCTCCCGCGAGATCGCCGCCGGCACCGTCGATTTCGGCGTGACGGGCGAGGACCTCGTGCGCGAGGGGCTGGCGGAGGCCGACGCCCGCGTCGAATTCAGTGCCCGGCTCGGCTTCGGCCATGCGGACGTCGTCGTCGCCGTGCCGGAAATCTGGCTCGACGTCGACACCATGGCCGACCTCGGCGACGTCGCCGCCGATTTCCGCGCGCGCCACGGCCGCAGGCTGACCATCGCCACGAAATACTGGCGGCTGACCCAGCAGTTCTTCTCCGGCAACCACGGCATCCAGCTCTACCGCATCGTCGAAAGCCTCGGGGCTACGGAAGGCGCGCCGGCCTCCGGTTCCGCCGACATCATCGTCGATATCACCTCGACCGGCTCGACCCTCGTCGCCAACCACCTGAAAATCCTCGCCGACGGCGTGATCCTCAAATCCGAAGCCTGCCTCGTGCGCGCCCGCAAGCCGGAGCATGAGGGGGATGCGGTGGTGGCGGAAATCGTGGAGCGGGTGCGCGGGGTGGTTTGAGGAGTCAGTGCCGCGTGGCACCCCTCTCTGCCCTGCCGGGCATCTCCCCCACAAGGGGGGAGATTGGATGGGGCCTAGTTTCGCCCATCTCTAACGCTGCAATTTGAGCAAGATTTTTGCGACTTGCCAATCTCCCCCCTTGTGGGGGAGATGGCCGGCAGGCCAGAGGGGGGTGTCCCCAGCCTCCGCCGCAAATTTCTCCATCACCACCCTGACATCCCCCACCGACCTGTCCTATCTATGGGCTCCCACCAAGGAGTCGCCCATGACCGATCTGTCGTCCTTCCCCGTCACCAAGAAATGGCCCGCGAAAAACCCCGATATCATCCAGCTCTATTCGCTGCCGACGCCGAACGGCGTGAAGGTTTCGATCGCGCTGGAGGAGCTTGGCCTTGCCTATGAGGCGCACCGCATCGAGTTCGGCGCCGAGGGCGTGAAGTCGCCGGATTTCATCTCGCTCAACCCGAACGGCCGCATTCCCGCGCTCATCGATCCGAACGGGCCGGACGGCAAGCCGATCGGCCTCTTCGAATCGGGCGCGATCCTCGTCTATCTCGCGGAGAAGACGGGCAAGCTGCTGCCGGCCGATGTGGCGGGCCGCTACGAGACGCTGTGCTGGGTGATGTTCCAGATGGGCGGCATCGGGCCGATGTTCGGCCAGTTCGGCCATTTCTTCAAATATGCCGCCGACAAGGTCGCCAACAATTCCTACCCCATGGAGCGCTACCGGGACGAATCGAAGCGCCTGCTTTCCGTGCTGGAGGAGCGCCTTCAGGGCCGCAAGTGGCTGATGGGCGGCGACTATACCATCGCCGATATCGCCACCTTCCCCTGGGTACGCGGCGCGGACGTCTTCTACGGCGGGCGCGAGGCGCTCGACTATGCGTCCTTCCCGGCCGTCATGGCCTGGCTGGAGCGCTGCCTTGCCCGCCCGGCCTCTGCAAAGGGCCTGGAGATTCCGGCATAGGGCTGACGCAAACGAAGAAACCGGCGGCGCGGCGGCCCGTTGACGCCGCCCGCCGGGCCGCGCTACCTCTTGGGCAGGACGATAGAGGGATGGAGCCATCGTGACGGGAAGACTGGTTGTTGCGGGCGGCGGCCAGGCCGCGTTTGCCCTCGTTGCCAAATTGCGCGCGCTGAAGGACGAGCGGCCGATCACCATCATCGCCGCCGAGGCCTCCCATCCCTACCAGCGCCCGCCGCTTTCCAAGAAATACCTGCTCGGCGAGGCCGACCTTTCCCGCCTGATGTTCCGCCCGGAAAACTGGTATGCGGAAAACGGCGTCGAGATCCGCCTTGCCACGGAGGTGACCTCCATCGACCGGGCGGCAAAGCGCGTGGCGCTCAGCGACGGCTCGACGCTCGACTATGAATTCCTGGCGCTCGCCACCGGCGCGACGCCGCGCCGCCTGCCGGCCGGGATCGGCGGCGACCTCGACGGCGTCTTCACCGTGCGCGACTACCGCGACGCCGACCGGCTCGGCCTCGAAATGCAGGAGGGCCGGCGCGCGCTGGTCGTCGGCGGCGGCTATATCGGGCTGGAGGCGGCGGCGGTCGCACGGGGGCGGGGGCTGCATGTCACGGTCATCGAGATGGCCGACCGCATCCTCGCGCGCGTCGCTTCCCCCGCCACGGCCACCATCCTCAAGGCGATCCACACCGCGCGCGGCGTCGACGTGCGCGAGAAGACCGGCCTCGTGCGCCTTCTCGGCGAGAACGGCCGCGTCACCGGCGCGGAACTGACGGATGGCTTCGTTCTGCCCGTCGACGTGGTGATCGCCGGCATCGGCGTGGCGGCCAACGACGGACTCGCCCGCGAGGCGGGGCTGGAGGTGGCGAACGGCATCGTCGTCGATGCGCATGCCCGCACCTCCGATCCCTCGATCTTCGCCATGGGCGACTGCGCGGTCCTGCCCTTCGAGGGCAGCCGCGTGCGGCTCGAATCCGTGCAGAATGCGGTGGACCAGGCCGAGGCCGCCGCCGCCGTCATCGCCGGGGGCGATGCGCCCTATGAGCCCAAGCCCTGGTTCTGGTCCGACCAGTACGACGTCAAGCTGCAGATCGCCGGCTTCTGCATGGGCTTCGACGACACGTTCGTGCGCCCCGGCCAGCGCGAGGGCAGCGTCTCCGTCTGGTATTTCCGCGACGGGCGGCTGATCGCGGTCGACGCGGTCAACGACGCGAAGGCCTATGTCGTCGGCAAGAAGCTGATCGAGATGGGCCGCACGCCCGAGCGCGCGCTTCTCGAAGACCCGGCCACGGACCTCAAGGCGCTGACGCTTTGAGGTTGCGCCGCGCGGCGCCGACAGGGGCACGCGGTTGCATTCTTTTGATATTCGTTAAGTATGATATGTCCTCGGACCTGCGCCGGCTGGGCGATGCTTTCGCGGTTCACGCATTCTTTAGTGTTCTCGGGCTGATTGGGGCCATCCTGATCCCGCCCGGTGGCCGCTCATGTTTCGTATCCTCACCTGCATCGCCGTCGAGCACGACCTTCGCCTGGTCCTGCTTGCCGCGCTCATCTGCTTCCTGTCCAGCTATGTGGCGGTGACGCTGGCGCAACGGGCGGCGATATCGGAGGGGATGGCGCGCGCGCTCTGGCTGGGCGCGGCGGGCACGTCGAGCGGCTTCGGCATATGGGCGACGCACTTCATCGCCATGGTGGCCTACGATGCGGGCGTCGTCGTGGGCTACGACATGAAGCTGACGCTGGTTTCGCTGGCCGTCGCCATCGTCGTCACGAGCATCGGCCTTGCCATCGCCACCTACCGTTCCGGCCGCGGCGCGCTGGTCGCCGGCGGTATCGTGCTCGGCGCGGGCATCAGCTCCATGCACTATATCGGCATGTCGGCGGTGGAGCTTCCCGGCGCCATCCGCTGGGCGCCCGGCTATGTGGCCCTGTCGCTCGTCTTTGCCGGCGTCTTCGGCGCGCTCTCGCTCATCGCCTGCATGCGCCCCCAGCCGCGTGCGCGCGACCGGGCCCTTGCCACCGCGCTGATGGCGGTCGGCGTCGTGTCGCTGCATTTCACGGGAATGACGGCGGTGACGATCGAGCCCGGCCTGATGCCGGTCAGCGACGACACGCTGATCTCCACCGGCCTGATGGTGCCGCTGATCGCCGTCGTCGCCTTCTCGCTGCTCTTCACCGGCCTCACGGCGGCGATCTTCGCCCGGCAGGCCGAGCTTGCGGCCAGCGAAAGCACGCGCCAGTTCGCCATGCTGGTGCAGGGCGTCAAGGACTACGCCATCTACATGCTCGATCCGCAGGGGCGCGTGGCCAACTGGAACGAGGGCGCCGAGCGCGCCAAGGGCTACAAGGCGCACGAGATCGTCGGCGTGCATTTCTCGCGGTTCTACAGTGCGCCGGACCGGGCCGCCGGCCTGCCCGAGCGGGCGCTTGAGGCCGCCCGGCAGGAGGGCAAGTTCGAGAGCGAGGGCTGGCGCTACCGCAAGGACGGCTCGCGCTTCTGGGCCAATGTCGTCCTCAATGCGATCCACGATGCGTCCGGCGTGCTGATCGGCTATGCAAAGATCACCAAGGACGTCACGGTGGAGAAGCTCAACGCCGACCGGCTGGCCGAAGTCACCAAGAACCTCGATCTTGCGCTGGAGAACATGTCGCAGGGCCTCTGCCTCTTCGACAAGGACGAGCGCCTGCTGCTCGCCAACAAGCGCTACAGCGAGATCTTCGGCTTTTCTGAAGGCAGCGTGCGGCCGGGCATGACCCTGCGCGAGATCGTCGATAGGGGCGTGGCCGACATCTATGCCGATCCGGAGGTCCGCCCGGCCATCGCGCGCGATGCCTATATCCGCCGCCGCGCGGCCATCCAGGGCGACAATGGCGGGGCGACCGTGGACAAGCTGCCGAACGGCGTCTCGGTCCAGTTGCGCTACCGCATGCTGCCGGACGGCGCTTGGGTCGCGACCTACGAGGACATTTCCGAGCGCCTGCGCTCGGAGGAGCAGATCTCCTTCCTCGCCCGCCACGACGGCCTGACGGGCCTGCCGAACCGGGCGAACTTCAACGGCCGCCTGGAAGCGGAGCTCGACAATGCCCGCCGCTCGGGCAGCAAGGTCGCGGCCATCGGCATCGACCTCGACAAGTTCAAGGAAATCAACGACACGCGCGGCCATGCCGCCGGCGACGAGGTGCTCGTCACGCTGTCGCGCCGCATGCAGGCCTGCCTTCAGGCCGACGAGACCGTCGCCCGCTTCGGCGGCGACGAGTTCGCGGCCGCAAAGCGCTTCGAAGACATGTCGGACCTTACCGATTTCATCCAGCGCATCGAGGCCTGCCTCAACGAGGAGATCCGCATCGACGGCTACGACATCAAGCCGGGCGCCAGCATCGGCGTCGCCATCTATCCGCAGGACGCCGACGAAATCGAGGCGCTGCTGAACAATGCCGACCTCGCCATGTACCGGGCGAAGGACGCGCTGACCGAGACGGTGTGCTTCTACGAGGTCTCGATGGACGAGGCCGCGCGCAGCCGCCGCCTCATCGCCAACGACCTCTGGCAGGCGGTCGACCGCAAGGAACTGCAACTGCACTACCAGGTGCAGAAGGCTGTCCATTCCGGCGAGACGATCGGCTACGAGGTGCTGCTGCGCTGGCACCATCCTTCGCGCGGCACGATCCCGCCGAGCGAGTTCATCCCGATCGCCGAGGAATGCGGCGCCATCCTGCCGATCGGCGAATGGGTGCTGCGGGAAGCCTGCCGCGAGGCCGCGACCTGGGGCAACGAGCAGAAGATCGCCGTCAACCTGTCGCCGGTGCAACTTGCCAATGCCGACGTCGCCGACCTCGTGCACCGCGTCCTCCTCGAGACGGGCCTCAGCCCGCGCCGCCTGGAGCTGGAGATCACCGAATCGACCATCATCGGCGACAAGGAGCGGGCGCTCGCCACGCTCCGCCGCATCAAGGCCTTCGGCGTCACCATCGCCATCGACGATTTCGGCACCGGCTATTCGTCGCTGGAAACCCTGCGCGCCTTCCCCTTCGACAAGATCAAGCTCGACCGGAGCTTCATGAGCGAGGTGGAGGCGAGCCCCGAGGCGAAGGCCATCATCCGCGCCATCCTGGCGCTCGGCCATACGCTGCGCGTGCCGGTTCTGGCCGAGGGCGTGGAGACCCGCAGCCAGCTCGACATCCTGCTCGACGAGGGCTGCGACGAGGCACAGGGCTATTTCCTCGGCCGGCCCGTTCCCGTGGGGCATATCCGGCCCGCAATGGAGAAGACGGCGGCGGCTTGAGACCGGAAATGAGGCGGGTGGCGTTCACCCCCTCTGCTACTGCCGCTTGAAGCGCCGGCCCACGAGGTCGATCTGGAAGCGGGGGAAGATGAAGACGCCGATGATCGTGCCGGCGTATTTCTCCTCAAGCCCCGTGGATTCGCCCACGCAGAACACCGGCTGGCGCGGCGCGCCGTCGAGGTGGATCGTCGTGGAGAAGCAGAAGGACGAGGAGGAGGCCGCGGCCTGCTCGAAGAGCTCCAGCACGCGCGCGCGGTCGGCCGGCTCATAGCAGCGGATCAGGTTGAGCAGCCCGCAGGGGCGCTGCGGCAGGCCGTGCGCCAGCGCCGCCTTTTCGCCGAGCGTGAAGAGCCCGCTGGAGAGATCGCCGGCCCAACGCTCCGTCACGCAGTATTGCGTCAGCAGTTCGTTGTCCGTCTCGTCGAATTCCATCGAACCCGGAAGGAAGGGCGAGGAGAGATCGGTCTTGATTATCTTGAACACCTACGACCCCAGCAGTTGCTCGAATTCAGCCGGCACGCCCGCCCGAAGCGGGCGCGACATGGTAAAAAGCAGCGCCGGCTGACTCCCCGAAGCCTGCCGAACCATGCCTTCATGTATTGAACTGCGTCCGGCTCCGTCTCGTGCATCGGATCGAACGTACGCATGAAAACCGCGGCGGATTTCCCATTCGAATCTGCCGGCGGGATATGAGACTTGAGGAATCCCGGAAACGGACCGGCTATACGCCGAAAACCAGTACCTGAACCCCTTGGTGAATCTTAAAGTTCACTTGGGGCGTCTTTATAGTTGGTTTTTTGATGCCAGCAACGGGTTTTTGATAATAATTATTCAAATGGAAAAATTCTTTCTCCGGAAACGATACAGTCGTTCCAAGCAGAAAAGGGCGGCCCGAAGACCGCCCTTTCCGAACTGAACCGGATGGCTCAGATGTGATGGCTTGCGCCTATCACATCATGTCCATGCCGCCAGTTCAGCGCGCTTGACGCGCTGAACCAACTTTAGTGCATGGGCGAAGCTTGATGGTCACGCTGCGATAGGCTTGCGCCTATCACATCATGTCCATGCCGCCCATGCCGCCCATGCCGCCCGGCATTGCCGGAGCGTCCTTCTTCGGCAGCTCGGCGATCATGGCTTCCGTCGTGATCAGCAGCGAGGCAACCGAAGCGGCGTTCTGCAGCGCCGTGCGGACAACCTTGACCGGGTCGACGATGCCGAGCTGGATCAGGTCGCCGTATTCGCCGGTCTGGGCGTTGTAGCCGTAGTTGTCTTCGTTCTTGTCGAGGATCTTGCCGACCACGATGGAGGCTTCATCACCTGCGTTGTCCGCGATCTGGCGAACCAGCGACTGCAGCGCCTTGCGGACGATGTTGATGCCGGCTTCCTGGTCGTCGTTCTCGCCCTTGGCGGAGATCTTCGTGGAGGAACGGAGCAGGGCAACGCCGCCGCCCGGTACGATGCCTTCCTGAACGGCAGCGCGCGTCGCGTTGAGGGCGTCGTCGATGCGGTCCTTCTTTTCCTTCACTTCGACTTCCGTCGAGCCGCCGACGCGGATGACGGCAACGCCGCCGGCGAGCTTGGCAAGGCGTTCCTGCAGCTTCTCGCGGTCGTAGTCGGAGGTGGTTTCCTCGATCTGGGCCTTGATCTGCGCGACGCGGCCTTCGATTTCGGCCTTCTGGCCGGCACCGTCGACGATCGTCGTGTTTTCCTTGGAGATCGAGACCTTCTTGGCGCGGCCGAGCATTTCGAGCGTGACGCTCTCGAGCTTGATGCCGAGGTCTTCGGAGATGACCGTGCCGCCCGTCAGGATGGCGATGTCTTCGAGCATGGCCTTGCGGCGGTCGCCGAAGCCCGGAGCCTTGACGGCAGCGATCTTGAGGCCGCCACGCAGCTTGTTGACGACGAGCGTGGCGAGGGCTTCGCCTTCGACGTCCTCAGCGACGATGACCAGCGGCTTGCCGGTCTGGACGACGGCTTCGAGAACCGGGAGCATGGCCTGGAGGTTCGAGAGCTTCTTCTCGTGCAGGAGAATGTAGGCGTCTTCGAGGTCGGCGACCATCTTTTCCGGGTTGGTCACGAAGTAGGGCGACAGGTAGCCGCGGTCGAACTGCATGCCTTCGACGACTTCGAGTTCGGTTTCGGCGGTCTTGGCTTCTTCAACCGTGATGACGCCTTCGTTGCCGACCTTCTGCATGGCTTCGGCAATGTCGAGGCCGATCTGGCGCTCGCCGTTGGCCGAGATCGTGCCGACCTGTGCGACTTCTTCCGAGGTGTTGATCTTCTTGGCCTTGGCCTGGAGATCCTTGACGACTTCGGCGACGGCGAGATCGATGCCGCGCTTGAGGTCCATCGGGTTCATGCCGGCGGCAACGGCCTTGGCGCCTTCGCGGACGATGGCCTGGGCAAGGACGGTTGCGGTCGTGGTGCCGTCGCCGGCGATGTCGTTGGTCTTGGAAGCGACTTCACGGACGAGCTGGGCGCCCATGTTCTCGAACTTGTCTTCCAGTTCGATTTCCTTGGCGACGGAAACGCCGTCCTTGGTGATGCGCGGAGCGCCGAAGGACTTGTCGATGACGACGTTGCGGCCCTTCGGGCCGAGGGTTACCTTGACGGCGTCTGCGAGGACGTCGACGCCACGCAGCATCTTTTCGCGCGCGCTGCGGCCGAACTTTACTTCTTTGGCTGCCATTGTGAGAACTCCTGAAGAGGTGTCAGCAAAATTGGAAAGGGATGACCGGCGATCAGCCGATGATGCCCATGATGTCGGCTTCCTTCATGATCAGAAGGTCTTCGCCGTCGAGCTTGACTTCGGTGCCCGACCACTTGCCGAACAGGACGCGGTCGCCGACCTTGACGTCGAGAGCGACGACCTTGCCGCTTTCGTCACGGGCGCCGGAGCCGACGGCGACGATTTCGCCTTCCTGCGGCTTTTCCTTGGCGGTGTCGGGGATGATGATGCCACCCTTGGTCTTGGCTTCGGACTCGACGCGACGAACGACGACGCGGTCGTGAAGCGGGCGGAAGTTGGTGCTTGCCATTGTCTTTTCCCTCGATCAAATGACATTGCGGATCGCGAGCGGATCCGTTGGATTGGTGTTAGCACTCATCTATCGCGAGTGCTAGCGGAACCGAGATAGGCGGCAGGGCCCTTCGAGTCAAGAACGGCGCCTCGAAATTATTTCGGCCGGAATGGTTACCGCCCGTCCTCGTCCGCCTGGCGGCAGATGGGGGCACCTTCACAGCCCATCAAGGCAGTCCCGTGAATTTTCGGCCGTTTTCCGGCAGGCGGCGCAAAATTGCGGGAAGAGGCTTGTTTTCTTGGCCTCGCTTTGCAATGTCAGCCGGGCTCGATCTCGACACGGGAAACCCTGATGGCTCAACGCATCCAATCCTTCCGCGACATCGCCGCGCAATACGACGTGGTGCTCTGCGACGTCTGGGGCGTCCTTCATAACGGTGTCGAGGCCTTTTCCCATGCAAGCGAGGCGCTCGCCGCCGCGCGGGCCGCGGGCCTCACGGTCGTGCTCATCACCAATTCGCCGCGCCCCCATCCGGGCGTGCGCGTGCAGATCCGCGGCCTCGGCGTTGCGGACGAGGCCTATGACCGCATCGTCACCTCCGGCGACGTCACCCGCGCGCTGATCGCCGAGGGGCCGAAGAATATCTGGTTCATCGGCGCGGAAAAGGACCTTCCGCTGCTTGACGGCCTCGGCGTTACCGAGGTGGGGATGGAAGAGGCCGAGGCCGTGGTCTGCGCCGGCCTTCGCGACGACGAGCGGGAGACGGCGGAGGATTATCGCGGCGAACTCGCCCTCCTCGCGGCGCGCAAACTGCCCTTCATCTGCGCCAATCCGGACCTCGTCGTCGAGCGCGGCCACCGGCTCATTCCCTGTGCCGGGGCGCTTGCCGTGATCTACGAAACCCTCGGCGTTGCGACGCGCATCGCCGGCAAGCCGCACCGGCCGATCTACGAGCAGGCGCTCGCCGAGGCGCGCGAGGTCCACGGCGCCTTCGACCTGTCGCGCGTGATCGCCGTCGGCGACGGCATGCCGACGGACGTGCGCGGCGCCGAAGCCTTCGGCCTCGATGTCCTCTACATTTCCGGCGGCATCCACGCGCAGCACTATGTCGAGGGCGGTCGCACCGACGAGGAGAAGCTTGCCGCCTTCCTCGCCGCAGAGAATGCCCACCCGAAATGGTGGATGCCCCGGCTTCAGTGACGCAGAGGCGCATCATGACGGTATTTCACAGGAACGAGACGAAAGAGCCGCTGCCGCAGCATCTGCGCGGCGGCGTCATCGCCATCGGCAATTTCGACGGCGTGCACCGCGGCCACCAGGCCGTGCTGCAGCGGGCGCTGGATATCGCGCGCAGCCGCGGCGTCCCCGCGCTGGTGCTGACCTTCGAGCCGCATCCGCGCACTGTCTTCCGGCCGGACAAGCCGGTCTTCCGCCTGACGCCCGCCCCGCTCAAGGCCCGCATCCTCGAAGGCATGGGCTTTTCCGCCGTCATCGAATATCCCTTCGACCGTTCCTTCTCGGAAATCTCGGCGCAGGATTTCATCCGCGCGATCCTGATGGACTGGCTGCATGCTTCCGAGGTCGTCACCGGCTTCGATTTCCATTTCGGCAAGGGCAGGGAGGGCGGCCCCGCCTTCCTGATGGCCGCCGGCGAGGAGAACGGCTTCGGCGTCACGCTGGTCGATGCCTTCCGCGACGAGAACGCATCGGTCATCTCCTCCAGCTTCATCCGCGCGCTGGTCGGCGAGGGCAAGGTGGCGGAAGCGGCAGGCCAGCTCGGCTACCGCTATACGGTGGAGGCGGAGATCGTCGGCGGCAAGCAGCTCGGCCGCACGCTCGGCTTTCCCACCGCCAACATGCAGCTTCCGCCGGAAGTGGAGCTACGCAACGGCATCTACGCGGTGCGCTTCCGCCGCCCGGACGGCTTCCTCCACGACGGCGTCGCCAGCTACGGCCGCCGCCCGACGGTGGACGCGGACGGCGCCCCGCTGCTGGAAACCTTCCTCTTCGACTTCTCCGGCGACCTCTACGGCGAAATCTCCGCCGTCTCCTTCTTCGGCCACCTGCGCGACGAACTGAAATTCGACGGCCTCGATCCGCTGGTCGTGCAGATGAAGCGCGACGAGGAGGAGGCAAGGGCGCTCCTTTCCGGCGTCAGGCCGCTCGGGCCGATCGATGCGCGCCTCTGTTTCTGACGTTCGTGCGAGCGCTTTGTAGCCGGGCTTTTGCTGGAAACCCTCGCACCGCTCTCCTTCGTCATCCTCGGGCTTGACCCGAGGATCCATTCTTTTCAACGGCTTATGGATCCTCGGGTCAAGCCCGAGGATGACGGAAGAGAGGTTTGGCGGGCTTTGTCGGCTACCCATGGCGGCTTTGCCGCTCGTCACGTCTTTTCAAAACGCTGAAAAGGCCGTAAGACCGCGCGCATGATGCTCCACCGGCCGACCATCGCCCTGCGAATTAGTGGCCCGGCCTTCCGCGCGCTCTGAGCGAGGCCGGAAGGTCCGGGATTTCGGGCGTTTCCAGAAAAGCGCCCCCGCCGTCAGTGCCTGACACCATTCCGCGCGAAAAGACGATAGCCATACCCATGACCGATACGCCCGAAAAAGTCGATTATTCGTCCACCCTCTACCTGCCGCAGACGGATTTCCCGATGCGCGCCGGCCTGCCGCAGAAGGAGCCCGAGATGGTGGCCCGCTGGCAGAAGATGGACCTCTACAAAAAGCTGCGCGCCTCCGCCGCCGGCCGCCAGAAGTTCGTGCTGCACGACGGCCCGCCCTATGCCAACGGCCATATCCATATCGGCCATGCGCTGAACAAGATCCTGAAAGACGTCATCACCCGCTCGTTCCAGATGCGCGGGCGCGACGCCAACTACGTGCCCGGCTGGGACTGCCACGGCCTTCCGATCGAATGGAAGATCGAGGAGAAGTATCGCGAGAAGGGCAAGAACAAGGACGAGGTCCCGGTCAACGAATTCCGCCAGGAATGCCGTGACTTCGCGGCGGGCTGGATCCAGATCCAGACCGAGGAGTTCAAGCGCCTCGGCATCGAGGGCGACTTCGAGCATCCCTACACGACGATGAACTTCCACGCGGAAGCCCGCATTGCCGGCGAACTGCTGAAGATCGCCAAATCCGGCCAGCTCTACCGCGGCTCCAAGCCCGTCATGTGGTCGGTCGTAGAGCGCACGGCGCTCGCCGAGGCCGAGGTCGAATATGCCGATGTCGAGAGCGACACGATCTGGGTGAAGTTCCCCGTGTCATTTGTTGCGCGCGACGGTGCTAAAATGACCGATCTTTTGAGTGCGTATGTCGTCATCTGGACGACCACGCCCTGGACGATCCCCGGCAACCGCGCCATCGCCTTCTCCTCGCGTTACCCTTACGGCCTCTATGAGGTCGAGAGCGCCGAAAACGCCTTCGGCCCGCAGCCCGGCGAAAAACTGATCTTCGCGACGCGCCTTGCCGACGAGGCCGCCGCCAAGGCGAAGCTTACCTTCAGGTTCGTCCGCGATGTCGCGCCGGAAGAGCTTGCCGCCATCACCTGCGCCCATCCGCTGAAAGACCTCGGCTACACGTTCCCCGTCCCGTTGCTCGATGGCGACCATGTCACCGACGATGCCGGCACGGGTTTCGTGCACACCGCCCCCGGTCACGGCCGCGAGGACTTCGACGCCTGGATGGCCGAGGCGCGCAATCTCGAAGCGCGCGGCATCTCTTCGAAGATCCCCTTCACCGTCGACGACGCCGGCTTCTACACGGTCGACGCCCCCGGCTTCGAGGGCGCGCGCGTCATGGACGACAACGGCAAGAAGGGCGATGCCAACGAGCGCGTCATCAAGGCGCTGATCGCGGCGAACAACCTGTTCGCGCGCGGGCGGCTGAAGCATTCCTATCCGCATTCCTGGCGCTCCAAGAAGCCGGTCATCTTCCGCAACACGCCGCAATGGTTCGTCTACATGGACAAGGAGCTCGGCGACGGCACGACGCTGCGCTCGCGCTCGCTTGCGGCCATCGACGACACGCGCTTCGTGCCCTCTGCCGGCCAGAACCGCCTGCGTGCCATGATCGAGGGTCGCCCGGACTGGGTTCTCTCGCGCCAGCGCGCCTGGGGCGTGCCGATCGCCGTCTTCGCCGACGAGAAGGGCGAAGTGCTGGTCGACGAGGCCGTCAATGCCCGCATCCTCGAGGCCTTCGAGAAGGAAGGCGCGGACGCCTGGTTCGCCGAAGGCGCGCGCCAGCGCTTCCTCGGCAACCGCGCCGGCGAGGGCTGGACGCAGGTCATGGACATCCTCGACGTCTGGTTCGACTCGGGCTCGACGCACACCTTCACGCTGGAAGACCGTCCGGACCTGAAATGGCCGGCCGACGTCTATCTGGAAGGCTCCGACCAGCACCGCGGCTGGTTCCATTCCTCGCTGCTCGAATCGGCCGCGACCCGCGGGCGCGCGCCCTACGACACCGTCATCACCCATGGCTTCACCATGGACGAGAAGGGCGAGAAGATGTCGAAGTCCAAGGGCAACGTCGTCTCGCCGCAGGACGTGATGAAGGAATCGGGCGCCGATATCCTGCGCCTGTGGGTCATGACCACCGACTACTGGGAAGACCAGCGCCTCGGCAAGACGATCATCCAGACCAACATCGACGCCTACCGCAAGCTGCGCAACACCATCCGCTGGATGCTGGGCACGCTCGCCCATGACACGGGCGAGGAGATCGCCCTTGCCGACATGCCGGAACTGGAGCGGCTGATGCTGCACCGGCTCTCCGAGCTGGACGCGCTGGTGCGCGAGGGCTACGACGCCTTCGACTTCAAGAAGATCGCCCGCGCGCTCATCGACTTCTCCAATGTCGAGCTCTCGGCCTTCTACTTCGATATCCGCAAGGATGCGCTCTACTGCGACGCCCCGTCCTCGCTGCGCCGACGTGCCGCGCTTTCGGTCATCCGCAAGCTGTTCGAATGCCTCGTGACGTGGCTTGCGCCCATGCTGCCCTTCACGACGGAGGAGGCATGGCTGTCGCTGAAGCCCGACGCCGTCTCGGTGCATCTCGAACAGTTCCCGGCGGTGCCGGCCGAATGGCGCGACGACGCGCTGGAAGCGAAGTGGGAGAAGATCCGCGAAGTGCGCTCGGTCGTCACCGGCGCGCTGGAGATCGAGCGCCGCGAGAAGCGCATCGGCGCCTCGCTGGAAGCGGCCCCGGTCGTCCATGTCGCCGATCCGGAGCTGCTGAAGGCGCTGGAAGGCGAGGATTTCGCGGAGATCTGCATCACCTCGGCCATCACCGTCGTTGCCGGCGAGGGGCCGGAAGGCGCCTTCCGCCTGCCGGAGGTCGCCAGGGTCTCCGTCGAGCCGAAGCTTGCCGAGGGCACGAAATGCGCCCGCTCCTGGCGCATCACCACGGATGTCGGCTCGGACCCGGATTATCCGGACGTCTCGGCGCGCGACGCCGCGGCGCTGCGCGAGATCGGCTTCCGCCGCGCGGCCTGACGGGCCCTTCTGTTGACGGCCGGTGCTTTCCGGCCGTCGATCTTGCCGGGTGAATTGCGCTTGAGGGCGTCATCCGGTATTGCTGCCTGAAAATGGTCGGATTGTTCCGCCATGGCACGGCGAACTGACGTTTTACGTTAGTGCTATCGCCATGCGTTAGTTTTAGGCGTGCCGGCTCTGCTGGAAGGGTGTTCATGGGAATGACGCGAAATATTCGGGTACGAACCGGCCTTCTCGGCCTCTTCGGCGCAAGCCTCCTGCTCACCGGCTGCATGGGCCCGACCTACGGCACCGACAAGACCGCCGGCGAACAGCTCGTCGACGACCTCGGCAACGCCATCATGATCCAGCCGGGCAATGACGAAGCCAAGAAGATCCGCTACCAGCCGCGCGGCAAGCTCGTCGTGCCGAAGGACCAGACGGCGCTCGTCACGCCGCAGGATTCCGTTGCCGGCAAGGACAATCCGCAATGGCTGGAAAGCCCCGAGGACATGCGCGAGCGCCTGCGCACCGAGGCCGACGAGAAGCGCGACGACCCGAACTACCGCTCGCCGCTCGTCACGCAGAACGCGACGAACCGCAAGCTTTCCACGGCCGAGCAGACGGAGGCCTATCGTGAGGCCCGCCGCCTGCAGATGGGCGCCTATACCGACAAGCGGCGCTACCTGAGCGATCCGCCGGTCGAGTATCGCAAGATGCCGGAAGAGGCGCAGGCCGATCTCGGCGAGCCGGAAAAGCAGAAGGAGCGCCGCCGCAAGAAGGAGGCGAAGGCCGCCAAGCAGGGCTCCTCCTGGTGGCCGTTCTGACCTGACGCCGCAGGCGCTTTCCGTTCGCAAAGGGATGACCTCATGACGAGCTACCGCATCCGCCCGGCGAGCGTCGCCGACGCGGGCATCATCCTGCGCTTCATCCGCGAGCTTGCCGATTACGAGAAGGCCCTGCACGAGGTCGCCGCGACGGAAGAGACCGTCGCCGCCTCGCTCTTCGGCGAGGGCTCAGTGAGCCGCGCGCTGATCTGCGAGACCGAGACGGGCGAGCCGGCTGGCTCCGCCGTCTTCTTCAACACCTATTCCACCTGGCAGGCGAAGAACGGCCTTTATCTCGAAGACCTCTATGTCACGCCCGACCATCGCGGCAGCGGCGTCGGCAAAATGCTGCTGCGTGCGCTCGCCCGCATCGCCCTCGATGAGGGTTGCGGCCGCTTCGAATGGAGCGTGCTCGACTGGAACACGCCTGCCATCCGTGTCTATGACGCGATCGGCGCCGAGCCGCACGGCGAATGGATCCGCTATCGCCTTTCCGGCGAGAAGCTGAAGCGCTTCGCGGAAACGGCCTAGCGCCGTTCGGTAAAGAAATCCTTGAGAATCCCGGTCGCCTCGGTGCCGCTCATGCCGGAATAGACGTCCGGCGCATGGTGGCAGGTCGGCTGCGCGAAGAAGCGCACGCCATTGTCCACCGCGCCGCCCTTCGGGTCTTCCGCGCCATAGTAGAGGCGGCGGATGCGGGCGAAGGAGATGGCGGCGGCGCAGAGCGTGCAGGGCTCCAGCGTCACGTAGAGATCGGCGCCCGCCAGCCGTTCCTGCCCGAGCTTTCCGGCGGCCTCGCGGATCACGGCGACCTCGGCATGGGCGGTGACGTCGTTCTCCGCCCGGGTGCGGTTGCCGGCGCGGGCGAGGATCTTCCCGTCGAGCACGAGGACGGCGCCGACGGGCACCTCACCCCGCGCGCCGGCATCGCGGGCTTCGGCAAGCGCGATCTCCATGAAGCGATTTGTCATGACCGGCACGAATTCCTCTTAACCCCGGACGCCTGACCTGATAGGACACGGCAAAACGCAGGCAGCACAAATGACATCCAAAGACAAGCCAAAACGGCCGGGCGCCAAGCCCTCGGGCCGCGATACCAAGCCGCGTGGCGCCGCATCGGCGGCCGCCGGCAAGAAATCCTTCCCGGCCGGAAAGCCGGCGGGCAAGAAGCCGTTCGGCGGAAAGCCCTCCGCCGGCAACGGCAAGCCCGTGCGCGAGGCAAGGCCGGCCCGGCCTGCAAGGCCCGAGCCGAGCACCGCCGGCGCGGAGCTCGCGCCCGAGCGCATCTCCAAGCTGCTTGCCCGGGCGGGCGTCGCCTCGCGCCGCGATGTCGAGCGCATGATCATGGAAGGCCGCGTCAGCGTGAACGGCAAGGTGCTGGACACACCCGTCCTCAACGCCACCTTCGCCGACCATATCGAGGTGGACGGCGCGCCGATCCGCGGCATCGAGCGCACGCGCCTGTGGCTCTACCACAAGCCTGCCGGCCTCGTGACGACGAATGCCGACCCGGAAGGCCGCCCCACCGTCTTCGAGAACCTTCCCGAGGACCTGCCGCGCGTCATGTCCATCGGCCGCCTCGACATCAACACCGAGGGTCTCCTGCTGCTGACCAACGACGGCGGCCTTGCCCGCATGCTGGAGCTGCCGACGACGGGGTGGCTGCGCCGCTACCGCGTGCGCGCCCACGGCAAGATCGAGCAGGCCGACCTCGACAAGCTGAAAGAGGGCATCGCCGTCGACGGCGTGCTCTACGGCGCCATCGACGCGACGCTCGACAAGGTGCAGGGCTCCAACGTCTGGCTGACGCTCGGCCTCCGCGAAGGCAAGAACCGCGAGGTCAAGAACGTGCTCGGCGCGCTCGGCCTCGACGTGAACCGCCTGATCCGCATCTCCTACGGCCCCTTCCAGCTCGGCGAACTGCCGGAAGGCCATGCCCAGGAGATCCGCGGCCGCACGCTCCGCGACCAGCTCGGCCCGCGCCTCATCGAGGAATCCGGGGCGAATTTCGACGCCCCGCTCTTCGACCGCAAGGCCGAAGAGGAAGAGGCGGAGGCGCCTGCGCGCAAGCCCCGCAGCGACGACCGGCCCGCCCGCAGCGAAAAGCCGGCCGACCGGCGCGAGAACGCCCGCGCGCGCCTCGATACGAAACGCGACGACCGCTTCTCCGACAAGCCGCGCGGGGGCCCGCGCGACCGCGGCCATGACCGCGACGACGATCGTTTCGAGGCCCGGCCCAAGCGCGAGCCCGGCGGGCGCGCCCGCAAGTCCAATGTCTGGATGGCCCCGGGCGCCCGCCCGGTCGCCGAGAAGAAGGCCGAGGCCGCCGAAGGCGAAAAGCGCGCGCCGCGCGAGCGCCCGGACGGCGCGCCGAAGACCAAGCGCTACGGCCGCACCGCCGAGGGCGCGCTCACCCGCTCGGCCCAGAAGTTCGACCCGGACCGCAAGGCCGGCCCCCGCGGGCCCGTCGGCGGCAGGGACGACAAGCCGCGCATCCTGAAGACGCGCGACGAGGACGGCGAGTGGATCCGCGCCGCCGAGCCGGAAAAGCGCGACCGCGACGAGGGTGGCCGCGGCGGCTTCGCCCGCAAGCGCTCCGGCGCCGGCGACGAGCGCGCACCCCGCGATTTCGGCGACCGTCCGCCCCGCGGCGACCGCAAGCCGCGCGCGGAAGGCGAACGTTCCTTCGGGGACCGTCCGCCCCGCCGCGACGGCGGGAAACCCTTCGGCGGAAAACCGGGCGGAAAATCCTTCGGCGGCAAACCGGGGGGGCGTCCTTCCGGTGGCAAGCCCGGCGGCGCAAGGCCCGGCGGTGGCCGGCCGGCCGGCGGCAGCCGTCCGCGCGGCAAGGGGAAATAACGCGCCGTGCGGATCGTCGGGGGTGAATTCCGCGGCCGCGCGCTCGCAACGCCGAAGTCGGACGCCATCCGCCCGACTTCGGACCGCACGCGCGAAAGCCTCTTCAACATCCTCTCCCATGCCTATCCGGGCGCGCTCGACGGCACGCGGGTGCTCGACCTTTTCGCCGGCACCGGCGCGGTCGGCCTCGAAGCGCTGTCGCGCGGCGCGCGCGCCGTGCTCTTCGTCGAGCAGGGCGTCGAGGGCAGGGGGCTTCTCCATTCCAACATCGAGGCGCTCGGCGTGATCGGCCGCGCCAAGATATTCCGGCGCGATGCGACCGCGCTCGGCGCGGTCGGCACCATGGAGCCGTTTCATGTCCTCTTCGCCGATCCGCCCTATGCCAAGGGCCTCGGCGAGAAGGCGCTGGATGCGGCCGCGCGCGGCGGCTTCCTCTTCGACGGCGCCCTTGCGATCCTCGAGGAGCGCGCCGATATTCAGCCTGCCGCCGTCAATGGCTTCGAGCCCCTCGAGGTCCGCACCTTCGGCGATACGCGCATGCATTTCTATCGCTACCGGGCCGGCTGAGTTCCGCCCGCCCGAGGAGGTCCGCGATGACCGACGCCCTCGTGTCCCCTGAACGCCGGCCCTCGGGCGGCCCGACGGTCGCCCTTGCGCTCGGCGGCGGCGGGGCGCGGGGCCTTGCGCATATCCATGTCATCGAGGTGCTGGACGAGCTCGGCATCCGCCCGGTGCTGATTGCCGGCGCGTCTATCGGCGCCATCCTCGGTGCAGCCATGGCGGCGGGCATGTCGGGCCGGGAGATCCGCGAGCATACTTTGGCGACCATCGGCCAGCCGCGCCACATCGCCAACCGGCTTTGGAGCCTGCGTCCGGCCGGCTTTTCCGAGATGGTGGCGGGCGGCTTCCGCCTCGGGCAGTTCAATCTGGAGCGGGTGCTGAAGGCCTTCCTGCCGGAGCGCCTGCCGGAGACCTTCGAGGGCCTTGAAATCCCGCTGAAGGTCATCGCCTCGGATTATTACGCCCAGTGCGAATGCGTCTGCGAGGCGGGGCCGCTCCTGCCGGCGCTCGCCGCCTCCGCGGCGCTGCCCGCGATCTTCCGCCCGGTGGTCCTCGACGGCCGGGTGATGATCGACGGCGGCCTGTGGAACCCCGTGCCCTTCGACCATCTCGCCGGCAAGGCGGATATCGCCATCGGCATCGATGTCATCGGCCAGCCGCCCGCCGGCACGGCGGAAGTGCCGAACGGCATCGACAGCCTCTACGGCGCCACCCAGCTCACCATGCGCTCCATCGTCGCGCTGAAGCTGGAGAAGGGCGCGCCGGATATCTACCTGCGCCCGGAGGTCGGCCGTTTCCGCGTGATGGATTTCATCAAGGCGGAAGAGGTGCTGGCGGCCTCGGCCGGTGTGCGGGAAGAGTTGAAGCGGGCGCTGGATGCGGCGTTCTCTGCGCTGCCGTAGCGGGCAGGGCAGAGGGGCGCGGCAGACGCTACCCCTCAAACGCTCTCCTCTTCCTCCGCCTCGCTCTGCGTCTTCCTCTTCGGCTTCAGCAGCGGCTCGGGGCTTACCGGCTTGGAATGCAGCATGTGCCGTCCCGCGCTGATGCCCTCGACGGCCTGCAATTCCAGTCGGGCGAGGTCGCGGCGGCGGATGTCGTCGCTGATGGCCAGCGCGTCGTCGGGCTTCACGCCCAGTTCCTCCAGCGTCTCCCGGCCGAAGACGAGGGCGGATTCGAAGGTCTCGCGCACCTCGTGCTGCACCCCGCGGGCGCGCAGCGACAGCGTGTGCACCCGGTCGTAGGAGCGCACGAAGAGCGTGGCGTTCGGATATTCGGATTGCACGAGGTCGACGATACGGTCCGTCGCGGCCTTGCCCTGCGTGCAGATGGCGACGATCTTGGCGCGCTCGATGCCGGCGGCGCGCAGCACGTCCTTGCGCGTGCCGTCGCCGAAATAGATGCGGAAGCCGAAATTCGCCGCCTGCCGCACGCGGTCCGTCGAATGGTCGATGATGGTCACCTCGCGCCCGCCGGCCAGCAGGATCTGCGCGGCGATCTGGCCGAAGCGCGAGAAGCCGATCATCAGCACGTCCGCCCCCGCGCCCTCGAAGTCCTCCTCCATTTCCTCCTCCGGGTCCTCGACCAGGAGGAAGCGCGAGAGCGCGGCGGCGATCGGCGTCAGCGCCATGGAGATGGTGACGACAGCGATCAGCAGCGAGGCTAGCCCGTTGGAGAAGATGCCGCCGGCCGCGGCCGCCGTGAAGAGCACGAAGCCGAATTCGCCGCCCTGCGGCAGGACGAGCGCGATGCGCACCGCATCGTTGTGCGGCGAGCCGGTGAGGCGGCAGAGCGCGTAGATGACGAGGCTCTTGATCAGCATGACGGCGGGTGTTGCGATCAGCACCGTCAGCCAGTGCGAGAAGATGACGTCGAGATGGAGCGACAGGCCGACGGCCATGAAGAAGAGGCCGAGCAGGATACCGCGGAAGGGCTCCACGTCCGCCTGCAATTCGTGGCGGTAGGAGGAATCGGCCAGCAGCACCCCTGCAAGGAAGGCGCCCATGGCCATGGAGAGGCCGGCAAGCTGCAGCAGCATGGCGGCGGCGAGTACGACGAAGAGCGCGGCGGCGATCATAGCCTCGCGCGCGCCGGTGCGGGCGATGACGCGGAAGAGCGGGTTGAGAAGGTAGCGGCCGGCGACGAGCAGCGCCGTGATGGCGGCAAGCGCGATGGCGAAATCCTCGAAGGCGCTGGTCGTGTCCTCCGGCTTCTGCTCGGCAAGCAGCGGGATCAGCGCGAGCAGCGGCACGATGGCGAGGTCCTGCAGCAGCAGCATGGAAAAGGCCCGCTGGCCGTAGCGCGTGTTGGTGTCGCCGCGCTCGTCGAGGATCTGCATGGCGAAGGCGGTGGAGGAGAGCGCAAGGCCGAAGCCGATGATGAGCGCCCCGTCCCATTCCTCCAGCCCGAAGGAGAGCGTAAGCCCGGCAAGGATGAGGCCGGTGACCGTCACCTGCGCGATGCCGAGGCCGAAGATGTCGCGCCGCATGGCCCAGAGGCGCGATGGCTTCAGCTCCAGCCCGATGAGGAAGAGCAGGAAGACGACACCGAGTTCGGCGACGCCCAGCAGTTCCTCGCCGTCGCGGATCTGGTGGAGGATCGGGCCGATCACCACGCCCGCGGCGAGGTAGCCGAGAATGGTGCCGAGCCCCAGCCGCTTGAAGATCGGGGCGGCAAGAAGCGCGCCGCCGAGCATCAGGAGCACTTCGTTGTAGGAGCTGTGGGTATAGGTCATCGGGAAGGCTTACCATGCTTCGGGCCGGTGGCAGGGCAAAAAAGGCGCGTGGCCCTTGATGCCCGTCACGGTGCACAATAAATGGGGCAGCAAAGAAAGGCCAAGTCATGTCTGAGACGATCGAAACCGCAAGCCTTCTCGCGCGCGCCGGCGAGCTCATCGACCGGGCGAGGGAGGCCGGGGCCGACGCGGCCGATGCGGTGGTCGTGCGAGGCCGCTCCTCCTCCGTCAGCGTGCGGCTCGGCAAGGTCGAGGGCACGGAAGCCTCCGAGAGCGACGACTTCTCGCTGCGCGTCTTCGTCGGCAGGCGCGTCGCCAGCGTCTCGGCCAATCCCGGCTTCGACCTCAAGGTGCTCGCCGAGCGCGCCGTCGCCATGGCCAAGGCCTCGCCGGAAGACCCCTATGCGACGCTCGCCGCCGAAGCCGACCTTGCGAAGGACTGGCCGGACCTTCAGCTTTACGACCCGACCGAAGTCTCCGCCGACCAGTTGACGGAAGCCGCGCTTGCCGCGGAAGCCGCCGCGCTTGCCGTTTCCGGCGTCACCAATTCCGGCGGGGCGGGCGCCTCGGCCGGCATGGGCGGGCTGGTGCTCGCCACCTCGCATGGCTTTTCCGGCGCCTACAGCGCCAGCCGCTTCGGCCGCTCCGTCAGCGTGATCGCCGGCGAGGGCACGAAGATGGAGCGCGACTACGACTTCGATTCGGCGCTCTATTTCGCGGACCTGCGCGCAAGCGAGGAGATCGGCCGCGAGGCCGCCGCCCGTGCCGTGCGCCGCCTCAACCCGCGCCAGGTGCCGACGGCGAAGAACGTCACGGTCGTCTTCGACCCGCGCGTGGCGCGCGGCATTGCCGGCCATATCGCCGGCGCCATCAACGGCGCGGCCGTCGCGCGCAAGACCAGCTTCCTGCGCGACAGGATGGGCAAGCAGGTGCTGAAGGCCGGCCTTTCCGTCACCGACGATCCGCTGATCGTGCGCGGCCCCTTTTCGCGCCCCTTCGACGGCGAGGGCGTCACGGGCCGGCGTCTCGCGATGATCGAGGACGGCGTGCTGCAGCACTGGTTCCTCTCCACCTCCACCGCCAACGAGCTCGGCCTTACGACGAACGGCCGCGGCGTGCGCGGCGGCACGTCCGTGACGCCCGCCTCCACCAACCTCGCGCTGGAGCCGGGCGACATCCCGCCGGAAGAGCTGATCCGCTCCGTCGGCAACGGTTTCTACGTCACCGAGCTGATCGGCCAGGGCGTCAACATGGTGACGGGCGAATACAGCCGCGGCGCGTCGGGCTACTGGATCGAGAACGGCGAGCTGACCTTCCCCGTCTCGGAGGTCACCGTCGCCTCCAACCTTGCCGACATGTTCCTGCGCATCACGCCGGCGAACGACATCGACCGTTCCTTCGGCGTGGCCGCCCCGACGCTCGCCGTCGAGGGCATGACGCTGGCCGGGAAGTAAGACCATGCCCGATGCCGCTGCCGCCTGGACCGCCGATCTCGATCTTCTCACCGGCGCGGCGCGGCTCGCCGGCGCAAGGGCGCTCGATTTCTTCCGCAAGGGGCCGGAAGTCTGGTGGAAGAACGAGGGCCGCTCGCCGGTGAGCGCGGCCGATTTCGCCGCCAACGACATCCTCAAGAAGGAACTGCTCTCCGCAAGGCCGAACTACGGCTGGCTCTCGGAGGAGACGGACGACGACGCGGCGCGGCTCGACTGCGAGACCGTCTTCGTCATCGACCCCATCGACGGCACGCGCGCCTTCATCGCCGGCAAGGACATCTGGTGCGTCAGCGCGGCGGTCGTCCATCGCGGCCGGCCGGTGGCGGGCGTGCTCTTCGCCCCGTCGCTCGACGAGCTTTTCACCGCCGCGGCGGAGGGGCCCGCCCTCAAGAACGGCAGGCCCGTTTCGGCAAGCGAGCCGGATGCCGGCCGGCCGATCCGCATCGCCGCGGCCGAGGACATGGCGCACGGCCTCGAACCGAACATGGCGGGCGGCGTCCAGCGCATCTCCCATGTGCCCTCGCTCGCCTACCGCCTCGCCATGGTGGCGGACGGGCGGATCGACGCCACGCTCGTCAAGCGCAATTCGCACGACTGGGACCTGGCGGCGGCCGACCTCATCCTTTCGCGCGCCGGCGGGGGGCTCGTGACGCTCGACGGCGCCCCGCTTTCCTACAACCGGCCGACCGTCAGCCACGAGACGCTGTGCGCGGCGGGCAGCGCCCGGCTTTCCGGGCTTGTCGAGGCCGCGCGGCACCTTTCCGGCCATTGACCTTTCCCGCGGAATACCGCAAACCGTCTGCCGAAATCGGCATAACAGGCAATTCCCGGGAAAGTGGGACCCGGTTTCCCCTCCGGAATTGCGGAAGAACAAAAGAGAGAAACATGACCGAATCGATCGAACCGAAACAGCTTCTCCATCTCGTTTTCGGCGGCGAGTTGAAGACCCTCACGGACGTCCAGTTCCGCGACCTCGACAAGCTCGACATCGTCGGCATCTACCCGGATTACGCCAGCGCCCTCGTCGCCTGGAAGGGCAAGGCGCAGCAGACCGTGGACAATGCGCACATGCGCTATTTCATCGTCCACATGCACCGTCTCCTGGACCCGAAGAACGGCTGACCGTCCGTCCCGCGCGGTCTTTCCGCGCCGGACAGAAAGACCGGACCCCATGATCCTCGACCGCCCGAGCGCTAAGACGAAGGTGCCCTGCCCATGAGCAGCCGGCTCGCCCGTTTCGCGCTGTCGCTTTACCGCTGGGGCGGCGTCGCGCTCTATCCGGTCGTCGGCCCCTACATCGCGCTGCGCGCGGCCAAGGGCAAGGAAGATCGCGCCCGCCGCCGCGAACGCTATGGCGTGGCCGGCGTCGAGCGGCCGGCCGGCCCCCTCGTCTGGTTCCATGCCGCAAGCGTCGGCGAGACCAATTCCATCGTGCCGCTCGTCAAGGAAGTGCGCCGGCGCGGCATCGCCGTGCTGCTCACCACCGGCACCGTCACCTCGGCCAAGGTGGTGCGCGACCGGCTCGGCTCCGACGTCATCCACCAGTTCGTGCCGCTCGACCTGAAGCCGGCGATCAGCCGTTTCCTCGAATACTGGCACCCGGACCTCGCGATCATGGCCGAGTCCGAGATCTGGCCGATGACCATCCTGGAGCTCGGCAAGCGCCATATCCCGCAGGTTCTGGTGAACGGCCGCATCTCCGACCGTTCCTTCCCGCGCTGGAAGCGGCGCCACGCCTTCGCCGACGCGCTCTTCGAGAATTTCGCGCTGGTCATCGCCCAGTCGGAGATCGATGCGGACCGTTTCCGCACGCTCGGCGCCTTGCCCGTCATGGTCTCCGGCAACCTCAAGGTCGATACGGACGCCCCGCCCGCCGATCCTGTGGTGCTGAAAACCTATCTCGACCAGATCGCCGGCCGGCGCACCTGGGCGGCCATCTCCACCTTCGAGGGCGAGGAGGCGGCCGCCGGCAACGTGCACCGCGCCCTCAAGGAGCGCACGCCCGGCCTCCTCACCATCATCGTGCCGCGCCATCCCGAGCGCAGCGACGCCGTCGCCGACATGCTCGCCGCGCGCGGGCTCAAGGTCGTGCGCCGCACCTCCGGCGAGCCGCTGACGCCCGAGACGGACATCTTCCTCGGCGATACGATCGGCGAGATGGGACTTTACCTGCGCATGACGGAGATCGCCTTCGTCGGCCGCTCGCTCTTCGCCGAAGGCGGGCAGAACCCGCTGGAGCCGGCCATGCTCGGCTGCGCCATCCTTTCGGGCGGCAACGTGCAGAATTTCCGCGAGGCCTACCAGCAGCTCGCCCGCAACGGCAGCGCCAAGATGGTGCGCGACGTCGAGATGCTGGCCAAGGGCGTGCACTATCTCCTCAACCACGACGAGATGCGCCGCCAGATGATCGACGCGGGGCAGGAGACCGTGCAGGAGATGCGCGGGGCTCTGCGCGCGACCGTCAAGGGGCTGGAGCCCTATATCAACCCGCTTACCGTGAAGGCGCGGCTCCATCCGCGCCAGACCTCCTGAAGGAGCAGCCATGACCGAGGCAGCGACGATCTCCGGCATCCTCTTCGACAAGGACGGAACGCTCCTCGACTATGCCAGGAGCTGGGTGCCGGTGAACTACGAGCTCGCCCGCATCGCCGCCGGCGGCGACGAGGACCTGTCGCGCCGCCTGCTGGTCGCGGGCGGCATGGACCCGGACACCGGCTACGTCACGCCGGACAGCCTGCTGGCCGCCGGCAACACGGTGGAGATCGCCGAGGGGCTGGTCGCCGCGGGCGCACCCTTTTCGGTCGAGGCGCTGGCCGAACTCTTCGACGGGCTCTTCGCCAATTCCGCAGCGCTTGCCGTCGCCGTCACGGACCTTGCGGGCTTCTTCGCCACCATGCATGCCCGCGGCTATCGCCTCGGCGTCGCCTCCAGCGACAACGAGGCCTCGATCCGCGCGACGGCGCAGCGCTTCGGCTTTGCCGATTACCTGCACTATGTCGCCGGCTACGACAGCGGCTTCGGCACGAAACCGGAGCCCGGCATGGTGCTCGGCTTCTGCGCGGCGACGGGCCTTGAGCCGCACCAGGTCGCCGTCGTCGGCGACAACAACCACGACCTGCACATGGGCCGCGCCGCCGGCGCCGGCCTCACCGTCGCCGTGCTGACCGGCACGGGCTCGCGCGAATCCCTCTCCGCCGCCTCGGACTATTGCCTCAACGACATCACCGAGCTCGTGCCGCTCTTCACCGGGGCGGGCGTGCCGGCGGAGTGAGGCCGGGATTGCCCCTCATCCGCCTGCCGGCACCTTCTCCCCGCAAGCGGGGCGAAGGAGGCAGGAGGCGGGCGCCTTCCACAATCGAGATGCGGGAAACCCGCACGGCATTCTCCTTCGCCCCGCTTGCGGGGAGAAGGTCGCGGCAGCGGGATGAGGGGCAGGTCCCAGGCTTTGTCCTCGCCTCAGTTGATTTTCCCCGCCGTCTCGCGTTTCTTGTGGCCCACATGGCCGATGGCAGGGGACAGCAATGGTAAGTGAAGCGCCGCCCTTCTGGTGGACGGAGCCGGACTGGCGCGCCTATGCGCTCTGGCCGCTCTCGCGCCTTTATGGCCTCGTCGCCGGTCGGCGCATGCGTCGCGGGCGCCGCGCCGAGGTGCCGGTGCCGGTGATCTGCGTCGGCAATTTCACGGTCGGCGGGGCCGGCAAGACGCCGACCGCCATCGCCATCGCCCGCGCCGCCAAGGCCCGCGGGCTGAAGCCGGGCTTCCTGTCGCGCGGCTATGGCGGCTCGCTCGACGTCACCACCGTCGTCGATCCGCACCATCACCGCGCCCGCGCGGTCGGCGACGAGCCGCTGCTGCTTGCCCGCGAGGCGCTGACCGTCATCTCGCGCCGGCGCGTCAGGGGGGCGCAGAAGCTGGTGGAGGAGGGCGCCGACCTCATCATCATGGACGACGGTTTCCAGAGCGCGCAGCTCGCCTTCGACTATGCGCTCCTCGTCATCGACACCCGCCGCGGCATCGGCAACGGCCATCTCGTGCCGGGCGGCCCGGTGCGCGCGCCGCTCGCCGAGCAGATGCGGCAGGCGAGCGCGCTTCTGGCCATCGGCGACGGGGAGGCGGCCGACCGGCTGATCCGCCAGGCTGCGCGCGCCGGCAAGGCGATCCACTCCGCCACCCTCGTCACCGTCGGGGCGGAGGACCTGAAAGGCGAGGTCGTCATGGCCTGGTCGGGCATCGCCGACAACGGGAAGTTCCACCGCACCGTCCGCGAGACGGGCGCGGCGCTCGCCGAGACGCGGGGCTTTCCGGACCACCACTATCTCGGCGACGACGAGGTGGCCGACCTCCTCGACGACGCGGCGGCCCGCGGCCACCGGCTCGTCACCACCGCCAAGGACAGCGTGCGCCTTGCCGGCGGCCACGGCCGCTCGGAGGAACTGCGGGAAAAGAGCCGGGTGATCGAGGTGGAGATCCGCTTCGACGATCCGAAGGGCCCGGATGCGATCATCGATGCCGCGATCGCCAATGCCCGCCGGCGGAAATTGCAGCGGCCGGCCGGGAAGTGATTTTCAAGGCATGTCCGGCCCCTTGCCCTTCTCCCCTCGGGGAGAAGGGCAAGGGGCCGGATGAGGGGCTGTCACGAAGAGGAAACGGGCGGGACTACCGCTTCTGCGTCGGCAGCGCGCCGGCGCGCTTTTCCGCGTCCAGCGAGGCGGCGCAGCTCACATAGGCTTCCTGGCGGGCGACGCTCCAGTAGCGCAGCTCGTCGACGGGGATCGCCTCGCCGGTCATGGCGCAGATGACGTGGGAGCCGGGCATCAGGATCTGGAAATCGCCGTCGAGGTAACGGATCTTCGCTTCCCGGCTGCCGCCGCGGCCTTCAAAACGGTTCATCATCGACTTCAATATCCGCATGATTTCTTCGCCATGCCATAGCGTGGCGACCGGAAAATAGCCAGCCCTTTCGCCGCGCCTAGCTGCGGCCGAACAGCCGCTCGATGTCGGAAAGCTTCAGTTCGATATAGGTCGGGCGCCCGTGGTTGCACTGGCCGGAGCCGGGTGTCGCCTCCATCTGCCGCAGGAGCGCGTTCATCTCCTCCGGCCGCATGCGCCGGCCCGAACGCACCGAGCCGTGGCAGGCCATGGTGGCGGCGAGGTATTCGAGCCTGGCCTTGAGGCCGCCCGCCGTGTCCCATTCGGCAAGCTCGTCGGCAAGCTGGCGGATGAGGCCTGCCGCGTCCATTTCCCCGAGCATGGCGGGCGTCTCGCGCACGGCGACCGCCCCGGGACCGAAGCGCTCGATGCCGAGGCCGAGCTTCGAAAACTCCTCCGCATGGGCGACGAGCCGGTCGCAATCGTCCTCGGGAAGGTCGACGATCTCGGGGATCAGCAGCGCCTGCGCCGGCACGGCGCGCGCATGCAGCGCGTTGCGCATCGCCTCGAAGACGAGGCGCTCGTGCGCGGCGTGCTGGTCGACGATGACGAGGCCGTCCTCGGTCTGTGCGACGATATAGTTCTCGTGGAGCTGCGCGCGTGCCGCGCCGAGCGGGTGGCGCTGCGGCGGCTCTTCGGCGGGCGAGGGGGCGAAGACCGGCTCGCTGCGCGCCGAGGGCGCCTCGAACTCGGCAAAACCCGCCTGCCGGCCGGCGGCCGGAGCGGAAACGGCGGCCTCGAAGGGCCGGTAGGGCGAGGCGGCGGGCGTCCAGGGCGCGGCGGGGCGCGGCGCCTCGGGCCGGAAGGCGCGCATCAGGCCGGAGGCGCCCGTGGTCGACGCCCGGTCGCCCTCGCGCGCCAGCGCCGCGCGGATCGCCCCGACGATGAGGCCGCGCACGAGGCCGGGATCGCGGAAGCGCACGTCGGATTTCGCCGGATGCACGTTGACGTCGACCAGCGCCGGGTCGATCTCGATGGAAAGCACGGCGACGGGATAGCGCCCGTGCGGGATCGTCTCGGCATAGGCGCCGCGCAGCGCCGACCAGACCAGCTTGTCCTGCACCGGCCTGCCGTTGACGAAGGCGAACTGGTTGAGGCTGTTGCCGCGGTTGAAGGTCGGAACGCCCGCAAAGCCCGTCAGGCGAACGCCCTCGCGCTCCGCATCGATCTCGATGGCGTTGTCGCGGAAATCGCGGCCGAGCACCTGCGCGATGCGGGCGAGCCGGTCCGTGCCGGTTGCCGGAAATTCCAGCGTCGTGCGGTCGGAGCCGGAGAGAACGAAGCGTACATGCGGGAAGGCGATGGCCATGCGGCGCACGACGTCGGAGATCGCCGAGGCCTCGGCCTTCTCGCTCTTGAGGAATTTGAGACGCGCGGGCGTGGCGAAGAAGAGGTCGCGCACCTCGACGACGGTACCGCGGTTGGCCGCGGCCGGGCGCACGGGCACCACCTTTCCGCCCGTCACGCCGATCTCCGCGCCCTCGTTCGCTTCCGCCGTCCGGCTGAGGAGCGAGAGTTTCGCCACCGAGCCGATGGAGGGCAGCGCCTCGCCGCGAAAGCCGAGGGTGCGGATGTCGTGGAGGTCGCTTTCGAGCTTGGAGGTGCAGTGCCGGCGGATCGCCATTTCAAGGTCGGCGGGCGTCATGCCGGAGCCGTTATCGGAAACGCGCAGAAGCGTCTTGCCGCCGCCGGCCGTGGCGATCTCGATGCGCGTCGCGCCCGCGTCCAGCGCGTTCTCGATCAGCTCCTTGGCGGCGCTCGCCGGCCGCTCGATGACTTCGCCGGCGGCGATCTGGTTGATGAGGGTTTCGGAAAGCTGCCTGATGCTCATGGCGCCATTTTCGCGGATTCGCCCGCCGCCCGCCAGTGGGCGGGATGGTTTATGCAAGGCAATCCGTCGTGTTGAAGACCCCTCCCTAAATCCCTCCCCACAAGGGGGAGGGACTTAACCCGCGGCACGTCCGGCGTTTAAAAATCGAGGGAAAAGGGTGCGGCCAGCCTTTCTCCCCCCTTGTGGAGGAGATGCCGGCAGGCAGAGAGGGTGGCTCCGCGCAGCAGGAGCACTACCGGCCCTTGTGTTTAATCAGGCTTTAATAAAATGCTGCCAACGTGCGCAGGCGCTTGTATGAGCACAAGCCGGCCGGTCTCCGGCGGACAATTTCAGCGTCGCTGGCCGCTGTCATTCCCATGTCCAAGGGTGCGGAAAGCACCGATCAGCATGTCTTCGGGAATGCCAGACAGGCGAGGTCTGCCACGATGAATGATGTAGCGTCCTCCGACGCGCACATCCGGCTGGGAATGTTCGAAGCGGCGTGCGATATCCTCGCCGCGGCCGTGATCGTCTATGACAAGAACGACAGCCTCGTCTTCGCCAGCCGCCAGGTCCTGCGCTATTTTCCCATTCCCGCCGACGCGCTGAAGCCGGGAGCGCGCCTGCGCGACGTGCTCGGCGCCATCTTCGACAGCGGCATGCGCTACGGCCTCGCCCCGGACCAGCGCCATCGCGCGGTCAACCGCGAGGAATGGATCTCCGCCCAGATCTCCGCCCATTGGCGCGAGCAGTACGACGCCATCGAGCGCCTGAGCCGCGACCGCTGGATCCATTTCCGCAAGCGCCGCCTGCCGAACGGCTACAACGTGACGACGCTCGTCGACGTTTCCGAGCAGAAGAAGCAGGAAGAACAATGGCGCCTCGACCTGGAGCGCATCGCGCTCACCGAGGAGATCCTGGAGACGCTGCCGTCACCCATCGTCATCAAGGACCGCAACCTCACCTATATCGCCGCCAACGCCGCCTTCTGCGCGATCTATGACGTCGATGCCGACAGCATCGTCGGCCGCTCGATCTGGAGCCTTGCCGACGCCGAGAGCGCCGAGCGCATCGAAACCACCGACCGCTCCGTGCTGGAGACGGGCGAGCCGCACGTCCTTGCCGAGCATATCGTGCGCGCAGACGGCTCGGACCTCTACGTCATCACCCGCAAGTACCGCATCGGCGCGTCGGGGCACTACGCGCTCGTCACGGTGATGGAGGACGTCTCCGCGCTGGTCTCGGGCGAGCAGCCGATGACGGATGCCGACGATGCGCTGCTGCGCGTGCCGGGCGGCTTCGTGGAGGCGCAGAACTGCTTCGATCCGGTGCGCGACGCCGAGCGCCGCCTGCTGCTCGACCAGCTCAATCCCGACGAGCTGCGCGCCCTCGCCGGCCGCCGCGTGCTGCTGGTGACGCCCAATCCGCATATCGAGGATATCCTTCTCGCCGAGTTCAAGGCCCGCGGCGCCGATTGCTGCGCCGTCACCAGCGTGCGCGAGCACGACGCCTTCCTCGCCCTTGCGGCGGAGGAGGGGCTTGCGATCGATCTCGTCATCGTAGACGACAACCTTTCCGGCCACGAGGCGATCCTGGAGAACGGCCACGGCATTGCCGTGCGGCCGATCGCGCCGGACGGCATCGGCCCGGATTTCATGCGCACCCTCGTGGAAGAGCACGAATTGCTGTCGGACGAGGGCTCGCCGCTCGGCGACATCGTCACGCCCGTCGGCTTTTCCGACGACTGGTACATCGCCACCGACATCTCGACCATGCTGCCGGCCGCCGTCGGCGACGTGGAGGTGCTGGTGGCCGAGGACAACCAGATCAACCAGTTCGTCTTCTCGCAGATCCTCGAGGGCATGGGCGTCTCGCACCGCATCGCCGAGAATGGCGAGGAGGCGGTCATGCTCTGGCGCAAGCACCAGCCGCGCCTCGTCCTGATGGACATCTCCATGCCCGTGATGAACGGCATCGACGCCGCTCTGGAGATCCGCGAGGCGGAAAAGGGCACCGGAACCCGCACGCCCATCGTCGCCGTCACGGCGCAGGCGCTCAATGTCGACATGCAGAACTGCATGGATGCCGGCATGGACGACTACATCACCAAGCCGGTCAGCCCCGACATGATCGAGGCCATCTACCGGCGCTATGCGGCCGAGAAGCCCCAGAAATCTGTCGCCTAGGTTGAGCAGGGCCGGTCAACTCCCCAGATTTGGGGAGGCAGGTGGGCAGGACTGACGATCGCTTGCTATGCTTTTGTTAACAGTCATGCCTCATCGTGGGAAAATAATCGGAAGGCCAGGTGCAAGTACGGGAAATCATTGATGAAGTCTGCTGACCATGCGGCGCTGGACGTTTCCCAGACTGACCTCCATGCCATGGCCTATACCGATCCGCTGACGGGACTGGGCAATCTCTACCGCCTGCGCGACAAGGTCCGCCAGATCGCGCGCGAGCGCGAGGAGGACCCCGCGCCCTTCGCCATCGGCATTGCCAATCTCGACGGCTTCAAGCCCATCAACGATCTTTTCGGCCCGCGCGCGGGCGACGAGATCCTCTGCCAGGTCGCCCATCGCCTGAAAGCCTGCATCCCGGACGGGGCGACCGTCACCCGCCATGGCGGTGACGAGTTCGCCTTCGTGCTGCCGCTCGTCTTCGAGCGCAAGGGCGCGGAGAAGATCGGCCAGATGCTGCGCGAGGTGCTGTCGGCCCCCTTCGACCTCGGCGACCGCAACGTGCGGCTTTCCGCCTCGTTCGGCTTTGCCATCTTCCCCTTCGCCGGCGAGGACTTCGCCGAGCTCCTGAAGAGCGCCGACACCGCGCTCTATCGCTCCAAGCGCCGCGGGCGCGGGCAGATCACCGTCTATTCGCAGGAGATCGCCCAGGAGATGAAGCGGGCGACGCAGCTCGAGCAGGCGCTGCGCAACGCCATCATCGCCAACGAGGTGGACGTGCATTTCCAGCCGATCGTCAGCCTGCGCGACGATGCGGTCGTCGGCTTCGAGGCGCTCGCCCGCTGGTGCGATGCCGATCTCGGCTATGTCTCGCCGGCCGCCTTCGTGCCGCTCGCGGAAGAACGCGGCTTCATCGACGCGCTCTCCGACACGCTGCTGCGCAAGGCGGCGGAGGCCGCGCTTTCCTGGCCGCGCGAGCTCTTCCTGTCCTTCAATCTCTCCTCCGCCCAGTTGATGGATCCGAAGACGGCCTTCAACACGCTGGCGATCCTCAACCGCGTCGGGCTCGACCCGCGCCGGCTGGAACTGGAGATCACCGAGACCGCCGTCATGACGGATGCCGACACGGCGCAGAAGATCGTCGGCGAACTGCGCGCGGCGGGCGTGCGCATCTCGCTCGACGATTTCGGCACCGGCCAGTCGAGCCTCGGGCGCCTGCGTGACTTCACCTTCGACAAGGTCAAGATCGACCGCGCCTTCGTCTCGCGCATCTCCAACGACAAGGCGTCGGAACACATCATCAAGGCCATCGTCGCCATGTGCGAGGGGCTGGACCTTTCCGTCGTCGCCGAGGGCATCGAGGATTTCTCCGAGGCGCTGAAATTGAAGGCGCTCGGCTGCGGCATGGGGCAGGGCTATTTCTACGGCAAGCCGGCCGACGCCGTCGCCACCATGCGCTACCTCTCCGACCGCTATGTCAGCGTCGAGAGCCGTGCCGTCTCCTGAGGCAAACCTGTCCCCGAACGGGCCAGTTCGCTAAAATTGCATCCTTTTCCTTAGCGGCAAGGCAATCGGTGCCGGTTATGCTTCCCCCCACGACAACAATGGGGAAGAGGGATGGCGACGATCAAGGACATGCCCACCCGGACGAACGATCGTTCCAGGGTCCGCATTTTCGCAACGGTCAAGGTGATGCATCAGTCGACGCGCGCGCGCGTCGTCGACCTTTCGCCGACCGGAATGGCCTTCGACGTGGAAAAGCCGATCCAGGCGCTGGCCGGCCAGATGGTGACGGTGGAGAGCGAGGAACTCGGCCGCCTCACCGGAACGGTGCGCTGGTATTCCAACGGCCGCCTCGGCATCCAGTACAAGCTGTCGACCAATGCGCTGGCGCAGATCACCTCCTATTTCCGCTTCTTCCACGAGGAAGTGCGGCCGGTGCTGCGGCGATAGAGGACACAGCCTATACTTTGTGCTCCAGGGTATCGACCCGCTGGGCTAGGCTGCCGACGCTCTCCTCGATGCGGGAGAGCGAGTTCTCTATCGATGTCTGGATGTTCGCCAGCGATCCGCCGATTTCCATCTTGACCATCAGTTCGATGTCGTCGCGAAGCTCCGCTTCCCGGCGCTCCACCCTTCTGGTCAGTTCATAGGTGCCGTTGAGAAGCCGCATCATGTCGGCAACGTCCTTGCGCAGAAGACGTAGCTCGTCCATCTGGATCTTTGCCTGCCGTGCCAGAAAATCGAGGCTTACAGCTTCCGTCGTCATCGGTCCTGTTCCTTCCGGTCCATCGTCAATTTAAGCGCTTGTCGGGCAAAGCACAAATCGCTTGCCGATTTTACGCCGAAGGATCCGCTCCCCGGCTCAGCCGCCCTTCCTCCACCAGCCAGTCGCGCACGCGACGGGCGGGGCCGTTGAGCTCGCGCGAGCGGGGCCAGACGACGTAGAAGCCGGCGTCCTGCATGGTGAGGGCATGGCCGCCGACGGGGACGAGCGCGCCGGAGCGCACCTGGCCCTCGATGAGGTGCTGCCAGCCGAGCGCCACGCCTTCGCCCGAAAGCACCGCCTGGATGACCAGCACATAATCGTTGATGGCGAGCCGGCGCGCCTGCGGCGGGTAGCGCACGCCGGCGCTGGCGAACCAGTGAGGCCAGTCGCAGGCCGACCGCACCGGCTCTTCCAGATGGATGAGCGGCAGCTTCAGCAGCGCTTCCGGCGTCTGCGGGTTCCCGTGGCTTTCCACGAAGGCGGGGCTCGCCACGGCGGTGATGACCTCCGGCGCCAGCAGCGCGGCATGGTAGCGCGGCCATTTGCCGGGATCCCCGCCGCGGATGGCGAGCGGGATCGGCTCCTCGTCGAGATCGAGGTCGCGCACGCTGGTCTGGATGCGCAGGTCGATATCCGGCAGGTCGGCGCGCAGCTTGGCGAGCCGCGGCAGCATCCACATCGAGGCGAAGGCGGTGGAGGCGGCGAGCGTCACGTTCGCCTCGCGCCCCTTGGCGCGGATGTCCTCGGCCGATTTCTGGATGCGCGAGAGGCCGAGCGTCACGTCCGCATGGAAGCGCTCGCCGGCATCCGTCAGTTCCACGGCGCGGTGGACGCGGTGGAAGAGCGCGACGCCGAGCTGTTCCTCCAGGTTGCGCACCGCATAGGAAACGGCCGCCTGCGTCATGCCGAGCTCGTGAGCGGCGCGGGTGAAGTTCTGGTGCCGCCCGGCCGCCTCGAAGATGATGAGGCTGGAGGCGGAGGGCAGGAGGCGGCGTAGGGTTTCCATAAATTGAGCTTATAGTATCGAAAACTTTTTTCCAGCGTCACAACGCGCGCGTTCGCGCCTAGCCTCATCCTGAATTATGGAGGACTTCATGGGTGAGGCAGCAGTGAGAGAAGCGCCGGCAAGGCGGAGCAGGGGCACGCGGCGGGACAATGCGGCAAAGCCTCTGGGCGTGCCCTATATCGTGCGGGGCATCCCGACCTACGACGTGCTGTCGGAGGAGAACCTCAAGAAGGTCGAGCGTACGGCGGACCGCATCCTCGCCGAGGTCGGCATCGAGTTCCGCGACGATCCCGCCGTGCTCGACCACTGGAAGCGGGCCGGTGCGAAGGTCGAGGGCGTCCTGGTGCGCTTCGAGCCCGGCATGCTGCGCGAGATCGTCTCCTCCGCGCCCGCCGAGTTCACCCAATACGCCCGCAATCCGGTAAACAACGTGCAGATCGGCGGGAAGAACGTCGTCTTCTCGCCCGCCTACGGCTCGCCCTTCGTCATGGACCTCGACAAGGGCCGGCGCTACGGCACGCTGGAGGATTTCCGCAACTTCATCAAGCTCGCCCAGTCCAGCCCCTGGCTGCACCATTCCGGCGGCACGATCTGCGAGCCGGTCGACATCCCGGTGAACAAGCGCCACCTCGACATGGTCTACAGCCATATCAAGTATTCCGACCGGCCCTTCATGGGCTCGATCACGGCGGAGGAGCGCGCCGAGGATTCCATCGACATGGCGCGCATCCTGTTCGGCGCCGATTTCGTCGATCGGAACTGCGTCATCCTCGGCAATGTCAACGTCAACTCGCCGCTCGTCTGGGACGGCACGATGACGAAGTCGCTGCGCGCCTATGCCCGCGCCAACCAGGCCGCCGTCATCGTGCCCTTCATCCTCGGCGGCGCGATGGGGCCGGTGACGAATGCCGGCGCCATCGCCCAGTCTTTCGCCGAAACGCTTGCCGGCTGTGCGCTGACGCAGCTCGAAAGGAAGGGCGCGCCGGTCATCTTCGGCAACTTCCTTTCCTCCATGTCGCTGCGCTCGGGCTCGCCCACCTTCGGCACGCCGGAGCCGGCCATCGGCTCCATGGTCGTCGGCCAGCTCGCCCGGCGCCTGAACCTGCCGCTGCGCTGCGCCGGCAACTTCTCCAATTCCAAGCTGCCGGACGGGCAGGCCATGCAGGAGGGGCTGATGTCCATGCTGTCGGCCGTCCATTGCGGGGCCAACTTCATCCTGCATTCGGCCGGCTTCCTCGACGGCCTTCTCTCCATGTCCTACGAGAAGTTCGTGATGGATGCGGATGTCTGCGGCGCGCTGCATTCCTATCTCGCCGGCGTCACGGTCGACGACAATGCGCTGGCGCTCGATGCGTTCCTGGAGGTCGGCCCCGGCCACCATTTCCTCGGCTGCGACCACACGATGCGCAACTACCAGACGGCCTTCTGGGATTCGACGCTCTCCGACAACGAGCCCTTCGAGAAATGGAGCGAGGAAGGCGGCTCGACCGACATCGCCACCCGCGCCAACCGCCAGTGGAAGAAGACGCTCGCCGAATACAAGGCCCCGCCGCTGGACGAGGGCATCGATGAGGCGCTTTGCGACTACATGGAGCGTAAGAAGCGGTCGATGGCGGACGCCTGGTATTGACGATGCGTGGGGGTGGACTCACCCCCCTCTGCCCTGCCGGGCATCTCCCCCACAAGGGGGGAGATCGGCCAGAAGCGTGCCCTATGCTTAAACTGCTACGTCAACGATGGGCGAAACATAGCTCCATCCAATCTCCCCCCTTGTGGGGGAGATGTCCGGCAGGACAGAGGGGGGTATCTCGCCCGCGAGCGCACGAAAAACCCGGCAGCGCAGGGGACGCTGCCGGGCGGAGGTCAGAGGGGTTGGCCGGGTTATTCGGCCGGCTGGGTCGTGGCCGGAGCCGTGCCCGTGGTCGTCGACGAGGTGGTCGCGTTGTCGACCGGGGCGTTGGCCTGGCGTTCGGCGACCTGCTGCGCCTTGGTCTTGAATTCCGGCGCTGCCTGCAGGCTTTCGGCGGTCTCGGTCGTCGTCAGCTTGACGTCGTCGGAGTCCGGGACCTGCGTGATCGAGATCGTGTCGAACGGCACGGCCACCCACTTTTCGCCGATGCCCAGGAAGCCGCCGACACCGATGACGGCTGCGGTGATGCCGCCATCCTTCTCCATGATCAGGTCGGAGATCTTGCCGATGCTTTCGTCGGCGCTGTTGTAGACGGCCTGGCCGATATAGGTGTTGGCGCTGATCTGGTCGTCGGTCTGGGCCGTCAGATAGCTTTCACCGGCGGCCGGAGCCTGCGCGGTATCCTCGCTCGGCGTTGCGGGGGTCTGCGCCGTGTCCGTATTGTCGGTGCCGGTTGCCGGCGTCTGGGCCGTATCCGTGTTGTCCGTGCCGGTGGCCGGGGTCTGCGCGGTGTCTTCGCTCGGCGTTGCCGCGTCGGGGTTTGCGGCGGTATCGCCCGGCGTGGTGCCGGTGGCGGCGTCACCGTTCATCGGCTGCTGGTCCATGGTCTGGGTCTGGGCCGGCTGGGTATTGTCCTGCGCATAAGCTGCCGGAGCAATGGCCGCGCCCAGGAAGAGTGCACCAGCGGCAACGGAAGTGAGAAATTTATTGGTCATCGTGAACCTGCCTTTCGTCTCGTTGGCATCAAGGCGCGGCGCAGTTTCGAATACCTGTTCCGCGCCGGCTGATGGACAAGGAACGATGTCCCCCCGGTTTGGTTCCGATGAAAATTGCCCTCTTTTTGATGACAGCCATGCAGGAGAGGCGGTTCAGAGCGCGAATTTCGGCTCGAACCGCCCCTTGACCGCAATGCCGAGCTCGAAGGTCTTGCCGGCATTCGGGTCGGCGCGGCGGGCCGCCGCGTCCATGTCCTGCCAGGCGGAGGTGACGAGCAGCCGGTCGGCCTTCGGCCCGATGAAGGCCGGGCAGCTCGATTGCGTGGCCGGCACGGCGTAGCGGGCGATCTTCGTGCCGTCCGGCCGGTAGACCTCGACGGCGCCGATGCCCCAGCGGGCGTTCCAGATGAGCCCGTCCGCATCGCAGACCGCCCCGTCCACGTCGCCCGGCGTGCCGCTCTCGTCGCTGAGCACCTGCGGGTCCTCGGTCGGAAGGCCGGTCGCAGGATCGAGCGTCACGCGCATCAGCAGGTTGAGAGCCGAATCGGTGAAGTAGCCCGTGCCGCCGTCCGGCGAGAAGCAGATGGCGTTCGGGATGGTGATGCCGGAATAGAGCTCCGTCACCCGCTCGCCCGCGACATGGTAGATCGCGCCGGCATTCTTTTCCGCCCCGCGGCCCATCGTGCTCGCCCAGAGCGCGCCGGAGGGGTGCACGCGCCCGTCGTTGGAGCGGTTCTGCGGCTTGTCCTCGAGCTTGGCGAAGGGCGTCAGCCGGCCGTCCGCGACGTGCCGGACGAAGAGCCCCTGGTCGGAGACGATCAACTGGCGCTCCGCGTCGATGACGGCGAGCACGCTGCCGAGGAAGGGCAGGTCGTGCACGGCCTTGGTCATGGCCGCAAGGTGCAATTCGTGCAGCTTCTGCCCGCGGATGTCGAACCAGAAGGCCTTGCCGCTTGCGGGGTCGTAGCTCGGGCCTTCGCCGAGCTGGCAGTCGGTCTCGCAGAGGATGCGGCCGGTAAAGGCGTGGGTCTCGATCATCGGGAAACTCCATAGACGGCATCGTAGGCTTCGATCGTGGCCTTGGCGCGGGCGCGCACGTCCGCCCCGCTCATGCCCGGCTTGTAGAGGCTGGAGCCGAGGCCGAAGCTGCGAAGGCCGATGGCGGCATAGTCGGCGAAGTTCCTGTCGGAAACGCCGCCGACGGCCGCGATCTCCAGCTCGGCCGGCAGCACGGCGCGGATCGCCTGGATGCCGGACGGGCCGAGCACGCTCGCCGGGAAGAATTTGAGGCCCGTCGCGCCGGCCTTCGCGGCGGCGAGCGCCTCGGTGGGCGTGAAGACGCCGGGCATCGTCACCATGCCCTTGGCCGCGGCCGTGGAAATCACGTCCGGCTCGACATTCGGGCTCACCATCAGCCGGCCGCCGACATCGGCAAGGCGGTTGACATGGTCCACCGTCAGCACGGTGCCCGCGCCGATCAGGCAGTTCTCCGGCGCCATCTTCACCGCGATCTCGATGGACCTGAACGGTTCGGGCGAATTCAGCGGGATCTCGATGGCGGTGAAGCCGGTCTCGATCAGCGCGCCGACGACCTCCTCGGTCTCGCCCGGCTTGAGGCCGCGCAGGATGGCGATCAGCGGATAGGTCATGGGGGGGAAGGGAATGCGGCTCATGTTCGTTTCCTTAAAGGGACCAGAGCGCCCTGGCGCCCGCGGCAAGGCCGTTGCGAACGGCGGTATCGGCATCGATGACGGTGGCGGAAAGGCCGGCGGCGGAAAGCGCCTCCTTATAAAGTGCGCCGAGCCCGCCGGAAACGACGAGCGCCACCGGCGTGCCTTCGGCGACGAGCGAGAGGGCGCCGGCGATCTCCAGCCCGATCAGCGTGCCGGAAAGGCGGGCGTTGGCGTCTTCCGGCGAGAGCCCGGCGATCAGCGCCCCTGCGCGCACGGAAAAGAGCTGGCTGGTGGCGAGCGCCGGATTTTCGACCATGCGCGCGACCGCCGCGCGGAAGGCGGCATTGTCGCCGGAGATCGCCCCGGCATCGGCGATGGAATGGCTGAGGATCGTGTGCCTGGCGATCGCCTCGAAGAGCTCGCCCGTCATGAAGGTGGAAAAGCCGGCGACCCGGCCGCCGGAAAGGCGCACCCATTTGCTGTGCGTGCCGGGCATGCAGACGAGATGGTCGCCGCCGCCGAGCGCGGATGCGGCGCCGAGAAGCTGCGTTTCCTCGCCGCGCATGACGTCGGGCGCGGCGGCGTCCCGCTGGGCAAGGCCGGGCAGGATGCGGATATCCGCCTTGCTGCCGGGAATGCGCACGGCGGCGGCGGGAATGTCGGCAAGCGCTGCGGGCGTATCGAGATAGCCGGCCTCGACCCAGCCCTGCCTGGCTCCGGCCATGCCGCAGACGAGGACGGGAAGGCCGTCCGGCGCCGAGACGGCGGCAAGATGGCTTTCCAGCACGGCGGCAAAGCCGGTGCGGGCGGCGGTCGTCATGCCTTCGCCGCTGCGGCGCTCGGCGACGACGCTGCCGTCCCGGCCGATCAGCCAGAGGCGGAAGCTGGAGGTTCCCCAGTCGACCGCGACATAGGCGGCTTCGCGGGCGGTATCGGTCATCAGAGCATGCCTCCATCGACGATGAGCGTTTGTGCGGTGATGGCGGCGGAAGCATCCGACGCCAGGAAAAGGCAGGGGCCGGCCATGTCCTCGGCGACGAGCGAGCGCTTCAGGCATTGCCGGGCGATGCCGCCGGCCATCGCCGCCTCGTCGATCCACAGGCGCTTCTGCCGCTCGGTCAGCACCATGCCGGGCAGGATGGCGTTGACGCGAATCTTGTCCGGCCCGAGCCTGCCGGCGAGCGACTTGGTGAGGCCAATGATGCCGGCCTTGGCCGCGGCATAGCCCGGAAGCTCGCCCATGTTGAGAAGGTAGGCGATGGAGGAGAAGTTGACGATCGCGCCGCCCCCGCCTTCGCGCATGTGCGGCACGACGGCCTGCGCGGCGAAGAAGTGGTGGCGGAGATTGACCGCCTGGTTCTCGTCCCAATAGTCCGGCTGGACGGTTTCGAGATCGTGCCGGTCGTCGCGCGCCGCGTTGTTGACGAGGACGCGAATGCCGCCGAGCAGGCCTGCCGCTTCCTCCACGGCCGCGCGCAGGGCGGCGATGTCGCGCAGGTCGACCCTTCTATAATGGGGAAGGTGCTCGACCTTGCCTTCCAGCTCCGAGACCAGCGTGCGGCTTTCCGCCTCGGCGATGTCGAGGAAGGCGACGCGCGCGCCCTCGGAGGCAAAGGCGCGCACCAGCGCCGCGCCGATGCCCGAGCCGCCGCCGGTGACGAGCACGCCCTGTCCTGCAAGGTCCGGATACCGGCCGGCCATCGCAATCCTCCCAGAATGTTCCAATATGTGGAACCGAGTTTGATTATTCGGAATTATTCCGCTAGGATGCGAGCCCTGTCAAGCAAAAGGGGCCTGCGGTGACGATACGGCAGCGGGAAGACGAGGACGGCGGCACCGGCACGCTCGGCAAGGCGATGGCCGTGCTGGAGGCGGTGGCGCTCGCCGAAGGGCCGATGCGCTTCACCGACGTGCTTTGCCTCAGCGGCCAGCCGCGCGGCACGCTGCACCGCCAGCTCTCCCATCTCGTGCAGGAAGGGCTCCTGGAACTCAACGCCGACCATGCCTATGTGCCGGGCCTTCGCCTCCTGAAACTGGCCTCGGCGAGCTGGGCCCGCAACGAATTCCGCATGGTCGCCGCGCCCTTCCTGGAGGCGCTGCACCGGGAGACGGGCGAGACCGTGCATCTCGGCGTCCTGCGCGGGCGCGAGATCATCTATCTCGACAAGGTGGAAAGCCGGCAGGCCGTGCGCATGAACTCGCAGATCGGCAATGCCTCGCCCGTCTATTGCACCGGCGTCGGCAAGGCCGCGCTCTCCGCGCTGTCCGGCCCCGCGCTCGACGCGATCCTGGCGGGCATCGAATACCGCCGCTTCACGCCGGCGACGATCACCGACCGGGCCGGGCTCCTCGCCGAACTCGAGGCGATCCGCCGGTCGGGTGTCGCTTTCGACCGGGAGGAGCACGAGCCCGGCATCCGCTGCGTGGCCGCGCCCGTCTTCGATGCGGAACGCGCGCTCGCCGCAGGCGTTTCCGTCACGGGGCCTGCCTACCGGGTCGGCGAGGAGAGGCTGGACGGATGGGCGCCGCTGGTGCGCGAGACCGCCCGCGCCATCACCGCGGAACTCTCGGCAAGGCTCGGCCCGCAACGATAAGTCGAGCTTACTTATGCATTCATGATCGCGAGGTTGTCTTATGAGGGCAATTTACGGTAAATTAGAAAATCGCGCTGGACGTGGGAAAGGGGCGTCATTAGCTTCCCTTTCGACCGGCCTGGAGCTGCGTCGCCGCCCGCGACTTGAGGCGCGGTACTTCGAACATACTTGCATTGGGATACGGGGGTTCCTGAGGCAAGCAGTGCATTGCGCCGGCAGGGGCTGCCGCGTCTTGCGTGCGTGCTGAAGGAAGATGGATATGGCGGATCGATTCTATACGGCGTCTGCACAGTCCCGCGGCTGGGGCGCGAGCCCGGTCGTCCCGGGTACCGAGGACGACATTGCCGAAACGCTGGGCGGTCTTGCCGCCCGCTTCGGGTTCCGCGGCTATCTGCTGATCACCGTCCCCTCCGAGACCTCGACCGATTTCTCCTCCAACGTCCTGCTCACCTCCTGGCCGGACGATATGCTCAAGACCTACGACCATGCCGGCCTCATCTTCGGCAGCCCGGTCATCGAGCGGCTGCGCCAGAGCACCAATCCCTTCGTCTACGATGCCGAGCGCACGAACCGCCGCCGCGCCGACGGCAAGGCGACGATCGCCGCCGATCTCTTCGAGCGGCACGGCCTGTCGCGCGGGGCCTATTTCCCGGCGCACAACTCGGCCGGCCAGCGCGGCGCGCTCGCCTTCGGCGGCATGCGCGAGGCGCTGAACCCGCGCGAGATGGCCGAGCTCAACGCCGTGGCCAACCGCGCCTTCACCGAGGTCCTGGAGCACCGCGCCGGGCGCCGGCAGCACGTCTCGCTGTCGCGCCGCGAGATCGAGTGCCTGTCCTGGGCCTCGGCCGGCAAGACCAGCGTGGAGATGTCGGAAATCCTCGGCCTTTCGGAATATACGGTCAATCATTACCTCAACCGCGCCACGCGCAAGCTCGACGCGGTCAACCGGGTTCAGGCGGTCGCCAAGGCGATCCGCGCCGGACTTTTGAACTAATGCATATTCACCGCGTTGTTTTTCAGGAATTCATATGGCTCTGCTCCGATTGCACGAGGCGAAGACGACGGAAGGCGGGATATGATGACGCCTGACGAGACCAGCAGCGGCGAAAACCAGCTTCAGGACGAAGGCGCGGAGATCGCCGCCCTCGAAACGCAGTTCGATATCGTGCGCTACATGCGGCGCAAGTGCGAGGAATACGGCCTCAAATACTTCATCGTCTTCACGCTGCCCGGCTTCGAGGCGGAAAAGCTTTCGGCCTATTCCGTCGTCAGCAACTGGCCGCAGGAGATCCTTGCCAAGTACGACGCGCTGCGCATGGTGCGCCACAGCGCCGGCATCCGCAAATTGCGGCTGACCACGGTGCCCTTCTCCTACGACATGCGCGAATGGATCGGCGAATCCTCCGAGCAGGCGGATTTCAGCGAAGTGCTCGACCTGATGAACAGCCACGGCATGCTCATCGGCCATTTCTTCCCGGTGCATGACGCCCTCGGCAACCGCGGCGCGGTCGTCTGGGGCGGGGAAAGCCCGACGCTCGGCCGCGACGACCGGCTGATGCTGCAGATGATCTCCGTCCATCTCTTCAACCGGCTGGCCGAGATCGGCGCGGCCTGGAAGTCGGGCCAGGTGGTGCTGACCGACCGCGAAATCCAGTGCCTGAGCTGGACGGCCGCGGGCAAGACCAGCCTGGAGATCGCCGAAATCCTCGGCCTCTCCGAGCACACGGTCAACCACTACCTCAACCAGGTCACCCGCAAGCTGGAGGCGGTCAACCGCACCCAGGCCGTCGTCAAGGCCATCCGCCGCGGTCTCATCGCCTGATCGAAGTTCCATGCTCTGCCGCAAAGCCGCTGCCTCTCGTCGCAGGTAAATTCGTTTGGCGGCGGCTTCGCCGTGCACTATCTACGGGAAGAAGCGGCCGGCATGGCCGCTATAGGGTTTCGAGGGTTTCATGACGGACGTAAGCAAGGAACAGGTGCTGGAACGGCTGCGCACGGTGCGCGGGCCGGACATGGACGGCAATATCGTCGATCTGGGGCTGGTCTCCGACGTCTTCATCTCCGACGGTAAGGCCTATTTCTCCATCACCGTGCCGGCCGAGCGCGCCCGCGAGCTCGATCCGATGCGCGCCGCCGCCGAGCGCGTCGTCACGGAAATCCCCGGCATCAAGGCGGCCATGGTGGCGCTGACGGCGGACAAGCGCTCCGCCTCCGGCCCCGCCGCCGCCCGCGCGCCCGCGCCCCCGCCGCCCGGCCGTAGCGCCCCGCAGGGCCATGCCGGCCATGCCCACGGCGCACCGGGCGGAGCGCCGCAGCGCGCCAAGGCCGGCATTCCGGGCGTCGGCGCCATCATCGCGGTCGCCTCCGGCAAGGGCGGCGTCGGCAAGTCCACCACGGCGGTGAACCTCGCGCTGGCGCTCAAGGCGAACGGTCTTCGCGTCGGCGTGCTCGATGCGGATATCTACGGCCCCTCCATGCCGCGGCTCCTCAAGATCTCCGGCCGGCCGCAGCAGCTCGAGGGCCGCACGATCAAACCGATGGAGAACTACGGCATCAAGGTCATGTCCATGGGCTTCCTCGTCGACGAGGAGGTGGCGATGATCTGGCGCGGGCCGATGATCCAGTCGGCGCTCCTGCAGATGCTGCGCGAGGTCGCCTGGGGCGATCTCGACGTGCTCGTCGTCGACATGCCGCCGGGCACGGGCGACGCCCAGCTCACCATGGCCCAGCAGGTGCCGCTTGCCGGCGCCGTCATCGTCTCCACCCCGCAGGACCTTGCCCTCATCGATGCGCGCAAGGGTCTCAACATGTTCTCGAAGGTCGAGGTGCCGGTGCTCGGCATCGTCGAGAACATGAGCTATTTCATCGCCCCGGACACCGGCAACCGCTACGACATCTTCGGCCATGGCGGCGCACGCAAGGAAGCCGAGCGCATCGGCGTGCCCTTCCTCGGCGAGGTGCCGCTGACCATGGACATCCGCGAGACCTCGGACGCCGGCACCCCCGTCGTCGTCTCCAACCCGGACGGTGCGGCGGCAAAGGTCTACCGCGAGATTGCCACCCGCGTCTGGCAGGAGTTAGAAACGCTGAAAGGCAAGGGCGAGCGCGGCGCGCCGGCGATCGTGTTCGAGTAGGCGTTCTTCCTCGGAACACCCCCTCTGCCCTGCCGGGCATCTCCCCCACAAGGGCGGAGATCGGCTTGGGGCAAGGCGGTGCCACGATTCAATCTCCCCACCTGTGGGGGAGATGGCCGGCAGGCCAGAGGGGGGTAAGCCACCCGGCACGCCGTCAACACCCCAAAAACAAGAGGCCCTTGATTTTTATAGTGCGTTGCGCAATATCGCGCGCCTGCCGCCCGGCGGTGTTTAACCAGGAGTAAGCGCGATGGTCCGTTGCGGAGCCATTCGCCGGTGATCACGGTTTTCCGTCCCAACGGCGAGGCGCGCAGCCTGCCGACGAACGACGATTCCGCCGCCGCCGAGGCGCTGGCCGGGGCCGTGTGGGTCGATCTCCTGGAGCCGACCGAGGAGGACGAGGCGCTGATCGAGCGCGTGCTTTCCCTCGATGTGCCGACCCGCGACGAGCTCAAGGACATCGAGCCGTCGAGCCGCCTCTATACCGACGAGAAGGCCGCCTACATGACGGCCTCGCTGATGGTGAAGGCCGAAAGCGACCTGCCGCACCTCACCGACATCGCCTTCATCCTCACCGACGGCAAGCTCCTGACCGTGCGCTATGCCGAGCCGCGCTCCTTCGCGCTCTTCAAGGCCGGCATGCACCGCATTCCTGGCGGCTGTTCCTCGCCGACCGTGATGATCACGCGGCTTCTGGAGACCATCGCCGACCGCACCGCCGAGATCCTCGAAATCGCCGTGGCGCGCGCCGACCGGCTCTCCCTCGAAGTGTTCGGCGAGAACCGCCACCTGTCCCGCCGCCCGCCGCGCTATCTGGAAGACCGCGTCGTGCAGGTCTCGGCCCTTCACCGCCTGCTCGCCAAGACGCGCGACAGCCTCATGTCGCTGTCGCGGCTCCTGACCTTCCTGCACGGCCTGCCGGCGCTCCAGTCCGACCGCGAGAGCCTGGAGCTCTGCCGCGCGGTGACGCGCGACGTGCAGTCGCTGTCCGAGCACGCGAACTTCGTCGCCGGCAACATCACCTTCCTGCTCGACGCCTCGCTCGGCCTCATCAACCTCGAGCAGAACGCCATCATCAAGATCTTCTCGATCGCCTCCGTCGTGCTGCTTCCGCCGACGCTGATCGCCTCCATCTACGGCATGAACTTCGAGTTCATGCCCGAGCTGCACGTCCCCTTCGCCTATCCGGTGACGCTCGGCGCGATGGTCCTGTCGGCGGTTCTTCCCTTCTATTTCTTCCGCTGGAAAGGCTGGCTCTAGGCCGGATCGCTCCCATGCAAGCACCGCAGGCCCATAGCCGGGCGCGTACGCTGTTCCTTCTCGCCCTCGGTTCCGTCGGCGTCGTCTATGGCGACATCGGCACGAGCCCGCTCTATGCCTTCCGCGAGGCGCTGCGGCCCGTGGCCGGCGACGGCCTCCAGCGCACGGAGGTGGTCGGTCTCATCTCGCTGATGATCTGGACGCTGACGATCATCGTCACGCTGAAATACGTGCTCTTCCTCCTGCGCGCCGACAACCACGGGGAGGGCGGCACGCTCTCGCTTCTGGCGCTGCTGACGAAGACGGCCGGCAAGCGCACCACCGTCCTCTTCTTCCTCGCCGCGGCAGGCGCGGCGCTCTTCATCGGCGATGCCATGATCACGCCGGCCCTGTCGGTGCTCTCGGCCGTCGAGGGCCTGAAGCTGGTGACGCCGACGCTCGCCGACTATGTCGTGCCCATCTCCGTCGTCATCATGGTCATGCTCTTTGCCGTCCAGTCGCTCGGCACGGCCGCGGTCTCGAAGTTCTTCGGGCCGGTCACCGCCGTCTGGTTCCTCGTCATGGGCCTCGGCGGCATCGAGCATATCAGCGACGACCTCGGCATCTTCTCGGCCTTCAATCCCTGGTATGCCGTGCTCTTTATGGTCAACGAGGGCTATGTCGGCCTCGTCGTCCTCGGCGCGGTGTTCCTGACGGTGACGGGCGCGGAGGCGCTTTACGCGGACCTCGGCCATTTCGGCCGCCGGCCCATCCAGTGGGCCTGGTTCTGTCTCGTCTTCCCGGCGCTGACGCTGAACTATCTCGGGCAGGGCGCCTTCGTGCTCGCCCATCCGGAGGCGGTCGACAACCCGTTCTTCCTGATGTTTCCCAAATGGGCGCTGCTGCCCGTCGTCGTCCTGGCGACGGCCGCCACCATCATCGCCAGCCAGGCGGTGATCACCGGCGCCTTCTCGCTGACCCGCCAGGCGATCCATCTCGGCTTCCTGCCGCGCATGGAGATCTTCCACACGTCCGAGACCCAGACCGGCCAGATCTACCTGCCCGGCGTCAACACGGTTCTGCTATTCGGCGTGATGGTGCTCGTCTTCATCTTCGGCTCCTCCGAGGCGCTGGCGACCGCCTACGGCATCTCCGTCACCGGCGCGATGGTGGTGACGACCGTCCTCGCCTTCGAGTTCCTGCGCATCCGCTGGCGCTGGCGGCCGCTCGCGGCCGCCGCCGCGCTCGCCCCGCTCTTCCTCCTGGAGCTCACCTTCCTCGGCGCCAACCTCCTCAAGGTGCACGACGGCGGCTACGTGCCGGTGACGATCGCCGGCGGTGTCGTCATCCTGATGTGGACCTGGACGCGCGGCACGCGCATCCTGCGCGAGAAGACGCGCCGCACGGAGGTGCCGCTGCCGGCCTTCGTCAAGTCGGTGGAAAAGGAGAGCGCCCATGCGCCGGTCAAGGTCGCCGGCACGGCGATCTTCCTCACCAGCGACCCGGATTTCGCGCCGGCCGCGCTCCTGCACAACCTCAAGCACAACCACGTCCTGCACGAGCAGAACTTCATCCTGACGGTGAAGACCGCCAACACGCCGCGCGTCATCCCCGCCGAGCGCTTCGCGGTGGAGAAGATCTCCGAGCGTTTCGCGCGCATAGAAATGCGCTTCGGCTTCATGGAGACGCAGAACGTCTCCCAGGCGCTCGGCCTCCTGCGCAAGGCCGGGCACAAGTTCGACATCATGTCGACCTCGTTCTATCTCGGCCGCCGCAAGCTGGTGCCCGATGCGCAATCCGGCATGCCCATGTGGCAGGACCGCCTGTTCATCGCGCTCGCCGACCTTGCGGCCGACCCGTCCGATTACTTCCGCCTGCCGACCAACCGCGTGGTCGAACTCGGCTCGCACGTCGTCATCTGACGCCGCCTCCCCATTTGCCGGCCGCCGGCATTAACCAACCATCAAGGTTAATGCTTCATTTTAGCCTGAGAACGAGCCGCTCAAGGCCCGTGCCTCGGCGCGGCAGGCTCCCATACGATCTTATCCGGGCAGGACGACACGCCGGCATGCGTCGGCGCGAAGGGCCTGCGCATGCGTGGAAGTGCGGAGTAAACAGTTGCGTAAGCGTAGCGTTCGTCATGCCCGGGCAGGCCGTTTTCCCTTTCTCGCCGCCCTGAAACGGGAATGGAAACTTCCCCTCGCGCTCGGCCTCGGCCTCGTCGCGATCCTTCCCACCCAATCGGCCCGCACAGACCTTGCCGCCTATCTCGCCGGCATCAACCGCAAGGGCGGCAACGAGACGATGGTGCTCACCCGCTCGCCCGCCGGCTCGGTGCACGAGGTCGAGATCGCCTTCGCCGACGCCATGACGACGGGCGGCATCGAGGGCGGGGCGGGCGTGGAGCTGCCGGACGGCCGCACGGCGGCGCTGCGCAGCGAAAGCAAGGGCAAGGGCGGCACGCCCGACGAGGACCGCGTCAACCGGCGCGACAAGAAGGGGCGCATCGTGGCCGTGCTGCCCGTGACGCCGCCGAAGGGCTTTGCCGCCGGCTCCATCCTGGAGCGCACCAGCTCGCTCCTCTCGCCCCTCTTCGACAGCGGCGAGCGCATGGCCTTCGCCCGGCCGAAGATCAAGGGCAAGGAGATCGAGATCGCCACCGCCTTCTACAAGAAGAAGCCGGTCCATGCGGACGACGGCGTCTCGCCGATGATCGCAAGCCTCGTCACCAACGAGACCGCCGACGTGCTGGCGACCGCCTATGCCCGCGTCGAGCCGGACTATGCCCGCGAATCCCCCTTCGATTCCATCCTGAAGCCGAAGAAGGAGGCGGGCCGCTTCATTCCGGACATCTCGCCTGACGACCATGCCTGGGCCGCAAGCGTGCTGCCGGCGGAGGTGTTCACCGCCAGGGAGCAGAAGTGCCTTGCCGAGGCCATCTACTTCGAGGCGCGCGGCGAACAGCCGAGGGGCCAGGCCGCGGTGGCGCAGGTTGTGCTCAACCGCGTGCGCAACCCCGCCTATCCCAACACGATCTGCGGCGTCGTCTACCAGAACGAGCACATGCGCGGGCGCTGCCAGTTCTCGTTCGCCTGCGACCGCATTCCCGATCTCATCCTCTCGCCGTGGAACTGGAAGACCGCCAAGGAGATCGCCATGGCCGTGACGGCCGGCAAGATCTGGCTCGACGACGTGGGCTCGGCGACGCACTACCACGCCACCTACGTGAACCCGCCGTGGGGCCGCACGATGCAGCGCGTCTCCAAGATCGGCAAGCACATCTTCTACCGCACCTATGGCGGCGGCTGGAGCTGACGGGCGGCGGGCCCGCCCCTGCGCGGCGCGGTGAGTCCGCCCCGCGGCGCGCGCGATTCCCGGGCGGAGAGTCGCACCCCGACGCGCGATTCATGATAATCTATTGATTTTATTTGATTTATTTGCAGTCGCGCAAAGCTCTGCCACGCCTTGACTATGCAGGCACCTAAAACTATGTTGCGCCCGACTTCGAAAGGGGTCGGAATTGGCTTGAATCCTAGCCTTCAATATGTCCGCAATGGGGCGAAAGCACCGCCGGAAAGAATGTGAGGATGCCATGACCGATCAGCAAAAGGGAAGTCTGGAAGACCGGCTGAAGCGCCTGGACGCGGAACTCGCGGAGAAGCGCAGGACGGACGGGGCGGAAGAAGCCGCCGAGACGCGGGCAGCCGAGAGCCGGACGGGCTATGCGGTCGCCATGAAGCTCTCGAGCGAGTTCGTCGCCGCCGTCATCGTCGGGGCGCTTCTGGGCTATCTTTTGGACCATTTTGCGGGTACAGGGCCGTGGGGGATGATCGCACTCCTGCTCCTCGGTTTCGGTGCCGGCGTTCTGAACGTCATGCGCGCGGCCGGCATGGTGGCATCGCCCCACCCGGTCGACAGGCTGGCGGGGCGGGACGGAAGTAAGACGAAGGACGGCGCCTGACGGCGCGGCCTCAATTAGGGTGACTTCCGCCGCAAGGCGGGCAAGCGAGAGAGATACACGGTGTCAAACGATCCGACCCACCAGTTCCTGGTCAACAAGATTGTTCCGATCGAGATCGGCGGTATCGATTTCTCGTTCACCAATTCCTCGCTGTTCATGGTCGCGACGGTCGCGGCCGCCGCGGGCTTCCTCTACTTCACGACCTCCCAGCGCGGCCTCGTTCCGAGCCGCCTGCAGTCGGTCTCCGAAATGTCCTACGAGTTCGTCGCCTCGATGCTGCGGGACGGGGCGGGCAGCCACGGGATGAAGTTCTTCCCGTTCGTCTTCTCGCTCTTCATGTTCGTGCTGACGGCGAACCTCATCGGCATGGTGCCCTATTTCTTCACGGTCACCAGCCAGATCATCGTCACCTTCACGCTGGCCCTGCTCGTCATCGGCACGGTCATCTTCTACGGTTTCTTCAAGCACGGCTTCGGCTTCCTGAAGCTCTTCGTGCCGTCCGGCGTTCCCGGCGCGCTCCTGCCGCTGGTCGTCTCGATCGAGGTCATCTCGTTCCTCTCGCGTCCGATCAGCCTGTCGATCCGTCTTTTCGCCAACATGCTGGCCGGCCATATCACGCTCAAGGTCTTCGCAGGCTTCGTCGCCTCGCTGGGCGCGTTCGGCGCCATCGGCGTCGCCGGCTCGATCCTGCCCCTTCTCATGACCGTCGCCCTGACGGGTCTCGAATTCCTCGTGTCGTTCCTGCAGGCCTATGTCTTCGCAGTCCTGACATGCATGTACCTCAACGATGCCCTGCATCCGGGTGGTCACTAGGAAACAGTCGCCGGCGCCCACGGGCGTCGCTTAAAAGCCGCAACAACCCATTCAAGGAGTTCAACATGGAAGCGGAAGCAGCAAAGTTCATCGGCGCAGGTCTTGCCACGTTCGGTCTCGCCGGCACGGCCCTCGGCCTCGGCAACATCTTCGGCAGCTACCTCTCCGGTGCTCTGCGCAACCCGTCTGCTGCCGACAGCCAGTTCGGCCGTCTCGTATTCGGCTTCGCCGTTACGGAAGCTCTGGGCATCTTCTCGCTGCTCATCGCTCTCCTTCTCCTCTTCGCCGTCTGATATCGGCCGAGGACCGGACCATGGCCCTTCGGGCCATGGTCCATCGTACGCTTGAGTACATGATTGTGAATGCCCCCTGGAGGTGAGCATGTCCGTGACCCCGGCGTCGGCCGAGTCCACCCCTTTCGAAATCGCCCAGGCGGAAACCCCTGCGGACACGCATGCGGCGCAGCCGGCGGGCGAAGTGCACACCGAGACGGGTGTGGCACACGGTGAAGAGCACGCCTCCGGCGTCTTCCCGCCTTTCGACCAGACCACGTTCGCATCGCAGGTCCTGTGGCTGGCGATCACCTTCGGTCTTTTCTATCTTCTCATGTCGAAGCTCGTCATTCCGCGTATCGGCGGCATTCTCGAGACGCGCCATGACCGCATCGCGCAGGACCTCGACGAGGCCTCCCGCCTGAAGGCGGAGGCGGACGCCGCCATCGCCTCCTACGAGCAGGAACTGGCCTCCGCCCGCGCCAAGGGCAACGCGATCGCCTCGACCGCCCGCGACGAAGCCAAGGCCAAGGCCGATGCCGAGCGCGCCAAGATCGAAGCCTCGCTGCAGGACAAGATCGCCGGCGCAGAGGCCCGCATCGCCGAGATCAAGGCCAAGGCGCTCGCCGATGTCGGCACGATCGCCGAGGACACGACCGGCGCGCTCGTCGAGCAGCTGATCGGCGCCAAGGCCACCAAGGCCGAAGTCGCTTCGGCCGTGAAGACGGCCGCAGGCGAATAAGGAGGTTCCCATGGCATTCGACGCAACATTCTTCGCCTTCGTCGGCTTCCTCCTGTTCCTTGCCCTCATCGCCTATCTCAAGGTGCCGGGCATGATGGCCAAGGGTCTCGACGCACGCGCGGAAAAGATCCAGAACGAACTGGCCGAGGCCAAGCGCCTGCGCGAGGAGGCCCAGCACCTGCTGGCCGAATACCAGCGCAAGCGCAAGGATGCCGAGGCGGAAGCCGCAAGCATCGTCGCCGCCGCCGAACGCGAGGCGAGCGCCCTGACCGCCGACGCCAAGCAGAAGACGGAAGAATACGTCACCCGCCGCACGGCGCTCTCCGAGCAGAAGATCAAGCAGGCGGAAGCCGACGCGATCAACGCCGTGCGCGCCGCCGCCGTCGACCTCGCCGTCGCCGCCGCCGAGAAGGTCATCGCCGCCAAGGCCGATGCCGCGACCGGCAAGGCGCTCTTCGACAACGCGATCAGCGAAGTGAAGGCCCGCCTCAACTAAGCGGCGCCCTCATCGGACGATTTGAAAAAGGCCGGAGCGATCCGGCCTTTTTTGCGTCTGCGGGGAGCACGTACCGGATGGCGTGGATCCTCGGGTCAAGCCCGAGGATGACGGTGGGGAGGCGAGGATGACGGTGGGGAGGGGATGTTTGCAGACCCATTCAAGGGTACGGCATGCGGAACCCTTGCCTAGGTTCGCCTTCCCTCCCTTCCATCGTCATCCTCGGGCTTGACCCGAGGATCCACGCCCTGCGGCACGCCGCCGCCGCACACTCACTCCTGCCGCAGCGGCCGAAAGCTCATGCGGTGCAGGCGACAGGGCCCGATCGCCTCGATCGCCCGCCGGTGCACCTCGGTGGCGTAGCCGGCGTGGACGGCGAAGCCGTAGCCCGGGAAAGTCGCGTCGGCCCGTGCCATCATGCGGTCGCGCATCACCTTGGCGACGATGGAGGCGGCGGCGACGGAGAGCGAGCGGGCATCGCCCTTGACGACGGCGCGGCCCTCGCAGGCAAGGCCCGGCGGCACGTCGCGCCCGTCGGCGAGCACCAGCTTCGGCGCGACCTCCAGCCCCGCCACGGCCCGGCGCATGGCATCGAGGCTCGCCTTGCGGATATCGATGACGTCGATCCGCCGCGACGAGCTGGACGCAACGGAGATGAAGGCGCTCTGCATGATGAGGGTAAAGAGCGCCTCGCGCCGCGCGGCGCTGAGCTGCTTGGAATCGTTGAGGCCGGGCGGGATATTCTCCGGATCGAGCACCACGGCGGCGGCGACGACAGGGCCGGCGAGCGGCCCGCGGCCCGCCTCGTCCGTGCCGGCGACCGGCCATATCCCGCGGTTGCGGGCGGCAAGCTCCATGGAGAAATCCGGCCCTTCGGGCAGATCGAAAAGAAGGCGGGAATCGGAGGATGCGGGACGGGACATGCGGCGAACCTCGCACATCCATCCGATTCCCTGCAAGTCCTCCGGCAGGAGGCGGATGCCGGAGGAACGCCGGTCAGCGCGGGGAAGCGGACCGGAGATAGGGGCCGGGCGACGTCGCCCGGCCGATTTCATGGCGCGCCGTGCTCACAGCAGCGAGAGCTGCACGCCGCTGCCCGACGGCGGCACGAACTGGTCGACGGCGAGATTGCGGCGCGTGCGCGTCAGCTCCAGCCGCTTGGAGGCCATCTCGAAGCGGCGGGCGATCTGCCAGGCGTAGGGGCCTGCGCCCTTCATGCGCTTGCCGAACTCGGCGTCGTAATCCTTGCCGCCGCGCATGGAGCGCACCAGCGACATGACATGGCGGTAGCGGTCGGGATAGTTGCGCAGCAGCCAGTCGCGGAAGAGGGGGCTCACCTCCAGCGGCAGGCGGAGCAGCACGTAGCTTGCCTCCAGCGCCCCGGCCGCCTTGCCCGAATCCAGCACCCGTTCGATCTCGTGGTCGTTGAGGCCGGGAATGATCGGCGCCATCATGATGGCGGTCGGGATGCCCGCCTCCGAGAGCGCGCGGATCGCCTCCAGCCGGCGCGGCGGCGTGGCGGCGCGCGGCTCCATGGTGCGGGCGAGCTTGCGGTCGAGCGTGGTGACGGAAAGGCCGACCCAGGCAAGCCCGCGCGCCGCCATGCGCGAGAGGATATCGATGTCGCGCATGACGAGCGCCGACTTGGTGACGATGGAGACCGGATGGTTCGCCTTGTCCAGTACCTCGAGGATCTGGCGCATGATCCGCCATTCCTTCTCGATCGGCTGGTAGGGGTCCGTATTGGTGCCGATGGCGATGACGCGCGGCTTGTAGCCGGGCCTGGAAAGCTCCCGCTCCAGCAGCTTCGGCGCATCGGGCTTGGCAAACAGCTTCGCCTCGAAATCGAGGCCGGCGGACAGGCCCATGAAGGCATGGGTCGGCCGGGCGAAGCAATAGATGCAGCCGTGCTCGCAGCCGCGATAGGGATTGATCGAGCGGTCGAAGGGAATGTCGGGCGATTCGTTGCGGGTGATGATGGCGCGCGGCTTTTCCACCTGCACTTCCGTGCGGAAGGGCGGCAGGTCCTCCAGCGTCTGCCAGCCGTCGTCGAACCCCTCGCGGGTCAGCGGCTCGAACCGGCCGGTGAAATTCAGCCCGGCGCCCCGGCCGCGCCGGCGCTCCGTATCGACGCGCAGGCCCGTCTCGGCCAGCAACGCTTCGGCAACGTCCTTCGCATGGCCGGGCGCAAGCGCGCCCTGCCTGAGGCTTACAAGATCGTTCATGGCTGTCTCCGTCGAGGCCATCCGCCCCGATTCAATGACTATATTCCTATCGCCGGAATGAGAACATTGCAAGAACAAAATTGGAGAGGCTTCTCGTGGAAGGCGCGCAAAATGGTATATGCCGCTTTGCCCCTCACCCTACCCCTCTCCCCGCAAGCGGGGCGAGGGGACGTGCCTGACGAGCAGATATTGTTTGAGGAAGCCGGCGCAACATACCCCTTCGCCCCGCTTGCGGGGAGAAGGTGCCGGCAGGCGGATGAGGGGCGGTCTTCATGGATGAGCCGATGACAAACCATGCTGCGATGCGGTAAGAGAGGCCATGCTGACGATCATCATGGAATGCCGGGACAACGAGGCGGAGCTGGCGCAGACGCTGTCGGTGCTCGTCGCCGGGGCCGTGGAAGGCCTCGTGCGCGACGTGATCGTGCTCGACCACGGCTCGCGCGACGACTCGGCGACGGTGGCGGACGCGGCCGGCTGCCGCTTCCTCGATACGTGGGACCTTGCCGATGTGCTGGGCTCGGCGCGCGGCGACTGGCTGCTGCTGCTGGAGCCCGGCGCGCGGCCGCTTTCCGGCTGGGTGGAGGCGATCGCCGATCACGTCGCCGCCCATCCCGGCCCGGCCCGGTTCCGCGGCGCGCGCAAGCGGCCGTTCCTGCAGCGGCTCGGGCAGAGGCTGCCGCTCGAAGAGGGGTATCTCGTTACGAAGCGGCAGGCGGCCGCCGCTGTGCGGCCGGGCATGGGGCTTGCCGGGCTTGCGGCAGGGGCGAAGGGGCGGATGCTGGCTGCCGAGATCGCGCCGGCCTGGGCGACGCGGGCATTGCGCGCCGGCTGATCAGCCCGCCGAGCGCCTCAGGTGCTCGTCGAGGCGCGGCATGATTTCCACGAAATTGCAGGGCATGTGGCGATAGTCGAGCTGCGCCTTCAGAATGCCGTCCCAGGCGTCCTTGCAGGCGCCCGGCGAGCCGGGCAGCACGAAGACGAAGGTGGCGTTGAGCACGCCGCCGGTCGCGCGCGACTGGATCGTCGACGTGCCGATCTTGTCGTAGGAAATGCGGTGGAACACCTCGGAAAAGCCGTCCATGCGCTTTTCGAAGATCGGCTCCAGCGCCTCCGGCGTCACGTCGCGGCCGGTGAAGCCCGTTCCCCCCGTGGTGATCACCACGTCGATGGCCTCCTCCCGCGTCCATGCCTCCACCTGCGCGCGGATGGCGGCGACGTCGTCCGGCACGATGGCGCGGGCGGCAAGGCGGTGCCCGGCTTCGGTTATGCGGGCGGCGAGCGTGTCGCCGGAGCGGTCCGTCTCCGGCGTGCGGGTGTCCGAGACCGTCAGCACGGCGATGCCGACCGGGATGAAGGGTCTTGTCTCGTCAATGCGCGCCATCGGATGCTCCAAGCGTCGTGGTGGCGGCGAAGAACCAGTGCGGATGCCGCCGGGAAAGCGCGGCTGCTGCTGCGTCCGCCGCCTCCCGCGAAGGATATAGCCCAAAGCAGGTCGCGCCGGAACCGGACATGCGCACGGTGCTCGCTTCGGTCTCGCCAAGGTTTTCGGATATCCGCGCGATCTCCGGGCAGAGCCGGCGGGCGGGCGGTTCGAGATCGTTGCGCAGGCCCGCGATGGCCGCCGGCCAGTCGGCCGATGCTCCCTCAAGGGCGAGCGGCGGATTGTCCGTCGAGGCGAGGGCCTTGAAGACGGCGGGCGTCGAGACGCCGACGAGCGGATTGGCGAGCACCATGGCAAGCGGGGGGAGGGCGAGCGGCGTGATGGCCTCGCCGATGCCGCGGGCGACCAGCGGCCGGCTCGCAAGGCACATCGGCACGTCCGCGCCGAGGCCGAGCGCGATGGCGTTCAGCGCGTTGTGCGGCAGGCCCGCCTGCCAGAGTGCCAGAAGCCCGCGCAGCGTTGCCGCAGCATCCGCCGAGCCGCCGCCGATACCGGAGGCGACGGGCAGGTTCTTTTCGAGATGGATATGCACCGCTGGCGCGCCGCCGAGGGCCTCCCGCAGCCGGTCCCGGGCGCGGGTGACGAGGTTGTCGCCCTCCGCCGCAAGCGCGCCCGCGAAGCGGCCGGACAGCGTGAAGCGGTCCTCTTCCGCCGGCGAAAGGCCGATGCGGTCGCCGAAGGCGGTGAAGGTCACGAGGCTGTCGAGCAGGTGATAGCCGTCCGCCCGCCGGCCGGTGACGGCGAGCGCGAGGTTGATCTTGGCCGGGGCGGGTTCGATGAGGGTGAAATGGGCGAGGCTGTCAGGCATGGCGAGCACCCCCCTCTGCCCTGCCGGGCATCTCCCCCTCAAGGGGGGAGATCGGCAAGCGGCGGGAACCTCGCTCAAATTGCGACGTCGGAGAGGGGCGGGGCAATGCTCCATCCAATCTCCCCCCTTGAGGGGGAGATGCCCGGCAGGGCAGAGGGGGGTGTCCGGTGATGCTACGGCTCATAAACAGGCGTCCCGGCCGCCATCCCCGGTCAGGACTTGCGGTCCGCCGCCTTGCTTTCCGGCGAGGTGTTTTCGGCCGGCTTGTCTTCCTTCGCCTCGGCGGAGGCCGGGTCGGTCTTCTTCAGCTCCGGCAGGCCGTTCTCGATCTTCAGCTTGATCTTCGGGATTTCGGCTTCCTCGGGGTTAAGGCCGAGGGCGCGGTTCCACTGGAAGGTCGCCTCCAGCTTGCGGCCGACGCGCCAGTAGGCATCGCCCAGATGGTCGTTGATCGTCGGATCGCCCGCCTTCAGCTCGGCCGCGCGCTCCAGTTCGGCGACGGCGTCCTGGAAGCGGTTCAGGCGGAAATAGGCCCAGCCGAGCGAATCGACGATATAGCCGTCGTCGGGCTTGAGGCTGACGGCCTTGCGGATCATGTCCAGCCCCTCGTCGAGGTTCAGGTTCATGTCCACCCAGGAATAGCCGAGATAGTTCAGCACCTGCGGCTGGTCGGGGTTGAGCTCCAGCGCCTTGCGGAAGTTCGGCTCGGCCTTGTCCCATTCCTTCAGCCGCTCGTAGGCGATGCCGCGCTGGAAGAAGATGCTCCAGTGGTTGCGCGCCGGAACGGCGCCGATGGCCGCGACCGCCTTGTCGTAGAGCGAGGCCATGGCCTTGTAGTCCTTGGCCTCGGAAAGCACGCTGCCGAGCGCGAGATAGGAGCGCAGGTCAGACGGGTCGGCGTCGATCAGCTCCTGGAGGTGGGTTTCCGCGTCCTTGACCTTGCCGGTGTCGGCGAGGTTGATGCCGAGCTGCAGTTCGGAAATGCGGCGCATCGGCGATTTTTCCGGCACGGCGCGGTAGTATTCGATGGCCTTCTCCGGGTTCTTCTCGCTCTCGGCGAGCCCGCCGAGCAGCACCAGGACGTCGTCGCTGTCCGGATCGAGCGCGCGGGCGGTCTGGAGATAGAGCGAGACGATATCCTCCGCGCCCTCGCGGTTCAGCGCGCCGCCGATGGAAAAGAGCACGGCGGCCGCCCCCTGCGCGGCGGTGCGCACCTGCTGCTCCTGCTTCTCGCCGGCCTCGATGCTCTGGCGCAGCGCCTTCAGCGGCGCGTAGCTGGCGATGAAGTTGTCGCCGACCGAGATGGCGTCCAGCGCCTTCTGCTTGTTGCCCTCGCGCGCCTCCAGCCGGGCGAGCGCCATGACGGCGCGCAGGAACGTGTCCGGCGCGGCGCTCGCGCCGTTGCGGTCGAGGATGGCGTCGTTGAGGCGGGCGCGCGCGGTGACCTTGTCACCGGCCGCCGCGGCCAGCGCGCCGGCATGGTAGTTCTTGAAGATGGCGAGCCATTCCGGCCCCTTCATGCCGCTGATGAGCTTGAGGGCTTCCTTCGGCTTGCCGTCGCCGAACTTGGCCCAGGCGAGCAGCAGGTCGTTCATCATGCGGTCGAGATCGTTCGGGCCGGAATAGGCGAGGATCTTTTCCGCGCTCTTGTATTCGCGCTTGCGGATCGCCTCCATGCCGCGCACGACCGAGGTGATGCGCTCGACGGCCGGATCGTTCTTCAGCGCGTCGGCGAACTTCACGCCCTCCTCGAAATCGCCGTTCATCAGGTGCGTCACCATCAGGCGCTGCTTGACGTCGGAATTGGTCGGGTCGAACTGGAGCGCGATCTTGTAGAGCGCGACGGCGGTCTTGTAGTCCTTGTCGAAATCCGCCGTGCGGGCGGCGAGGAACGCGCCGGAGAAGGTGTTGACGTTCGCGGGGTCGAAGGGCTTTTCCTCGGCGGCGGCCGCGGCCGGTTTTTCCTCCGCGAAGGCCGCAAGGGGGCCGGTGAGGGCGATGCTCGCCGCGAGCGCCGCGCCGCAGAGAAGCCGAAGAAGAAGGGACTGCCGCATCAAGATGCCTTTCGCCGCAATGGGAGTTCGTTTGGTGCGTCTTCCGTACAGGTCATGCCACGGTGCCGCCCAAATCAGTCACGGATACATGGGGGCAGAGAATGGCTTTTTTGGCGCAGTGCGGCAAGAAAATCCTGCCGGCCCGCTTCGGATAGGGTGAGGGTGGAACGGCTCGCTCCGACGGCATCTGGTGCCTGCACGTGGTCATTCTTGCGAATGCCACAAAGAGGGCCGTTCCGAAGGAAAGGTTACCATCGCCGGGCGGCGCGTCAACCGTTTTCGCGCTCCGCCCGGGTCAACTGACGCGGGCGATGGAGAAGTCGATGACCTCCAGCAGCGCGTCCTTCCACGGGCTTGCCGGCAGCGGCGCCAGCGCGTCGCGGGCGATCATGCCGTAGTGCTGGGCCCGCGCGATGGTGTCGGAAAGGCCGCCGTAGCGGGTGATGAGGCCGAATGCGCGCTCCAGGTTCGCATCGTCGTTCTGCCCGCCCTCGATGGCCTCGCGCCAGAAGGCGCGGTCTTCCGCCGTGCCGCGCCGCCAGGCGAGGATGACCGGCAGCGTGATCTTGCCCTCGCGGAAATCGTCGCCGGTGTTCTTGCCGAGGTCGGCCGCCTTGCCGCCGTAGTCGAGCGCGTCGTCGACGAGCTGGAAGGCAAGGCCGAGGTTCATGCCGTAGGATTTCAGCGCCGCGCGCTCGGCCTTGCCCGTGTTGGCGACGATGGGGCCGACTTCGGCGGCCGCGGCGAAGAGCGCGGCCGTCTTGGCGCGGATGACCTCGAGATAATCGTCCTCGGTCGTCTCCATGTTCTTGGCGACGGAAAGCTGCAGCACCTCGCCCTCGGCGATCACGGTCGCGGCGGTGGAGAGCACGTCGAGCGCCTCCAGCGAGCCGACCTCGACCATCATCTTGAAGGCCTGGCCGAGCAGGAAGTCGCCGACGAGCACGCTCGCCTGGTTGCCCCAGATCATGCGCGCGGTCGACTTGCCGCGGCGAAGGTCGCTCTCGTCCACCACGTCGTCGTGCAGCAGCGTCGCCGTGTGCATGAACTCGACGCTGGTGGCGAGCTTGACGTGCTGGTCGCCCTTGTAGCCGAACATCGCGGCGGCCGCGAGCGTCAGCATGGGGCGCAGCCTTTTGCCGCCGGAGGAGATCAGGTGGTTGGCCACCTCCGGGATCATCTGCACGTCGGAGCCGGCCTTCGACAGGATGAGCTGGTTCACCCGCTCCATGTCGGCTTTTGTCAGGTCGACGAGCGGCTTCACCGATGCCTGTTTGTTTTTGCCTTCTTCAAGCGGTATCACGACGCCCAAATGCCCGGACTCCTGTTCATTTTTGTTGAAAGACAATAGAAAACGGGGCCTTCTGCGGCAAGAGGCGAATTGTCCCGCCCTCGGAATTATGGCTGGAAAACGACCGAATGATCGAATTGATCCGAACCAACGACGCCGTGCTGCTCTCCTTTGCCGAAAGCCTGATGAAGGAAGCCGGCATCCACTGCCTGATCGCCGACCAGGGCATGAGCATCCTGGAAGGCTCGCTCGGCATGCTGCCGCGCCGTTTTCTCGTGGAAAGCGACCGGGAGGACGAGGCGCGGCGGATCTTGAAGGACGCGGGTCTTGCGGCGGAGTTGCGGGGGTGAGGAGGCAGGATTCCACAGCTCGCGGCTGCGTTTGGGGCTTCCACCGCCCTCTGCCCTGCCGGGCATCTCCCCCACGGGGGGGGAGATCGGCTTGGGGAAAAGCGGTGCCACGATTCAATCTCCCCCCTTGTGGGGGAGATGCCCGGCAGGGCAGAGGGGGGTATCCCGCAAGCCGCACCGTCGAGGCCCCCCGCCCATGATCGTCCGCGAAACCGTCGACGCCTTCCACTACGGCCGCTTCCACCTCGTCCAGCCGAAGGGCATCGGCCACCGCTCGGGCATGGACGCCATGCTGCTGGCCGCCCTCGTGACGGGTGACGGCCCCATGCGCGTCGCCGATCTCGGCGCGGGGGCGGGCGCGGCCGGCCTTGCCGTCGCCGCGCGCATCGAGAAGGCCGAGGTCCTGCTGGTCGAGCGCTCCCCGATGATGGCGGAGTTCGCCCGCAAGACGCTGGCGCTTCCCGCCAACGCCGCCTTCGCCTCCCGCGTCTCGGTGCTGGAGGCCGACGTCGCGCTCGCCGGCAAGGCGCGCATCGCGGCCGGCCTTGCCGACGACGTCTTCGACCACGTCATCATGAACCCGCCCTTCAACGACCGCATCGACAGCCGCACGCCCGATGCCCTGAAGGCCGAGGCCCATGCGATGGAGCATGACCTCTTCGAGCGCTGGATCAAGACGGCGGGCGCCATCATGAAGCCCGGCGGCCAGCTCTCGCTCATCGCCCGCCCGCAATCGATCGCCGAGATCATCGCCGCCTGCGGGCGCCGTTTCGGCGGCATCGAGATCACCGCCCTCCACGCCCGCGCCGGCGAAAACGCGCTGCGCGTCCTCGTCACCGCCGTCAAGGGCTCGCGCACCCGCCTTGCCCTGCGCATGCCGCTTGTCATGCACGAGCCCGGCCAGCACGACTTTACCCCCTTCGTCGACGACCTCAACAACGGCCGCGCCGCCTATCTCCGCCTGCCGCGTTGACAATTTTCCGACAATCGGCGACCTTGTATTACAAAATATGAGGTTTCCCATGGAAAATCAAAGAAACCTGTCCGATCCCTTGACGCTGCGGCTGCCGGGCGACGTGCTGGCGGATATCGAGGCGGTCGCCCGGATCTGCGGGCGCACCCGCAGCTGGGTCATGGTGCGGGCGATGAAGGCCTATCTTGCGAGCGAAGGCCGCGACATCCTCGATCTCGACGCGGCGCGGCGTGCCGCTGCCGAAGAAGGGGCGACGGAACTCGACGACCTCCTGACGAAAATGGAGCGTATTCTGCCGGGCGACGCCGCCTGATGCCGAAAGTCCTGTTCGCGCCGCCGGCAAGGGCCTTTGTCGAACAGGAAATCCTCTACCTGCGCGACCGCAGCCCGGCTGCCGCCATCGCCTTTCGTGCCGGCATTGCGCGTCTCGGCCGCCAGCTCGCCCGCTTTCCGCAGTCGGGTTTCCTGCGGCAGGACATTCCCCTCGGCGGTATCTACCGCATCGTTCTCGGCGACTATCGCGTGGACTACGAATTGGCGGGGGATGACGTTCTCGTCCTGCTCATACGCCATGGCCGCCAGGCGGAGCCCGGCCTGCCGCTCGACGACGATGCGGATTACGAGGCGCCGTAAGCGATTTCCCCGACCGATCTTGCGTTTTCGCCCGCCATGCATACATCAGCCGGGCAACATGAGAGACAGGATCGCGCGATGGCCGGAATTTTGAAGAGGCTGGTTCCCAGGAGGTTTCGCAACGAGGGGGTGACGATCCCCGTCGTGCGGCTGCAGGGGGCGATCATGGCGAACGGCAGCCAGTTCCGCCCGGCGCTGAACCTTGCCAGTGCCGCGCCGGTCCTCGAAAAGGCCTTCGGCGACAAGAAGGCGCCGGCCGTGGCGATCGCCATCAATTCGCCGGGCGGCTCGCCCGTCCAGTCGCGGCTGATCTTCCAGCGCATCCGCGATCTTGCGGCGGAGAAGGGCAAGCATGTCCTCGTCTTCGTCGAGGATGTCGCGGCCTCCGGCGGCTACATGATCGCGCTTGCGGGCGACGAGATCTTCGCCGACCCGACCTCCATCGTCGGCTCCATCGGCGTCGTTTCCGGCGGCTTCGGCTTTCCGGAGCTTTTGAAGAAGATCGGCGTCGAGCGGCGCGTCTATACCGCCGGCACCAACAAGGCGATCCTCGATCCCTTCCAGCCGGAGCGCGAGAACGAGATCGAATACCTGAAGTCCCTCCAGCTCGAGATCCACCAGGTCTTCATCGACATGGTCAAGGCCCGCCGCGGCGGCAAGCTGGCGGACGATCCGGACCTCTTCTCCGGCCTCTTCTGGACGGGCACGCGCGGGCGCGCGCTCGGCCTCGTCGACGGGCTTTCCGACATGCGCACGGAACTGAAGCGGCGCTACGGGCCGAAGACGCGGCTGGAGCTCATCTCCGCGCCCAAGGGGCTCTTTGGTCGCAGGATGCCCGGCGTCGGGGGGCTTTCCGGCGGCATGGCGGAGCGTATAGGCTCGGGTGGCGTGTCGGCGGTGGCCGATCTTGCGGAAGAAAAGGCGCTCTGGGGCCGCTTCGGCCTTTCGGGATAGGCGCCGTCACATTCGAGGGGAGGGGCGATGGCCCAGATCATCTTTCTGCTTCTGGTCGTCGGCCTTGCTTGGTACGGCTACCGCAAATTCGTCTCGGACGCCGAGCGCCTCGCCAAGCAGCAGCGGCGAAGCGAGCAGGAGCGCCGCACCGGCGCCACCGGCACGCTGGTCAAGGATCCCGAGACCGGCGAATACCGCCTGCGCCGCGACGACGAGTAGCTTTGCGCGGTTCTGTGCCTCGGCGGGAAGGGAAAAAACAGCCGCCCCGCCCCATTCCGGCACATTAACCACGACGCGTAAGGTTAACCCCCGTTTTATCCGTTTGCGGCTTTCCCAGCCGTTGCACCCGCGCGGGGCCGGGCCGATCTAGGGGCAAGGCCGATTCACAATGCGGCCGCCCGATGTCTGCAATGAACGGAGTAAACCATGGCCTCGCTCGACCTCGACCGGATTCGCACCATCGTCGTGACGGGCGGCGCGGGCTTCCTCGGCTCGCATATCGTCGACGATCTTCTCCTTCATTGCCCGAACGCGCGCATCCGCGTGCTCGATACCTTCACCTATGCCGCGGACATGGCCCATCTCGACGCGGCCTTCCGCACGGGGCGCGTGACGCTGCAGGAGGGCGATGTCGGCAATCTCGACCTCGTGACCGAGATGCTGAAGGATGCCGACCTCGTCGTGCATGCGGCCGGCGAAAGCCATGTCGAGCGCGCCTTCTCCGTGCCGGAGCGCTTCACGCTCGCCAATGCGCTGGGCACGCAGGTGCTCGTGGAGGCGATGGGCCGGCGCCGCGTGCCGCTGATGATCCATGTCAGCTCCGCCGAGGTCTATGGCACAGGCAAGGGCCTGCCGCTCGGCGAGGCGACGCCGCTCCTGCCCGACAATCCCTACGGCGCCTCCAAGGCGGCCGCCGAAATGCTGATCGCCGGCCTTTCCCGCTCCTTCGATCTCGACATCCGCGTGCTGAGGCCGGTGAACGTTGTCGGCACGCGGCAGAACGTGGAAAAGCTGCTGCCGCGCTTCCTGGAGCTTGCCGCCGTCGGCCGGCCGCTGCCGGTGCATGGCGACGGCATGCAGGCGCGCGCCTTCCTCACCGTGCGGGATTTCTGCGCGGCGCTGCGCACGGTCGTCACGCGCGGGGCGGAAAACAGCACTTACAACGTTTCGGGCCGCGACCATCTCGACGTGCTCTCCGTCGCCCGCATGGTGCTCGATGCGGTGCAGGAGCCGGTCTCCGGCGTCGCCTTCACCGGCGGCCGCCCGGGCAATGCCAGCCGCTCGCCGCTCGACACGGCGGCGCTGGAAGCGCTCGGCTGGAAGGCGTCGGGAACGCTCGCCGGCGAACTGCCGATGCTTGCCGCCTGGTACGGCGCGCGCGTGCCGGGCGGCGCCCGCCGGCAGGTCCGCCGCGTGCCGGACCTCGCCCCGCAGCGCGTGCACGCCGTCACGCAGGCGGCGGGATCGGGCCTTTTCCGCTCGCTCGAGCGGCATTGAGTGTCATGCGAGTCTGAACCGCTTTGCCCTCATCACCCCCCTCTGCCCTGCCGGGCATCTCCCCCACAGGTGGGGAGATCGGCTTGAGGCAAAGCGGTGCCACGATTCAATCTCCCCCCTTGTGGGGGAGATGCCCGGCAGGGCAGAGGGGGGTTATGGCGTGTTGCTCCCCTCGTGGCCGTGCCGGCGCCCGAAACCCTTGACCCTTCCGGCGCATCGTGGCACCAGTCCGCCAGCTTCCCAAGTATGCCGGACATGAACCGATGACCCCTGCCGCCCTGCCTGACCACATGAATCCGACCCGCTCCTTCCAGGCTCTGATCCTGACGCTGCACAATTACTGGGCGGACAAGGGCTGCGCGGTGCTGCAGCCCTACGACATGGAGGTGGGCGCCGGCACGTTCCATCCGGCAACGACGCTGCGCGCGCTTGGGCCCCGCCCGTGGCGGGCCGCCTATGTGCAGCCTTCGCGCCGCCCGTCTGACGGCCGCTACGGCGAGAACCCGAACCGTCTCCAGCACTATTACCAGTACCAGGTCATCCTGAAGCCGAACCCGTCGAACCTGCAGGAACTCTATCTCGGCTCGCTCGCCGCCATCGGCCTCGACCCGCTGCTGCACGACGTGCGCTTCGTCGAGGACGACTGGGAAAGCCCGACGCTCGGCGCCTGGGGTCTCGGCTGGGAATGCTGGTGCGACGGCATGGAGGTCTCGCAGTTCACCTATTTCCAGCAGGTCTGCGGCATCGAATGCGCGCCCGTCGCCGGCGAGCTGACCTACGGTCTCGAACGCCTCGCCATGTACGTTCAGGGCGTCGACAACGTCTACGACCTCAACTTCAACGGCCGCGAGGGCGCGGAGAAGATCACCTATGGCGACGTCTTCCTGCAGGCCGAGCAGGAATATTCCCGCCACAACTTCGAATATGCCGATACGGCGATGCTGCACCGCCACTTCATCGATGCGGAAAAGGAGTGCCAGGCGCTGCTCGCCGCCGGCGCGCCGGGCGATACGAACGCGCTGCACAAATGCGTGCTGCCGGCCTACGACCAGTGCATCAAGGCCTCCCACGTCTTCAACCTGCTCGACGCGCGCGGCGTCATCTCCGTGACCGAGCGCCAGAGCTACATCCTGCGCGTGCGCACGCTGGCCAAGGCCTGCGGCGAAGCCTTCCTGCTCACCGACGCAGGCGGCGCGAACTGGACGAAGGACGCCGCCTGAGCGGCCGGCCTTCGGGCCGCCGTTTGGCTGTTTTCTCTGCGTTTTCCGCTCGGTTTGACCTTTCGGTCCGGTCTACTTCTTCGTTCACCACCGTTCCCTACCTGCTCTCCTCCTCTCCGTCATCCTCGGGCTTGACCCGAGGATGACGGAGAGGAGGAGAGACGCCTCACCCCAGCGCGGAAACCTTCACCCCAAGCTCCCACACGGGCTTGAGCGTGGGGCGCGCGCCGGTCGGCAACTGGCCGGCATAGATCTGGAGCGTCCGCCGCACGCCGGCCGGACGCTCGGCCCTGTCGCCTGCCGTATAGGTGAGGAAGAGGGCGGAAAAGCAGATGACGTTGAGGATAAGGGCGAGCGTTTTCATGGAAGTTGCCTTGCGGGTCCGATCTCACTGGTGAAGCGACTATCGGGCAAAGGCACCGGCGGCGCGGTTCCCCCGGTGACAGGCGCGACGGGTGCGCAAGGGGGCTTTTCTGCGGCGGCATGAATGCTAAGGTCGCGCCCAACGCAGGAAAGCAACGGAGAAGGTCATGATCGCTCTGGCAATCGTGGCGGTGGTCGTCATCTACGCCATCGTCATCTACAACGGCCTCGTGCGCGCCCGGCAGATGAAGGAGGAGGCCTGGTCCGGCATCGACGTGCAGTTGAAGCGCCGCGCCGACCTCATCCCCAACCTCATCGAGACCGTGAAGGGTTACGCCGCGCACGAGAAGGAGACGCTGGAGAAGGTGGTGGAGCTGCGCAACCGCGCGCAGGCGCTGCCCGCCGGCGACGTCGCCGGCCGCGCGCAGGCGGAAGGCATGCTGAGCCAGGCGCTCGGCCGCCTCTTCGCGCTCGCTGAGGCCTATCCGGACCTCAAGGCCAACCAGAACTTCGCCGAGCTGCAGGCGACGCTGGAGACGATCGAGGGCGAGATCCAGATGTCGCGGCGCTACTACAACGGCGCGGCGCGCGACCTCAACGTCAAGGTCGAGAGCTTCCCGTCGAACCTCGTCGCCGGGGTCTTCAAATTCGTCAAGGCGCCCTATTTTGAGATCGACAACCCGGCCGACCGGGCCGTGCCCAGCGTAAAATTCTGATCCCGGAGGCGCTCATGACGCGGATCGCCGCCTTCCTGGCGCTGTGCTTCTGCCTCCTTGTCGGGGGCGCGGCGCGGGCGGAGGAATATTTCGACAGCTACCGCTCCGATATCGCGGTGGCGCGGAACGGCACGCTGACGGTGACGGAAACGATCCGCGTCCATGCCGAGGGCGACCGGATCCGCCGCGGCGTCTACCGCGATTTCCCGCTGACCTTCACCGATGCCAAGGGCCGCGAACGGGAGGTCGGCTTCAAGGTCATCGCCGTCGAGCGCGACGGCCGGCCGGAGCCCTATCACACCGAAAGCATCAGCCGGGGCGTGCGCATCTATTTCGGCTCGTCCGACGTGCTGCTCCAGCCCGGCTTCCACGAATACCGCCTCACCTACGAGACGAGCCGGCAGATCCGCTTCTTCGACACGCATGACGAACTCTTCTGGAACGTTACTGGCACGGAATGGGCCTTCCCCATCCGCAAGGCCTCGGCCGTGGTGCGGCTGCCGGAGGGCGTGCGCGCGCAGGAGCTCACCTTCTTCACCGGCCCCTACGGCGCGGCGGAGAAGAACGCGCGGGCGGAGAACCGCGGCGAGACGATCTTCTTCGAGACGACGCAGCCGCTCGGGCCCGAGGAGGGCCTGACCATCGGCATCAAGATGCCGGCCGGCAGCATCGACAAGCCGACGGCGGCGGAGGAGCGCGCGCTTTTCCTCAAGGACAACCGCAACCTCTTCCTCGCCTTCGGCGGGCTCGTCCTCGTCGTCGGCTACTATCTCTGGGCCTGGGTCTCGGTGGGGCGCGATCCGCCGGCCGGCGTGGTCGTGCCGCGCTGGGATGCGCCGGAGGGCATATCGCCCGCGCTCGTCAACTATATCGACGAGAAGGGCTTCGGCGGGAGCGGCTGGACCGCGGTGTCCGCCTCCTTCCTCAACCTTGCGGTCAAGGGGCTGGTGGAGCTGAAGGACCTGAAAACCTCGATTGCCGTCACCCGTACGGCAAAGCCCGTCGAGGCCCCGCTGCCGACGGGGGAAGCCACCCTCATCAACGCCATGGCGGGCGAGGGCAGCAGCTTTGTCATCGAGAAGGCCAACGGCAAGCGGGTGCAGAAGCTCGGCGCCGATTTCCGCGACGCGATGGAAAAGGAGCACCGGCAGAAATACTACCTCGCCAACTGGCCGCAGGTGATATGCGGGGTCTTCCTGTCGCTCGCCTGCCTTGCCGCCCTCCTGCTGTTCGGCTCGCTGCCGGAGGAGGGCGTGGTGCTCGTCATCCTGCCCGTCTTCGCCTCGGTCTTCGTCTCCATCTTCGCCATGACGCTGGGGCAGAGCGTGCGGCGGTCGAAATCACTCGGTTCGCGCATCGCCGCGGTCGCCTTCACCGCCTTCTTCGGCTTCGTCCTGCTGACGGTCTTCAGCGGCATCGCGCTCTCGCTCTTCGCCGAGGCGGAGGCGACGGGGCAACTGCCGATCTTCGCCGCCGTCGGCGGCATCGTCGTCGCCAATCTCGTCTTCTTCTTCCTGATGGGCGCGCCGACGCCGCTCGGCCGGCGGATGATGGACGGCATCGCGGGCCTGCGGCAATACCTGACGCTGGCCGAGAAGGACCGCATGAACATGGCCGGCGCGCCGGACATGTCGCCGCGCCACTACGAGACGCTGCTGCCCTATGCCGTGGCGCTGGGCGTCGAAAAACCCTGGTCGGAGACCTTCGACCGCTGGCTGCTCACCGCCGCGGCGGCCGGCGCTGCCGTCGCCTACCAGCCGGCCTGGTATCACGGCGACGGCTTCTCCTCCGGCAGCTTCTCAGACCGCATGGGCGGCTTTGCCGGCTCCATGGCCGACACCATGACCCGCTCGCTCCCCGACCCGCCGAAAAGCTCGTCCTCGGGCTTTTCCTCCGGCGGCGGCTTTTCCGGTGGCGGTGGCGGTGGCGGCGGCGGCGGAGGGTGGTAGGCCGGTAGGCCCCTCCCTAAATCCCTCCCCACAAGGGGGAGGGACTTACCGTGCGGCACCATCCGTGGAGAATTTTGAGGGAAAAGGGTGCTGCCAGCCTTTCTCCCCCCTTGTGGGGGAGATGCCGGCAGGCAGAGAGGGTCTTCCCTCAGAAATCCTGATAGTTCAGCGGCGTGATCTCGACCATCCGCTTGCCCGGCATCACGGTTGCCGCCCCGGCGGCGGGAAGGCCGGCACCGGCCTCCGCGGACACGCTGACGGCGAAGGCGCCCACCGTGCCCGAGGCGAGCGTCACCGCGCCCGCCGTCTGCACGCTTGCCCCGGCCGAGGCGTCCGCATCGGCGCTGGCCTTCAGCGCGTTGGCGGCGGGAATGGAGGCCGTCAGCATCTCGTCCACCGGCTCGAAGGGCTTTTCCGGCACGAGGGCGCCGAAAGCCCAGATCTTCGCCAGCGCCGCCTTCGTCATCGGCGCGACGTTGACGTCGATGTCGTTTGCCGCGCCCTTGACGCGGTAGGGGCAGCGGCGCTTGGTGCAATTGGCGGCGGCGGAGAACTGCCAGAGCGCATAATTGTCCCAGTTGCCCATCGGGAATGTGCCGGCGATCTCCGGCCGGTAGCGCGCATACCAGAGCGGCAGGCGCGAGAGGATGCGGTACCTGTCACGGTTCGCGGCGATGTAGCGGGCGGTCGCGTGGTTGGTGTAAAGCACCGGATAGCGGCCCGTGCGCGTCTTGATATGGCCGGCGAAGACCTGCGCGTCCTCCAGCGACATGTCGGTCTCGGGATTGCGGCCCTCGATGTCGAGCACCATCATCTCGTCGTCCTGCGGATTGGCATAGTCGAGGAAATGATTGGCCTGCTCGACGGGATTGCCGGGCCTTGCGAGGTGATAGGCGCCCCAGAGCAGGCCTTTCGAGCGGGCGAGCAGCCGGCGCGTCTCGTAGAGCTCGCGGCTCACCGCGTATTTGCGCCACATGGTCTTGCAATGGGCGACGGTGTCGCCGCCATGGTCGCCCTTGCAGCTATAGCTTTCCGGCAGGCCGTCGGAGGCTTTCGAGATGAAGCCGGCGATGCGCCCGTCCGTCAGCATGTCCGACCATTCGATGGCGTTCAGCTCGTAGGCATCGATGACGATGGCGTTTTCCGGCTTCTTCCACGGCGCCCTGTCGGCGGCAAGGGCGGAAAGGGGGAGCGCAGCGGCAAGGAGAAGGGCGGCAAGGCCGGAAAGCTGCTTGACGTTCATGGACGGTCCTTCGCGAATCTCTTCTCCCCCGCAAGCAGCGATGATGCGGCCGGCATGGTTAACGAAGGGCTAATCGGGGATTGCGGGGTGAAGCCCTGGCGCGGAACAATCGGGTTTCCGTGGCGTTGTCTGCTCAAACCGTCCTCCGTGGAAATCCGCGGATGAATTTGGGAGAAGCGCCATGAGACGTTCCAGCAAGTATCTCGCAATCGCCCTTTCCGCGCTGTTTGCCGCAACCCCCGTTGCGCCGGTATCCGCCATGCCGCTTTCCGCGGCCACGACGGCGCAGCCGGCCGGCGGCGGAACCGATATCCAGCTCGTCGACAGCCGCCGCTGCCTCTACTGCAAGTCGCGGGCGCGCGGCATCTTTCACGACCAGACCCACTGGTTCGGCGACAGCAAGCCGAGCGGCAACGGCTTCGGGCGTAGCTATCAGGAGCGCCGTATCCACCATGATCGTCGCGGCTGGTATCGCGGCCATCGCGGATATCGTCACGCCCGGCACGGCTACCGCTACCATGACGGCTTCTGGTTTCCGCTCGCCGCCTTCGGTGCGGGTGCGGTCATCGGCGGCGCGATCGCCAACGACCGGGGCTATCAGGGCGGAAGTAGCGCCCATGTGAACTGGTGCGCCAATCGCTACCGCTCGTATCGCGCCTATGACAACACGTTCCAGCCCTATAACGGTCCGCGTCGGCAATGCGTCTCGCCCTATGGCTGACACGCGCATGCCTTTTGCAAAAAGGCCGACCGGTTGCGAACCGGCCGGCCTTTTTGCTGCATGAAAGAGTATCGCAAACATTGACGTTTACGTAAAAATCAATAATCTCCCGGTGAAACGGACGACTGCGGGGAGGATAGAGATGTACAAGGCGCCGGTCGAGGAGATTGCGTTCACGCTGAAGCATGTCGCGGGGCTGGCGCCTGCGCTGGAGGGCGGCCATCTCGGGGACCTGACGGACGACCTCGTCGATGCCATCCTTTCCGAAGCCGGGCGCTTCGCCAGCGAGGAGGTGGCCCCGCTCGGCGCGATCGGGGATACGCAGGGCGCGCGCCTCGTCGACGGCAAGGTGAAGATGCCGGACGGCTGGCCCGCCCTTTACAAAGCCTGGGCGGAGGGCGGCTGGAACTCGCTGACGGCCTCGCCGGACTTCGGCGGGCAGGGGCTTCCCCACATGCTGCACGTCGCCGCGCTCGAGATGTGGAACAGCGGCTCTATGGCCTTCGCCATCGGCCCGACGCTGACCATCGGCGCCATCGAGGCGCTGACGGCGCACGGCTCCGATCACCTGAAGGCCACCTACCTGCCGAAGATGGTCTCGGGCGAATGGATGGGCTCGATGAACCTCACCGAGCCCCATGCCGGCTCCGACCTCGGCGTCATGAAGACCCGCGCCGAGCGGCGCGACGACGGCACCTATCGCCTGTTCGGCCAGAAGATTTTCATCACCTATGGCGAGCACGACTTCACCGACAACATCGTGCACCTGGTGCTCGCGCGCCTCCCTGATGCGCCCGCCGGCACGCGCGGCATCTCGCTCTTCCTCGTGCCGAAATTCCTCGTCAACGAAGACGGGTCGCTCGGCGCGCGCAATGATGCCTATTGCCATTCCATCGAGCACAAGCTCGGCATCCACGGCTCGCCCACCTGCACGATGATCTACGGCGACGGCCGTTTCGGCGAGGAGCCGGGCGCCATCGGCTGGCTGGTCGGCGAGGAGAATCACGGCCTTGCCTGCATGTTCACCATGATGAACAATGCCCGTCTTGCCGTCGGCATGCAGGGCGTGGCGATTGCCGAAGCCGCGACGCAGAAGGCGCTCGCCTATGCGAAGGAGCGCACGCAGGGCAAGGCGCCCGGCTGGCAGGGCTCCGGCATGAGCCCGATCATCGAGCATCCGGACGTCGCCCGCATGCTGCTGACCATGAAGGTGCTGACGCAGGGTGCGCGCGCCATCACCTATGCCTGCGCCCACGCCGTCGACATGAGCCATGGCGCGGAGGCAACGCACTGGAGCGAGCGCGCCAGCCTCCTCACCCCCATCGCCAAGAGCTTTGCCACCGATGCCGGCGTCGACGTCTCCTCGCTCGGCGTGCAGGTGCATGGCGGCATGGGCTTCATCGAGGAGACGGGCGCGGCCCGCCTTTACCGCGACGCCCGCATCGCGCCGATCTACGAGGGCACGAATGGCATCCAGGCCATCGACCTCGTCACCCGCAAGCTTCCGCTGTCGGATGGCGGCCATGTCCGCGGCTTCATCGCCGAATTGCGCGACATCGCCGCGAAGGCCGGCGCCGCGAATGCCCCGGCCCTCGGCGAGACCGGCGCCCGCCTCGAAGCCGCCATCGCCGACCTTGAGGCTGCCACCGAATGGCTGCTCGCCACGCTCGCCGAAGGAAAACAGGCCGAAGCGCTTGCCGGCGCCACGCCCTATCAGCGCCTCTTCGGCCTCGTGCTGACCGGCGCCTACCTCGCCAAGGGCGCGCTCGCCGACGGCGGCGACGGCCGCGACGCGGAGCGCGCCGCGCTCTGCCGGTTCGCGGCTGAGAACGTGATCGGCGAGACGGCGGCCTTGCGGGATCGGGTGATGACCGGCGCGGCGAGCCTTGCAGCGGCGCGGGTGGCTTTGGGGTAAGACCCCTCCCTAAATCCCTCCCCACAAGGGGGAGGGACTTAACGCGCGGCACTCTCGGCATTCAAGAATTAATGGAAAAGCAAGCTGCCAGCCTTTCTCCCCCCTTGTGGGGGAGATGCCGGCAGGCAGAGAGGGTCTTCCAGTGGAGAAAGCGACGACAATGACCGACCACATCCTGATCGAACGCCCGCAAGACGCCCCCGGCGTCATGGTGATCCGCTTCAACCGCGCGGAGAAGAAGAATGCCATCACCCGCGCCATGTACCAGGCGATGACCGATGCGCTGAAGGCTGCCGATGCGGACGAGGCGGTGCGGGCCACCGTCTTCCTCGGCTCGGACGGCTGCTTTTCCGCCGGCAACGACCTCAACGACTTCATGGCCTTCGCCATGGGCGGCACGATGGGCCGCGAGGTGATCGATTTCCTCCATACGCTCGCCACGCACGGCAAGCCGCTCGTCTCGGGCGTCGACGGCCTTGCCATCGGCATCGGCACGACGATCCATCTTCATTGCGACCTCACCTATGCCTCGGCCCGCACCCGGTTCCGCACGCCCTTCGTCGATCTCGCGCTGGTGCCGGAGGCGGCCTCCAGCCTCTTGGCCCCGCGCCTGATGGGCCACCAGCGCGCCTTCGCGCTGCTCGCGGCAGGGGACGGCTTTTCGGCCGATGCGGCGCGCGAGGCGGGCCTCGTCTATGCCGTGGTCGAGCCCGGGGCGGTGGAGGCGGAGACGCTCGCCGCCGCCTGCCGCCTTGCCGCCAAGCCGCCGAAGGCGCTCGCCATCGCCCGCAGCCTCATCCGCGGCGACCGTGCCGACGTGCTGGCGCGGATCGATGAGGAAGCCGCCCACTTCGCCGCGCAGTTGAAGAGCGCCGAAGCCCGCGCCGCCTTCGAGGCCTTCATCGCGCGCCGGTGAGCCTTCGGCGATTTGTGGTCGACCAATTTTAACAGGGTCTTAAACACGTTTTCCTATAGTGCGGCCACTTTCCGGCACTTAGCCGGCGGCCGCATGACGCGGTTGATTTTCGCCTCCGGCATGCCGTTCAGCATCGCGCCCGCCGCCCGGCGGGCCCCCGAAGGAATACCGCACCCGTGTCCAAGCGCACCAATCTCATGACGCGCATCCTTGTCGTCGCGTCCCTCGTCGTCGTTGCCGCCTTCACCGGCTTTTCCGTCTATATCGACAGCCTGCAGCGCAAGGTGCTGACGGGCTCGGTCGAATCCAGCATCGAATCCTCCGGCAAGCAGGCGGCCCAAGGCATCGCCAACTGGCTGAACGCCCGCGTGGCGTTGACCGAGATGGCCGGCAACGCCGCCGCCAAGGCCGCCAACCCCGCCGGCATCGAGGCCGTGCTGCAGAACGACGTTCTGGTCGGCCAGTTCATGACCACCTATGTCGGCGACGAGGCGGGCGTCTTCACCCAGTGGCCGAAGTCGGAGATGCCGGAAGGCTACGATCCGCGCAAGCGCCCCTGGTATCAGGATGCCGTCAAGGCGAACGGCAGCGTGCTGACCGAGCCCTATATCGACGCCTCCACCAACGACCTCATCATCAGCGCCGCCACGCCCGTCAAGCGCGACGGCAAGCTCGTCGGCGTCGCCGGCAGCGACTTCTCGCTGAAGTCCCTCGTCGACATGGTCAATTCGGTCGATCTCGGCGGCGCGGGCTTCGCCTTCCTCGTCAGCAAGGACGGCCAGATCCTCGTCCACCAGGACAAGGCGCTCGTCACCAAGACGCTGGCCGATGCCTTCCCCGAGAAGACGCCCGCCATCGGCGGCGGCATCATGCACACCACCTATGCCGGCAAGCCGGTGCTGGTCTCCTTCGTGCCGGTCACGGGCCTGCCGTCGGTGGAATGGTATCTCGGCTTCACCATCGACAGCGGCATGGCCTTCGCTGCCATCGACGAGTTCCGCATCGCGGCGACGATCGCCACCGTGCTCGCCGTCATCGTCATGATGGGCTTCCTCGCCACCGTGCTGTCGCGCCTCGTCGTGCGCCCGGTCAAGGACATGACCGTCGCCATGGACAAGCTCGCCGCCGGTGATGTCGGCACCGACATTCCCGGTCAGGAGCGCAGGGACGAGATCGGCCGCATGGCCGCCGCCGTCGCCGTCTTCCGCGACAACGCCATCGAGCGCACGCGCCTCGAAAACGCCGCCGAGGAGGGCCGCGTGCTCTCCGAAAGCGAGCGCCGCGAGCGCGAGGCCGCCAAGGCCCGCGAGGCCGAGGAGATCAGGCACGTGGTCGAGGCACTTGCCGACGGCCTCGGCCGCCTCGCCGAAGGGGACCTTGCCCATCGTATCGGCACGCCCTTCGCCGGCCATCTCGACCGCCTGCGCACGGACTTCAACAATTCCGTCGCCAGGCTGCATCAGGCCATGACGACGGTGGGCCAGAACGCCCGCGCCATCGATGCCGGCGCAACGGAAATCCGCTCGGCTGCCGACGATCTCGCCCGCCGCACCGAGCAGCAGGCCGCCTCCGTCGAGGAGACCGCCGCCGCGCTGGAGGAGATCACCACGACCGTCAAGGACTCCACCCGCCGCGCCGAGGAGGTCGGCTCGCTCGTCTCGCGCACCCGTCTCGGTGCGGAAAAGTCGGGCGATGTGGTGCGCCGCGCCGTCTCGGCCATGCAGGGCATCGAGAAGTCCTCGCACGAGATTTCCAACATCATCGGCGTCATCGACGACATTGCCTTCCAGACGAACCTGCTGGCGCTGAATGCCGGCGTGGAAGCCGCCCGTGCGGGCGAAGCCGGCAAGGGCTTTGCGGTCGTCGCCCAGGAAGTGCGGGAACTTGCCCAGCGCTCGGCCAATGCCGCCAAGGAGATCAAGGCGCTCATCACCACCTCTGGCGATCAGGTCCGCTCCGGCGTGGCGCTGGTCGACGAGACGGGCGCGGCCCTTGAGACGATCGTGCGCGAGGTGCAGGAGATCAACGGCCACGTCAACGCCATCGTGACGTCCGCCCGCGAGCAGTCGACGGGCCTTCAGGAAATCAACACCGCCGTCAACACGATGGACCAGGGCACCCAGCAGAATGCCGCGATGGTCGAGGAACAGACCGCCGCCAGCCACGGTCTCGCCGCCGAAGCCGCCGCCCTCAACGCCCTCCTCGCCCAGTTCCGCCTGGGCTCGGAAACGGCCGCAGCGGCTACGCGCCGGGCGGCCTGACCGCGCCAGACCCGACAGAATCGCGCCGGCTCCAGATTCCTGATCTGGGGCCGGCGTTGTCATTTCAGGGGAAATGTTCTAATGTAGCAACAAATATCGACCGATGAGGTGTTGCCATGACGATCACGACCCTGTCGAGCCGGGAATTCCAGCAGAATGCCAATCAGGCGCAGAAGGCTGCGCGGAACGGGCCCGTCTTCATCACCAATCGCGGCCGGACGGCGCATGTCCTTTTGAGCTTCGAGGATTACCAGCGGATCACCGGCGGCGGCCGCAATCTTGTCGAGGCGCTCTCCATGCCCGGCCTTGCCGATATCGACCTCGACATTCCCCGCGCGCGTGACCTGCCGCGCCCGGCCGACCTTTCCTGATGTTCCTGCTCGACACCAACGTCGTTTCCGAGCTGCGCAAGGCGGGCTCGGGCAAGGCGGACCCGAATGTGGTCGCCTGGCTCTCCGCCCGTGATGCCGCGGCCTGCTACGTCTCCGCCGTCACGCTGATGGAACTGGACCTCGGAATCCTGCTGATGGAGCGGCGCGATCCGGCGCAGGGCGCGCGGCTGCGCGTCTGGATGGAGGACCATGTCCTTCCCGAATTCTCCGAACGGACCATACCGATCGACAGGGCCGTCGCGCTCGCCTGCACGCGGCTCCATGTGCCCGACCCGCGCCCGGAGCGGGATGCCTTCATCGCCGCGAGCGCCCTCGTGCATGGGATGACGATCGTCACGCGCAATGTCGCGGATTTCGCGCCGATGGGTGTCGGCGTCGTCAATCCGTGGGAAGCGGTCTGAGGGATTACTTCTCCAGCACCGCCACCGCCTCGACGTGGGCCGACCAGAGGAACTGGTCGATGGGCGTCACGAGGCGGATGCGGTAGCCGGCGGCGGTGAGGATGGCGAGGTCGCGGGCAAGGCTCACGGGATTGCAGGAGACGGCGACGATGGTCTTCACGCCGGAGCGGGCGAGTTCCTTGCATTGGTCCTCGGCGCCCGCGCGCGGCGGGTCGAAGACCACGGCGTCGTAGGCTTTCAGCTCCGAGGCCATCAGCGGGCGGCGGAAGAGGTCGCGCCGTTCCACCGTCACGGGCTTGAGCCCTTGTGTGTTGCGCGCGGCATGGTCCAGCGCCTTCACCGCCTTTTCCTCGCCCTCGACCGCATGCACCTTGGCCTTACGGGCGATGCGCAGCGCGAAGGTGCCGGAGCCGGCAAAGAGGTCGGCGACGCGTTTGGCCTTGCCGAGGGCGGCAAGCACCAGGCCGGCCATCGCCTCCTCGGCCTCCTTCGTCGCCTGCGTGAAGCCGCCGGCGGGCGGGGAGACGCGGACGCCGCCGAAATCGATCTCCGGCTTCTGCGGCTCGATCAGGATCTCGCCGTCGTTCGATACCCGTGCGATGCCGCGCAGCGAAAGGACGCATTGGGTGACGGCGCGCCGCTCCCTGTCACCGACCGTCTTCACGCCCTCGAAGGCGAGGTCGAGGCCGGAAAGCGTTTCGAGCACGGTGAGGCGGAAGGGCTCGCTGGAGGTGGCGATGGCGCCGGCGACGCGGCGGATGTCCTCCAGCCGTAAGACGATGCCGTCGCTGGCGATGGGACAGTGGTCGATGGAGACGATGTGGTGGCTGCCGGCCTGGTTGAAGCCGAGCAGCATGCCCTTTTCCGTCCTGCGCGCGGTGAAGACGACGCGGCGGCGCTCGCCGGGCCGGGCGATGACGAGCGGCGCCACCTCCGGCGTCAGGCCCTTCGATTTCAGCGCCGCGACGACGAGGTTGCGCTTGAAGGCGTGGTAGAGCGCATCGCCCGCATGTTGCAGCGTGCAGCCGCCGCAGGTGCCGTTCCTGCCGTCCGGGCCGAAATGCACGCAGGGCGGCGTCACGCGCTCGGGCGAAGCCACCGACATGGACATGACGGTGGCGTGGTTCTTCACCCGCGCGACGGCGACGGTCTCGCCGGGCAGGGTGAAGGGCACGTAGACGGGGCCGCCGGGCGTATCGGCAATGCCGTCGCCGCCCGAGCCGAGCCGGGCGATGGTGAGGGTTTCCGTCGTCATGGCTTTCGCCCTCCAAGAAGGAATTCGTGATTGCCGTCGCCGCCGGTAATGGGCGAGGGGATGAGGCCGAGGCTCCGCCAGCCCATGTCCTCGACGAGCCAGCGCTCCAGCTCGGCGGCGACCGCGGGCGCGCTCTCCGGGTCCTTCAGGAGGCCGGCCTTGCTGATCGCCTCGCGCCCCGCCTCGAACTGCGGCTTGACGAGCAGCACGCAGAAGGCGCCGGGCTCGGCAAGCGCAAGGGCCGGCGGCAGCGCCAGCTTCAGCGAGATGAAGGAGACGTCCGAGACCACCGCGCCGATGGCGTCGTCGCCGATGTCGTCACGCGCAAGGCCGCGCGCGTTCAGTCCTTCGCGGTTGGTGACGCGCGGATCGTCCCGCAAGAGCGGATGAAGCTGATGATGGCCGACGTCAACGGCAACCACATGCGCCGCACCCCGCTCCAGCAGCACCTGCGTGAAGCCGCCGGTCGAGGCGCCGATGTCGAGACAGGCAAGGCCCTTCGGATCGAGGCCGAAATGGTCGAGCGCCGCCGTCAGCTTCAGCGCGGCGCGCGAGACATAGGCCTGCGCCGGATCGTTGATGGCGAGCACGGCCGAGGCGGGAAAGCCGGCGCTCGGCTTGGTGACGACGCGCCCGTCCACGCTCACGGTGCCGCGCGCGATGGCATCGCGCGCCCGCGAGCGGCTGGCGACGAGGCCGGCATTGAGGAGAAGCTGGTCGAGGCGGGTGGTTTCAGACATGGCCTCTCATGACGCCTTGCAGAACAAGAGGCAATAGCTATGAAGACCCTCTCTGCCTGCCGGCAGCCTGCATTTCCTTGAAATTTTCTCTCTGAGGGGCCGCAATGTAAGTCCCTCCCCCTTGTGGGGAGGGGTTGAGGAGGGGCCTTCATTCCCTATGTCATACCCCGCCGCTTGTGGCGAGAAGGTCCCGGCAGGGGGATGAGGGGCGGTTCCGCGGGAGGTTCACCCCGCCGCGCCGATACCCGCGCCCTTCTGCCCCAATGCCTGGAACACCGTCGCGACGATGCCGGCGCGGTCGAGGCCGGCTTTCACATACATGGCCTCGGGCTTGGCCTGCTCCATCCAGATGTCCGGCAGCACCATGGGGCGCACCTTCAGGCCTTGCTCCAGCAGCCCTTCCAGCGCAAGGAACTGCAGCACATGGCTGGCGAAACCGCCGATGGCGCCTTCCTCGATGGTGATCAGCACCTCGTGGTGGCGGGCGAGCTGGCGGATGAGGTCGTGGTCGAGCGGCTTGGCGAAGCGCGCGTCGGCGACGGTGGTGGAAAGCCCCGCCGCATCGAGGTCCTCGGCTGCCAGAAGGCAATCGCGAAGGCGGGTGCCGAAGGAGAGGAGCGCCACCTTGGAGCCCTGCTTGACGACCCGGCCCTTGCCGATCTCGAGGATTTCCCCGCGCGCGGGCATGTCGACGCCCACACCCTCGCCGCGCGGATAGCGGAAGGAGATCGGGCCCGCGTCATGGGCGGCGGCGGTGCGCACCATGTGCTTCAGCTCCGCCTCGTCGGCGGCGGCCATCACCACGAAGCCGGGCAGGGTGGCAAGATAGGTCGTGTCGAAGGAGCCGGCATGGGTCGGCCCGTCCGCGCCGACGAAGCCGGCGCGGTCGATGGGAAAGCGCACGGGAAGCCCCTGGATGGCGACATCGTGCACCACCTGGTCGTAGCCGCGTTGCAGGAAGGTGGAATAGAGCGCGCAGAACGGCTTGTAGCCTTCGGCGGCAAGGCCGGCGGCGAAGGTCACCGCATGCTGCTCGGCGATGCCGACGTCGAAGGTGCGGGCGGGATAGGCCGTCTTGAACTTGTCGATGCCGGTGCCGGCCGGCATGGCGGCGGTGATGGCGACGATCTTCTCGTCGAATCCCGCCTCCTGCACCAGCGCCTCGGCGAAGACGGAGGTATAGGCCGGCGCGTTGGGCTTGGCCTTCGCCTGTGCTCCGGTGATGACGTCGAAGGTGTTGACGCCGTGGTACTTGTCGGCGGCCGCTTCCGCCGGCGGATAGCCCTTGCCCTTCTGCGTCACGACATGGATCAGCACGGGGCCCTTGGCGTTGTCGCGCACGTTGCGCAGCACCGGCAAAAGGTGCTCGAAGGAATGCCCGTCGATGGGGCCGATATGGTAGAAGCCCATCTCCTCGAAGAGCGTGCCGCCGGTGACGTAGCCGCGCGCATGCTCGACGGCGCGGGTGATCGCCCGGTCCACCTTCTTGCCGAGATAGGCCGTCAGCTTCTTGCCGAGGTCGCGGAAGCCCATATAGGTGCGGCCGGAAGCAAGGCGCGCGAGATAGGCGCTCATCGCGCCGGTCGGCGGGGCGATGGACATGTCGTTGTCGTTGAGGATGACGATGAGGCGCGCGTCGAGCGCGCCGGCATTGTTCAGCGCCTCGTAGGCCATGCCGGCCGAAAGCGCGCCGTCGCCGATGACGGCGATGACGTTGCGCTTCTCGCCGGAAAGGTCGGCCGCCACCGCCATGCCGAGGCCGGCGGAGATAGAGGTCGAGGAATGGGCGGCGCCGAAGGGGTCGTATTCGCTCTCGGCCCGGCGGGTGAAGCCGGAAAGGCCGTCCTCCTGGCGCAGCGTGCGGATGCGCTCGCGCCGGCCGGTGAGGATCTTGTGCGGGTAGCACTGGTGGCCGACGTCGAAGATCAGCCGGTCGTGCGGCGTGTCGAACACCTTGTGGATGGCGATGGTCAGCTCCACCACGCCGAGGCCCGCGCCGAGATGGCCGCCGGTGCGCGAGACGGCGTCGACCATCTCGGCGCGCAGCTCGCTTGCCAGCTGCGGCAGGTCGCGGTCCTCGACGGCCTTCAGGTCCGCCGGTACGTGGACCTTGTCGAGCAGGGGGGTGGCTGGCGTCTGTGTCACTCTATGCCTCGTTGTCGCGCCCGGTTGCGAAAGCTCCGTTGCGAAGCCCGCGCCGGACATGCGGCCCAAATCGCGCTTGCCTGTCAAATGCAGAATGCGGCGCGCGATTTCAACCGTTTCGACAAGTCTAGAGCGTATTTCGCCCGATTGATACCGCCCAATCCGACGCATTGCTGCGTTGTGTCGGGCAATTCGGGCATTTTGCGGACGGGGTTTCCGGCCGGCGGCCTACTTCTTCTTCCGGGCGCGCGCGGACCGGTTCAGCGCCACGGCGGCGCGGATGAGCGCCTTCAGCGCCTCCTCGTCGATTTCCGCGCCCTCGTGGACGTCGATGGCGCGGCGCGTGTTGCCGTCGAGGCTGGAATTGAAGAGGCCGGCCGGGTCCGCCAGCGACGCTCCCTTGGCGAAGGTCATCTTCACCGCCGCCTTGTAGGTCTCGCCGGTGCAGACGATGCCGTCATGCTCCCAGACGGGAACGCCGCGCCACTTCCATTCCTCGACGATATCGGGATCGGCTTCCTTGATCAGCGCGCGCAGCCGGGCGAGCGTCTCGCCGCGCCAGTCGTTGAGTTCGGCGATGCGCCTGTCGATCAGCCGGGCGGGGGTGTCTGTTTCCGTCATGCCTTGTCCTTTCGTTACATGTGCTCGCCGGCCATCGCGCCCTCCCTAGCCGTGCCGCCATCGCGCGACATAGGGCAGCGCGAAGAGATAGAGCCCGCTTGCCAGAAGCAGGATGAGGGGAAAGAGGGCGAGGAGGCCGACCCAGAGGGGCGGCTGCCCTCCGGTCATCGCCGCGATGTTGACGAGCACGGCGAGCGTGAAGGCGACCGAGAGCCAGCGATGGACCTGGCGGATCTTCAGCGTCCAGTTCATTCTCGTTCCCCCTCCTGTTCCAGTTCCGCCAGAACCCGTTCGAGATTCGTGAAGTTCTGCTCCCAGCCATGGCGCGCGCCGCCGAAGGCCTGCTTCTGCTCCGGCCGGAAGCCGGTCTGCTCCATGCGCAGCAGCGTGCCGGAGCCCGTGGGCGTCAGCGTGAAGCTGACCACGCTTCTCAAATCGAAAGCCGGGTCGGCATGCGGGTGGTTCCAGGTGTAGGTGAGGGTTTTCCCGGGCTCGACCGCAAGGACGTCGCATTCGACGCTGCCCCAGTCCCCGCTGAGGGTGAACCTGTGGCCGACGACCGGCGCGAAGTCGTTGCGCATCAGCCATTCGGCGATGAGATGCGGCTGCGTCAGCGCGCGCCAGAGCTTTTCCGGCGGATGGGCGATTTCGCGCTCCACGACGACCGAGCGTATCTCCGTGTTCATTGGTCCATTCTCCTCAGCAGATTTTCGAGATCGTCGAGCCGCGCCTCCCAGAACCGGGTCATCTGGCCGGTCCAGTCGACCAGCGGCGCGAGCGCGCCAAGCTGCGCGCTGTAATGGGTCTGCCGGCCCTCGTGGCGGTCGCGCACGAGGCCCGCCTGCTTGAGCAGGCTGAGATGTTTCGAGACGACCGGCTGCGAGACGCCCGCCTTCGCCGTCAGCGCGCCGACCGTCTTCTCGCCCTCGCGGCAAAGCCGCTCGAAGAGCGCCCGCCGCGTCGGGTCGGCCAATGTGCGGAAGAGGATGTCGTGGGGCTCGGTCAAAATCCATACCTTAATGGCTATGGATTTTTATATAGCTGGATGGCTATGGGTTCGTCAAGCCGGCAAGAAAGCCTGCCACCCTCCCAGTCGTCATCCTCGGCCTTGAGCCGAGGATCCACGCCCCACGGCACGCCGTCGCCATGGCATGGATGCTCGGGTCAAGCCCGAGCATGACGGAGGAGAAGGCGGAGGGACGGGAAAGGGCGGAAGGGCAAACGCATATGGAGTTCGACACGTGCCACCTGCCCCTTCTCCCCCGCGGGGAGAAGGCGCGGCAGCGGGATGAGGGGGAGCCGCAGGCAAGACGGCACGCTCACCCCCTCATCCGACCCTTCGGGCCACCTTCTCCCCGAGAGGGAGAAGGGGAAAGAGGCAACGACCTGCCATATGCGATTGTCTTGGAGGCTCGGGGGAGGAGAAGCGGCCGAAGAGCATCACCCCTCCGGCAGCGGCACGAACTCCTCCTCGTCGCCGGGTACGATGTCGAAGCGGCCGGTGCGCCATTCTTCCTTGGCCTGTTCGATCCGCTCCTTCGAGGAGGAGACGAAGTTCCACCAGATGTAGCGCTTCGAGCCGAGCGCCGCCCCGCCGAAGAGCATGATGTGACAGCCTTCCGGTCCGGCCCTCAGCGTGATCGCGTCGCCCGGGCGGAAGACGAGCAGCCGGTCGGCCTCGAAGAGATCGCCCGAAACGTCGAGCGTGCCGGAGAGCACATAGACCGCGCGCTCCTCCCAGTCGGCCGCAAGCGGCGCGGCGGCGCCGGGGGCGAGCGTCACGTCGGTATAGAGCGTGTCCGTCGGCACGCCGACGGGCGAGGCGTGGCCCTCGTATTTGCCGATGATCGTGCGCCCGGTGATGCCGTCCGCCGAGAAGGCCGGAAGCTCCCCCTTCGTGGTGTGCGAGAAGACGGGCGCCATCTCCTCCTGGCTGTCGGGCAGCGCCAGCCACGTCTGGAGGCCGGAGATGGATTGCGGCCGGCCGCGCAGGTTTTCCGGCGAGCGCTCGGAATGCACGATGCCGCGCCCCGCCGTCATCAGGTTCACGTCGCCGGGGGCGATGACCATCTCGGTGCCGAGGCTGTCGCGGTGCTTGATCTCGCCGTCGAAGAGATAGGTGACGGTGGAAAGGCCGATATGGGGATGCGGGCGCACGTCGATCGCCTCGCCCGCCCGCAGCAGCGCCGGCCCCATGCGGTCGAAGAAGATGAACGGGCCGACCAGCCGGCGCTTTGCCGTCGGCAGCGCGCGCCGCACCTCCAGCCCGCCGATGTCGCTGGTGCGCGGAATGATCAAAAGGTCCAGCGCATCGCACGCCGCCGCATCGCCGGCCTCGGGGTCTTTTCCCGGAAAGAAGCTCATCGCGCCCTCCTGTGATGGTTCGTGGAAGGCATGCTAGCGGGCGGCGGAGGGGAGGGATAGGGTGGCCGGCGTTGACGGTGTGTCGCCGCCGCGGAATGTCAGGAGCCGTCGTCCGGCAAACTGCCGGCTGCTTGCCTCGCATCGGCAAGAAGCGCGGGCAGGCGCTCTACGACAATCGACCAGACGATGTCTGCGTCGAGGTTGTCGTAGACATGGCGGATAACGTTGCCGAGGTCGCGAATTTGCCGCCATGGATGCTGCGGCAGCATGGCCTCGGCCTGCGCCCCCAGTTTCACCGCCGCCTCGGATATTCTGGACAGGCAACGTTCGGTGGCATCCCGCGTGCGCCGGTCCTTTGCGAACGAGTCGCTGTCCATGCCGGCGGTGTATTCCAGAATGGCCTCAGCATTTTCCGCGATATCGAGGAAACGGGTTTTGGGCCGGCTAGAAGGCAATGATACGCTCCCGCTCGACGTTCCGGCGCAAGCGATCTTTCTGGATCGGCTCGGGCAGGACATCGACGGCCCGCCCCGTGAAGCTTTCGATCATGTTCTTGAGATCGGCGAGAGCGCCGAAATAGCCGAAGCCCGATTGCCGCACCGGCTCCGACAGCTTGACGAGCACGTCGATGTCGGACTGGTTCGTGTGATCGCCTCGCGCCACCGATCCGAACAAGGCGACATGCTCCGCCCCCGCAGCCTCAAGCTCGGCGCGGTGCTCCAGCAGTTTCGCGATGATCTCGTCCTTCGTCATAGGTTTATTCTACCATGACGGGCATCAGCCGTCGAGCGGTTCGGTGCCCTGGGGCTTGCCGGCGCGGTCGAGGCGGATCTTCTCGATGCGGTTCTCGGCGGCCGAGAGAAGCGTCTCGCAATGCTTCTTCAGCGCCTCGCCGCGCTCGTAGATCTCGATGGAGCGGTCGAGCGGCACGTCGCCGCGTTCGAGGGCCGCGACGATCTTTTCCAGTTCCTCCACGGCCTGCTCGAAGGAGAGGGCGGAGACGTCGGGGGCGGGTGCATTCATGGAGTCAGCCTCTCATCAGGCGGAAGATATGGGTGGCGGCGGATTCGGCGAGGCCCTCGAGGTCGTAGCCGCCTTCCAGCAGGCTGACCACCCGGTTGTTCGCCGATTTTTCGGAAAGGTCCATCAGCTTGCCCGTCGCCCAGTCGAAATCGTCGGCGACGAGGTTGATCTGCGCCAGCGGGTCGCGGTGATGGGCGTCGAAGCCGGCGGAAATGATGATGAGGTCCGGCTTGAAATCGGCGACGCGCGGCAGCACGCGCGAGCGGAAGGCCTCGCGGAAATGGTCGCTGCCGGTATCGGGCGAAAGCGGCGCGTTGACGATGTTGCCCGCGCCCGTCTCGTCCTTCGCGCCGGTGCCGGGATAGAGCGGCATCTGGTGTGTCGAGCAGAAGAGCACGGAGGAGTCGGCAAGGAAGATGTCCTGCGTGCCGTTGCCGTGATGCACGTCCCAGTCGACGATGGCGACGCGCTCGGCCCCGTGCGCCCTCTGCGCATGGCGGGCGGCGATGGCGGCATTGTTGAAGAAGCAGAAGCCCATCGCCTTCTCGCGCTCGGCGTGATGGCCCGGCGGGCGCGCGGCGACGAAGGCATTGTCCGCCTTGCCCGAAAAGACCGCATCGACCGCCGCGACCGCCCCGCCGACGCCCGTTAGCGCCGCCTGGAGGCTGGCGGGGCTCGCATGCGTGTCGGCCTCGAAATGGTTGATGCCCTCCTCGGGGATCACGTCCATCACGGCGCGCAGGTGGCTTTCGGGATGGGCGAGCAGCACGAAATCCTCGTTCGCCTGCGGCGCGGTCTTGCGCTGGAGAGCGGAAAAGCGCTCGTGCTCCAGCGCAAGGTTCAGCGCGCGGATGCGGTCGGAGCGCTCCGGGTGACCCTCCGGCGTATGGTGCTCGAGGAAGATCGGGTTCTCGAAGAGAAACGTCGTCATGGCCGGAGGCTACCCATTGCAGTTGGCGAGGTCCACGGGAAATGGGCCGGTCCTTCCGCCTTTTCAACAGTCACGGCGCCAGAAGCAGTTTTCCCCTCCGGGCCGGATCCTCCTGCCGGGCGAGGGCCGCGGCAAGCTCGGACAGCGGAAAGACGCCGTCGATCGCCGGGCCGAGCACGCCGGCGCGGATTCCGGAAAAGCTGCGCGCGAAGGCTGCCTCTATGGCCGCGCGCGGGGCCGAATGCACCCAGTTGCGCAGCCAGAGGAACGAGAAGGCGACCGCGCCTCGCCGCTCCGAAACCAGCATCGGGTCGAGCTGTGCGCCGGAGAGCGCGCCGTACTGGATGAAGGCGCCGCCGGGACGGACCTGCCGGAAGAGCGCATCCCCGGCGGTCCCGCCGACGGCATCGAGCACCGCATCGAGCATCGGGGCGGACTGGACGGCGATCTCGCCGGAAAAGCCCTCCCGCAGCCGCGCAGCCGAGGCGGGGCTGCGCACCAGCGCGACGGGCCGGAAGCCGGCATCGGCCAGCAGCACCAGCAGCATTTTCCCGATGGCCGAGGCGGCGGCGGTGACGCCGACGCGCCGCCCGTCCGCCGCGCCGAAATGCGCGCTGACGGCCTCGACCAGCCGGAAGGCCGTCAGCGGGTTCACATAGGCCATGGCGGCGGCATCGTCGGAAAGATCGTCAGGTACGGCAAAGCACCATTCCGCGGGGCGGACGAGATATTCCTGCCAGAGCCCGCTTGCGCCGATAGGCAAGACGCGCTGGCCGATGGAGAAGCGGGGGGCGGTTTGCGGCTCACCCCCCTCTGCCCTGCCGGGCATCTCCCCCACAAGGGGGGAGATTGGATGGGGCTCCGTCTTGCCTCTCTCTGGCGTTGCGGTTTGAGCGGGGTTTGTACCGCTTTCCGATCTCCCCCCTTGTGGGGGAGATGCCCGGCAGGGCAGAGGGGGGTAGGCTTCCGCCACCCCATCCCCCATCCGCACGATCTCCCCCACACCCTCGAATCCGGGCACGAAGGGCAGGGTCGTGCGGCTGCGATAGGCGCCGGTCACGGGGATGAGGTCGGAAGGGTTGATTGCCGCGCGGCGGATGCGGATCTCCACCTCGCCGGGTCCGGGCGCGATGCGCTCCGCCTCTTCGATGCCGACCGCTTGCCGGGGCTCGCCGAACGCTCTAACAACGGCACGAAGCATGGTTTGACCCCGGGAAAAGACGTGGAACAGGCGGCAGACATCACGGTCGGCGAGGTCCGGATACCCTTCCGCGATATAGACCTGCACGGCCATATGCACAATGCCGCCTACTACGCCCATGCCGAGGCGGCGGTGGCGGGCCTCTGGCGGCATCGCCCGCAGGGGGAGAACGACCCCGTCTATTTCGTCCGCAAATCCGGCTGCACCTTCCACCGCGGCCTGCGGCTGGACGATGTCGCCCGCTTCAAGGTCACTGTGACGCGCATCGGCGCGACCTCGCTCACCTTCGCCGTCGCGATCACCTCGGAAGGCGCGCCGGTCGCGGAGCTGGAAATCGTCTGGGTCGCCGTCGATCCCGCAACGCGCCAGCCCGTCAACGTGCCGCAAAAGGTGCGCGACTGGCTGAAGGCCTTCCTTTCCTGACGCCCTTCACACGCGCCGGAAGAGCGCGGCGATCCCCATGCCGCCGCCGATGCCCATCAGCGCAAGCCCTTCCGTGCCCGCCGGCTCTTCCCGCATCTGCGCGAAAATCCGCGTGACGAGGATCGCGCCGGATGCGCCATAGGGATGGCCGAGCGCCAGCGCCCCGCCGTCGCGGTTGACGGCCGCGGGATCGATGCCGAGTGCATCGAGGCTGGCGAGCACCTGCGCGGCGAAGGCCTCGTTGAACTCGACGAAGGGGATTTTCGCCGCATCGAGCCCGGGGTTGCGCACGGCAAGCTTTTCCATGGCCGGCACGGGGCCGAGGCCGAGCAGGTTGGGATCGACCCCCGCCACCGCGCTGTCGACCACCTCCAGCAGCAGGGAAAGGCCGAGGGCGCGCGCTTCGGCCAGCGAGGTGACGAGCACCACGGCCGCGCCATCGTTGACCGGGCAGGCATTGCCCGCCGTCACCGTGCCGTCCGGCCGGAAGACGGGCTTCAGCGCGGCGAGCCTTTCCAGCGAGGTGTTTTCGCGCGGGCACTCATCGCTGCGAATGTCCCCGATAGGCACGATCTCGCCGTCGAACCGCCCGGCGCGCCGCGCGGCGACGGCGCGGCGGTGGCTTTCAAGCGCGAAGGCATCCTGCCGCGCGCGGGAGATGCCGGCATGGGCGGCGACGTTTTCCGCGGCGATCCCCATGTCCGGATCGCCCACCGAATCGGGTGCCATGCGGGCGCGGGGCACGGGCTCCGGCGTGCCGCCGGGCTCTGAAGCAGGGCGGAAGCGCAGATGCGCCCGGCTGGTGCTCTCGGTGCCGCCGGCAAGGTAGAAGCGGCCAGCGCCGGCCGCGACCAGCCGCGCGGCAAGGGCGATCGCCTCCAGCCCCGAGCCGCATTGCCGGTCCACTGTCATGCCGGGCACCGAGACGGGAAGGCCGGCCTCCAGCGCGGCAAGGCGCGCGAGGTTTCCGGCACTGTTGGCCGCATTTCCGAGGATCACGTCGTCGACGGCACCGGGAGCAAGCCCCGTCTCGGCGAGGATGCGGCGGATGAGCGGCGCGGCAAGGCTTGCCGGCTCGACGGCGGCAAGCGATCCGCCCTTGCGGCCGATCGGCGTGCGGAACGCCGCGGCGATAACGGGAATGCGCGCGGGATCAATAGAGCCGTTCGAGCGCATCGCTGTCCTCCGCCACCCATTGCCGTACCGTCTTGGCCTCGACCTTGCCGGAGGGCGTGACCGGCAGGGCGCGGCAGAGCCACAGCCGGCGCGGCTGCTTGTAGCGCGGCAGCGCGGCATCCATCGCCGTCCTCAGCGCCGTTGCCGTCAGGCCCGGTTCCGCCGGCTCGACCACGGCGACGAGCTCGCTGCCGAGATCGGCATGGTCGAGGCCGAAGATATGGGCGGCCCGCACGCCGGCAAGGCCGGTCAGCGCCGCCTCCACCTCGGAGGGATAGATGTTGTTGCCGCCGGAAAGCACCATGCCGCCGGAGCGGCCGAGAAGATGCAGCGTGCCGCCCGCTTCGAGGAAGCCGAGGTCGCCCACCGTGGCGAGCGCCCCGAAGCGCGCCGGCTCCGCGCCGAGATAGCCGGTGGCGACGAGCGGGCTTTCGACGAAGATCGTTCCCGTCTCGCCGGCCGGCAGCGCCGCGCCCGCATCGTCGCGAACCGAAAGCCGCACGCCCGGAAAGGCCCTGCCGACGGCGGTGGAGGAGGCGGGATCGCCCGGCGCGGTGACGGTGATGAAGCCGAGCTCCGACGCGCCGTAATATTCGCGCAGCGCCGCGTTCGGGAAATGCGCCGCGCAAAGCGCATGGTCGGCGGCCGTCAGCTTGGCGCCGGCAACGGTGACGGCCGAGACGGTGGTGACCGGCGCGCCTTCGCACAGCCGCCGCAGCATGGTGGGCACCAGAACGAGACGGCGGATGCTCTCCGCCCGGATCGCCGTCCGCGCTTCCGCGGCATCGAAATGCCGGGCGGAATGGAAGGTCGCGCCGGCAAGCAGCGTCTCCGTCATTGCGTAGAGCGCAAGGCCATGGGCGAGGGGGCCGGGGGCATAGGTGCCGGTCTCAGCATCGATACCGAAGAACGGCGCGCCGCTCGCAAGGCTCACGCGCCAGGAGCGGCGGTCGCGGATGATCGGTTTCGGATCGGCCGTGGTGCCGGAGGTGAAGACGATGAGAAACGGCCCGTCGTCGTCCCCTTCCGGCAGCGAGCAGGGTGATCGCCCATGGCATTCGGCGGGTGCCACCTGCCCCTTCTCCCCAGCGGGGAGAAGGTCGCGGCAGCGGGATGAGGGGGAGCCGCTGGCAAGATGCTGAAGCCTTGCCCCCTCATCCGACCCTTCGGGCCACCTTCTCCCCGGCGGGGAGAAGGGGAAAGAGGCAATGGCCTGCCCAATGCGATTTCCCTGCGGCAGCGGGGAAGCATCGAGTGCTACGCTTTCGGCAAGGCGCAGCGTCTCGCCGCTTTTCCGGGCGGAAAGGAGGAGGTCGGGGCCCTCGGCGGTGACGACTACGTCGGGAGCGAGCTTTTCGAGAAGGCGGCCGCGTGTCGCTTCCGGCAGGTGCGGGTCGATCAGCGCGGCGCAGGTGCCGCCGGCCGTCGCGGCGGCGAAGGCGGCGGGAAAGAGCGCGTGGTTGCCGGTGAGAAGCGCGACGAGCCGGGTTTGCGGCCCGATAAGGCTTGCGCCCGCCGGGGCGAGCGCCGCGAAGGCGGCATGGGCCTGCCGGGCGGTCGCGGCAAGGCTTCCATAGGAAAGAACACGGCCCTCGATCTCGAAGGCCGGGTTTGCGGGGATGCGCGCGGCGTGCCGTTCGAGGGCGCCGGAAAGCGGCATCGGCTCAGGCGCGCTGCGGCAGCAGCGGGTAGCCGGCGAGCACCGCCCGGCCGGCCAGCATGGCGACGAAGGCCTTGATGAGGTCGCCCGGCAGGAAGACGAGCGAGGCGGCGGCCGTCCCGAAGAAGGCCTTGCCGCTCATATAGGCGAGCCACGGAATGCCGAAGAGGTAGACGACCGCGATGCCGCCGACGACGGCGGCCGCAAGGAAGGAGAGAAACTGCGAAAGCTCCGCCTGGTCTTCCTTGACGAGGCGCTCGGCGATCAGGCCGCAGACATAGGCGCCGGGCACGAAGCCGACGAGATAGCCCGCGGTTGGGCCGGCGAAGACGGCAAGACCGCCGCGCCCGCCGGAAAACACCGGCAGGCCGATGGCGCCCAGCAGCAGCACGAGCAGCACCGCCGCCGCGCCGCGCCTTGCCCCGAGAATGCAGCCGGCCAGCATGACGCCGAGCGACTGCGCGGTGATCGGCACGGGGATGAAGCCGAGCGTGATCGGCGGCAGCAGGCCCAGCACCACGATGATGGCGGCGAAGAGGGCGACGAGGACGATGTCTCTGGTGCTCAAGTCGAAAATTCCTCGAATGGACAGGATCGGGTGGGTGCTTAGTGCCGCCGAAAGCCGCGGGCGTCAATCGCCATGGCGATCGTATCGGCATCCTTCAGCGTCAGGATGATGAGCGGAGCGAGCGTGGTGAGCGGGCGCACCGGCAGGCCGCGCGCCCGGTGCGCCTCGGCGATATCCCGGTAGCGCGAAAGGATTTCCGGCACGAAGCGGATGACGAGGCCGACCGCAAGGCTGACATCGGCCGCGCGGACGAAGCCGTAGCGCTCCAGCGGTGTGAGGAGCCGCGCGATCTCGTCCATGAAGGCGGAAATGCCGGTCGTCGCCGTGACGGCGGCGGCAAGCAGCACCAGCGCGGCAAGGCGGCAGAAGACGACGGCGGCCTCGTGCGGCGAGACGAAGACATAGTTGGCGGCGGCGACGAGAAGGACGGTGAAGAGGACGAACCGCGTGCGCCGGAATGCTTGCCCGGCACCGATGCCCGTCGAAAGCAGCAGCCCCGCCGAAAGGGCGAGTGCCGGCACCAGCAGGCGAAGGTCCGAAACGACGAAAAGCCCGACGGCGGCGGAAAAGAGCAGGACCAGCTTGCCGCGCACCGGCATGCGGTGCAGCGGCGAATCGCCTTCGATGTCGAGCGCGTTCAGCATGCCGCGATCTTCCGGTAGGCGCCGATGGCCTCCGCCGGGCGAGAATCCGCCGCAAGCCGGCCCTCGTGGAAGACCAGCACGCGGTCGAAGCCCTCGATGAGGGCAAGGTCGTGCGTGATGACGATGACCTGCTCGGGCAGGCCTGCGACGGTGCGCTCGATCAGCGCGCGGTTCTTCAGGTCGAGCTGGTTGGTCGGCTCGTCGAGAATCAGCAGGTCCGGCCCGGTGACGAGCACGCTGGCGATGGCCGCAAGCTGCGTCTCGCCGCCCGAAAGCTCGTGCACGCGGCGACGAGCGAGATGGGATATGCCGAAGCGGGAAAGGATCGCCTCCGTCCTCTCGGCGATCTGCGCCTTGGCAAGGCCCCGGTTCTTCAGGCCGAAGGCGATATCCTCGGCAAGGATCGGCAGGATCATCTGGTGCTGCGGGTTCTGGAAGATGAAGCCGGTCTTTCCCCGCGCGGCCTTCTCGTCGGCCACGGTATCGAGCCCGTCCACCGTCACCGAGCCCTCGGTGGGCTTCACCAGGCCGTTGATCAGGCGCGCCATCGTCGTCTTGCCGGAACCGTTGAGGCCGACGATGCCGATGCGCCGTTCGGAAAGCGCAAGGTCCAGCGGATGGAGCGCGACACGGCCGGCATAACGCACCGTGGCGGCGGTAAAGACGATATCCAAGAGCGGTTCCCGGTTCGCAGAAATTCGCGGCGAGCTATAACACGACGGGCGGTAAAGGAAACCGCGGGGGCGATTGCATGTGGATTGAAGACCCCTCCCTAAATCCCTCCCCACAAGGGGGAGGGACTTAACCCGCGGCACGCTCGGCATTCAAAAAACGAGGGAAAAGCTTGCCCCCAGCCTTTCTCCCCCCTTGTGGGGGAGATGCCGGCAGGCAGAGAGGGTCTTGAACATGCAAAGAAAACCGGGTGGAACAAACCGGGAATATGTGCCTATCATCCGGCATGACGATTCTCCTTTCCAATGCCGAGGCCCGGCGCATCTTCCTCGCCCGACAGGGGCTCAGCGCGCCGCCCGGCCGCATGCTCGGCAAGGCGGGCCTGTTGCAGCTCATCCACGATATCGGCTTCGTGCAGGTCGACAGCATCGCCACCGTGGAGCGGGCGCATCACCAGATCCTCTTCTCGCGCAACCAGACCTACCGGCGCGAGCACCTTGCCGAGCTTCTCGAAGAGGACGGCGAGCTCTTCGAGAACTGGACGCACGACGCCTCGATCATCCCGAGCGCCTTCTTCCGCTACTGGAAGCACCGCTTCCGCCGCGAGGACGAAACGATCCTCGAGCGCTGGCGCAAATGGCGCGAGCCGGGCTTCGAAGAGGCTTTCGGGGAGACCTATGAGCGCATCGCCTCGGGCGGCGCGGTGCTGTCGCGCGAGTTGAAGGCGGAGGACCACAAGTCCGGCGGCTGGTGGAACTGGCACCCGAACAAGACCGCGCTGGAATATCTCTGGCGCACCGGCAAGGTGGGGATCGCAAGGCGCGAGAATTTCCAGAAGGTCTACGACCTCGTCGAGCGCGTGCTGCCGCCGCATCATCATGCGCCCGATGTCGACCACGACGCCTTCGTCGACTGGGCCTGCCGCAGCGCGCTCGAAAGGCTAGGCTTTGCCACGCACGGCGAGATCGCCGCCTTCTGGGCCCTCATCTCGCCCGACGAGGCGAAGGCCTGGGTGGAGGCCCACCGCGACGAGTTGCGCCCCGTCTCCGTCGAGCCCGCCGACGGCGGCAAGCCGCGCGCCTCGCACGCCTTCGCCGGCTTCCCGGACAGTCTCGGCGACATCCCCGAGCCGCCCCAGCGCCTGCGCGTCCTGTCGCCCTTCGATCCGCTGATCCGCGACCGGAACCGCACCGAACGGCTCTTCGGCTATTTCTACCGCATCGAGGTCTTCGTGCCGGAGCCGAAGCGCCAGTACGGCTACTACGTCTTCCCGCTCCTTGAGGGCGACCGCCTCGTCGGCCGCATCGACATGAAGGCCGACCGCAAGGCCGGCACCCTCGACGTCAAGCGCCTCTGGTGGGAACCGAAGGTCCGCGCCTCGGCGGGGCGGATGGAGAGGCTGGAGGCGGAACTGGCCCGGCTTGCGAAGTTCACGGGTGTCGAGGACGTGCGCTGGCTGGAGGGGTCGCGAGGCGAGGGGGCGTAGCTGCCGGTCGTCACGATCAGGCGGGGTCGATCATGCTGACCACGCGGGCGGCGATCTCGTCCGTGAGATGGTCGTCCAGCGTTTCCACGTAGCGCGCGGACTTGTTCTTCACGCGTTCGGCGATATCCAGCGCCCTGACCTGGTTGCAGAGAGCGACGCCCGTGGTCCTGTGGCCGGAAATGTTCACCGCAAGGCCGGCATTGCGGGTGAACTGCCCGCCGGTCGTGACCGGCACCACAAGGCACATGCCCACCGCGTTGATTTCGCGCGGCGTGATGACGACGCAGCGGTGGTCGTCCTTCATCTCGCGGCCGACGACCGGATTGAGATCGACGATGAAGACGTCGCCGCGTTTGGGAATATTGCTGCGGACCATCAGAAGATTTCGTTGCCGGTGCGTCTCCCGCCCTGCCAAGCTTTGGCTTCCTCGCCGAGCGTGGCCATCTCGTCAGCCCCTTCCAGAAGCTCGGCGAGCGTGTATCTCTTCTTCGGCTTCCGGGGTGTGGCCACGAGCGATCCGTCGCTCACCGCCAGCGTCAGCTCGGTTCCCACCTCGGCGCCGAGCATCTTCAAAAGCGCCGGCGGAACGCTGAAGACCGTCGCGCCGCCCTGCCGGCGGATCTTTGCCGTAATCGTCATGCCATCGCTCCTCTATGTGCTACATAAATAGCACATAGAGGAGCGATGGCAAGAAGCCCGAAAATCTGCCTAGCAGAGATCCGTGGACGTGATGCGGATGCCGAAGCCTTCGAGGCCGACATAGTGGCGCTCGCGGGAGGCGAGGAGGCGGATGGAGCTGATGCCGAGGTCCTTGAGGATCTGCGCGCCGAGGCCGATTTCCAGCCATTCGCTTTCGCGCGCCTGTGCCTCGTCGTGGCCTTCGCGGTCGTGCTTGCCCTTCCGGGCGGTTTCGGACTGGCCGACGCCGACCGAGCCTTCGCGCAGGTACACGATCACGCCGCGGCCTTCGCCGGCGATGCGCTTCATGATGGCGTCGATCTGCCGGTCCGCGCCGAAGACGTCGCCGCCGACATTTTCGAGGTGCAGGCGCACCGGGATGTCGACGCCGTCGCGGATGTCGCCGAAGACGACGGCAAGGTGCTGCATCGGGTCCCAGGGCAGGGTGTAGGCATAGGCCTTGGCCTTGCCGCCGGGCGTGTCGATGTCGAAGCTGCCGACCTGCTCGATCAGCGTCTCCTTGCGCTGGCGATAGGCGATGAGATCGGCGACGGAGACCTGCTTGAGGCCGTTCTTCTCGGCGAAGCTGGAGACCTGCGGGCCGCGCATCACGGTGCCGTCGTCGTTGACCAGTTCGCAGATGACGCCGATCGGCGGCAGGCTCGCCAGCTTGCAGAGGTCGACGGCCGCCTCCGTATGGCCGGAGCGCATCAGGACGCCGCCCTCGCGGGCGACGAGCGGGAAGACGTGGCCGGGGCGCACGAAGTCGCTCGGGCCGACATTCGGATTGGCGAGGTTGCGCACCGTCAGCGTGCGGTCGTCGGCGGAAATCCCGGTCGTCGTGCCGTGCTTGAAATCGACGGAGACGGTAAAGGCGGTGGTGTGGGCCGAATCGTTCTCCGCCACCATGGCGTTGAGGTTGAGGCGCTTGGCCTCCTCGCGCGGCATGGGCGTGCAGACGATGCCGGAGGTGTGGCGCACGATGAAGGCCATCTTCTCCGGCGTGCAGTGCACGGCGGCGACGATGAGGTCGCCCTCGTTCTCGCGGCCGTCGTCATCGGTGACGACGACGATCTCGCCGGCCTCGAAGGCGCGGATGGCATCGACGACACGCTTCTGGTCGTAGCTCATGGCAGAATCCTATTTCAGGCGGCCGGTCTGGCCGCGGTCGCGGAGGTAATGGTCGGCAATGGCGCAGGCGACCATCGCCTCGCCGATGGGCACGGCGCGGATGCCGACGCAGGGGTCGTGCCGGCCCTTGGTGCGCACGTCGACATTGTTGCCGTCGGCGTCGATGGAGCGGCGCTCGGTGAGGATCGAGGAGGTCGGCTTGATGGCGAAGCGCGCGATCACCGGCTGGCCGGTGGAGATGCCGCCGAGGATGCCGCCGGCATGGTTGGACAGGAAGATCGGGTTGCCGTCGTTGCCCATGCGCATCTCGTCGGCGTTCTCCTCGCCGGTGAGCTCGGCCGAGGCGAAGCCCTCGCCGATCTCGACGCCCTTGACGGCGTTGATCGACATGAGGAGCGCGGCAATATCCTGGTCGAGCTTGCCGTAGATCGGCGCGCCGATGCCGGCGGGAACGCCCTCGGCGACGACTTCCACGACCGCGCCGATGGAGGAGCCGGCCTTGCGGATGCCGTCGAGGTACTCTTCCCAGACGGGCACGATGGCGGGATCGGGGGCGAAGAACGGGTTGTTGTTCACCTCGGCCCAGTCCCAGTTGTTGCGGTCGATCCTGTGCTTGCCGATCTGCACCAGCGCGGCGCGCACGACAAGGCCGGGCACGACCTTGCGGGCAAGGCCGCCGGCCGCGACGCGCGCGGCCGTCTCGCGGGCGGAGGAACGGCCGCCGCCGCGATAGTCGCGGATACCGTATTTGACGTCATAGGTGTAGTCGGCATGGCCGGGGCGGTAGCGCCGGGCGATCTCGCCGTAGTCCTTGGAGCGCTGGTCGGTGTTCTCGATCAGCATGGAGATCGGCGTGCCGGTGGTGATCATCGTTTCGCCGTCCTCGTCCGGCATCACGCCGGAGAGCACCTTGACGAGGTCGTCCTCGCGGCGCTGCGTGACGAAGCGCGACTGGCCGGGCTTGCGCTTGTCGAGCCAGGCCTGGATTTCGGCGAGCGTGAAGCGGATGCCGGGCGGGCAGCCGTCCACCACGCAGCCGAGCGCCGGCCCGTGGCTTTCGCCCCAGGTGGTGACGCGGAAGAGATGACCGAAAGTGTTATGCGACATGAGCGGACCCGGACCCGATGGGAAGTGCGCCCTCTCTTAGTGGAAAAGGCGGGGGAGGGACAAGGGTTTCGCGCAAGCGAAGCGGGTTTTGGCGATAGAACCCCCCTCTGCCCTGCCGGGCATCTCCCCCACAAGGGGGGAGATCGGCAAGATGCAAGCCTATCGCTTCATCTGATACGCCGATGATGGGCGAAACATTGCTCCATCCAATCTCCACCCTTGTGGGGGAGATGCCCGGCAGGGCAGAGGGGGGTATCCCGGAACAGAGTTTCCCTACGACGCCAGCTTCCAGCGCATTTCCTGCCCCAAGGCGAGGAAGGCGTCGCGGGAGAGGGGCCTGGCGAAGGCGTAGCCCTGCAGGAGGTCGCAGCCGAGGAGGCCGAGCATTTCGGCGTGCTGCATCGTCTCCACGCCCTCCGCCACGATCTCGATGCCGAGCGAGCGGCCGATCTCGATGATCGAGCGCACCAGCGCCTGCTCGTTGTGCGAGGAGAGAATGGGCGCGACGAGCTGGCGGTCGATCTTCAGGCGCTTCGGCTTCAGCTTCAGAAGGCTGACGATGGAGGTGTGGCCGGTGCCGAAATCGTCGATCTCGATGTCGATGCCGAGCGCCTTGATGCGCGCGAGGTTGGCGAGCACCACGTCGTCGCTCTCGTCGAGGAAGATCGATTCCACCAGCTCGAAGGCGATCTGGCCGGGCTGGATGGAAAGGCCGGTGAGGCTTTCGACGAGGCTTTCGTCGCGCAGGCGCCGCGCCGAGACGTTGACCGAGATCTTCGGCATGACGAGCCCCTGCGCGGCCCAGCGGGCGCAGTCGAGAAGGGCCTTTTCCAGCACGATCCGGTCGAGCGTCGCCATGACGTTGAGGTCTTCGGCGATCTTCAGGAAGCGGTCGGGGGCAAGCAGGCCGTCGCGCGGATGGTTCCAGCGGATCAGCGCCTCGGCGCCGGCGAGCTTCAGCGTGCCGGCGTCGATCTGCGGCTGGTAGTAGGGCACGAATTCGTTGTTCTCGATGCCGGCGAGGATGTCGTCGGCGATGCGCTTGTTCGAGATGATCTCGGCCTGCAGCGCCTCGGTGAAGAATTCGTGCCGGTTGCGCCCGAGGGCCTTGGCCCGGTAGAGCGCGATATCGGCGTTGACGAGGAGTTTCGCCGTATCGATCGACCGCCCCTCGGCGAGCGCGATGCCGATGGAGACGCCGAAGCGGCAAAGGTGCCCCTCATATTCCACCGGCTGCTGCATCAGCGTGATGATGCGGCGGGCGAGCGTGCTGAGATAGGCTTCGTCCGTGGTGTTGGTGACGACCACGACGAATTCGTCGCCGCCGATGCGCGCGACGATGTCGCCCTTGCGGGTGGAGGCGTGCAGCACCTTGGAGGCGTGGACGAGCAGCGCGTCGCCCGCGGCATGGCCGAGCGTGTCGTTGATCTGCTTGAAGCGGTCGAGATCGATGTGGAGGATGGCGGCGCGCACGTCCACCAGCTCGCTGAGCCCGGCGATCTCGGTCAGCTCGTCGTCCAGCATGCGCCGGTTGCCGAGGCCCGTCAGCGGGTCGTGCAGCGCGTTGTGCTCGATGCGCACCTTCGCCTGCTCCAGCTCGACATTCTTGGCGTCTGCCTGCTCCTTCGCCGCCTTGAGGTGTTCGCGCAGCGCGACGTCCTCCGTGACGTCGAAGGCGAGGCCCACGAGCTTGCGGGTGCCGCCGTGGCCGTAATGGATCTTGCCGACGGAACGCACATGGCGGATTTCGCCATCGGGCAGCACGACGCGCGCCTCGTGCGCATAGGGCAGGTCCTGCGCGGTGCAGCGCTCGACATTCTCCAGGATCGAGGCGCGGTCGTCCGGATGCACGGTGCCGAGCCAGTCCTCGTGGGACACGATGCCGTCCGTGAAGGTCAGGCCGTAGAGCTGGTGCATGCGCGGATCCCAGAAGGTCCGCCCGATGTCGAGATCGGCTTCCCACAGGCCGCATTCGTAGGAATCGAGCGCGAGGTCGAGGCGCTGCGTCAGGCGGGCGAGCTCGGCGTTCTGCACCTCGGCGTGCTCCTTGGCGCTCTTCAGCGCCTCGTTGAGCAGCACGTCCTCGGTGACGTCCCAACTGATGCCGGTCAGCTTCTCCTCGCCGTTCGGGCCGATGAGGCGGGAGCCGACATTGCGGATGTGGCGCCAGCTCCCGTCCGGCATGCGGATACGGTACTGCGACTTGTATTCGTTGCCGCCGGCGCGGATGACGTCCATCTCCGCCTTGGCCGTCGGGGCGTCGTCGGGGTGGAGCGCCGCGCGCCAGGCGCTGTCCTGCGGCGTCTCGTTCTCGGGAAAGCCGTGCAGGCGGTGCATCTGCGCATCCCAGTTGCGCGCACCGGTGGCAAGCTCGATCTCCCAGATGCCGATCTTGGAGGCGTCGAGCGCGATGTCGAGGCGCTGGGACAGCGACTGCACCTGCCGCTCGCGCGCCTTGAGGCGGGCGATGTTGCGCTGGCGCTCGCTGACGAGGCCGCCGGTCAGGAAGATCGGCAGGATGATGATGAGCGCGGCGGCGGCGATGATGAGCCTCAGGCGCGCCAGATTGCCGGGCGGATGATGCCAGCCTTCCGTGGGGATGGCGGCGAGCTCCCACCGCCCGCCCGGAAAATCGAGCACCTGCACGACGGGCTCGCTCTCGAAGACCTCCACGTCGCCGAAGAACGGATCGACGATGTTGTCCGCCACGCTGACGTCGCGGATCGCCAGCCGGATATCGCGGGCGTGCCCGGCAATGCCTGGCGAAAGATGCCGGTCGCCGTCGATGAGGCCGGCATCGGTGAAGAGCTTCCTTTCGTCGATCAGCCCGTCGATATAGCCCCAGAGATAGGGCCGCGCGTCTATGTTGGTGAAGACCGGGATGAAGAGGTTGAAGCCGCGCCCGCCCCTGGCGAACTCGATGGGGCCGGACATCAGCGGGCGCCCCTGCGTGCCGTCCGCCTCCGCGGCCATGCGGAAGGAGCCGAAGCGGTTGAAGTCGGTGCCGATATAGTGCCGGCTCCGGTCGAGCGGGAAGGCCTGCGCGACCTTTCCGCCCGGCGCCACGCCGACGCGGCGGAAGTGCGGGTTCTGCAGCAGGAGCTTGCGGGCGAAGACGGAAAACTGCGAGGCCGCCTGATCGGGCGCGGCGGAGAAGAGGTTGGCGACGCTGCGCAGCGCCGCGACGTTGCCGTTCACCTCGCTCTGCAGCCGGGCGCCGACCAGCGCGAGGTCGCCGGCGACATGGCTTTGCAATTCGTTGCGGTAGACGCCCTCGTTCTGGCGCTCGTAGAGGATGCCCGCCGTCAGGATGACGCAGCCGGCGATCGCGGCCGGGACGAGCGAGGGCTTCGCCCATTCTGCGATGGACGCCACGGCGCGGCGGAATGCGGCGGTCAAAGGCACGAATGCGGTCCCCGATGATGCCAGGGACCATAGGGATGTTTCATTAAAATTGCATTTATAACTCGCTGAAATACTTGCGCTTCCCCTGAAACGGCAGGGGTGCGCGGCGGCGGGTTCGCCGCATTTGTCGGACAAACCCGGGGATGACGCGGCCGCGCGCCTTGATTCGCGCATCCTTTCCGGCTTTCCTTCCGGCAAGCGGGCGAATTTCGCCATATTTGGGGGGCATCTGACGTGACCGGCAAGAAGACTGATTCATTCCCAGGGATTCACAAGATGCGGTTGCTCATCGCGGCTCTGATGGCCACGGCCTCTTTCCTTTCACCGCTCGTCGCCTCTGCCGAAAGCGCGGATGTCGAGGCCGTGATCACCAAGGTCGACACCGCCAACCTCAGCCTCTCGCTCGACGACGGCAAGAAGTACCAGGCGCCGGAAGAGTTCAATTTCGAGGGGCTGGAGCCGGGCGTGAAGGTGCTGGTGTTCTACACCGAAGTCGACGGCAAGCGCGTCATCAACGACCTCGAAGTGCTGCAGCAGTAGCGGGCTGTCGCTGCCCCTCAGAGCCAGTTCATCCCCGTCCCGTCGAGCCGCAGGATGCGGTCCTGGTGGATGGGGGCGTTGGCGGCCTCCTCCTCGCTCATGCCGTGGAGGCGGAAGGCGGCGCGGAAGACGCCGCCGTGGCTGACGCAGACCGTCGGCCGCCTCACGTCGGCGAGGAACGAGCCGATCCGCCAGCAGAGGATCTCGTAGCTTTCGGCCGCTTCCCCCGGCGGAATGAAGTTCCACTTGGAATGGCTGCGCTCTTCCACACGCTCGGGCGCGTGCGCCTCCAGCTCGGCCAGCGTGAAACCCTCCCAGTCGCCGAAGGAGACTTCGACGAGGCGCGGATCGGTGCGGTAGGCGAGGGGGTCTAGGCCCATGGCCCCGCGCAAAATCTCCATCGTCTCGCGCGTGCGCCCGAGCGGGCTTGCCACGAAGTCGAAATCGGAAACCGTGTCGCCGAGCACGCTCTTGAGGGCGAGGCCGTTGCCGGCCGCCTGCCTGCGGCCGGTCTCGTTGAGCGGGATGTCCTTCTGGCCCTGCAGCCTGCCTTCTGCATTCCACGCGGTCTGGCCGTGTCGGATCATGTAGAGGAGCAAGGCGGCGTCCTGAAGGTTCAGTCCTTGATGACGGAGATGTCCGGCGCGTCGACGGCCTTCATGCCGATGACGTGGTAGCCGCTGTCGGCATGGTGCGTCTCGCCGGTGACCGAGCGCGACAGGTCCGACAGGAGATAGAGGCCGACATCGCCCACTTCCTCGATGGTAACGGTGCGGCGCAGCGGCGCGTTGTACTCGTTCCACTTGAGGATATAGCGGAAATCGCCGATGCCGGAGGCGGCCAGCGTCTTGATCGGGCCGGCCGAGATGGCGTTGACGCGGATGTTCTTCGGGCCGAGGTCGACGGCGAGGTACTTCACGCTCGCCTCCAGCGCGGCCTTGGCGACGCCCATGACGTTGTAGTTCGGCATGACCTTTTCCGCGCCGTAATAGGTCAGCGTCAGCATCGCGCCGCCGTCCGTCATCAGCTTTTCCGCGCGCCGGGCGACGGAGGTGAAGGAATAGACCGAGATCTGCATGGTCTTGGCGAAGTTGCCCGGCGTCGTGTCGACGTAGCGGCCGGTCAGCTCGTCCTTGTCGGAAAAGCCGATGGCGTGCACGATGAAGTCGATCTTGCCCCACATCTTCTCGACATTGTCGAAGACCGCGTCGATGGAGGCTTCGTCGGAAACGTCGCAATCGCCGGCCAGCACAGCACCGATCTCGGCGGCCAGCGGCTCGACGCGCTTCTTCAGCGCATCGCCCTGATAGGTGAAGGCGATCTCGCCGCCCTGCGCGTGGATGGCCTTGGCGATGCCCCAGGCGATGGAGCGGTTGTTGGCGACGCCCATGATGACGCCGCGCTTGCCCTTCATCAGACCAGATGCCTGAACCATGGTTTGTCCCCTGATATCTAGGGCAATCCCGGCAGGCGCGAAGCGCCTTGCCCTTGGAATTGCGTGGAATAAGTCGGAATTGCCTATGGCATAGGCGGCAATGCGGTTCAAGCGCGCACAGGTTCAGGAACTGTTAGCACCCGTAACAATGGGTGCATCTTTCACGCAAGCGTCATAAACCGATTTAAAGGTAGAGCCCCTCGCGCAGCGAGCGCATCAGGTCGATCATCTTGTCGTCGGGCTTTTCCCAGAGCAGGAGGCGGACCTGCGCGACGAGGTCGCCGCGCTCGCCGGTGTCCCGCAACAGCCCTTCGCCCTCGATGCGGATTTCCCGGTCCGAGCCGGACCAGGCCGGCACCGTCACGGAAAGCGGGCCGGAGGGCCCTTCCACCGTCATCTCGCAGCCGAGCACGGCATTTTCGATCGTCACCGGAAGGTCGATCTTGAGGTCGAAGCCGTCGATGCGGAAGCGGCCGGGCGCGACGCGCACGGTCACGACCACGTCGCCGCGGCGGAGATTCTCGATGCGGTGCCCGGCCTCCTTGAGGCGGATCACCTGGCCCTCGGTGGTGCCGGCGCCGATCGGCACGCGGATCGTCTGGCCCTCGGGCGTCTCGATGGTCGGGCGGGTGCGGGCGAGGATATCCTCCACGCTCACCGTCACCTCGGCCATGAGGTCGGGCGCCTTGTCCGCCTTGGCGCGGCTGCCGCGGATGCGGCGGAGGATCGCCGAGACGAGCGTTGCGGCCGACGGCGCGCCTCGGCTCGCCGGCATTTCCTCGCCGGTCGCGGCGTCGTCCGCCGGCCTGCGGGTTTCCTGCGCGGGGGCGGCGCCTGCCTGCGGCTGGGCCTGTGTTTGTGCCTGGGCCTGGGGGCGGGCCTGCGCCTTGCTTTCTGCCTGCGCGGTGCGGGCGTCGACGCCGAAGATGCGGGCGATCATGTCCTCCGCGTCCTCGCCGGAAAGGGGCGGGGCCTCGGCCTTTGCCTTGCGCTCGGCCTCGCGGCGGCGCATCTGCTCTATGCGGCGGAACTCGGCCTCGCGCTGCTGGCGGTCGTAGCGGCTGCGTTTGTCCGGGTCGCGCAGGAGGTCGTAGGCGCGGCCGGCCTCGGTGAAGCGGACGGTGGCGAGCGGGTCGTCGTGATTCTGATCCGGGTGCACGGCCTTTGCCAGCGAGCGCCAGGCCGCCTTGATTTCTTCCTGTCCCGCGCTGCGCTTCACGCCGAGGACCGAATAGGGATCACGCATAATTTCCACCCGTCTCCGTTGTACCGTTCAAAATAGCGATGAACGTCCTAATCGCCTGTTACGGATCAGGGTTGAGAAAGTGTTATCCTTGCTTGTCGAAGGCGAGCAGCAGCCATTCGCCGGTGTTGCCGAGGCAGGTCCGGCCGGTGAAATTGGCGATGCCCTGGTAGGAGTGCTTCGTCGTCACGAAATCGCGGCAGGGGCGGCCGTCCCGGTCCCGGTTCTCCGCGATCCGGCTGATGACGCCGGCGCTGCCCGAGGCGGAATTGGCCCATGGAATGGGGTTGCCGCCGGTACGCAGGAGGTCGGCCGAGGAGACGGCGTTGCGCACGGTGATCTCGTCGGTCAGCCGCTCGGCATTGCCGTTCTGCACCGTTCCCGTGTGCACGGTCTTGTCGACGCCGCTGTCGGAAAAAAGGTCGAGACCGCTCATGCAGCCGGAGAGGATGAAGCCGCCCATCATGACGGCTAGGATCCCGTGGCTGCGCGTCCAGTATCGCTTTGTGTCCGGTCGCGTTTTTGCTATGTCTTTCACTCCAGACTGCCTCATACAGCTAGATAGATCGGCATTTGAGTAGAATATGAGCGAAGATGCGTTAACAAGCGGTGACTTTACCGAGGAAAACCAACCCTATGGCCTGTTCGCGGCGTGGCTGGCGGATGCCGGCGGGAGCGAACCGAACGATCCGAACGCCGTGGCGCTCGCGACCGTCGACGAGGACGGCCTGCCGAACGTGCGCATGGTGCTGCTGAAGGGCTTCGACGAGCGGGGCTTCGTCTTCTACACGAATTTCGAGAGCCGCAAGGGCACGGAGATCCTCGCCGCCCGCAAGGCCGCCATGTGCTTCCACTGGAAATCGCTGCGCCGCCAGGTGCGCATCCGCGGCGAGGTCGAGATCGTCAGCGACGCGGAGGCCGACGAATATTACGCCTCGCGCCCGCGCGGCAGCCGCATCGGCGCGTGGGCCTCCAAGCAGTCCCGCCCGCTCGAAAGCCGTTTCGCGCTGGAAAAGGCGGTCGCCGAGTACACCGCGCGCTACGCCGTGGGAAACATTCCCCGCCCGGCCCACTGGTCCGGCTTCCGCATCAGGCCCGTCTCCATCGAGTTCTGGCACGACCGCCCCTTCCGCCTGCACGACCGCGTCGAATTCCGCCGCACCGCGGACGGCAAGGGCTGGGAGAAGGTGCGGATGTATCCGTGAGCGGCTAGCGGCGGTAGACGGATTTCCGGTCGCCGATGCGAACGATGAAGATCGTGACGACGGAATCCTCTATCCGCGCGATGACGCGATAGTCGCCGGCCCGGTATTTCCAGAATTCCCCAAGTTCGGAGCCTTTCAGGGCCTGGCCGACGGCACGGGGATTGTCGAGTTGCGCGATGCGGTCGTGGAGAAAGCGCAGGATGCGCTGTGCGGCGACAGGGCCGATCTTGGCAAGTTCCTTCTCCACGCCCGGATGGAACTCAATTTTCCAGGCCATGGGCCTTCATCAGTTCGCCAATCGCGATGGCCTTGCTCGATCCGTCCCGCAATTCGCGCAGGCGCTCTTCGGCGAGCTGCAGGTCTTCGAGGTCGTCGAGATGTTCGATGATGGCGTCGCGGACATGGTCGCTCTTGCTGCGCCCGGTTTTCCGGGCGAGCTCGTCGAGGCGTTTTTCGATATCGGCGGGCAGGTGAAGGTCAAGCATCGTTCGGTCTCCACGGCTTATATAGCACGTCGCTAAGCGCCGCCAAAGCCTAGCGGCGCATCAGCCGGAAAGGGATGCCGGAGGCCAGTGCGCCGACATATTTCGGTTTCTGGTAGAGGCCGTTCAGCGAGATGCGGGGAAGCGCCATGGGCGCATCGAAGGAGCGCGGCGAGAGCGTGCCGGGCTCCGTCGTCACGGCGGCGCGGAAGCCGAGGTCTTTGGCAAGCCGGTGCTCGCGCGCCGAGACGGCGGGGGCATCGCCATAGGGATAGGCGAAGGTTTCCGGGCGCCGGCCGGTGATCGCGGCGATGTGCTCGGCCGATTCGGCCATTTCGCGGCGCGCCTCGCCGTCGTTCAGCCGCGCCAGCGCGCGGTGGCTCACGGTATGGGCGCCGATTGCGGCGAGCGGATTGAGGACGAGGCTCTTCAGCTCCGGCTCGCGCATGACGAGCTTCTCGGTGATCATCAGCGGGTCGATGCCGTGTGCGCGCGCGGCCGTATCGAGCCGTTCGATCGCGGCGGCCTCGTCCATCTCGGCCTGGATGAAGCGGGCGAAGCGGGAAAAGGCCGCCTGTTTCTGGAAGGGCGTGGCGAGCGGCAGGGTCACGGGGCCGGAGCCGAAATCGAATTCGAGATGCGGGACGGCGCGCAAAAGTTCGGCCAGCGTCTCCCACCAGATGCCGTGCGTGCGCGCGGCAAAGCCCGGCGCGACGAACACGGTGAAGGGGACCCGGTGCTGCGTGAAGACCGGCTGGGCGTGGACGGCATTGTTGCGATAGCCGTCGTCGAGCGTGAAGGCCGCAAAGCGCTCGCCCGCCCGCGCGATGGCAAGGCGCGCCGGCATGTCGGAAAGCGCCACGAACTGGTAGCCCTCGTCCGCAAGGTGCCGGATCGCAGCGTCGAGGAAGTCCGGCGTGATCTCCAGATGCGCATTGGGCTCGAAGGCCTGTGGCGTCTTCGGCCGGACGTGGTGCAGCGTGAAGATCGCGCCCATGCCGCGCGCGCCGGCCATGAGCCCGGCCCGTCCGGCCAGATGGGCGACCTCCAGCCCGCCGGTGATCACGGCGCGCTTCAGCCCCTGTCTCATGACGCTGCGGATCGGCATGTGGCGTTGTTATCCTTCGTCTTTCAGGCGGCCGTTATCGCACCCGGGCGGTATCCGAGGGGTTAACGGGCGTGGCTGCTGGGGAAAAGGCCCTCTCTGCCTGCCGGCATCTCCCCCACAAGGGGGGAGAACGCCAGAGGCTTGCTCTTCGCTTCAATTTTCATGCGAAGGGTGCTTCACGTTAAGTCCCTCCCCCTTGTGGGGAGGGGTTGGGGAGGGGCCTTCGTGCCATACGGGAAGCGCTGCCTAAGCCTTCGTCCCGCCCACCGTGATCTGGTCCATCCGAAGATGCGGCTGGCCCACCCCGACGGGGACCCACTGGCCGGCCTTGCCGCAATTGCCGATGCCGGTGTCGAGCCTGGTGTCGTTGCCGATCATCGAGACGCGGCGCATGGCGTCCGGGCCGTTGCCGATCAGCATGGCGCCCTTGACCGGGGCCGTCACCTTGCCGTTCTCGATGAGATAGGCTTCCGTGCAGCCGAAGACGAATTTTCCGGAGGTGATGTCCACCTGCCCGCCGCCGAAGGAGACGGCGTAGAGGCCGTTCTTCACCGAGGCGATGATCTCCTCAGGCGTCCTGTCGCCCGAGAGCATGTAGGTGTTGGTCATGCGCGGCATCGGGCGGTGGGCATAGCCCTGCCGCCGGCCGTTGCCGGTCGCGCGCATGCCCATCAGGCGGGCGTTCTGCCTATCCTGCATGTAGCCGACGAGCTTGCCGTCCTCGATCAGCACGTTATAGGCCGAAGGCGTGCCCTCGTCGTCGACGGTGATCGAGCCGCGGCGGTTGTCGATGGTGCCGTCGTCCACGACGGTGACGCCCTTTGCCGCCACCTGCTCGCCCATCAGCCCGGCGAAGGCGGAGGTCTTCTTGCGGTTGAAGTCGCCTTCGAGGCCGTGGCCGACCGCTTCGTGCAGCATCACGCCCGGCCAGCCGTTGGCAAGCACCACGTCCATCGTGCCCGCCGGGGCTTCGACGGCGTCCAGGTTGACGAGCGCCTGGCGCAGCGCCTCGTCGGCGCCCGAGCGCCAGCTTTCCTCCGTGAGGAAGGCGTCGAAGGTGGTGCGCCCGCCGATGCCGTAGCTGCCCGTTTCCTGCCGGTCGCCCTCGCCGACCACGACGGAGATGTTGATGCGGGTCATCGGGCGCACGTCGGTGACGCGGTGGCCGTCGGCGCGCAGGATGTTGACGACCTGCCAGCTTGCGGCGATCGAGGCCGTCACCTGCCGCACCTTCGGGTCCTTGCCGCGCAGATAGGCGTCGATCCCGGTCAGCAGCGCCACCTTCTCCTCGAAGGTCGGAGACCCGATCGGGTTGTCCTCGGTATAGAGCCGGCGGTTGGTGCCCTGCGGGGCGGCCGAATAGTCGCCGGAATAGCCGCGCGTGACGGCGCCGGCCGCATCGGCCGCGCGCTTCAAGGCCGAAAGCGTCATCTCGCCGGAATGGGCGTAGCCGACGGCCTCGCCCGCCACGGCCCGCAGGCCAAAACCCTGGTCGGTGTTGAAGCTGCCGCCCTTGAGGCGGCCGTTGTCGAAGGAGAGCGATTCGGCCTGTGCGTGTTCGAGGAAGAGCTCGCCGTCGTCGGCGTCCTTCAGCGTTTCCCGCAGCACCGCCTGCACGGTCGCCTCGTCGGCGTCGAAGAGGGAGAGGAGGTCGGTGTTCATGGCGGGCTCCGCAAGCGTCATAATCTGGGGCTCATGTAAGTCCCCCGGCGGCGGGCGGCAAGCCCGCCGTGCTTACGGCAATGCGTCGTAGCCTTCGCCGAAGCCCTTGAGGTCCACGGGAATGCCGATGCCTTCCTCCGGCGACTGGAAGACGATGAAGGTTGCCGTCGCGCCCGAGCGGAAGGTCTTCAGCAGCTCGTCCTCCAGCACGACCTCGGCATAGCAGCCGTCGGCGAAGCAGCGCACGAAATAGGCCCGGCCGATATCCTTGCCGTCGACATTGAGGCCGAGGCCGTTCGGCAGGAGAACGCCGAGCGGGGCGAGCACGCGCAGAATCTTCGCCTTGCGGTCCGCGGTCTTCAGGACGACGACGGAAAGGCCGAGCTCCGGCCTGTCCTCGGCCAGCACGTTCTGCATCAGCGCGCACTGTTCGCCCGAAGCGCCCGCCGGCTGGTCGCAGACGATCGACCAGGCGCCATGGTTCGATTTCACCGTGCCGGGCTGCTGGGCTGCCGCAAGAGGGGCGAGCGCGGCGGTGCCGAAACCCAGAGCGGCAAGGCCAAGGGCCGCCCGGGACAGCCGGGAAAGGGAGGAAAAACCCATGAAAACCTCGGAATCTCGAATCAGTCGCGGTATCTTTGAATAGGCGGCAGCGAAATGAAAAGCCCCAAGGGCTCCTTTCCGATTGATTGACGGCGGAAATTGGACAAGCCGGCGCTCTTTATAAATAGAGGCGCTTTGGAAGCGCCCGCCGGGCGGCGCGAAGGGGAGGGCGCACGGCCAAACCTTTCGTGCTATAGGAAATTATGAAGAAAGTGTGTGGAGCGGCTGCGCGCTTTTGCCTTTGCGCAAAAATGCCGCATGGGGTGTCCCCCATGGCGGTTGCGGCGAGCATGAAACTGTGGTTTTAAGCTCTCAGTATAGCAGGGATTCTGCGCGTCTGTTTGATCCCGATCAAACGCCTTGGGGAGATACGTTGTGAAAAACAAAGCTTTTGCAGGTCTGGCCGCTCTCGGCTGTCTGCTCTTTGCTTCGACCGCTTTCGCGGACCAGCCGATGCCGTGGCAGACGGGGTTTCAGCCCGCTGCGACCTCGATCATGGAAGAGGTCCGCTGGTTCGAGCAGTACACACTCTGGTTCATCGTCCCGATCACTCTCCTCGTTCTGGGCCTGCTCATCGTCGTCATGGTGAAGTTCCGCGAGGGCGCGCATCCGGTTCCCTCCAAGACCAGCCACAACACGGCCATCGAGGTCGTCTGGACGCTCGGCCCGGTCATCATCCTCCTGTTCCTGGCCGTTCCGTCCTTCCAGCTTCTGACCAAGCAGCTTGCACCCACGGAAGAGCCCGAGCTGACGGTCAAGGCGACCGGCTACCAGTGGTACTGGGGTTATGAATACCAGGTCGGCGACAATCCGGTCTCCTTCGACAGCCTGCTGCTGGCCGATGCGGACCGCGCGGCCGCCGGCAAGGAAGACAAGGCCGTCTATCCGCGCCTTCTGACCGTCGACAACGAACTCGTCATCCCGGTCGGCAAGCACGTTCGCGTGCTCGTCACCGGCGCCGACGTGATCCACGCCTTCGCGATGCCCTCCTTCGGCGTGAAGATCGACGCCGTGCCGGGCCGTCTCAACGAGACCTGGTTCAAGGCGGACCGCGAAGGCCTGTTCTACGGCCAGTGTTCCGAGCTGTGCGGCAAGGACCATGCGTTCATGCCCATCGCTGTCCGGGTCGTCTCGCAGGACAAGTTCGATACCTGGCTCGCCGCCGCCGCAACGAATGTCGGCGAAGCGAACAAGGCCCTGATCGCGTCCATCGATGGTGCGGACAAGTCCGTCGCCGTCGCTGCAAACGCCGCGCAGTAATACCTAGGGAGATTGAGACCATGGCCGGAACATCCGTTGCCCACGGCGATCACCATGATCACCATGAACACAAGCCGCTTAGCTTCTTCCAGCGTTGGTTCCTGTCGACCAACCACAAGGACATCGGCACCCTCTACCTGATCTTCGCGATCATCGCCGGCCTCATCGGCGGCTCGCTCTCCGTCGTCATGCGCATGGAGCTGCACGAGCCGGGCATCCAGATCTTCCACGGTCTCGCCCAGATGGTCTACGGCTACCAGGGCGATGCCGCCATCGACGGCGGCAAGCAGATGTTCAACGTCTTCACGACGGCGCACGCCCTCATCATGATCTTCTTCATGGTGATGCCCGCGCTGATCGGCGGCTTCGCCAACTGGATGGTGCCGATCATGATCGGCGCGCCGGACATGGCGTTCCCGCGCATGAACAACATCTCCTTCTGGCTGCTCGTGCCGGCCTTCGCGCTCGTGCTGCTCTCGATGTTCGTCGAGGGCCCCGCAGGCGCCTACGGCTCCGGCGGCGGCTGGACGATCTACCCGCCCTTCTCGACCACGGGCCAGCCGGGCCCGGCCATGGACCTCGTGATCCTCGGCCTGCACATCGCCGGCGCCTCGTCGATCCTCGGTGCGATCAACTTCATCACCACGATCCTCAACATGCGCGCCCCGGGCATGACGCTGCACAAGATGCCGCTCTTCGCCTGGTCGGTTCTCGTCACCGCGTTCCTGCTGCTGCTCTCGCTGCCGGTTCTGGCCGGCGGCATCACCATGCTGCTGACGGACCGCAACTTCGGCACGGCCTTCTTCGCGCCGGAAAACGGCGGTGACCCGATCCTCTTCCAGCACCTGTTTTGGTTCTTCGCCCACCCGGAAGTCTACATCCTCATCCTTCCCGGTTTCGGCATCATCAGCCACATCGTGTCCACCTTCTCGCGCAAGCCGATCTTCGGCTACCTCGGCATGGCCTATGCCATGGTCGCCATCGGCGTCGTCGGCTTCATCGTGTGGGCGCACCACATGTACACGGTCGGCATGTCGCTCGACTCGCAGCGCTACTTCGTCTTCGCCACGATGGTCATCGCGGTTCCGACGGGCGTGAAGATCTTCTCGTGGATTGCAACGATGTGGGGCGGCTCGATCCGCTTCACGACGCCGATGCTCTGGGCGATCGGCTTCATCCTGCTCTTCACCATCGGCGGCGTCACGGGCGTCCAGCTCGCCAATGCCGGCCTCGACCGCGCCATGCACGACACCTACTACGTCGTGGCCCACTTCCACTACGTCCTGTCGCTCGGCGCCGTCTTCGCCATCTTCGCCGCCTGGTACTACTGGTTCCCGAAGATGACCGGCTACATGTACTCCGAGTTCATCGGCAAGCTGCACTTCTGGATCATGTTCATCGGCGTGAACCTGATCTTCTTCCCGCAGCACTTCCTCGGCCTTGCCGGCATGCCGCGCCGCTACATCGACTATCCGGATGCCTTCGCCGGCTGGAACGCGGTTTCCTCCTACGGCTCCTACATCTCGGCCGTCGCGGTGCTGATCTTCCTCTTCGGTGTCGCCGAAGCCTTCGCCAAGAAGCGCGTCGCCGGCGACAACCCGTGGGGCGAGGGTGCGAACACCCTGGAATGGCAGCTCTCCTCGCCGCCGCCGTTCCACCAGTGGGAACAGCTCCCGAAGATCAAGTAAGGTCTTCGAAAGATCGGGGCCGCCGGCAACGGCGGCTTCCGAACATACGGAATACCGGCGGAGGCCGGGGCAAGGGCGCCAGCATAACCGGCAGCCCGCACCCCATCCTCCGTCATCCTCGGGCTTGACCCGAGGATCCACACCCGCGGCACGCCGGAGGATGTGGCATGGATCCTCGGGTCAAGCCCGAGGATGACGGAGGAGAGGGAAGGGCATGAGGCCCCTCGCTCCCGGACAGAAGAACGGAAAGAACATGGCGGTCATCGAGCATCACGAAACGGTTCCGGGCGGGGAGGTCTACCTTTCCGAAGCGTCCCCGCGTGATTTCTTCGAGCTTCTGAAGCCGCGCGTCATGTCGCTCGTCGTCTTCACGGCCTTTGCCGGCCTCGTCGTCGCGCCGGGCACCATCAATCCGTTCATCGGCGCCATCGCCATCCTCTGTATCGCCGTGGGCGCCGGCGCGTCCGGTGCCCTCAACATGTGGTACGACGCCGATATCGACGCGGTCATGTCGCGCACCGCCAAGCGGCCGATCCCGTCCGGCCGCGTGCGCCCGGAAGAGGCGCTCGCCTTCGGCCTGACGCTCTCGGCCTTCTCGGTCGTCATCCTCGGCCTTGCGGTCAACTGGCTTTCGGCCGCGCTGCTCGCCTTCACCATCTTCTTCTACGCCGTCGTCTACACGATGTGGCTGAAGCGCTCGACGCCGCAGAACATCGTCATCGGCGGCGCGGCCGGCGCCTTCCCGCCGATGATCGGCTGGGCGTGCGTGACCGGCGGCGTCTCCATCGAGAGCGTCGTCCTCTTCCTCATCACCTTCCTGTGGACCCCGGCGCATTTCTGGGCGCTCGCGCTCTTCAAGATGCGCGACTACGACGCCGTCGGCGTGCCGATGCTGCCGAACGTCGCCGGCGAGGCCACCACCAAGGCGCAGATCCTCGTCTATGCCGTGCTGACCGCGGTGATCGCCGTCGTGCCGGCCGGCCTCGGCTTTGCCAGCTTCGGCTACGGTCTCTTTGCCGCAGCCCTCGGCGCGGGCTTCGTGTGGTACTCTGTCGGCGTGTTGCGCATGCCGGAGGGCGACCGCGCGATGGTGCCGGCCAAGAAGCTCTTCGCCTTCTCCATCGTCTACCTGTTCGCGGTCTTCTCCGGGCTCATGCTCGACCACCTGATCGCATCGCTTGGATGGGGGCTGTGATGGAAACCGTGAACCTTACCGAAAACCAGAAGAAGGCGCGCCGCAACCGCAACATCGCGCTCGGCGCCGTGCTCCTCGGCCTCGTCGTCCTCTTCTACATCATCACGCTGGTCAAGCTCGCCGGCGGAATGGCAGGCTGACATGAGCAAGACGCAGAAGACCGGAAAGGGCGGCCTCGGCAACGGCACCATCGTCGCCATCTGTTGCGCCTTCGTCATCGGCATGGTCGGCATGGCCTATGCCGCCGTGCCGCTCTACCGCATGTTCTGCCAGGTGACGGGCTACGGCGGCACGACGCAGCGCGTCGAGCAGGCTTCCGACGTCATCCTGGACAAGACGATCAAGGTGCGCTTCGACGCCAATGTCGGCCCGGGCCTGCCCTGGACCTTCGCGCCCGTGCAGCGCGAGGTGGAGATGCGCATCGGCGAGACGACGCAGATCTTCTACAAGGCGCGCAACAATTCGTCGGTCGCCACCACGGGGCAGGCGGTATTCAACGTCACGCCCGAATCGGCCGGCGCCTACTTCAACAAGATCGAGTGCTTCTGCTTCACCGAAACGACGCTGAAGCCTGGTGAGGAACTGGAAATGCCGGTCGTCTTCTTCGTCGATCCCGAGATCGTCGATGCCGTGGAGACGAAGGATATCCATACGATCACGCTGTCCTATACCTTCTATCCGCATGAGGCGTCGAAGCCGGTGGCTTCGACTGCGGATGGCAAGGCGGACGACGCGAAGAAACTTTGAAAGACATGCGTTTCCGGCTATGCCGGAACGGAACGCGATACATTCGGGGATAAGTCACATGGCCGATGCGCATCAGAAGAAACACGACTACCACATCATCGACCCTAGCCCGTGGCCGCTGCTCGCCTCCATCGGCGCCTTCATCATGGCCTTCGGCGGCGTCGCCTACATGCGCTACCTTTCGGGCGGCTCGTTCCACCTGTTCGGTGCGGACCTTGCCACGCCGTGGGTCTTCTTCATCGGCCTGCTCATCGTCCTCTACACGATGTTCGGCTGGTGGTCGGACACGGTGAAGGAAGCCCATGAGGGCCACCACACCCGCGTCGTCTCGCTGCACCTGCGCTACGGCATGATCATGTTCATCGCTTCGGAAGTGATGTTCTTCGTCGCCTGGTTCTGGGCCTTCTTCGATGCCAGCCTCTTCCCGGGCGAAGCCATCCAGGCCGCGCGTACCCAGTTCACCGGCGGCGTCTGGCCGCCGAAGGGCATCGAGGTGCTCGATCCCTGGCACCTGCCGCTCTACAACACGGTCATCCTGCTCCTGTCGGGCACCTGCGTGACCTGGGCGCACCATGCGCTGCTGCACAACGACCGCAAGGGCCTCGTAAACGGCCTCGCGCTCACCGTGCTGCTCGGCATGCTGTTCTCCTTCGTGCAGGCTTACGAGTACGCCCACGCTCCCTTCGCCTTCAAGGACTCGATCTACGGCGCGACCTTCTTCATGGCGACGGGCTTCCACGGCTTCCACGTCCTGGTCGGTACGATCTTCCTGATCGTCTGCCTCGTGCGCGCCGTGCGCGGCGACTTCACGCCCAAGCAGCACTTCGGCTTCGAGGCCGCCGCCTGGTACTGGCACTTCGTCGACGTCGTCTGGCTCTTCCTCTTCTTCGCCATCTACATCTGGGGCGGTTGGGGTGCGCCGGTCGCCCACGGCTGACCCGGCAGAAACGACCTTCCGAACGGCCGCAGCGATGCGGCCGTTTGTTTTTGGGGCTTTCGGTTGGACGGAAGGGCGATATAGGATGTGGCCGTAACGGCCCCTCATCCCCCTGCCGGGACCTTCTCCCCGTGAACGGGGAGAAGGAGGAAAACGGTGAGGCCATCGTTCCTCGCCCCGCTTGCGGGGAGAGGATGCCGGCAGGCAGGTGAGGGGCCCGGCCTGCGCCTCGGATGCAATTGCCTCGGTTTGCTGCCGGGCGGAAATACGGAAACGACCATGGAAGACGACAAGGCACTCTATCCCCCGATCGATCCCTTCAGCGCGGGCCTGCGCGGCTGCTGCCCGCGCTGCGGGCAGGGCAAGCTGTTCGACGGGCTTTTGAAGGTGCGGCCGGCCTGCAGCAATTGCGGGCTCGATTATTCCTTCGCCGATTCGGGCGACGGCCCGGTCGTCTTCGTGCTGTTCATCGTCGGCTTCCTCGTCGTCGGCGCGGCGCTCTGGACGGATATCAACTACAATCCGCCGCTCTGGGTGCACTTCATGCTGTGGATCCCGCTTGTCATCGTCCTCGGCCTGTGGCTCACGCGCCTCGCCAAGGGCCTGCTGATCTCCCTGCAGTACCGCAACAATGCAAGGCCCGGCGAGATCGACCGTGGCTGAGGTGCCGGCAGGGCATGCCCCGGGCAAGGCGAAGGGCAGGGGCCGGACGGTCCTTGCCACGATCGCCTTCTTCGTCGCGCTCGCCATCCTCCTTGCGCTCGGCACCTGGCAGGTCGAGCGCCTGCAGTGGAAGGAGGCGCTGCTGGCCGACATGGCCGCGCGCCGCACCGCCGCGCCCGTGCCGCTCGCCGATATCGAGGCGATGGCGGCAAAGGGCGAGGATATCGAATACCGCCCCGTCACCGCCACCGGCGTCTTCGCCAACAACAGGGAACGCCACTTCTTCGCCACCTGGCACGGCCAGACGGGCTATTACATCTATACGCCGCTTCGCCTTGCCGACGGCCGCTTCCTCTTCGTCAACCGCGGCTTCGTGCCCTACGAGGCGAAAGAGCCGGAAATGCGCAAGCAGGGCCAGCTCACGGGAACGCAGACCGTGACGGGCCTTGCGCGGTCCCGCCTTGCCGGAAAGCCCTCCTATCTCGTGCCGGACAACGACATCGCCAAGAACATCTTCTACTGGAAGGACCTCGACGCGATGGCCGCCAGCACCGGCATCGCCGCCGATGCGCTGGTACCCTTCTTCGTCGATGCGGGCGATGCGCCCAATCCCAAGGGCCTGCCGGTCGGCGCCGTCACGCAGTTCGACCTGCCGAACAACCACCTGCAATATGCCATGACCTGGTACGGCCTTGCCGCAGCGCTTGCCGGCGTCGGCCTCTACGCGCTGTTCCGCCGCAAGGGCGATTGAAAGTACGGGACGGGGCGGTTTTTCCTTGGCGGGCCGGCCTCGGGCGGCCTATATGGGCGCAAGGCGTCTGAGACCACCGGATAAGCGATGAGCATGAGTGAAACCCGACCGGACTTGACCATCAGGCTGTGCGGCCCGCGCGGCTTCTGCGCCGGCGTCGACCGCGCGATCCAGATCGTCGTTCTGGCGCTGAAGGCCTATGGCGCGCCGGTCTATGTCCGCCACGAGATCGTCCACAACCGCTATGTCGTGGAAGGGCTGGAGGCCAAGGGCGCGATCTTCGTCGAGGAGCTCGACGAGATCCCGGAAGAGCACCGCCGGCAGCCCGTCGTCTTCTCCGCCCATGGCGTGCCGAAATCCGTGCCGGCGGACGCCATGGCGCGCAACCTCTTCTATCTCGACGCCACCTGCCCGCTGGTCTCCAAGGTGCACAAGCAGGCGATGCGCCACCAGCGCCTCGGCCGCCATGTCGTGCTGATCGGCCATGCCGGCCATCCGGAGGTCATCGGCACGATGGGCCAGTTGCCGGAAGGCTCCGTATCGCTGATCGAGACCGTCGAGGATGCCGACAGATACGTGCCGGCCGATCCCGACAATCTCGGCTACGTCACGCAGACGACGCTCTCGGTGGACGACACGGCCGGCGTCATCAAGCGCCTGCACGAGCGGTTCCCGAATCTGACGGCCCCCGCCGCCGATTCCATCTGCTATGCGACGACCAACCGGCAGGAGGCCGTCAAGCAGGCCGCGCCCGGCTGCGACCTCTTCCTCATCGTCGGCGCGCCGAATTCCTCCAACTCCAAGCGCCTCGTCGAGGTGGCGCTGCGCGCGGGGGCGAAACGGTCGGTCCTCGTGCAGCGCGCCTCCGAGATCGACTGGCAGACCATCGGCGACATCCGCACCATCGGCCTTTCGGCCGGCGCCTCCGCGCCCGAGGTCATCGTCAACGAGATCATCGAAGCCTTCCGCACGCGGTACGATGCCGCCGTGGAACTTGCCGATACGGTCGAGGAGAACGAACACTTCCTCGTCAACCGCGAACTGCGCGCCATCGAACTCACCCCCGCCGACATGGCGTTTGTGAACGGGGAGTAGCGGAAGCATGACTTTTGCGGCGCACCCCCCTCTGCCCTGCCGGGCATCTCCCCCTCAAGGGGGGAGATCGGCAGGACGTGAGGGCATTGCTCGTTCTGTAACAGCTCATGTGGGCGAGAGGCTTCCCCATCCGATCTCCCCCCTTGAGGGGGAGATGCCCGGCAGGGCAGAGGGGGGTATCCCCCATTCATCCCCATCCCCCCAAGCCTGAGACCCGCCCGTGGCCGTCTATACCGATATCACCGAAGACGATCTCTCCCGTTTCCTCGCCGCCTACGATGCCGGCACGCTGCTCTCCTACAAGGGCATCGCCGAGGGCGTGGAGAATTCCAATTTCCTGCTGCACACCACGAAGGGCGCGCTCATCCTGACGCTCTACGAAAAGCGCGTCGACCCGAACGACCTACCCTTCTTCCTCGGCCTGATGCACCATCTGGCCGGGCGCGGCCTGTCCTGCCCGCTGCCGCTGCCGCGCAGCGACGGCGCGCTGCTGGGCGAACTCTCCGGCCGCCCCGCCGCGGTCATCTCGTTCCTCGAAGGCATGTGGCTGAGGAAGCCCGCGGCGAAGCATTGCCGCGAGGTCGGCCGCGCGCTGGCCGAGATGCACCTTGCCGGCGAGGGCTTCGCCATCACGCGGCCCAATGCGCTCTCCGTCGGCGGCTGGCGGCCGCTGTGGGAGAAATCGGCCGCCCGTGCCGACGAGGTGGAACAGGGGCTGGAGAACGAGATCGCCGGCGAGCTTGCCGCGCTGGAGGCCGGCTGGCCGAAGGCGCTTCCGACCGGCGTCATCCATGCCGATCTTTTCCCGGACAACGTCTTCTTCATCGGCGACGAGCTCTCCGGCCTCATCGATTTCTACTTCGCCTGCAACGACCTTCTCGCCTACGACGTCGCCATCTGCCTCAATGCCTGGTGCTTCGAGAAGGATGGTTCCTTCAACCTCACCAAGGGCATGGCGCTGCTTACCGGCTACGAGAGCGTGCGCCTGCTCTCGGACGCGGAGGCCGCCGCCCTGCCGCTCCTCTCGCGCGGCGCTGCGCTGCGCTTCTTCCTGACGCGGCTCTACGACTGGCTGACGACGCCGCCCGGCGCGCTGGTCGTCAAGAAGGACCCGCTCGAATACCTGCGCAAATCGCGCTTCCACCGGCAGGTGCGGAACCCGGCCGAATACGGGCTTTCGCGATGAAGCATGTCGATATCTTCACGGACGGGGCCTGCTCGGGCAATCCCGGCCCCGGCGGCTGGGGCGCGGTGCTGCGCTACGGCGAGGTCGAGAAGGAAATGTGCGGCGGCGAGGCGGAGACCACCAACAACCGCATGGAGCTGACGGCCGCCGCCTCTGCGCTTGCCGCCCTCAAGAGCCCTTGCGAGGTCGATCTCTACACGGATTCGAAATACGTTATGGACGGCATTTCGAAGTGGATCTTCAGCTGGAAGAAGAACGGCTGGAAGACCGCCGACAAGAAGCCCGTGAAGAACGGCGACCTCTGGCAACTGCTCGACGAGGCGCGCCTGCGCCACAAGGTCGAATGGCACTGGGTCAAGGGCCACGCCGGCCACCCGGAGAACGAGCGGGCAGACGAGCTGGCTCGGAAAGGCATGGCGCCGTTCAAGAAGGGGTAGAGCGATCGCCCCTCATCCCCCTGCCGGGACCTTCTCCCCGCAAGCGGGGAGAAGGAGGAAAGCGGTGAGCCCATCGTTCCTCGCCCCGTTTACGGGGAGAGGATGCCGGCAGGCAGGTGAGGGGCGAGCCTCACCGGAATCGTCAGCTCAAAGCTGCTCGATCATCGCCGCCGCGCCGGAGACGGTGGCCTGGCCGGGGCTTTCCTCGATGTTGAGCGATTTCACCACGCCGTCCTCGACGAGCATGGAATAGCGCTTGGAGCGGACGCCGAGCGTACCGGCGGAAAGGTCGATATCCATGCCGAGCGCCCTGGTGAAGGCGGCGTCCCAGTCGGCGATGAAGCGCAGCTTGCCGGCCCCGCCGGTGGATGTGGCCCAGGCGCCCATGACGTGATGGTCGTTGACCGCGACGACGACGATGTCGTCCACGCCCTTGGCGAGGATCGCGTCGCGGTTCTCCAGATAGCCCGGCAGGTGGTTCAGCGAGCAGGTGGGGGTGAAGGCGCCCGGCACGGCGAAGAGCACGACGCGCTTGCCGGAAAAGAGGTCGCTGGTCGAGATGTCGGCCGGGCCGTCCGGCGTGCGCTCCTTCAGCTTGAGATCGGGCAGCTTGTCTCCAACGGCAATGGTCACGGTGTCTCTCCTCGTCTGTCCTGGGGGATGGTTCGGCCGCACTATAGCAAAGGCGGCGGGGCTGCGAAGCGCTTTCGCGCCGAAAACGGAAGGGGCCTCAATCGAGCGGAAGCGGGGCTTCCATCGTCCGCGTCCCCGCCCGCACCGTCAGGCGGATCCCCGCCTTTGCCGCATCGAACGCCTTCGGCATGTGCAGCACGGGCACGTCGGCGACGAAGGCGTCGCCCTCCCGCCGCGCAGGCGCCGAAGCGCCGAATTCGAGCGCGGAATCGCCCGAGACGAAGACCTCCGGCACGGGGCCGTCCTCCGGCGCCTCGAAGCGCACGGCGATGCTCTTGCCGTCCGCCGCAAAATGCCCCGAAAGCGGCCGGAAGCCCTCCGTCGCGGCCTGCGGCAGCTTCGCCTCGGCATCCGTAAGGGCGGCCTGTTCCAGCGGGCTGGCGAAGGCTTCGCCGCTCGCATCCGCCGTCAGTTCGGCCTGCACGGGAATGCAGATGTCCTTGCACATGCCGAGGAAGATCGCCGCGGTGACCGGCCCGCCTTTCGCCTTTTCCAGTGTCAGGGGAAACTGCACGGGCGCATTGTAGCCGATATAGTGGCCGTCATCGCCGCCGAGCCGCTGCGGCGCGGGAAAGCCGATGGTATCGAGCGTAGCGCCCGAGATTGCGATGGACGGCGGAATGCCGCTGCCGCCCGGATCGCGCCAATAGGTCTTCCAGCCTTCGTTGAGGCGGATATCGAGAAGGGCGCTCGCCGTTCCGCCGGCATCGGCGGGAAGCGCGATGAGCCGTACGCTGCCGCCCGGCGTCTCGACCCAGCCGGAGGTCGCGGCCGGTGCGGCGGAGGGAAGGAGGAGCAGGGCGAGCGCTGCGGCTTTGACATGTTTCATGCTGCGACATCTACCGCCGCCCGCCGGGCCTTTCCAGCGGCAAAACCGGGCCGGCCGATCATAAATGCTTGATCTTCGGCGCGCGGACCTTAGCTTTTCTGCAAGGCTTGGGCGTCGTCCGGGCAAAAAGAGCGCTTTTCATTTGGCGATGAATTGATAGGCTGAGGGCATCATGGCTATGTCGGTTCTGAAAAACAGACGAGAGCGAGGCTTCCTTGACGGTCAGTTCCTGATCGCCATGCCGGGCATGCTGGACGCCAATTTCGCCCGCACGGTCGTCTATATCTGCGCCCATTCGGATGACGGGGCCATGGGCTTCGTCATCAACCGGCCGCAGCAGTTGAGCTTCTCCGACGTGCTCCTGCATCTCGACCTTGCCGGCGAGGACGAGCTGATCCGCATGCCGGGCGCCTCGCGCGACTTTCCCATCCGCTGCGGCGGGCCGGTGGAAAGCGGCCGCGGCTTCGTGCTGCATTCGGACGACTACATGTCGGAATCCTCCATCCCCGTCAGCGACGACATCTGCCTGACGGCGACGCTCGACATCGTGCGCGCCATCTCGCGCGGGCGCGGGCCCGAGCGCGGCCTGATGATGCTCGGCTATGCCGGCTGGGGCGCCGGCCAGATCGAGAACGAGATCGGCGCCAACGGCTGGCTGAGCTGCCCGGCGCAGGAAGAGCTGATCTTCGACACCAATCTCGACAGCAAGTACGAGCGCGCGCTCGCTTTGATGGGCGTCACGCCCGCCATGCTCTCGGCCGAGGCCGGCCACGCCTGAGTGCGATTTTCACGGGTTCCCCGGAACTTGTCGCGCGGTTCGCCGTTAACGGGCCGCGTCGATGAGGACGCCTCGAACAAGGGAGCATGACGGTGAGCAGCACGACCGACAAGATCAAGGGTACGGCGAACGAAGTGACGGGCAAGGCCAAGCAGGCCGCCGGCAAGGCGGCAGGCAGCCCGAAGCTGCGCGCGGAAGGCGCCGCACAGGAAGCCAAGGGCAAGACGCAGAAGGCCGTCGGCAAGGCCAAGGACGCGGTCAAGGGTGCCGTCGACCGGCTCTGAGCCCAAGCCGCCGAACGAACGAGGATGCCCGCATCGCCGCCCGATGCGGGCGTCTCGCCTGAAGCCGGGGACGTCATGAAGCTCTTCACCTGCAGCACCTGCGGCCAGACCATCCATTTCGACAACCGCGTCTGCGTGCGCTGCGGGGCGACGCTCGGCTTCTGCGTGGACGACATGGCGCTCCACGCGCTGGTGCCGGAAGGGGAAGGCCTTTGGGCGCTCGCGCCGGGAGAGGGCGTCTATCGCTTCTGCGCGAACGCCGTGCAGGACGTCTGCAACTGGCTAGTGCCGGCGGAAAGCCCCCATGCCTATTGCGAGGCCTGCCGGCACAACCGCATCGTGCCGACCATCGACCCGCAGGGGCTGGAGCGCTGGCGGCGCATCGGCGCGGCGCAGCGCCACCTCTTCTATTCCATCCTGCGCTGGAAGCTGCCGCATCCGACGCGCGAGGAGGACCCGGCAGGCGGCCTCGTCTTCGATTTCCTCGCCGATACGGTGGGCGCGGACGGCACGGTCGTCGCTGCGGCCATGACGGGCCACGAGGCCGGCGTCGTCAGCCTGCGCGCGGCCGAGGCGGACGATGCTGTGCGCGAGAGCGTGCGCGTTTCCATGGGCGAGCCCTACCGCTCGCTGCTCGGCCATTTCCGCCACGAGATCGGCCATTTCTACTGGGGGCAGCTCGTCCGCGACGAGGCGAGCCTTACGGAAGCCCGCCGCCTCTTCGGCGACGAGCGCGAGGACTACGCGGCGGCCCTCAGGCGCAACTACGAGCAGGGCCCGCCGCCCGATTGGCAGGACCGCTTCATCAGCGCCTATGCGAGCGCTCATCCCGCGGAGGATTTTGCCGAATGCTGGGCGCATTTCTTCCACATCGCCGATACACTGGAGACCGCCCGCGCCTTCGGCCTCAACACCGATCCGAAGGGCCACGAGGAACTGGAGGCCGAAGTCACCTTCGATCCTTACCGCGCGCCTGATGCCGGCCGCCTCGTCGAGGCCTGGGTCCCGCTCTCCGTCGCCATGAACGCCATCCAGCGCTCCATGGGCCAGCCCGACAGCTACCCCTTCGTCCTCTCCCCGCCCGTGGTGGAGAAGCTCGATTTCATCAACGGGTTGGTGCGCCGCGCTTGAAAATATAACCCAATGGGTTATATTCGGGCATGCAGACGGTCGTTGAGCTTCCCACGTTCATCCGGCAGGCCGAGGCGATCTTCTCGCCGGAGGAACGCACGGCGCTCATCGATTATCTGGCGGCCCACCCCATGCTTGGGGACGAAATCCCCGGCGCCGGCGGCGTGCGCAAGCTGCGCTTCGCCGCCAGCGGCAGGGGAAAGCGCGGTGGCGCGCGGGTGATCTACTATTGGTACAGCGAGGACGCGCCGATCTATGCGCTGCTCGTCTATGCCAAGAACGTTCGGACCGATCTTTCCCCTGCGGAAAAGAAGACCGTTGCGGCCATCGCGAAGGCGATCAAGCAGCATCAAAGGAGCAAGTGACATGGCGAAGAAAACCGCATTCGGGAGTGACCTTGCCGCCGTCATGTCCGAGGCGCTCGCCCATGCCTCCGGCGCACCCGTCGAAGGCACGCGGGTTCACGCCGTCGATACGGACAGCGTCGATCCGAGGGCCGTCCGGCGCCATCTCAAGCTTACTCAGGCGCAGATGGCGCAGTTTCTCGGCACGAGCCTTTCGGGCTACCGCAAATGGGAGCAGGGGCAGCGGCAACCGAGCGGCGCCGCCCGCACGCTCCTGCGCGTCATGGAGAAGGAGCCGGAAGCGGTCCTCCGCGTCCTTACGGCCGCTTGACGCCTACGCCCGCTTCATCAGCGGAAAGCGTTCTTTCAGCAGGCGCAGCACGGAATCGAAGCCGATGGGGGGGCCGAAGAGGTAGCTCTGGCCGAATTCGCAGCCCATGGCGCCGAGCTCGATGGCGTCTTCCTCCGACTCGATGCCTTCCGCCACGACCTGCATGTCGAGTTCGCGCGCCATGGAGATGACGGAGCGCAGGAGCACGGTGCGCTTGTCCGAGCCGTCGCGCACCAGCGCCTTGTCGATCTTGATCGTGTCGAAGGGGAAGCGCGTGAGGTAGGAGAGGGAGGAATGGCCGGTGCCGAAATCGTCGAGCGCGAGGCCAAGGCCCACGTCCTTCAGCTTGGCGAGGATGAGGCGAGCCTGTTCCGGGTTCTCCATCACGACGGATTCGGTGAGCTCGAGCTTCATCTTCTGCGGCTCGCAGCGCGTCTTGGTGAGCGCGGCGCGCACGTCGTTGTAGAGCTCGTTGTTGAGGAGCTGCGCGCTCGACAGGTTGACCGAGACGAAGATCGGCAGGTCGCCGGTCTGGAGCTGCCAGTCCATCAAGTCGCTCGCCGCCTTGTCGAAGGCGAAGAGGCCGAGCTGGTTGATGAGGTCCGAGGCTTCCGCGATGGGAATGAACTCGGTGGGCGAGATGTTGCCGCGCTTGGGATGGTCCCAGCGCATCAGCGCCTCGAAGCCGGCGATCTCCGCATCCGAGAGGCGGACGATCGGCTGGTAGACGAGGGAGAGCTCCTTGCGCTCGATGGCGCGGCGAAGGTCCGTCTCGATCTGGAGGCGGTCGGCGCCGAAGGTGCGGAAGGCCGGGCGGAAGGGCTCGACGCGGTTGCCGCCGGCCTTCTTGGCCCGGTACATGGCCAGTTCCGCATCGTTGAGCAGGCCGGCCGCGTCCTCCTGCTGGTCGACCCAGGAGACGAGGCCGATGGAGGCGGTGAGGATGATCTCGCGCCCGCCGAAATTGATCGGAACCATGATCGCCTTGCTGACGGCGTCGGCGAAATCGGCGACCTTGGCGGGGTCGCGCTCCGACATCAGGATCAGGCCGAACTGGTCGCCGGAAAGCCGCGCCAAGGTATCCTGCGGCTTCAGGAGACGGCGCAGGCGCCGCGTCAGCGCGATGAGGATATTGTCGCCCGCGGCGATGCCGAGCGCGTCGTTGACCTGCTTGTAGCGGTCGATGTCGATGGTCAGCACCGTCGGGCGCACCGTGTCGGAGCTTGCCGTCAGCGAGAGGATCGATTGCAGCCGGTCGAGGAAGACCTGGCGGTTCGGCAGACCCGTGAGGTTGTCGTGCAGCGCGTCCTGCAAAAGGCGGTCGACGGAATTTCGCTGCTCGGTGATGTCGATGATCGTGCCGACGCAGCGGATGATCTCTCCGTTGGCGCCGAGCACCGGCCGGGCGCGGATGGAGAGCCAGTGATAATGGCCGTCCTCGGCGCGCACGCGGAACTGATGGTTCAGCCGGCCCTTGCGGTGCTCCAGCAGCACGTCGAGCGTGGCGCGGAAGCGGTCGCGGTCGTCCGGGTGAAGGCGCGGCAGCCAGTTGCGGGCCGGGCCGTGCATGACGCCGGGGGCGAGGCCGAGCTGGATGGAGATGTCGGGAATGGTGACGACGCGGTCGCGCGCCACGTCCCAGTCCCAGACGGTATCGCCCGAGCCCGTCAGCGCCAGCGACTGGCGCTCGAGGTCGGAGAAGAGGCCCTGGCTATAGGCGCCGCCGGCAAAGGCGTGCTGCATCACCGTGAAGCCGATGAGGAGAACGATCAGCACGAGGCCGCCGCCGAGCGCGGGCTGGATGATGTCGTTGTTGAGCTGGCCCGTCACCGTCAGCCAGGCGCCGAACAGCCAGACGAGGATCAGCGACCAGGCCGGAACCAGCAGGATGGCGCGGTCGTAGCGGTTGAAGCCGAGATAGGCGATGAGCACGATGCCGACGGTGCCAGTGAGCGCGAAGGACAGGCGGGCGATGCCGGCGGCGATCGGCGGATCGTAGATCGCGACGCCGAAGAGAAGGCCGAGCCCAAGGATCCACGCGAGCGTCGCATAGGAAAGATGCGCGTGCCAGCGGTTGAGGTTGAGATAAGTGTAGAGGAAGACGACGAGGCCGGCGGCAAGGAACACCTCCGTTCCCGCGCGCCATATCCGCTCGTCGCCCGCCGTGATCGAGATGAGCTTGGAGAGAAACCCGAAATCGACGCAGATATAGCCGAGCACCGCCCAGGCGAGCGCGGCCGTCGCCGGCAGCATGGAGGTGCCCTTCACCACGAAGAGGATGGTGAGGAAGACGGCGAGGAGGCCCGCAATCCCGAGCACGATGCCGCGGTAGAGCGTGAAGGCGTTGACCGTGTCCTTGTAGGCGTCCGGCTGCCAGAGATAGATCTGCGGCAGGTCGGGCGTGGCGAGCTCCGCGACGAAGGTGACGACGGAGCCGGGATCGAGCGTGATGCGGAAGACGTCGGCCTCCTCGCTCGGCTGGCGGTCGAGCGCGAAGCCCTGGCTCGGCGTGATCGAGATGATGCGCTTGGCGCCGAGGTCCGGCCAGAAGAGCTTGGACTGCACGAGGCGGAAATGCGGGGCGACGATCAGCCGGTCGATCTGCTCGTCCGAGACGTTGGCGAGCGCGAAGACGGCCCAGTCGCCCTGGTGCTCGTCCGAGGTGGCGCGCACCTCGATGCGGCGAACGATGCCGTCGGTGCCGGGCGCGGTGGAGACCTGGAAGGCCTCGCCCCGGCCGGTATAGATCTCGGTGGTGGCGGTAAGGTCCAGCGCCGTGTCGTCACGGGAGATCTTGACGGGCTCGACGGCGAAGGCCCGGCCGCAGGACAGGCCGACGAAAAGCATCGCCGCCAGGAGAAGGAAAGCGAGCAACCGGCTGGCACGCTGCATGTGCGGCACGAAAGAAGACGTCATTGAAAGCGCATTGTCCTTAGTCTGCCCAGTCCTGCCGCGTTCCCGTGTTCGCTCAGGGTCGCCTGTCGGCAGCCAGAAGCGAGAACATCACGTGGTCGCGCCACTCCCCGTTTATCTTCAGATACTCCCGAAGGTAGCCTTCCCGTTGAAAGCCGGCCTTTTCAAGGAGACGAATGCTTCTTGTATTGTCTGGAATACAGGCTGCCTCGATACGGTGCAACTGAAGGCTGGAAAAGATATAGGGAATGGCGAGTTTCAGTGCGGCCAGCATGTGCCCCTGGCCGGCGTGCCGCTCGCCCATCCAGTAGCCGATCATGCAGCATTGCGCGGCCCCGCGCCGGATATAGCCGATGGTCAGCCCGCCCAGCAGCGTCTTTTCCTCGCGGCAGAAGAGGAAAAGCGGCACGGCCTGGCCGGATGAAAATTCCTGTTCATTTCGGATGACGCGGGCGCGGAAGGCGCCTTCCGTCAGCTCGTCCGCGCGCCAGACGGGCTCCCATGGCTCGAGGAAGCGGCGGCTTTCCGAGCGCAGCGCATACCATTGGCGATAGTCCTGGAAGCGGGGCAGGCGGAGGAAATGCCTCTCGCCGGCAAGCTCGACGGCGTCGGGCTGCCGGGACAGAAACCGAAATACCGACCGTGCCATTCAGTCCTCCGCCATGCCGTTGCGGGGACACTATGCCGAGAGGCTCGCCGGCGTCAAATGGAGCGGGGAACGCCGCCCGCGGCCTATGCAATATTCGCATGCCTCTGCTGCGAACATATGCATTTTTTCCGGGCAGGAAAGCGCCTATCTATTGGGCAACACAAAGGAGTTGATCATGAACGTTTTCGCAAAGCTCAAGAAGAATGTAGCCGACCGCCGCGCCATGCGCGAACTCAGCGCCCTCGATGACCGCGCCCTCCAGGACCTCGGCATCTCCCGCTCGAACATCCAGTCCGCCGTCAAGGGCCTGGTCGTCTTCGGCTGAAGCCGGCCTCGCGCGGGGCGCCAGAACCCGCCGCGACAACGACGAACCCATCTGCCAAACGCCCGGTTCCCGGGCGTTTTTTGTTATGGGCATCCGGCTGGAAAGCGGGCGAAGCCCTCAGCTTGCGGCGCGATCGATGGTGCCGCGCGTCAGCGAGCGCGTGATGTCGCCGGCCGAGACGAGCTGCTCCAGCGGGCCGATGGCCGAGAGCGTCGGGACCGTGTCGAAGAACAGCCGGCCGGCAAGGTCCGTCAGCCGCTCTATGGTGATGCCGGCAAGGCGCTCCATCAGTTCCTCGTTGGGGATCGGGCGGCCGTAGAGCATCATCTGGCGGGCGATCTGGCCGGCGCGGGCGGCCGGGCTTTCCTGGCCCATCAGGAGCTGGGCGCGGATCTGCGCGCGGGCGCGCTCGATTTCCTGCTGCTCGATCGTCTCGGAAGATTTCTTCAACTCGTCGAAGATGACCGGCATCAGCTCCGGCAGGTTCTCCCCGCCCGTCGCCGCATGGATGCCGAAGATGCCGGTATCCGAAAAGCCCCAGTGGAAGGCGTAGATCGAGTAACAGAGGCCGCGGTGCTCGCGCACTTCCTGGAAGAGGCGGGAGGACATGCCGCCGCCGAGGATGTTGGCGAGGATCTGCGAACAGTAGAAGTCGCGCGCGTGGTAGGCCTTGCCCTCGAAGCCGAGAAGCACCTGCGCGTCCATGAGGTCGCGCGTCTCGCGCACGTCCCCGCCGGTATAGCGGGCCGGCTCGAAGACGGGGGAGAGCTTGGGCGCCGTCGGCAGCGAGGAGAAGCGCGTCTCGACCTGGCGCACGAAATCCTCGTGATTGACCGCGCCGGCGGCCACCACGAACATGCGGTCCGTCGTGTAGTTGCGGTCGAGATAATGGCGGATTTCGCCCGGCGTGAAGGACAGCAGGGTCTCCGGCGTGCCGAGGATGGCGCGGCCGATGATCTGGTCGCGGTAGGCGACCTCGGAGAAGCGGTCGAAGACCACGTCGTCGGGCGTGTCGTTCGCCGCGCCGATCTCCTGCAGGATGACCTGCTTCTCGCGGCGCAGCTCATCCTCGTCGAATGCGGATTCCGTCAGGATGTCGGCGAGGATGTCGACCGCGAGCGGCACATGGTCCTTGAGGACGCGGGCGTAGTAGGAGGTGGTTTCCGTGGAGGTGGCGGCGTTGACCTCGCCGCCGACATTCTCGATCTCCTCGGCGATCTGCCGGGCCGAGCGGCGCTCGGTGCCCTTGAAGGCCATGTGTTCGAGAAGATGGGCGATGCCGTGCTCGTCCGTGGTTTCGTTGCGCGAGCCGGACTTGATCCAGACGCCGAGAGCCACGCTCTCGAGATGGGGCATGTTTTCCGTTACCACGGTCAACCCGGATGCAAGCCGGGTGCACTCAACTTTCATCATGCGCACTTTCTGCGTTCCAGCCTTTCCGCTCCCGGGGGATCGGAAAGGTCCTCCCTGTGATCCCGCAATCCCGGGCGCAAGCCTGCCCCTGGAATTGCCTAGCCCCGGATTCGCGAATGGTCGCCGATATAGGCTTCCACGACGTCGAGTTCTGCGCTCAGGACGTCGAACCGCTCCTGCCTTTGCATGAGGTCAGCAAGCCACGTCGGAAGCGCCGGGTCAATACCGCAGGCCGATTTTACTGCCGCGGGGAACTTGGCCGGATGGGCGGTCGCGAGCGTCACCATCGGCGCGTTTGCCTTCTCGTGCCTGGCCGCGACGAAGACGCCGATGGCCGAATGCGGGTCGAGCAGGTAGCCGGTCTCGGCGAGCGTCTTGCGGATCGTCTCGGCGACCTGCTTTTGCGAGGCGCGGCCGGCGCGGAACTCCTTGCGGATCGCCTTCAGCGCGCCCGGCTCGATGTCGAAGGCGCCCGCCTGCTTGAGGCTCGCCATGGCGCGGCGCACCGCGCCGGCATCGCGGCCGTGGGCCTCGAACAGGAGGCGCTCGAAGTTGGACGAGATCTGGATGTCCATGGAGGGCGAGGTGGTGGCCTTCGCCTCCTTCATCTCGTAGCGCCCGGTCTTCAGCGTGCGCACGAGAATGTCGTTCTCGTTGGTGGCGATGACGAGCTTGTCGATCGGCAGGCCCATGCGCTTTGCCGCATAGCCGGCGAAGATGTCGCCGAAATTGCCGGTCGGCACGGTGAAGGAGATTTTCCGGTCCGGCGCGCCGAGCGTGACGGCGGTGGTGAAGTAGTAGACGATCTGGGCCATGATGCGCGCCCAGTTGATCGAGTTGACGCCGGAAAGCTTCATCCCGTCGCGGAACTTCGTATCGTTGAACATCGCTTTGACGAGGTTCTGGCAATCGTCGAAATTGCCCTTGATGGCGAGCGCGTGGACGTTCTTCGCCGTCGAGGTCGTCATCTGGCGCTGCTGCACCGGCGAGACCTTGCCTTCCGGGAAGAGGATGAAGATGTCGGTGCGCTCGCGTCCGGCGAAGGCGTCGATGGCCGCCCCGCCGGTATCGCCCGAGGTGGCGCCGACGATGGTGGCGCGCTCGTTGCGGGCGGCCAGCGCATGGTCCATCAGCCGGGCGAGAAGCTGCATCGCCACGTCCTTGAAGGCGAGCGTCGTGCCGTGGAAGAGCTCCATGACGAAGGCGTTCGGCCCGGTCTGCACCAGCGGCGCGACGGCCGGGTGGCGGAAGGTGGCATAGGCCTCGTCGATCATCGCGCGGAACGTGTCGGCCGGGATGTCGCCTTCCACGAACGGCGTGAGCACCGTGAAGGCGATCTCCTCATAGGACTTGCCGCGCAGCGCCCGGATCTCCCGCTTCGAGAAGGTCGGCCATTGCCGCGGCACGTAGAGGCCGCCGTCGCGGGCAAGGCCTGCCAGGAGCGCGTCGGAAAAACCGAGGGAAGGGGCCTCGCCCCGGGTCGAAACATAATCCACGTTCACACGTCCTTGGAATGGTCGGGCTTGCGAAGGCATGGCCTGCCGGCTCCCGAAACGGCCTCTCCGAAATTCTGCGGGCGGTTTCATTCGACAATCGATTTTTCGCCGCGTCGCTGCTATAGACCATCGCCTGGGGTCGTGAAAAGGCCCGTGAAACGAGTTCCGAAAGGCTTGCGCGCCGGAGGCGGAGCCTGATCGCAGGGGTAGACGTAACGTGTATGGAATGACCATCCGCCGCTTTCTCGGCATTTCCCTTCTCGCCGTCGTCGCCGGCTGCAACCAGACGGACAAGCCCGTCAATCTCGGCGTGACCAGCGATCCGTCGGGCGTTCAGGCCGCCGCCCAGCAGCAGACGCAGGTCGCCGTCGTGCAGGGCTCGTGCCCGCAGGTCTACCTGCGCGACGGCACCGCCGTGCTGGAGCGCTACGGCAAGGGCGCCAAGGACGATCCGCAGAACCTGCTCTACCAGGCGACGCTCGCCGACACGACGCGCCAGTGCGTCATCAACGAGAACCAGCTCGTCATGACCGTCATGGTGCAGGGCCGCATCGTCAGCGGACCGGCCGGCGGCAGCGGCACGGTCAACCTGCCGATCCGCGTCGCCGTCCTCGACGGGCCGAACGAGCTTTATTCGCAGACCGTGCAATATCCCGTGACCATCCCGGCCGACACCGGCTCCGGCCAGTTCATCTTCACCCAGGCCAACGTCGCCATCCCCGGCGGCTCCGGCGGCTTCACCAAGGTCTATGTCGGCTTCGAGGACGGCCCGGCGAAGAAGAAAAAGCGCAAGTAACGGCTTTTCCGGCTCTGCAAACACGAAGGCCGCGGAAGATGCTTCCGCGGCAAACCCACCGCCGTCATCCTCGGGCTTGACCCGAGGATCCACGCTTCACGGCACGCGCTGAGCGCGGGGCATGGATGCTCGGGTCGAGCCCGAGCATGACGAAGGAGAGGTTTGGCGCAAGACCTCAGATCGCCTCGCTCCATTCCGCCAGCGCGGCGATGACGTCCGGCAATTCGCTCATGCGGGAGACCACGGTCTCGGCGCCGGCTTCCGTCAGGCGGTCGGCGTGGGAGGGGTAGGTGTGCGAGGCGCCGGTGAAGCCGACGACGCGCATGCCGGCGGCGCGCGCGCCGGCGATGCCGTGCACGGAATCCTCGACGACCAGCGTGCGGGCCGGGTCGGCGCCGAACTGCTTTGCGCCGTGCAGGAAGATGTCCGGCTTCGGCTTAACGCGGTCCGGGCCGAGATCCTTGGCCGAATAGATGTGCGGGGTGAAGATTTCCCGCAGCCCGACCTTGCCGAGCATCATGTCGAGCCGGTGCGAGGCGGAGTTGGAGCAGATGCAATAGGGCTTGCGAAGGCGCGACAGCATCGCCTTGACGCCGTCGATGACCTGAACGTCCCGGGCAAGGCGCGCGTCGAGCAGCTTTTCCGACTTGTCGAGCAGCGAGGCGGAGAGCGGGATGGAGGCCTCGTGCTCGATGATGAGCAGGATGTTGTGCCAGGTCATGCCGGCGAAGCGCTCGCCCATCTCTTCCACGCCGATCGGATAGCCCGCCTCGGTGAGCAGGCCCGATTCCACTTCCGCCGCGATGATTTCCGAATCGACGAGCACGCCGTCGCAATCGAAGATGATGAGATCGAAACCGTTCATGACCTGTTGTCTTTCAAGAATGCGCTTGTCGCCGCAAGGGGAGAGGGAAAGGGCGCGTTTCGCCCGGAAAGCCGCCGGTTCCCTACACGAAAGGGCCTGCCGGGACAATTGCCGATTGGGGAAGAGAGCTATGCGAGGGGCGTAGTCCGGCAAAGTGCCCCTCATCCCGCTGCCGCGACCTTCTCCCCGCAGGCGGGGGAAGGGGACTGCCGGGCCGTTTTCCTCAGGTCCCGTGAGACGGGAAGCCCGTGCCACACATCCCTTCGCCCCGCTTGCGGGGAGAAGGTGGCCGGCAGGCCGGATGAGGGGCGATCCTACCCGAAAGCCGCCGTGAACCGCCGCTCGCCCTCGGCGGTGAAGCGCACGGCGCGGCTGTCCTTTTCGCGCCTCGCCCAGCCGTCGGCGATGAAGCGGGCAAGCAGCGCCTCGCCGAGCGAGCCGGCAAGGTGCGAGCGGCGCTCGCTCCAGTCAAGGCAGGTGCGGCAGACGGGGCGGCGCTGCGCCTTCAATGCGGGAACATCGATGCCGAGCGCGGCGATGCGGGCTTCGCCGGAGGGTGTCAGCGCGGCCTCCTCGCCGTCGAGCGTCACGTCGCCGTCGGTGATCAGCCGGTCGAGCATGCGCACGCCGAAATCGCCGGCAAGGTGGTTGTAGCAGACGCGCGCCTTCCTCAGCGCCGGGTCCTTGGGGCCGGGGCGGGTGCGAAGGTGGCCGCGCCCCGCGGCAAAGCCCATGATGTTTTCCAGAAGCAGGCCCACCTCGTTGTCGGCGAGCGTGAAATAGCGGTGCCGGCCCTGCTTGCGCTGGGTGACGAGCCCGCCGGCCTCCAGCTTGGAAAGGTGGGAACTGGCGGTCGGCAGCGTGATGCCGGCCGCGCCGGCAAGCTCGCTTGCCGTCAGCGCCTGCCCGCCCATCAGCGCGGTCAGCATGTTGGCGCGGGCGGGATCGCCGATCAGCGCGCCGATCTGGGAAATGTCCGGTCCTTCTTTCATACTTCGATGGTAACCGAAGCATTCGCGTCCGGCAATATGGGAAAAGGGGGCATCGCAACAAGGAGACGACGATGATCACCTGCTTCATCCGCTACGAGATCGACCCGTTCGGCAAGGACGCCTTCGCTGCCTACGCCCGCAACTGGGGCGAGGCGATCCCGCGCTGCGGGGCGAACCTCATCGGCTATTTCGGCCCGCACGAGGGTTCGGCCACCACCGCCTACGGCGTCTATTCCATCGAGAATCTTGCCGCCTACGAGGCCTACCGCGCGCGCCTTGCCGCCGATCCGCTCGGCCGGGAGAACTACGCCTTCGCCCGCAAGGAGCGCTTCATCCTCAAGGAGGATCGCATCTTCCTGAAGAAGGTGTCGTCATGATCGCGGTCATCTTCGAAGTGGTGCCGGCGCCCGGCCGGATGGACGCCTATCTCGACACGGCACGGGACCTGCGTCCCCTGCTCGACGAGGTGGACGGCTTCCTCTCCATCGAGCGCTTCCGCAGCCTCACCGATCCGACGCGGCTGCTCTCGCTCTCCTTCTGGCGCGACGAGGAGGCGGTCAGGGCCTGGCGCACGACCGAGGAGCACCGCGCCGCCCAGGCCGCCGGCCGCAACGGCGTCTTCGACGCCTACCGCCTGCGCATCGCCAGCGTCGTCCGCGACTACGGCCTCAACGACCGCAAGGAGGCGCCCACCGACAGCCGGGCGTTCCACGCGGCGTAGCGGAGATGTCGCATAGGGATTGAAGACCCCTCCCTAAATCCCTCCCCACAAGGGGGAGGGACTTAACGTGCCCCCTCTTGGCGTTCCATTTTGAACGATGAGCAAGCCTTCTGCTTTCTCCCCCCTTGTGGGGGAGATGCCGGCAGGCAGAGAGGGCCTTTGCCTCCCACTCGCGCATTTCGCTTTTTCTCCGGAACCTTCAGCCTTTGGTAACCATCTTCGGTAACCATAAGCCCCATCAAGTTCCGTTCCGAGTAAGCGTATCAGCGAGTATCAAATGCCATCTGTTCTTTCGCTTGCAGACGTCTCCCGTTCGCCCCGCAAGAGCGGCTGGCTCGACACCATCATCAAGGGAGACTGCGTCGCCGCGCTCGAAGCGCTGCCGGACCAGTCCGTCGACGTCATCTTCGCCGACCCTCCGTACAATCTCCAGCTCGGCGGCATGCTCACGCGGCCGGACCAGAGCCTCGTCGACGCCGTCGACGACGAATGGGACCAGTTCGCCTCCTTCGAGGCCTACGACGCCTTCACGCGCGCCTGGCTGCTCGCCTGCCGCCGCGTGCTGAAGCCCTCCGGCACCATCTGGGTCATCGGCTCCTACCACAATATCTTCCGCGTCGGCGCGACCCTGCAGGACCTCAACTTCTGGATCCTCAACGACGTCATCTGGCGCAAGACGAACCCGATGCCGAACTTCAAGGGCCGGCGTTTCCAGAATGCGCACGAGACGCTGATCTGGGCGACGCGCGACCCGAAGGCCAAGGGCTACACCTTCAACTACGACGCCATGAAGGCCGCCAACGACGACGTGCAGATGCGCTCGGACTGGCTGTTCCCGATCTGCAACGGCGGCGAGCGGCTGAAGGACGCCGACGGCAAGAAGGTGCATCCGACCCAGAAGCCGGAAGCCCTGCTCGCCCGCATCCTGATGGCCTCCACAAAGCCCGGCGACGTGGTGCTCGACCCGTTCTTCGGCTCCGGCACGACCGGCGCGGTGGCAAAGCGCCTCGGCCGCCATTTCGTCGGCATCGAGCGCGAGCAGGACTATATCGACGCGGCCCGCGCGCGCATCGATGCGGTCGAGCCGCTGGGCTCGGGCACGCTTTCCGTTATGAGCGGCAAGAAGGCCGAGCCGCGCGTCGCCTTCAACACGCTCATCGAGAGCGGCCTGATTGCGCCCGGCACCGTTCTGACGGATGCGCGCCGCCGCCACAGCGCCATCGTGCGCGCCGACGGCACGCTCGCCTCGGGCAGCGATGCCGGCTCCATCCACCGGCTCGGCGCCAAGGTGCAGGGGCTCGACGCCTGCAACGGCTGGACCTTCTGGCATTATGCGGACGGGGCGGAGCTGAAGCCGATCGATGCGCTGCGCGCCGTCGTGCGTGCCGGCATGGCCGGCCTCGAATAGGCCGGCCCACCCTTATAACGGTTTCTCCAGCTGCGGCCTCCGGTGTTCCCTGCACCGGGGGCTGTGGCTTTTTGGAAAGGCGCGTCCTCCCCAACTTCCGCATGCGCCATTCAGGTGATCTTAACCATCGAAGGCTTAGTGTTCCCTGGCAAACACGTCGGGCCAAGCAACGGAAATCGTTGTGGAAAGCCAAAGGCCGATCAACCGGCCGGGCAGGCCGGATATCGCTTTTCCGGTTTTTGTACCTTCAGTCCCGGAAATGCGAAAACGCCCGGAGCCCGCAAGGCTCCGGGCGTTTCGGTTTCGGGGGCTTGCTCAAAGCGCGATACCATGGGCGGCAAGGTCGCTCTTCAGCTTTTCCGGATCGGTGAACTGCACCGCGTTCCAGCCGGCCATCCGCGCGCCTTCGACATTGGCGGCGGAATCGTCGATGAAGAGCGTGTGGGCCGGCGTCAGGCCGAAATCGTTGGCGTGCTTCTCGTAGATCGCAAGGTCCGGCTTGAGAAGGCAGACCTCGCCGGACACCGTCACGCCGCGCGGCATGTCGAGGAAGGGGTAGAGCTTCCTCGCCTCCTTGAACGTATCGGCCGCGAAATTGGTGAGCATGGTCACGTCGTGGCCCTGCTGGATCAGCGTCTCCATGATCGCCACGCTCTCCACATAGGCGTGCGAGACCATCTCGTGCCAGTATTTGCGGAAGGCGCGGATATGCTCCGTGCGGTCGGGATGCGCCTCGATCAAGAGCGCCTCGGCCTCTTCCCACTTGCGTCCGCGGTCCTGCTCCAGGTTCCAGTCGTGCGTGCAGACATTGGCGAAGAACCAGTTGCGCTCCGCATCGTCCGGGATGAGGCGGCTGAAGGGGATATGCGGATCGTAGTGGATCAGCACCCTGCCGATGTCGAAAACGATGTGTCGGATGTCGATGCTGCTCATGCTTTCCTCGCCTTTTCGAATGCGTCGGGTATTGCCTGTCTTATGGCCTTCTTCATGACGGTCGGCAGCGCCTCGCCGTCGAGCGTCTCCTTCGGCTGCCACCAGCCGCCGTCCGTGGCCGCATTCCGCAACACCTTGGAACGGTAGACCGCAAGGCGCAACTCGAAATGCGTGAAGACATGGATGACGGTGCCGCAGGCCTGCCAGTCGGCGGCAAAGGGCGCGGCGGCGGGGCCGCTCTCGCCGTCGATGCGCGCCGTCCAGGCGCTGCCCGGCACCTCCGTCATGCCGCCGAGAAGCCCGCTTTCCCCCCGCTTGCGCAGGAACACGGCGCCCGTCTCGTCCTCGGCCACGAAGGCCGCGCCGAGCCGCACCGGCTTTTCCTTCTTCGCCGCCTTGCGCGGGTAAAGTTCCGGGTCCTCCCGGCCGAGCACGCGGCAGGCGGCATTGAGCGGACAGAGCGCGCAGGCCGGCCGGCGCGGCGTGCAGATCGTCGCGCCGAGGTCCATCATGGCTTGCGCAAAATCGCCCGGCCTGTCCTCCGGCGTCATGGCGGCGACGAGCGCGCGCATGTCCGGCTTTGCCGCCGGCAGAGGCGTCTCGACGGCGTGGAGGCGCGAGATGACCCGCTCGACATTGCCGTCGAGCACGGCGCTCTTGCGGTTGAAGGCGATGGCGGCGATGGCCGCGGCCGTATAGTCGCCGATGCCGGGCAGGGCCTTCAGCCCTTCCTCGGTGTCGGGAAAGACGCCGCCGTGCCCGAAGGCGACGGCCTCGGCGCATTTTTTCAGGTTGCGGGCGCGCGCGTAGTAGCCGAGGCCCGCCCAGGACTTCATGACGTCCTCGGTATCGGCCTTCGCAAGGTCCGTCACGGTCGGCCAGCGCGAGGTGAAGAGCGCGAAATAGGATTTGACCGCCTGCACGGTCGTCTGCTGCAGCATGACCTCGGAAAGCCAGACCCGGTAGGGATCGGCCCGTTCGCCGCGCGCGGCCATCGGCGGGCTCACCCGCCAGGGCAGGTCGCGATGGTGCCGGTCGTACCAGGCAAGAACGAGGTCGGCGGACGCCGTGGTCCGGTGGGGCTTGGTCATGTCTTGCCTGAACGGGAAACGGCTGCACACTTCGCTGGAATGCTCTATAACTGGCCGAGCGCGCCGCGATCTTCAAGGTCGAGCACGGCGAATGCAGGAATATTTTCCCGAACGGGAGCAGGATTGTGAATAGGAAGGCGTCCCGGCGCGGCATCGTGCAGATCAGCGAAGTGGCGAACGGCCTCATCGACCCCGTTCTGGCGCGCCGCGCCGGCATCAACACGATGCTGCTCGGCTCGTGGGACGAGATCGCCGGCATGGACTTTGCCGAATGCACCCGGCCGGAGCGCATCACCTGGCCGCGCCGCGCCTCCGAAATGGCGGGCGAGGGGGAGAAGTACCAGCCGGGCGTGCTGACGATCGCCTGCGAGGGCGCGCGCGCGCTCTTCCTTAGCCACCAGCAGGGCGAGATCGTCCAGCGCATCAACGGCTTCTTCGGCTTCCCGGCCATCAACCAGGTGAAGATCGTGCAGAAGCCGGTGACGCCGCAGGCGCGCCATCGCCCGAGGCCCCGCCCCCTCACCGGCGAGGCCGCCAGTCATCTCGACGGGCTCGTCGAGGGCATCGAGGGCGATGCGCTGAAGGCGGCCCTGACGCGGCTCGGCACGGCGGTGCTCGGCCGGCGCCGCTAAAACGGTCACAATTCTTTGAAGTTACTCGCAGCGACGCCGCTTGTTCCCGCCCGAAAGCAGGTATAACGGGGATCGCGACAGAATTCCCATCCCTTCCGACAGGAGAGACCATGTCCCTTTCCGAAATGAGCCTGATGAAGCGCCTCTTCTCCGGCGTCGCCGTCGCGGCGCTCGCCGTGACGCTGGCTGCATGCAGCGACGAGAAGAAGGAGACCGCCAAGGCTCCCGAGACCAGCCAGACGACGACCGGCGAAAGCGCAAGCTCGACGCCGGCGACCTCTTCGGGCACCGCCACCTCCAGCGAGACGACCGCCGCCACGCCGTCCGCCGCCACCGAGGTGCCTGCCGCCGAGGGCGACGTGGACATGGCCGAGGTGCTCAAGCCCGGCGCGCTGCCGGACATGGCGCTCGGCGAGGCGAATGCGCCGGTCACCATCGTCGAATACATGTCGACGACCTGCCCGCATTGCGCGGCCTTCCACAACAACACCTTCGACGCTATCAAGGCGAAGTATGTGGATAGCGGCAAGGTGCGCTTCATCGTGCGCGAATTCCCGTTCGATCCGCGCGCTGCCGCCGCCTTCATGCTGGCGCGCTGCAACCCGCAGGACCCCTCCAAGCTCACGGAAGCCGCGCAGTATTTCCCGATGCTCTCCATGCTGATGAAGCAGCAGGAGACCTGGGCCGCCGCCCAGGACGGCCGCGAGGCGCTGATGCAGATGTCGAAGCTTGCCGGTTTTACCGAGGAAACTTTCAAGGCCTGCTTGACGAACCAGAAACTTCTGGATGATGTGAACGCGGTCCGCGAACGCGGCGCCAAGGAATTCGGTGTCGCTGCGACGCCGACCTTCCTCATCAACGGCCAGCGCTACTCGGGAGACATGTCGGTTGACACCATGTCGGCCCTCATCGACAGCAAGCTCTGATCCTTCGACCGGATTTTCGGCGGGCGACGGCGGAAGCCGTGCGCCCGCTTTTTGTTTGACTGTAGTGGGTCGGGCTCACCCCCCTCTGCCCTGCCGGGCATCTCCCCCACAAGGGGGGAGATCGGCTTGGGGCAAGGCGGTTCCACGATTCAATCTCCCCCCCTGTGGGGGAGATGCCCGGCAGGGCAGAGGGGGGTATCCCGCCCCCAAGGCTGCCGCATGAAATTCACCAAGCTCCGCCTCCTCGGCTTCAAGTCCTTCGTCGAGCCCACCGAATTCGTCATCGAGCGGGGCCTGACCGGTGTCGTCGGGCCGAACGGCTGCGGCAAGTCGAACCTCGTCGAGGCGCTGCGCTGGGTGATGGGGGAGAACTCCTACAAGAACATGCGCGCGTCCGGCATGGACGACGTCATCTTCTCCGGCTCCGGCAATCGCCCGGCGAGGAACACCGCCGAAGTCGGCCTCTACCTCGACAATTCCGACCGCACCGCGCCCGCCGCCTTCAACGATGCCGACGAGATCCAGGTGACGCGCCGCATCGAGCGCGAGAACGGCTCCATCTACCGCATTAACGGCAAGGAGGCGCGCGCCAAGGATGTGCAGCTCCTCTTCGCCGATGCCTCCACCGGCGCCCGCTCGCCATCGATGGTCGGGCAGGGGCGTATCGGCGAGCTCATCCAGGCAAAGCCGCAGGCCCGCCGCCAGCTTCTCGAAGAGGCGGCCGGCATTTCCGGCCTTCATTCCCGCCGCCACGAGGCGGAACTGCGCCTGCGCGCCGCCGAAACCAATCTCGAACGGCTCGACGACGTCACCTCGCAGCTCGAAAGCCAGATCGAAAGCCTGAAGCGCCAGTCGCGGCAGGCCAACCGCTTCAAGGCGCTCTCCGCCGATATCCGCCGCCACGAGGCGATGCTGTTGCATATCCGCTGGGTGCAGGCGAAGGAGGCGGAAGGCGAGGCGGAAAGCCAGCTCAACCAGGCGACCTCGCTCGTCGCCGAGCGGGCGAACGCCCAGATGCAGGCCGCGAAGGACCAGGCCGTCGCCAGCCTCAAGCTGCCGGAGCTGCGCGAGAACGAAGCCAAGCTCGCCGCCGTCCTCCAGCGCCTCCAGATCGCTCGCGCGCAGCTCGAAGAGGATTCCGCCCGGCTCTTGCGCCGCCGCGACGAGCTCGCCCGCCGCATGGCCCAGCTTGCCGAGGACATTTCCCGCGAGGAGCGCATGGTGGCCGACAACGCCGCCGTGCTGGAGCGGCTGACGGCGGAGGAGGAGGAGATCGGCGAGATCCTTGCCGAGGCCGACGAGCGCGCAGAGGGCGCGCGCGCGACGATGGACGAGGCCGCCGCAAAACTTTCCGAAAGCGAAGGCGCGCTTGCCGCCGTCACTGCCGAGCGCGCCGAGGCGCAGGCCGTCCGCAACCAGCTCGAAAAGGCGATCCGCGACCTTGCCGAACGGCACCTGCGCCTCGGCCAGCAGCGCGACGCGCAGGCCCGCGAACTGGAGGAGATGGACGCCCGCATCGCCGCGCTGCCGGACCCGGAAGAGCGCCGTGCCGCCGTGCAATCCGCCGAGGAGGCGCTGGAGGCGGCGGGCGAGATGCTCGTCGCCGTCGAGGAGGCGCTGGAGGAAGCCCGCTTCAACGAATCCACCCTGCGCGGCCCGGTCGACACGGCCCGCGCGCGCCTTGCCGGCATCGAGACGGAGGCCCGCACCATCCGCCGGATGCTGGAGGCCGGCAGCGCCGGCGGCGCCTTTGCGCCGGTGGTCGAGGATGTGGAGGTCGACCGCGGCTATGAGACCGCGCTTGGCGCGGCGCTCGGCGACGATCTCGATTCGCCGGCCGACCCGGCCGCGCCCGTGCATTGGCGCCTTGTCGGCGACAGCGCGGACGATGCGGCCCTGCCGCCCGGGATTCCGGCGTTGATCACCCATGTCCGTGCGCCGAAAGTGCTGCATCGCCGGCTCGCGCAGATCGGCATCGCCGGAAGCGCCGAGGCGGCGCTATCGCTTCTGCCGGCGCTGAAGCCCGGCCAGCGGCTCGTCACGCGCGAAGGCGCCGTCTTCCGCTGGGACGGCCACGTCACCGGCGCCGATGCGCCGAGCGCCGCGGCGCTGCGGCTCGAACAGAAGAACCGCCTCGCCGAGCTCGAAACCGAACTGGAGGGGGCCCGCGCCGCGCTCGCGGAAGCGGAGGCCGACCTTGCCCGCGCCGGAGAGGCGATCCGCGCCGAGACGCAGCGCCAGCAGGCCGCGCGCGAAGCGCAGCGGAATGCGGCCCGCACCCTTTCCGAGGCCCGCGAGGCACTGGAAGCTGCCGAGCGTGCCGCCGGCGACCTCATCCGCCGCCGCGCCGTGCTTTCCGAGACGCGCGCGCAGATCGAGGCGCAGGTGGAAGAAGCCGCAGAATCGCTGGAGGATGCCCGCGCCGCGCTGGAAGACGCGCCGGACCTCGCCGATCTCGACCTGCGCCTTCGCACGCACACGATGGAGGTCGCGACCGACCGCGCGACCCTCGCCGAGGCCCGCGCTGCCCATGACGGCCTTGCCCGCGAAATGGCCGAGCGCCGCCGCCGGCTGATGGCGATTTCCGCCGAGCGCGAGACGTGGAAGAGCCGCGCCGCCAATGCCGAGAGCCATATCGCGACGCTTCGCGAGCGCGAGGCGGAGGCGGGCGAGGAGATGGAAGAGCTTGCCGAGGCGCCGGACGAGATTGAGGAGAAGCGCCGCGAGCTCCTGACCGGCCTTTCCAATGCCGAGGCCGCGCGCCGCGAGGCCGCCGATGCGCTCCAGGAGGCGGAGAACCGCCAGCGCGAGGCCGACCGCAGCGCCGCCACCGCCCTTTCGCAGCTTGCCGAATCCCGCGAGACGCGCGGGCGCGCCGAAGAACGCCTCGTCTCCGCCCGCGAGCGCCGCGTCGAGGGCGAGGCGCGCATCCGCGAGGCGCTGTCCTGCGCCCCGCACGAGGCGCTGCGGCTCACCGGCCATCCCATCGATGCCCCGCTGCCCGATCCGCGCGACCGCGAACGCGAGCTCGACCGGCTGAAGATCGAGCGCGAGCGCCTCGGCGCGGTGAACCTGCGCGCCGAGGAGGAACAGAAAGAGCTTACCGAAAAGCTCGACGCCCTCGTCGCCGAGCGCGAGGATATCATCGAGGCGATCCGCAAGCTGCGCTCGGCGATCCAGAGCCTCAACCGCGAGGGACGCGAACGGCTGCTGGCCGCCTTCGACGTCGTCAACGTGCAGTTCCAGCGGCTTTTCACCCACCTCTTCGGCGGCGGCACGGCGGAGCTGCAACTGATCGAGAGCGACGATCCGCTCGATGCCGGCCTCGAAATCCTCGCCCGCCCGCCCGGCAAGAAGCCGCAGACCATGACGCTGCTTTCGGGCGGCGAGCAGGCTCTGACGGCCATGGCGCTGATCTTCGCCGTCTTCCTCACCAACCCCGCGCCGATCTGCGTTTTGGACGAGGTGGACGCACCGCTCGACGACCACAATGTCGAGCGCTACTGCAACCTGATGGACGAGATGGCGGCTTCCACCGAGACCCGCTTCGTCATCATCACCCACAACCCCATCACCATGGCCCGCATGAACCGCCTCTTCGGCGTCACCATGGCCGAGCAGGGCGTCTCCCAGCTCGTCTCCGTCGACCTGCAGACGGCGGAGCAGCTACGCGAGGCGTCGTAGCGATCTTCGCCCGGTTGTGATAGACTTGCCGGCAATCGGAGACGAGGAATGAAGCTCTCTATCGCCAAGGAACTCGAAGACTATATCGCGCAGGAGGTCGGCAGCGGCCGCTTTGCCGATGCCAGCGCCGTGGTCAACGATGCCCTCCGCCTGCATGAAACCTACCTTGCCGCCACGCGCGAGGATATCCGCGCAGGGCTGGAGGATCTGGCAAGGGGGCGGCACCGGCCGGTAACGGCGGAGGAATTCCTGGCAAAAGCCCGCGCTACGGCATCCTGATGGCACGAGCCTTCCGCTTCACCGAGAAGGCGGAGAAGGACGTCGATGCCATTCTTTCCTATACGCTGACGACTTGGGGAGAGGCGCAGGCGCAAGCCTACATTCTCGGCCTCTACGACCTTCTCGATCTCGTTTCGGAAAATTCGGCGGCCGGCCGCCTGCGCCCCGAACTTGCGCCGGGGCTGCGCAGCTTTCCCTATCGGAAGCACCTCGTCTTCTATGTGTCCCTTGAAGGAGAGGTCGTGGTTGTCCGGGTACTCGGAGCGCGGCAGGAGATCGAATCCGGCCGCTTCAAGCGGTGAAATCGGAACAAAACGCCCCCTTGCGCATTGAGGAGCGCCTGCCCTGCCGCGGGCGCTTGTGCAATCGGGGATGAAACGTGAGCAGAAACGCACTTTACATGATCATCGGCGCCCTCATCGTCGTGGTGGCCGGGTTTTCCTATTATGCCTACCAGCAGGAGAAGAAGCCGGACGGCGTCGAAATCCGGTTGGACAAGCAGGGGCTTTCCGTTCAGGAGAACTGAGCCGCCGGGCTCGATCGCAAGCCGTGTTCCCGGCCGGGAGCGCCGCTTTTCCCTGTGCGGCTTCCATGATGTTGCGCTGCCGTCGTAATTTTGCCGCAACGCAACAAAATCCTGTCGCCCTCGCGTTTTCAAAGAACCGGAGTTCCTGTAGATTGCAGGGGCGCATTTGGGGAGGCGTCGATGGACAAGTGGGTCTACACCTTTGGGGACGGCCGTGCGGAGGGGCGCGCGGGCGATCGCAACCTTCTCGGCGGCAAGGGCGCGAACCTTGCCGAGATGTGCAATCTCGGCCTGCCGGTGCCGCCCGGGCTCACCATCGCCACCTCCGCCTGCACCTATTACTATGAGAACGGCCGCACGCTGCCGCCGGGCCTGAAGGACGAGGTCCGTGCCGGGCTCCGCCACATGGAGGCCATTACCGGCCGCACCTTCGGCGATACGGCAAAGCCGCTGCTCCTCTCCGTCCGCTCCGGCGCGCGCGCCTCCATGCCCGGCATGATGGACACGGTGCTGAACCTCGGCCTCAATGACCGCACGGTGGAAGCCCTCGGCCACGATGCGGGCGATGCGCGCTTTGCCTGGGACAGCTACCGCCGCTTCATCCAGATGTACGGCGACGTCGTCATGGGCCTCGACCACGAGGTCTTCGAGGAGATCCTGGAGGACGAGAAGGGCCGGCTCGGCCACGAGCAGGATACCGAGCTCTCCGCCGTCGAATGGCAGCACGTCATCGCCCGCTACAAGGAGGTGATCCGCGAGGAGCTGGACGAGGAGTTCCCGCAGGATCCGGAGGTCCAGCTCTGGGGCGCCATCGGCGCCGTCTTCGCAAGCTGGATGAACGCCCGCGCCGTCACCTACCGCACGCTGCACAACATCCCCGCGATCTGGGGCACGGCGGTCAACGTGCAGGCCATGGTCTTCGGCAATCTCGGCAATTCGTCCGCCACGGGCGTCGCCTTCACGCGCAATCCCTCGACGGGCGAGAACAAGCTCTACGGCGAATTCCTCGTCAACGCGCAGGGCGAGGACGTCGTCGCCGGCATCCGCACGCCGCAGAACATCACGGAGGAGGCGCGCATCGCCTCCGGCTCCGACCGGCCGTCGCTGGAAAAGCTGATGCCGGAGGCCTTCGCCGCCTTCCGCGAGATCTGCGACCGGCTGGAGCGGCACTACCGCGACATGCAGGACCTCGAATTCACCATCGAGCGCGGCAAGCTTTGGATGCTCCAGACCCGCTCGGGCAAGCGCACGGCCAAGGCCGCGCTGAAGATCGCCGTCGACATGGCGACCGAAGGCCTCATCAGCGAGGGCGAGGCCGTGGCGCGCATCGATCCCGCCTCGCTCGACCAGCTCCTTCACCCGACCATCGACCCACAGGCTCGCCGCGACGTCATCGGCTCCGGCCTGCCGGCTTCGCCGGGGGCGGCCACGGGCGAGATCGTCTTCACATCGGAGGATGCCGTCCATGCCGAGGAGGAGGGCCGCAAGGTCATCCTGGTGCGCATCGAGACGAGCCCTGAGGACATCCACGGCATGCACGCCGCCGAAGGCATCCTGACGACCCGCGGCGGCATGACGAGCCATGCGGCCGTCGTCGCGCGCGGCATGGGCACGCCTTGCGTTTCCGGTGCCGGCACGCTGCGCGTCGACCTGCGCAACGAATTGCTGATCGCTCATGGCGTGACGCTGAGGAAGGGCGACGTCATCACCATCGACGGCTCGTCCGGCCAGGTGCTGAAGGGCAGGATCCCCATGCTCCAGCCGGAGCTTTCCGGCGATTTCGGCCGCATCATGGAATGGGCCGACCGCACGCGCCGCATGAAGGTCCGCACCAATGCCGAGACGCCGGCGGATGCCCGTGCGGCCCGCTCCTTCGGCGCGGAGGGCATCGGCCTTTGCCGCACCGAGCATATGTTCTTCGAGGGCAGCCGCATCAACGTGATGCGCGAGATGATCCTCGCCGAGGACGAGGCCGGCCGTAGAGCTGCGCTGGCAAAGCTGCTTCCCATGCAGCGCTCGGATTTCGCCGAGCTCTTCGAGATCATGCACGGCCTGCCGGTGACGATCCGCCTGCTCGACCCGCCGCTGCACGAGTTCCTGCCGAAGAGCGACGAGGAGATCGCCGAGGTGGCGGGCGCGCTTGCCATCGACGAGGCGGTGCTGCGCCGCCGGGTCGAGACGCTGCACGAGTTCAATCCCATGCTCGGACATCGCGGCTGCCGGCTTGCCATCTCCTATCCGGAGATCGCGGAAATGCAGGCGCGCGCCATCTTCGAGGCGGCGGCGGACGCGGCAAGGAAGACCGGCGCGGCCGTCGTGCCGGAGGTCATGGTGCCGCTCGTCGGCCTCAAGGAGGAGCTGGATTACGTCAAGGCGCGCATCGAGGGCGTCGCAAAAGCGGTGATCGCCGAGAGCGGCATTCCCATCGACTATCTCGTCGGCACGATGATCGAGCTGCCGCGCGCGGCGCTTCGTGCCCATGTCATCGCTGAATCGGCCGAATTCTTCTCCTTCGGCACCAACGACCTGACGCAGACGACCTTCGGCATCTCGCGCGACGACGCGTCCGCGTTCCTCTCGACCTACATCCAGAAGGGCATCGTCGAGCGCGATCCGTTCGTGCAGCTCGATTTTGACGGGGTGGGGGAGCTCATCCGCATCGCCGCCGAGCGCGGCCGGCGCACGCGCGGCGACCTGAAGCTCGGCATCTGCGGCGAGCACGGCGGCGACCCGGCCTCCATCCATTTCTGCGAGGATGCCGGGCTCGACTACGTCTCCTGCTCGCCCTTCCGCGTGCCGATCGCAAGGCTTGCGGCAGCGCAAGCCGCCTTCAACGGCGGCAAGGCGTAAAGCGCCGCCTCAGTGGCGGTGGTGATGCCGGTGCTCGCGCACCACGACGACCGGCGGCATGAAGAGCGCGTCGCGGCTCGCCTCGCGCAGGCTCATGCGGCGGTCGATGTCGATGCGCTGCAGGCATTCGGCGAAGGCATCGGTGCGCGGGCGGAACCCGTAGGAGATACAGCGGTTCTCGTCCGCCGCGCGCATCTCCTCCGCCGTCTGGCAGCCGGCGAGGAGAAGAAGGGTGGCGGCAAGGGCGGCCGCTCTGGCAATGGGCTTGGACATGGAAGCTCCCGGCGATGCGTTATACCCGGCAGATAGGCCTGCCGGGGCACCTCGGCAAGGCCTCAGATGCGCTGGAGGACGTCGACGAACGCTTCCGCGAAACGCTTGAGGTCGGCGGTCCTCTCGTCGGGGTTCTCCACCCGTATCGCAGCGCCTTCCGCATCGAGCAGGGCGAAGACCACCTTCAGCGCGCCGTCCTCGCCTTTCGGCACGCGGAGCGCCGCGATGCGCTGGCAATCTTCTGCAAGGCCGGAAGCCGGCAGATCGAAGAGGAAGTCGCCGCCAAGCCGGTCGGCCGACGCGCGCACGGCCGTGGCGAAGGCCTCCGCGCCGCCGGCAAAGCCGTCGAGCGAGAGTTCGAGTTCCAGAAGTTCGAGGGGAAGGGAAGGCTCGCCCGTGGGCGTGGCGAGAGGGGTGTCGGCGGAAGCCTGCGTCGGCAACATCGTCTTCTCCTGTTCTCCCCCGTACCTCGCAAAATTCGTTAACGAGCGTGGCAAATTTACGGCACGCAAGGATTTTGACTGCGCGGGGATTTCCGGACGAGAGGCTCCTGCCGCACTTCCTTCTCCCCTCGGGGAGAAGGTGGCCCGAAGGGTCGGATGAGGGGGCTTTCCGTTCTGATACCCCCTCATCCGCCTGCCGGCACCTTCTCCCCGAGGGGAGAAGGGGAATGCGGTAATGTTTCATCTTCCCGATGCCGATGGAAAAAACCGTCGCCCTGCGCTAGGAAACGATGGCGGCAGCGGCGCCGCGCGCATCCGGTGAGGCCATGGCGATCACGATCCAGTACGAACGGCCCGTTTCCCATGCGGCCCATTGGGCGCGCCGCCTGGCGCTCCTGTCCTGCCTGCTCTTCGTTGCCGTCGTGCTCTCCCACCGCTTCGGCCCGCTGACGACGCCGCATTTCCTCGTGCTTGCCGGCTTTGCCGCGGCCATGGCCGCGCTCGCCGTGCTGCTTGCCGTCATCGGCCTTGCGCGCCTCTGGCAGGTCGGCGCACGCGGCGGCAAGGCCTCGTTCATGGCGCTGCTCCTCTCGCTGCTGCCGCTCGGCACGGCGGGGGCGGCCGCCTATTCCTATCTCTACAAGCCCGCGCTCTACGACGTGACGACGGACACGGCCGCCCCGCCGCCCTGGCTTGCCGAGCCGCATGCCGCGCAGGATTTCCTGTCGCGCGCCGGCACGGTGACGGCGGAGGACCGGGCGAAGCAGATGGCGGCCTATCCGGGCCTTTCCGGCCGGCGCTACGAAGGCGCGCTCGACCGCGTCTACCAGGGCGTGCGCAATGTCGCGACCGCCTACGGCATCCAGATCGTCGCCGAGGACGGGCTCGACAACATCCTCGCCGACCTCGAGGACCTCGTCATCGATCCGAACAAGGCGGCCAAGGGCGTCGACGCGCTCGGCGACGTGCCGATCCCCGAGGCGCGTCCGCTGGAAACGCCGCTGGTGCCGCATGTCGGCGGGTCGGGGGATGTGCTGCTGCAGGGCGAATGGCGCTCGCCCATCTTCGGCTTCCGCTTCGACGTGGTCATTCGCCTGCGCGAGGAGGCGGAAACCACGCTGGTCGACATGCGCGCCGCCTCGCGCTACGGGCCGCACGACCTCGGCATGGGCGCCGATCTCGTGGAAGGCTACCTGAAGGCGCTCGACGCCGAACTGCTCGGCATCGCCGGCGACTGATCTCCCGGCATTGCCGGCAAGGGATCACCCGGCATTGCCGGCGCAAGATCAAAGCCCCGGAGCGGGGAAATAAAGCCCGGTCAGCGAAGGCGGCCCTTCCGTCACCGCCTCGCCGCGCCCGACGAGGTCCTCCAGATGCGCCAGCACGGAGAGCGCCGCCGCTCCATGCAGGCGCGGGTCGGTATCGCGGTAGATCGCCTTGACCATGTCGGCGATCAGCCGGTCGCCGGCGCGGATGCGCTCGCGCACCGCCCGCTCGCGCATGCGCCGGTGGGTGCGCAGCCCCCGCAGGAACGAGGCGGGCTCCGTCACCGGCCCGCCATGGCCGGGAAGGTAGATGCGGTCCTCGCGCGCCAGCAGCGTTTCCAGCGAGGCCATGTAGTCCGCCATGGCCCCGTCCGGCGGGGCGACGATGGTCGTCGCCCAGGCCATGACATGGTCGGCGGAAAAGAGGATGCCCTCCGGCCCGTCGAGCGCGAAGGCGGCATGGTTGGCGGTGTGGCCGGGCGTCAGCAGCGCCGTCAGCGCCCAGCCGTCGCCCTCCACCCTGTCGCCGTGGGAAAGCGCGATGTCCGGCACGAAATCCGTGTCGGCGCTCTCGGCAAAGGGATTGGCCTCGCCGGCATGGAGCGGGCGCGCCGCCCGGTGCGGGCCCTCGGCGACGACGACCGCCCCGGTCTCGGCCTTCAGCCGGCGGGCAAGCGGGGAATGGTCGCGATGCGTGTGGCTGACGGCGATGTGCGTCACCTCGCGCCCGGCAAGCGCGGCCATCAGCGCCCGGAAATGCGCCTCGTCCTGCGGCCCCGGATCGATCACCGCCACCGAGCGGTCGCCGACGATGTAGCTGTTCGTGCCGTGGAAGGTGAAGGGGCCGGGATTGTTGACGGTGATGCGCTGCACCCCCGGCGCCACCGGCACGGCCTCGCCATGGGCCGGGCGGAAGGCGAGGTCGAAATGCGGGCTTTCCTCTTTGTCGTCGCTCACGGGCAGGGTCATTTGTACTCGATCTCGATGAAGCTCATGGGCGCATCGCCGCCGTTGACGACATTGTGCGCCACGCCCGCCTCGCGCCGGTAGACGGCGCCCGCCGCGGTGAACACGCGCCGCTCGCCCGCCTCCTCTTCGATGAGGAAGTGGCAGTCGGTCATCGGCACCACGACATAGCCGAGCCCGTGCACATGATGGCCCGTATCGGCCCCCGGCTCGAAATCCCAGCGCGTAACGCGCACCATGGCGTCGTCGAGGAGCAGGGTAGGCACGGCCGGCGGCCGGGCGCGGAACTGGGACATGGCGGCTCCTCGAAGCGGGCTGCCCGGGAAGGCGGGCATCGGCCGAACCCTATCTGCCCGCCGCCCGCCTGCCAAGGCGGACCTGAAGCATCGTCAGGCGAGCGTGCCGAGGGGAATGAGCTCGGCGGCGCCGGGATGCCAGGCATTGCCCTGCCAGTCGCCGAGCCAGCGCTCGGTGCGAAGGCCGGCTTCGGCGATCAGCGATTCCAGCTCCTCCCTGGCCGGAAAGGCGATGCGGGAGGTGGCGGAGAGGCGTTTGCCGGTGGTGCGGATCTCGTAATACGTCTCGTAGGTGACGATGCCGGTCGCAGGATCGAGGGCGGCGTCGTTCCAGGCGGAGACGGTGCCGAAGCGGGGATGGTCGACCGTCCGCATCGAGGCTTCCGGCCCCCATTCCTCCCATTCCCGGCAGGCGGGGTCGCGGCTGTCGAAGACGAAGCGGCCGCCGGGCGCAAGATGCGCCGCGATGGTGGCGAGCACCGCGCGCCGGTCGTCCTTCGTCAGGAACACCTGGAAGGCATGGCCGGTGAGGAGGACGAGATCGAAGCGCCGGCCGAGCCGGAGGCTGCGCGCATCCCCCTCGACGAAGCCGACGCCGTCCGCACCCGGCTTGGCGCGGGCGATCGCCAGCATGGCGGGCGCGGGATCGACGCCCGTGACCGTGCGGCCGGACGAGAGCGCCACGGCAAGCTCCCCGGTGCCGCAGCCGAGGTCCAGCACGCTTGCCGCGCCGTCCGCCAGCGCCCGGCAGAAGGCGAAATCCGGCGAGCGTTCCCAGCCGTTCTCCAGGTCGTAGAAATCGGCAAGGTCCGGATCGTGGTAGAGGCGGTCTTCGTCCATGCGTTCCTCCGGGAAAGAAAAGGGCCGCGTGTTGCCGCGCGGCCCCGGATCGGTTCGATGCCGGCCGGCGTTACTTCGCGTCGGCGGCGTCGAGGACCTTTTCGCAATGCGAGGGGCCGCCCTTCGGATCGACGCGGTCGCCGATGGCGCGGATATTGTTGATCTTGTAGCCGTCGTTGACCGTCAATTCGACGGTGCAGGACTTGCCCTTCACGAAGCCGCCGCGCCACTTGTAGAGCGTCGTGCCGCCGGCGCCGGCCGTATCGGACAGCGGCGGGCCGTAGGCCGCGAAGAAGGCGCCGGCGGCCTTGCCGTTCCAGCGGGCCTGCAGCGGGTTGGACGCGATGGTCGCCGTGGTGCAGCCGGCGAGGGCAAGGCCAAGGCCTGCCAGGATTGCGATGCGGGATTTCATGTGTGCCATTTCCTCGGACTCCGTGCGGTCCCGCGAGTCGGGCCGCAGCCTCGTTTCCCGCCATAGCGCAGCGCACGCAAAAGGAAAATCGCCCCCGCCCCAACTTTGCCGTCCTCCCCGCACAACGCGCAAGGACCGTGCGGAATTGCAACAGTACCGGGTGCCGCAATCCCGCAGGGGATTGACGTTTGACGGCGATCTCCCATGCAGACTCTGGCGCATCCCTCCATCGCTGCGAAAGGACCGCATCATCAGAGCCTGGGATCGGACAGCCACGACCTTGAGAGATCAGTCTTATCGAGCTCGTTTTGCACCGGAGGTCTTCGAAGGCATTGCCTTCAGCCTGATCTTGAAGATCGCGCCTTTGTTCTCGGCGCCCTCCACCCATATGTCGCCGCCGTGCTGGGCGACGATGCGTTGCGAGATGGCAAGTCCGAGCCCGGCGCCGTGCGGCTTGTCGGTCATCGTGTCCCCGAGTTGCCGGAAGCGCTCGAACACGACTTCCCGGTCTTCGGCCCGGATGCCCTTGCCATTGTCGGACACCGCGATCTCGAAGAACTCCCTCTCACGGCGGAGCGAAAGGTGAGCCTTGCCTGTTTCCGGCGGCGAGAACTTTACCGCATTGCCCAGCAGGTTGATGGTCACCTGCACGAGCCGGTCGTGATCGCCGAGGACGTGAGCCGGTTCCACCGCGATGTCGAGCGACAGGCCGACCCGGTTCTCGGCAAAGACCTGCCGCACGGCGGCGACCGATTCGCGGGCGACCTCGGCCAGATCGACCTTGCTGTTGGCGACGGGCATCGATCCGTTGGCCTCGATCTTCGACAGATCGAGCAGTTGATTGATAAGGCGCGTCAGCCGTTCCGATTCGTTGACGACGATCTGCAGGAATTCCCGCCGCTCGCCTTCGGTGATGCCGGCGTGGTCGCGAAGGATTTCCGAGAAGGCGCGGATCGAGGCGAGCGGGGTCCGCAGCTCGTGGTTCACCGTGACGACGAAATCGTCCTTCAGGCGGTCCAGCACCTTCAGCCGCGCATTGGCAGCCCTCAATTCGGCGGTCGCGTTCTCCAGCTCGTACGATTTTTCCTGGAGCTGCCGGTTGGCCTCGAACACCTTCGACGTCTCGTCGAGAATCCGCATGACCTCGTCCATGCCGAGCGGCTCCTCCTCGACGACGGCGCCCACCAGGACGCGTGCGGAGGCCGCGCCGATGACGCCTGCCAGCAGCCGTTCGTAAAACAGCACCGTCTCGGCGTCGGCCCGCATCGTCGTGTCCGGATCGACGCCGCGGGTACGGGCGAAATTCGCATAGGCTTCGACGGCCTTCTCGCGGCCGACGAACCGTGCGGTCACGGTCATCAGATCGGGAACCAGCGCCGTGCGGCGCATGATCTGCGCCACCTCGCCGGAATCGACGGCATCGACGAACATCGTCGCGCGCGCCCTTTCCATCGGCCGCTGGTTGCCGACGAGCGAGACGGCCACGAAGGCGCCTATATTGGCGAGCAGCGACCAGAAGGTGGCATGGGTGACGGGATCGAGGCCTCGCAGCCCGAACAGTTCATAGGGCTTCAGGAGCGCAATGCCGGCGGGGCCGTGCGCGATGAACTCCATGCCCAGCGCGCCGGACCGCGCGAAGGACGGCAGCAGCAATGTGTAGCACCAGATGCCAAACCCCAGTGAAATGCCGGCAAAGGCGCCGGCCCAGGTGGCGTTGCGCCAATATATGCCGCCGAGGATGGCCGGCGCGAACTGCGCGACCGCGACGAACGACATCAACCCGATCGACACCAGCGCGAACTGGGCGCTGTCGTGACGCATGTAGAGGTAGCCGAGCGCCATGATCGCGGCCATGGCCGCGCGGCGGATCCACAGAAGCAGTCGCGTCAGATCGGATTTCTCGGCAAGGCCGAGCCGTTTGACCCGCAGCAGCGCCGGCATCACGACATCGTTGCAGACCATCAGGCTCAGCGCGGTGGCCTCGACCACCACCATGCTCGCCGCGGCGGACAGGCCGCCGAGAAAGGCGATCAGCGCAAGCCACGGATGCCCGGTCAGATAGGGCAGGGCCAGCACGAGGCTGTCGGGATCGGTGTCGGGCGACAGTATGAGCCGGCCGGCGATGGCGATCGGCAGCACGAACAGGTTGATCGCAAGCAGATAGAGCGGAAACAGCCAGAGCGCCCGGTTGAGATGGCGTTCGTCGACGTTTTCGACCACCATCACCTGAAATTGCCGCGGAAGGCAGAAGATGGCGAGTGCGGCGAGCAGCGTCATGCTGATCCAGCTATAGCCGTAGGGCTGCGACGACCCGTCGAAAACGGCGCCGATGTCCGGCACCTGCGAGGCTTGTGCGAACAGGTCGCCGAATCCGTCGAACAGCCAATAGACGACGAAGAGCCCGATCACGGTCAGGATGATCAGCTTCAGGATCGATTCGACCGCGACCGCCACGACCATGCCGGGATGGTGTTCGCCCGGCCGGATGCTGCGGCTGCCGAACAGCATTGCGAAGATGGTCAGCACGATGGCGGCCCACAGGGCGCCGTCCGCCAGCACCGGCCCGTCTATGCCGGCTGCCGAGCCGCTGCTGCTCAGCGCCGCGAGCCCGTTGGAAATCGATTTGAGCTGCAGCGCGATGTAGGGAACGAGGCCGATCACCGCGATCGTGGTCACCAGCGCGGCGAGGCTGGCGCGCTTGCCGAAGCGCGCGCCGATGAGGTCTGCGATCGAGGTGATGCGGTTGGCGCGGCTGATGCGCAGGATGCGGCGCAGCACCAGCGGCCCCAGGCAGAAGACCAGCGTCGGCCCGAGATAGATCGGCAGGAAGTCGAGGCCCGTCTGCGAGGCTTTGCCGACGCCGCCGTTGAACGTCCACGAACTGCAATAGACGGCAAGCGACAGCGTGTAGACGACGCTGGAGCCGGTGAGCCGCGACAGCCGGTCCGATCCGCGCTCCACCGCCCAGGCAATCGCGAACAGCAACAGCAGATAGGCGACGGCGATCGCGACGAGGACCGGCTGGCTCATTGCGGCGGCGTGTCCCTGCCGCCGTCGGCCGCCTGGCCTGCGCCGCGTTCGCAAATCAGGGCGACGGCGCCGATCACCAGCGCCCAGACGCCGAAGAAGTAGAGATAGAGCGCCGGTACGCCGAAGACGTATCCGGAGAAGAGATTGACGATCGGCGGGTTGAGCAGCAGCACCCCGGCGCCGAACAGTGCCAGTACGCGATCCCGTCTTGCCGTTTTTCTCAGCATCCTTGCATCCGCCGCTAATCGGGCATCCGGGTGGACAGCACCGATTGCACACACGAGACTACATCGATGATGGCAAACGGCTTGGTGATATAGGCGTTCGCGCCCAGCTCCATGCCGACCCGCTGGTCCGCCTCGCCACCCTTGGCCGTCAGCATGATGATGCGGATATTTCCGTACGACCCGTTTGCACGCAACGCGCGGCACACGTCATATCCGTTGCCCTTGGGCATCATGACGTCGAGCAGGATGACGTCGGGGGGATCGCTGCTGACGGCAGCCAGCGCCTGCTCGCCATCGGCGACGATGCGCACGTCATAGCCTTCCTGGCGCATCAGGAAACCCAGGGCGCGCGATATGTTCGGATCGTCATCGGCGATCAGGACCGAAGCCGACATGCCTCCTCCTCGGCCAGGAAATCGTTGCCGCGTGCCGGATGTCGGTTCGACGAACGCTCCTGGTCCCTGGCGAAATATGTAAACCTCTTGCTTTTGCCTCACAAGCCTTCCAAAATCCCAAGACAACCGGGGGGTGAAACAATCGGGCGAGTGAGATGGTGAACCGCGCTTCCACGGCGGAGCCGGGAAAAAACGCTGCATTCGATGATGGAATGGCGTCCGCGTCGCCACGCGTTCTGGTCGTGGAAGATGATCGCGACGTCGCCGGGCTTGTCGGGCGAGAGCTGCGCGCGCTTGGCTTCACGGTCGACGTCATGGGTTTTGCCGAGGATGCGCTCGCTGCCGCGCGTGAGACGGAATACTCCCTGATGGTCGTCGACATCGGCCTGCCCGACCGTGACGGGCTCGAGCTTGTCCGCGAAATGCGCAAACGCTCGATTGCCGCCCCCATTTTGATGGTGACGGCGCGCGGCAAGGTGGAGGACAAGGTCAGCGGGCTCGCCAACGGCGCCGACGACTATCTGGTGAAGCCGTTCGCCGTTCCCGAGCTTCGCGCCCGGATTGCCGCCCTCTTGCGCCGGCCGTCGTCGATGAAGGACAATCGGCTGGTCGTGGCCAACATCGTCGTCGACCGCGATGCGCTCGAGGCGATCGTCGGCGGCGTCAGCGCGCCGCTGACCCGCAAGCAATTCCAGCTGCTTGAGCTGCTGGCCCGGCGCAAGAACCACATGACGCCGAAACGGATGATCGAAGAGGCGCTCTATTCGTTCAGCGACGAGGTGTCCGGCAATGCGATCGAGGCCCATATCTCCAAACTGAGGCAGGTTTTGCACTCCGTTGGCGCCGAGGCCAAGGTCGAGACCCGCCGCGGCATCGGCTACCGGCTGGTGGAAACGACCCGCTGCAACCAAATGATGAAGCGGCCGGGCCCGGCGGATCTCGCACGTCTCGACCCGGACGGGGCGTTTGCCGCGCGTCTTGCCGAAGATCGTCTTGCGCTCGCGCGTTTCGCGGACCTTCTCGAATACAACCCGACCGATGACGATGTGCTGGCGGACCTCGAGAGCCTGGCGCACAGGCTTGTGGGCGCCGCCGGCACGTTCGGGTATCCCGAGATCAGCGAGGCGGCGCTGGCGCTGGAGAACGGCGTGCATGCGGCGCGCTCGTCCATGCAATCGGGATATGCGGCTGCCGCGCCGTCCCTCGATTTGCTGATCGGTGCGATTGACGCGGCGGTTCCGCCGATACGGCAAATCACGAAAAACTAACAAAATTCAGTTTCGCGTCAGCTTTGTGTCAGGTTTCGATCAGTTTGCTGCCGTTTATTGAAGCCTGGATTCAGTGGAGGAGCTGATCCTGCTTATTCCGGGTCGACGGCGCACGCCGTACGCCCTGTTGCGGGATTTGTCGAGGGAATTTTCCTCCATCGGGTTCTCAGGGCGGCCGGGAGGGCCGGCGTCTGAAACGGGAGGAAGTCTATGTCTCGAATTTTGAATAGCGCGTGGACGCGCCGCCAGGCCTTGCTTGCCGGCGCGGGCGCGGCGGGTGCGGCAATGCTGCCGTCAATGCCGATCCTTGCATGGGCGGACGACAAGCCGCCGATCGGCACATGGCCGGCCGGCTCCGAAGGCGACAGCATCTATGTCGGCGCGGCCGTTCCGTTGACCGGCACCTATGCGGTGCAGGGCGCCGACGAGTTGAAGGGATGGGAGCTCGCCGTCGAGCACATCAACACCAACCACGAGCTCATGAAAGCGATCGCGCCGAAGATCGACAACGGCCTTCTGGGCAAGAAGGTCCAGCTTCTTTCGGCCGACTCCGCCGCCAAGCCCAACAATGCGGTGCAGGCCGAACAGACGTTCATCAACCAGAACAAGATCGTCCTGATGACCGGGTCGACCTCCTCGGCCGTCGCGGTGGCGCTCAACAAGTTCGCCCAGCGCGAAAAGATTCTCTACCTTGCCGGCATCTCCGGTTCCAACGACACCACCGGCAAGGACTGCGTGCGCTACGGCTTCCGCCAGGGCTTCTACGGGGAGATGGCCGCCAACGCGATCGGCCCGGTGCTGGTGAAGAATTTCGGGGAGAAGCGCAAGGCGGCGTTCATGACGCCCGACTACACCTACGGCCACACCACCACCAAGTCCGTCAACGACTACCTGACGCAGAAGGCCGGCTGGGAGATGGTCACCAATCAGGTGTCGCCGCTCGGCACGCAGGACTTCAGCCAGTATCTGACGAACATCGCCAATTCGGGCGCCGAGTTCCTGATCAACGTCAACTGGGGTCGCGACGCCGTGTTGTCGACCCAGCAGGCCAAGCAGTTCGGCATCCTGCCGACGATGACGCTGGTCATTCCCTACCAGATCCCGTTCCTCGCCAAGGAAGTCGGCCCGGACATCACCGCCGGCGTCTTCGCGGCGACCGACTTCTGGTGGACGCTGGAGGACAAGTTCCCGCTGGCCAAGCAGTTCGTCGAGGTGTTCCAGCAGAAATACGGCTACCGGCCGGAATGGGGCGCGGAGAACAGCTATGTCAGCTTCGCCCACTGGGCGCGCATGGTGACGGAAGCCGGCAGCTTCTATCCGCCGGATGTCATCAAGCAGTACGAAAAGGGCGAGACGATCCCCTCGCTGCTCGGCGATGTCCATTATCGCCCCGAAGACCATCAGTGCGTGCGCCCGGTCGTCATCGTCAAGGGCAAGGCCCAGTCCGAAATGAAGAACGACGAGGACTTCTGGGAAGTGCTCGAAATGGTCGCGGGCGACACGGTCATCCAGGCGCCGGACGCCTTCGGCTGCCAGCCGGGCGACTATACCTGAGGCGCGACAGTCTCCCCGCGGCCCAAAGCCGCGGGGGGTCCGTTTATATCCGGCCCAACGGCGGCGCGGGGGCGAGCCCCGCAAAAGTCCGGGCGGGCCATTACAAAGGTGGGGCGGCGTGGTCAACTGGGCGAATTTTATCTCGCAATGCTTCAACGGGCTTGTGCTGGGCGCGCTGCTGGCGCTGATCGCATCGGGCCTGACGATCATCTACGGCACGCTCGGCGTGCTCAATCTCGCGCATGGCGCGATGTTCATGCTCGGCGGCTATGCCGGCTGGCTCGCCTACACCTATACCGATTCCTTCATAGCCGCGATGGTCGTCGGATCGCTGTTCGTCATGCTTGCCGGCGTCGTCACCGAGCGGTTGATCATCCGGCATTTCTATGCGCGGCCGCCTGAAGACCAGTTGCTCGTCACCTTCGGCCTCGGCATCGTCTTCGTCGAACTGGTCCGCTTCTTCTTCGGCAGCCTGTCGCGTACGACCCCGCCGCCGGCGATGTTCCAGGGCATCACCAATCTCGGTTTCATGGTCTATCCGACCTATCGCCTCGCTGCGCTCGGCATCGTCGCGATCGCGCTGCTCGTCCTCTACTTCGTCCTCTACAAGACGCGTCTCGGCATGATCGTGCGCGCCGGCATCGAGGATTCGGTCATGGTCGATTCGCTGGGCATCGATGTCTACAAGGTGTTCATGCTCGTCTTCGGCATCGGCGCGATGGCGGCCGGCTTTGCCGGCATCGTCAATGCGCCGGTGGTTTCGATTGCGCCCGATGTCGGGGAGGCGATCCTCGTCCAGACCTTCGTGGTCGTCGTGATAGGAGGCGTCGGGTCGTTCCCCGGCGCCATCATTGGCGGCCTCATCGCAGGAGAGATCATCTCGATCACCTCCATGTTCAACCCGGCCTATTCCTATGTCATGCTTTTCGTGGCGATGACGCTGGTGCTCGTGCTTCGTCCTCACGGACTGCTCGGCACGGCGGGCCGCGAATAGACGCGGTCCCCATGATCAGACAACGCCCCTACCTCATCGAACTGTTCGTCGTCATCGGCCTGTGCCTGGCGCCGTTCGTGCTCCCCTATCTCGGCTTTACGCCGAGCACCATCAACCGCATCCTCATCTGGGGATTGCTCGGCATCGGCTTCGACCTGCTGTTCGGCTATACCGGGCTTCTCTCCTTCGGCCAGGCGGCCTTCTTCGGCACCGGCGGCATGTTCGCCGCCTACATGCTGACGGAGACGCCGATGGAAAACACCATCCTGGCGCTGTTCCTGGGCGCGGCCGCCGCCGGCGTCGTGGGCTATCTCGTCGGCCTGATCGCGCTGAGGCGCACCGGCATCTATTTCGCCATGATCACCGTGGCGATCGCCGAGGTCTTCTTCTTCGTGGAGTTCAATCCGCTGTCGGAATATACCGGCGGCGAAAACGGGTTGCCGGGTGTTCCCACGCCGAACCTTTCGCTCGGGTTCACGACCATCGAGTTCGATTCGAACTGGACGATGTATATTTTCTTTGCCTTCTGGTATTTCGTCGGACTGGCAATTGCGTTGCGCATCGTGCGCTCGCCGTTCGGCCTGCTGCTGCGCGCCATCCGCGACAATCCGCTGAGGGCCGAGGCGCTCGGCCACAACATTCACGGATACAAGCTGTCGGTCTTTGTCATCGCCGCCGTCTACACGGGCTTTGCCGGCGGCCTGCTCGGCATGTTCCAGGGCTTCATGCCGCCCGATGCGTTCATGTTCGCAACGTCTGGCGAGATCGTCATGCAGACGGCGATCGGCGGCGCCGGCACGCTGTTCGGCCCGCTGCTCGGCGCAGGCGCATGGCTTTTCATGAGCGATTTCTTCCAGACCACGCTCAATCTCGGCGCCAGCTGGAAGCTCGTCCTCGGGATCGTCTTCGTGCTCCTGGTCTGCTTCCTGCGCCGCGGCCTCGTCGGCGCGTTCGTCGATCTCTATCACCTCGCGGCCGGCGAAAAGCGCAAGCACGAGCCGGTCGACGAAACGACCGCCGGGACGGGCGCCGAAGTCGAGAACATGGCCGCGATCGCAAACCGCAGCGCCGAAATGCTCGCCCGCAAGCCGTCGAGCGAGAATGTCGGCGCCATCCTGAAGGCAACGGGCCTGACCAAGAGCTATGGCGGCGTCGTTGCAAACAGCGACATCGACTTCTCGGTCGACTATGGCGAGATGCGCGGCATCATCGGGCCGAACGGCGCCGGCAAGTCGACCTTCTTCAAGATGCTCACCTGCGAAGTGTCGCCGACATCGGGCAAGATCGTGTTCGAAGGCCGCGACATCACCGGCCTCAGCGTGACCGACGTGTGCCAGTTCGGCCTGACCAAGAGCTATCAGATCAACCAGTTGTTCGAGCGGCTGACGGTGCGCGAGAACCTGTCCATCGCGGCGCTCGGCCTGCTGCGCGGCAAGTTCAAGCTCGACCTTTACCGAAGCCTGTCGGGTGTGCCGGGCCTCGATCACCAGGTCGAGGGCGCCGCCGCGCTGGTCAACCTGACCCGCCGCCTCGATACGCCCGTTTCCGAACTCGCCTATGGCGAGAAGCGGCGCCTCGAGATCGGGTTGGCGCTGGCGACCTCGCCCAGCCTGCTGCTGCTTGACGAGCCATTGGCCGGCATGAGCCCGCAGGAACGCGTGACCACCGTTGCCCTGCTGAAGTCGATTGCGATCGGCCGCACCATGATCATCATCGACCATGACATGGATGCGCTGTTCGAACTCGTCGGCAAAGTCACGGTGCTCCAGGAGGGCAGGGTCCTTGTCGAGGGCACGCCTGAAGAAATCAAGAACAACCCCAAGGTCCAGGAAGCCTATCTTGGCGGCGTTGACGAGGAGATGGCATGAGCCTGCTCGAAGTCGAAGGGCTGAACAGCTATTACGGCGACAGTCACATCCTGTTTGACGTCTCCATGCGTGTCGAGAAGAACGAGGTCGTCGCGCTCATCGGCCGCAACGGCGCCGGCAAGTCGACCACGCTGAAAAGCCTGATGGGCGTGGTGCGGCCGCGCACCGGCAGCATCAGGCTCGAGGGCGAGGAACTGGCGGGCCGGAAGGCCCATGCCGTCGCCCGCCGGGGCATGCAGCTCGTCCATGAGGACCGGCGCATCTTCGGCAGCCTCAATGTCGAGGAAAACATCATCCTCGCCGGCCTGACCGCCGAGAACAGGTGGCCGCTCGACCGCATCTACGAGATGTTTCCGCGCCTGAAGGAGCGCCGCACCAGCCGCGGCACCGACCTTTCCGGCGGCGAGCAGCAGATGCTGGCAATCGCACGCGCCCTCGTTCGCGACCCCAGGGTCGTCCTGCTCGACGAGCCGTTCGAAGGGCTGGCGCCGGTGATCGTCCGCGACCTCATGCGCGCCTGCCAGGACCTGGCCAGGGCTGGCCAGACGATCGTGCTGGTCGAGCAGAACCTCGCGGCGACGCTCGCATTGGCCGATCGCGTCTATATCATCAACAACGGCCATATCGCCCATGAAGGGCCGGCAAGCGAACTGAAGAAGCAGCCGGAACTGCTGCAACGCTATCTCGGCGTCTAGGACGGAGACGTGACCAACCTTCCAACGAAGGAGCGTGAACCCCGGTTGGTCAGTGAACGCCCTCGCTTTCCAGGATCTTGTCGATGGTGATCGGCAGATTGCGGATGCGCTTGCCGGTCGCGTGGAAGATCGCGTTCGAGACGGCGGCCGCAACGCCGACGATGCCGATTTCGCCAAGACCCTTCACGCCGATCGGGCTTGCCTTGTCGTCGTCTTCCTCCACGAAGATCACGTCGATGTCGTGAATGTCCGCATGGGCGGGCACATGATATTCAGCCAGATTGTGGTTCATGATGCGGCCGGTGCGGTGGTCGATCATGCCCTCCTCGTGCAGGGCCATGCCGATACCCATCACCGCGCCGCCGAGGATCTGGCTGCGGGCCGTCCTGGGATTGAGGATCCGGCCGGCGGCGATGGCGCTCACCACGCGCGTGACGCGCACGACGCCGAGTTCCTCGTCCACCTTGACCTCGACGAAGACCGCCGAATGGCTATAGGCGGCATAGCGCATCATGGAGAGCATGTCGGGGCCGACCTTGGCATGCTCCTCGATAGCATCGAGGCCGGCCGCGGCCAGAATGTCGGCAAGGGCGATGCCGATCTGATGGTTGTTTTCAAGAACGAGGCGGCCTTCGGCGATCTCGACCTGCTCTTCACCTGCCTTCGCGAGCGGCGAATTCCTCATCGACCTGGCGTGGCGGAGAAGCGTCTTCACGACGGCTTTCGCCGCGGCCTGCACGGCCGAGCCGGTGGTCGCGGCGGTCATCGAGCCGCCTTCGACGCCGGTCTTGGGAAGATCGGACCTGCCGATATCCACCGTCACGGCCTCGATAGGACAGTCGAAGACCTCCGCCGCGAGCTGGCCGAGGATCGTGTAGGTTCCGGTCCCGATGTCGGAGGCCGCCGCGCTGACGGTGACCTTCCCGTCGGCCGACAGGCGGACCCTTGCTTCGCCCTTCGACATCATGGCTTCCCAGATGCCGCCTGCCATGCCCCAGCCGACAAGGTCGTTACCCTCACGCATGGAACGGGGGGAAGGCGAACGCTCCGCCCAGCCGAAACGTGCGGCGCCCTCCCGGTAGCAGGCATGCAGCGCCTTGGACGTGATGGCTTTGTCCTGGTTCTGGTCACGGTCGACGAAGTTGCGCATCCGCAGTTCCAGCGGATCGATGCCGACCTCGTAGGCAAGTTCATCCATGGCCGCCTCGAGCGCGGCGACGCCGCTCGCCGCGCCGGGGGCACGCATGTCGCCGGGCGTTGCGAGGTCGAGCTTGGCGAGTTCATAGGAGATTTTTACATTGTCGCAGCGATAGGCGAGGCCGGACCAGTTCGCGACATTCTCCTGATAATCCTCATGCCGGGAGGTGGCGTGTACAGCATGGTGCATGACAGCCTGCAACTGCCCGTCGGCGTCCGCCGCCAGCGAGACGGTCTGCACGCAGGAAGGCCGCCAGGAGAGGTAGAACATTTCCCGCCGGGTCATCTCGACCTTCATCGACCGGCCGAGATCGAGGCTCGCCATCACGGCCAGGAAGAGATGGTGTTTCGGCCGCAGCCCCTGGCCGAAGGCGCCACCGACGAAATCGTTCTTGACGATCACCTTGTCGGGGTCGAGGCCGAACACGCCGCAGACATAGTCGCGGCTGTTCTGCGAGCCCTGGGTCTTGTCGTGGATGGTGAGCCTGCCGCCATCCTCGAAACGCACGGTGGCCGCGAACAACTCCATCGGGTTGTGGTGTTCGCCCGGGAGCACGTAGTCGGCAGACACCTTGTGCGGCGCCGCGGCGAAAGCCGCCTCGGCGTCGCCGCGCGGAGGCGGGGGCAGGAACTGCTTCATGCGGGCGACCGGCGGCTCGTAGCTGTTATGCTGCTCCGCCACGATGTCGGTATGCGGGGTTTCGGCTGCACAATGGACATGGATGACGGCGGCGGCGTCGCGTGCGGCCTCCGGCGTTTGCGCGACCACGAACGCGACCGGCTGGCCGTCGAACAGCACGCGGTCGTTCTCCAGGGGACGGAACGGATGGCCGGGCAGGGCCACGGCATCTTTCCACTTGCTATCGCGATAGGCCGCTTTCGGCCGGTTCTCATGGGTATAGATCTTCACCACGCCCGGCACGCGTTCCGCTGCGCGCGTATCCAATGCGATGATGCGGCCAGCCGCGACGGTGGCAAGCGCCACATGGCCGAACAGCATTCCGGGCTCGAAATGCTCCGCCGCATATCTGGCCTGCCCGGTCACCTTCAGCGGCCCGTCGATGCGGGAGATCGGCAAGCCGACGATTTTGGAACGGTCGAGCATTCTTGCCTCCTACTGGATTGCCTTGATCGTCTGGCTCTGCGGCGTGCCGCTGGCCGCCTGGCGCAATGCGCGCACGATCGCTCTTCGGGCGAGGGGAATCTTGAAGTCGTTGCCGCCGAGCCCCTTGGCTTCGAGGAGCAGGCGGTCGGCCACCCGCCGGAATGTTGTATCCTCCGCCGGCGCGCCGGCGCATTCCGCTTCGGCGAGGGGATCGCGCCAAGGTTTGTGCGCCACGCCGCCAAGCGCGACGCGCAGGTCGACGATGCGACCATCGGCGATCTCCATCGCCGCGGCCACGGACACCAGCGCAAAGGCATAGGACAGACGATCGCGCAGCTTCAGATAGGTAGAATGGCCGGCAAAACGGTTGGCCTCCAAACGGATGCCGGTGACGAGCTCGTCGCGCGCAAGGGTGTTGTCACGGTGCGGCGTGTCTGCCGGCAGCCGGTGAAAATCGCCGAAGGCAACGTCCCGTGCGCTGTCAGGCCCCACCACTTCCACGGTCGCGTCCAGTGCCGCGAGCGCCACGCACATGTCCGAGGGATGAACGGCGATGCATTTCTCGCTCGCGCCGAGGATGGCGTGCATGCGGGTAAGGCCGCCGATGGCCGCGCAGCCGCTGCCCGGCTCGCGCTTGTTGCAGGGAGTGGAGGGGTCGTAGAAATAGGAACAGCGGGTCCGCTGCAGCAGATTGCCGCCCGTCGTCGCGGCGTTGCGCAATTGCGGCGAGGCGCCGGCGAGTATGGCGCTTGCAAGCAGGGGAAAGCGCGCCTGGATCCGGGCGTCATAGGCGACGGCGGAATTGCTCGCCAGCGCGCCGATGCGCAGGCCGCCGTCAGGAAGCTCCTCGATCTGCCTCAAGGGAAGCGCATTGATATCGATGATCGCTTCCGGGCATGCCACGTCGTATTTCATGAGGTCGACAAGATTGGTGCCGCCGGCCAGAAGCTGCGCCTGCGGGTGGGCGGCAAGCGCGGCGACGGCATCTGCGACGGTTTCGGCGCGTGTGTAGGTAAAGGGCTTCATTCCGCCGCCTCCCGATAGGAGGCGCTGCTCGCGAGCACCTCGTCGATCGCGTCGGCTATGTTGGTATAGGCGCCGCACCGACAGAGATTGCCGCTCATCAATTCGCGAATGTCCTCGCGCGAAGAGGCATGGCCTTCGTTGAGAAGGCCGACGGTGGAACAGATCTGCCCCGGTGTGCAATAGCCGCACTGGAAGGCATCGTGCTCGACGAACGCCTTCTGCACGGGGTGCATCTTTTCCGGGGTGCCCAGACCTTCCACGGTGGTAATCGCAGCCCCGTCCAGCGTGACGGCAAGCTTGAGGCAGGCGTTCATGCGCTGCCCGTCGATAAGGACGGTGCAAGCGCCGCATTGGCCGTGGTCGCAACCTTTCTTGGTGCCGGTCAGCTCCAGCTCACCGCGCAGCAGGTCCAGCAGCGTCGTCCATGGGTGGACATCGAGTGAGTGGTGGTTGCCGTTGACCGCCAGGGAGAGGGAACAGGTCGGAAGACGACCTTCAAGCGCGGTGTCCATGGTGCTGCCTTTCATTGCGAGGATGGATCGCTAACGAGAGGCGATGGGCATTGTTCCTCGCGCAGCAGGCGACAGACGTGGCTTTCGCTTCCTTTGTCGTCTCGAAGCCTCAAGGCCCGCGATGGTCAGCCTCCTTCGCCGGGATAGGGCTGCGCCTTGAAGAGGCGGGCGGCATGCGCCGTGTTGCGGGCGACGAGGCCGAGCGTGGAGCGCACGACCTCGGGGATTTCTTCGAGATCGACGAAATTGACCGAGCCCATCGCTTCGCCCACCCAATAGGTCACGGCATTGGCGGGAATGGTGAAGCCGACATCGTTCAGCGCCTGGAAAAGCTCGGCCGAAACATGGTGCGCGCCGTCCTCGTTGCCGACGACCGCAACCGCGGCGACCCGGCCGTAGGAAACCATCCGGCCCGCGTCGTCCTTCTCCTCGAGGAAGGCGTCCATGCGCTCGAGCGCCCGCTTGCAGACGCTTGACGGCTGGCCCATCCAGATCGGCGTGCCCATGACGAGGATATCGGCGTCCAGGATCTTGCGGCGGATGCCCGGCCAGTCGTCCCCATTGCCTTCGTCGGAGGTGACGCCCGGCTTGATGTCGTAATCGGCAAGCTGCAGGAACGTGGTGCTTACGCCCAGCGGTTCCATGCTGGCGGCGAGCAGCTTCAACATGCGGTCGGTGGAGGAGGGCTCACTGGCGGTTTTCGTCTTGAGGGTGCAGTTGAGGGCCAACGCAGTCAGGGTCATGATCGCCTCGCTCGTTCAAATCGAAGGCCGGTGCGCGTGCATCCAATGGCCTGTTCGGTGCCTGTCTTTGGCCCAATCAACCGAACTCCCTTCGAGAGGCGATGTTCCCGGCTGCTTGAGATTGCTTCGCGTCTGATCAAGGCGCCTCGACAGTCGGTGCGACCCTTGATCGTGGGCCCGGCTGCGGAAGTCGAGGTGCACGGTTGTCTTGATGGTCATGCGGCGCTGAACAGGCTCTTGGATCGCTCATCGCGAGCATGCCCTGCCCCGGAAAGGCGTCAGTCGACAACCTCGCCGGGGCATTCACGGCCTTGGTGCTGTCGCAGCGTCTGCGTTGGCGTAGGCTCAACGCAAATTCGCCGTCATGTATGAGCGCATGGTCTCGGGCGCGCGGCCGAGTATCTCGGCCAGGGTGCGATCTACGCTCGCGAATTCGCCGGCCCGGGCGGCAAGATAGTAACCCATCAAAAAGCTGTTCTTCATGTCTTCGTCCGGAAGAACGGTCCGGCGGATCGTCCTTCCCATGATCTCCCCGGCAAGGTCTGCCAGATCTGCAAGATCCAGTGCCTCGCCGCCTGTCAGCGGCGGGGTGGGGCCGTCGATGACGATCTTGCCGGTCAGAAACGCAGCATCGGCGGCGGCCAGATCGTCGTGAGTGGTCCAGGCAACCTTGCCATCGGCAGGCGCAGCGAGAACACCCTTCTCGAATGCGGTTGCGTTCATCGATAGGGCACTGTCCGCATAGAAACCGTGCCGCAAAGACGTCCATGCGAGCCCGGATCGGGCAAGCATTCTCTCGGTGGCGGCATGGTTTCTGCCGGGCGGAAAGCATGAATTCTCCGAGCTGGAGACCTGGCTCGTGTAGAATATCCGATCGACGCCTAGGTCTCGCGCCACTTCGATTGCCGTTGCATGCTGCTTGAGCGTGTCGCCACCGGTTGCAGCGGCGTTCGAGGAGATCAGGAGGAGCCGCTCTGCGCCCTCCCAGGCGTGCCGAAGGCTTTCGGCGTCTTCAAAATCGCCGTGCCGCACGCGCACACCGCGGGCGGCGACGGCCGCGAGCCTATCGGGAATGCGAACGCTGACGCCAATGCGTTCTGCAGGCACGAGGCGCAGGAGGTTATCGACGACCTTTCGGCCAAGCTGACCCGAGCCACCCGTTACGATGATCATATTCGTGCTCCAAAAATTGGGCGCGAGCGTCTGGTCGGTCACCCGCGCGATTGCTACGAACACCATGACTGTTCTCGATTGCGGGGATAATCGGCTGAAGTTTGAACAGGGCGTTCTCGATGAAGAACAATGTTTCCATAGATGACCTCCGTTATTTTCTTGCGGTGCTGGAAGAAGGCGGTTTCCGGGCGGCAGCAAAGCGCCTGGGCGTCGCGCCATCCCATGTGAGCACGACGGTAACGCGGATTGAATCGGATCTCGGCGTGCCGCTGTTGTTGCGCTCGACCAGAAGCGTTCGCGCGACGGAGGAGGGCCTCAGGTTCGCTGCGAAGTTGAGGCCTCATCTTGCGGACATAAACGCCGCGGTGAGCGAACTGTCCAATTCCGCGGGTCAGGTTCGCGGGCGGCTCAAGCTCAATGTCCCCGGGGCGGTCGTACCCGACATCCTGCCGCCCATTCTCGCTGCATTTCAGAGCCGGCATCCGAATGTCGAAGTGGAGATCGTGATCGACAACGATCTTGTAGATATCATCGCATCGGGTTGCGATGCCGGCATTCGCTACGGTGCAAGCCTTGCCAAAGACGTGGTGTCGGTTCCCATCGGCCCCCGTGCCCAGACGTTTGCCCTTGCCGCTTCTCCAGCTTACCTCGAGGCTCGCGGCCGGCCACGCGTTCCCAAGGACCTGGCAGAGCACGACGCGATTCGCTTTCGGCTTTCCGAGGGAGGCCTCCTTGTCTGGAAACTGCATCATGCCGCGGAGACTATAGCTGTGGAGCCGATGACGCGCCTGGTGCTCAGCGTGAACGCGATGAATGCGGCGCTCGGCTACGCCCGGACGGGAACGGGCATCATCGGCGTGTTCCGCAACTGGCTCGAAGACGATTTCCGGGCGGGCACCCTGCTACCAGTCCTGCCGGAATGCTGGACGACCCTCGATGGCCCTCGTCTCTACTACCCCAGCCGCATGACGTCAGCGCCGCTACGCGCCTTCATCGAGGTCTGCCGTACACAATAACACGAGCGCTTTATCCAGCCTGAACGCCTCGGGTTATCGCGCCTTCATCTCAAGGCCGGCCGGCCTTTATCTGTAGCTGCTCGGGGAGTGGCCGTATCTCCTCTTGAAGGCGTTCGAGAAATACTGGCTCGAATTGAAGCCGCAGCTCAGTGCGATCTCCGTTACGCTGGTCTTGCGCGGGTCTTGCAGCAGGCGCGAGGCCTGCTCGAGGCGCAGGTGCTGGAGGTACTGGCGCGGCGCCATGTTGGTGAGCTTCTTGCAATGGTCGGCAAAGCGGGTGCGCGAGAGGCCGCATTCCTCCGCCATGCCCTCCAGCGACCAGTCCTCCTCCAGCGCCAGCGCGAGGCGGCGCAGGAAGATGGCGACGGTGTGCTGCGAGGTCGAAAGGTCGGGGTCGAGGGTCGGCACCTGCTCGCTCATCCGGTCGATCAGGCTCAGCATCATCGCGTTGATCGCCACCTTCAGGCGCGTCTCGCCGTCCTCCGGGCTGCGATCCAGCAGGATGGAGGGGATCGCCTCGAAGGCGCGGCAGAGCTCGGCGCCGCCGTCCCAGACGGGCTGGTTGTTCTGCGTCAGGATCTCGCCGAGCCGCGTCGCCTCGTCCTTCGAGAAGACGAGCCAGTCCGGCCAGTCGGGCGTCTCGCTCGGCCGGCGCAGGCCCGCGTCGAGGATGATCCACAGGAGCCGGCTCGGCCCGACATTCGGATTGCCGATGGCATGGAGCTGCCAGGGGCGGATGACGATGAACTGGCCCTGCTTGAGCGCATAGGCCCGCTCGTCCACCACGAGGTCGAGGCTGCCGCGGGCGAGATAGGCGATCTTGAAACCCTCGTTGCAATGCCGGCCGAGCCCCCAGGACTGGCCGTGGCGCGCATCCCAGAAGCCGACGGTGCGGATGCCCGGCAGGCGCTCGCCGAGCGAAGTGCCGGGATAGCTGCCGCGCGTCCAGGCGTGCAGCTCGACCTCGCCGCGCCGGGCGGCGGCCTGCAGCTCCCTGCAGTTGTCGGCATACATGGCGGAGTCCGGCTGGCGGAAGACGGAAGGCCGGCAACCGGCCGGCGAAATCACCGCATGTCTGTTCACGTCGCGCCTCCCAACACAAAACGACTTAAGAAATCTACCACTGTTGTCGTCCGCAAGAATTGCCGAGTCAAGCCTGCCATTGTGGCTCGTGTCGCGGATGCCGGTGGAAGAGGCCGGCGCGGCGAAGGGGAGGACATCCGTGAAAGTCGCATTCAACCTGCTCGTCATCGGCGCGGATATCGGCATGCAGCACGCGCGCCAGCTCGAGCGGCTGAAGGCGCTCGGCTACGACGCGGTGGAGGTTCCGGTCTTCTCCGGCAGGCAGGAGCATTATGCGGCGCTCGGCCGGCTCCTTGCCGATATCGGCCTGACGGCGGGCGCGGCCGCCGTCGCGACGCCCGAGGCGAACCCCGTCAGCGCCGACCCGGCGGTGCGCGCGAAAGCGCGCGACCATCATCGCTGGATCGTCGATTGCACGGCGGCGATGGGCGGCGAGATCGTCGCGGGACCGCTGCATTCGCCCGTCGGCGTCTTCACCGGCTTCGGGCCGACGGCGGCGGAAACGGACCGCTGCGTGGAGGCGATGCGGGCGATGGCGGAATACGCGGCCCCGGCGGGCGTGCGCATTTCGGCGGAAGCGGTCAACCGTTTCGAATGCTACATGATGTCGACCATCGCTGAGGCGTCGGCCATCCACCGCGCCGTCAACCATCCCAACTACGGCTACATGTTCGATACGTTCCACGCCAATATCGAGGAGAAGGATCCGCCGGCGACCTTCGAGCGCTACCACGGCGAGATCAACCATTTCCACGTCTCCGAAAACGACCGCGGCGTTCCCGGCAGCGGCCATGTGCCCTTCGCCGCCCATTTCGACGCGCTGCGCCGCTGCGGCTACGACGGCTGGCTGACGGTCGAATCCTTCGGCCGGGCGCTGCCGGAGCTCGCCGGGGCGACCCGCGTGTGGCGCGATCTCTTCGACGATCTCGACGGCCTCTTTTCCCAGAGCATCGCCTTCATCCGCCGCGAATGGGCGGCGGCGGGAGAGCGGCTGGCATGACGGCCGCTCCCGCCCTCAGCATGTCCGGCATCAGCAAGGCCTTTCCGGGCGTGCGCGCGCTCGACGGCGTCGATTTCGACTGCCTGCCCGGCGAGGTCCACGCGATCTGCGGGGAGAACGGCGCCGGCAAGTCGACGCTCATGAAGATCCTCGGCGGCAGCTACCGGCCGGATGCCGGCGAGATCCGCCTCGCCGGCGCAAACATGCATTTCACCCATCCCCGGCAGGCCGCCGAGGCGGGCATCTCGATCATACACCAGGAGCTCAGCCTGCTGCCGCACCGCACCGTGGCGGAGAACATCTTCATGGGGCGCGAGATCGCCCGGCGCGGCATCCTCGACCGGGCGGCGATGCGCGAGACGGCCGCGGCGCTGCTCTACCGCATCGGCGCGCAGATCGATCCGCAGGCGCCCGTCTCCTCGCTCTCCATCGCCATGCAGCAGCTCGTCGAGATCGCCAAGGCGCTGCTGCTCGACGCGCGCATCCTCGTCATGGACGAGCCGACGGCGGCGCTGGACGAGCGCGACAGCCGGGTGCTGCTGGAGCTGGTCGGGACCCTCCGCGGGGAGGGCGTCTCGATCGTCTACATCTCGCACCGCATGCCGGAGGTCACCGCCATCGCCGACCGCATCACCATCCTCAAGGACGGACGGAAGGTCTGGACGCGGCCGCGCGAGGCCGCCCCGATCGGCGAGATCGTGCGGGCGATGGTCGGCCGCGACCTTGAGGATTTCTACCCGGCGCCGCCGGCGTCCCCGCCGGGCCCGGTGCTGCTTGCCGTGAAGGACGGCGCCAATGCCATGCTGCGCGACATCGCCTTCGACGTGCGGGCCGGCGAGATCGTCGGCGTGGCGGGCCTCGAGGATTCCGGCAAGGGCGCGCTGGCGCAGGCGCTGGTCGGCGACGCGCCGTTTTCCGGCGGCACGGTCGCGCTGCGCGGCGGGCCGGTCGCCATGCGCACGCCGCGCCAGGCGACGGCCGTCGGCATCGGCTACCTGCCGGGCGACCGCAAGCGGGAAGGGCTCGCGCTGCGCCAGTCGGTGCGCGACAACGCGCTTTTGACCCTGCGCGCGATGGCCGGCCTCTTCACGCGGCCGGCGCGCGGCGCCTTCGCGCCCCGTGCCATCGACGGGAAGCTGCGCGACATGGACGTGCGCGCGGCGGATTTCGGCCAGGAGATCGGCACGCTCTCCGGCGGCAACCAGCAGAAGGCGATCATCGTGCGCTGGCTGGCGCAGGCCTGCGACATCCTCGTCTTCGTCGAGCCGACCCGCGGCATCGACATCGCGGCCAAGGCGGCGATCTACCGGACGATGCGCGCCTTCGCCGATTCCGGCCGCGGCATCGTCGTCGTCTCCTCCGACATGCCGGAGCTGATCGGCGTCGCCGACCGCATCCTCGTCATGCACCAGGGCGGAATCTCCGGCCAGTTGCCGCGGGGCGCCGGCGAGGAGGAGGTCATGCATCTCGCCCTCGGCCTCGCGGATGCGCCGCAGCGGGAGGCGCGGGCATGACGACGGATATCGCAAAGAACAAGCCGGCCGCCCGGGGCCTGCCCGTCGCCGTGCTGCTCGCAGGCCTTTCCATCGGCTTCTTCGTCGCGGTCGCGCTTGCCACCGGCGAGGTGGCGCAGCTCGGCGGGCAGGGCATCATCGGCCTTCTCCAGCGCATGGTGGCGCTCGGGCTCGTCGCGCTCGGCCAGACCTTCGTGATCCTCGTCGGCTCGATCGATCTTTCGGTCGCCGCGCTCATCAGCGCCGTCGCCGTCCTCGCCTCGCATGTCATGCAGGGCGATCCGGCGATGATCCTGCCGGCCATCCTGCTCTGCCTCGGCCTCTGCCTTGCGGTCGGCCTCGTCAACGGCGTGCTCGTCGCCTATGGCGGCATCAATCCGCTGATCGCGACGCTCGGCACGGGGCTTATCGTCCAGGGCGTGCTCGCCGCCTCCTTCGGCGCGCTGCAGGGCGCGGTGGCGCGGGAATTCCAGGTCCTTGCCTATGGCGGCGTCCTCGGCGTGCCCTATTCCATCCTGCTGCTCGCCGTCCTGTCGCTCGCGGCCGCCTTCGTGCTCGACCGCACCCTGTTCGGCGCGCGCGTCTACGCCGTCGGCGGCAATCCGGAGGGGGCGCGGCTCGCCGGCATCCGCACGGAGCGCGTCACGCTCTCGGCCCATGTGGTCGCCAGCCTGTTCGCCGGCGCGTCGGGGCTCTACCTCGCCGCCCGGCTGCAATCGGGCACGCCGTGGATCGGCCGCGACGGCATCTACGACCTCGAATCCATCGCCGTCACGGTCATCGGCGGCACGATCCTGGCCGGCGGCAAGGGCGGCGTCGCGGGAACGCTGGCGGGCGTCCTGCTCTTTGCCAGCCTCGATGCGGCCTTCAACATGCTGGGCATCGACGCCTTCCTGAAACAGGTGCTGCGCGGGGCCATCGTGGTCGCCGCCGTCGCCATCCATGCCGTCCGCACGAAGGGGCACGTCGCATGAGCCCGCTCCCGCAGACCTCGTCTCCCCTTCGCCGTCCGGCGCGCCTTGCCGTCAATGCCGGCCTCGTGATCTTCCTCGCGCTCTATGCGGCCATCGCCTTCCTCCAGCCGAACTATCTCGAGCCGGGCCTCTTCATGAACTTCCTGCGGCGGGCGGCGCCCCTCGTCATCCTCGCCTGCGGGCAGCTCTACGTCATCCTGACGGGCGGCTTCGATCTTTCCATGGGGGCGGTTGCGACGCTGGCGGTGCTCGCCGCCTCGATCCTCATCAACGGCGATCCGGAAACGACCTGGGCGGTCATCGGCACGCTCTACGTCATGGGCATCGCGGTCGGCCTTGTGAACGGCCTCGTCGTCGCCTTCCTCAAGGTGCCCTCGATCATCGCGACGCTCGGCGCGATGCTCTCCGTCAACGGGCTGGCGCTCGCCTGGTCGGGCGGGGCGGCGCGCGGCGACCTGCCCGACAATTTCCGCAATCTCGGCCGGCTCGTCTGGCGCGGCGTTCCCCTCGTCGGCACGCTGCCGCTGGCGGCCATCGTCCTTGCCGGCTTCGTGGCGCTCGCCTGGTGGGGGCTTAACGGCACGGTCTACGGCAAGCGGGCGCTCGCCGTCGGCGACAATCCGCGGGCGGCGGAGCTCGCCGGGACGTCGGTGGCGGCAACGCGCATCCTCGCCTTCGTGGTCTCCGCTGTCTCGGCGGTGACGGCCGGCATCCTGATCGGCGGCTTTTCCGGCGTCTCCGTCAATGCGGGCGAGGGGCTGGAGCTGCAGGCGATCGCCGCCTGCGTCATCGGCGGCGCGCAGCTTCTGGGCGGGCGCGGCTCCATCTGGAGCGCGGTGTTCGGGGCGCTCAGCCTCTTCGCGCTCTTCACCCTGCTCAATCTCATCGGCCTGCCGCAGGCGCTGCGCGACAGTATCCAGGGCGTGATCCTGATCGCCGCGGTGGGCGCCAGCCTGTGGCGCACCCGGCGGCGGACCTGACCGACCATCATCAACCGCCGGCGCGGCCGGCTTTCTGGAGGAGGAAGACATGACATTGAGGACACTTCTGGCGACGACGGTGGCGCTGACATTCGCCGGTCAGGCGCTGGCGCAGGACTTCAACGACCCGGCCGAGTTCAAGAAGCAGCGCGAGCAGCTTTCGATGACGCCGCAGGGGCCGGAAGGCCAGCCCTGGGCGCAGCATCTCGGCGACGGCATGGTCGATACGGCCAAGTACAGGAAGGACGGGCAGGTGACGCTCTGCTTCTCCAATGCCGGCGTCTTCAACCCCTGGCGCGTGGTCGGCCTCAACAACCTCAACGCCGAGGCCGAGCTGCACAAGGACCGCCTCAAGGAGCTGGTCGTCGTCGACGCCGAGGGCAAGGACGACAAGCAGATCTCCGACATCGAGGCGCTGGTCAGCGGCGGCAAGTGCGACGCGCTGATCGTCTCGCCGAACACGACGGCGGCGCTGACGCCGGCCGTCGAGGCGGCCTGCGGCAAGCTTCCGGTCATCGTCTTCGACCGCGGCGTCAACACGTCCTGCCCGGTGACCTATATCCACCCGGTCGGCGGCTACGGCTTCGGCATCACCTCGGGCGAGTTCATCGCCAGCAAGCTGAAGAAGGGCGACAACGTGCTGGCGCTGCGCATCATGCCGGGCGTCGACGTGCTGGAGACCCGCTATTCGGCCGCCAAGACCATCTTCGACGAGGCCGGCATCAACGTGATCGGCTCGGAATTCACCGGCAGCGACCGGGCGAAGACCAAGTCCGTCGTCGAGGACTACATCAACCGCGGCGAGAAGATCGACGCGGTCTGGATGGACGCCGGCGATACCGCAACGGCCGCGCTCGAAGCCTTCGAGGATGCAGGCCTGCCCTATCCCGTCATCAGCGGCGAGGACCAGCAGGACTTCCTGCGCAAGTGGCAGGCGGATAAGCTGACGGCGATCGGCCCGTCCTACCCGACCTACCAGTGGCGCACGGCCGTCATCGCCGCGCTCGACGTCCTGGACGGCAAGCAGGTGCCGGGCCCCGAATGGGTCCTGCCGCAGCCCGCGATCACCGAGGACGTGCTCGCCGACTATGTCGACGAGCGCATGCCGCCGCTGCACTACAGCCTCTGCGGCTGCCAGGAGCTGCCGGGCTACCCGGAGCGCTGGGGCGGCAAGAAGTAGGACGGCAGGGAAGGGGGCGCGGCGCGCCCCCTTCAATTCGATCGCGCGAAGCGCAGCATCACATACATTCCCTGGGATATGCCCGAACGGCCGCTTCCGGCCAATGCCGTTTATCCTTGAAGCGACGCCCGGATGGCTGAAGGCCGCGCAGACCATGCCGCTTCCCTGGAACGGAGGGGCCGTCGGCGCGTTGAACGGCTACGTCATCTCCGTGCCGCGTGGCGGAATTGTCGGCTCCTCTCTCACGGCATCGGCGAACTTGCGCATGAGCCGCACGAGTTCGTCGACGTCGTGGGTGTCCCATGTCTCGAAGATGGCGCGGGCGTAGCGTTCGCGCGCCGCGTCGATCCTGTCGGTCATCGCCTCGCCCTTCGGCGTGATCACGGCCTCGTTGACGCGGCGGTCGGTGGCGCTCTGCCGGCGCTCGGCAAGGCCGAGGCTCTCCAGCTTCGCCACCTGGCGGCTGACGGTGGTGTAGTCGCGGCCGGCCCGGTCGGCGAGTTCCACGATCCCGATCGGCCCGACCCGCTCGATCCCGACCAGCAGGGGAAACAGGGCGCGATCCAGCGCGATCCCGGCCTCCCGCACCATCTGTTCGTCGCGCTGCGGCCGGTTCATGACGCTGACGATGTCCATCAGCGCGCCGTGGAGCTGGCGAAGCAGGCGACTCTCGATATGTGTATCTTTCACATTTTTTCTTGACGGCATCTCGCCCTCCTATTATGTGCATAATACACACATGGAGACGGACATGACAAACGGTTTTGCGGCAGATGTGCTCATCTGCGGCGCGGGAGCGGCCGGCCTGACGCTGGCGATCGAGCTTGCGCGGCGCGGGATATCCTTCCGGTTGGTCGAAAAGTGCGGGGAGCCCTTCCACGGCTCGCGCGGCAAGGGCATTCAGCCGCGGACCCAGGAGATTTTCGAGGACCTTGGCATTCTCGACAAGGTCGCCGCCACGGGCGGCACCTATCCGCCGTTGCGTGTCTATCGTGACGATGGCGGCTGGACCGACAAGGACAACCTCGAGCGCCAGGATCCGACGCCTTCGGAGCCGTATCATCTGGCGCTGATGATCCCGCAGTTCCTCACCGAGCGGATCATGCGGGAGCGATTGGCCGAGCTGGGCCATGAGGTCGAGTTCGGATGCGAACTGGCCGGCTTCGAACAGGGCGGGAACGGCGTCGAGGCGCGCCTTGCCGGGCCGGATGGCGAAGAGACCGTCCATGCGCGCTATCTCGTCGGCGCGGACGGCGGACGGAGCTTCGTGCGACATGCCCTCGGGGTCGCGTTCCCGGGCAAGACGCTGGGCGTGCATGCGATCGTGGCGGATGTCGATCTGTCCGGGCTGGAGCGCGATGCATGGCACCAGTTCAACGACGGCGACACGGAGCGGATGGTCGCAATCTGCCCGCTCGCAGGAACCGATCTCTTCCAGATCCAGGCCCCCGTCCCGCCGGACCGCGCGGTCGATCTCTCGGCCGAGGGCCTTGGGCTGATGGTCGGCGAGCGGACCGGCCGCCATGATATCCAGGTGCGTTCGGTCGCCTGGGCTTCGGCCTACGCCATGAACGCCCGGCTTGCAGATCGCTACCGCGTCGGCCGGGTGTTCCTCGTCGGCGATGCCGCCCATATCCATCCGCCGACGGGCGGCCAGGGCCTCAACACCAGCGTGCAGGATGCCTATAACCTGGGCTGGAAACTGGCCGCCGTGCTTCGGGGCGCGGAGGCTCAACTGCTGGACACCTACGAGGCGGAACGGCGCCCGGTCGCGGCATCGGTGCTCGGGCTTTCGGTCCGCCTGCTCGATGCGCAAAAGCAGGGCGGGATGCGGCGCGGCCGCGAGGTGCGCCAGCTCGATATCGGCTATCCGGGTTCTCCGCTTTCCCTGCAATTGTCCGAACGCGACGGAAGCTTGCGTGCGGGGGACCGCGCGCCGGATGCCCCGATCCGGGGTGCGGCGGGCCAGCCGTCCCGGCTCTTCCAGCTGTTCGGGGGGCAGCATTGGACGCTGCTCGTCCATGACGCCGGGCTCGGCACGGTCGCCTCTCGCCCGGGGCTGCATATCCACCATATCGGCCCGCAAGGCGATATCGTCGACGCCTGGGGTCATCTCCGCGATGCCTACGAACTGGCACCGGGCGAGTGCGTGCTGATCCGGCCGGACGGTTATGTCGGCGCGATCCTGAACCTTGATGAAGAACGAACCGCAAAGCTCGAGCGCTATCTCGGCGACATGGGCGTTGGGTAAGGCGACGGGGACCTGCGAAACGCGGATAAGCGGTCGCAAGACAGGCCGTAGCGGGCTTCTGCCGGTTGGTGCGAGCCCCCAGGACGTGTCCCATATACAACTAAGGTGTGGGCCTGGTGCCGCTGCGGCTTTCGAGGCGGTATCGTTGTCCCGGATAGATGATCCGGGTGGTGGAGACGATATTGCGATCCGACCAGGTCAGGCGCCGGATCATCAGGCAGGGCTCGGTTTTCAGGATCATCAGGAGCTTGCATTCCCAAGGCTGCGGGATCGTTGCCTCGACGACATGCTCGGAGCCTCTCAGCGGGGCGATGGCCGACAGGTACGCATTCGGCGTCGTGGCCGAAAAGTCCTGGCTGAGATAGTCGGGCGCAACGCCGGGATGCACGTAGCGGTCCTCTATCTGCACCGGCACCCCTTCCTCGCTGTGGACGATGAGGGAGTGGAAAACGGGAGCGCCGATTTCCAGCCCCAGGGCATCCGCGACATCCGGGGGCGCGGAGGCTTCCGCCAGCGTGACCACCCTCGCTTCGTGGGTGTGGCCCCGCTCCGCGATCTCCTCCGCGATGTTGCGGACCTCGAACAGGGTCGATACGCCCTTGCGCTCGGCCACGAAGGAGCCGATGCCCTGGATTCGAACGAGTTCGCCTTCGTTTGCAAGTTCGCGCAGCGCGCGATTGGCCGTCATCTTGCTGACGCCGAGCTCGGCCACCAGCTCGTTCTCCGAGGGAACGCGATGCTTCGGCGGCCATTCCCCGCTGTGGATCCTGTCGAGAATGATCTGCTTGACGCCGACATAGAGGGGGGTCGTATCGTTCGCCGCCAGTTCGGTCCGCATTTCATTGATACGTTTCATCGTCGAATCCCCGGCATCGCGCCCGACCATCAAAAAACCGAATATCTATCTTGCATAACATAAGTTTTATCCTATGGTACCATATACAACCTCCCCAGAGCATTTGCGATGGCGGCAAGCCGGCGAAGATCGGCAGGCAACGGTAGTCAACGAACTTCAGAGGGATTTTCAAATGAAACTGCAGAAACTTATTCTTGCGGGCGCGGCTGCCTTGGCCGTGCTCTCTACCCCGGCCTTTGCCAAGGACTGGAAGACGGCGACGATCACGCTCGAAGGCGCCTATGCGCCCTGGAACCTCACCAATGCCGACGGCACGCTCGGCGGTTTCGAGCCGGAGCTTGCCAAGGTGCTGTGCGAGCGCGCCAAGATCGAATGCACGCTGGTCGCTTCCGACTGGGACGGCATGATCCCGGCGCTGAATGCCGGCAAGTTCGACGTGATCATGGACGCGCTGTCGATCACCGAGGAGCGCAAGCAGATCATCGATTTCACCATTCCCTATGCCGCCACCCCGGCAGCCTTCGCGACGGCGGCCGACAGCCCGCTGGCCAACGCGGCCGGAACCGGCGCGACCGTCAAGATGACGCCCGGCGAGACCGGCGTGAAGGAAATCGACGCGCTGAAGGAAGCCTTCGCCGGCAAGACGATCGGCATCCAGGCCGCGACCGTCTATGCGAAATTCATCTACGACAATTTCGGCGCGAGCTCCGAGATCCGTGAATACAAGACGGGCGCCGAACGCGACCTGGACCTCCAGAACGGCCGTATCGACCTCGGCTTCGACGACGCCGTCTATTTCGGCAATGCCTTTGCTGCCGCCAACGGCGCGCTCGCCTTTACCGGCCCGGAAATCGTCGGTCCGATCTGGGGCAAGGGCGAAGGTCTCGGCATTCGCAAGGCGGATACGGACCTGCGCGACAAGTTCAACGAGGCCATCAAGTCGGCGCTTGCCGACGGAACCGTGAAGGACCTGTCGATGAAGTGGTTCAAGGTCGACGTCAGCCCGGCGGAGTAAGCCGCGCGATACGTCTCGCGATCGAGGCCTCCGGCAACGCTGCCGGGGGTCCGCGTCGCATTTGTCTTGATGCCGCAATCGACGGAAAACGGACATGGCAACCTTGGAACTGCTGGGCTTCGGCCAGAACGGGTGGGGCGCGCTGCTTCTGGTCGCCACGCTGATGACGCTCGCGGTGACGGCGACGGCGCTTTTGATCGGGGCCGTGCTCGGCACCCTGGTTGCGACCGCCAAACTCTCGGGCAACGTGCTTTTGGTCGGCCTCGGCAATGTCTACACGACCGTGTTTCGCGGCGTGCCGGAGCTGCTGATCATCTATCTCATCTATTTCGGCGGCTCGTCGGCGGTCACCGCCGTCGGCCAGTGGCTCGGCTATGAAGGCTTCCTCGGCCTGCCGTCCTTTGCGGCCGGCGCGCTTGCGGTCGGCATCATTTCCGGCTCCTACCAGGCCGAAGTCTATCGCGGAGCGTATCTTGCCATCGCCAAGGGCGAGCTCGAGGCGGCCTCGGCCATCGGCATGAACCGCATGCTGCGCCTGCGCCGTGTCGTCATGCCCCAGGTGCTGCGCTACGCCATTCCCGGCCTCGGCAATGTCTGGCAGCTCACGCTGAAGGATTCGGCGCTGATCTCGGTCACCGGCCTTGCCGAGCTCATGCGCACCAGCCAGGTGGCGGCGGGCTCGACCCGGCAATATTTCCTCTTCTACATCGTCGGCGGTGTTCTCTATCTGCTGCTCACCAGTTTCTCGGACCGGGTGTTCAACCGCGCCGAGCGGCGCGCGAACCGCAGCATGCCGGCCGCAGCCATGGGGCAGGCCTGATGGATATCGCCTTCCTTTCCTCCGCGATGGTCACGCTCCTCAAGGCCGTGCCCATGACGCTTCTCCTGTTCTCGCTCTCGGTGTTCTTCGGCGGCCTTCTGGCGCTGGTGATCGTCACGATGCGGGTTTCCGGCAACCGGATCCTCTCCGGTTTCGCCAAGGGCTATATCTTCGTCTTCCGCGGCTCGCCGCTCTTGATCCAGATGTTCCTCGTCTTCTACGGGCTCGGCCAGTTCGGCGTCATCCGCTATTCGTTCCTGTGGCCGTTCCTGCGCGAGCCCGTCGTCTGCGCGGTCCTGTCGCTGGCGCTCTGCACGGCCGGCTATTCGGCGGAAATCTTCCGGAGCGGCATCCGCGCCGTCTCGCCGAAGGAGATCGAGGCGGCCCGCGCGATCGGCATGTCGGGCTTCCTGCTGGTCCGCCGCATCATCGCGCCCATCGCCTTTCGCCATGCGCTTCCGGCCTATTCGACGGAAATCGTGCTGATGATGAAGTCGACCGCGCTCGCCAGCCTCGTCACCGTCTGGGAAGTGACCGGCGTCGCCCAGCGCCTGATCTCGCAGACCTACCGGACGATGGAGGTCTTCCTCTGCGCGGCCGTCATCTATCTCGTGCTGAATTTCCTGATCCTGCAGGCCATGGCGCTGCTTGAACATTCGCTCTCCAAACATCGCCGCGCGGCCCCGCCGTCGGCCGTCAAAGCCTGAGGGAGATCCCGATGCCCGGCGTGACCCGCCTTTCCGTCCGCAATATCCGCAAGAGTTTCGGCAGTCACGAAGTGCTGAAGGGCATTTCGCTCGACGCCGAAGACGGCGACGTGATCTCGCTGCTCGGCGCTTCCGGCTCCGGCAAATCGACCTTCCTGCGCTGCATCAACCTCCTGGAGACGGCGACGGACGGCGAGATCTTCGTCGACGGCGAGCAGATCCGCATGGTGAGGAAGAACGGCCAGAGCCGGCCGGAGAGCCAGAAGCAGGTGGATCATATTCGCTCCGAGCTCGGCATGGTGTTCCAGAGCTTCAACCTCTGGTCCCATATGACGATCCTGCAGAACGTCATCGAAGGCCCCGTCCATGTGCTGAAGCGCCCGAAGGGCGAATGCATCGCCGAGGCGGAGGCGCTGCTCGAAAAGGTCGGCATCGCCGACAAGCGCCATGCCTATCCCGCCCATCTGTCGGGCGGTCAGCAGCAGCGCGCGGCCATCGCCCGCGCGCTCGCCATGAAGCCCAAGGTCATGCTGTTCGACGAGCCGACGTCGGCGCTCGATCCCGAACTGGTCGGCGAGGTGCTGCGCGTCATGCGCGCGCTGGCCGAAGAGGGCATGACGATGCTCGTCGTCACGCACGAGATGAGTTTTGCGCGCAACGTCTCCAACCGCGTCGTCTTCATGCGCCAGGGCGTGGTCGACAGCAGCGGCACGCCGGACGACATGTTCGGCAGCGGCGCGTCGCCGGCCTTCCGCCAGTTCATCGGCCATTTCGGCGGCGAGCAATGAGCGTCGTTCTGGACGGCGGACTGTCCTGGCGGGAGGTCGCGCGGATCGGGGAGGGGGAAACGCTTGCTCTTTCCGAACGCGCCAACGCCCGCATCGCCCATGCGCGCAAGATCGTCGATGCCATCGTGGCGGCCGGCATTCGCGCCTATGGCGTCAATACGGGGGTCGGCGCCCTGTCCGATACGGTCGTCGACGTCGCCTCGCAGAGCCGGCTGTCGCGCAATATCGTGCTCAGCCATGCCTGCGGCGTCGGCCCGCTCCTGCCGTCGCGCGCGGTGCGGTCGATCATCGCCGCGCAGATCGCCAATTTCGGCCACGGCCATTCGGGCGTGCGCCCGGCGGTCGTCAATCATCTTGCAGCCTTCCTCGCGCAGGACTGCATTCCCGAGGTGCCGTCCAAGGGGTCGGCGGGATATCTCACCCACAATGCGCATACCGCCCTCGTCCTGATCGGCGAGGGGCATGCCGTCGTGCGCGGCGAGCGGATGACCGGGCGCGAGGCGCTCGCCGCCATCGGTCTCGCGCCGCTGGTGCTGGAGGCCAAGGAAGGCTTGAGCCTTGTCAACGGCACGGCCTGCGCGACGGGGCTTTCCGCGCTCGCGTTCTCGCGCGCCGAACACCTGCTCGAATGGGCCGATGCGGTCGCCGCGCTGACGCTCGAGGCGGCGGGATGCCAGATGGCGGCTTTCGACGAGGCCGTTCTGGCGCTTCGCCCGTCCACGGGGATTGCCCGGGTCGGCGCGACGCTGCGCAAGCGGCTTGCCGGCAGCGGCCTGATCGCCGCGGCGCACGGCCAGCGCACGCAGGATGCCCTCAGCCTGCGCGCCGTCCCCCATGCGCACGGCGCGGCCTGGGACGTGTTCGAGCAGGCCGGCGCGGTCGTCAATCGCGAGCTTGCTTCGGTCACCGACAATCCGGCCGTTTCCGGCACGCCGGACCATCCGGTCGTCTCCTCGCAGGCCCATGCCGTCGCGCCGGCTCTGGGGCAGGCGGCCGATGGCCTGGCGATCGCGATTGCCCAGGTCGCGGCGATGAGCGAGCGGCGCATGGACCGGCTGGTCAATCCGCTGGTCAGCGGCCTGCCGCCCTTCCTTGCCAGCGATGCCGGCAGCCATTCGGGCTTCATGATCGCGCAATATACCGCAACCGCGCTCAGCGCGGAGAACCGCCGCCTTGCAGCGCCCGCCGCGACCGACGGGGGCATCACCTCCGGCCTGCAGGAAGACTTCCTCGCGCATCCGACGGCGGCGGCCAGCAAGCTGCTCGATATCATCGACAATGCCGAACACATCCTCGCCATCGAACTGATGGCGGCGGCACAGGCGCATGATTTCCTGGCAGGCAGGGGGAAACGCGCCGCCGGCACGCAGGCCCTTTATTCCATGGTCCGCGAGAGCGTCGCGCACTACGAGGACGACCGGCCGCTCGGCGCCGATATCGAAACGCTGCGGGCCCTGATCGCCGGAGAAAAACCGGCAACGTAGACGGAGAAGACGTCATGCCTGCGGAATTCGATCTTGCCGTCATCGGCCTCGGCGCCATGGGAAGCGCCGCGGCTTCGTTCGCCGCCGCGCGCGGTGCGCGCGTTCTTGGCATCGAAGCGCATTTTCCTGCCCATGCCCTCAGTTCCTCGCATGGCGACAGCCGGCTGATCCGGCTCGGCTATTTCGAGGACCCGTCCTATGTTCCGCTGCTGCGGCGCGCCTACGGGAACTGGCGGGCGTTGGAGGCGTGGTTGCGTGCGGAGATCCTCACCGTCACCGGCGTGCTCCAGATCGGCCGGCCCGACAGCAAGATCGTCAGCGGCACGAAGGCATCCTGCGACCTGCACGGCCTGGCACATGAAATCCTCGACAAGGCCGAGATGGCGCGGCGCTATCCGGCCTTCGCGCTGGAGGACGGCGAGATCGGGCTGCTCGATCCCCAGGGCGGCTATATCCGGCCGGAGGCGGCCATCATGGGCTATCTGAAGCTCGCGGCCGAAGACGGGGCGGAACTGCATTTCGGCGAGCGGGTGACGGCGATCGAACCGGACGAGGCCGGTGTCGACATCCTCACGACAACCGGACGATACCGGGCGCGGAAAGTGATCGTCGCGACGGGTGCGTGGATCGCCGACCTCGTCCCGGAGCTTGCCGCCCATGCCGTGCCGATCCGGCAGGTCGTCGCCTGGTATCAGCCGGAAGACGGTTTCGTCGCCCGGCCCGACCGGATGCCCTGCTTCCTGCGCGACGAGGGCGAAGGCGGCTCCTATTTCGGGTTTCCGGCAATCGGGTTCGACGGCGTCAAGATCGGCCGCCATGCGCATTTCCGCGAGCCTGTCGATCCGGCCAAGCCCAATCCGCCGGTCAATAAGGCCGACACGGACCTGCTGGATGCCTTCGCCCGCAAGCGCCTGCCGAAGGCGGCGTCGGCGCGCCTGCGCGCAACGACCTGCCGCTACACGATGCTGCCGAGCGAGGATTTCCTGATCGACTTCAGCCCCCGGCATCGCAACGTCGTGGTATCCTCGGCCTGCTCCGGCCACGGGTTCAAGTTCACCAGCGTGGTCGGCGAAATCCTGAGCGATCTCGCGCTCGAGGGCGGTTCGGAACTACCGACCTCGCTTTTCACATTCGAGCGCCATTTCGGCGGCGGGGCCGCCCGCGGGTAGCCGGGCTGACGCGCGGCAGGCTTCCGGATATCGGCCGGACGACATCGTCACGGATAGGAGATGACTTCGTCATGCGAGGCGACGCGGAACTCTCCCTTGTCCGTGACCCAGCCGCGGAACATGCCGTCTGTATTCCCATCCCTGGAATAGGTGACGCACGCATTGCAAATCGTCATCGATATCGAGACGCGTGCGAGATCGGTCTGCGGAACTTGCGCAAGATCGCTGTCGAGGATGACGATGTCGGCCAGGAAGCCCGGTGCGAGCTTGCCTTTTTGGCTTTCCCTGAATTCCACCCAGGCGCCGGCCCGTGTGTAGGCATGCAACGCCTGGTCGACGGTAACCGATTGGTCTTTGCCGCCTTCCCTCCAGGGCTGCCGCGTGACGGCCGCCTGGATGTTCGCCAGCGGGGCAAGAGGCGCGATGGGCCAATCGGACGAAAACACCAGCGGCACCGCGGCTTCCAGCAGCTCGCGGGTGCGGAAGGCGATGGCTTCGCGCTCGATGCCGATGCGTGGCAGATAGGTTTCCGTCGGGAAATCCATCGCACCCGGCGGGTGGGCCGGCTGCATCGACGCAACGACGCCGAGTTCGCCGAAGCGCGGGAAATCGCTCTCCTGCAGCAGTTCGATATGCTCGATACGGTGACGGGAATCGCGTTCGCCGTTCTTCCCGCGTGCATCCTCATAGGCATCCAGCACCTGCCGGACGGCGCCGTCGCCGATGGCATGCACGGCAACCTGCAACCCGAGAGCATCGGCAAGAACGATCGCTTCGCTGAGTTCGTTACCGGGGAAAAGCGGCGTGCCGTTGTGATCCGGCGCATCGGTATAGCCGTCGACGAGTACGGCGGTTCCCGATTCCACCACGCCGTCGGCAAAGACCTTGACGAAGTCGCAGGTCAGGAAATCGCTCTGGAACTCCTCGCGCCAGTCGGCGGCGCTGCGGATGTCCTCGAGGGCCGTGCCGGGCTTGAACAGATAAGGCACCCGCACGCGCACCGGCAGTTCGCCATTGGCCTCAAGCTCCCGGAGCATATCGAGCTGGTAATAATTGCCGTCCATGTTCTGGATGGAGGTGATGCCGTTCGCGGCGCAATAGGCAAGGCCCTTGCGCAGCACCGCCATGTCCCCGGCACGCTCTTCCGCCGTGATGCCGCTCTCTTCCGCGCTGGTGACGGCGCCAAGGATATCCCGCCCGCCGGAGGGGGAAAGCTTGTAGACAAGGTTCATGGCCGGGGCTTCCCGCAGCTCGCCCGTCGCAAGCCCATCCGCCCCGACGACGACCTCGGTCCCGGGGCGAAGTTCCGCGCCCCGCTCGATGCCGGCAAGCCTCAGGGCCGCCGTGTTTGCCCATGCGGTGTGATGGTCGGCCGAGGAGATGAACACCGGCAGGTCCGGGCAGGCCGCATCGAGGTCCTCGCGTGTCGGCATGCGTTCGTCGGAAATGAAATTGTAGAGCGCCGAATGCCCAACGATGAAGCCAAGGCCCGGATGCTGTGCCCGCCAGTCGGCGATGCGCGCTGCCAGGTCCTCGACGCCCTTGACGGTGGCGACGGAGAGTTGCTGCAGCGAGATGCTGCCGCCGAAGATATGCAGGTGCGCTTCGTTGAAGCCGGGCAGCACGGTGTTGCCCCCGGCATCGATCACGCGGGTTTCGGGTCCTTCCAGCGGGGCGCATTCCGCATCCGAGCCGACCCGGACGATGCGGTTGCCGAGCACGGCGATGCTCTGCGCGGCCGGTCGGGCCTCGTCCATGGTGCGAATGGCGCCGTTGCGGATGATGAGGTCGGCGGTGACGGTCATGGGCTCCTCCCGGTTGTGTCCCTGGTCGTTCGATGGAGTTCAGGCGGCAGCCGTGATGTGCTTGACGCCCTGATAGCTGGCGAGCCCCCAGGGGCCAAGCTCGCGGCCGATGCCGCTCGACTTGAAGCCGCCCCAGGCGCTCTGCGGATAGACGATCTGCGGCGTGTTGATCCAGATATGGCCGGCTTCCATCCGCGCAGCCAGCCGGTCTGCTCGCGCCGGATCGCCGGCGACGACGCTGCCCGCCAGCCCGAATTCGGAGGCATTCGCCAGCGCGATCGCCTCGTCGTCGTTCCTGAAGCGGCGGCTCGCCAGCACCGGCCCGAAGATTTCTTCAGTCCAGATGGGGCTTGAGACATCGACGTCGCGATAGATCGTCGGGGCGGCGAAATAGCCGGGGCCGTCGAGCCTGTGTCCGCCGGCCAGGCAATCGCAGCCCCCGGCGTCAGCGGCTGCGAAATAGCGGTTCACCTTGTCAAGCTGCGCCAGCGTCGTGAGCGGCCCCATGTCGCATCGCCCGGCGAAGGGCGAGCCGACCGCCATGCCGCGCACCCGCTCCACCAGCGCCTCCAGCAGCTTCGCCTCGACCGCCTCATGCACGAGAAGCCGCGAGGTCGCCGAGCAGACCTGCCCGGCATTGAAGAAGATGCCGGCCGCCACGCATTCCACCGCCAGATCGAGATCCGCGTCTTCGGTCACGATGATCGCCGACTTGCCGCCGAGTTCGAGCGAAACCGGAAGGCCGCGCGTGGCGGCGGCCGCCATGACCTTCGCCCCGGCCGCATTCGAGCCGGTGAAGGAGATTTTCCGCAGGGCCCTGGCCTCCGCCAGCGCCTTGCCGACAGGAGCAGCGCCGGTCACGATGTTCAGCACACCGGCCGGCAACCCGATCTCGCGGGCGATGTCGCCGTAGCACAATTCGGCCAGCGGCGTCGCCTCGGAGGGCTTCAGGACAGCCGTGCAGCCGGCCGCGAGCGCGGGCGCAATCTTCCAGGCGCTGGTGACCAGCGGAAAATTCCATGGAACGATCAGCCCCACCGGCCCGATCGGCTCATGGCGCACGCGGCCCCTGTGGCTGCCGCCGCCAAGGCTCGTATCGGCATGCGGGCTGCGGGCGCGCTCCTCGATGAGGTCGGCGTAATAATCGAAGGTCGCGATCGCATCGCCGAGATCGATCGAGGCTTCGATCCGGGGCTTGCCGCTGTTGACCATCTGAAGCGCTTCGAGCTCCGCCGCCCGGCTTTCCAACCCGCGGGCAAAGCCACGCAGATAGCCGGCGCGGTCCCCGGCGGAGAGCCGCGCCCAGGGGCCGAATGCCCTTGCCGCGGCGGCTGCCGCACACTCGACCTGCCGATCGCTCGTCGTTCTCGCCTTGGCAAAAACGGCGCCGGTCGAGGGGTCGGCGACCTCCAGGACCGTGCCGCCCAGCCCGGTCTCCCAGACGCCGTCGATGAACGTGGTGTGGTCGCGATCGTAGTTCGTCATGGTCTTGCTCACTGCGTCAGGAGAGAGGGAAGCCGAGCTTGCCCACGAATTTGAGCCACAGGTTGCGCCAGCCGCCTTTGCTGTCTGCGGTGTCGAGCGCATACATCGTCGTCCGGGCGCCGATATAGCGGAACGGTTCGGGCGGGATGATGCCCGGCATGGTGCGGGCAAAATCGCATTCGAGTTCGGGGCGCGCGGCTCCGTTCAGTTTGGCAAGCCCGATATCGGCTCCGAAGCGGCTGGCGGAAACCCCGAAGCCGGAATAGCCGCCGGCATAGACCACCTTGCCGCGGTGATAGGTCTGGAAATGCACCGCCATGCGTGTCGTCAGCGCGATCGGCCCGCTCCAGGCATGGGTGAAACCGATATCGTCGAGTTGCGGAAAGGTGCGGAAGAAGGCTTCCGCCAGCCGCTTGTAAGGCGCCGGCGTGCGGTCGAGGCGCGGGTCGCGCGGCCCGCCGTAGAAATAGCCGAGCCGTCCGCCGAACAGGATGCGGTTGTCCTTCGTCAGCCGCATGTAGTTGAGCTGGGTGCGGGTGTCGTAGACGCCCTGCCGGTTGCGCCAGCCGATGCGATCCATCTGCTCGGGCGTGAGCGGCTCCGTCATCAGGATACGGTCGCGCACCATCGCCACGCGCCTCTTGATGTGATCGTGCCCGGCGGCAAAGGCGTTGGTCGCAAGCAGCACCTTGCGCGCCCTGACCTTGCCGTCACGGGTTGCGGCGACGACGGTGCCGCCTTCATCGCTGATATCGCGCAGCGGCGTGTGTTCGTGAATGCGCACGCCGAGCGACAGCGCGACCCGCTTCAGCCCCCAGGCCAATCGCGCCGGATGCAGGGTGCCGCTGTTCTTCTTCGCCCAGAGGCTGCCCTCGAACAGAGGCGAGGCCAGTTGCCCGCGAGTCTCCCCGGCATTCATCAGCACCACGTCATGGCCATGACGCGCGTGCAGTTCGTATTCCTCGTTCAGCGTCGGCAGGTTCTCCTTGCCGACGGCGACTGTCAGCTCGCCGTTCCACTCCGCATCGCAGTCGATCGCATGCCGGTCCAGCGTGTCGAGGAAGCCGGCGATATTCGCCTGGCCCAGCGCCTCGAGCATGGCGATATCCTCGGGAAACACCCTGACGGCGTTGTGCAGGCCGTGCATGACGGACGTCGAGACGATGGCGCCGGGGCGCCCGGATGCGCCGCAGGCGATATTCTCCGCCTCGATCAGCACCACGTTGTCGATTGCCACTGAGAACTGACCCGGCGTTTCCACCGAGAATTGACCCGCCTGTTAGGTATGTTTCGGGTCTGCGGTCGTGGTCAAGTTCCTCGTTTTCTCCTTTTTCGTTTTGGTGTCGTGCG